>Ga0308169_10000073_pt1 | contig 230377 bp, 201 predicted proteins | sample PhyBR1_2_FD_202139 | JGI IMG/M metagenome (GOLD analysis project Ga0308169, IMG submission 202139) | Phyllosphere microbial communities from UC Gill Tract Community Farm, Albany, California, United States - DLSLSB.R1 | ecosystem: Host-associated > Plants > Phyllosphere > Unclassified | place... | reverse complement strand
CGATCAGCTCGAAGGCATCGGCCCAGGAGATGGGTGAGTAGTGCGTCTCGCCCTCGCGGATCACCACCGGTTCGGAAAGCCGGCCCTGGTTGCCCAGCCAGTACTCGGTCTTGGTGGAAAGCTCGGCGATGGAGTGCTTCGCCCAGAACTCAGCTCCCACCGTGCGCAGGGTGTTCTCCTCGGCCACCGCCTTGGCGCCGTTCTCGCAGAACTCGGCGGCCTTGCGCTTCTTGTCCGATTCCGGCCAGGCACAGCCCGGGCAGTCGAACCCCCCGCGCTGGTTCAGCCGCAGCAGCGACTGCGCCGTGCGGGTAACCCCGGCCTGCGCCACCGCGCGTTCCAGCGCCACCATGACCGCCTTGACGCCGGCGGCCTCGGTCTTGGGCTTGTGGACTTCAAGGTTGTCCTCATTGATATCCGCGATGGGGGCGGGCTGCTTACCGAACTTCATCGTTCCAACTTCCTTACCGGCCTGTCTAAATCGAAGGCGAGTGTTGTTCGAAGGCCAGTGAAAAGCGCGCCGGGCTCTTCCCGGCGCGCCTCTCTCCGGCACGTCACTCTCTTAAATGCCGCTTGTTACTGCGCGACCTTCGCCAGCGTTTCCTGTTCGGCGGCGATGGTGGTGTTGTCGCCGTGGCCGGTGCGGACCACGGTCTGGGCCGGCAGCGTGAGCAGCCGTTCGCGGATGGAGGTCAGGATGGTGGGGTAGTCGCTGTAGGACCGCCCGGTGGCACCCGGGCCGCCGTTGAACAGTGTGTCCCCGGTGAAGACCGTTCCTTCGCTGTCGAGGTAGAAGCAGGTGGACCCCGGAGAATGGCCCGGCGTGTGGATCGCCTTCAGGGTGGCCCCGCCTACCTGGAACACGTCACCGTCGGCGTGGTAGTGGTCCGGCTTGGCCTCGGGGTAGACCTGCTCCCACAGCACCAGGTCTTCCTGGTTCAGGTAGATCGGGGCGCCCAGGGCATCAGCGACCTCCCGCGCGGCGCCGATGTGGTCGTTGTGCGCGTGCGTGAGCAGGATGGCCTTGACCTTCCGGCTGCGGACCTGGTTGATGATCGCCGCGGCGTCATGGGGCGCGTCGATGATGACGCATTCCTCGTCATTGCCCACGATCCAGACGTTGTTGTCCACGTCCCAGGTGCCGCCGTCGAGCGAAAACGTGCCCGAGGTGACCAGGTTCTCGATGGTGACGCTCATGCGGACGCCCCAGCGCGCTGGACCTCGACGACGGACCGCAGCACCTTGCCCTCGTGCATCTTGCCAAACGCTTCCTCCACCTGGTCGATGGAAATCCGTTCGGACACGAACGCGTCCAGGTCCAGGTTGCCCTGCTTGTAGTGCGAGACGAGCATGGGGAAGTCCCGGGAGGGCAGGCAGTCGCCGTACCAGGAGGACTTCAGCGACCCGCCGCGGCCAAAGACATCCAGCAGCGGCAGTTCCAGCGTCATCTCCGGCGTCGGGACGCCGACCAGGACCACGCGGCCGGCAAGGTCGCGGGCGTAGAAGGCCTGCTTGTACGTTTCGGGACGGCCGACGGCGTCAATCACCACGTCCGCTCCGTTGCCTCCGGTGAGGGCGCGGATGGCTTCCACCGCGTCCTCCTGCCGGGAGTTCACTCCGTGGGTGGCGCCCAGGGACTTGGCCATCCCGATCTTGTTCTCGTCGATGTCCACGGCGATGATCGTCGTCGCACCTGCCAGCCTGGCGCCGGCGATCGCGGCGATGCCCACGCCGCCGCAGCCGATCACTGCCACGGACTCGCCGCGCTTGACCTCGCCGGTGTTGATCGCCGCTCCGATGCCGGCCATGATCCCGCAGCCCAGCAGGCCTACCGCGGCAGCGTCCACCTCAGGGTCCACCTTGGTGCACTGCCCCGCAGCCACGAGCGTCTTCTCCGCAAAAGCGCCGATGCCCAGGGCCGGCGAGAGGACCGTCCCGTCCTCGAGCGTCATCTTCTGGGTGGCGTTGTGCGTATTGAAGCAGTACTGCGGCTGGCCCTTGGCACACGCCCGGCACTCGCCACAGACGGCACGCCAGTTCAGGATGACCCGGTCCCCGGGGGCTACCGAGGTGACATCGGGACCAACGGCGCTGACCACGCCCGTAGCCTCGTGACCCAGCAGGTACGGGAAGTCATCACCAATGCCGCCCTGCTTGTAATGCAGGTCCGTATGGCAAACCCCGCAGGTCAGGATATCCACCAGGGCCTCCCCCGGACCAGGATCCGGCACCAGGATCGTCTCCAGCGACACCGGAGCATTCTTCTCCCGGACAACAACTGCTTGGACTTTATGGACCATGGTTCTTGTGTTCCTTTCCTGGATCCGGCGGGATCCGGTGGGTCGGCACCAAGTGCCAATCTAGCTGACCTGCGATGCCCGGGAACCACACCTCCCTGTCGCCAAATAAGAGCGGCGTTGCACATGGCACAACAGCACGCTCATGGCGCTACTGGAAAATATGACAGTGGACACATTCCTTGTCAATAGATATATCAGTTAGCGGACAGTTGGCTACCAGCGACGCAGCCTCCGCTCCAATCTCCGCACTTCCGTTAAGTGGAATAAAACTGCGGCAGTAAGCTGGATGTCATGGCTTTTGAAGATCACCCCGTCGAGCGGCGCGAAGTGACTGTACGCCGCGCGCCCAAATATGTCCCGTTCCTGGTCCTGGGTGCCTTGGTGGGCGTTGTTGCGGCAGCGGTGGTGGCCTACGCAGTGCCTGGTGACGCTACGTTCGATCCCGGCGCGGTCTTCGGCTTCTTCCTCATAATGTTCGCCGCCGGCGGCGCCATCCTGGGCGCGGTCCTGGCACTGGTCCTGGACCGCCTGAGCATAAAACGCCAGGAGCGCGCCGTTGTGGAGTCCGTTCCTGATTCTGAGCCGGACACCGATCCCCAGGCCTAGCGGGTCACAATCGCGCGGCCGGAAAAGTCATACCCCATGTCGTGAGATAATCGACCAGTGGCACGCGGCGATGGAAAACTTTCCCATGATCTTCTCCCCGGCGAAAAAGGCCCCCAGGACGCTTGCGGCGTCTTCGGTGTCTGGGCTCCCGGTGAAGAAGTAGCAAAACTTACCTATTACGGGCTGTACGCACTGCAGCACCGTGGTCAGGAGTCGGCTGGTATAGCCACCAGCGACGGCAAACGGATCAATGTCTATAAGGACATGGGCCTCGTCTCCCAGGTCTTCGACGAGACCACCCTGAACACCCTCACCGGGCACCTGGCCGTCGGCCACTGCCGCTATTCCACTACGGGCGCCAGCCACTGGGCCAACGCGCAGCCCACTCTTGGCGCCACCGCTACCGGCACGGTGGCCCTGGCGCACAACGGCAACCTGACCAACACGGCCGAGCTCAATGCCATGATTACCGAGCGCAACGGCGGCAACCTGACCGGCGAGATGAAGCAGGGCAATACCTCGGACACCGCCCTGGTGACCGCACTGCTTGAGGGCGAACCGGGCAAGACCCTGGAAGAGACCGCCACGGAGCTGCTGCCCAAGATCAAGGGCGGCTTCTGCTTTGTCTTCATGGACGAAGGAACCCTCTACGCGGCTCGCGACACCTTCGGCATCCGCCCGCTGGTCCTTGGCCGGCTGGAGCGCGGCTGGGTGGTGGCCTCCGAGCAGTCAGCCCTGGCCACCGTGGGCGCCAGTTTCATCCGCGAAATCGAGCCGGGCGAGTTCATCGCCATCGACGAGGACGGCGTGCGGTCCAAGAAGTTCGCAGAGCCGACGCCGGCCGGTTGCGTCTTCGAGTACGTGTACCTTGCCCGTCCGGACGCCGCCATCGCCGGACGCTCCGTGTACGAGTCCCGTGTGGAGATGGGCCGCCAACTGGCGCGCGAAAACACCCAGGCAGCGGACATTGTCATTCCGGTCCCGGAATCCGGGACCCCTGCAGCCGTGGGCTACGCAGAGGAATCGGGCATCCCCTTCGCCCACGGTTTCGTCAAGAACTCCTACGTGGGCCGCACCTTCATCCAGCCGTCGCAGACCCTGCGCCAGCTCGGCATCCGGCTCAAGCTCAACGCCCTCGAATCCGTGATCCGCGGCAAGCGCGTAGTGGTGGTGGATGACTCGATCGTCCGCGGCAACACACAGCGCGCCATCGTCCGGATGCTCCGGGAAGCCGGCGCCGCCGCCGTGCACGTGAAGATTTCCTCTCCGCCGGTCCAGTGGCCCTGCTTCTACGGCATCGACTTCGCCTCCCGCGCCGAGCTCATTGCCAACGGCGCCACCATCGAAGAGATCTCCCAGGCGATCGGCGCGGACTCGCTGGCCTACATCTCAGAAGACGGCATGATCGGTGCCACCCGCCAGCCGCGCGAACGCCTCTGCACCGCCTGCTTCACCGGCAAGTACCCGATCAAACTTCCGGATGCCGACAAGCTGGGCAAGAACCTGCTGGAGCGCACCGACCTGGGCGGCCTGAAGCCGTCCCCGTCCGCGCTTCCCGGCGCAACGGCAGCCCTGGCGGTTGACGCCACCGAGGACCCGGCAGAAAAAGCCGGCGCCACAGGCTGCGATCCTGGCCCGGACTCCGAATTCGAGAACCTGCTGACCGAAGCCGACCTCGTGCCCGACGTACACGCCGCCACCAGCGCCGACAAGAAGGACTCCGTATGACTTCCGCCAACACCGCCGCAGAGAACTCCGGCATCACGTACGCCTCCGCAGGCGTGGACGTCGAAGCCGGGGACCGCGCCGTCGAGCTCATGAAGGATGCCGTCAAGGCAACCCACAACTCCTCGGTGATCGGCGGGGTGGGCGGCTTCGCCGGCCTCTACGACGTCTCCAGGCTGCTGACCTACAAGAAGCCGCTGCTGGCCACGTCCACGGACGGGGTGGGCACGAAGGTTGCCATTGCCCAGGCCATGGACATCCACGACACCATCGGGTTCGACCTCGTGGGCATGGTGGTGGACGACATCGTTGTGGTCGGCGCCGAACCGCTCTTCATGACCGACTACATCGCCTGCGGCAAGGTAGTTCCGGAGCGCATCGCGGGCATCGTGCGCGGCATCGCGGCTGCCTGCTCCGTGGCCGGCACCGCCCTCGTTGGCGGCGAGACCGCCGAGCACCCCGGCCTCCTGGGCGAGCACGAATACGACGTCGCCGGTGCCGCCACCGGCGTCGTCGAGGCCGACGCCCTGCTGGGCCCTGACCGCGTCCGCGCCGGAGACGTCGTGATCGGCATGGCCTCCTCCGGGCTGCACTCCAACGGCTACTCCCTGGTCCGCCGCGTCATCAACCACGCCGGCTGGGCCCTGGACCGCCAGGTCTCCGAACTGGGCCGCACCCTGGGCGAGGAACTCCTGGAACCCACGCGCGTCTACGCAGCCGACTGCCTTGACTTGGCCCGCACCTTCCCGGTCAACGCCGGTGCGGCCGTCCACGGCTTCAGCCACGTCACCGGCGGCGGCCTGGCCGCCAACCTGGCCCGCGTCCTGCCGCAGGGCCTGGTGGCGACGGTGGACCGCGCCACCTGGGAACTGCCCGCCATCTTCAAGCTGGTGTCTGAACTCGGAAACGTTCCGCTGGCGGACCTTGAGCGCACCCTGAACCTCGGCGTGGGCATGGTGGCCATCGTGTCCCCCGAGGCCGCGGATGCCGCCGTCGCACGCTTGAACGACCGCGGCCTGCCCTCCTGGGTGATGGGTACCGTCACCCAGGACTCCGATTCCATCCTCAAGTCCGGACCTGACTACGTCCAGGGCGCCAAGGGCGTGGACGGCGGCGCCGTCCGGATGGTCAACGCGTACGCCTAGCTATCGGCCCGGGGCTCCCCACTGCATGCAGTGGGGAGCCCCGGCTTTTAAGCAGACACCTGGATGAGGTTCAGCACTCCGCCCTGCGGGTCTTCGATGGTGGCCAGCGAACCTTCCGAGGGCCGCTGGTCGGGCTCCACCAGGACCCTGCCGCCTGCGGCCAGCGCAGCCGCTGCGGCCGCGGCAACATCCGCGGCACCAAAGTAGATCTGCCAGTCCGCGTCCTCATCCCGCTCCGCAGGAATGACTCCGGCCACTTCATTGCCGCCGATAAGCAGCGTGCTGTAGCTGCCGCCGTCGTCCTGGGGGTACTCGGTGACCTCGTGGCCGAAAAGCTGCTGGAAGAAGCCGACGGCGGCCTGCGGCTCGGGCGTGAAGAGCTCGGCCCAGGCCAGCGCGCCGGGCTCGTTGAAGAGCTGGCTTCCGAAGTGGCTTCCGGCCTGCCAGATACCGGTGGTCCCGCCGCCTGGCGGGGTGAGGAAGCCCAGCACTCCGGTGGCGCCCACCTGCTCCGGGCCGAATTGCACCGTGCCGCCGGCGTGCCGGGCTTCTTCCAGCAGGTCCGCGGCGTCCGTGACGGCGAAGTAGATGTTCCATTCCGCGGAGGTGCCGGCCTGCAGCTGCAACGGGCTTTGCGGCGCAATGGTGGCCACCAGCTGCCCGCCCGCGAAGGCCTGCGCGTAGCTGCGGCCGTCGGGGGTGGGAAAGTCCTGGTAGGTCCAGCCAAACAGGGTGCCGTAAAAGTCCTTGGCCGCGGCAACATCGGGGGTCTGAAGATCAGCCCAGCAGGGCTCACCGTGGGCGTACGTGGTCCGAACAGTCATGGGCTTACGTTACCAACGGGACTGGATCCCCCCGGGAAACACCGAAAGCCCGCCGCCGGACCGGTAAACGGAACGGCAGCAGGCACGGCGAAGCAAGCGGTCACCCGAAAACGGGTATCAGAAAGGAGTTCCGCACACTGCTTGGATCCGCATCAACGCTTCCGGGAATCCAGCGTGTGCATTGGTGCCACAGCAGCCGGGCCACGGGCCACGGCAGGCTGGCGACAACTAGCCGATGCGACGGGTGTCTACCTCGTCGTCATCGTCATCCAAATCATCCGCGTACTTATCCACATAAGCCGAATAGTCCGGTTCGACCGGTTCATTCGAATAATGGCTCGTTGAACGACTGCCTGGGCCCGTCAGCTCGCGCTGAAGTGCCGAGTAGTCAGTGTTCGGGGAGTAGTACTTAATGTCCCGAGCCTGCTTGGTAGCTTTTGCCTTTTGACGGCCGCGCCCCATGGCGTGACCCCCTTTTGTACTTGGACCGGAGGTGGTCACCTTGGCGATCGGTGAGGCCCCGGAATGTTTGGTCAATTTGTCGTACACCTAGATTACATGCTTTCCGCTGGCCCTGCTTGCCGCCCAGCGGCCCAAACCACCGCGTGGGGTACCATGGCGCACCTTCAACCGCGGGATTCCGGGATTTTTCTTCGGTAGAGTCGTTCAGGAACTGCCGTTTTTATCTGGCCTTTGGCGGGCCGCGGAACCAAAACCCAGGAGGATGCACACCCGTGAACCACCAGGACATCCCGCCCAAACCCGCCGCACCGCCGCGGACCGGAAGCATTCCGCAGGTGCCGGCAGGGCATCCCGGCCCGGACGCCGCCCCTGCCCCAGCCCCTGAAACCGTTACCTGGTCCCAAGCACCCAAGGACTCAGGGTCCGGGAAGCGCGCCAACAGGGGACCGTTGGTGTGGAAGACGGTGTTCGTCGTCGTGATCCTGGCCGTTGTTGGCGGGCTGGCGTGGCTGGCCGTGTGGCTGAACTCCTCCCCCGGTGCCGACCCGGCGAAGAATGCAGCGCCGGGCGTCCTGCAGACCACCGTCACGCCGCCCGCCACCCCCCAGCCGCTCCCCCGCGAAGGGGTCGCCCCCGCGGCGTACGCGGTGGGTGACTGCTTCACGGATTTCGACCCCCAGGCGCTGGCGTCCAAGGTGGTGCCCTGCGACACGGGCCATTCGGCACAGTTGGTGGCCACCTATCTCTACCCTGATAAGGCTACATATCCGGGCGCGGAGCCGCTTAAGGCCAAGGCCCTGGAAGTCTGCCAGGCCGCCAAACTTACCCCGGCAGCCAACCAGTTCCAGCTCAACTACCAGCGGAGCTTCCCCAGCAGCACCAGCTGGCAGTCGGGTGACCGCCGGGTTGACTGCTATGTCACCGCGGACCGAGGCAATGTGATTAACGCAAGCGTGCTGCCCTGACGGTCAAACCCGCCAGGGCAGCACGACGGCAAGGGAACGGCCCCCGGGCTAGTCCTTCCGACGCACTGACAGGCCTGAGCTGGGCGCGCCGGTCAGCGTGTCCACGTTGCCCCCGGTGAGTTCGCCGAAGTCCGGCGCGGTGTCCACCAGGACGGTGTCGCCGTCGCTGATCCCGCCGGCCAGGATGGCCTTGGCCAGCCGGTCGCCGATCTCGCGCTGCACCAGGCGGCGCAGTGGCCGGGCACCGTAGGCGGGATCGTAGCCGGACAATGCGAGCCAGGCCTTGGCACCATCGGTGACCTCCAGGGTGAGCCGCCGTTCGTGCAGCCGGCGCCCCAGTTCCGCCACGTGCAGTTCCACGATGTGCGCCAGCTCCTCCACCGTCAGGGCGTCGAACAGCACCACCTCGTCCAGCCGGTTCAGGAACTCCGGCTTGAAGGACGCGTTGACGGTGGCCATCACGGCGTTGCGCTTGGCCTCGGCATCCAGGGACTGGTCCACCAGGAACTGGCTGCCCAGGTTGGAAGTCAGCACCAGGATCACGTTGCGGAAGTCCACAGTGCGGCCCTGCCCGTCGGTGAGGCGGCCGTCGTCGAGCACCTGCAGGAGGATGTCGAACACCTCGGGGTGTGCCTTCTCCACCTCGTCCAGCAGCACCACGGAGTAGGGACGCCGGCGGACGGCCTCGGTCAGCTGGCCGCCTTCCTCGTAGCCGACGTATCCCGGAGGCGCCCCGACCAGCCGGGCGACGCTGTGCTTCTCGCCGTACTCCGACATGTCGATGCGCACCATGGCACGTTCGTCGTCGAACAGGAAGTCCGCCAGGGCCTTGGCCAGCTCGGTCTTGCCGACACCGGTGGGGCCCAGGAACAGGAAGGAACCGGTGGGCCGGTTGGGGTCGCTGATGCCGGCCCGGGCACGCCGGACGGCGTCGGACACCGCGGTCACGGCCTTGGACTGGCCGATAAGCCGTTTGCCCAGTTCCTCCTCCATGTGCAGCAGCTTCTGGCTTTCGCCCTGCAGCATGCGCCCGGCCGGGATGCCGGTCCATGCGGAGATGACCTCGGCGATGTCCTCCGCCGTTACTTCCTCGGCCACCATCTGCGCGGACTTGTCCGTCACCGCCGCCTCCGCCTCGGCGGCGGCGTTCAGCTCGCGCTCGAGGGCCGGGATCTCGCCGTACAGGACCCGGGAGGCCGTCTCCAGGTCGCCCTCGCGCTGGGCTTTGTCAGCGGCGGAGCGCAGCTCGTCCAGCTTGGCCTTCAGGTCACCCACCCGGTTGAGCCCGGCCTTCTCGGCCTCCCAGCGCGCGTTCAGCGCAGAGAGCTCCTCTTCCTTGTCAGCTTTGTCGGCGCGCAGCGCGGCCAGCCGTTCCACGGAGGCAGCGTCCGTCTCGCCCTCCAGCGCAAGCTCCTCCATGGTGAGCCGGTCCACCTGGCGGCGCAGCTGGTCGATCTCCTCCGGTGCGGAGTCGATTTCCATGCGCAGCCGGGATGCGGCTTCGTCCACCAGGTCGATGGCCTTGTCCGGAAGCTGGCGGCCGGAAATGTAGCGGTTGGACAGCGTGGCCGCGGCCACCAGGGCGGAGTCAGCGATGGACACCTTGTGGTGCGCCTCGTAGCGCTCCTTGAGGCCGCGGAGGATGCCGATGGTGTCCTCCACGCTGGGCTCGCCGACGTAGACCTGCTGGAAGCGGCGTTCCAGCGCTGCGTCCTTTTCGATGTTTTCGCGGTACTCGTCCAGGGTGGTGGCACCGATCAGCCGCAGCTCACCGCGGGCCAGCATGGGCTTGAGCATGTTGCCCGCATCCATGGAGGAATCGCCGGTGGCACCGGCACCCACCACCGTGTGGATCTCGTCGATGAAGGTGACGATCTGGCCCTCGGAGCCCTTGATCTCCTCAAGGACTGCCTTCAGCCGCTCTTCGAATTCACCGCGGTACTTCGCGCCGGCCACCATCGAGCCAAGGTCCAGGGAGATAAGGGTCTTGCCCCGCAGGCTCTCCGGAACGTCGCCGGCCACCATCCGCTGGGCCAGCCCTTCCACCACGGCGGTCTTGCCCACACCGGGTTCGCCGATCAGCACCGGATTGTTCTTGGTGCGCCGGGACAGGACCTGGACCACGCGCCGGATCTCGGAGTCCCGCCCGATCACGGGGTCCAGCTTGCCGGCGCGGGCCATCGCGGTGAGGTCCGTGCCGTACTTTTCGAGGGCCTGAAAGGTGTTTTCGGGATCGGGGCTGTCCACCTTGCGGTCGCCGCGGACCCCGGGGAGGGCAGCCAGGAGCGCTTCGCGGGACGCGCCGGCATCGCGGAGCAGGCGCGCCGCGGCATCGTTGCCGGCTGAGAGGCCCACCAGGAGCACCTCTGTGGACACGAAGCTGTCACCCAGCCGGTCCGCCTCCTCCTTGGCGTGCTGGATGGCCTGGAGGGCAGGGCGCGAGAGCTGGGCCTGCTGGCTGGAGCCGCCGGAAGTGGCGGGCAGTGCCTTGATGGCGCTGCTGGCCTGAACACTGACGGAGTCCGGGTCGGCGCCGGCGGCCCGGAGGAGCGCGACGGCGACACCCTCCCGCTGGTCCATCAGCGCCTTCAGGAGGTGGGCCGGCTCCACCTGGGGATTTCCGGCCGTCGAGGCGTTCATTGCCGCGGCGGAAAGAGCCTCCTGGCTCTTGGTGGTGAATTTGACGTCCAAAGAGAGCTCCTTTCGGGGGCTGGTTGACTAAGTTGAGTGTACTACGCTCAACTTTGCACTGCGAGATCCACTAGCCATGTTTGCCCAGGGCGAAACGGCTGTCCAGAGCCGGAGGTCCTGCCGGCCGTTCCGGCGCTTCAGGTCGCGTACACGGCCACGGCCGCGGCCTTGACCACGAAGTGCACTGCCATGCCCGGAGCCAGGCCCAGGTCAGCAGAGGCGGCCGGCGTGATGTCCGCGGCCAGGCTGCCGGCGCGGACGCGGACCTGGTCGCCGTGGGGTTCCAGGTCGGTAATGGTGACGGCGAATGAATTCCGCGGGCTTCCATGGGCGTCATTGACGAACACTGAAACGGCCGACGGCGGGAACACGGCAACGCCCGTATCCTCCGAACCCGCCGTCGCGGCTTCAGGCAGTGTGGCGGCTGTCCGGGATGGGCCAGAGGCTACCAGCAGGCCCGGATGGAGGCCGGGCTCCTCCTCGTGGCCGGTAATCCTCAGCCCCTCCCTGGTCCGGACCCCGGCGCCGTCCAGAATGCCCGGAATGAAGTTCAGCCCGGCAAGTCCGGCGGCAAAGGAACTGCGGGGGCGCTCCAGCACGGCCCGGGTGGGGCCTTCCTCGATGATCCTGCCGTTGTCCAGGATGACCACGCGGTCCGCCAGCATCAGCGCGTCCAGCACGTCGTGGGTGACGATGATGGCCTGGCGCCCGGCCAGGACACGCTTGAAGAGCCGTCGCAGCAGGGGTGCGGAATGGATGTCCAGGGCGGCCAGCGGCTCGTCGAGCAGGAGGAGTGCGGGGTCGGCGGCGAGCGCCCTGGCGACTGCCACACGCTGGGCCTGGCCGCCGGACAGTTCGGCGGGACGGCGGCCGGCGAGATGTTCGGCTTCAACTTCTGCGAGCCAGTGCAGCGCCTGGGCTTTCGCCTCCCGCTTGGAAACACCGGCGCTCCGGGGCCCGAAAGCGACATTGTCCACCGCTGCCAGGTGGGGAAAGAGCAGGGGCTCCTGCGCAAGCAGGGCAATGCCGCGCTGATGGGGAGGTGCCCATGCGCCCTTACCGTCGCCGAGGTCAAAAAGGGTCCTACCATTGAGTGCGGCCATGCCGCTGTCCGGCCGGAGCAGGCCCGCGATGCCGGCCAGCAGCGTCGATTTGCCGGCGCCGTTGGGCCCCATGACCGCCACGGTTTCGCCAGGCTGGACCGTCAGGGCAACGTCGAAGCCGCGCCCGGCCACGGCTGCCTGGAAGGACAACGTCACGTGACGTTTCCTCCTGCCGGCGCGGGCGCCGTCGTCCGTTGTCCTGTTCCGGCGCGGCCGACTGCCGGGCGCCGGTAGGCGAGGGCAACCACCGCGATGGCCACGGCCACCAGCACCAGGGAGAGAGCGACGGCGGCATCCGGGTCTGTTTCCCGCTGCAGGTAGATCTCCAACGGGAGAGTGCGGGTCACCCCCTGGAGGCTGCCCGCGAAGGTCAGCGTGGCACCGAATTCGCCGAGGCTTCGGGCGAAGGAAAGCACGGCACCGGATGCCAGTCCGGGCAGGACGAGTGGCAGCGTGACGCGCCGGAACACGGTGCCCGGCCGGGCTCCAAGGGTGGCCGCGACGGCCTCGTAGCGGGAGCCGGAGGTCCGCAGGGCGCCCTCGAGGCTGACCACCAGGAACGGCAGTGCCACGAATGTCTGCGCCAGCACCACCGCCGTCGTGGAAAAGGCGATATGCAGGCCCAGGACGTCCAGCGCCTGTCCCAGCAGCCCCTGGCGCCCGAACGTGTAGAGCAGGGCGATGCCGCCCACCACAGGCGGAAGCACCAGCGGCAGGAGCACCAGCGAGCGCAGCAGGCCCTGCAGCCGGAAGGTGTCACGGGCAAGGACCAGGGCCAGCGGGACGCCCAGGACGATGCACAAGACCGTGCTGGCCGCCGAGGTGCGCAGGCTCAGTCCCAGCGCCGTCAGCGACGGCACAGAGGTCACAAGCGGGATGAACTGCCCCCAGTCCACCCTGAGCACCATCGCCAGCAGCGGAAGCACGACCACGACGGCGGCCAGGACGGCCAACGCACGGACCCAGCCGGGAACACCTGTATACCCCTGCCGAATCAACCTGCTACCTTTCGTGTTTTTGTTGGTTCAACGGTTTTCCAGAACCTGCTTGAGCCGGGACAGTTGGGCCACCTCGGATTCCATGGTCCTGGTGACCATCGAGTCCAGGACCCGCATCAGGAGCGGAAGCCTGGCATCCAGGCTGAAGTGCACGGTGGTCCTGCCGCCATCCTCGGTGAGGGCGTATGCGCCTGTGGGGCGGGCCGGGCCGGCCACCACTTCGAAGCCCAGCAGTCGGCCGGGCTGGGCCGCCGTGATCCTGTAGTCGCCCTGGATGGGGCGGCCCCTGGGCCCGGCAAGGGTTTGGCTGTAGATGGCTCCGACTTCGCCGGGAGCGCCCTCCCGCAGGGAAATGGACTTCACCCCATCACGCCATGCCGGGTTGTTCAGTCCGTCAGCAAGGAAGTCATAGACCTCGCGGGCAGACCGGTTGATGATGACACTGTTCTCGGCGTGGGCCATGCGTTTCCTCCGGTGGGCTGAAGCGGTAAGGGGGCTGGACAGGTCCTGCAGGGGCGTACCCGGCGATGCTCGCCGGTGGGCGACCTGGCCCCACCCTACTGCCGCGCCTGTCGTTCGCGGCACTACTGCTGCCCGGGCCGGAACCCGGCGGCGGCGAGGACCTTTTGCCCTTCTGGACCGGCAACCAGGTCCAGGAAGGCGCGGGCCGCAGCCTTGTTCCCGGCGTTGGCCACAGCAGCAATGGGATAGGTGTTGACGGCGGCTTCAGATTCGGGGAACGGGATGCCCGCTACCTTGGTTCCGGCAGCCTTGACGTCCGTGCCGTAGACAAGGCCGGCGTCGGCCTCGCCGGAGGCCACCTTTCCCAGGACATCGGTGACCGAGTTTTCCTCGCTGACCGGGCTCAATGAGACGCCTGCCGCGTCCGCAGCCTTGGCCGTGGCAGCCCCGCAGGGGACCTGCCTGGCACAGGTGACCACCTTGATGCCGGGCCGGGTGAGGTCCTTCATCCCTGCGACTCCGGCCGGGTTGCCCGGCGGCACTGCGATTGCCAGGGTGTTGCTGGCAAAATCCGTCGGCGTGCCGTCCACCAGCCCGTCATCCTGCACCTTCTTCATGGTGGCCGCATCCGCCGACGCGAAGACGTCAGCCGGTGCCCCCTGGCTGAGCTGGCTGGCCAGGTCGGAGGACCCGGCGAAGCTCAGCGTGACGGTGGTGCCCGGATGCTCGGCCTCGAAGGTGCGGGCGAGGTCGGTAAAGGTGGCTTTCAGGGATGCAGCTGCGAAAACGGTGATGGTGCCGTGCGGCGCGGCGTCGGCGCTGGTATCGGCGGCGCTGCCGCCCTTCGCGGCGCACCCGCTGAGAGCTGCCGGCAGGAGAAGGTACAGGGCAGCCAGCGCTGCGAAGATCCGGGGCTTCAGGATGCAAACGTGCCGCGTCATGCGGCACCCCGCCCCTTCGGCGATTCGATGATGACCGTCGTCGCCTTGACCACGGCGGTGGCCACCGCCCCCGGTTCCAGGCCCAGCTCGCGCACCGCTTCACTGCTCATCAGCGATACAACCCGGAACGGCCCGCACTGGAGTTCCACCTGGGCCATGACCTTGTCCGTGATGACGTTGGTGACCAGGCCAACGAAACGGTTGCGGGCCGAGCTGCTCCCGCTTTTCGGATCATCCGGAAGCTGCGCCAGCTTCTGCGCATGGGTGGCCAGCTCCAGCCCGTCAACGGCGAGCCGTCCGGAATCGTCACGGAGCGGAGTCAGTGTTCCGTGCTCGGTCCACCGGCGGACAGTGTCATCGCTGACGCCCATGAAGCGGGCGGCTTCAGAAACGCGAATAAGGGCCATAAGGAGATTCTATTCCGCATTTGCGGGTACGCCCTCCTCTTCATCCCGCAATTGCAAACATCGCATGTCCCTTGGCTTCTGTCTTTTCCCGCGCAGGGCGGCACTAGACTCCTTCCATGGCCATCTACATCGACCCGCCGTTGTGGCCTGCACACGGAACTCATTTCTCGCATCTGGTCTCGGACGCGTCGCTCGAAGAGTTGCACCGCTTCGCCGCAGCCGCCGGGATTCCGGAGCGGGCGTTCGACTGCGACCATTACGACGTGCCTGAACGCCGCTTTGACGAGCTGGTGGGGGCCGGGGCAGTTTCGGTGGAGGCCCGGGTGCTGGTCCGCAAACTCATCGCCAGCGGCCTGCGCATCCCCGCACGCCGGCGCAACAAGTCCCTGAAAGTCCCGCTCCTGAACCGCTGGGAGGCCATCATGCCGGGTCACGATGCCCTGTTCCTTGACCTCTTGGACCGGTGGAGCGAACCGCACCGGCACTACCACGGCAGCACCCACCTGCTCTCCGTCCTGGAGGCGCTGGACCTGCTCACCGAACCGGGAGAGGCACCGCGGACCGTGCTTGTGGCGGCCTGGTTCCATGACGCCGTGTACCGCGGCGTGGCGGGCCGGGATGAAGAGGACTCCGCCCTGCTGGCCGAACAGCGCCTTGCCGCAGCCGGCCTGCCGGAGGATGAGGTGGCCGAAGTAGCCCGGCTGGTACGCCTCACGTCCGAGCACCGGCCGGAAGCGGACGACGCCGCCGGCGCCCTGCTCTGCGACGCGGACCTTTCCATCCTCGGAAGCGGGCCGGAGGAATACGCCCGCTACGTAGCCGCCGTGCGGAAAGACTACGCGCACATCGGCGACGCCGACTTCGCAGCCGGCCGGGCCGCCGTCGTGCGCCACCTGCTGGAACTTGACCCGCTCTTCCACCACCCGCGGGCCCGGGACCTATGGCTGGACGCGGCGCACCGGAACCTGAACGGCGAACTGGCGTGAACGCCCCAGGATCCAGCCCGCGGCACACTTACTCCGCCAACGCCGCCCACCGGCAGCTCCCCTTCACCGTCAGGCTGGACTGGGGCCTGGACGGGGCCGCGACCGTGGCCGCGGGTGCCGACCTGGCAGTGGTGGTGGACGTCCTGTCCTTCAGCACCTGCGTCAGCGTGGCACTGGACCGGGGCGCCGAAGTCTTCCCTTACCGGTGGCGCGATACCAGCGCCGAGGATTTCGCCGCCCACCACCAGGCGCAGTTGGCGGGTCCCCGCGGCGGTGGTGGGCTGAGCCTCTCGCCCGCCAGCTTCCGCAGTGCGGAATCGCTGGGAAGGGCGGTGCTGCCCTCCCCCAACGGGTCGGAACTGTGCCGGCTGCTCGCCGGCGAAGTGCCGCTGGTGGCGGCAGTGTGCCTGCGGAACGCCGCTGCGACGGCCGACTGGGTGGCGGCGAATCTTCCGGAAGACGCGGTATTGGCGGTGGTTGCCGCCGGTGAACGCTGGCCGGACGGGACATTGCGGCCTGCGCTCGAGGACCAGATTGGCGCCGGGGCTTTCATCGCGGGGCTGGCGGCCGCGGGCAGGGGCGGCTACGAGGCCGGGGACGGCAGGCACGGCTATGCTCCGGAGGCCGTGGCAGCCATGGCTGTCTTCGAGTCCGCCGAACCGCGGCTGCGCGAAATGCTGCAGCAGTGTTCCAGCGGCCGGGAGCTGGCAGGAGCCGGCTTTGCGGAGGATGTGGACATCGCGGCGGAACTGGACCAAAGCGACTCTGTGGCCCTCCTCCGGGAGGGTGCCTTCCGCCCGTTGTGACGGTCTGACGGCCCGGCGAAGGGGACGACGGGATGGTGCTGGAACCGCCGGCAGGCAGTGCGGAGGAATGTGCCTAGCGGTAGTTCCTGGCGGGGTAGTTGCTGACGAACGGCGTGCTGGTGGGCACGATCTGCTTGCCCAGCGGCATCAGGGATACCGGGATGAGCTTGAGGTTGGCGATGGCCAAAGGGATGCCAATGATGGTCACTGCCATGGCGAACGCCGTGACCACGTGCCCGATGGCGATCCAGATTCCGGCGACCAACAGCCAGATCACATTTCCCAGCAGGGAGAAGACACCGGTTCCGCCCGGCTTATCCACCACCATGCGGCCAAAGGGCCACAGGGTATAGGCGGCTATGCGGAACGAGGCAATGCCCCACGGGATGGTGACGATGAGCAGGCAGCAGACCACGCCGGCGAGGAAATAGCCAAGGGCCAGCCACAAGCCGCCGAAAACCAGCCAAATGACGTTCAGGAGTGTCTTCATGCACCCATTCTGCCCCCACCCCTCCGACAAAAGGGTGGGGGATGTCCCTGATCCTGCCCTGATCCGGAGTGTAGTGGCCGGCTGGTCCGCACTAAACTGTCGCGGCGGCCTTTGCGGCGTGGACGAACGCGCGGATCTTGGCCGGGTCCTTCACGCCACGGGAGACTTCGACACCAGAGGAAACGTCCACGCCCCATGCGTGTGCGGCGGCTGAGGCTCCGGCCACGTTGGCAGCGTCAAGGCCGCCGGCGAGCAGCCAGTTCCTGCCCTTCAGCGCAGGCAGGGCAGCCACGGAGGCATAGTCCCAGGACTCGCCCGAACCCGGCACGGAAGCATCAATGAGGAGCAGGTCCTCGCCCCAGTCCTCAAACTCATCGGCGCCGGCGCCCATGGTGATGGCCCTGACCAGCTTCATGCCGGCGTCGTGCACTGTCGCCACGTCTGCACGGGTCCGCGTGCCATGCAGCTGGATCCACTCCAGGCCGGCCGCCCGGGCGATGGCGATGGCGTCGGCCACGGGCTCGTCACGGAACACCGCAATGGGGGAAACGCCCTTTGGTACCCCGGACAGCAGGGATGCAACCTGCGTTGGCGAAACAACCCTGGGGCTGGCGGTGAGGACAAACCCGACGGCGTCAGCGCCGGCGTCCACTGCCTCGCGCACCGATTCCGGCGTACTGAGACCACACACTTTGACGAACATTCCCGGGCTCCTTCAGGCTGTTTTCGTGTTGACCCCCCGGAGGAGAGTAGCAGGGCAGGGGCGCAACTGCGATGCCAACCACTTGGGGGAACTAGGCTGGGCTGATGCAGATCATCCGCTTCGCTGAGCTCAAAGCCGAACCGTGGCGCAACGGCGGCGGGGTGACCCGCGAAATCGCCCGCCAGGAATCCGAAGACGGCGGCTGGACCTGGCGGGTGAGCATCGCAGACGTGGCCAAGGCAGGAGACTTTTCCGCCTTCCCCGGCATGGAGCGGGTGCTGACGGTCATCGAGGGTGAACTGCTGGTCCTTACCGTGGACGGGGCCGAGCATCCGATGGAAAAGTACCGGCCCTTCCGCTTCGATGGCGGCGCGGCCACCACAGCGAAGCTGCCTACCGGTGACATTCGCGACCTCAACATCATCACCCGCACGGCCGCGTGCAAGGGCTACACCTCCATCATCGAGCTGTCCAAAAAGCGCGCCCACCCGCTCTTCGAGGGGCAGTTGGGAGTGCTGCTGCAGGGACAGGCAACGGCCAGCGAAGGCGGGGCGGAGCCTGTGGAGCTGGGCCGGTATGACACCGTGGCCGGCTCGGACGGGGGCTCCCCTGAGATCCTGGGCCGCGGCTTCCTCGCGGTGGTCTCGGTCGATCCAGTCACGGCCGCGGACTGAATTCCTCCACCGGTACCACGGCACCCCTCTTGCGCGCTTCCTCGGCCGCAAACACTACGGCGTGGCTGACCAGCGACTCCTCCAGCCCTGACACCACCCCTGACCAGTCACCCCGGGCGAGGGCCCTGACCCAGGCCTGCACCAGTCCCCGGTCGCCCCCTTCGTGCTTTTCACCGGCCACCCGGGGAGCAGCCGCCGGCACCACGTGCACAGTGGTTGTTCCGGTGAGGAAGTCATGGACCGTAATGCTGCCCGCCTCGACGGAGATCTCACCGTGGCTGCCGAAGATCCTGGTGCGCCGCGGTCCCGCGGCCGTGAATGCTGTCGCGGTGAAGGCTGCTGTGGTGCCGTCCCGGTAGTCGATGTTCACCACCTGGTGGTCCACCACGTCGTTGTCCGCGAAGTAGACGCATCGGCCGTAGGGGCCTGTTGCCAGTGCCCGCCACAACGATTCCCGGGTGCCGCCGGGATCCACGACGTCGGCAAAGTAGGCCCTCGCCGGATCCGCTGCGACGCCATCCGGCGGCCGGCCTGGACCATAGATCCGCAGGGCGGAATAGGGGCAGCGGGGTTCTGCGGGGCAGCTGGTGCAGCGCGCTGAAGCGCCTTCCGGCGCCTCCTCCGGCCGGAAGTGCGAGAGCCTGCCAAAGGAGGACACCCGAACCGGCCGGCTCCCGATGATGAAGGAGAGCCAGTCGACGTCATGCGTGCACTTGGCCAGCAGGAAGGGGCTGGACTCCTCCTCCCGCCGCCAGTTCCCGCGGACATAGGAGTGAGCGAAATGCCAGAATCCGACAGGCTCCAGGTGCTGGACGGAGATGACGCGGCCGATCGTCCCGGTGGAAAGGAGTCGCCGAAGCAGCGCAGTCAGTGGGGTGTAGCGCAGGACGTGGCAGACGGTCGCCGTGATCCCGGATTCCCGCTGCAGCCGTGCCAGATCCGCGCAGCCGGCAGCGTCCCCGGCCACCGGCTTCTCCAGGAGGACCGGATAGCCGTGGGCTGCTGCGGCAGCGAACGGCTGTGCGTGCTCACGGTCCGGGGTGGCGATGATGATGCCGTCGGCCGGCAGCCGGGTGCGGAGCATGGCCTGCCAGTCCCCGAACACCCCTGCATCCGGGACGCCGAGCTCAGCTGCAAGGCTTTCTCGCAGCTGACGGCGCGGCTCCGCGACCCCCACGATGGTGGCCTGGCGGGTGTCAACCGCCAGCCGGGCGTAGGCGGAGCCGCGCGCACCTGCGCCGGCCACCAGGAGGCGCACGGGTGGCCCGGCTTGGGCAACGTTCGACGGCGGAGCCTCCACCGGTCAGCCGGCGCCTGGATCGGCGAGCCACTCCAGCGCCACGGCCGCCGTCCAGGACTGGTCCATGCTGCCCAGCGGTTCGCCGGTGAACGGCTCGTAATACTCTGCGAAGTGTCCTTCCACCAACTGGGCAAGCGAAGCTTCCCGCAGCCGCCCGTACCGCACCTCATCGCCGCGCCTGCGCAGGCATTGGGCAAGGTACCAGTTCATGACGGGCCAGACGGGTCCACGCCAGTATTGCCGCGGTTTGAGGCCCTCGAAGGTGGTGGCGGTTGAGGCCGGCAGCGGGAAGGCAAGCCGGGGGTCACCGGTCCAGTCCGGCCCCTCGAAGATCTCCAGTTGCCGCCGCAGCAGGGACTCGTCCGCTGTGGAGATCAACGGAGCGAACCCGGCAATGGTCGGCAGCCCGATCCACTCGCCGGTCAGCACGTCCCGGTCCCGTGCCAGCCCTGTTCGTTCATCGACAGTGGCATCCACGCCATCCCGGAACTCCCGGGCCCAGTCCCGCAACCGGGCGGCCTCCCCGTGCAGACCGACGTGTTCCGCCAGCACGGCCAGGTCCTCGTTGGCCGCCGCGAAGATCGCCGACATGAACACGTCCTTGACCTGGAAGTCCATCACCCCTGGAAGCCGGGCATCGTCGAACCGGACATCGGCCATCTGCTTCACCAGCCACAGGTACCTGCTGTACTCCTCGTCGCTGGGCCGCTGGCTCCGGTCCGTGACCTTCAGCGTGTCCGTCCGGACAAAGGGCTCCATGTCGCCGGGCCGAACCCTTGAATAGGGGCCGTCGAACCGGGGCGAGTTGTCCATCCCGGATTCCCAGCCGTGATAAATGGTGAGCAGGCCGGAGCCGTCGGCGCCGCGGCTGCCGCGGAGCCAGGCGTGCCAGCGGATCCACTGTGGCAGCGTCCGCCGGAGGAACTCCTCGGCGGGCCCTGCATCTTCGCCGCCAGCCGCCGTCGCACGTTCCACGATGCGGCGCAGCAGCGTGGCATGCACGGGCGGCTGGCAAATGCCGCTGGACTGCACCCCGTCTGGAGACACCCCGAGGGTGCCCCACCGCTCCACGTCCGGGAAGTAGCCGGGCACATCGGAAAAGACAATGTGCGGAATCATCCCGCTCTTCCACTGCGCCGCGATCAGGTGGTCCAACTCCTGCAGGGCCCGGCCCACGCTCATGGTGGACAGGCCGGTGGCCACAAAGGCGGCATCCCAGCTCCACATATGCGGGTAGAGGTTCGGTGCTGCGGTGACCATGGTGCCCAGGTCATTCGCGGCCAGGACATCCCGTGCCCGCTGGCCCATGTCCGCCAGGTCGCGGACCGGATACCGGGCGGCGTCCGCTTCTGCCGTCACGCCGTCAGCCCCAGCTGGGTTTCCGTGTCAAAGAAGCGGAGCGCGCTTTGCTCAAAGCGCAGGCCCACGGTTTCGCCCGGCGAAACCCGCTCCGTGGAGGGGACCTGTACCTTGACGGTCTGGCCGCCGAGGTCCACCGTCAGCAAGGTGGCGTGCCCGAGCGGTTCCACCACCTCCACGGCAGCGTCCAGGGAACCTTCCGAGCCGCGCGGGGCCAGGGAGATATTCTCCGCCCGGATGCCAACCATCACGGGCGTGCCGCCCGTCCGGGCCGCTGCCCGGGCCAGGAATTCGGGCGCTGCGATGCTCTGGCCACCCACTTCCAGGGCACCCTGCTGCGTGATCCGGCCGTCCAGGAAGTTCATCGGCGGTGAACCGATGAAGCCGCCCACGAACCGGTCCGCCGGCTCCTCGTAGACGGTGATCGGATGGCCGAGCTGGGCGATCTGGCCCTTCTTCATCACGGCAACCCGGTCGGAGAGGCTCATTGCCTCCACCTGGTCGTGGGTGACGTACAGCGTGGTGGAACCCAGCTGCTGGACAATCTTCTTCAGTTCAGCGCGGAAGTCCAGGCGCAGGAGGGCGTCAAGGTTGGACAGGGGCTCGTCCATGAGCAGCACGTCGGCGTCCATGACGATCGCCCTGGCCACGGCAACGCGCTGCCGCTGGCCGCCGGAGAGCTGGGCGGGATACCGGTCCAGGTAGGGGCTGAGCTGCAGCAGGTCCGCCGCCCATGCCACCTTCCGTTCGATCTCTTCCCGCGGGACCTTTTTCATCGTCAGCCCGAACGCGATGTTCGTTCGGACCATGCGGTGCGGGAAGACGGCATAGGACTGGAACACCATGGAAAGGTTCCGGTCCTGCGGCGGCAGGTAGGTCACGTCCCTTCCACCGATGGCGATGCTGCCCTGGTCCGGGAAGTCCAGGCCCGCGACCATGCGGAGCAGGGTTGTCTTTCCGCAGCCGGAGGGCCCCAGCAGCACCATGAACTCCCCTTCCGCCACCTCCAGCGAAACGTTGTTCGTGGCCAGCTCGGTGCTGCCCGGGTAGGTCTTGTGCAGACCCTTGATGGAGATGTCAGCCATGGGAAGGCCTCTCTGGGACGCGATCAGCGGATGGTGGAGCCCCACATGTTGGTGAGGTAGCGGCGCATGAAGAAGATGAACACCAGGGCCGGGATCACCAGCAGGAAACCGCCGGCGAAGCGGTATGCCAATGGTGATTCGGAGAGCGAGCTAAGGACCTGGGCGGGAAGGGTGCGCTGGTTCAGGGTCAGGATCGATGCGCCCAGGACTTCGTTCCAGGACATGACGAAGGTGAAGATCGAGGCGGCGGCGATGCCGGGTACGGCCATCGGCAGGACCACTTTGAGGAAGGCCTGCAAGGGGCTGCAGCCGAAGATCCGCGCCGCTTCCTCCACATCCCGCGGCACGCCCAGGAACACCGAGGCCGTGATCAGGATGGTGGTGGGCAGGGCCAGGGCGGTGTGGAGCAGGACGACGGCGAACACGCTGTCATAGAGCCCCGTTTGCAGGAAGAGCTGGGCCAGCGGCACGGACAGCACGACGATTGGCAGGGCCCGGGTGAACAGCAGGAACAGCTGGTACGGCTCCCTGCCCCGGAAGGCGAAGCGGGCCACCGCGTAGCCTGCGGGAATGCCGATCAGGAGCGACAACACCAGGGTGAACACGCCCACCTGGACGGAGTTGATGAGGCCACCCAGGATTCCGGTGGACTGCAGGAAGGTCTGCATGGTGTCGGTGGAGAAGTTGTCCGGGATGAAGCTGAGCGGAAATTTCTGCAGCGATTGCCGGCTGGACATTGCAGCCAGGGCAATCAGGTAGATGGGCACGGCCATGAACAGGGTGATCAGGATGCAGGCCACCTGCAGCAGCACCCGGTTGCGGCGCTGCCGCGCAAGGGGCCTGCGGTCCACTCCCGGTTCCGGCCGGGCGGCCCCGGCGGCAGCAGTCCTCGATGTCGTGGCGTGGCTCATCGCGCAGCCTCCGTCTGGTCCCTCAGGAGTTTCAGGTAGCCCACCGCAGTCACCATGGACACGGCCATGACCACCAGGGCCAGCGCCGAGGCCACGTTGGGATCCTGCAGCCCGGTGTACCAGCGGTACGTCTCGCCGACCACCAGGGGGAAGTTCTGGCCCGTGAGGGCGAGGGCCACCGCGAAGGTCTGGAAGGCCAGGATGGTCCTCAGGATCAGGGCCGTTTGGAGGCTGGGGCGCAGCAGCGGCAAGGTGACGTGCCACAGCCGGTTCCAGAAGCTGGCGCCGAAGACGCCGGCGGCCTCCTCATAGTCCTTTGGGATGGACTGCAGCCCGGCCACGACGATGACGAACACCAGCGATGTGGCACGCCAGACTTCCGCGATCAGCACGGTGGCGAACATCGACGGGTAGTTGTCATAGGCCAGCCACGAAACGGGCTGCAGGCCCCACGACGCCAGGAGCGAGTTGAGGTAGCCGCGGTCCGTGAACACGGTCAGCCAGACCAAACCGGCGGCGAGGTCGCTGACCGCCAATGGGATGGCCCAGATGTAGAAGTAGGCAGAAGCCCCCCGCGGCTTGGCCCGGATCAGCAGGGCCATGGCCAGTGCCAGGACGAACTGGATGGGAATCATCACCACGATGAGCAGGAGGGTGTTGCCCACCGAGGACCAGAAGTAGGGGTCCTGGACCATCCGGGTGAAGTTGGCCGTGGTCAGGCCTTCCGGGCCGCCGAAGGCCTGCAGGATGCCGCTGACCATCGGCCAGCCGAAGAGCAGAGTCATGAACACGATCGACGGGGCGATCAGCAGCAGCGCCGCCGGGTTTCCCTTCCGCCTGGGGGCACGGGCTTTGGGGCCGGCAGGGGGAACATGCGGCCTGGCTGCCGCCGGCGCATCCGGGGCGGCCATCACGCGACCTTGCAGGGGGACATCTTGGGGTCAGGTGCCCAGCACGGGACGTTAAGGCTGTCCATGATCTTGGCCAGTTCCGCACCCTGCCGGTCCAGGGTGGCCTTGACGTCCGAGTTGTTCAGGCAGATCTCCTGGAAGCAGTTCTTGAACAGCTGGGAGACCTGCGGGTCCTTGTCGCCCAGGCCCACGGGCGGGAGCGCGAGCAGGGCGTCGGAGGCTTCCTGCTGCGCCTTGACGGCCTTCGCTTCGAGGGCCACGCCGCCGGGGAGGTCCCCGCCGATATCCGTCTTCACCACAGGGAAGAAAGAGTTGGACTTCAGCGTCTCGATCTGCGCCTCGGGCTTGGAAAGGGCCTTGATGAGTTCGAAGGCCTTGTCTTTCTCGGGGGAGCCCTTGGGCACCGCCATGCCGCCGACAATCAGGAGGTAGCCCCTGCCTTTGGGCCCCGAAGGGGCGGGGACCATCTGCCAGTCGTCCGGCTTGTCCTTGACGGCATTGATCAGCCGCGCCACGTGGTCCCACGCCACCAGGACTTCGCCGTTGGCCAGGGGCTCCTGCATGAAGTCGTAGTTGGTGGAGGCGGGGTTTGTATTGGCCCAGAGGTCACGCATGTAGGTCCAGGCGTTCACGGCATCCTGGTTGCGGAAGGTGGTGATCTGCCCGCCCGTGAAGCTCGGCAGCAGGAAGCCCTGGTAGAAGCGGTGGTGCAGTCCCTTGGGGCCGGCCGGCAGGCCGAAGACAGGGCGTCCGCTGGCGTCTTTGGCGGCCTTGGCCCATGCCAGGTATTGGTCGTAGGTGAGCTTGTTGACGTCAGCTCCGGAGGGAAGCCACTGGAGCGCCTTTTTGTTGATGGCCAGGACGTAGGTGGCCTGGATCCAGGGGATGTACCGGGGAACGTCGGTGCCCAGTTTGGCCAGTTCCGCCACGTCCTTGGAGTAGCCCGCCGAGGACAGGTCGTTCATGAGTGAACTGAGGTCCTCCAGCTGCGAGGCGAAGGGGGCCAGGTCGCCGTGCAGTCCACCGGCGATTCCCACTTCGACTTTTCCGGCGGCGAGCTGGGACTTCAGGGTGGTGTTGAAGACGCCCGTGTCGACGGGGTTGTAAGCCACGCTGATGTCCCCCGCGAATTTCTTGAGGGTGGCTTCGTACTTTTGGCGTTCCTCCACCGGTGCGAACTGTGTGGAAAGGAAGCTGACCGACCCCTTGCCGCCGCTTCCGCTGGTGTTGACACCGCAGGCTGCCAGCACCGGTCCGGCAGCCAACACCGTCAGGCCCCCCTTCAATAACGCTCGCCGGCTCACGTCATGGTGCGCGGTAACGGACATTAGAGCCTCCTGGGGTGAGGGCTGCTAGGTTTTTTGTCTGATGATCGATCATAATTGTGTGGTGCAAATCACGTCAATGATCGGGGCTGCCACAGGTGCGCCCACACTGGAGAGGAAGCCGGCCCGGTGACGGAGCAGAGGACCCTGATGGGTGAGCCTGCGCAGCCGCCGGCGGGCCCCGCCACCAGCGCCGGGCACCTCCTGCAGCTGCTGCGCTCGAACGCGGCGGGGTACAGCCGGTCGGACCTGCTGGAGCTGACAGGAATGGCACGGTCCACCCTCTACGAGCGGCTCGATGCCCTCTTCGCGGCAGGCCTCGTTTACGAATCCACTCCCCTGCGCGCTCAGCGCGGCCGGCCGCCCCGCTCACTCCGGTTCGATGACCGGGACAAGGTGGTAGTGTGCCTCGAAATCGGCCACACGCACGCCGGAATCAACCTCCTCGCCCTCAGCAGGGAGGTGCTGGCTTCCGTCCGCATTCCCGTGGATATCGCCAACGCCCAGGATGTCGTGGTGGACCAGGTGGTCGGGGAGGCGCTGCGGCTGCTCGATGGCAGGCAGCCGGTAGGAGCGGGAGTAGGGCTGCCCGCCCCGGTGGATCCCCTCCACCGCCTGGGCCTGGAGCGGACCGTCCTTGCCCATTGGGATCTGCAGAGCCTGCAGGACACCATGGAGTCCCGCCTCGACTGCCCCGTCCTGCTGGAAAATGATGCACGGTCCATGGCGATGGGCGAGGTCCGTGGCCCCACCGATTCCGTCGTCGCCGTGAAGGTCAGTACGGGAGTCGGCTCCGGCATTATTGTCCGGGGTTCGTTGGTGCGCGGCGCGCACGGGGCCGCCGGGGATATCGGACACGTGCGGATACCGGAGGCCGCCGGCTGCCGGTGCCGCTGCGGCAGGGACGGCTGCCTGGCAGCGGTGGCGTCGGGCCGCGCGCTGCTGGCTTCCCCGCAATTCGCGCATTACGGGACGCTGCGCCGGTTCGTCGACGCTGCGGCCGGGGACCCGGAGGTCCGGGACGCCGTCGCCGGGGCTGGAAAGGTGCTGGGCCGGGTCCTCGCCGCCATGGTGGGAACGCTCAACCCGGGCCGGGTGGCCGTGGGCGGGCTGGTGGGTGTCCTGCCCGCTTTCCTGGCGGCGTGCCGGCAGCAAATCCTTGCCGACGCTTTTGAACCGTCCCTGGTGGACCTGGAGATCGTCCCCGCGGACAGCCGCGAGGCCACGGCGGTGGGCCTTTGCCGGCTGGTGGAGGAGAGCCTCTACGCGCCGGAGCGGGTCGAAAGGCTGCTTGCCCAGCGCGGGTGGTGAGGTTGGGCACCAACGGTGGCCCGCCGCCGTCGTGCCTTGCTACCTTGGAAGCCAAGGCTCTGCACCTGAGCCTCCGGACGACGGTTCAGTACCCGGCAAGCGACAAGACTGGCCAAAGGATCCCGTCATGCCGTGGTTAATCCTCATTCTCTCCGGGGCGCTGGAAGCCGTCTGGGCCGCAGCACTGCACCGTGCCTCGCAGGCATCCGGCCGCCGCAGAACCGGCCCTGCCTTCCTGTTCCTCGCAGCCGTCGCCGCCAGCACCGGCGGGCTCGCCGTCGCCATGCAGACCATCCCCACCGGCACCGCCTACGCCGTGTGGGTGGGGGTGGGAGTGGTGCTCACCTCCGCCTACGCGATGGCCAGCGGAGTGGAGCGTCCGACGGCGGTGCGCCTCCTGCTGCTCTCCGGCATCGTCATGTGCGTGGTGGGCTTGAAGGTGGTGGCGTGATGATCAGGCGTTCAGTCCCGTGGCTGGTCCTGCTGGCCTCCGCCGTCCTCGAAGCGGTCTGGGCCACGGCGCTGGGCCTCTCCGACGGCTTCACCAAGCCGTTGCCCACCCTCGCCTTCGCCGCCACCGCAACCCTGAGCATGCTGGGCCTGGGCATGGCCATCCGCACCGTTCCCCTTGGCACGGCCTACGCCGTCTGGGTGGGGATCGGCGCTGCCCTGACGGTGGGATGGGCGATGGCCACCGGCGTGGAACCGTTCAGCGTCCTGAAGCTGCTGTTCATCGCCGGCATCGTGGGCTGCGCCGCCGGCCTGAAGGTGCTGCCGGGGAAGGACCCGGCGCCTGCGCGCGGCAGTGACTAGGCTGTGGACATGGACTCCCCCGAACTTGCCCAGGCGGTGGACGCGCTGCGGCGCAGGCTGGCTCCCGGTACGCGGACCATCCTCGGCATTGCCGGCGCGCCCGGGGCAGGGAAGTCCACGCTGGCTGCCTGGCTCCTGCAGCAGTTCAGCCCCGGCACCGCGGTGGTGGTCCCCATGGACGGCTTCCACCTGGGCAACGCCATCATCGAGGGGACTCCGCTGCGGCAGCGGAAAGGAGCCATCGACACGTTCGACGGCGGCGGCTACCTTTCGCTGCTGCGCCGCCTGGCACGCCGGGACGAGGCAGTGGTCTACGCCCCGGAATTCCGGCGCACCATTGACGAACCGGTGGCAGCCTCGATCGCCGTACCCGCCGACGTCCCGCTGGTCATCACCGAAGGCAACTACCTGCTGGTGGACCGGGAACCGTGGAAAGAGATCCGCGCCCAGCTGGACGAGGTCTGGTTCATTGAAACTCCGCCGGAGCTCCGGCTGCAGCGGCTGGTGGACCGGCACGTCTCGTTCGGGATGGACCAGAACGCCGCCGCAACCTGGGCCAACGGACCGGACGAGGCAAACGCCCGGCTGATCCAGGCAACCCGTCCGGCGGCCGACCGCATCATCCCCTGGCTGTAGCCAACCATCCGGCACCTGCACCCAACCACGCAGCACCTGCACGAAACGACAAGGAGCACAATGGCACACACCCCCACTGACCGCGGCAACACCGTCCAGCTCGACGATGGCCTGGCCGTCAGCCCCCTTGGCTTCGGCGGCATGGCCCTGACGCCTGTGTACGGCGAGGTTGACCCGGCGGAGGCCCTGCGGACACTGCACCACGCCGTGGACGCCGGTGTCAGCTTCATCGACACCGCGGACATCTACGGCGGGGGCAGCAACGAGGAACTGATTTCCCAGCTGCTCAAGGACCGGCGGGACGAGGTCCAGCTGGCCACCAAGTTCGCCCTGGTGGGCACGCCGACCGACGGCTACACGGACATCCGGGGTGACGCGGAGTACGTTCGGCAGGCCGTGGAACGCAGCCTGAAGCGGCTGGGCACCGACGTCATCGACCTGTACTACATGCACCGCCGCGACGTCCGGGTTCCGATCGAGGAAACCGTGGGCGCCATGGCGGAGCTGGTGAAGCAGGGGAAGGTCCGGCACCTGGGCCTGTCCGAGGTGACGGCCCAGGAACTGCAGGACGCGGCTGCGGTGCACCCGATCGCCGCCGTCCAAAGCGAGTGGTCCATCTGGAGCCGCGACGTGGAGCGCAACGTGGTCCCGGCCGCCGCCGGCCTGGGCGTGGGTTTCGTTCCCTACTCTCCCCTGGGCCGAGGCTTCCTCACCGGAACCGTGGACACCTCAAGCCTGGGGGCCAACGACTTCCGGCGGAACATTCCCCGCTTCGCCCCGGACGCGGCAGCCACCAACCAGGTTGTGGTGGACGCCGTCCGGAACGTGGCGGACCAGCTGGATGCGACACCCGCGCAGGTTGCCCTGGCCTGGTTGCTGGCCCAGGGCGGGCGGCTCGGCCTGCCGGTCGTTCCGATCCCGGGCACGCGCAAGTCCGCGCGGATCGACGAAAACCTGGGCGCGCTGGCCCTGGACCTTACCCCGGCGCACCTGGAGGTTCTCGACGCAGCCTCGGACGCCGTCGTCGGTTCCCGTTCCGCTGACCCGAAATGGGTGTCTGAAGGGCGCGAATAGCGGATGTCCTTCCCGAAGAAACCGCGTACTGTACTGCAACCTTAAGGAGCTTCATGACTGCCATCGTCCACTTCGAAGTCCGGATCAACCCAGCCCGCCGGGACGACGCCGGCAAATATCTGTCCGAAACCCTCGCCGCAACCCGTGCGTGGCCCGGCAACCAAGGCATTGAGGCACTGGTGGACGACGCCGACCCGTGCCACATCATGGTGGTCGAAACCTGGGCCACCACCCAGGACCATGACGACTACGCCGCCTGGCGGACCACGCCGGAAGGCAAGAGCCCGCTGCACGAGATCCTGGCCGGGCCGCCGGCCAAACAGGTTTACTCCAGCACCCTCCCGCTGGACCTTTAGCCCGTCCCTAGACTGAAGCCCATGGACTCACTTCTCTACGACCTGCCGGCCCTGACCATCCGCAGCATCTCCGTCAGCGCAATGGACAACAACGTGTACCTCCTGACCGCCAAGGAGGGCGGCGCGCAACTGTTGATCGATGCCGCGGATGACCTGCCCGCCATCCAGCAGCTGCTGGCCGATGGCGCCGCGGACAGCACCGCTCCGCCGCACCTCGCCCTGATCGCCACCACGCACCAGCACTGGGACCACGTGCGGGCGCTGAAGGAGCTGGTGGAGGCAACCGGCGCGCCCACCGCTGCCGGGGCGGACGACGCCGATGCGTTGCCCGTTGCCGTGGACCGGCGGCTTGGGCACGGCGACAAGGTGGCCGTGGACGGCTTTGAGCTGGCGGCGGTGCACCTGAGCGGCCACACGCCGGGGTCGATCGCGTTTGTGTACCAGGACCCGGACGGACCGGCGCACATCTTCTCAGGTGACTCGCTCTTCCCGGGCGGGGTGGGCAACACGCAGCAGGACCCGGAGCGGTTCGCCCGGCTCCTGTCGGACGTCACGGAGCGGTTGTTCGACGCCTACCCGGACACCGCGGTCGTCCATCCCGGCCATGGCAAGCCCACCACGCTGGGTGCGGAGCGGCCGCACCTGGCGGAGTGGCGCGCCCGCGGCTGGTAGGAGTCCGTTAAACGGCTGGGCGGGCCCACCTTAAAGGCGGGCCCGCTCAAAAGGCACTTTTAGCGGCCGCGGCGCTCGTTGGACGCCGGAGCCGATGCACGGCGCGGGCCGCTGCGGGCGGGACGGCCGGAGCCGCCGTTGCCGGACGCGCCGCTGCCCGAACCGTAGGATCCGCCGGACGTTCCGCCGGTGTTGGAGGACCAGACGGCCTTGCTGCCGCCGGCAGCCCCTGCCGAACGCTGGCCGGAGTTGCCTGCCGCGGCGCGCTGGCCGGTGGCGGGGCGTCCGCTGCGCTGGCCGCCGCCGGAAGCCGGGCGTCCGCCTGCCGCCGGACGGCCGGTGCCGCCGCGGGGGGCTGCGCTGCGGGTGATGCGGGAATCGCCGCGGCCCTCTGCTGCACGTCCGTCGGATCCGCGGCCGGCCGATGGGCGGCCACCTGCTGCGGGAACGTCATTGCGGTGGGCACCTACCGTTCCGCGGCCACGGGCATTGCGGCGGGCGGCAGCTGCTGCCACGGCGCGGTCCTCGTTCTGCTCTGCATTGCGGTCGAAGGCTGCACGGGCTTCCGTGCGGCCTTCGAAGGCGACAGCGCGGCGCTCGGCGCGGGGTACATCGGTGCGGGCGGGCTCGGCCGAAACCTTGCCGCGTCCGCCACGGCCGCCGCGGCCACCTGCAGAGGGTGCAGCCTGGCGGCGTGCACGCTTGCGTTCTGCGTTGGCGCCGGTGGAGGTGCCGCCGCCCTGCTTGGTGGCCTTGGCAGCCAGCAGTGCAGCGCGGGTGCGCGGGTCAACCTTCTCAGCGATGTCACCCACGAGTTCGGCCACGATGGGCGAGCTGGCGGTGACGCGCTCGAAGCTGACGTCCACGCCGGCGGCCTTCATGAGCTTCTTCACGTCGGCCTGCTGCTCGGGCAGGGTCAGGGTGACCACGGTGCCGTCGGAACCGGCGCGTGCGGTGCGGCCGGAGCGGTGCAGGTACGCCTTGTGCTCGGTGGGCGGATCAACGTGGATGACCAGTTCGACGTCGTCAACGTGCACGCCGCGGGCGGCCACGTCGGTGGCCACCAGGACGCGGACGTCACCGTTGGAGAACTCGGCAAGGTTGCGGTCGCGGGCGTTCTGCGACAGGTTGCCGTGCAGGTCCACGGCCGGGATGCCGGCGTCGGTCAGGGTTTTGGCCAGCTTGCGGGCATGGTGCTTGGTCCGCATGAAGAGGACACGGCGGCCGGCGCCGGAGGCGAGCTCCACGATCAGCTGCTTCTTGACCGTCTGGTCGTTGACCACCAGCACGTGGTGTTCCATGGTGGTCACCGCAGCCTGCGGGTCGTCCACCGAGTGGGTCAGCGGGTTGGACAGGTAGCGCTGGACGATCTTGTCCACGCCGTTGTCCAGGGTTGCCGAGAACAGCAGCCGCTGTCCCTGGCTGGGGGTCATGTCCATGAGCTTCTTGACCACGGGCAGGAAGCCGAGGTCGGCCATGTGGTCGGCCTCGTCCAGGACGGTGATCTCCACCGCTTCGAGGGTGAGGATGCGCTGGCGGATCAGGTCCTCCAGGCGGCCTGGGCAGGCGATGACGATGTCGACGCCGGCCCGCAGCGCCTTCTCCTGGCGTGCCTGGGAGATGCCGCCGTAGATCACGGTGGTGTTCAGGCCGGCCGCCTTGGCCAGCGGCTCGATGGTGGCGTTGATCTGGGTGGCCAGTTCACGGGTGGGTGCCAGGACCAGGCCCATGGGGCGGCCGGGCTTGCGGAAGTACTTGGCTTCCCGCTCAGCGAGTCTTGCTACAAGCGGGATGGCGAAAGCAATGGTTTTACCGGATCCGGTCCGGCCGCGGCCCAAGACGTCACGGCCGGACAGCGTGTCCGGAAGGGTCTTCACCTGGATGGGGAACGGTTCAACGATTCCCTGGGCTGAAAGGGTGTCTGCAAGGGCCTTGGGAGTACCGAGGGCAGCAAAAGTAGTCATGTAGTTTTTTACGGTCTTTCTGGCGGTATCCGGGCGGATATCGGCCCCCGATGCCGGTTGGACCAGGGGTTTCGCCGAAGAAAAGTCAGGTGATCAACCGGGCGCTGTAAATAAGGACAGCCGGCCGGGACCAAATGGAACGCGTTCATCGACGCAGGATGTGCCTCTCACATGAAAAATGCCCACTCCCTGGAAGGAACTCCAGATCCGGAGCAGGCGGCATCACTGCACATCAAGTTCCACCAGTCTAGCATCCCGCCAGCCGGCACCTGTCCCGCCGTTGCCTTCAGGGGCACGGCGGGGCAGTGTTGGAGCATGAGCGAACACCCGGAGCAGGGCCAGGACACGCACCGCAATGAAGCGCACCGGAACCACACACACCAGCATCTGGGGGACGACGCCGGCGCGGCGCCGGAGTCGGACGACGGCGGCATCAGTTCCGCAACGGTATGGGACGAGCGGTACCGCACCAAAGCACGGCTCTGGAGTGGAAAACCCAACCCACAGCTGGTCCGCGAAGCCGGCGGCCTCCGCCCCGGCAAGGCGCTGGAACTGGGATGCGGCGAAGGCGCCGACGCCATATGGCTTGCCCAGCAGGGCTGGTCCGTGACCGCCGTCGACGTTTCCGCCGTGGCACTGGAACGGGCGCACTCGCACGAACTGTCTGAGCTGGCACGCGAAAGCGTGAACGCATCCAACGGGGACATCCGCAGCCGGATCACCTGGCAGCAGGCGGACCTGACGCAGTGGCAGCCCGGCGACTCCTACGATTTCGTGACCTCACAGTTCCTGCATTCGCAGGAGCTCGACTGGCGGACCCCGCTGCGGACCGCCGTCTCGGCCGTCAAACCCGGCGGAACGCTGCTGGTGGTGGGCCACCACCCGGACCGGCTGCCGCCATGGGGCGCGGACCACCACAACCATCGCGACATGTTCTATACGGCGGACGACCTGGTCCGTGAACTGGGCCTTGGCGGACCGGAGTGGCAGATTGAGGTCCGGACCAGCCGGGAGCGGCCGGTGACCGGACCCGAAGGACAGGAAGCGACCATCGCCGACGTCGTGCTGCGCGCCACCCGCCTGCCCTAGCTGTCCGGCCGTCCCTAGCTGTCGGAACGCTCCTGGTTGCCGGTGGGCTCCTGGTTGCCCGGGCGTTCAGGGCCGGCGACGCGCGGCGCCACCAGCGCCGAGGCGATCCCGATGCCGGCGGTGAAGGCGAACACGCCCGCGAAGGACTGGACCGGCGTCGTGAAGGCCGCGAAGACAATTCCCGTGGCGGCCAGCGAAAGTGCCCCACCGAGCGAATCCGAAATGGACATGGCTGAGCTGTTGAAGCCCTCGTTCTCCTTGGTGGACAGCGCCAGGGTCATGACACTCAGGCGCGGGTACAGCAGGCCCATGCCGCCGCCCGCCACCACCCAGCCGGCAATGGCGATCGCCGCCGGCCAGTGCAGCGCCGTGGTGGCCAGGGCCAGGAGTATGGCCGCCAGGACCATGAGTGATCCCACCTGGACCGCCACGCGGTGGGAGAGCCGGGAGCCCAGCCGGCCCTGCACGGCCGCGGCGCCGGCCCATGCCAGCGCCCCTCCGGTCAGGGTCAGGCCCGCGAGCGTGGGCGGGAAACCGTAGCGGTCGATCAGCAGGTACGGAAGGTAGACCTCCGCGCCAAAGAATGACGCCGCCGCAAAGCCCCGCCCCAGGATCACGCTGGGCAGTCCGCGGCGGCCGGACAGGGTGCCGGCGGGCACCAGCGGCCGGACGGCCACCAGCGCCAGGACGACGGCGGCGGACGCCAGGAGTGCCGTGGCCGGGGGGAAGGCGGGGATGCGGATGTCGGCGGAGAGGTTGAGGCCCAGCACCGCGAGCGCAGCCAGCACCGCCCAGCCCAGCCGGCCGAGGTCCCAGGGGGTTTCTTCCGGGCGGGGTGCCTCGTCTGCGCTGTTGAGCCCGCGCAGGACGGGCACGATCATGGCCAGCGCCGGAAGGACCAGGCCCACCACGCCGAGGAACACCCAGTGCCAGCTGAAGACCTGGGCCACGATTCCGGCGGCGAAGGGGCCTACCAGCGAGGGGATCACCCAGGCGGCTGAGAATGCGGCGAAGATCCTGGCGTGCAGCGTCCCGGGAAAGAACCGGGCCACCAGCACGTACAGCGCCACGGTGAGCGCGCCGCCGCCCAGCCCCTGGACCAGGCGCCCGGCCACGAGCATGGGCATGGAAACCGAGGTGCCGGCGATCAGCAGGCCGGCCACGAACAGTGCCACGGAGGCGTACAGCGGCAAGGCCGGGCCGCGCCGGTCTGACCAGTTGCCGGCCCCCACCATGCCTATGACGCCTGTGGCCATCGGCCCGGCGAAGGCCAGGGCGTAGAGGCTTCCGCCGTTCAGTTCGCGGCTGACCAGGGGCATGATGGTGGTCACGGCGAGGGATTCGAACGCGGACAGGAACACCAGCGCGCAGGTTCCGGTGGTGACCCACACGTACGGGGGCCGGAAGATCGCCGAGGCTGCATGGGCGGTAGGCAGCGTGGAGTCCCGCACGGCGGTTCCTAGCCCACGTACCGGTTGCGGCCGGACCGGTAACCGAACACGGCCGCGAGCAGTCCCACCACCGTGAAGAGGATTCCGGCGGGAACGAACGAGCCGGTGGCCTGGTGCAACTGCCCCACCATGAGGGTTCCCGTGGAGCCCACCCCGTAACCCACGCCCTGCATCATGCCGGACAGATGGGCGGCGGTATGCCCGTCGCGGGTGCGGAGCATGATCAGGGTCAGCGCGCAGGCGGTGAGGCTTCCCTGCCCCAGGCCCAGCAGCCCGGCCCACACCCAAACAAGGTCCAGCGGGCCGAGGATGCTCAGCACGAAGCCGCCGCCGGTCATCAGGGCAACCACCGCGTTGATGGCGCGCTGGTCCCGGAACCGTGCGGCGAGCGCCGGGGCGAACAGGGACCCCAGCATCTGCAGCACGATGCACACGGCAACGATCAGGCCGGCCGTTGCCCCGTCAACACCGCGCTCGCGGAGGATGGGCGCCAGCCAGGCGAAACCGCTGAAGGACATCATGGCCTGCAGCACCATGAAGATGGTCACCTGCCAGGCCACGGAGGAGCGCCACACATTGACCCCGTCCCGGACGGCCTGGTGCCGGACGGTCCCCTGCCGCACGGCGACGGGCAGGAACAGGAGGAGGACGACGGCGGCGGGCAGCGCCCAGACCCACAGCGCCTTGGTCCACTCCCCCGTCGCGGTGTAGACCGGGTAGGTGAAGCCGGCACCGAGGGCGGCCGAAGCGCAGATCGCTGTGGTGTAAAGCCCGCCCATGAGTCCCAGCCGGTGCGGGAAGTCACGCTTGACCAGGCCCGGGAGCAGCACGTTGCACAGTGCGATCGCCGCGCCGCAGGCCGCCGTGCCCAGCAGGAGGGCAGGAAGGTGGCCGCCGCCTGGGGCAGGCCCCGCGTCCACGGGCCTCAGCAGGAGCCCTGCCGTCAGCAGTGCCATGGCGCCCAGCAACACCCGTTCCGCGCCGAAGCGGCGGGCCAGGATGGGGGCGAGCGGGGCGAAGACACCCAGCAGGGTCACGGGAACGGTGGTCAGCACCACCACGGACCAGCCTGGCAGGCCTGCCTGCGCGGTCACCTCCGGCAGGACCGCCGAGAGGCTGGAAAAGACGCTTCGAAGGTTCAGTCCGATCAGGACCAGGCACACCCCCAGGTAGGCCAGGGCGCGCCGGCTGCCCACGCGGGTGGGCTCCGCTGCCGGAAGTTCATCGATTTCCGCGTCCACCAGGTTGCTGAGATCCACAAGGCTGCTGCCCGTACGGGTCCCCTCCCCGGCTTCCGCGGAGGCTGCCCTTCGCCGCTGCTCCCTCGCGCCGGCATTCGTTGCGTCCGTCATCCGCCCATTCTTGCAGGGCGTGCAACCGGCTGCGGGTTTTCCACATAGGGACCGGCGCACCTTCCGGCGCACCGGGCAGATTCATAGGTTGTAACCAGCCACGGCCACGCACCTGGCCGCACTTAGCAACGGGAGCACCAATGGAAGCTACACCCCGGCCGGAATCACGCCCCGCACCGCCGGAGAGCCGGGCGCCGGGAGCGCCCGGACCCAAAGGGACGAAAAGCCTGGTCCTGGCGATCCTTGCCCCGGTCAGCATGTTCCTGACCGGGCCGTTGGCCGGGCTGGCCATGCTCCTGACTTATTCGGACAACGGCTACTCCCGCGCTCCGTGGGTAGCTCCCTTCGTGCTGTTCAGCCTTCCGCTCCTCTTCGCTTCGCTCGGTCTCAGGCTGGCACTCCCAGCGCTGAAACAGTTGCCGCGGGGATCAGGAAGCCGGTCCGCGGCGGCAGTTGCCCTCTGCATCTGCGGCGTGGTCTTCGCCTTGGCACTCGGTCCCGCACTCGACCTCCTTGGCCTGTTCTGAGCATCTGCATGCCCACGGCGCAGGCATATTCCGGGCCCTCCGGTCCGGCGCGGCCGCCGCGGCGCTATTCTGGAAGGGATGAGCGAATCCCCTGAAGACCCCCAGCAGCCGCATGTCCCAAGGCAAGTAACGCCCGGAACCCAGGCCTCCTTCGGCACTTACGGCGGCCGTCCGGTGAGCTTCGTGCGGCGCGGCACCAGGCTCCAGGGCCGCCGGCAGGCCGCGTGGGCCGAGCATGCAGAGCGGTGGGCCATCGATTTTCCGCGGCACGTGGCCAACACCTCGGTCCACCCCGACTACGCCTTTGACGCGGCCGCCGAGTTTGGCCGCGAGGCTCCGCTCATCGTCGAGATCGGGTCGGGGCTGGGCGATGCCATCTGCCATGCGGCTGAGCAGAACCCGGACATGAACTTCCTCGCAGTGGAGGTGTACACGCCGGGGCTGGCCAACACCATCATCAAGATCAACAGCCGCGGCCTCGGAAACGTGCGGGTGGTGGAGGCCAACGCCCCGGAGGTACTGGCCACCATGCTGCCCGAAGGGTCGGTCAGCGAACTGTGGGTCTTCTTCCCGGATCCGTGGCACAAGTCGCGGCACCACAAGCGCCGCCTCATCCAGCCGGAGTTCAGCAGGCTGGCAGCGCGCGCCCTGAAGCCGGGAGGACTCTTCCGGCTCGCCACGGACTGGTCCAACTACGCCGTGCACGTCCGGGACGTCATGGCCGGTTCAGAGGACTTCGAAAACCTGCACACCGGCGAGCGCCGCGGACCCGAAAGCCCACTGACGCAGGTTTGGCAGTCCGGCGTCGAAACAGTGGTGGGGGGAGCGCCGGTCCGTGAGGGCAGGGCTCCTGTGAGCACGGAGCACACCGGCCCCAACGAAGGAGTGGACGAGACCGGCGGTTGGGCTCCCCGCTTCGAGGGCAGGATCCGGACCAGCTTCGAAGCCAAGGCCCACGAGGCCGGCCGGCTCATTTTCGATCTTTGCTACCGCCGCCGCTAGGCGCCCGACGAAGGCCCGCCAACGCCGGTGCGGGTCGGTCCTGAAGGACGGTATGCCAGGTCAGCCCACGCTGATCGAACCGACGATCTCCTTGAGCATGTCCAGCCGTGGTTCGGCCTCGGGGTTGAGGTAAGGCCAGATGACCACCACGCCGATGAACCGCCCGCTTTGCCACACGCCCACTGTGGCTGCCACCTTCGCCGGGCCGCCGTCGTCGTCGTATCCCACCACCACGGCGTAGGCATCCTTGCCAGGCAGGTTCAATTCGCCCTCCGCCAGGAGGGCCCCACCGCGGTCCTCAAGATAGAAGCCCGCCATCAGGTGCGCCCACCCGGTGGTCTGGGGCGCGTCCTGCACGGAGGTGTCGTCCTTGATCACCGTGACCAGGACGCCTCCCAGCAGGCCGTACTGCTCGCTGTTGGGTCCGGCCGTGGAATCGTCCAGGACCTGGGTGTGCTCGGGGAAGTCTGCGGTGAAGCCCAGCGGGGATTCGATGTGCACTGACATTGGTTTCAGAGCCTCTCGAGCTTTGTGTCGTTGGGGACTTTATAGTACGTGGACACGTTGGTAGTTGACTGGTTTTCGGTGGAGACCTTGACCTCGCCCGCCTTGACGTCGAACCCTGCCTCGTTGGTGGCCGTCACCACGGAGTTCACCTGGATGGTGGCGGAGCCCGCCTCGTACAGCCTCGCTGCATCGCGGGCGGCGCCGGCCTCATTGCCCAGGGCGATGTTGCGCAGGTAGCTGTCAATGACCGGGCGGTTCTCCGGGGAGTAGTCCACATCGATCTTGACCGTGCCCTGGGTGCCTGCGGTCACGGTGGAGTCGAATTTGGCGGTCTCCGACTTCACGCCGGAGGTAACGCCCTGGGCCACGGTGCCGTCCATCGAGACGGACACCGAGTCGATGTTGTTGCCCTTGTCCAGGTTGACCTGCAGGCCGCCCTTTCCGGAGGCTTCGAAGGCCCGGCCGTCCAGGTTGAGCTTGCCCTGCGCGGAGACCTCGCCGCTGGCGGTGGAGGTACCGTCCGTGAGGTTCCGCTCGTAGGCAAGGTCGAGCTTCGCGCTGCCGGATGCCGTGCCGGACTCCCCCGATGCGTCGAGCGAGAAGGTGCCCTTGGCCTTGTCCGTCTGCCCGGTGGAGCCGTTGTCCTTGGCCGCGTCGTTGATGGTGTCCAGGATGTAGCCGGGCGGGTTGCCGGCAACATCCCTGATGTCGCCGATGCTGTCCGGCGGAAGGTCGCGGTACATCTGTTCGCGGGCGGCCATGGCCTCTTCCACGCTGCCGAACGTGTATTCCCGGGAGACCTCACCGGTGAGCGTGGCCCCCGCGGTTCCGGTGGTGTCGTTGACGCCCAGGCCCATGTTCCCGTAGACCTTCATGGTGGCGGAGCCGTCGGCGTTCTCCACCACCTCGGTGCCCACCTCGGCGCCCCCGTGGACCCAGGCAACCCGTGCCTCAATGGACGCCTTACCGGTCTCGGAATAGACCGGGATGTCCGCCCGCGCCAGTTCCTGCAGGTGCTGCTTTGCCAGCTGCTGCGCCGAGGCGGGAATGCCGCCGTCCATGCGCATGAGGTCCTCGGCGAACGGGCCGTCTGTGCCTTCACCCTGGATCAGGTAGGCCCGGTCGGCGGCGGACAGGCCGGCCCACCATGCCGCCTGCTCTTCCGGGCTGGCATTAATCATCCGGTCCAGCCCGGCTTCAAGTTCCTTCCGGTGTTCAGCCGCCGCCCTGGCGGCCTCGGCCTTTTCCTTGAGCCACTCCCTGGCCTGGGCAGCCAGCGAGGTGAGGCGGTCCCAGGTGCTGCTGCCGGAGCCGGTCCCCGCGGTGGAGGCCTTTTCCTGCTCATCGGCGTGCTTCATCAGGATTCTTGAGTTCTCCCGAAGGCTTGCCGCCACTTTGTCCAGGCCGGGGCGGTGGCTTGCGCTCCACTCCTGCCGGAAGCGTTCGCCGTCCCGGCCCTTCCACGGCGCGGACTGGATCTGGCTGTGCAGGGACCCGGCGCGGCTGCTCAGCAGCGCCGCCGCCTGGTCAGCCGCCTTGGCCAGTGCCCGCAGCTGGCTGATGTCGGCGCCGTAAAAAGTCATGGTTTCCCCCGGAAATGAGTGCGGCAGGTGTCATCGCTGGTCCTTATGGTTGCACAGGCGGCCGGACCCGGCGATGGGCATCCCTCCCCATCGCCGGGTCCGGCCACAGGCCACACCGCCCACCGGCAGGGCCGGTCAACCGTCAAAGGACAGCCGCTAAACTGCCAACTGTTCCCGGGCCCGGCGGCGTGGGACGATTGCCCTGTAAGAAGGGCACGCACAGCAGCGCACCACCGCGCCCGGCCAAAGGAAAGACGATCAAAGACGAACTGAAGCAGGTCGTTGACAAGGCCGAGGACGTTACGAATTCACGCGTCCTTGAGATCCTGGCCCGGTCCGGGTTCGCGGTCAGCGGCATCCTGCACCTCCTGGTGGGCGCCATCGCCATCCGCCTTGCCATGGGCGGCACCGGCCACGCCGACTTCAGCGGCGCCGTTGCCGAGCTGGCCACCACGGCGGTGGGGCCGTTCCTGCTGTGGGGAAGCTTCGCGGCCTGCACCGCCCTGTCGCTGTGGCAGGCAGGCGACGCCATCTTCGATTTCAACCACCAGCGCACCAAGACCAAGGCCAAGAACAAGGCCAAGGCGGCCCTGCAGGCGATCGTGTATGCCGTCCTCGCCCTGACCCTGTGGCACTTCGCGACGGGCACCGGCACCGGCGATGACAACCGCAAGGCCACCAGCGACTTCACGGTTTCAATGATGGCGGCGCCGGGCGGTGTGGCGCTGCTGGTCGTGATCGGCCTGGCCGTGGCTGTCGCGGGCGTGGCCTACGGCATGCGGGGACCCCGGAAGAGCTTCGAGAAGCAACTGCGGATGCCCTCCGCAGGCGCCGCCAGGACCGCCGTGGTGTCCCTGGGCGTGGCCGGCTACCTGGCTAAGGGCCTGGTGTTGCTGCTGACCGGCCTGCTCATCGTGATCGCCACCATCAAGGAGCATCCGGAGGACTCCACCGGACTGGACGGGGGCCTGCGGGCCCTCCAGGACCAGCCGATGGGCCCTTATCTGCTCGCTGCGGTGGGAGCCGGCCTGGTTTGCTACGGCGCCTACATGATGATGCGCGCCCGGCTGGCCAAAATGACCAAGTAACCGCCGGCAGCATGGTTAGGTGGGGGCATGCCCCAGGTTCACGCCGAACGCCACATCCGCATCGATCCGGATACTGCCTTCGCGTTGTCGCAGACCACCGGAACGTTCCGGCTCAAGTGGGACCCCTTCATTTCCGCCCAGGGCTTCCTTGACGGGGCCAGGGCGCCGGGAAAGGGAGTCCGCACGCGCACCAGGTCCCGTCTGGGCCTGTCCATGGTGAGCCAGTACGTCTCCTACGTGCCGCCCCGCAATGTGGGGATGACCATGGTGGCCGGCCCGTGGTTCTTCACGAACTTTGGCGGCGGCTGGCGTTTCACCGCGCACGACGGCGGTACAAGGGCAGTGTGGAAGTACACCTTTTCCTGCCGCCCGGCCCTGCTGCGGCCCATTATGGAATGGATCGGCAGCCGGGTGCTGGGCTACGAGATCGAACGGCGGATCGAGGCCTTCGCCCGCGCCTGCGAGGACGAGTCCCTGGTGGCCGAGTTCAGGGCCCTTACCGCCAGGGAACGCCTCTAGGGAACGGTGATCACCGCCACCGGGTGCTGGGCGCCGTCGCGCAGTTCGACGCTGGAGATACTGCCCAGCTGGATGGGGGTGGCCCCGGTGACCTTGACCTTGCCGCTGGGGGTGGCCGTCCAGGCGCAGGCCCGGTCTTCGCCGCCGGCGCGGTCGCGGACCCACAGCGAGAGCGTTCCGTCCGGCGGCAGGCTGCTGCCGCTTACCGCGAGCTCGGTTCCCCAGGTCTTCCGGGCCATGTCAATGTTCACCTGCAGCCCTCCCCCGGATGCCACCGAGTAGGTGGCGTCCGGCTGCGGCGGCCTGACCAGCAGGGGACCCACCGCCAGGCCCACGGCCAGGCATGCGGCCGCGACGGCGCCTGCCAGCGCCGCCCACCGCCGTCGCACCATCCGGCGGCGGCGGCCCAGTTCGTCGAAGAGGCGGGCCGGGACGCCGGCGCCGGCTTCCCCGCTGCCGCCGGGGACGGAGGTGAGCGCCACGGCGTCGGGGACAGGGAGGGCATCCAGGAGCATGGGCACCTTCTCCATCAAGGCCAGTTCCTTGCGGCAGGCCCCACAGTCCTGGAGGTGCGCCTCGAAAGCGGCGGCGTCTGCGGGATCGAGGCCGCCCAGGACATATGCGCCCAGGAGGTGGTGCAGGTTGGTGTTCACCGTTCCACCCCCATCTCGTCCAGGATGGTCCGCAGTGCCCGGAGGGCGTAAAAGGCGCGGGACTTGACCGTACCGCTGGGGATGTTGAGCTGGACCGCGGCCTCGTTCACGGTGAACCGGCGGTAGTGCAGGGCCACCAGCACGTCGCGGTGTTCCTTGCTCAGCCGCAGCAGGGCCTCTTCCATCAGGACCCGGTTGAGCAGCTCGTCAACGCGGCCCATGACCTCGACGGGGTCGGGGGGACTGCCGTCCAGTGCCTCGGGCGGACGGCGCCTGCTCCGGCGGTAGTTGTCGATCATGATGTTCCTGGCCGTGCGGTACAGGTAGCTGCGGAAGCTGCCGTTGATGTCCGGGGCATGCTGCCAGACGCGGAGCACGGTCTCCTGGACCACGTCCTCCGCGAGCTGCGGATCCCGGGTGGCACTAAGCACGAAACGGCGCAGGGCGGTGCCGTGTTCACGGTAGATGGCCTCCACCACGTTCTCATCGAGCGGCATGCCCCTCCCTCCCGTCGCTGACCTTCGCTGACCGGCGCTGACCGTCTGGCCAGGACCGCCGTGAAGCACCGCCATGCTGTGCTCCCGGCTGTTACCACGTCCGGACGCAGCAAAGGGTTCAATCACGCAGGTGCGCCGTACCAAACGGCTGTTCCTGTGAACCATTCTTCACCCGGCGACGTCATAGCAGTCAGCACCGCGTGATCCGGCGCGGGCGGCCGCTGGCGGGAACCAGCCGAAAAAGTATCCAGCCAAAGGAGCACACCATGAAACACAATGTCGGACCCGGGCTTGCCATCCTGGTCCTGGCGGCAGCCCTCTCCGGCTGCGGCAACAGCACCGGCACCACGCCGGCGGCCAGCAGCCCGGCAGCCGGCGCCACCAGCAGCGCCTCCAGCGCGGCTTCGCCGGGCGCATCTTCGGCCAGCCCCTCCGCTGCCTCCACGTCATCGATGCAGGCCGGAGCCGTCGACCTCAAAACGGCATCCTCGTCGGCGGGCAACATCGTTGTGGATGCGAAGGGCATGAGCCTCTACTTCTTCACCAAGGACACCAAGGATTCAGGCACCAGTGCCTGCATGGGGTCCTGCCTAGTCCAGTGGCCGCCACTGACCACTGCGTCCGCTTCACCGGTGGCGGAGGGCGTGTCCGGCACGCTGGGCACCATCAACACCCCTGACGGCAAGAAGCAGGTGACGTTGAACGGCATGCCCCTCTACTACTTCGCCAAGGACACCAAGCCGGGCGACATCCTGGGGCAAGGCGTTGGCGGCGTCTGGTACCTGGCGGACCCGTCTGGCGCGATGATCAAGTCGGCGGGCACGGGTTACTAGCGGGGTTTACCTGAGAGGTACGTCCGGAACATTGCCGGGGAGCGGAATTTCCGTCGGTACCGGGACGGGCGGTTTGGGCTCCTGCTCCAGCCCCTTCCCGATCTCCCCCGGGACGTCTGCCGGCAGTGACGGCTGGGCGGGGACAGCTGCCGGTTTCCGGGCGGCCGCACCATTGCTGGGGGTGGTGCCGGCGGTCGCGGGAACGTTCGACGGCGCCACGGCAGCGGGTGCCGGCGCTGTGGCGGTTGCGGCGGGGGCGGCGTCCGGGCTGGTGGCAGCAGTTGGCGTGGGCGCCGCCGGCTGGGGTGCAGGCTGGCCGGGCGTGCTGCCGTCGTGGAAGGGATTTCCGCTGGAACCGGTGACGAAGGCGGTGACCGCGTGGTTCAGCTGGGTGAAGGAGTCGCGGATGCCCTGGTCTGAAGCGGCCGCGACGGCGCCGCCGGCTGCGAGCGATGCTGCCACGGACAGCGTGGTGAGCGTGATGCGGCGCTTGGCCCTGCGGCGGGCGGCAAGTTCATCAGCCGGCCGGGCTGCGGGCAAGGCTGGGGTTTCCGTGGGCAGGGCGGCGGGAAGCACAGCCGTGGCCGCCGGCCCGGCAGCGGATGCGCCTGCCATCAGGGCGGCAATGTCGGCGGAAGGTTCGGGGGCCGCCACCGCCAGGGCACGCAGGTCAAGCAGGGCGTGACGCAGCTGGGCGTCGTCGTCCATCCCTGCTTCCAGCAGGAGCTGGTCAACTGCCGCGTCGTGGCGGGATGCTCCGGTGTCACTCATGGTTTGCCTGGTTTCTCTTGAGCGTTTGTGCCTTGAGGTTTTGCAGGGCGCGGCGCTGGAGCTGCTTGATGGCTCCGGCGCTCTTGCCCATGATGGCGGCCACCTGGTCGATGGACAGGTCCGCCACCACGCGCAGGGCCAGGACTTCCTGGTGTTCACCGCTGAGCCCTTCCAGCATGGCTGCGGCTCCGCCGGTCAGTTCCGCGGCCTGGTCCTCGGCGGACGGGGTGGTCCGGCCATCGTGCTGGGGATCGTACGCTGTCAGCTGCGGCCTGCGCTCCAACCGGCGGTAGTGGTCCACCATGCGGGCGTGGGCGATCGAAAAGATCAGCGACTTCGCGCCCTGCAGGCCGCCGGTGAGCGCGCCGATCCTGGGGTAGAAGGCCATGAACACGTCCTGGGTGACCGCTTCGGGATCGTCCACACCGCGCGCCTTGAGGTACCCCTGCACCGGGCCCGCGAAGGTTCGATAGGCAGCAGCGAACAACACCGCCGGATCGGTTCCGGCGGCGTTCTCGAATATGTCGATCTCTTCTTGGGCCAAAGTGTCCAGCACCAGCGGCTCCTCCATCCCGGGATCCGGCGTACGCCCTTGCCCGGTTTCCGGTATGGACTCTTCAAGTCCCCGTGGTCGTTTGGCTGCCTCTTCGCGGCTCTTCAAAGGGTGCTGGTCAAAATGCACCCGCAGGGCCGCCTGGACTGCGGCGGCAGCCACAGCCGCAGTCCAGACTAGCCAACTTGCCTAGCGGACCGAAACGGACGGTGAGTTCACGGCATTGCCGTCCTGTACCGGAACCGCGGGAACAGCAGGAACTGCCTTGTCGCCGTCGGCACCCGGGACAGCCGGGACGGCGGGCACGGCGGGAGCGGACGGAACGGCCGGGACCTGGGGCTTTTCAACCTCAACGGATGCGGAGCCCTTGGCCTCTGCGCCGGCCTTGGCTGCGGCGTCTGCCTTGGCCACCACATCGGCGCAGTAGCCGTCGATGTTGCCCTCCCCCTGGGCAGCGATGGACAGCGAGGAGAACGCCTTCGACGAAGCGTCCAGGCCGCCGTGGGTGTAGGCGGTGCAGAGGCCCAGTGCCGCGGGGCCGGCGGCGTCAACAGCGGTGTCCGTTGCCGCGGACGCAGTGGCGCCGGCGGAGACCTTGCCCTCAGATGCAGCGGCTGTACCGGAAGCGGCTCCGGTGGCGTCGGCAGAGGCGTCAGCGTTCTTCAGTGCGTCACTGGCGGTGGCGGTGGGGGTGGCCTGGGCATCGCCTGCTGCTTCGGCGGCCAGCTTGGGGGCCGGTGCGCCGAAGACATCGTGGGCGGCCTGCTGGGCCTGGGTGGGAAGGACGCCCGAGACGGCGGCAGCGCCGGTTCCTCCGACTGCCAGGGTTCCTGCGGCCAGGACTCCGGCGGCAACCTTGCTGGTGGCGAGAACAGTGAACACAGACATAGAACTTCTCCAAACCTAGACAACAACATCAAAGCGGGCCCGCCGGGCGGACCCATCACGGACTACATCGCCTGCGGTTGCAGAAAGGTTACGGACGTCCCGGGAATTTCTTTTCCGGCTCCAAAATGCCAGGCGCCCGGAAGCCAAAGGCCGCGGGAAAGTGCGCAGGCCGCCATCCGCGTCGGCGAGGCTTTCGCCGCGGCCTCCTGGCCCTGCCGCTGGGACTAAACCTCTGCCAGTTCCGCGTCCTCGAACTCCACGGCTGCCACGACCTCCAGGTCTTCCGGGTTGATCATGAAGGCTTCGTCGTCTTCTTCGACCATCAGGAAGTCACCCTGGTCCGTGCTGAAGTGCCATGCGATGGTCTTCACGCCGTGGTGCAGGTAGTTCGGATCGCCCATGTTGATGCGGACCAGCGTGTGCCCGGCGATGCCGCACAGCTCGCGGATCACCACTTCGAAGTCCGGAGCGTCCTCAAGGGCCTCGGCATCGGCCTTCGCCTGACGTTCGGCGAGGTCCGGAATTCCCGCGACGAGGCGCTGGATGTACGGCCCCACTTCCTCGTCGTCGAGGACCAGCAGGTCGGCCTGCCCCCGCAGCCACGCGGCGTTGAGCGCCGTGATGTTCTCGCGCTCCAGCAGCTCTTCGAACTCGCCGTCGAGCTCTTCCATCCGGATGACGGCGTCGGGAGTGTCCACTGTGTCGTCCACGGCACCGTCCAGGTAGTGGCCGGTGTCTTCCCCGGACAGGCCGTCGAAGGAGGCGGCGGACCGGCTGAACAGGTCCAGGTGCTCCGCGGCGCCCATCGCCGCCATGCCCTCACGGATCAGCGTGTCCGTCGCGGCGCGGTCCATCGTCATGAAGGCGTACTGCGCGAAGCCGCCCTCCAACGCCTGGGCAAGGTAGAAGTCGACGTAGTAGCTGCGGACCGCAACGGGTGACATCTCGTCGGCATGCAGCAGGGCCGTGTGCATCGCGTCCACAATCCCGACGTTGGCCTGCACCGCCTCCTCATCGCTCGCTTCGATGCTGCTCGTGGTCAGGACGATGGGCTGGCGGGTAGTGATCATGGCATTCCTTAGTGCTGGAGGGGTGCTGCTGCGGACAGTTTCACGCTATGGCGGCCCGGCCACCGGGGCGGGGAGCAGAAAATGAACGTCAAGCGAAGTTTTCCCGGCTCCCGGAGATCCTGTCTGTTGGTTTCTGGCGGCTCCGGGTGGGAGGGGCCCGGCGCAGGCCTGCCGGCGGGCGAACTAAGATGGATCAGATAACCACCCACCGGACCCGGCCCCGCCGTGGCCTGCCGAAAGTAGTGCACACCATGCCATCCCCACCGGACGAAAGTGCGGACCTGGCGATACAGACACCCGCCATCAACGACCGCTCCCTGGCGGCGGGGCTGGCGTATGCCATGGCGGGCAGGGTGTCCGGCATATCGTTCGACGGCGGTACCGGGCTCATGCTGGGGAAGGTCAGGGGCGGCGCGGAGGTTCCTTACTCCACCACGGCCAAGCTGGTCCGCAAGGGGGGCGGCTGGAGCTGCACTGTGGGCGTGTGCAGCTGCCCGGTCCGGAAGGACTGCAAGCATGTTGCGGCGCTGCTGTTCGCCGCCGAGGACAGCCCCTCCGTCCGGATCCAGCTGCTGGCGCCGTCCACCTCCACCCAGGTGTCCCGCACGCCCTCGGCGGCCCTCTCCGACTGGGAGCAGGCCCTCAGCCCGCTGATCTCACAGCCCGGTGCCGCCGCGTCCGGCGGCGGGATCCCGCTGGCCTTGCAGTTCGAGATCGAAGAGCCGCCCCCGCACTTTTCCTACACCGGCCGGCGGGACCCGGTCCGCGGAGTACGGCAACTCAAGGTCCGGCCCGTCATCATGGGCGCCAAAGGCAAATGGATCCGCGGCGACGTCTCCTGGAACACCTTGAGCTACCTGGATTTCCGCCGCGAGTCCAACCAGGCGCACGTCGATTGGCTGCAGGAGTTCCTTGCCGGCCATTCCTCCCCCGCCAGCCGGATGCACAACTCCGCGGGCCTGTGGCTGAGCCTGAACTCGTATGCCGGGAAGAACTTGTGGAGCCTGCTCTCCGATGCCCGGAAAATCGGGCTCGCCCTGGTCCACTCGCGCGGCACCGAGCCGGTCCGGCTCGCGGAGGCCCCTGCCGCCGTCGCGCTTTCCCTGAGCCGTTACGGCACGCCGGTGGAGGACCCTGCCGCACCAGCCGCGGACGCCGGCAGTCCCGGGAAGTCCGACGGCGGACTGGAGCTTGCGCCTACCATCACCGTTGAGGGGGAAGAGGTCGATCCGGCGTCGGTAGGCACGCTCGGCAGGCCCGCGCATGGCCTCTTCTTCACATCCGGCGAAGCGTCGCTGCCGGGCGTTCCCGATCCCAACGGCACCATCACCCTGGCACCGCTGGAGAACGGCCTGAGCGAGGAGCTGCTGGCCTTCGTCACGGCCGGCAGCACCCTGCGCATCCCCGCCAAGGATGAGTCGCGGTTCCTCACCGGCTTCTACCCCAAACTCAAGCAGGCAGCGCGCGTCACGGCCCGGGACGAGTCCGTGGAACTGCCCGAACTTGCCGTCCCCACCCTGTCCCTGCTGGCCAATTACGGGGCAGACCACCGGGTGCGGCTGCACTGGGAATGGCACTACAAGACCGGCAAGCTCGTCACCGCCCAGCCGCTGTGGCGCCATCCGGGCGACCACGGGTACCGCGACGACACTGCCGAGGCGCGCGTCCTGGAAGGCATCGGCCGCCCGTGGGACGTGGTACCCGTCCTGGGCGAGTCCGCGACGGGCGGCTGGGGCACTCCCCGGCTGGCGGCTTCCGCCGAGCTGACAGGCCTGGACACGCTGGCCTTCACCGAGGAAGTGCTGCCCCGGCTGCGGGAAGCCCCGGACGTGGACGTGGAGACGGTGGGTGACATCGCGGACTACCGCGAAGCGGAGGAAGCCCCGGTGGTGTCCATCTCCACCAAGGCCACCGAACAACGGGATTGGTTCGACCTGGGCATCCAGATTTCGCTGGAGGGCCAGCCGGTTTCCTTCGCCGCGGTGTTCTCCGCCCTCGCCGCCGGACAGACGAAGATGCTGCTGCCCAGCGGGGCCTACTTCTCGCTCGACCTGCCGGAACTGCACCAGCTGCGGGCCCTGATCGAGGAAGCCCGGTCGCTGCAGGACAACAAGGACGCGCCCCTGCAGATCAGCCGGTTCCAGGCGGGGCTCTGGGACGAACTGGCCCAGCTGGGAATCGTGGACGAACAGGCCGCGGCCTGGCGGTCCGCCGTGGGCGGGCTGCTGGAGGGCGGCACCGACGGCCTGCCGTTCCCCGCGTCGCTCAACGCCGAACTGCGCCCGTACCAGCTGGAGGGCTACAACTGGCTCAGCTTCCTCTACAAGCACGGGCTGGGAGGGATCCTGGCCGACGACATGGGACTCGGCAAGACCGTCCAGGCGCTGGCCCTGATGTGCGCGGCAAAGGAACTGGCTGTTGAAGCCGCGGCGGCACTGGAAAGGTCCGACGACGGTGCTGCCGCCGCCAGTGTTGTGGACGGCGCAAACCAGCCCGCCGCCGTCGCGCCTTTCCTGGTGGTGGCGCCCACCAGCGTGGTGGGCAACTGGGCCGCCGAAGCCGCGCGCTTTGCCCCCGGCCTCAACGTGCGCACGGTCGGCGAGACGTTCGCCAAGAGCGGCCAGGACCCGGAAACCCTGGCGGGCGCGGACCTGGTGATCACTTCCTACGCCCTGTTCCGTATCGACTACGAGTCCTACGCCTCCCGCACCTGGTCCGGCTTGGTGCTGGATGAGGCGCAGTTCGTGAAGAACCACCAGTCCAAGGCGTACCAGTGCGCCCGCAAGCTGCCGGCCGGGTTCAAGCTGGCCATCACGGGCACGCCCCTGGAAAACAACCTGATGGAGTTCTGGGCATTGACCTCCATCGTGGCGCCGGGCCTGTTCGCCAGCCCCAAGCGCTTCGCGGAGTACTACCAGAAGCCGGTTGAGAAGAACGGCGACAAGGGGCAGCTGGAAAAGCTCCGGCGCCGTGTCCGGCCGCTGATGATGCGGCGCACTAAGGACCAGGTCATCAAGGACCTGCCGCCGAAGCAGGAACAGATCCTGGAAGTGGTGCTGAACCCGCGCCACCAGAAGGTGTACCAGACGCACCTGCAGCGCGAGCGGCAAAAGATCCTTGGATTGATCGAGGACGTGAACAAGAACCGGTTCACCATTTTCCAGTCCCTGACCCTGCTGCGGCAGCTCAGCCTGGACGTATCCCTGGTGGATCCGGCCCTTTCGGCCGTGCGCTCAAGCAAGCTGGACGTCCTGTTCGAACAGCTTGAGGACCTGGTGGCCGAGGGGCACCGGGCACTGATCTTCAGCCAGTTCACCGGTTTCCTGGGGAAGGTGCGGGAGCGGCTGGACGAGGAGGAGATCGAATACTGCTACCTCGACGGCGGTACCCGGAACCGTGCCGACGTGGTCAGCGAATTCAAGAACGGCAAGGCGCCGGTGTTCCTGATATCGCTGAAGGCCGGCGGCTTCGGGCTCAACCTCACCGAGGCCGATTACGTATTCCTGCTGGACCCCTGGTGGAACCCGGCTTCCGAAGCCCAGGCCGTGGACCGGACGCACCGGATCGGCCAGGCCCGGAACGTGATGGTGTACCGGCTGGTGGCCAAGGACACCATCGAGGAAAAGGTCATGGCCCTGAAGACCCGCAAGTCGCAGCTGTTCGCGGACGTGATGGAGGGCGTCGCCCTGGCCGGCGGCGCCATCACCGCGGAAGACCTGGCAGGGCTGTTCAAGGAGTAGCCCGCACTGGGCAGTGTTTGCCGGATCCACGCAGCCGGCTCAGCCACGTCCGGGCGGCGGTGCTGGAAGTGCGTGACGGGATCCTGCTGTGCACTGAACAATGGGCGCCAATGACGGGGCGGGCATCACGAAGGGCCAAACCCTGGAACTATAAGCCGGCTGTTGCCGGCACCGGTCCAAGGTTTGGCCCTGACTCGTGCACTGGGCCGCGTGCCTTCGCACGAAAATGGTGCACCGGGCGCCGCCCCCAGCAGGCGGGCGCCCGGCAGCTAGTACTGGACGGTGCGGACTAAACCCGCTGCGGCGAGCCCAGCTCCACCGGATCCTCGTCCGTCAGGTATGCCAGCTCGGAGTGCGCTGCAAGGTCGATGCCGCGGAGCTCGTCCTCCGGCTTGATGCGGAGGCCGCCCATGGCCTTGTCCAGGACCTTGGCCAGGACCCAGGTGACGCCGAAGGAGTAGACCAGGACCGTTATGGTGGCCAGTGCCTGCACGCCCAGGAGTTCGAAACCGCCGCCGTAGAACAGGCCGCTGACCCCGTTGGGGGCGGCGTCCGTGGCGAAGAGGCCGATCAGCAGGGTGCCCAGGATGCCACCCACCAGGTGGACGCCGACGACGTCGAGCGAGTCATCGAAGCCGAGCCGGAACTTCAGTTCGATGGCAAGGGAGCAGACGGCCCCGGCGATCGCGCCGATGGCTACGGCTCCCAGCGGGCTGACGGCGCCACAGGCCGGGGTGATGGCGACGAGCGCCGAGATCAGGCCGGACGCTGCGCCCATGCTGGTGGCTGCGCCGTGGCGGACCCGCTCCACGAGGGCCCAGGCAAGCAGGCCGGCGGAGGCGGCCACGGCGGTGTTCAGGAAGACCACCGACGCCGACTGGCCGGCGGAGAGTGCCGATCCGGCATTGAAGCCGAACCAGCCCACCCACAGCAGGCCTGCGCCCACGAGTACCAGCGGACGGCTGTGCGGCTTGGTGTGTTCCATCTTGGGCCAGCCCGAGCTCTTGCCCAGGACGAGCGCGAGGGCCAGGGCGGCGGCGCCGGCATTCATGTGCACCGCGGTGCCGCCGGCGAAGTCGATCGCCTTGATGCCGTTGGCGATCCAGCCGCCCACCGTGCTGCCGTCCGCCGAGTCGAAGGCGAAGACCCAGTGCGCGATGGGGAAGTAGACGATGGTGGCCCAGATGCCCGCGAACAGCATCCAGGCGCCGAACTTCATGCGCCCGGCGGCAGCACCGGCAACCAGCGCTGTGGTGACACAGGCGAAGAACAGCTGGAACGCGGCGAACAGGATGACCGGGATGGACGCAGAATCATCCTTGGCCAGCATCTGGCCCATGCCGGGGAATTCGGTGACGTCACCGATCAGTCCCAGGCCGCCCACGGAGTTGCCGAAGGCCATCGAGTATCCGAACAGTGCCCACAGGACGGCCACCAGGCTGGCGCCGCCGAAGCACATCATCATCATGTTCAGGATGCGGCGCGACCCCACCATGCCCCCGTAAAACAGGGCCAGTGCGGGAATCATCATGCAAACCAGCGCCGAGCTGGCCAAAATCCAAGCGACATTTCCCGAATCCATGGGAAACCCCTTTCGTGATGCGAAGAGAGAACGGTCATTTGCCGTCAGAGCCGCTCTGCGGAGGCACGTGGACGGAGGGGCCACGTTCAGCGGAGGGGCGGCTGTTGCCGTCTGATACCAATGTATGGCGGTGATTTTTGGGTGGGTTTCCGGTGTGTTAAATGATCGTTTCAGTCATCTACACGCGAGTTTCAGGGGTCCCTGAAAACCCAACAGCTACCAGCGGCAGCCCCGGCTACTTGGCTGAGACCGCCAGGAACTGGATGGGAAGGTCCAGCAGTTCCAGCGGACCGTGCGGGCCTTCGCCGTCCAGCAGCAGGGAGTCTCCGGGCTCCATGGCGTACTCGTAGGAGCCGTGGCCGTACACCATCTTTCCGGAGAGCATGTAGATGAATTCGGTGCCGGGGTGCTGGAACAGCGGGAAAACGTCACTGGCATCGGTGAGGGTCACCAAGGTGGGTTCCAGGGCATCGGTCCGGCCCTTCAGGGTGCCCAGGACGCGGTACTCATGGCCGTGCTGGGTGCCGCTGCGGACGGTGAGGCTGCCCTGCCCGCTTTTAGTGAAGGTGGCGTCCCGGTCGGTGTCCGCGCCTCGGAAAAGCGCGGTGACGGGGACTTTCAGCCCGTCGGCAAGCCGCTGCAGGGTGGTCAACGAACAGGAGGTGGTGGCGGTTTCAACCCGCGAGATCATCGCCTTGGACAGGCCGGTGCGGGCCGCCAGCTCGGCGGACGACAAACCGCCGGCGGTGCGGTAGTGGCGCACCTGTGCCGCGATGACCTGTTCCAGCCGGCCGGCCACCTGTCCGGCACCGTGATCTTCTGGAAGATCCTGGGTGTCCCGGTCTGCTCCGTTTCCTCCGGCCTGTTCGGTCATGTGAGCCATCTTAGGCGGGCCGGGCGAGGCCGGGAGCACGACGGCGGCGCTAGCCGGGCGTCACCGCCTCGCCCAGCAGCCCGGCCAGGCAGTCCGCCAGGGCCCGGGCTCCGGCTTCGGCGTCCCCGTCCTCCACGAGCTCGTCCGGCGAATGCGAAATGCCCGTGGGGTTCCGCACGAACAGCATGGCCGTGGGCAGGTGGGCCGCCAGAACCCCGGCGTCATGCCCGGCGCCAGTGTCCAGGACGGGTGCTCCCGGGAGGAATTCGCGCAGCCGGTCCCGTAGCCCGCCGTCGAAGTGGACCGTAGGACTCAGGGACTCCGTGCCAAGGCTGGCAGTGCACCCTTCTTCGGCCGCCAGGACCCGGGCGTTCAACCCGATGTCCTCCACCAGGGCTGCAGTGACTGCGTCCTCCGGGTGGCGGACGTCGATCCATAGGTCCACCCGGGATGCAATGACGTTGGTGCCGCCGGGAACCGGCTGCAGCCGGCCTACGGTGGCACGGGCGTCGCGGTACTTCCGCGCCGTGTCCCGGATGGAGACCATCACCTTGGCCGCGGCGACCATGGGGTCCCTCCGGTCCTTCATGAGCGTGGTCCCGGCGTGGTTTCCCTCCCCCGTGATGCTCAGCTTCCAGCGCCCGTGGCCAAGGATGGAGGACCCGATGGCCACCGGCCGGTTGATGTCGACCAGCCCCCTCCCCTGCTCCACGTGCAGCTCCACGAACATTCCCAGCTGCTGCAGGGCAGTGTAGTCGGCGCCGATCAGCCGCGGGTTCTGTCCGTTCGCGGCGGCGACGTCCGCGTAGGTGTTGCCTTCCGGGTCGCGGAGCTTGCGGGCCTTGTCCGGGTTCAGTTGTCCAGTCAGGAGCCGGGAACCCAGGCAGGCGACGCCGAACCTGGACCCCTCTTCCTCGGGGAAGACGGTAAGGGCCAGGGGACGCCGCGGCCGGAAGTTCCGGGCTTTGAGGAGGTCGACGGCGGCGAGCGCCGAGGCGACGCCCAGCGGACCGTCGTACGCACCGCCGCCCGGGACGGAATCGAGGTGGCTGCCGGTGGCGACGGCGTCCTTCCGCGCGCCCGTGGCGGTGTCCCACCATGCCCAGATAATGCCGTTGGCGTCGGTATGCACATCCAGCCCACGCCGCCCTGCCTGTTCGATGAACCAGGCCCGCAGGTCCATCTCGGGCGTGGAGAAGACCGGGCGGGAGTAGCCGCCGCGGCCGGCGTCGCGTCCGACGTCGGCGATCGCCTGGAGGAGGCGGGTAACGGAGGCTGGGCCGGCGGGTTCAACAGATGCGGCAGCCCGCGCGGGTGCTGTATGGGGAAGGCTCACGGGGTTCCGATCTGGGCGCTGAGTGCTGATGAGGTGGCGCTGCGGAACCGGTCCGGAACGGGCCCTTCGCCGGTGGCGAGGTCAGCCGTCCACTGTCCAATCAGCGGGGCGAACTTGGCTCCGTGGCCCGAGCATGGCGACACGATGGTGAGGTTGTCCGCCCGGTCGATAAGGAAGTCCTCGTTGGGCGTGTTGGTGAAAAGGCAGGTGGTTTCGGCGTACGGCTCAGGGTCCAGTCCCGGCAGGTAGTGGCGCACGTAGTCCACCACGCGGGCGCGGTTGGCCGGATCCACCACCCCGGTCTGCTGGACGGCCGACGGAATCCTGGGGCCGGCGTTGTATTCGGCCACCTTCTGTCCCGCAAAGTCCGCATCCCGGCCACCGGGGAGGCCGTAGGTCTGGATGTCGTCGGACTTGTGGATGAAGGTGGGCCAGTTGCTGCCTGAAAATCCGGAGTCTTCGCGGTACCTGAAATGGAAGGCCTGCTCCTGCCGGACAGTTAGCTCCGGCAGGCCGGCAAGGAACCCGGCCGGGAGAGGCAAGCACTCCAACAGCCGCGGCAACCAGCCGCCGGCGCTGATGACGACATTGCCCGCGTCGATCGTTTCTCCCGTCGCGGAGTGGAGCCGGAAGCCGGCGCCTGCCGTGTCCGCGCGGCGTTCAATCCGGTCCAGGTTCCAGCCGGTCAGGACTCGTGCGCCGCCATGGGCTGCGAGCGCCACCATCGCGTTGACGGATGTTTCCGCGTCGATCACGCCGGCGCCGGGATGCCAGAGCACGTCGGTGTCGAAGACGATCTGCGGCCAACGGGACCGGGCCTCGTCGGCGGAGAGCAGTTCGTGCTCTATCCCGGCGTCGGCCAGCACCCCCGCGAGCAGGCCCGGCTGGCGCCGGGGGCCGTAGTCCACCGCGCCGAAGGGTGTGATGAGTTCCGTGCCGGTTTCAGCCGCCAGCCTGTCCCATAAGGCCTTCGACTCCAGGACCGCCCGGGTATAAAAGGGATCCGGGTAGGCGTAGCGAAAGATGCGCGCCGACCCGTGGGAGCTACCGTCGTGGGTTGCCGGAACATCGCGTTCCAGGAGGGTGACATGGTGGCCTCGCGCGGCGAGCTGCCAGGCTGTGGCGGCGCCGGCCAGGCCGGCGCCCACCACCACATAGTCGGAGGATTCAGCCATCAGAAGCTCCCCTGGACTCCGGGGATCCAGCTGGTGCCGGCCAGCGGAACGCGGGCCATGGCGGAGGCCTCGATGGTGAGGGCTACCAGGTCCTCGGGTTCCAGGTTGTGCAGGTGCGACTTTCCGCAGGCCCGGGCGATGGTTTGGGCTTCCATGGTGAGGACCCGGAGGTAGTTGGCCAGGCGGCGGCCGGCGGCCACCGGGTCCAGGCGGGAGGAGAGTTCCGGGTCCTGGGTGGTGATACCGGCGGGGTCGCGGCCGTCCTGGAAGTCGTCGTAGTACCCGGCGGCTGAACCCAAGGCTGAGTATTCGGCGGCAAAGCGGGGGTCGTTGTCGCCCAGCGCGATCAGCGCGGCGGTTCCGATGGCGACGGCGTCGGCACCCAGGGCCATGGCTTTGGCGACGTCGGCGCCAGTGCGGATGCCGCCGGAGACGATGAGCTGGACTTTGCGGTGCATGCCGAGTTCCTGCAGCGCCTGGACGGCCTGGGGGATGGCCGCGAGGGTGGGGATGCCGACATTTTCGATGAATACCTGCTGCGTTGCCGCGGTGCCGCCCTGCATGCCGTCCAGCACCACCACGTCGGCACCGGACTTCACGGCCAGCGCGGTGTCGTAGTACGGCCGGGAGGCGCCAATCTTGACGTAGATGGGCGTCTTCCAGTCGGTAATCTCCCGGAGTTCTCCGATCTTGATTTCCAGGTCGTCCGGGCCGGTCCAGTCCGGGTGGCGGCTGGCGGAGCGCTGGTCGATCCCCACCGGCAGGGTGCGCATCCCGGCCACGCGTTCGGTGATCTTTTGGCCGAGCAGCATGCCGCCGCCGCCGGGCTTGGCGCCCTGGCCCAACACGATCTCGATGGCGTCGGCCTTGCGGAGGTCGTCCGGGTTCATGCCGTAGCGGGAGGGCAGGTACTGGTACACCAGGTGCTTGGACTGGCCGCGCTCCTCCGGAGTCATGCCGCCGTCGCCCGTGGTGGTGGAGGTGCCCACCTCGGACGCGCCGCGGCCCAGCGCTTCCTTGGCATTGGCGGAGAGGGCTCCGAAGCTCATGCCTGCGATGGTCACCGGGGTCTGCAGGTGGAGCGGCTTGCCGGCATACCGGTCGCCGAGGACGACGTCGGTATCGCACTTTTCGCGGTAGCCCTCCAACGGGTAGCGCGACATGGAGGCGCCGAGGAAGAGCAGGTCGTCAAAGTGCGGAACCTTGCGCTTGGCGCCCCAGCCGCGGATGTCGTAGACACCGGTGGCGGCAGCGCGCTGGATGTCGGCGATGGTGGCGCGGTCGAACGTGGCGGATTCGCGAAGGCCGAGGGCGGCGATATTGGTGGGCGCCGGGGCGGGAACGGAGGTGATGGTCATGGGGGCCTCCTAGTAGGCAGTCGAGTTGTCGACGTGGAAGTGGTAGAGGTTCCGGGCGGAGCCGTAGCGTTTGAAGCCGGCCGGGTCGTCGGTGCGGCCGGCTGCTGCCAGCAGTTCTGCGAGCTCTTCGAGGTGCTCGGCTTTCATCGGCTTTTCGATGCAGTCAGCGCCCAGGGAGGCCACCGTGCCCTGCACGTAAATGCGGGCCTCGTAGATGGAGTCACCCAGCGCGTCACCGGCGTCGCCGCAGACCACCAGCCGGCCGGCCTGGGCCATGAACGCGGACATGTGGCCGATGTTGCCGCCCACCACGATGTCCACGCCCTTCATCGAGATCCCGCAGCGTGCGCCGGCGTTGCCGTCGATGACCACCAGGCCGCCGTGCCCGGTGGCGCCCGCGGACTGGGAGGCGTCACCCTTCACGTGTACGGTGCCGGACATGATGTTCTCGGCAAGTCCGACGCCGGCATTGCCGTTCACGGTCAGGGTTCCCTTTTGGTGCATCCCGGCGGCGTAGTAGCCGGCGTGGCCTTCGATGGTCACCGCAATGTCGGCGCTGATGCCGACGGCGACGCTGTGCTTGCCGCCGGGATTGGTCACGGTCCAGGCCTGGCCGTCAACGGCATTGTGCAGGGCCTGGTTCAGGTCGCGGACCGGGGCGCCGGAAAGGTCGACGACAGCCGGGGCGGCAATGTCGGAAGTAATGGTTTCGGGGGCTGTCAGAGTGACCATGTGTAAACCTTTCCGGGTTCGGGTTCAAAGATGCGGGCGTTGTCAATGCCGGGCAGGGCTGCCAGGGCGCGGTATTCAGAGGCCATGGCCACATAGTCTTCGGTTTCGGCGATGATGGCCGGTTTGCAGGCAATGGGATCACGGACCACGGCCATGCTGTCCGCTGTGGTGACCACCAGGGTGTAGAAGCCGTCCAGGACCTTGCCGAGGTTCACCAGGGCTTCCTCGAGGGTGTCGCCCTGCTGCAGCCGGGAGGCGACGTAGCGGGCGCCCACCTCGGTGTCGTTCTCCGAATCGAACACCACGCCTTCACGCTTGAGTTCGCGGCGGACCGTGGCGTGGTTGGAGAAGGAGCCGTTGTGCACCAGGCACAGGTCGTCCGCCACAGAGAACGGGTGCGAGCCGCCGGCGGTGACAGCGGATTCGGTGGCCATGCGGGTGTGGGACAGTCCCTGGCTGCCGGCCATCGCCTCCAGTCCGTGGTCGGCGGCGATCTGCATCGGATGGCCCACGCTTTTCATGACAGCGACGTGCTCCCCACGGCCGATGACGGTGGACGCGGGCAGGGTTTCGCTGACGGTCTTCACCAGCAGCTCGGTCCCGACGGCGGCGCTCACCAAGGTGGTGTCTCCCACCACCTGCACGGCTGCTGCCGCGTCAGGCGGCAGCAGGGCCGCGATGCTTTCGGTGATGGCCGCCGTCGTCATTCCCTGGTCCCTGCCGAGCAGGCTCAGGGTGGAGGCGCCCGGGGACACCAGGCCCGGCGTGTTGTAGACGGCGAGCCCGGCGGAGTCGGGTCCGCGGTCCACGATCTGGCAGAGCATGGTGGAGAGCATTGCGCCGAGTTGGGGGTGCAGCGAGGGATTGCGCAGCTGCAGCGCGGCGATTCCGCACATGGAAAGTCCTTTACGTCGTAGGGATCAGATTGAGGTGAGGTAGGTGCGGATTTCCCAGTCGCTGACCTGGTTGTGCCAGCTAAGGAACTCCTCTTCCTTTGCGTTTGCGTAGTATGTGCCGATTTCCGGATCACCGCTGAGGCTTGCCAGGATCACCGGGTCCCTGCGGAGGGCTTCGACTGCGTGCAGCAGGGTGGCCGGCAGGAGATGGGCGTCCGGCCTGGACTCCCCCGGCCCGGATGGTATGCCGGGATCAATGGACTTCTCCACCCCGTCCAGCCCGGCGGCGATGGCGGTGGCGATGGCCAGGTATGGGTTCGCGGAACCGTCGCCGGAGCGCAGTTCGATCCGTTTGTTGTCCGGTACGCGGATCATGTGGGTGCGGTCGTTGCCGCCGAAGGAGGCCTTTCGCGGGGACCACGTGGCCCCGGAGGAGCTTGTGGTGGCGCCCGTGCGCTTGTAGGAATTCACGGTGGGGGCGAGGAAGGCCTGCAGGGCCGGGGCATGCTCAAGGATTCCGCCGATGAAGGAATAGGCCAGCCCGGACAGGCCGAGCCCGCCGTCGGCCTTTCCGTCTTCATCGTCGCCCGGGAACAGCGCGTCGGCGCCGGACCAGAGCGAAAGGTGGAAGTGCAGGCCAGTGCCGGTGCGGTCTGTGAACGGCTTGGGCATGAAGGTGGCGGTCATGCCGCGCTGCTCCGCCAGGACGTTGAGGATGTAGCGGAGCGATACCACCCGGTCCGCGGTGGTGAGCGCGTCGGCGTAGGTGAAGTTCTGCTCGAACTGGCCGGCGGCGTCCTCGTGGTCGTTGGCGTAATTTCCCCAGCCCAGCGAATTCATGGCATCGCTGATGGACGTCAGGTGCTCGTACATCCGGGTAACGCCGCGGGCGTCGTAACAGGGGCGGGGCGAATCATCGCGGGTGTCGGCGGTGCTCAGCGTCCCGTCGTCGTTCTTGTTGACGAGGAAGTACTCCACCTCCGCGCCGATCTTCGCCTGCATGCCCTTGTCCGCCAGCCGCGCCAGCGCGTTCTTGAGGATGATGCGCGGGGCGTAGGGCCAGGGCTGGCCGTTGACATGGGGATCGCAGTGGATGATGGCCAGGCCCTCCCTGATGAAGGGGACCGGGGTGAAGGACGAAAGATCCGGGACGGCGATCAGGTCCGCGTCCTGGGGGTTCTGGCCGATCAGGCCCGCGGCGTAGCCGGCGAAGCCCATGGCTCCGGCTTCCAAGTCATCGGCCGCCTCCACCGGCACCAGCTTGGCGCAGGGCTTGCCGGTCATGTCAACGAAGGTGGCCAGCAGGAAGCGGACGCCGTGGGCGCGGGCGATGTCCGCCAGGGAAATCTGGGTGGTGTCCGTCAGCGGCATTGGCGAGGCATCAGGCACCGTGGTTACAGCAGGGGTTGCGACACTGGTCATCGGAACAGTCCTGTCGGGATTGGTGTTAGCTAAGAGTAAACCTTGTTGCATCAGAGTATCCAAGATGACGTTTCGCGCGTCCTGCGGGAAGGTTAAATGCATGTTTCGGGCGCAGTCGGGGCAGTGCACTTCCACGGCGGTGCAGGGCTAGGCTGGGAAGCATCCGGGCAGCCAGCTACCCCGAAGGAGCCAGCCCTTGAACAGCCAGCAATCCTCCCCTGTACAGCCGAGTGAGCTTCGGGTCGGCGTCGTCGGCATCGGCTGGGCCGGCCAGCAGCACCTGAAGGCCTACCACGCCCTCGAGGGCGTCAGCATTGTGTCCCTGGCAGGAATGGAGCAGGAGCTCCGTGACTCCCTGCAGGCCGAATACTCCATTCCCAACGCCTTTGCCGACTGGAAGGACATGCTGGACCACGGCGGCCTGGACGCCGTCAGCGTCGCCGTCCCCACGTTCCTGCACGCACCCATCGCCATCGCCGCCCTGGAACGGGGAATCCACGTCCTCAGCGAGAAGCCCATCGCGCGCAACGCCGCCGAGGGCCAGGCCATGGTGGACGCCGCCCGAAACGCCGGCCGTGTCCTGGATGTGGCCTTCAACCACCGCCGCCGCGGCGACATCAAGGCCCTCAAGGAAGTTATTGACCACGGCGGACTGGGCCGGCCCTATTACGCGAAGGCCTCGTGGCTGCGGCGTTCCGGCATTCCCACGCTGGGCAGCTGGTTTACAAATCCGGAGCTTGCCGGCGGCGGCCCGCTGGCGGACATCGGCGTCCACGTGCTCGACTTCGCCCTGCACCTCCTCGGCGAACCGAAGGTGGTGGCCGTCTCGGCAGCCACCCATTCCGAGCTGGGCCCGCAAGGCAGGGGCGGCGGAAGCCGGTTCTCCGCCCAGGCCTCCAGCCACGCCTTTGAAGTGGAGGACTTCGCCTCGGCATTCCTGAGGCTGGAGGGCGGTGCCACGCTGCTGGTCGAGGCGAGCTGGGCCGCTTACCGGGAAACGGACGACCAGCTGGACTTCACGGTGTACGGAACCGACGGCGGTGCCGAACTCAGGGTGCACGGCGCCCCTTTCCCGCCGGTCGGCCAGTTGCGGGTGTTTACCGACAGGGACGGCGAGTCCGCGGACTACCTGCCCCCTGTCCTGCCGGGCCGCGCCCATGACGCCGTGGTGGAGGATTTCGTCACCGCAGTCCGTGGCGGGGAGCAGGTCTGGGCCAAACATGATGGTTCCCTGGCCCTCTACCGGGCACAGATTATCGACGCGTGCTACCGGTCCGCGCTTGAGCAGAGGGAGGTCCGGCTCTGATGGACGGCAAACTGAAGATCCTGGTGTGGAACGAGGGCGTCCACGAGGCGAACAACCGGCCGCCGCACATCGGTGAGATCTACCCGGACGGCATCCACGGCGCCATCGCCGCGGGCCTTCGGTCCCATTGCCCCGATGCGGAGATTACGACGGCGGTCCTGGCCACGGACGATGAACACGGCCTGGCCGAGGAGGTGCTCGCGGAGACGGACGTCCTGCTGTGGTGGGGCCATGTGGCGCATGCCGAGGTAAGCGACGCCGTCGTCGAGCGCGTCCACCGGCACGTTCTGGGCGGGATGGGTCTTATCGTGCTCCATTCCGGGCACTTCTCGAAGATCTTCACGAAACTCCTGGGCACCAGCTGCTCGCTGGCGTGGCGGAACGACGGCGAACGCGAGCTGGTGTGGACGGTCAAGCCGTCCCATCCCATCGCCGAGGGCGTGGACAGCCCCATCGTCATCCCGGAACAGGAAATGTACGGGGAGCTGTTCGACATCCCCGACCCGGACGACCTGATCTTCATCAGCTCCTTCGCCGGCGGCGAGGTGTTCCGCTCCGGCGTCACCTTCACCCGCGGCAAGGGACGCATCTTCTACTTCAGCCCCGGCGACCAGGAATACCCGGTGTACCACCACCCGCAGGTCCAGCGGGTCCTGGCCAACAGCGTGAAGTGGGCGGCGCAGCCGGACCTGGACCGTTCGGCACCCTCGGTGACCAACCCGGGACGGGAGTGGTTCCGGGAGTAAAAGCGTCATTGACATCGGCTGCGGGCAAGAGCAGATTGGGATCGTCGCACACGAGGTCCGGCAGGTTCTGGACGGGCACATCCCGCCCTGCCGGGCCATCTCCCGGCGCCGCACAGCCCGCCGGACGAATTGAACAATTACTCCTTACCGGGAGCCAGCAATGCCTGCAGTAACGGTCACGGACCTTGAATCCAAATCCTTCGACGACCCCGACGAGAAGCGCCGCCCGCCCAAGACGCAGGTGGATGTCATCAACATTGGTGGCGCCACCCTGGGCCGGTTCACCTTCGAACCGGGCTGGCGCTGGTCCGAAACAGTCAAAACCGTTGTCCATACCGACAGCTGCCAGAACAACCACCTCGGCTTCTGCACCGCCGGAACCCTCACCGTCCAGCTGAACGACGGAACCCGGAAGACAATCCACGCAGGAGACGCGTACTCCATCCCCGCGGGCCACGACGCCTGGGTGGAAAACGACGAGACGTTCGTTGGCTATGAAGTCATGAGCGCCGCCGAGTACGCGAAGCCCGCGTGACCACACTGAAGCACGGACAGTAACCGCACCGGCAGCAGCCGCACCCACTGGAAAGGGAGGCCCAAGGACCTCCCTTTCCTGCTGCCCGGGCCCTACGGTGGAGGAAAATACAACGATCGGAGAGCAATGAGAGTCACCGTCATCGGCGGCAGCGGCCACATCGGTTCATTCCTGGTCCCCCGGCTGGTCCGCGCCGGCCACGAGGTCACCACCATCAGCCGCGGCACCAGCAGGCCCTACATCGACTCACCCGAATGGCAGCAGGTAAACCAGGTCACCGCCGACCGGCAGCAGGAGGACCGGGACGGGGCGTTCGGGGACCGGGTGGCCGGGCTGAAGCCGGACGCCGTGGTGGACCTGGTCTGCTTCACCCTGGAATCCGCAGCCTCCCTGGTGCAGCGGCTGCGCGGTGAGGTGGGGCACCTGCTGCATTGCGGCTCCGTCTGGCGGTACGGCCAAAGCCTGAAGCTGCCCATCCGGGAGGGGTCCGGCTCAGCCGCTGCGCCCTTTGGCGAATACGGCATCGAAAAGAACCGGATCGCGGTGATGCTCCGGGAGGAAACTGCCCGCGGCGGCCTGGCCACCACGTCGCTGCACCCGGGCCACATCGTGGGACCGGGATGGCATCCCATTGGTCCTCTGGGAAACCTGGACCCCGCTGTCTGGCACCAGATCTCTGCCGGCCGGCCCCTCCGGGTTCCCGGCAGCGGCGCCGAGCTGATGCACCACGTCCATGCCGACGACGTCGCCCAGGCGTTCGAGCTGGCCATCTCCCGGCGGGAAGCCGCAGCCGGGGAGGACTTCAACATTGTGGCCCCGACGGCGCTGACCGTGCGCGGCTACGCGGACATCGCCTCCGCCTGGTTCGGGCACGCCGCCGTGCTGGAAACGGTCAGCTGGGAACGGTTCCGTGAGGACACCTCGAAGGAGTACGCGGAGTCAAGCTGGGGACACCTGTACCGCAGCCAGTGCTTCAGCATCGGGAAGGCCTCATCCGTGCTTGGTTACGCCCCGCGCTACGAGCCCGAGCAGGCCATCTTCGAATCCATCCAGTGGCTCGTTAACCACGAACAGCTGCACGTTGCCCGTCCCCTGGGAGTTCCGGCCGGCTGAGATCGGCCAGGCGGCAAGCCGCCTCAACCGTGCAACGAGGGTGGCGGCGAGCAGCGCCGTCACCAGTTCCAGCGCGATCACCAGCAGCAGCCCGCCGGCACCGTCCGCATGGGCAGCAGACGACGGCGGCGCCCCGGCGTGGGAGTGTCCCGCACCGCCGGGGCCGAGCAGGAGGACCGCGTGCAGGCCGGCCATGGCGGCGGCGGCACCGGCCACCTGATGGAGCGCGCCCACCCTGCTGTACCGCCAGATATGGACGGCACACGGGACGCAGACGGCGGCGAGCGCCACCATCAGGACAGCGAGCCAGGCGTCGTGGTGGCCGGATGCGGCCAGCCACAGGTGGGCCACGCAGCACAGCGCGGTGACCACGGCCACCAGCCGGGGATGCAGGACGGGACCGTTGGCACGGACCCGTCCTGCCGCCGTCGACTTCCCTGCCGTTACGGGGGCGAGGCTAGTGGCAGCCACCGCTGCCACCCTCGGTGTGGCAGGAGGACGCCTGCTGGTTGGGGTTGGCCGGCACGTCCAGGACCGGGCTGCGGTCGAAGAAGCCCTCGGGACGGAGCTTGAAGCCCACGGTGTCCACCGGCATGATGGGCCAGTCTTCAACCCGGGGGAAGTGGGTCAGCCCGAAGGTGTGCCAGACGACGATGTCCTGGCCATCGATGTCCCGGTCCTGGGCCACATAGGCGGGCAGGCCGGCGCCTCCGGCGTGCTGGTTCACGAAGTCGCCGGTGGGGTATTTCTCGTCCTCGGCGTACCGGGTGACCCAGAGGTCCTTGGTGGCGAAGGCTGCCCGGCGGGCGATGGAGGAATCCGGGTCCGCCAGGAGCGTTGGCTGGTTGTGGGAGTGCAGCTTGTAGCCCACGGGCTCGCCCAGCCGGTTGAGGGACTTGGGGTTGGAGATGATCCAGGTCCGGCCGGCCCGGGCGTCTGCTTCGCGGACGGCTTCGGATTCGCGGGCCAGCACGGTGCGCTTGCGTGAGAAGGCGTTGCCGCGTTCATTGCCCGGGCCCATGGCCTGGCGGACGACGTCTTCTTCCTCGACCCGGTTGGTGAACCCGTCGATGGCCATGTCCAGCCGGGCGCTGAAGAGGTGCTGGTGGAACGGGGCGCCCAGGCCGGGGGCGAGCTGGGAGATGTTGTCAGAGCCGCCCTCGGGGAACGCGGAGGTGAAGACGATGCCGGTGGCCTTGGCCTCGAACTCGATGGTGCCGTCCAGGTAGAGGTACCAGTAGAAGCCGTAGTCGTAGTTGCCGACGGTGGTGAAGAAGGAGATCACCAGGCGGCGGTTGCGGCGGGTGTAGGTGATGCCGCTCCAGAGGTCGGAGTGCTTGGAGAGGATGCTCCAGTCCTCCTCGTGCATGCAGATGCCGTTGCGGATTTCCCGCGGGTTGCCGAACGCGTCGGAGATGACGGGGCTGAGGTAGGTGATCTCGCCCAGGCAGTCGCAGCCCAGTTCCAGCGAGTTGGCGTACTGGCCCACGAGGTATTCGCCGGTGTCGAAGTAGTTCTGCCAGGACCGGACCGGCGAGGGGTCACCGTACGGGACCACCATCTCGGCAATCGATGCCCGGTTGATGATCGGCCGCTTCCGGCCGCCGTCCTGGAACGCGAGGTTGTGCAGGACCACGCCCTCGCGGACGTCGAAGCCAATGTCCAGGCTCCACTTTTCCCACTCCACGTGGTTGCCGCCGGTGACGGTGAAGCTGGGCCCTTCGGGCTGGGTGATGCTGATGGGCTTCTGGGTTTCACGGATCGGACCGGTCAGACCGGGGTCCGTGTAGTTGCCGTGCTCAGCCGGGATGGGCATCACGCCCAGGTCGATCACCTGGGTGACTTCCTTGCTAACCACATCCACGTAGGCCACCAGGCCGTCCACCGGGTGCGCCCAGGCGCTGTCCTCCGGGAACTCCTGCACGAACGCCAGGCCGCGCAGGATCCGGCGGCCCTTTTCCTCGGCGTACTCAAACACCCCGGCAGAGAGCGGTGCCACCCTGACCTTCTCAACCTCCAGGCTCCTGTCCGCCAGCGCCTTCAACCAGCGTTCATCGGTGGCGAGAAGCGATTCCACCACTTCGAACTCCTCCTCCAGGACCGGGAGTTCACCGGTTACCGCGGTGTCGAGTTCGACGGCGGACAGCACCTTTCCCTGGGTGGTGGAGACGATGACGTCCCACGGGCCGGCCCCGGAGACGTCATGGATGAAGACCCGGAACCTCCTCTCCATCTCCTCCGGCTGCGTGCCGCGTGCCGGATCAAGCAGTCCCAAATACGCAATGCGGTGCTGCGGGCCCAGGTGCCCTTCGGACTGCAGGATGGAGCGGACATCCAGGATTTCCTCCGGCGTTGCCAGCCGGAAGGCAGATGCAGTGTGGGTTGGTGCAAGAGTCATGGGAGAACCTTTGTCCGGGCCGTTGCCGGCCGCTGGGAGTTTATTTTCTATAGTTGTAGAGAATAAACGTCCGTAACATGGCTCACAAGAGCCTGAGCAAAATATTTCGGGGGAGACGCCGCGGTGCCCAAGATAGTTGACCATGACGAGCGCCGCCTGGAGCTCGTGGATGCCACCTGGCGGATCATCGCCCGCCAGGGCCTGGAAAGCGCCACCATGCGTGAAATCGCCATGGAAGCCGGCTTTGCCAACGGCGCGCTGAAGCCCTACTTCCCCACCAAGGACACGCTGCTCGAATTTGCCTTCAGCCACGTCTTCAACCGGACCAACCAGAGGATCGCGGAGGTCACCGCCGGAAAGACCGGGCTCGCCGCACTGCGCGCCTTCTGCCTGGAGGTCCTCCCCCTCGACGAGGAACGCGTCAATGAGGCCCGGATCGTGGTCCCGTTCTGGCAAAAAGCCATCAATGACCGCCAAAAAGCCGCAATCCACCAGGAGTCCATGGACGAGTGGCACACCGCCATCCGCCGCTTCCTCGCGGAGGCCAGGGACAGTGGCGCCGTGAGCACCGACGTCGACGACGCGATCCTGGCCGGCCAACTGTTGAACATGCTGCTTGGGGCGCAGATCGAGGCCGCCCTGGCGCCGGAGGGCCACACGGACTTTGGCCACAATGCCCAACTTGAGGGCTATCTTGCCCTTCTAACCAAGATTCCGGACGGGAAATGAGCGCCAAACTCGAAAGTATGCTTACTATTGAGGGGTCAGGTTCTGGCGAATGCCGGAGCGAGCACGAACTGTAAGGAGCATCTCCATGGGTTTGGATGACAAGATCGGCAACGCAGCAGAGAAGCTCGGCGGCAAGGGCAAGGAAGCTGCCGGAAGCGCCACGGGCGATGAAAGCCTGAAGGCGGAAGGCCAGACGGACCAGGCCAAGTCGGACCTCAAGCAGGCCGGCGAGCACGTCAAGGATGCCTTCAAGAAGGATTAATCCCCTTGCCATAATGGGTGCAGCTCCTGCAGGAGTTGCACCCATTGCTGGTTTAAGCGGAATTCCGCCATTAGGGGAGCCCCGATTCGCCGCTTCCGCCCGGCGGATTGCCCCTCAGGCCACGCAGTTCCTGCAGCAGCTTCAGCTGCTCGGCGTTGATGTTCATCAGCATTTCGATCTGCGCGGCAGCGCGGACGTCTGTCTCGTAGTCATGCTGTGCCATGGCTGATGCGATGGCGTCCTGGCGCTTCGCCGCAATGAGCAGGATCGCGCCCTGGAGGCCGGCCAGCATGGACAGGAAAAGGTTCAGCAGGATGTAGGGGTAGGGGTCCCAGGCCCGGCTGGCCAGGACGAACGTGTTCACCGCGGCCCACAGCCCCATGGAACCCACGAAAATGCCCACGAACGGCCAGCTGCCCATGCCGTTCCGCAGCGTATCCGCAGCCCTGTCACCTGCACTTAGAGCTTCTTTGTGCCGCCTGTGCCAGTTCATTCTCATCTCCGCCATGGCCCCAGAATATGTCCTGGCTCCGCAGCGGAGGCGGCTAATGGATGAGTCCGGATACCAGGTTGATGGTGGTGGCCAGCACGATGGCGCCCAGGAGGTAGGACAGCAGCGCCTGCCGCAGGACGGTGGAACGGATCGCCCTGGTTTTCAGGTCGGTGTCCGAGACCTGGAACGTCATGCCCACCGTGAAGGCCAGATAGGCAAAATCGGCATAGCTGGGTGGCTCATCCTCGTTGAAGTCGACGCCGGTCCCGCCCTGGTAGTAGATGGCGGCATACCGCAGGGTGAACAACGTGTGGACCAGGAACCAGGACAGGGCAATGCTGCCCAGCGCCATGGCAACGGTGGCGTCCTTGGTGAGGCCCTGGGCGCTGGAGGCGTCCAGCAGGATCAGACCCACCCCGGCAAAGCTGGCCACCGTGGCCGTAAGGACCAGGGCGTCCGAGAACACACGGCCCGGGTCCTCCCGCCGGGCGTGGGCAGCCGTGGCGGCCGGGCCAAGGCGCCCGATGACGCTCCACACCCAGACCAGGTAGGTGGCCGAGGAGGCAGCCCACCCAGCGGCCGGGGCGTACTGCCAGCTGCCCAGGAACCCGACACCCAGCGCTGCCACGAGTCCGACAATGAGCATCACCAGCACCCGAAGGCGGGAGTGGTGCGCACGGGAGTTGTAGTTGCGGCGCTGTTCAGTCGTGCCCGGGACGCGATTCATGGCCTGATCATGGCACGGGAGCCTTGGGGCACGCTGGCAAGGGCGGAATCTTTATTTTCGCCAGCTGTTGAAAAACAGTTCCGCTGCAGTTAATCTGGGTGGACTGTGTCCCGCGACACAGCCGGGGGAAACGCCATGCTGCAGCCCGTCGCAAGGAACACCAATGCCAGCACCAGCATCAACCGGGGCGATGTCCCGGGTAACCAGCCAGCATCTCACCTCCAGCGTTGCGGCGTCGTTCGACCACTGGAAACACCTGGTGGCCGAATCCTTCGTGCCCCTCACCGCCCGGACGGCCGACGTTGATGGATTCCAGGGGCGGATGCGGTCCCGGGTGCTGGACCGGATGTCCATCGTGGAAGTCACCGCCACGTCGCACGAGGTGCACCGCACGCCGGCATTGATTGCCCAGGCCCACGAACGCTATTTCAAGCTGAACCTGCAGCTGGAAGGAACGGGCCTGCTGATCCAGGACAACCGGGAAGCCGTGCTTCAGCCCGGCGACCTGGCCATCTATGACACCAACCGGCCGTACACGCTCGCCTTCGAGGACCAGACCCGAATCATGGTGCTCATGTTTCCCTGTGATGCCCTGTCCCTGCCGGCGGACTACGTGGGCCAGCTTGCGGCCGTCCGGATGGGCAGCGGCGGCCTCAGCGGCATCGTGGGCCAGTTCATCCGGGAACTCTCGTCGAACCTGGATGTCCTGAACGGCCCCAGCGGCTCCCGGCTCGCCACGAACGCGCTGGATCTGGTGTCCACCATGCTGCACGCGGAAATGGACATCTCGCCGGACCGGATGAAGCCGCAGGCGCTGCTGGCCGTGTCCATCCGGGAGTACATTGAGGCCAACCTCTCAGACCCCCTGTTGTCCCCGGCCGGCATTGCCGCCGCGCACTTCATTTCCACCCGGCACCTGCACAACGTCTTCCACGAAACCGGCAGTACGGTGGCAGGCTTCATCAGGAGCCAGCGCCTGGAGGGTGCCCGCCGTGACCTGCGGGATCCCTTGCACGCGGGCAAGTCGGTGGGTGCGGTGGCGGCCGCGTGGGGGTTCCTGGACGCAGCCCACTTCAGCCGGACCTTCCGCGACGCGTTCGGGGTCTCCCCCACCCAGTGGCGCCGCGGCTCCTGAACCAACCTTTCAGATCAGGCCCTGCGCCAGCATCGCGTCGGCCACCTTGACGAAGCCGCCAATGTTTGCGCCCAGCACGTAGTTGCCCGGTTCGCCGTATTCCTCTGCGGTGGCGGCGCAACGGTCATGGATGCCCACCATAATGTCCGTCAGCCGTTCCTCCGTGTGTTCAAAGGACCACGAATCCCGGCTGGCGTTCTGCTGCATCTCCAGTGCGGACGTCGCCACTCCACCCGCATTCGCCGCCTTGCCGGGGCCGAACAGCACGCCGGCCTCCTGGAATACGGTTACGGCGTCTCGGGTGGAGGGCATATTGGCGCCTTCACCGACGGCGACCAGGCCGCCGCGGACCAGGCGGGCGGCAGCATCGCCGTCGAGCTCGTTCTGCGTGGCGCACGGCAGCGCCACCGTCGCGGCCACGTCCCACACGGAGCCGCCGTCCACGTAGGAGACGCCGGCACGGCGCTCGGCGTAGTCCTTCAGGCGCGCCCGCTGCACTTCCTTCACCTCGCGGAGCAGCGCGACGTCGATGCCCGCCTCGTCCACCACGTAGCCGGAGGAGTCGGAGCAGGCCACCACGGTGGCGCCGAGGGACTGCGCCTTGGCGATGGCATTGATGGCCACGTTGCCGGAACCGGAGACCACCACGCGCCGGCCTTCAAAGGACGTTCCGCGGGTCTTCAGCATCTCCTGGGTGAAGATCACTGTCCCGAAGCCGGTCGCCTCGGGCCGGACCAGGGATCCGCCCCAGGAAACCCCCTTGCCGGTCAGCACGCCGGACTCGTACCGGTTGGTGATGCGCTTGTACTGGCCGAAGAGGTAGCCGATCTCACGGCCGCCCACGCCGATGTCGCCCGCGGGAACGTCGGTGTACTCGCCGATGTGGCGGTAGAGCTCGGTCATGAACGACTGGCAGAACCGCATGACTTCGGCGTCGCTGCGTCCGCGGGGGTCGAAGTCGGAGCCGCCTTTTCCGCCGCCAATGGGCATGCCGGTGAGCGCATTCTTGAAGATCTGCTCGAAGCCCAGGAACTTGACGATGCCCAGGTACACGGAGGGATGGAAGCGCAGCCCGCCCTTGTAGGGCCCCAGGGCTGAGTTGAACTCGACGCGGAAGCCGCGGTTGATGCGGACTCGTCCGGAGTCATCCGTCCACGGGACCCGGAAGATGATCTGTCGCTCAGGCTCGCAGAGGCGTTCCAGGATGGCGGCTTCGAGGAATTCGGGGTGGCGGTCGTGCACCGGCCCCAGGCTTTCGAAGACCTCCACCACGGCCTGGTGGAACTCCGCCTCCCCGGGGTTCCGCGCCAGCACGCTGTCCCTGATGGCTTCCAGCCGAGCATCCATAAACTCTGTCCTTACCTTGGAGCCGTAGTGGGAACGGGCGCCAAGCAGGCAGCATCGCCCCGATAGGTTTACGCTTCAACCTATCGGATTACGACTGGCCCCCGTTAGCCCGCCCGCGGCGCCTGCACTAATCTCCGTATTGTGACAGCAACTTTCCGCTTTATGAGATGTTTTTCCCCAGCGCAAATAGCGGGGACGGCCTGATGCCCTACGTCTGCCTCCTGCTCTCCGGTGCCGCCCTGCTGGTCAACGGCCTGGCCACCCTTGGGCGCCTGCCCCGCCGCGACGCCGCCATCCTCAGCCTGCTGGTCGGTGGAACCCAGCTGGTGCTCGGCGTCGTCCATGCCTCCACCGCCGGCAATGTTCCGGCAGCGCTGTTGACGGCGGCAGGCATGTTCCTGTTCGGAACCACGTACTTGTATTCGGGGCTGGATACGCTGCTGGCACTCGGCTCGCGGGGACTGGGTTGGTTCTGCGGAATGGTGGCGTTCTGCGGGGTGCTGCTGGCAGCTGCCTGGGTGGGCAGCGATCCGCTGCTGGCGGTGCTCTGGCTGTGCTGGAGCGCGCTCTGGGCACTGCTGTTCGCGTGCCTGGCCCTTGGCGCAGGGCGCCTGGAGCCGTTCGCGGGCTGGTCGCTGGTGCTCACCAGCCAGGTGTCCGCCACTGTTCCCGCCCTTCTTGGTTTGGCGGGATGGTGGCCGGTTTCCGGCTCCATGGCGTGGTTGGCGGCACTGCTGCTGGGCAGCCTGTTCGTGACGGCACGCGTGCTGGCCCGGCGCGGACCAAAGGTTCCGCGCCGGGCCAGTGCCGCAGCTCCGCTGCCGGCCAAGTAAACGGCTACGTAAGCGCGTGGCCCAGGGCGGCCACGTGGTGGCGGCGCTGGATGGCCCACTCCACCAGCACGCCGGCCAGGAAGACCACCGGGACCGCCACCAGCAGGGCCGTAGCTGTCTCGGCGCTGCCGCCAATGAGGGCCGTGAAGTTGCTGACCACCAGGCTGAGGACCCAGGCCAGCAGGACCGCCGCCAGGACGGGGGCGATGCGGGTCTGCCACAGTTGGGCTGCGCTGCGTTCCCGGCGGAAGAATGCGACGACGGCCGCCGAACACAGCATGTACAGCACCAGCAGTGCCGCCACGGCCAGGCCGCTGAACCAGGAGAACAGGGTCAGCACCGGGTCCAGGGCCAGGATGGCGAACGGCACCACCAGCACGACGGCGGTGGCGGACTGGACCCACGCGGCAACGGCGGGTGCGCGGTGCCGGTTGGTCCGGGCAAGGACCGCTGGCATGGAACCGCGCAGGGCCAGCGAGTGGAGGTAGCGGTTGATGCCGTTGTGGAAGGCGATGATGCCGGCCAGCAGCGAGGTGACCAGGAGGATGCCTGCCACGATGCCCGCCCAGGGTCCGAACAGGTCCACGAGGGGGCCCATGACGAAGCAGGTGGCATCCCCGGATTCGAGGGCGGCGCCGGCGGCGTCCATCACCTGGGAGGGGCCGTAGTAGCTGACCAGCATCCAGGAGATGAAGGCGAAGAATACCGAGATGACACCCACCGACAGGTAGGTTGCGCGGGCCACGGTGCGGTGCGGGTCCTTGGCCTCGGCGGAGTAGATGGCCGTCGATTCGAAACCGAACATGGAAGCCACGGCGAACATGATGGCCACGCCGGGAGCCCCTGCGCCGATGGCTTCCGGCGAAAAGGACGCGGCAACGCTGATGCCTTCCGGGCCGCCGCCGTGGAACAGCACGGTGAAGCCGAACATCAGGAGGATGGCCACCTCGAGTCCCACCAGCACGGCCAGCACGCGGGCACCGAGTTCGATGTTGAGGGACCCCAGCACCTGGACCCCGGCCATGGTGGCCAGGGACAGCAGCCACCAGGGAATCCCGAGTCCGGCGGAGGCCAGGAGTCCTGAGAAGGCGGCGCCGTAGAGTCCGTACATGGCGGCCTGGACGGTGCTGTAGGCCAGCAGCGCCAGCCAGGCTGCACCGGCTCCGGTCCGCCTGCCGAACGCTGCCGTGACGTAGGCGTAGAACGCGCCGTTGGCCTGGATCTTACGGCTCATGGCTACGAAGCCCACCGCGAAGATTACGATGACGATGCCCACGATCAGGTAGGCGCCCGGGGCGCCGGCACCGTTGCCCAGGGCCGCGGCGAGCGGCGCTGCGCCGACGATCCCCGTAAGGGGTGCCTGGGCGGAGAGGACGAAGAACAGGATGCCCAGCACGCCGATGCTGCCGGCGCGCAGGGCCGTGGAATGCTCCTTGGCCGGAGCGTCAGTGGTCCGGGTCTCGGAATTCGAAATACTCATTGGATCCTTCTTAACGGTCATGAGCTCGGAAAAATTGCTGTGGAATCCAGCTTGGCAGCGGCCCGCGCCGCGGCTTTGTCCACCAGCGATCAGTTGTTGTCGGTCAGCGCAGTGCCGGTGCGGCCCGCAATATTCGAAGCCGCCGCCAGTGCGGCCTCCATGCCGCTCTCGATGGCCCCGTCAATGAAGCCGCCCCAGCCGTTGGCAATGTCGGAGCCGGCAAAAAGCACGTTTCCGTGCCCTGCCTGCAGCGCGGCAAGGTGGTTGGCCAGGAAACCGGTCCGGTGCATCGGCCACGTCTCCCCCGCCAGCGGATCCGCCACCCAGTCATGCGTCGCGACCTCCTGTACGACGGCGTCCGGCACCAGCCGGACCAGCTGCGCCTGCACTGCCGCGGCGTCCCCGGCGTCGATCTTCGACGCGTCCGGGCCGAATCCGACGACGATCGTGTCGCCGTCGAGCGTGTATTCCGTCTGGAAGAAGTTCAGCGGCCAGTCCGCGTTTCCCAAGGCTACGAAGGGTGCATGTTCACCCCGCAGCCGGATCCACACCTTGACACCCCTGGACACCTGCCCGCGGCGGACCCCTTCCGCCTGGGCAGGCGGCAGGGGCGGCTCGAAATCGACGGCGCCCAGGGCGTGGAGCGGAACGGTGACGATTGCGGTCATGGCCGTGACGGTCCGGCCGTCCGTGCTGCTGACGGAGACCAGGCCGCCGTCGTCGCTGATCCCTGACACAACGAAGCCGAAGTCGACGGCGGCCCGGACGTCCCGGAGGATGGCACCGGCGAGGGCCGCGGTGCCGCCCTGGATCTTGTAGGTGGCGCAGGCTTCGAAGTTGACGGCCCAGTCACCGTTGGCGAGGGCCACCCAGCGCAGGGCCTGGGTCAGCGCGGCCTCGTCCAGCGGCCCGTTGAAGTTCAACGTCCAGAAGGACTCCAGCACGTCCCGCTCAGTGCCTGCCGGGAACTGCTCCCGTATACGGTCCTGGACGGAGATATGGTCGATTGCCTTGAAGTCCCCGGTGCTCAACGGACGGAAGGGTTCGGGGAAGTAGCGGCGGGACTCCTGCACGAACGCTGCGTTGTACGTGCCGATCAGCTCCAGGAGGCCGGCCGGGTCACCTTCCTGGCGCGCGCCTCCGGCCCACCAGAAGGCGCGCTGCGGCTCAGGGCTTGCAACGGTACCGATGCCGTACCTTTTCAGCTCGGCCCAGACGTAGGGCTGGGTCCAGTGCACCCAGGTGCCCCCGATCTCCAGGTCGCGGCCCAGCCGGTGATCCAGCCAGGTCCTGCCGCCGATCCGGTGCCGGGCTTCCACGATATGCACCGTCAACCCCTGCCGGGTGAGCTCGCGTGCGGCGGTGAGGCCGGCGAAACCGGCACCGACGACGATGACATCCACCTGGTCCTGGTCCAAGGCGCTTCTGTGCTGTTCCATTGTCCGCGCCTATGAGTAGACGAAGAACTCGACGGTGGGTGCCAGGACGGTCCACCGCGTGCGGGCACCTTTGTTGAAGGAGGCGGCGCCCCCGGGGGTGAGGTCGTAGGCGTCTCCGCCCTCCACCTCAATCCGGAGGTGGCCTTCGATGATGTGGATCGTTTCGTCGGCTTCCATCAGCAGATCGAAGGGTTCCGGGGCCTCGGACGGTGTGACGTGCCAGTATCCGCAGGCCAACGCCTCCCGGGCGCCTTCGCCGAACCGGCGGATCCACTGGACCTGGCCCAGTTCGAAGGGTTCGTTCTTCTCCCGGTCAAGGGACGAGGACGTGCTGAAGGCAGATGTTGTTGTCATGGGGACTCCAGGTGGCAGGGGCGGCGGGAATCTGGGGTTGGCCGCGAAAGGTATGGAAAGGGGTTCGCTTGTGACCCGGGTCACTGCGTGAAAGCAATCTAAGCAATTGCTTAGTTTTAAGTCAATAGGGAGGCCGGGCCGGAAGATGCGCTGGCTAGAATCGAAGGTATGACCGCTTCCGCCGCCCGCTCCGCCACGCCCGCCTATGGCCAGGGCCGCGAAGCTTTGCTGCGTGCGGCGGTGGATGTGGTGGCGCAGAAAGGTTTGCGGGGGCTGACATACCGTGCGGTCGCGGAGGCTGCGGGGGTCAACAACAGCCTGGTGGCCCATCATTTCGGTACGCGTGATGCCCTGATCGCCGCAGCACTGGAGTGGTCCTCCGAGCAGTCCATCGCCGCCTCCCGGCTGAAGGATGCAGCGGAGAACGGAGGCACCTTTACCGGGGCGCTGCTGGAGCTGCTCCTTGAAGACCCGGGGCTGCAGGTGTTCCAGTACGAGATGATCCTCGAGGCCCGCCGCCGCCCCGAGCTGGCAGGACCGGTGGCCACGCTGTACGAAAGCTATGTGGACGCCCTCGCCGAGGGCCTGCGGGCTTTCGGCGTCCAGGGCGATGTCCGGGTGGTTGCCCGCACGTTGTTTGCTGCACTGGACGGACTGGTCATGCAATACCTCGCCGGGGTGGGCCGGGACGAAATTGCTGCAGCCCTTGAGGAGGTGCACCAGGTGGTGCTGCTCCGTCGCGGAGCCTGACGCCACCCGGACGGGCACAACAAAAAGCGCGGCCGGCCGCCCCGGAAGGGGAAGCCAGCCGCGCTGGAAGTATGGTGCTGGTTCCGGCTACCGGAGCACCACGGTGCGGTTGCCCTGCAGGATGACCCGGCCTTCGCAGTGCCATTTCACGGCATTGGAGAGGGCCTTGCATTCGGTGTCGCGGCCGGCTGCCACCAGGTCTTCGGGGCCGTAGGTATGGTCCACGTCCACTACCTGCTGGGAGATGATCGGGCCCTCGTCCAGCTCGGCGTTGACGTAGTGCGCGGTGGCGCCGACTGTCTTGACGCCCCGGGCGTAGGCCTGGTGGTATGGCTTGGCGCCCTTGAAGCTGGGCAGGAACGAGTGGTGGATGTTGATGGCGCGGCCGTCCAGCTTCCGGGTCAGGTCATCGCTGAGCACCTGCATGTAGCGGGCCAGCACCACGAGTTCGACGTCGAGGCTGTCCACCAGGTCCATCAACTCAGCTTCCGCCGCCGGTTTGGTATCGGCGGTCACCGGGATGTGGTGGAAGGGGATGCCGTGCCACTCCACCAGTGTCTGGTGGTCCCGGTGGTTGGACACCACTGCCACGATGTCCACGGGAAGTTCACCGATGCGGGCGCGGAAGAGCAGATCGTTGAGGCAGTGGCCGAACTTGGACACCATGATCAGCACCTTGCGCTTGGACCCCTGGCGTTCCAGCTGCCAGCGCATGCCGAACTTGTCGGCCACGGGGGCAAACGAGTCCCGCAGGACCTGCAGTGTGGAGTCGTCCCCCTCTGAGACGAAGTGGACGCGCATGAAGAAGTGGCCCTCGCTGCGCTCACCGAACTGCTTGTTGTCGATGATGTCGCAGCCGTGTTCCAGCAGGAATCCGGAAACGGCGTGGACGATGCCCGGCCCTTCGGGGCAGTCCAGCGTGAGGACGTGCTCCACAGTGGTGGGCGCCTTCGGGGCGGGGTGGTGGGTTTCAGTAGCAGTCATGGCTCAGCACTCAATCACATTCACGGCGAGGCCTCCTCGGGAGGTTTCCTTGTACTTGGTTTTCATGTCGGCTCCGGTGTCGCGCATGGTCTTGATGGCCTTGTCCAGCGAGACCTTGTGGCTTCCGTCCCCGTGCAGGGCCAGTCGGGCCGCGTTGATCGCCTTCACGCTGGCGATTGCGTTCCGCTCGATGCAGGGGATCTGCACCAGCCCGCCCACGGGGTCGCAGGTCAGGCCCAGGTTGTGCTCGATCCCCACCTCGGCGGCATTTTCCACCTGCGCGGGCGTCCCGCCGAGCACTTCGCAGAGCCCGGCCGCAGCCATCGAGCAGGCAGACCCCACCTCGCCCTGGCAGCCCACTTCGGCGCCGGAGATGGAGGCGTTGGTCTTGAACAGGATTCCGACGGCGGCCGCCGCCAGCAGGAAGCGGACCACGCCATCGTCGTCGGCTCCCGGGACAAACTTGATGTAGTAGTGCAGGACCGCCGGCACGATCCCGGCCGCGCCGTTGGTGGGCGCGGTAACGATCCGCCCGCCGGCGGCGTTCTCCTCGTTCACTGCCAGGGCGAACAGGTTGACCCATTCCATCGCCAGCAGCGGGTCAGCGGGAGCCTGGACGGGCGACGGCGTTGCTGCCGCGGCTTCGGCCGTGGCGGCGGAGGCGGTGAGGGTGCGGAACAGCGCGGGTGCGCGGCGGGTGACCTTCAGGCCGCCCGGCAGGATACCCTCGGCGTTGCAGCCGTTCTCCACACACTCGCGCATGACGGCCCACAGGCCCAGCAGCTTTTCCCGGAGTTCCGCTTCGCTGTGCCAGGTCAGCTCATTGGCGAGCATGACGTCCGAGATGGACATCCCCTCGCGCTTGCAGATCTGCAGCAGTTCGTCCGCTGTGGAGAACGGGTAGGGCAGCACGGTGTCGTCCGCCACCACCTTGTCCGCCCCTGCGGCATCGCCGTCCACCACGAAGCCGCCCCCAATAGAGTAGAAGCTCCGTTCACTCAGTACGGCGCCGGTGTGGTCAAGGGCGCGGAAGGTCATGCCGTTGGGGTGGGCGGGCAGGGACTTGCGCCGGTGCAGCACCACGTCCTCTTCCCAGTTGAAGTCCACCCGGTGCGTTCCCGCGACCTGCAGTTCGGCGTTCAGGGCGGCAGCGGCCACCTGGTCATCGGCGGTGAAGGTGTTGACGGTTTCCGGTTCAAGGCCCTGCAGCCCCAGGACCACCGCCTTGTCCGAGCCGTGGCCCCGCCCCGTGGCGCCCAGGGAACCAAACAGTTCCGACTGGACGCGCACGGTGGAGGCCAGCTGTCCGTCGCCCTTCAGGCCGTCCGCGAAGAGCTTGGCCGCCCGCATCGGGCCCACCGTGTGTGACGACGAGGGCCCGATGCCAACAGAGAAGAGGTCAAGGACGCTAAGCGCCATCAGGGGACCTCTGGCGAGGCGTACTCCCGCATGGCGTCCAGCAGCCAGCGGCCCAGGAACTCGGCGAAGGAGGCCCGGGGGAAGATCCGGAAGGACTCTTCGCCGGTCTTCCACAGGATGGCAGGGATGTTCGCGATCTCGGTGGAGAACGCGGTTCCGGCCGTGAACGCCCGCGGGTGCAGGTCCAGCGAGCAGCCCTTTTCAAGGACAGCGCGGGCCCGGGGGCCGGTGAGTTCGTACGTGGTGCGGTTGGCGGAGAGGTCCACCACCTGGCCCGCGTCGCTGCCGAGGGCCTCCCGGAGGGCGGGGATGAGGTCGCCGCCCAGGGATTCGTGGGCCTCGGTGGGCGCCACCACCAGGAACTCGGAAGGACCAAGCCACAGCACGGAGGTGTCACCATTGGTGACCACCGAGCCGGAGCCGGCCGGGAGGCCGCCGGTGACGGCGGCCAGCCGGTTTGCGGTTTCCGAACCGGCGTCGGCCCGGAGCCCAACCATGGTCAGGAAGGGCACCTCGGAGATCTCAACGGTGCCGGCCAGGGAACCTGCGGCGAACGCGTCGGACAGCTGGCGGGCCGGGCTGATCCGGGCTGCCAGGTTCTTGTCCGCCAAGGTCTTTGCGGAGGTCGGGGATGCTGCTGTTTCAGCCATCTTTACGGGTCCCTTCAGGGTCAAAAAGCACTGTCTCTGCGACAACCACGTCCACCAGCTGGTCGCCGGCGGCCGCCACCAGCGTCTCGCCGATGCGGTTGCGTCCGTTCTTGATCAGGGCCAGGCCGAATGACCGGCCCAACGCTGCACTGTGGTAGCTGGAGGTGACGAACCCTTCCATCGGCACGGGGCCGTAGGCGGGATTGGTGGAGCGGCCCTTTTCCACAAGCTGGGTGCCTTCGGGCAGCCGCAGCGTGCCGTCAACGGGAAGGACGCTCACCAGGTGCTTCCGGTCATCACGCTGGGCGTCAGTCCGGGAGTAGGAGCGTTTGCCGATGAAGTCCTTGGCCTTGGAAACGATCCACTCCATGCCCGCGTCCTGCGGCGTGACGGTGCCGTCGGTGTCCTGCCCGACGATCGGGTAGCCCTTCTCGGCGCGCAGCACGTGCATGGTTTCGGTGCCGTACGGGGTGATGTTGAACTCGGCACCGGCAGCGGCCACGGCTTCCCAGGTGTTCAGCCCGTACCAGGCCGGGACGTTGATCTCGTAGGCGAGTTCGCCGGAGAACGAGATCCGGCAGATCCGGGCCCGCACGCCGGAGGCAAGGGTGGTTTCGCGGAAGGTCATGAACGGGAAGGCTTCGGCGTCCAGGCCGCCGTTGGCTGCCAGCTCCGGTGCCACCTTGGCGATGACCTCACGGGATTTCGGCCCGACGACGGCGATGGTGCTCCACTGCTCCGTGACGGAGGTGCACTTGACGTCCAGCTCAGGCCACTCGGTCTGCAGCCATTCCTCCAGCCAGTCCAGCACCTTGGCGGCGCCGCCGGTGGTGGTGGTCATGAAGAAGGTTTCCTCGTCGAGCCGCAGGGTCACGCCGTCGTCGAAGACCATCCCGTCCGGGGTGCACATGACGCCATAGCGTGCGGCGCCCCGGGCGAGCTTCTTGAACGCGTTGGTGTAGATCCGGTTGAGGAACTCCCCCGCGTCCTTGCCACGGATTTCGATCTTGCCCAGGGTGGTGGCGTCCATGAAGCCCACGGAGTCGCGGACGGCGGCGCATTCGCGCAGCACGGCGGCGTCCATGTCCTCCCCGCCCTGCGGGTAGTACCAGGGGCGCTTCCACTGTCCAACGTCCTCGAAGAGGGCGCCCTTGGCAACGTGCCAGGGGTGGATGGATGTGACGCGGGCGGGGTCGAAGAGCTCGCCGCGCTGGCGTCCGGCCAGTGCCGCGAATGCCACCGGGGTGAACGGTGCGCGGTACGTGGTGGTCCCGATGTCGCCGATGCCGCGCGAGGCCTCGCCGGCCGTGCGCAGGGCCGCAGCGATCACGCCGATGGCGTTGACGCCGGAGGTCTTGCCCTGGTCGTTGGCGGTGCTGATGGAGGTATACCGCTTGATGTGTTCCACGGAGCGCATGCCGGCGCCGGTGGAGCGGAGGACATCCGCCACGGACTGGTCGCGCTGGAAGTCGACGAAGTGGTGGTGCCAGTCGTCCGGCGTTCCGCTCTCGCCCGGTACCAGCCACAGCTGGCGGGTGGGGGCGGAGGCCTTCGGCGCGTCCAGCGGGGAAGGCTCGACGGCGGAGGTGAAACCGGCTGCGATGGCCGCCCTTGCGCCGGCGGAGATGCCCTCGGCGATGCAGTCTGCGGTGGCGAAGGATCCCCGGCCGGAGCCGATGGTCTGCTGGTCGGGAACTTCGGTGCTCGGCACGAAGGCTGCCAGGTCCTCGTCCCAGCGCAGCTTGCCCTGCCGCTGCGAGTGCAGGTGGACCAGCGGGCTCCAGCCGCCGGACACTGCCAGCAGGTCTGCGGCGATCTGTTCGACGCCCGAGGTGAGCTCGCCGTCGTCGTTGATGCTGCGGACGGTGACGCCGTCCAGCCGGCCGGTGGCGTCGGCAGTGGTGTTGGCCACCGCGCTGCCGATCAGGACGCGGATGCCGGATTCGACGGCGGCAGTTGCCGCGGCGGTGAGCTGGGGGCGGGCGTCCACGACCGCTGCGACCTTGACGCCGGCGGCGGCGAGGTCGGCGGCGACGGCGTAGGCGCTGTCGTTGGTGGTGCTGATGACCACGCGCTTGCCGGCGGCTACGGCGTACCGGTTGAGGTACGTGCGTACGGCGGAAGCGAGCATGATGCCGGGGCGGTCATTGTTCTCGAACACCAGGGGACGTTCGTGGGCACCCGGTGCCAGCACCACCTGACTGGCACGGATGTGCCAAATACGCTGGCGGGAAACACCGGGGGCGGCAGGGCTGGAAAGGTGGTCCGTGCGGTTCTGGACGGCGATTACGTAGTTGGCGTCATAGGCGCCAAACGCGGTGGTGCGGTTCAGGACAGTGGACTCTGCGCCGGACACCAGCTCGGCTTCGACATCGGCCACCCATTCCAGGGCGGGCTTGCCCTCGATGGTCTCTGCCTGGCCCGGAGCGGTGGAACCGGAGAGCAGCGAGCCGCCGAGTTCGGGCTGGTCGTCAAGGAGCATGACGCGGGCGCCGGTGCGCACGGCTTCGCGGGCCGCGGCGAGCCCGGCGGGGCCGCCACCGACCACCAGGACGTCGGTGTGGACGTACTTCTTGTCGTATTCGGCGCGGTCGTCCGCCGGGTCCAGCTTGCCCAGGCCGTTGAGCAGGGTGGCCTTGAGCCCGTCCACCAGGGAAACGGTGGTGGCGGGGAGCATGGATTCGGCGACGTCGCCGGGGAAGCGGGCTTCGATGCGGACCAGGGCGTTGGCCTCTTCCACGCCGGCGGACATGATGCCGCGGGGGCGGTCCTCGTAGAGCGAGTTGCCCACGGCCACGCGGCCGTTGGCCAGCAGGGCCGAGGCCAGGGTGTCGCCCGGGTGGCCGGTGAACTCTTCACCGTCCACGGTGAAGCGCCAGGAGATGGTGTGGTCGATCCGGCCGCCGGCGCTGAGCCGGGCGTTCTGGGAAGTCACTTGGTTGCTCCTTCCGGGGCGGTGGTGCTGAGGATGCTCGTGGTGGAGGTGCTGGGAGCGGCACTTCCCGTGGTGGTGCTGTCAGGGCCGGTGCTGGCAGTCCCGGTTTCGGGTGCGCCGTCCGGGGAGCGGTCAGGCCGGCGGGCACCCATGGGGTAGATGGCCTTGATGTCGTAGCTGACGGTGTCGCGGAGCATGTTGAACCACTGGCGGCAGCCGGTGCTGTGGACCCAGCGTTCGGCGAAGATGCCCTTGGGGTTCTCGCGGTAGAAGAGGTAGCGGGACCACTCCGTGTCGCTCAGTTCGTTGGGGTTCTCCGGGTACGGCACGTGGGCCTGGCCCCCGTAGTGGAATTCGGTTTCGTCCCGCGGGCCGCAGTTGGGGCATGGGATCAGCAGCATGTGCGTTTGTCCTTTCTGGTGGCGGGGGCTAGTGGGCCACGGCGGCGGCGCCGTGTTCGTCGATGAGGGCGCCGGTTTCGAAGCGCTCCAGCGAGAACGGCTTGTTCAGCTGGTGCGGGGCGCCGGTGGCGATGGTGTGCGCGAAGGTCATGCCGGCGGCGGGGGTTCCCTTGAACCCGCCGGTCCCCCAGCCGCAGTTCACGAACATGTTCTCCACCGGGGTCAGGCCCACGATCGGCGAGGCGTCCAGGGTGGTGTCCACGATGCCGCCCCAGGTCCGGAGCACATGGGCCCGGGCGAAGATGGGGAAGAGTTCGACGGCGGCTGCCATCTGCTGCTCGATGACGTGGAAGGAGCCGCGCTGGCCGTACCCGTTGTAGGAGTCCACGCCGGCGCCCATGACCAGTTCGCCCTTGTGCGCCTGCGAAACGTAGACGTGCACGTGGTTGGACATGACAACGGTGGGGTGGACCGGCTCGTGGAGTTCGGATACGAGTGCCTGCAGCGGGTGGGACTGGATGGGAAGCTGGAATCCGGCCATCTCGGCCAGGACCGAGCTGTGGCCTGCGGCGCAGAGGCCCACCTTTTCGGTGTTGATGGTGCCGCGGTTGGTCTTAACGCCTACCACCCGGTCACCGTCTTTGAGGAAGCCGGTGACTTCGCAGTTCTGGATGATGTCAACGCCCAGTTCGTCGCACTTGCGGGCGAAGGCCCAGGCGACGTGGTCGTGCTTGGCAATGCCGGCACGGGGCTGGTAGGTGGCGCCCATGACGGGGTAGCGGATGTTGTCGCTGATGTTCAGGATGGGGCAGAGTTCCTTGACCTGCTGCGGGTCCAGCCATTCGGCGTCGACACCGTTGAGCTTGTTGGCCCCCACACGGCGCATGCTTTCACGGACATCGCCCAGGGTGTGGGCCAGGTTCATCACGCCGCGCTGGCTGAAGAGGAAGTCGTATTCGAGTTCCTCGGGCAGGATTTCCCAGAGCTTGAGGGCGTGCTCGTAGATCGCGGCGCTCTCGTCCCACAGGTAGTTGGAGCGGATGATGGTGGTGTTGCGTGCCATGTTGCCGCCGGCCAGCCAGCCCTTTTCCAGGACGGCGATGTTGGTCATCCCGTGGTTCTTGGCCAGGAAGTATGCGGTGGCCAGGCCATGCCCGCCGCCGCCGACGATCACGGCGTCATAGGAGGACTTTGGCTCCGGGTTCCGCCAAAGGAAGTCCGGGTGCTCCGGAAGGTGCTGGGTGCTCACTGGGCGGCTCCAATCAAGTCTGCCTCAGCTCCGGCCGGGCTGGCGTCGGCGGTGAGGTGCGGGTAGAGGGGGAATTTTTCAGCCAGGGCCGTTACGCGGGCGCGGAGTTCGACGGCGGTATCGCCGGGCAGGGTGCCCGTACCGGCCGAAGCGATCAGCGCCGAGGCAATGATGTCGGCCACTTCGGTGAATTCGGCGGCGCCGAAGCCGCGGGCGGCCAGGGCGGGAGTGCCGATCCGGAGGCCGGAGGAAACCATTGGCGGGCGGGGATCGAACGGCACGGCGTTGCGGTTAACCGTGATGCCGATCTTGTGAAGGGCGTCCTCGCCCTGCTGGCCATCGAGTTCGGAGTGGCGCAGGTCCACGAGGACCAGGTGGACGTCGGTGCCGCCGTTGACCACGGAGATCCCCGCGGCTGCGACGTCGTCCTTGAGGAGGCGCTCGGCCAGCAGCTTGGCGCCCTGCAGGACCCGTTCCTGGCGTTCCTTGAATTCGGGGGCTGCAGCGAGCTTGAAGGCCACGGCCTTGGCGGCGACCACGTGCTCCAGCGGCCCGCCCTGCTGGCCGGGGAAGACGGCGCTGTTGATCTTCTTGGCGTACTCTTCCTTGGCCAGGATCACGCCACCGCGGGGACCGCCCAGGGTCTTGTGGGTGGTGGTGGTGACCACGTCCGCGTAGGGGACGGGGTTGGGGTGCAGCCCTGCGGCCACCAGGCCGGCGAAGTGGGCCATGTCGACCATGAGGTAGGCGCCCACGAGGTCCGCGATGCGGCGGAATTCGGCGAAGTCGAGCTGGCGGGAGTAGGCGGACCAGCCGGCCACGATCAGCTTGGGCTTGTGTTCGAGGGCCAGGGCCTCCACCTCTGCCATATCGATGCGGAGGTCTTCCTCGCGGACGTGGTAAGGCACCACGTTGTAGAGCTTGCCGGAGAAGTTGATCTTCATGCCGTGGGTGAGGTGTCCGCCGTGGGCCAGGGACAGGCCGAGGATGGTGTCGCCGGGGTTCAGCAGGGCGAACATGGCGGCTGCGTTGGCCTGGGCGCCGGAGTGCGGCTGGACGTTGGCGAATTCGGCGCCAAAGAGGGCCTTCACGCGGTCGATGGCGAGCTGTTCGATCACGTCAACGTGTTCGCAGCCGCCGTAGTAGCGCTTACCGGGGTAGCCCTCTGCGTACTTGTTGGTGAGGACCGAGCCCTGGGCTTCCATCACGGACGACGGAGCGAAGTTCTCCGAGGCGATCATTTCCAGCGTGGACTGCTGGCGGTGCAGTTCCCGTGCAACGGCGGCGGCGACGTCGGCGTCAACCGTGGCGAGCGAGGCGTTCAGTACGTCCTGCATTGTTCTCCTTCTAAGCCCTTCGGAATTACTGATCCATAACTGATCTGTAACTGATATATTAGATCTGACGTAATAGTATGTTGCAGATCACGTCGCAGTCAATAGCTACCTTGGGAGCCCTCGAAATGAGCGTCACACTGGAGAACCACCTCGTCGGGGACGGGGACCTTTCGCTCGCCGAGCAGGCCTACCGGCACCTTCGGGACCGCCTCATCATGCTCGACATCAGGCCCGGTGAGGCAATCAACGACGGCAAGATCGCCGCCGACCTCGGCATCGGCCGCACCCCGGTGCGGGAAGCGCTCAAGCGCCTGGAAAGCGACCACCTTGTGGTGTCCTATCCCCGGCGCGGAACCTTCGCCACCATCGTCGACATCACCGAACTTGCGGACGTCTCTGAACTGCGCGAATCCCTGGAGCCCCTGGCCGCCCGCCGCGCCGCCAAGCTCGCCACCCCCGCCCTGCGCCAGGAAATCCGCGAAACCGCTGCCGCGATCGCCAAGATGGGCGGCGGGGACGATCCCTACGACCTCATGCGCTACGACATCAAGGTCCACCGGCTGATCTACAAGGCGGCCGCCAACACCCACCTCGAAGATGTCCTGATCCGGTACGACAACCTGGCCACCCGCATCTGGTGCATGGTGCTGGATAAGGTGCCCTCCGTGGCGGAGCACATCGCCGAGCACGTGGAACTGCTGGAGGCAGTGGCCGACGGCGACTCGGACCGGGCGGGCAAGCTCGCCCTGGAGCACGTGACCAGTTTCGAGCAGGCCATCCGCAGCGTTCTGTAGTGCCCCCCATGTCACACCGGCACAGGCTGGATGTGACGTGGAATACTTCCGTAGAGGTGCGTGGCCGGGAAGGCCCGTGGACGTACGGAAGGGCCGGTCAAGCATGCAGGAAACCGTTAACGAGGACGAAGAGGCGCGCCGGCATGTGCTGTCCGCGGTGTCCCGGGAGCGGGAGCTTGGGCTGCGCCCGGACCAGGATTTCGACCGGCGCCTTGACGAACACTTTCCCACCCTGCGCAGCCTCTTCCATTCCCTGTACGGCGACCGCCGGGACTGGCTGAAGCAGCTGTCCGCCCTGGTGGTCCAGTGTGCCCGGTCCTGGCAGGAGCGGGCACCGGAGCTGAAGGCAACGGATGCGGAGCGGGAAGGCACCCGGGACTGGTTCCAGTCCAACCGGATGCTGGGCGGCGTCTGCTACGTGGACCGCTACGCCGAGAGCCTGGAGGGTGTGCGCGCCAGGATCCCGTACTTCAAGGAACTGGGCCTGACCTACCTGCACCTTATGCCCCTGTTCCTGGCACCCGAGCCGCACTCGGACGGCGGCTACGCAGTCTCCAGCTACCGTGAGGTCAACCCAAAACTCGGAAACATGGACCAGCTGCGCTCCCTGGCAGCTGAGCTGAAGGACAACGGCATCAGCCTGGTGGTGGACTTCATCTTCAACCACACCTCCGACGAGCATGAGTGGGCGCGCAAGGCAGCGGCGGGGGACCCTGAATACAGCGACTACTACTGGATCTTCCCGGACCGCACCATGCCGGACGCGTTCGAGGCGAACGTGCGCGAGATCTTCCCCGAGAACCATCCCGGCTCCTTCATCCGAATGGAGGACGGCCGCTGGGTGTGGGCCACCTTCCACACCTACCAGTGGGACCTGAACTACTCCAACCCTGACGTTTTCCGGGCCATGGCCGGGGAGATGCTCTTCCTGGCCAACCAGGGCGTGGACATCCTGCGGATGGATGCGGTGGCCTTCATCTGGAAGCAGCTGGGCACACCGTGCGAGAACCTGCCCCAGGCGCACACCCTGCTGCGGGCCTTCAACGCCGTGTGCCGGCTGGCGGCGCCGTCGCTGCTGTTCAAGTCCGAGGCCATCGTCCACCCGGACGAGGTGGCGCTCTACATCGACCCCAAAGAATGCCAGCTTTCCTACAACCCGCTGCAGATGGCACTCATCTGGGAATCCCTGGCCACCAGGGATGTCTCGCTCCTGGCCCAGGCACTGCACCGGCGGCACAACATCCCGGACGGCACGGCGTGGGTAAACTACGTCCGCAGCCATGACGATATCGGCTGGACCTTCGCCGACGAGGACGCCGCCGAACTGGGCATCAACGGTTTCGACCACCGCCGCTTCCTGAACTCCTTCTACGTCAACCGTTTCCCGGGCAGCTTCGCCCGCGGCGTCCCGTTCCAGGACAACCCCAAAACGGGCGACTGCCGGATTTCAGGCACGACGGCGTCCCTGTGCGGCATGGAGGTGGACCCGGCTGAGGCGGTGGAGCGGATCCTCCTGGCCCACTCGGTGCCGTTCAGCGCCGGCGGCATCCCGTTGCTGTACCTGGGCGACGAGGTGGGGCAGGTCAACGACTATGGGTACGCGTCGGAGCCCGGCCACGAGGAGGACAGCCGCTGGGTGCACCGGCCGCATTTCCCCGCGGAGCAGTACGCCCGCCGCCTGGACCCGGCCACGCCGGAAGGAGCCGTGTACGCCGGGCTGAAGCGGATGATCGAGGTCCGGACCAGCACCCCCGGACTGGCGGGGACCACGCTGATCGATTTCGGCACCAACAACCGCGCAGTGCTCGGCTACCACCGGCCGGGCGCGGCGGAGGACGGTCCCACCATCCTGGCCCTGGCCAACTTCAGCGACGACGCCCAGACCCTCCCGGCTGAAACGTTCGGCGGCTTCTCCCCTGCCGCCGTCGACCTTCTCTCCGAAGCAGCCATGCAGCTGGACGACGGCGTCACCCTCCTCCCCCGGCAATACCTCTGGCTGCGCGTCACGCCGCGGTAACCGGGAGGCTGCGATTGGGCCCTGGCACCGGGGCGTGAAACCATACGGATCATGGCCTCCAAGATTGCGTACCAGGGTGAGCCCGGCGCCAACTCCAATATCGCGTGTCAGCAGATGTTCCCGGACATGGAAAGCGTGCCGTGCGCCAGTTTTGAGGATGCCTTTGAGCTGGTGACCAGCGGCGAGGCGGAGCTGGCCATGATCCCCATCGAGAACTCGATCGCTGGCCGGGTGGCAGACATCCACATCCTGCTGCCGCAGTCCAACCTGCAGATCGTGGGCGAGTACTTCCTGCCCATCCATTTCGACCTGCTGGGCATCCCGGGCAGCACCATTGAAGGCGCCACGGAGGTCCACAGCCACATCCACGCACTGGGCCAGTGCCGGAAGCTGATCCGCGAGCACGGCCTCAAGCCCGTCATCGCCGGCGACACTGCCGGTTCGGCCAGGGAGGTGGCGGAATGGAACGATCCCCGCAAGCTCTCCCTCGCGCCCCCGCTGGCCGCCGACATCTACGGCCTGAAGGTCCTGGCCTCCCGCGTGGAGGACGACCCCTCCAACACCACCCGCTTCGTGGTCCTGGCCCGGGAAACGGCACTGCCGGCCCGGGAGGAACTTCCCGGACCGGCAGTCACCAGCTTTGTGTTCCGCGTGCGCAACGTACCCTCCGCCCTGTACAAGGCGCTGGGCGGCTTTGCCACCAACGGTGTGAACATGACCCGGCTGGAGAGCTACATGGTGGGCAACGAGTTCGCCGCCACCATGTTCATGGCCGATGTTGAAGGCCACCCAGGGGACCTGCCGCTGAAGCTGGCCCTTGAGGAACTGGACTTCTTCACCACCGAAGTCCGGATCCTTGGCGTGTACCCGGCGGCCGACTACCGGGCGGCGGCTGCCACCGCCTGACGGGGTGCCTGCAGCGGCTTGAGCAGCGGCGCGAAGAACGCGCCGAGCTCCGCCGTTGCCGTCAGCGGCAGGACGTTGGCCACGTACTGGTCCGGCCGGACCACCACCACGACGCCATTGCGGTCCAGGCCGCGCAGGTCGAAGATGTCCGCTTTGGGGTCGGTGGCGTACACCTTCTCGTAGTCGGTCAGCTTGAACGGGCCCACCTGCGGCTTGAAGACGGCGGGCACGGCATTGATGTCGACGGCGGTGTGCGGCTGCTGGTAGATGACCTTCAGGTCGAACCACGCGTCCGGGTCGGCGCCTGCAGGGGTGGCGGCCAGCGGGGAATCCGGAGAGTTCGCGAACCACTCTGCGAGCATGTCCGTTGCCGAGTTGGTGCCCGGCAGCGCGGCGTCCGCGAAGACGTAGATCCGCCAGCGCCCGTCAGCGGTGGCGTGGTGGCCCAGGTGGATGGGGTTGGTGTCACCCACCCGCACCACGGGCGCGGACTTGAAGCGCTTGCCCACGGGAAAGCCGGTGGCCAGGTCCTGGTGGTCCGCCGAACCAACGATCAGGGACGGCGTGTACTGGGTCATGAAGCCGGCCGGGAATTCCGCCGTCTGCACGTAGAAGTCCTCGAGGTCGGAGGGGTGCTCGAACTCCTCCGGCTTCTTGGCCATCATGGTGGACCACTCCTTGTCGAAGTCGATCAGGTTCTTGGCCACCACCTGGCGTTCCTCGGAGTAAGTGGTCAGCAGGCTCTCCGGGCTGCGGCCCTCCAGGACGTGCCCCAGCTTCCAGGCGATGTTGAAGCCGTCCTGCATGGAGACGTTCATCCCCTGGCCGGCCTTGGCGCTGTGGGTGTGGCAGGCGTCCCCGGTGATGAACACCCGCGGGGTCCGGCTGCCGCGTTCCTCCGGCAGGACGTCGTCGAACCTGTCGGTCAGCCGGTGGCCCACCTCGTACACGCTGTGCCAGGCGATGTTCCGCACGTCCAGTGTGTAGGGGTGCAGGATCTCGTTCGCCTTGGCGATGATCTCCTCGATGCTGGTGTTGCGCACTGAGTGCTGGCTGGCCGGGTCAACCTCGCCCAGGTCCACGTACATGCGGAACAGGTGGCCGCCTTCACGGGGAATGAGCAGGATGCTGCCCTTTTCGCCCTGGATGGCGCACTTGGTCCGGATGTCCGGAAAGTCGGTGACCGCGAGCGCGTCCATGACGCCCCAGGCGTGGTTGGCCTGGTCGCCGGCAAGGGTGCAGCCGATGGCCTGGCGCACCTTGCTGCGCGCACCATCCGCGCCCACCACATACTTGGCGCGGACAATCCGTTCCTGGCCTTCGTTGGGTCCGGCGGTGTGGCGGAGGGTCACGGTGACGGGGTAGTCGCCTTCGCCGGCCACCGTCAGGCCCTCGAAGTCGTAGCCGTAGTCAGGCTTGAGGCGTGTGGGCGAGTTGGCGGCAAATTCCGCGAAGTAGTCCAGCACGCGGGCCTGGTTGACGATCAGGTGGGGGAACTCGCTGATGCCCATCTCGTCGTCCACGGCCCGGGCGGTCCGGATGATATTGGCGTGGTTGGCGGGGTCCGGCTTCCAGAACGCCATTTCGGTGATCCGGTAGGCCTCGGCGATGATCCGCTCGGCGAAACCGAAGGCCTGGAAGGTTTCCACACTGCGCGCCTGGATGCCGTCGGCCTGCCCGATGGCGAGCCGGCCGGGGCGGCGTTCGATGATCCGGGTGGTCACGTTGGGGAACATGGACAGCTGGGCCGCGGCGAGCATGCCGGCAGGTCCGGTGCCCACGATGAGGACGTCCACTTCGTCAGGAAGTTCCTCGGGGCGGTTAAGGCCGACGCCGGCCGCCGGCTGGATTCGCGGGTCACCGGATACGTATCCGTGGTGGTGGAACTGCACGGGCTTTCCTCACTTCGTTGTGGATGACTATCGGGATTGAGTGTGTTCTATATCAGAACACGTGATTCGATAATCGAAACTATAAATCTGGCTTCCACTGTACGCCCCATGTGATCCGGGCTACAAGTGCCATCGGTCAGCTCGTCAAAAGCCCGGAAAATCGAGGGTTGACGGGTGGCGCCTGATGGGTGATAGTGATCGTATACGATTTCGTACCTGATGAGGAGAAGGCTTTGGAGCAGGTCAACGGCGACACCCTGGCGGCAGCACGCAAGGTGATCGCAGTGCACATCAACTACCCCAGCCGGGCCGCCCAGCGCGGCCGCACCCCGGCCCAGCCGTCCTACTTCCTCAAGCCTTCCAGCTCGCTGGCCCTGGGCGGAAGCCCCGTTGAGCGGCCCGCCGGCTGCGAACTGCTCGGCTACGAGGGCGAGATCGCCCTGGTGATCGGCAAGGCCGCCCGCCGTGTTTCCATCGAGGACGCCTGGAACCATGTCGCGGCCATTACCGCCAGCAACGACCTCGGCGTCTACGACCTCCGCTGGGCGGACAAGGGCTCCAACCTCCGGTCCAAGGGCGGCGACGGCTTCACCCCCGTGGGACCGGCACTGATCCCGGCGGACGCTGTCGACCCCGGCAAGCTGCGCCTCCGCACCTGGCACAACGGGGAGCTGGTCCAGGACGACACCACGGAAGACCTTCTCTTCCCGTTCGCCCGCCTTGTGGCGGACCTGTCCCAGCTGCTCACCCTCGAAGAGGGGGACATCATTCTTACCGGCACCCCGGCCGGGGCATCGGTCGCGAAGCCGGGCGACGTCCTTGAGGTGGAGGTGGGCAGCACGGACGGTGCGTTCTCCACCGGGCGGCTGGTCACCACCGTTGAGGAAGGCACGACGGCGTTCGCCGACTTTGGTGCCCAGCCCAAGGTCGATGACCTGCAGCGGGAGGAAGCCTACGGTTCCCGTGAAGCCGCCGGGCTTGCCGCCGTCGGGCCTGTCCTCACCCCGGAACTGAAAGCCAAGCTGGAGTCCGTTGCCACCGCCACCCTGTCCTCCCAGATGCGCAAGCGCGGCCTTAACAACGTCAGCATCGACGGGCTGCAGGCGACGCGCCCCGACCGCCGGGTGGTGGGCCTGGCCCGCACCCTGCGGTACGTCCCCAACCGTGAAGACCTGTTCAAGGCCCACGGTGGCGGGTTCAATGCCCAGAAGCGGGCCATCGATTCGGTCAACGAGGGCGAAATCCTGGTGATGGAGGCCCGCGGCGAGAAAGGCACCGGAACCGTGGGCGACATCCTGGCCCTGCGCGCCCAGGTCCGCGGCGCCGCCGCCATCATCACCGACGGCGGCGTCCGCGACTTCACGGCCGTGGCCGACCTGGAAATGCCCACGTACTTCGCCAACCCCCACCCCGCCGTCCTGGGCCGCCGCCACATCCCCTGGGACACCGACATCACCATCGCCTGCGGCGGCGCCACCGTGCAGCCCGGCGACATCATCGTGGCCGACTCCGACGGCATCCTGGTGATCCCGCCGGCCATCGCCGAAGAACTGGTGGAGGACTGCATCCAGCAGGAAAAGGAAGAAACCTTCATCTTCGAGATGGTCAAGCAGGGCAACAGCGTGGACGGCCTCTACCCCATGAACAAGGAGTGGCAGGAGCGGTACGAGGAATGGGCAGGAAAGAACGATGACTGATACAGCCGTAACCGAGGCGGCCGCAACCCCCGGCAGCAAGTCGGAGCAGGCGTACCAGGCCGTCAAGGCCCGGATCGTGGAAGGCACCTACACCCCGGGGTACCGCCTGGTGCTGGGTTCCATTGCCAAGGACCTGGGGTTCAGCGTGGTCCCGGTCCGCGAAGCCATCCGCCGGCTCGAGGCCGAGGGCCTGGTGACGTTCGAACGCAACGTAGGCGCCACCGTCGCCGGGATCGACCCGACCGAATACCTCTACACCATGCAAACGCTGAGCATCGTGGAAGGCGCCGCCACCGCCCTGTCCGCCCCGCTGATCGACGCCGCGGCCATCGCCCGGGCCCGCGGCGTGAACCAGGACATGCGCGACTGCCTGGACCACTTCGATCCGGTCCGCTTCACCCAGCTCAACCAGGACTTCCACTCCGTCCTGTTCGAACACTGCCCCAACCCGCACATCCTGGACCTGGTGCACCGCGGCTGGAACCGGCTCGCCTCCCTTCGGTCCTCGACCTTCCGCTTCGTCCCCGGCCGCGCCCGCGACTCTGTGGAGGAACACGAAAACCTGCTCAGGCTCATCGAAAGCGGCGCCGACGCAGAGCAGATCGAAAAAGCCGCCAGGCTCCACCGCTCCGCCACCCTGGACGCGTACCTGGCCCAAACCAACCACTGACACCCAGATAGGACTTCAACGATGACGACCTCAGTAGAAACCAGCAAGCACTACGTTCCCGAAGACTTGCCCACCCACATCCAGCACTACATCAACGGCCGGTTCGTCGACTCCGTGGGCGGCAAGACCTTCGATGTCCTGGACCCGGTTTCCAACCGGAATTACGCGACTGCCGCGGCCGGCCAGAAAGAGGACATCGACCTTGCCGTCGCCGCCGCCCGCGAAGCCTTCACCAACGGCCCCTGGCCGAAGATGAAGCCCCGTGAACGCGCCCGGGTGCTGAACAGGATCGCCGACGCGGTCGAGGCCCAGGAAGCACGCCTGGCCGAACTGGAGACCTTCGACACCGGCCTGCCCATCACCCAGGCCAAGGGCCAGGCCCTTCGCGCCGCTGAGAACTTCCGCTTCTTCGCGGACCTGATCGTGGCCCAGTTCGATGACGCCATGAAGGTCCCCGGCTCGCAGATCAACTATGTGAACCGCAAGCCGATCGGCGTCGCGGGCCTTATCACCCCGTGGAACACCCCCTTCATGCTCGAGTCCTGGAAGCTCGCCCCGGCACTGGCCACCGGCAACACCGTGGTCCTCAAGCCCGCTGAGTTCACCCCGCTGTCCGCCTCGCTGTGGGCCACCATCTTCAAGGACGCCGGCCTGCCGGACGGCGTCTTCAACCTGGTCAACGGCCTGGGCGAGGAAGCCGGCGACGCCCTGGTCAAGCACCCGGACGTCCCGCTGATCTCCTTCACCGGCGAGACCACCACCGGCCAGACGATCTTCCGGAACGCGGCCGCCAACCTCAAGGGCCTCTCCATGGAACTCGGCGGCAAGTCCCCGTGCGTCGTTTTCGCCGACGCCGACTTGGACGCCGCCATCGATTCCGCCCTGTTCGGCGTCTTCTCCCTCAACGGCGAACGCTGCACGGCGGGCTCCCGCATCCTGGTGGAACGCGCCATCTACGACGAGTTCTGCGAGAAGTACGCCGCCAGGGCAAAGAACATCGTGGTGGGCGATCCCCACGATCCCAAAACCCAGGTGGGCGCCCTGGTCCACCCGGAGCACTACGAAAAGGTGGCCTCCTACGTGGAGATCGGCAAGTCCGAAGGCCGGCTCCTGGCTGGCGGCGGCCGCCCCGGCCACCTGCCCGAAGGCAACTACATCGCACCCACGGTGTTTGCCGACGTCGCCCCCGACGCCCGGATCTTCCAGGAGGAAATCTTCGGACCCGTCGTGGCCATCACGCCGTTCGAGAACGACGACGAAGCCCTGGCCCTGGCGAACAACACCAAGTACGGCCTCGCCGCCTACATCTGGACCCAGAACCTCACCCGGGCCCACAACTTCTCACAGAACGTCGAAGCCGGCATGGTGTGGCTGAACAGCCACAACGTCCGCGACCTGCGCACCCCCTTCGGCGGCGTCAAGGCCTCCGGCCTGGGCCACGAGGGCGGCTACCGCTCCATCGACTTCTACACCGACCAGCAGGCCGTGCACATCACCCTCGGCACCGTCCACACCCCCAAGTTCGGCGCCTAGCCCTTACCAGCCCAACAAGCTCGCATTTGTTGTCGTTTTGGGCCTCCATAACGGCATCTACTGCCAGTCAGTTGGGGAAAAAACCTTTCAAAGAAGAGAGCACATCATGACCAACTTCGTTCCCACCCCCACAGTCCCGGCACCGGACATCGTCCGCTGCGCCTACATGGAAATCGTGGTCACCGACCTCGCCAGGTCCCGTGAGTTCTACGTGGACGTCCTGGGCCTGCATGTCACCGAAGAAGACGACAACGCGATCTACCTGCGGTCCCTGGAGGAGTTCATCCACCACAACCTGGTGCTCCGCAAGGGACCCATCGCTGCCGTCGCCGCGTTCGCCTACCGCGTGAAGTCCCCCGCCGAGGTGGACGCCGCCGAGGCCTACTACAAGGAACTCGGCTGCCGGGTGGAGCGCCGCAAGGACGGCTTCACCAAGGGCGTGGGCGACTCCGTCCGCGTCGAGGACCCGCTGGGCTTCCCCTACGAATTCTTCTACGACGTGGAGCACGTGGAACGCCTCACCCAGCGTTACGACCTCTACTCCGCCGGCGAACTGGTCCGCCTGGACCACTTCAACCAGGTCACCCCGGACGTCCCCAAGGGCCGCAAGTACCTGGAAGACCTCGGCTTCCGCGTCTCCGAAGACATCAAGGATGCCGACGGCGTCACGTACGCCGCGTGGATGCACCGCAAGCAGACCGTCCACGACACCGCCCTGACCGGCGGCAACGGCCCGCGCATGCACCACGTCGCATTCGCCACGCACGAGAAGCACAACATCATCCAGATCTGCGACAAGATGGGCGCCCTGCGCATCAGCGACCGGATCGAACGCGGTCCCGGCCGGCACGGCGTCTCCAACGCCTTCTACCTCTACATCCTGGACCCGGACGGGCACCGCATTGAGATCTACACCCAGGACTACTACACCGGCGACCCCGACAACCCCACCATCACCTGGGACGTCCACGACAACCAGCGCCGCGACTGGTGGGGCAACCCCGTGGTCCCGTCCTGGTACACCGAGGCCTCCCTGGTCCTGGACCTGGACGGCAACCCGCAGCCGGTCATCGTCCGCGAAGACAAGTCCGAAATGGCCGTGACCGTGGGCGCCGACGGCTTCTCCTACACCCGCAAGCCTGAAGACGCGGCCGCGGGCAAAGACCCTGTGGGCTTCAAGCTGGGGGTCCAGGTCTAACCATGCTGGAGCCAACGACGATTGAGGCCATCGCGGACGAGCTGATGGAAGCCGGCCGGACCCGCACCCCTGTCCCCCGCCTGACCGCCCGCTACCCGGACATGACAGTGGAGGACTCCTACGCCGTCCAGCAGTTGTGGCGCCGCCGCAATGAGGAGGCCGGCCGGACCCTGGTAGGGCGCAAGATCGGCCTCACGTCCAAGGCCATGCAGGCGGCCACGGGCATCACCGAACCGGACTACGGGGCCATCTTCGACGACATGGTCCTGGACACCGGCTGCTCCGTGGAGTGGGACAAGTACACGCATCCGCGGGTGGAGGTGGAGCTGGCCTTCGTGCTCAAGGACGGGCTCAAGGGCCCCCGGGTGACCATTTTCGACGTCCTGAAGGCCACCGACTACGTGGTTCCGGCCCTCGAGATCCTGGACTCCAGGATCGAGATGGAGGGCCGGACCATCGTGGACACCATCTCGGACAACGCCGCCATGGGCGCCATGGTGATCGGCGGCAACCCGGTGAAGCCGGACGCCGTGGACCTGCGCTGGGTCTCCGCCATCCTCTACAAGAACCAGACCGTGGAGGAAACCGGCGTCGCCGCCGGCGTCCTGGACCATCCGGCCAACGGCGTCCACTGGCTGGCCAACAAGATCGCCGCCCACGGCGATTCGCTCAAGGCCGGGGACATCATCCTGGCCGGCTCGTTCACCCGCCCCATGTGGGTCTACAAGGGCGACACCGTTCACGCCGACTACGGACCCCTGGGAAGTGTCACATGCCGTTTCGAGTAGAAGACACCTTCCGGTCCGCCCTGGCGGCGCAAAAGGGTGAAGCAGGCAGGCCGCTGGCCGGGATGTGGGTGTGTTCCGGCAGCCCGCTCGTGGCGGAACTCTGCGCCGGCGCAGGCCTGGACTGGCTGCTGGTGGACGCCGAACACAGCCCCAACGGGCTCGAATCCATCCTCGCCCAGCTCCAGGCCATCCACGGCTACCCGGTCCACACCCTGGTCCGGCCGCCGGTCAACGACACCGTGGTGATCAAGCAGTACCTGGACCTCGGCGTGCAGAACCTGCTGATCCCCATGGTGAACTCGGCAGCCGAGGCCGAAGCAGCGGTGGCGGCCACCCGCTATCCACCCCATGGCGTCCGCGGCGTGGGATCGGCGCTGGCCCGCGCCGCCCGCTGGAACCGAGTGCCGGACTACCTGGCCCGCGCCGGCGAAACCATCAGCGTCACCGTACAGATCGAATCCGGTGCCGCCGTCGAAGCGGTCGAGGACATCCTCGCAGTGGACGGCGTGGACGCCATCTTCATGGGCCCCTCCGACCTTGCCGCGTCCATGGGCCTGCTGGGACAGCAGGAACACCCCGAAGTGCGCGCCGCCGTCGAACAGTGCCTGTCCGCCGCCAAAGCGGCCGGCAAGCCCGCCGGCGTGAACGCCTTCAACCCGGCCACCGCAGAGCACTACCTCGCGAATGGCGCGGCCTTCATCCTGGTGGGTGCCGACGTCGCCATCCTGGCCCGCGGCTCCGAAGCCCTCGCGGCGAAATACATTCCCCAGGCCGGCGGCGAAACCCGCGCCAGCTACTGACACCCAACTAGCTCGCAGTTGTTGTCGTTTTGACGCCTGAAATCGACAACAACTGCCAGTCAGATGCGCCCCCAGAACATTCACCTACCAAGGAGCCCTGCATGACCATTTCCGAGCTATCCCCTGCCCATTCACCGGAGCGTGAGGCGTCCCTGCTGGCCACCGTGCCTACCGGCCTGCTGATCAATGGGAAGTGGGTGGAGGCGTCCGACGGCGGCACGTTCGACGTCCACGACCCGGCCACCGGGGAGGTGCTCGCAACCCTCGCGTCCGCCACGAGCGAGGACGCGATCGCCGCACTGGACGCGGCCCACGGGGCCCAGGCGTCCTGGGCGCGGACGGCGCCGCGGGTGCGGTCGGAGATCCTGCGCCGTGCGTTCGACCTGGTGACGGAACGGGCGGAGGACTTCGCGCTGCTGATGACCCTGGAAATGGGCAAGCCCCTGGCCGAGGCCCGCGGCGAAGTAACCTACGGGGCCGAGTTCCTGCGCTGGTTCGCCGAGGAAGCGGTCCGTGACTACGGCCGCTACCTCACCACCCCCGAGGGCAAGAACAAGATCCTGGTCCAGCACAAACCCGTCGGCCCCTGCCTGCTCATCACGCCCTGGAACTTCCCGCTGGCGATGGCCACCCGCAAGGTCGCCCCGGCTGTCGCCGCCGGCTGCACCATGGTGTTGAAGCCCGCCAAGCTCACCCCGCTCACGGCGCAGTACTTCGCGCAGACCATGCTGGACGCCGGCCTGCCCGCCGGGGTCCTGAACGTCGTCGCGTCATCCTCGGCTTCGGGGATTTCCGGGCCGCTGCTGAAAGACTCCCGGCTCCGGAAGGTCTCCTTCACCGGTTCGACCCCGGTGGGCAAGCGGCTGATGGCCGACGCCGCGCAGAACGTGCTGCGAACCTCGATGGAGCTGGGCGGGAACGCCCCGTTCATCGTGTTCGAGGACGCGGACCTGGACGCCGCGGTTGAAGGGGCGATGGCGGCGAAGATGCGGAACATGGGCGAGGCCTGCACCGCGGCCAACCGGTTCCTGGTCCACGAAACCGTCGCCGCCGAGTTCACCGCCAAGTTCGCAGCCGCCATGGGCGCCCTTAACACCGGCCGCGGCACCGACCCCGCCACCCAGGTAGGCCCGCTCATCGACTCCGGCGCCCGCAAGGACGTGCACGCCCTCGTCACCGCCGCCCTCGACGCCGGAGCAACCGCCGTCACCGGCGGCGCCCCCGTGGCCGGGCCGGGCTATTTCTACCAGCCCACCGTCCTCGCGGACGTCCCCAACGACGCTGCGATCCTGGGCCAGGAAATCTTCGGCCCCGTCGCACCCGTCACCACCTTCAGCACCGAGCAAGACGCCATCCGGCTGGCCAACGGGTCCGAGTACGGCCTCGCGTCCTACCTCTATTCCCGGGACTTCAACCGGCTCCTCAGGGTGGCCGAACAGATCGAGTTCGGCATGGTCGGGTTCAACGCCGGCGTCATCTCCAACGCCGCCGCACCCTTCGGCGGCGTCAAACAATCAGGCCTCGGCCGCGAAGGCGGATCCGAAGGCATCGCCGAATACACCACCACCCAATACATCGGCATCGCCGACCCCAACGCGGGCTGACGGCAGGGAAGAAGCACCTGCCGCCCCTTGTCGAGGGGGCGGCAGGTGCTTCAACGCGGGTCAACCAAGGCAGGGTGCAGTTGACCCTAGTCTCCCTCGCCGTCCGCGGGAAGGGTCACGTACGTACCCTGGGCCCTGATGCCATTTCCGGGAAGGGCTCCGGGCAGCGAGACGTAGCTGCCCTTCAGCTGCGGCGCCACCTCCTGGCCGGCCGGCATCGTGACGTAGCTGCCCTCCGGCTGCGGCGACACTTCCGAGCCTGCCGGCAACGTAACGTAGCTGCCGCCTCGGGAGATGTCAGTGGCTGCTGTTGCGGGTGCTTCAGTGCGCTCGGCCTCTAAAGTCATGGTGTTCTCCTGCTTGTGTGGGATGGCGACGGCGCGCGGTACCCAACACCTGTGTCACGGAGGCGCAGTAGGAGCCGCGGTATCCGTTGCTGGGTGCTTGGTGGGGTCGTTTGCCTGTATCCGGGGAGGAGATACCCGGCGGTCCCTTGGGGCTTCGCCGGCCTGACGTCAACTTTAGGCTTAATCCGAGTAGTTCACAATAAGGTGTCACGAACTTTTTACACCGTTCACTGCGCGTCAAGGGTCCTGCGCCCAAACACAAGAGCGCGGAGGGGGCCCTGACCCAGACTGGGGGTAACCCGCTACGCCGACCGGCTGGCGTCCTTGCCTACTCGAAGTGGAGTATCCCTTGGAAACCTACGATGCGCTCCTCGCGTCCATTGCCCCCGCGTCCGGCACCGGACGGACCATCTTTGACCCTGCCACCGGTGAGGCAGTGGGCGAAGCACCGATCCACGACCTCGACTTCCTGGAACGTGCCGTGGCGGCGGCCGTCGCTGCCCAGCCGGTCTGGGCTGCCCTGGGCCACGACGCCCGCTCCGCCGCGCTCCTGAAGGCAGCCGACGCCGTCGAACGCTCTGCCGAGGAACTTGCCCAACTGCTCTCCCGCGAGCAGGGCAAACCGCTCAACGGACCGAACGCCCGGTTCGAGGTGGGTGCGTGCGTGGCCTGGCTGCGCGCCACGGCCAGCCTGCCGCTGGAGCCGGAAACCATCGTGGACGACGGCGAGACCCGCGCCGAACTGCACTACCGCCCCATCGGTGTGGTCGGCGCCATCGGCCCGTGGAACTGGCCCATGATGATTGCCGTCTGGCAGTTGGCCCCGGCGCTGCGGATGGGCAACGCCGTGGTGGTGAAGCCCTCCGGCAACACCCCGCTGTCCGTGCTTGCCCTGGTCAAGGTCCTCAACGAGGAACTCCCCGACGGCATCCTGTCCGTCGTGTCCTGCGGCCGCCAAGTGGGCGCCCGCCTCACGGACCACCCGGCGATCGGCAAGATCATGTTCACCGGCTCCACCGCGGGCGGCCGCGCGATCATCAAGTCCTCGGCAGACACCGTCAAGCGGCTCACCCTGGAACTGGGCGGCAACGACGCCGGCATCGTCCTGCCGGACGCCGACCCCAAGGCCATCGCCGAGGACGTCTTCTGGGGCGCCTTCCTCAACACAGGCCAGACCTGCGCGGCCCTCAAGCGCCTCTACGTCCACGACAGCATCTACGACGCCGTCTGCGAGGAACTCGTGGCGGTCGCCAAGGCCATGCCCATGGGCAACGGCCTGGACGAAAACAACGTCCTGGGACCGCTGCAGAACAAAGCACAGTACGACGTCGTGGCGAACCTCGTGGAGGCAGCCAAGGCTTCCGGAGCACGCGTCCTGCTGGGCGGGAACCCGGACAGCAGCCAGCCCGGCTTCTTCTACCCCACCACCCTGGTGGCGGACATCGACAACGACAACCCGCTGGTGGCCGAGGAGCAATTCGGCCCCGCGCTGCCCATCATCCGCTACAGCACCGTTGATGAAGCGGTGGAAAAGGCGAACGGCCTCGACGTCGGACTGGGCGCCTCCGTCTGGTCGCCTGACCTGGCGGCTGCCCGTGAGGTCGCTGCCCGCATCCAGGCCGGCACGGTGTGGATCAACCGGCACGGCGCCGTCGACCCCCGCATCCCCTTCGGTGGAGCCAAGCAGTCCGGCTACGGAGTGGAGTTCGGCGTCGAAGGCCTCAAGGCCCTCGGCGTACCGCAGGTCATCAACGGCTGAGTTTGATGCGGGAGCCCGGCACGCATGTCCCCAGTGCCGGGCTCCCGGGGCTTTGCAGGGCTACCCCAGGGCCGGGGCGGTGGATGTCCGGCCGGAGAACTGCCGGCGGGCCCAGCGCGCCAGCTTCTTGCCTTTGCCCTTCCACCAGTTGTCCTCGTCCTGGTTGTGGTGGAAGCGGAAGACGATTGCAACGAGCACGAACATGCCCATCACCACGTCCACCCAGGACGACACCACCAGGGCGATGAACACGGTCATGGCGTTGGCCACGATGGACGGGATGGCCAGGGTCCGGAAGACGGTGCTCGCCACATAGCGGCGGTGCGACCTGGGCACGGACAGTTCACGCACCATGTCGAAACACACGCACACCACCACGATGGTCTGGCCGAGCGCCAGCAGGACCTGGCCGGGCAGGGAGCTGCTGAAGGCAGCCACGGACTCCATTCCCGGGCTCACGGCCGGGCCTTGCTGCTGAGAACCTTAAACACGGAAAAACCCCCAGAACTTGTGGACCACCGCCGCTGATCCGGCGATGGTTCCATTCAAGTTCCAGGGGCTTCTTCGGTCACGAGTAGCAGGTACTCATATTTGCCCGGCAGCCGCCGGCAGCACTACCTGCTGCCGGCGCCCATTACTTCCCGATGGCGCGGGGCCGCCACAGCATGACGGCCTGGGACCTTGGCCGGGGCCGCTGCCCGCGGGCCAGGCTCACTACGTCGCCTGCCGTACCCGCGGCGAAGATCCGCGAATCCACGGCCCGCGGCCTGCGCCCGAGTTCTTCGGTCAGTTCATTGATCCGGCTTTGCAGGGCAGCCACCTGGTTTTCGAGTTCCAGGATCCGCTTGATGCCCTCCAGCGAGACCCCTTCCTGCGACAGGCGCTGCACTTCCCGCAGCATGTTGACGTCACGCTGCGAGTAGCGCCGGGATTTCCCCGGGGCACGGCTTGGCTTGACGATGCCCAGGCGGTCGTACTGCCGCAGGGTCTGCGGGTGCATGTCCGCCAGCTCGGCCGCCACGGAGATCACGAAGATCGGCTGGTCGGCGTTGATGTCCACGGCTCACCTCCGCCCTAGAGCCGGGCCTTGGCTGCCAGGCCCTCGCGGACGTCCGCCGACGACGTTGCCTCGGCGAACGCCTTGACCGCAGCTTCGGCGTCCTTGTTGAGATTCTTGGGAACTGCGACGTCGATGGTCACCAGCAGGTCGCCGGTGCCTTTGGACGTCTTCACGCCCTTGCCCTTGACCCGCAGGGTACGGCCGGACGGCGTGCCTGCCGGAACCCGGACCCTGACCTTGTCGCCGTCGATGGTGGGAACTTCGATGTCCGCTCCCAGGGCAGCCTCGGGGAAGGTGACGGGGACGTGGATGCGGAGGTTGTCGCCGTCGCGGGTGTAGAAGGCGTGGGGCTGTACCGAGACAGACACCACCAGGTCCCCGTTGCCCGCGGCACCCGGCTGGCCCTTGCCGCGCACCCGGACCTTTTGGCCGTCCTTGATGCCGGCCGGAACCCGGACGTCGATCACTTCACCGCTGGGCTCGCGCAGGCCAATGGTGGTGCCGCGGATGGAGCCGGCGAACGAAATGCTGGTGGACGCGCTGCGGTCAGCGCCCTTTTGCGGCGTGCGCTGGAATCCAGGCGCGCCGCCGAAGCCGCCGAAGAGATCCGCGAACTCAGGCGGAATGCCGCCCGAGGACGGGTTGAAGCCGCCGGCGTGGCGTCCGGTGTTGCCGGTAAACAGGCCGCCGAACATGTCCTCGAACCCGCCGTTGCCGCCAGCGGCACCGCCGGGGGCAAAACGGGCCCCGCTGCCCATGGCCCGGATGGCGTCATACTGCTGGCGCTCCTCCGGATCCGAGAGCACCGAGTACGCCTCCGAGATGTCCTTGAACTTCTTCTCGGAAGCAGTGTTACCGGCGTTGGTGTCAGGGTGGTGCTGCCGCGCAAGCTTCCGGTAGGCCTTCTTGATGTCGGCATCGGAAGCGTCCTTGGCAACACCAAGGATCTTGTAAAAGTCCTTGTCCACCCAATCCTGGCTAGCCAATGGCGTTTCCTTTCTTGTTCAAACCTTCGTGCCCCGGCGGGGCAACGCTCCGCTGGACAGGGGGCCGTGCCCGCTCCGCGGTGCCCGCCACGCCGCGGCCCCCTATCCAGCTGCGCTTCGCTTGCTCCCACCTTAGGCGAGACGAGCGCTGAGCGACGGACGGATAAGGGGGCCCGGGAGTGGCATCTAAGGAGCTGACCGAGGGCCCCGACACGAGCTTGCGAGTGTTGGGAGGCCAGATCCGCTGCCGGAGCTGGGTGGCTGACGATCGCAGATCGTTAGCCACCCAGCGTAGGGGCGGGCCCCCTTATCCGTTCGGCGCGACTTGAGCACCGCCCCCTATCCGGCGTAGCGCCAAGTACCCCGACTAAGCAGGGACCGCGACGATGACCTGGGCTGCGCGGAGGACGCGGTCTCCTGATTTGTAGCCGGAGCGAAGGACCTGGCTGACAGTGTCAACCTCGATGTCCTCGCCGGGCTGCTGGATCAGGGCCTCGTGGATCGTGGGATCGAACTCCACGCCGGTCTCGTCAATGCGGACCAGGCCGTAGGTCTTCAGTGCGTTCTCCAGCTTGGTGGCGATCGCGGCGAAGGGACCGTCGGTGAGGTCGCCGTGCTGCCGGGCGGCGTCGACGTCGTCCAGCACCGGGAGCAGAGAGTTCAGGACGCCGATGACGGCCATCTCCCCTGCCACGGCCCGGTCGCGTTCAACGCGCTTGCGGTAGTTGACGTACTCGGCCTGCAGGCGGAGAAGGTCGTTCCGCAGCTCGGCGGCTTCAGCGTTGCCGGAGCCGCCCTTGACGCCCTGGGCCACGGATTCCTCGGCCGGCACGTCCACGCCGTTGAGAATCTCCTCGGCCTGGGCCAGCGCGTCGCCGTCGGAATCCGCTGCTCCGGCCGGGGAGCCGGTCCCCGAGGGCTGGCCGCCCTCGGGGTGCCGGGCCTGCCCGGTCACCGGGTCAACCTTGCGGTTGTCCCGGATGACCGGCTCCTGGCCGTTGCCCTGCGTGTTCTGCTGGCCCGCGGATGTGTTGTGCTCTTCCTCGTTACCGTGGTGCGGCATGGTTTACTTCTTCGCTTCGTCTTCGTCGATGATCTCGGCGTCGACGATGTCCTCGTCGGAGGAACCCGCCGAAGCGCCCGCGGCACCCTCGGCACCAGCTGCACCTGCACCGTCCGGCGAACCGGGCTGGGCGTAGATGGCTTCGCCGAGCTTGGTCTGGGAAGCCTGCAGTTTCTCGAACGCGGACTTCACAGCGGCGTCGTCGGTGCCTTCAAGCGCCTTCTTCAGTGCGTCAACGTCGCCCTGGACCTCGGTCTTGACCTCTTCGGGCAGCTTGTCCGCGTTGTCGGCGATCAGCTTGTCCACGGAGTAGGCCAGCTGCTCGGCCGTGTTGCGGGTGTCGGTTGCCTCGCGGCGTGCCTTGTCCTCGGCTGCGTGCTCCTCGGCGTCGCGGACCATGCGGTCGATGTCCTCCTTGGAGAGGCTGGAGCCGCCGGTGATGGTCATGGACTGTTCCTTGCCGGTGCCCTTGTCCTTCGCGGAGACGTGCACGATGCCGTTGGCGTCGATGTCGAAGGTGACCTCGATCTGCGGGATGCCGCGCGGTGCCGGGGCGATGCCGGTGAGTTCGAACGTGCCCAGCGGTTTGTTGTCGCGGGTGAATTCGCGTTCGCCCTGGAAGACCTGGATGGCCACGGACGGCTGGTTGTCGTCAGCGGTGGTGAAGGTTTCGGACCGCTTGGTGGGGATGGCGGTGTTGCGTTCGATCAGGTGCGTCATCACGCCACCCTTGGTTTCGATGCCGAGGGACAGCGGAGTGACGTCGATCAGCAGCACGTCCTTGCGCTCACCCTTCAGCACACCTGCCTGCAGGGCTGCGCCGACTGCCACGACCTCGTCCGGGTTGACGCCCTTGTTCGGTTCCTTGCCGCCGGCCAGTTCCTTGACCAGCTCGGACACGGCGGGCATACGGGTGGAGCCACCCACCAGGACGATGTGGTTGATGTCGGAGAGCTTGATGCCGGCTTCCTTGATCACGTCGTGGAACGGCTTCTTGGTGCGCTCCAGCAGGTCCTTGGTGAGGTCCTGGAACTTGGCGCGGGTCAGCTGCTCATCAAGGTGCACCGGGCCGTCAGGGGTGACGGACAGGTACTGCAGCGAGACGTTGGTGCTGGTGGAGGAGGAGAGCTCCTTCTTGGCCTGCTCGGCTGCTTCGCGGAGGCGCTGCAGGGCGATCTTGTCCTTGGACAGGTCGATGCCCTTGACCTTGAGCTGGTTCAGCAGGTAGTCAACGACGCGCTGGTCCCAGTCGTCGCCGCCGAGGCGGTTGTCACCGGCGGTGGCGCGGACCTGGATGGTGGAGAAGTTGTCTTCGTCCTTGCCGACTTCCAGCAGGGAGACGTCGAAGGTACCGCCACCGAGGTCGAAGACCAGGATGAGTTCGTCTTCCTTGCCCTTGTCCAGGCCGTAGGCGAGGGCTGCGGCGGTGGGCTCGTTGACGATGCGCAGGACGTTCAGGCCTGCGATTTCGCCGGCTTCCTTGGTGGCCTGGCGCTCGGCGTCGTTGAAGTAGGCCGGGACGGTGATGACGGCGTCGGTGACCTTTTCACCCAGGTAGGACTCGGCGTCGTTCTTCAGCTTCATGAGGATACGCGCGGAGATTTCCTGCGGGGTGTACTTCTTGGCGTCGATGTCCACCTTCCAGTCGGTGCCCATGTGGCGCTTCACCGAAGCGATGGTGCGCTCGATGTTGTTGACGGCCTGGCGCTTGGCGATCTCGCCGACCAGGACCTCGCCGGACTTGGAGAATGCAACGACCGACGGCGTGGTGCGGCCACCCTCGGCGTTGGCAATAACGGTGGGCTCGCCACCTTCGAGAACGGAGACGACGGAGTTGGTGGTTCCGAGGTCGATACCTACTGCACGTGACATGTGTTGCTTCCTTCTTTCCTTGGAAACTGGTTGGCGCCCTAAGCATTGAGCGTTCTGCACTCAACTCTACTCAGGGCGCCACCGATGTCAATCCAAAGTTGAGTGAGGTGCGCTCAACTTTGAGTGCTAGGCATAGTTCCGTCTTGGAAATCCTTTGGAATTCCGGGCCTTCCGTCGGAAAAGTACGACGGCGGACGGCAAGTTCGCTTTAGGAGAACAGGCCCCGGGGCTGCTTACCGCTCCGCGTCCCGGTCGCCGTGCAGCGGTCCACGCTCCTCGGTTGTTCCCTGGACCTGGCCATCGGTAAGGCCTTCGCGGATGGCCCGCTCGGTCCGGGCGCCGCCCGCACTTCCGGCGTCACCGTAGTCGCCTTCCTCGTATTCACCGTCCACGTCATCCCGGTCGGGTTCGTTGATGGTGCCGGCGTCGCCGTAGTCACCGTCCACGTACTGCCCGCCTTCTCCTTCCAGCCCGGGAGCGCTGCTGCCCTTGCGGGGTTCCTCGGCTGCAACTTCAGGGTTTTCAGTCATGGTGCATCTCTCCTTCGAGGCTCCGCGTCCATGCGGGCGCAGTGGCAGTCTATCGACGGGGCGCGCGCACCAACAGGGCCCCGCCAGCCACGTCAGCGGCCCTGCGCCGGCAGCCCTGCAACCTCCGCGAGGACTGTCATGTGATGCTCGAAGAGTTCGGTGGGGGCGGTGAAGGTGTCAGGTCCGTACTGGTTGAAGACTTCAAAGCTGACCGCACCAAAAAGGGAACTCCATACCAGGACGCCCCTCGCCACGAGTTCCTCCGGCATCGACAATCCGTATTCCCGGCGGATGGCATCAAGGTCCGCGGCGAGGGTGGCGGGAAGCTTGGGCGCGCCGGCCGGAACGGCCAGCGCGCCCGCCTGGGACGCGGCCTGAAGGATTCCGATGAGGCTGACAATCACGCGCGTCCCCGGACCCGTTGTCCGCTCTGCCGGGGCGTTGTAGCCGGGAACGGGACTGCCGAACAGGAGGGTGTAGCTGGCGGGCTCACGGATGGCCCAGGCGCGGACGGCGCGCGCCAGCGCCAGGAACCGGCCGGCGTGGTCATCTTCCGGCACGCGGCCGACGGCGGCATCCACTTCATCCCCCAGCTCGCCAAACGCATCGATCAGCAGCAGGGTGAGCAGCTCGTCACGGCTCGCCACGTAGCGGTAGACGGCAGAGGACACCACCCCCAGGTCCCTCGCCACTGCACGCAGGGAGAGGGCCGCCGCGCCGTGGACCGCCAAATGCTGCCGGCCAAGGCGCACGATGTCCGCCACCGTCTGCGTCCTTGCCCGCTGCCGGGGGGTGAGGGGGCGGGAGGTGGTTTCGGGGGTGCCATCGGCGTCAGTCACAGGTCCAGCATGCCACAACTGAGAGCGCTGGCATCAAAAGAGAGCACCGCTCTTGACTTAGCAGTCTTGCCCCTTCATGCTGTTACCGAGAGCAGTGCTCTCGGAAAGCTGAAAGGGAGGCCGACATGGAAAATACGTACGTAGTAACCGGGGCAGGACCGGTGGGCTGGACAGTGGCCGGGCAGCTGGCAGCGCAGGGCCGGCACGTCCGCGTGCTGACACGGTCGGGCAACGGACCGGGCCACCCCTTGATCGAGCGCATTCAGGGCGACGCGAGGGATCCCAAAGTCCTGGAGGCTGCCTTCGCCGGCGCCCAGGCGGTCTTCCACTGCATCCACGGGTCCGCCTACACCGCCGCCGCGTGGCGGGCCGAGCTTCCCACTGCGGAGCAGGCGGTGCTCATTGCCGCCCGGGAGGCGGGCGCCGTCGTCGTCTTCCCTGAAAGCCTCTACTCCTACAGCGAGCCGGACCGCGTTATGGCGGAGACCAGCCCGCGGCTGGCGACAGGGGGCAAGCGCGGCGTCCGGACGGCACTGCTGCAGGCCCGCGGGGCCTCGGCGACGCCCACCGTCAGTGTGGTGGCGGGCGACTTCTTCGGCCCCCGCGTGCGGATGGCGCACGGCGGGGAGCGCATGGTGGTGCCGATCCTGGCAGGCAGGAACGTGAGCGTGATCGGCAGCGCGAGGCAGGCCCACTCCTTCACGTACGTCCCGGACCTGGCCCGCGCCATGATAGCGGCGGCGGACCGGCCGTCAGCGTGGAATGCGGTGTGGCACGCACCAACGGGCCCGGCACTGTCGCAGCGGGAGCTTGCGCACGCCTTTGCAGCGGCGGCGGGACAGCCGGCCCCAAAGGTACGCGCTCTGCCCGGGTGGGCGCTCCGGGCGGCGGCTGCGTTTTCGCCGGACGCCAGGGAGCTGGCGGAGATGCTGTACCAGTTCGAGCGGCCGTTCATCATGGATTCCGCGGCTTCCGAGGCAGCGCTTGGAGTCAGCCATACGCCGCTGGAAACGGCTGCTGCCGCCACCGTGGAGTGGTGGCGGCAGCAGGGTTAGTGCCTGAAGGGGTTCAGCGGCTGGGAACCTCTTCCAAAGGTTCGACGCCCGGCTCCCGCGGCCGTTCGGCAGTGCCTCCATCGGCGCGGCCCAGCTTGCCGGGCCACCAGATCTTCGGCCCGATGTCGTAGGCAAGGGCCGGCACCAGCAGCGAGCGCACCAGCACGGTGTCCAGCAGTACGCCGAGGGCCACGATGAAGGCCAGCTGCACCAGGAACATGATGGGGATGACGCCCAGTGCTGCGAAGGTGGCGGCAAGGACCACACCGGCGGAGGTGATGACGCCGCCGGTCACCACGAGGCCGCGCAGGATGCCGGGCCGGGTGCCGTGCTTGAGCGATTCCTCGCGGACCCGGCTCATCAGGAAGATGTTGTAGTCCACGCCCAAGGCCACCAGGAAGACGAAGCCGAAGAGCGGGACGGTGGCATCGGCGCCTGGGAACCCGAAGAGGTTGTTGAAGATGAAGGCCGACACACCCAGGGCCGCCGCATAGGAGACCACTACAGAGAGCACCAGCAGGACCGGAGCCACGACGGAACGCAGCAGCATCATAAGGATGAAGAGGATCACCACCAGGACCACCGGGATGATGACCAGCAAGTCGCGCTGGGCGGTGGTGTTGGTATCGAGCGCCGTTGCAGTCACGCCGCCCACCAGGGCGCCGGGATCCACGGCCTTCACCTCGGCGCGCAGGGCCTTGACGGTCTCCTCCGCCTCCAGCGAGTCCGCGGCATTCTTCAGCGTGGCGTTGATGAGGACCTTCCCGTCCCGGACGTCCGGTGCGGTGGGAGCGCCCGGGGCTCCGGTGACGGGCACGCTGCCACGGCCCAGCAGGTAGGCCTCACCGACGCCGTCGTCCGCCTTCACCTTCTCCAGCACCTCCGCTGCCTTGCCCTGGTCTGCAACCACGACGGCGGGGCTGCCGCTGCCGGCGTCGAAGTGGCGGGCCAAAGCGTCCTGGCCGTCCACTGCGTTGGAAGCGGTGAGGATGACATCCGTCTGAGGCACGCCGTTGGCTTTCAGCTGGAACAGTCCGTTGGCTGCCACGAGGAGCAGGAGGACCGAGGCGACCCACACAGTTCTGGGGCGCCTGGACACCAGCGAACCGGTGGCCCGCCACAGGCCTTTCTGGCCCTCCAGTCCGGTGACCAGTTCGGGTTCGCGCTGGTCTGCAGGGAGGAGCTTGGGCCGGAAGGGCCAGAAAGCGGCACGGCCCAGCAGCGCCATCAGGGCGGGCAGCAGGGTCAGCGCGGCAAACAGGGCGCAGAGGATGCCCGCCGCGGCAACCGGCCCCAGGGCCTTGTTGGAGTTGAGGTCGGAGAAGAGCAGGCACAGCAGAGCGATGATCACGGTGGCACCTGAGGCAAGGATGGGTTCAAACGATGCCTTCCACGCGGTCAGGACGGCGGCCGTCCGGTTGGTGGTGTGCGTGAGGGCTTCCCGGAACCGGGCCACGAAGAGCAGGGCGTAGTCCGTGGCCGCGCCGATCACCAGGATGGAGAGGATGCCTTGACTCTGGCCGTTGAGCTGGATCCAGCCGGCCTTGGCCATGCCGAACACCAGCAGGATGGCGGCACACAGGGCAAACACAGAGGTCAGGAGCACCATGACGGGCAGCAGCAGGGAACGGTAGACCACCAGGAGGATCACGAACACGGCGGACAGGGCCACCAGCAGGAGGATCCCGTCAATGCCGCCGAAGGCAGCGGTGAGGTCGGCCGCAAGACCGGCCGGACCGGTCACGAAGGTTTGGGCACCCTCCGGGGCGGCTTCCTTGACCGCCTCCCGGAGCTCCTTGACGGCGTCCTTGATCTCGGCTGAGGACCCGATGGGAACCACGAACTGGACGGCCCTGGCATCCTTGGACGGAATCGGGCCGATTACGGTGCTGCCCAGTTTGAGGTCTTCAAGGCCGGTCTTCAGTGCCGCCAGGCCGGCCAGTTGCTGGGGCGTGAAAGCCTCACTCTTCTCGATCACGATAATGCCCGGGACTTCGTCCGAGTCACGGAACTTAGCCTGCCAGTCCTGGGCCTCGGTGGCTTCTGCGCTGGCGGGCAGGAAGGACGCCTGGTCGTTGGACGAGACTTCCTCCAGGCGGCCAAACGTGGGTCCGCCCACGCCTGCGAGGCCCAGCCAAGTCAGCACCAGGACCATGGGGACCAACCAGCGAAGCCAGAACGGAACGCGTTCCCTGGCAACTTTTGTGCGATTCATGATGCCTTCCATGGGTGGGCAGGAGGAGTAGGATTTGTTCCAGCATAGATTATCTCCATGAGAGAGATAAGTGCCAGTCGAGCTTTTTTTGGCCGACGCGTCCGGCTGCCGGCAGCGGGAGCCGGGAAGGCCCGGCCCTGGAGTAATATCCGTCAGGACGCCGGAGCAGAAAATGGGCGCGAACCAAGGCAGGAGGTGGAGATGGCGGGCACGAACCCTCCCCGGCAATCCCCCCTCGAGCAGGCGGGGCCGGAGTTTGGCCATCCCCTGCTCAGGATCCTGCAGGAGTTCACCATCGAGGCGAACCGGTACGTGGACGCCGCCGGTGACCGCAAGGACATGCACCGTACGGACATGAATGCCCTGGCAGTGATCATGCGGCACACGGCACGGGGCAACGTGGTGACTCCCGGACTGCTGCGGAAGGAATTGAACCTGAGTTCTCCCGCCACCACCGCCCTGATCGACAGGCTGGACAGCTCCGGCCACGTGGTGCGGGAGCGGCACAGCACGGACCGGCGCCAGATCCAGTTGAAGATGACGCCCAAGGCCTTCCGGGAGGGCGGGGCCATCTTCGCCCCCCTCGCCCAACACATGGGCAGCGCCATGGCCGGGTTCTCCGAAGAAGAGCTGGATATCGTCACGCGGTTCATGACCGCGATGACCGAAGCCACCGTGGCCGCGAGGACGGAATCCGAATAGCTTCCCCGGACAGGGAGTAGCGTTTGGTTATGAGTGCGCAGCAGCCTGAAGAAGACGTCTACACGCACGGCCACCATGAATCGGTGGTCCGCGCCCACGCCGCCAGGACCGCCGAGAATTCGGCGGCGTTCGTCCTCCCCTACCTCACGCCCGGAGCCTCGCTGCTGGACGTTGGCTGCGGGCCCGGCACCATCACCTGCGATTTCGCCGCCCTGGTCAGCCCAGGCAAAGTCACCGGCCTGGACCGTTCGCCGGACATCATTGCCCAGGCAAAGGCCCTGGCTGTCGAGCGCGAAGTACCGAACGTCGAATTCGTGGCGGGCAACATCTACGACCTCGACTTCGCGGATGGAATGTTCGACGTCGTCCATGCACACCAGGTGCTCCAGCACCTGACCGACCCCGTGGAGGCGCTCCGCGAGATGCGCCGCGTCGCCAAGCCGGGCGGCATCGTGGCGGTGCGGGACGCCGATTTCCACGGCATGAGCTGGTACCCCGCCATCCCGGAACTGGACGAGTGGATGGAGCTGTACCAGCGGATCGCCCGCCGCAACGGAGCAGAGCCCGACGCCGGGCGGCGCCTGGTCAGCTGGGCCCAGTCCGCCGGTTTCACCGACGTTGCCCCCACCAGCAGCAACTGGCTGTACGCCACGGCGCAGCAGCGCCGCTGGCAGGCGCGCGTCTGGGGTGAGCGGGTGCTGCATTCGGCATTCGCGGAACAGGCCCTGGAATACGGGTTCGCCGACGCCGCCGGCCTTGCCAGGATCTCGGCCGGCTGGCACCGCTGGGGCTCCACGGACGACGGCTGGTTCCTGATTCCCAACGGCGAGGTGATCGCCAGGGCGTAGGACCGCCGTCGCCCGGCGCCTGCCGTGCACCCTGGACCCCCGGGTGCATTCGACGCATGGAACTGCCGGTGACGGGAGCCCTGCACAGGCCCCCGTAAGATTGATGAGTGCAATTTTCCCTGTGGCTGGCCCTTGCGGGTGCCGGCGCCCTCATCAGCTTCACCCCTGGCGCCGGGGCCATCAACACCATGAGCAATTCCCTCAACGCCGGGTTCCGGCGCTCCATCTGGGGAATCCTCGGCCAGCAGGCAGCCCTCATTGTCCACGTGCTGATTGTGGCCCTGGGCGTCGGCGTGCTCGTGGCCAGCTCGCCCATGGCATTCAATGTGATCCGTTACGCCGGGGCGGCCTATCTGGTCTACCTGGGGATCCGCCAGTTCCTCAGCAAGCCAGCCGCCGCCCAGGAGCAGGCCGCCACGCTAAGCAACGAACCCGCCTGGTCCATTTTCCGGCGCGGCTTCTGGGTGAACCTGCTCAATCCGAAGGCGATCGTATTCTTCCTTGCCTTCACGCCGCAGTTCATCCGCCCCGATCAGCCCCTGGCCACGCAGTATGCGGTTCTGACCGCCACCATCGTGGCCATCGACATCCTGGTCATGTGGTTCTTCTTTGCCGCCGCAGCAAAGTCGTTCCAGCGCTTCACCACCACGGACCGGGGGCAAATGGTCCTCAGCAGGGTGTTCGGCGTGCTGTTCGTGGCTGTCGGCATCCTGCTGGCCCTGATCCACTGACCGGCGGCCCGGCTGGAACTGCTAAACCACAAAAAATGCAGCCGCTGAAGCCGCGCAGCCAGCACGGGCACCAACGTGGGACGTACCCATACCGGCGCCAGTCATGCATCTTTACAAGGCTGTAAAACAATGTGAACCGACGGCTAGCCAAGAGGATTGGATGCGCGCATGCTTGGAGGCATGGACTCAACGTCGAGCGCATACCGCGTCATCACTGTCTGCACGGGCAATATCTGCCGGTCCCCCATGGCCGAGCTCATGCTCAAGGCGGCACTTGAACGCGAGGGCCTCGACGGGCTGGTGGAGGTGGACTCCGCCGGCACCACCGGATACGAGGCCGGCCGCCCGATCGATCCACGCGCCGGCCGCCGGCTCGCCGCTACCCAGCTGGCGTCCGAGCACCACGTGGCGCGCGAGTGGGAGCATGGCTGGTTCCGCGAGCGCGACCTGATCCTGGCTCTGGACATCGACCACTACGCCTGGCTCAGCGAAGCGGCACCGGACCAGGAATCCCTGGACAAGATCCGGATGCTGCGCAGTTTTGATCCCGCCATGGCCGGCAGGGACCGGCTGGACCAGGGCATCGAGGACCCCTGGTACGGCGGCCACGCAGACTTCGATGCCGTCTGGCACCAGATCCACTCCGCCCTTCCAGGATTGGTGGAGCACATCAGGACAGCAGTCCGGCAGAACACACAGCTCCAGCCGCATTAGGGGCCGGCACCCTCCCGGCAGCACGTCCCTCCGGGGTGAAACCGTGCGGAGGAAAACGGTACGCTCTAGTCCATGAGTCCAGCCCCCGTCATCATCGCCGTCGACGGGCGCTCCGGCGCAGGGAAGACCACCCTCGCCGTCGAGCTTGCGGCCACCCTGCGCGCCCACCACAGGGTCTCCCTGTTCCATCTCGAAGATATCTACCCCGGCTGGGACGGCCTCGCGGCGGGCATCGAGCGCTACGTTTCCACCGTCCTGACACCCCTGAGCCGCGGCGAGGCAGCCACCTGGACCAGCTGGGACTGGGAGAACCATTACGACGGCGACGCCCGGGTAACGCTGCCCGCGGAGATCGTCATCGTGGAGGGCGTTGGGGCCGCTGCGGAAGCGGCACGTCCCCTGCTGGACGCGGTGATCTGGGCCGAATCCCCGGACGATGTCCGGCGGACCCGGGCCCTGGACCGGGACGGTGCCACCTATGAGCCTTACTGGGACCAATGGGCCGCCCAGGAGGAAGAGTGGCTGGGCCTGGATGATGTGCCCGGCCACGCGGACCTCCGTGTCCAGAACCTGGCCGACGGTTCGGCCCCGGCGGATGTCCTGCGGCTCCTCCCCTTCCTGCCCGTCCTGGCCCCGGTGCTCGCGCCGGAATTGTCCGCCCGCCGCGGGCTCCGCCTCCGGGCCGAGCGCCTCACGGCCGCACCGGACGCGCCCGGGCTGTTCCACCAGCTGTACGGACGCTCGGCCAACGCCGTCTGGCTGGACTCCTCCAATACGGGCAGCGGAAAGGACGGCGCAGGCCGCGAAGCACTGATGGCGGCGGAGCGCAGTAGGTTCAGCATCATGGCGGACGACGGCGGCATGTTCGGGCAGTTCGTCACCCACAGCGGGGGCGTCAGCCGGATCAGCGCAGGCTCATCCACGGCCAACGTCCCGGGCCCCTTCTTCCGTTGGCTGGACACCGTCTGGGGCCGCCGGGCCGTCCGCACGCCGGACGGCTACCCCGGCGAGTTCACCTTGGGCTGGCTGGGATACCTGGGCTATGAGCTGAAACGCGAAACGGGCGGCAGTGACCTGACCGCCTCCACTCCCGATGCCGCCTTGATCTTCGCCGGCAGGGCCGTGGTGCTGGACCACGCCGACGGCGACGCCTGGCTTCTGGCACTGGAGGCACCAGATGCGGACGAATGGCTGGCGGAGGCACGGGAGGCGGTCCACGCCGCGGCGGACACGGCTGCCGATAAGGCGGACACGGCAGCGGAAGCCGGCGGCAGCCCCGGCGTCGTACGTCCCGCAGCGCCCACCTTCCGGAGCAGGGATTCGGGCGCGGCCTACCGGGAGAAGATCACGGCCGCCCAGTACCAGATCACCCAGGGCAACAGCTACGAGGTCTGCCTGACCACCACCCTCGAAGCCCGGATTGAGGCGGGTTCGCTGGATCCCTGGACCACCTACCTTGCGCTGCGCACCAGGAACCCGGCCCCGTTCGCCAGCTACCTGCGGCTGGGCAGCCTGGCCGTGGCCAGCACCTCGCCGGAGCGGTTCCTCAAAATCGCGTCCGACGGCGGCATGCGCGCCGAGCCGATCAAGGGCACCAGGCGCCGGGCTGCCGATCCGGAGGAGGACCACCGGCTGCGCACGGACCTGGCGACGTCGCTGAAGGACAGGGCCGAGAACATCATGATCGTGGACCTGCTGCGCAACGACCTCAGCCATTTTGCCGAACCCGGCTCGGTTACCGTCAGCCGGCTTTGCGCCATCGAAAGCTACGCCACGGTCCACCAGATGGTCAGCACCATCGACGCCCGTCTGGGCCCCGGTGCCCCACGGGCCGAGGCCGTGGCTGCCTGCTTCCCGGCAGGTTCCATGACCGGTGCGCCCAAGATCAGCACCATGGCCATCCTTGACCGGCTGGAGGCCGGTCCGCGCGGGCTCTACTCGGGTGCCATCGGCTACTTTTCGCTCAACGCTGCGGCCGATCTCGCCGTCGCCATCCGGACGCTGGTGATCGATGCAGCAGGTGACGGAACGGCTGAACTCTCACTCGGCGTCGGCGGTGCCATCACGTCGGACTCTGTGCCGGACGACGAATACGAGGAAATCCGGACCAAGGCCTACGGCGTCCTCTCCACGCTGGGCGCTGCCTTTCCGGAAGACTGACCCCGTTTAGGCGGACCGGGCCGGGGGTAGGCTCCAGAGCGTCAGCTGAACCGCTCAAGCCACGCGGCGGTAATTCCCAGCACCACGAGTAAGGTTTTGCCGCGTGATGGATCCGTCCCACCCCCACCATCCCGGCAGCAAGGCACCGCGCAGCATCAAGTACATCCTGATGCTCGGCGCCCTGGCTGCGCTTCCGGCCCTCACCACGGACATGTACCTGCCGTCCCTGCCCGCCGTGGAGGCCGACCTCCACACCACCCAGACCGCCGCCCAGCTGACGTTGTCCGGAACCCTCGTCGGCGCCGGCGTGGGCCAGCTGGTCATCGGGCCATTCTCGGACCGGTTCGGGCGGCGCCTTCCGCTGGTCATCGGCATCTCCCTGCACGTGGCCATCTCGCTGCTCTGCTCCATGACGCCGAACATCGAAACGCTCACCGGGTTGCGCGTGCTGCAGGGCTTCTTCAATGCAGCCGCGGCAGTGGTGGCACTCGCCGTGATCCGCGACCGTTTCGTCGGGTCGGCGGCGGCCCAGCTGCTGTCCCGGCTGATGCTGGTGATCGGCGTGGCACCGCTCCTGGCCCCCACCGTGGGCCAGGCCATCGCCGGCGCTTGGAACTGGCGCGCGGTCTTCTACGCGCTGGCGCTCATCGGAGTGGTCCTGGTGGCCATTGTCCTGCGGTTCATGCCGGAGACCCTCCCCGGGGACAGGCGCAGCCCGGGCAACCCCAGGCATGTGGCCGGGGCCTACTGGTCGCTGCTCCGGGACCGGCATTTCATGGCCCTGGCCGTCATCCCGGGGCTGGGGCTGGCGCTGATCATGAGCTACGTGGTGGGATCACCCTTCGTCTTCCAGAACGAATACGGCCTCACCGCCCAGCAGTTCGCCCTCGTTTTCGCCCTCAACGGCGCCGCCTTGGTCCTCTCGGCCCAGCTCAACGCCGCCCTGGTCCGGAAGTTCCCGCCGGTCCGCCTCCTGCGCACCGCCCTCCTGGTACAGCTGGGCCTCGCCCTGCTGCTGCTGACTTTGGTGGCCACGGGCGCCGGAGGTGCGTTGGGCCTGGTGGCCGTCCTGTGGCTGGTCCTGTCAGCCCAGGGAATGATTCCGGCCAATGCCTCCGTGCTGGCCCTGCACAACTACGGCCACATGGCCGGGACGGCGGCAGCCGTTATCGGCGCCCTGCAGTCCGGCGTCGCAGGGCTGGTGAGCCCCCTGGTGGGGGTCCTCGGCGGCACCTCGCTGTCCATGGCCGGCGTCATGACCGGCAGCTGCGCCCTGGCGGTGATGGTGCTCGCCCTGGGAACACCCGCTTACCGCAACGGCGGCTGGACGGAACATGAAGGGCACGACGACGGCCAGCGTGTGGGTGCCGAAGACTAGGCGGCGTGGGGGTTGGACCGGCTACTGGACCGTGGCCGTCAGCCGGGCCACGTTGTCCACGTACCTGGCGGCGAGCGGCCGGTTGAGCCAGTCCGCGAGCTTGAGCTCATGGGAAATGTCCCGGTAGGTGTCCTCCACCGCCCGCATCTTGTTCACGATGTCCTCGCCCAGGAGCATCACGGAGACCTCCAGGTTCAGCGAGAACGAGCGCATGTCCATGTTGCTGGACCCCAGGACGGCCACCTCGTCATCGATGGTGAAGTGCTTGGCATGCAGCACGAACGGGGCCTTGTAGAGGTAGATCCGCACGCCGGCTTCCAGGAGGGCCTCGTAGTAGGACCGCTGGGCGTGGTGCACCAGGAACTGGTCGCCCTTTTCGGAAACGAACAGCTCCACGTCCACGCCACGCTGGGCGGCGGTGGTGATGGCGTAGAGCAGGGAGTCATCCGGAACGAAGTAGGGGCTGCAGATGGAGATCCGGTGCTGTGCGGAGTAGATCAGCGTATTGAAAAGGCGGAGGTTGTTTTCGGTGATGAACCCGGGGCCGCTGGGCACTACCTGGGCAGTGACGTCGCCCGGCTCCGGGTTCGCCGGGAGCTGCAGCTGGTGTTCCAGGGACTCATCGGTTTCGCTGAGCCAGTCGGTGGCGAAGACGACGTTCAGGGTGGTCACGATGGGGCCGCGCAGGCATGCCATCAGCTCCACCCATTCGCGGCCCGCCTTCCGGTGCCGGGGGTTGTTGTAGGAGGGCTCGATCAGGTTCTGGGACCCCGTGAAGGCAATTTCGCCGTCGACCACCATGATCTTGCGGTGGTTGCGCAGGTCCGGCCGGCGCCACTGGCCGTGGATGGGCAGCAGGGGAAGCATCCGCTTCCACTGGATCTTGCCCGCCCTGAGGCGCCGGAGCAGCCTCCGGTAGCCCTTGATGCGCAGCGTCCCGATGTGGTCGAACAGCAGGCGCACTTCCACGCCACGTTCCGCAGCTTCCTCCATGGCGGTGAGCAGGTCATTGGTGACGTGGTCCGAGCTCATGATGTAGAACTCGGCGTTGACAAATTTCTTCGCCTTCCGGACGGCCTTGGTCATAGCCAGGATGGAATCCGGGTAGCCGGGGATGAGGTCCACGGTGTTGCCGTCCACCATGGGCAGCGAACCCAGCGTGCGGTTGAGTTCAGCCGCGGATTTCACCCACTCCGGGCCGGGATAGTCGCTTTCAACTTCGGAGAGGGCGCTGATTCCTGACCGCACCCGGTCGTTGACCTGCTCCTGCTGCGCCCGGCGCCGGCTGGAGAGCTGGAAGTTGCCGAACAGCAGGAACAAGACGATGCCCACGAACGGGATGAAGAAGATGCCCAGCAGCCAGGCCATGGCGGTGGTGGGGCGCCTGTTGCCGGGGATGATGCCCAGCGCCAGGACCCGGATGGCAAGGTCCGCGAAGCCCAGAAGCACCACAACCCACGTCGGCGCGGTGCCGGCAAGCGAAAAAGGCCACAACACGTCAATAACTCCCGGAGCGATTAGGCTCCGGAGGACGGTTTCCGGCCGGGGCACTCCGCCCAGCTTATCCGCGGCGCCGCACTAAGCTGGTGCCATGACCTCTCCAGCCCCCGTGGTTCTCGTTTTCCTCGACCCTGATTTCCCTGACGGCCGCGTCGCGGATGCGTCCAATCCCCAGCTGCTGGTCACGGACCTCGGGGTCACCCGGGGCGACGGCGTCTTCGAAACCATGCTGGCCGTGGGAGGCGAGGTCCGGAAGATGCAGGCCCACCTGGACCGACTCGGAAGCTCCGCCGAGGCCCTTGACCTGGACATCCCGGGCCAGGACGCCTGGCGGCGCGCCATTGCGGCCGCTGTTGCCCGGCACCGCTCGGAGAACCCGCCGGCAAACCCCGCCACGGACGAGCTGGTGGTCAAGCTGGTGGTGAGCCGCGGCGTCGAGGGCGCTCCCGCGCCCACCGCGTGGGTCCAGGCCTCTCCCGCAGGTGCTGCCGGGCGCCGGCAGCGGGAGACGGGCATCGACGTGATCTTCCTGGACCGCGGCTATGACAGCGACGTTGCCGAGCGTGCGCCCTGGCTGCTCCTGGGTGCGAAGACGCTGTCCTACGCCGTGAACATGGCGGCCCTCCGCTATGCGCACAAGCAGGGTGCCGATGACGTGATCTTCCTGTCCTCCGATGGCCGGGTCCTGGAAGGCCCCACGTCCACCGTGCTGCTGGCGCACGTGGAAGAGTCCGGCACCGGCACCCAGGTCAAACGCCTGATCACGCCACGGTTGGACAGCGGCATCCTTCCCGGGACGTCCCAGGGCGCGCTGTTCACCGCAGCGAAGGAGGCCGGCTGGGAACTGGGCTACGGCCCCCTGGAACCGCAGGACCTCCTGGACGCGGACGCCGTCTGGCTGATCTCCAGCGTCCGCCTGCTGGCGCCCGTCAACACGATCGACGGCAAACAAATCGGCACACCGTCGCTGCAGAAGGAACTGACAGCTGAGTTGAGCGCACTTTTCGCCGGCATCCACTAGGCGCACGACAGGGCACGCCGTCCCTTTTCCCATTGGGGCATCACCCGTAAGGTGTGGACCATGGACCCGCAAAACGTGCCGATCGAAAAACTGTCCTTTGACGACTGCTGGGAACTCCTCGCCGACGATATCGTGGGCAGGCTTGCCATCGTCGTGGACGGCCATCCCGAGATTTTTCCCGTCAACTACGTTATCCATCAGCGCAGCATTGCGTTCCGCACGGCGCCGGGATCAAAGCTCTGGGGAGCCGAGATGGAACGGGCCGCCGCACTGGAAATCGACGGGTACGATCCCGCCACCGAAGTAGCGTGGAGCGTCGTGGCGCGGGGCGATACTGAGATTATCGGGGACCAGGCCGAAAAGGACGCTGTGGACAGCCTTGGCCTGGAGCCCTGGCAGCCCGGCGAGAAGGCACATTATGTGCGGCTCAACGCCAAAGCGCTGACCGGCCGCCGGTTCAAGGTCAACCGGCCGGACGTCTGGAACACCCGGGCCCAGGACCGGCGACGGGCGTCCTTCGAGTAATCCTGGCGCCTGGCCGCATGTGAACAGGCTGCTTGTGAACAGGCTGCGGCCGTCAGGCCCGGGAGGCCTGACGGGTCAGCTGTGCTTCCAGGCCGGACAGCAGGATGGTCAGCCCCTGGTCCAGTTCCATGGCGCCGTCGTACTCTGCGAGTGCGGGTGCCAGCGTGCGGAGCCTGGGGAATTCCTTGGCCGGCAGGCGGTGGAGTCCCAGGCGCAGCAGCACCTCGTTCTCTTCCGGGTCCACCACATACTCCTGCAGTTCGTTCAGGATGTGCCCATACAGGAAGCCGTAGTAGGCCCGGTACACATGAAGCGCATCTGACGGTTCGAATCCCGCTGCCGCGAGCAGGGAAAGAATCTGCTCCAAGGGCCGGAGCGTGCCCAGCGGGCGCAGACCCAGCGGCGTGGAGAGCGGCCGGGTGACCAGCAACGGCACCACGTTGGGGTGCTCCAGAGCCAGCTGGCGGAGGTTATGCGCGATGTTGCGCAGCTGCGCCTTCCAGTCCGGGTCCTCCGGGTGGATGGTGAGTTGGTTGAGCACGAGCTCAGACACGCCGTCCAGCAGGGCTGCGCGGTTTTCGGCGTACCGGTAAAGACTCATCGGGTCCCGGCCAAGCTCCTGTCCCAGCCGGCGCATGGTCAGTGCATCGAGCCCTTCGGCGTCCACAACTTCCAGGGCTTTCGCCAGCACCACGTCCCTGCTCAGCCTGGCCTTGCGGCTGGCTGTTGTGACGGTCTTGGGGGAAGCCATGTTGTCCATCCTGAATGCCGGGCTGGTCGCGGAAGCGATTACTCCAGTCGCTTGCCGTATCTGTAGTCTACAGGTAAAGTCTACAACGTAGACAGACGGTGAGAGCGTCCCTGGTTCCGTTCTTGTGGACGGCATGGTGTTTATGAACCGCTGTCCTTGTGCAGGACACGGGATACCGCTGCTGTAGCCGAACGGTGGCACCGAGCACTGAGCGAAGGGAAGCCGCAATGGCACATTCGCAGTTCGACATTTTCCTGCAGGAAGCTACCCATTTTGACCAGGTCTCAGGATCCAACCTGGACCGTGACCGCCTCTATGGGCTCTACACGAGCTGGTGCTTCATCAACCAGCAGGCACCCGGCACCGAATCAAACTTCTGGGCGGCAATGAAGCACAAGGTTTCAACGCGCCACAACGGGCTTCGGATGAAGGGCCCTGCCGCGGCCGACTATATCCTGAGCAGTTACCCGCGGCTGGCCTGAAACTCCGGCCTTCTTCGTGAGGCCCCCGGCTGACCCCGGAACACGACTTAATGCTGTGGCACTTGCGTGCCACAGCATTTTTCGTGCGCCGGGGACCTGGGAGCGGGTGCAGTGCTGCTTCAGGTGGGGATGATCCGGAAGAGGAACCTGGTGCGCACCATCACCCAGAGCAGCCCCAGGACCACGGCGTAGGCAGCGGTGTTGAGGACGATGCTTTGCTGCTGCAGGGCCGGGATATTGGCCACGACGGCGATGAGCACCACATGCATGATGAACACGTAGAGCGTGGCCCGGCCCAGCGGGATCAGGAACCAGCCAAGGGCCTTCTGCACCGGTTTCCAGTAGGCGCTGAGGAAGGCATAGGCGGCCACCACCAGGACCAGGACGTTGAGCAGGCGGCCCGGGGCCAGGTAGGTCCGCCCGAAGAATGCGTCATACATGGCCCGGTATGACGCATCCGGGATGAGCACCAGGCGAAGGTCGTAATTGTTGGAGAGGTACGGGTTGCCCCACGACAGGTAGGCCAGCGCGAAGGCTGCCGCTGTGCAGGCAACCACCACCCAGGTGTGCCTGGTCAGCCAGGCGACGATGCCGCGGCGGTGGTAACCGGCCACCATTCCGACAACGAACAGCACCTGCCAGACCAGCAGCGGGAATGAGTCCTCGAACTGCGATGGCAGGATCCTGAATTTGGTCGCGTTGCCCACGGCGTATACGGCAATGGTCGCCAGCAGCACCCAAACGGCCTTGCCGCGGTTCAGGGCCGCAAGGATCAGCGGGCTGATGAGCAACAGGACCACGTAGAGGCCCATGACGTTGAACTGCCACGGCCCGAACTGCAGCAGCACGATGGCCGGCAGCACCTGCGGGGGCACGGGGAACTGGAACAGCGAGGACATGCCTGCGTAGAGGTCGTATGTACGGCCGGCCCCTGAATGCCCGGAGCCCCCGGTTCCCTGGTCCACGAAGGTCGTCAAGGCTTCGGTGTTGAAGCTCGGAAGCAGCGAGAGGAGGAAGACGCCAACCAGGACGGCAAGGGCCGTCAGGTAGAGCTTTCCCGCGCGGCGTGAGGTGAGGTCCACGACGTGCCCGAAGTCCTCCTTGGCTTTGGCCCCGTACACCATGCCCACCACCAGGCCGGAGAACAAGACAAAGAGCTCAGCGCCGGACACGAAACCGATGGCCTCCTGCGTGAGCAGCTGGAACAGCGAGGCCATGCCCAGGTGGTTGACCACCACGAAGACGATGGCCATTCCGCGCAGCAGGTCAACCCGCGAGTCCCTGATGGAAGGGTCCTGGTAGCTCCAGGCAGTGGCCGCGTTGAGCCGGCGTGGTACCTGCCATAAAGCAACGAGGAGGATGATCAGGGCGGCAGCAACACTCCAGGCGGCCGCCCCGGAGAGGGTGTTGGCACGGACGTAGGTGTTTCCGGATGCCACATCGGTGACCGGGCCGGTGACTATCGGGGAATCCTTCAGCCTGTCCAGTGCTGCTTTGGCGATCCCCGGTGTCCCCGTGAGCAGCCAGCTGATGCTTGCGACCCCCGTGTCCCTGGTGCTGGTCCGTTCGTCCCAGACGACGGCCGCTGTCTTCGCGAAGTCCGTGGAGGTGGCAGTCCCCACCACCTGGTCCCACCAGCCGGCCTTGATGTCCGGCTCGGCCGCCCCGCCGGCCGCAGGGCTGTAAAAGGCGGATGTCTGGAGGAGGAAGGGCTTGCCGCGTCCCTGCGAGTAGGCTCCGTAGAAGTTTTCGCCGCCGGACGCGGTGAGCATTTCCTTCAGTTCACCGGCGCGGGGGGTGGTGTTGACGGCTGACCCGCCGGCGGTGTCGTCGTGGTAGGCGGTCAGGCCCACCCAGTCCACCGCGTCGTCGCCGGGATAGTACGGGGCGTAGGCGCTGTCGCTTCCGTTCCAGGTTCCGTCACCGTTGGTGTCCAGGAGCGAAAACCCGTCGCTTCCCGGCTGCGGGGCGTTCCGGCTCCGGTCGAAGGGGTAGTCCTTACCCAGGTAAGGGGCCCACACCATGGTGGCCCGGCCGCCGTCGTACTTCCTGAAAGCTGCCGCCACGGCCTGGAAGGCCTTGCGGTACGTCGCCGGCTGTTGCCCCCAGGCCACCCAGCCCGCGTTCATGTCGGGGGCAAAGCGGATCAGCAGCTGCCCCTTGAAACCGGAGGCAAGGTCGCGTACCTGCTTCGCGAAGGCCCCGGCCTCCGGGGCGCCGAGCTGGTCCAGGGGCACCGACGGCTTCACGGTGAGCAGCGCGTGGGCGCCTTTGCCCGCCGTCTGCTGCAGGAATCCGTCAATATCGTTCCGTTCCGCGTCGCGGTAGGGAATGGTGATGTCGTGCCCGAAAACCGCGGGGGTGGCGCCGAGACGGTCGCTGAAGCCCGCAGCGGTGTCCTCGCCCCATTCGAGCACCGCGCCGAGCCACGGTTTTCCCGGGTCCGGGGCGGCCGCTGCGGGCTGGGCTGAATCTGCTCGTGCAGCACCTGCCTGGGCTGCAGCTGCCGGGCCCGCCAGGGCCAGCAGGATGATGAGGAGCCCAGCCAAGACGGCTGCGGCCGAACGTGGACGGCTGCGGCGGACCGCGTGGTGGTGCGATGTGTTTCCCCGCATGCTGACAAGAACCCCCCGGCACTCATTGCTCTGGCGTCGGGGCGGCGCCCCACCCTAGGAACCTTATCGCCTTGGGTGCCTGCTGAATTACGGAACATGACGACGGCGGCGATGCGCGTTTTCGCGGCAGGTGTTACGTTTTTGGGGAGTAATGAGTACCGGTGTGAAGCCCTGACTGGCCGGTCGGCAACCCTCCCTTTCGCGGCGGGGTGCCTCAGGTGAATACTCGGCATATCGACCGATTCGAGCTGCAAGCGTGAAAGAAGGAGTTCCGTCATGTCTGACGCACCTGCCCCCGAGGAAAGACTGTCCTACCGCCTTATCAGCGGCGCGGACAACCGTGAATTCTGTGAGCGGATCTCCAACGCCCTTGCCGAAGGCTACGTGCTGCACGGCAGCCCGGCTGCAACCTTCAACGGCACCAGCGTGATCGTGGCGCAGGCGATCGTCCTTCCGTCAGCGATCGCTTCCGCAGATGCCGCCGTGGCCACCGCCGTGGACCAGCTCGACGCCGCTGGAGACCTCGAATTCGACGGCGAGGGGCACGCATGAGCTACGCAGGAGACCTGACCCCGGAGGAAGCCTGGGCCAAGCTGGAGCAGGGCGCCATCCTGGTGGACGTCCGCACGGAGGGTGAATGGGCCCACATCGGCATCCCGGACACCAAGGCCACGGACAACGATCCGCTGTTCATCCAGTGGACCTTCCCCGGCGGCATCCCCAACCCCCGCTTCGTCCAGGACCTCAAGGAGCAGGCGCCGGAAGACCCCGGCGCGGAACTGGTGTTCCTCTGCCGCTCCGGCCAGCGCTCCATTGCCGCGGCCACCGCCGCCACCCAGGCCGGCTTCACGTCCTACAACGTGCTGGAAGGCTTCGAAGGCGAGCCGGACCGTTACGGCGAACGCACCGTCAATGGCTGGAAGAACCGCGGCCTGCCCACCAACCTCGGAAAGAACTAAGTGAGCTTCAACCACGACGCCCCCGGCTGGAACCCCGACACGCAGGCCGTCCGCGGCGGCCTTGACCGAACCAACTTCCAGGAAACGTCCGAGGCCATCTTCCTGAATTCCGGCTTCGTCTACGAGTCCGCCGCGGCAGCCGAACGCGCATTCACCGGCGAGGACGAGCGCTTTGTCTACTCCCGCTACGGCAACCCGTCGGTGGCCACATTCCAGGAACGGCTCAGGCTGCTGGAAGGCACTGAGGCATGCTTCGCGACGGCGTCGGGAATGTCCGCGGTGTTCACTGCCCTTGGTGCCCTGCTGGCTGCCGGCGACCGGGTGGTGGCTGCCCGCTCCCTGTTCGGTTCGTGCTTTGTGATCCTGAACGAGATCCTGCCCCGTTGGGGTGTGGAGACGGTCTTCGTGGACGGCCCGGACCTGGACCAGTGGCGGGAGGCACTCTCCAAGCCCACCGCCGCCGTCTTCTTCGAATCCCCGTCCAACCCCATGCAGGAGATCGTGGACATCGCCGCCGTCAGCGAACTGGCGCACGCGGCCGGTGCAACGGTGGTGGCGGACAACGTCTTTGCCACTCCCCTGCTGCAGCGCTGCGGCGACCTCGGTGCGGACGTCATCGTCTACTCCGGCACCAAGCACATCGACGGGCAGGGCAGGGTGATGGGCGGGGCCATCCTGGGCACCAAGGAGTTCATCGACGGCCCGGTCAAGCAGTTGATGCGCCACACCGGCCCAGCGCTTTCAGCCTTCAACGCCTGGGTCCTGACCAAGGGCCTGGAAACCATGGGCCTGCGGGTCAACCATTCCTCCGCCACGGCCCTGCGGCTGGCAGAGTGGCTGGAGGAACAGCCTGCTGTTAGCTGGGTGAAGTACCCGCTGCTGAAGTCGCACCCGCAATACGCCCTGGCGGCGAAGCAGATGAGCGCCGGCGGCACGGTGCTGACGCTGGAGCTGTCACCTTCAGCCGGGCGTTCGGCAAAGGAAGCTGCGTTCGCGCTGCTGGACGGGCTGCGCATCATCGATATCTCCAACAACCTCGGCGATTCCAAGTCCCTGATCACCCACCCCGCCACCACCACGCACCGTGCCATGGGGCCGGAGGGGCGTGCCGCGATCGGCTTGAGCGACGGAGTGGTCCGGTTGTCCGTAGGCCTCGAGGACCCTGAAGACCTTATCCGCGACCTGGAACAGGCTCTGAAGCAGATCTAGCCGGGCTGGACGTCGAGGCGGATTTGGACGCTGTCACCAGCGCTGAGGTTTCTTCCGCGATCTCGTCAGCGATGTTCGCGGGAACGGTCAGGAAGTGCCATGCCGCTTCACCGGGGTGCAACCAGAGTTCAGCCTCAAATACGTACGACGGCGTCACGCGGCAGAATATGCCACGGCCACTTGGCAGGCGCCATGGGGCCAGCTACCTGACATAAGTCCCAAGGGTGCGGCAGCCGCTGCCTCCACTGCCTGCTGGGCGCACTGCCCGCTGCCTGCCAGGTCAGAATGTCGGACCCTCGTTGGATGATGTGGGTATGGGAATCAGCATCGGTGTTGGGGCAGTGATGGAGGGTATCTCTGCCTCTGTTGCTGCCCTTGACGCGCTGGACCTTGAGGATGCTGTTCTGGATTCCGATGCTCATGGTGGCGCTGACGTGGACGTGTTGCAGCGGCGGTACGAACTGCGGCTGGAACGGCTCGAGGTGGTGAAACGGCTCGAGGGCCAGCTCGCCGCGGTGAAAGCCCGTGATGTTGCCGACGCCGTGCAGATCCAACACGCGATGCTTGCCCCGGACGCCCCCGTGCAGGAGCGCACCTATGCGGAGATGTCCGCCGTGGAAGAGATCGCCGGGATCCTGACCATCAGCTCCCCAGCTGCTGGCGCTTTTGTGGACCAGTCGCGCCGGGTCTCCTGCTTGCCGCCAGTGATGGATGCCCTGGCCGGCGGGGCCGTGTCCTGGCAGCACGCAAGAATTGTTGCCGACGAAACCGAAGGCCTCACCCCGGCCGGCGCCGGGGGTTTGGTGGCGCACTTCTTCGACCCGGCCGCGCCGAACCCGGCCCGCGGCGCCGCCCCCGGCGACCTCGTCCCCTCCCGGTTCAGGGCCAAGGTCCGTGGGTGGCGCGAACGCCACCACCCGGAATCTATCGAGAAGCGCCATGCAAAGGGTGTGGCTGACCGGCGGATGGAATACGCGCCCGACCGTGACGGCATGGCCTGGCTCTCCCTCTACCTGCCCGGAGACACCGCGTCGGCGATCTGGAACCGCACCACCGCCACCGCCCGAGGCCTCCAAGGCCCCGACGAACCCCGCACCATCACCCAACTCCGCCCCGACATCGCCGCATCCCTCCTGCTAGGCGAGGGCAATACCGCTGAGCTTGGAAAGGTCCCCACCCCGCGGGCCGATGTCCTGGTCACCGTGCCCGTGTTCGCTCTGCTCGGCCTCACGGATGAACCCGCAGAACTGGACGGCTTCGGTCCCATCCCGGCATCGATGGCCCGGACACTGGTCGCGGACGGGGCTGATTCGTTTTACCGGGTGCTGGTCGACCCCCGCGACGGGGCGCCTTTGGAGATCGGCCGCACCCGCTACCGGCTGACCGAGGCCATCAAACAATGGATCAGGATGCGCGACCGCAAATGCACCTTCCCCGGCTGCAGCAACCACACCCCCGACAACGACATCGATCATGGCACCGCCTGGGAACACGGGGGAAGCACCGGGATCAGCAACCTGGCACAGCTCTGCCCCAAACACCACCGGCTCAAACACAACTCCCGGTGGGTACCCGATAGCGCGGCCCCGCATGAGCCACCCGGCTGGACCTCACCCACCGGCCGGCACTACAAACCCGAACAACCCACCCCCGAACCAACCCACTGGCCACCGGGCACGCTGCCCGGGCAGCGAAGTCTCATGGAGGAAGCACTTCTGCAGCTCCTCGCTGCCTGAATACGCAGCGCCAGCTCAGGAGGGCACGGTCGAACACGCGGGCAGAGTTTTCTCGCTCACATACCCATTGACATGCGCGAGGACCGTCTCAGGCCTGGCGTACGCGCAGCAGCTCCGGCGTTGTCCCCACCTCTGACAGGTCCAGCGAACCGCGCATGGTGACGTGGACGGCCTGGCGGACCACAGCGCCGAACCCCATGTCCTCCGGCGGCGGCCCGGCCAGGGCCTTGTCGCGGGCACGGCGTTGTTCGGCCGCCCCTGTTCCCCGGGCGATGATGTCCTCCACACCCTGCCGGGCAAGGGCCAGCTCACCCTGTTCGTCCAGCACCGGCGCCAGGTAATCAACCAACGAACGGACCACGTCCGCCGCGGGAGCGGGCCGGAAGTTCCCGAAGTCCAGGAGCTCACCGCTGAGCCCCTCGCTGCTGGCCTGCCAGGACGCCATCCGCAGCAGGACAGTAGGCACCGGTGCCGGATCAACATCCTCGCGCCACTCCCGGCTGGCGGATTCCACCAGCGCCCGGACCAGCACCGCGATCAGGGCGGCGTCCTCGGCCCGAAGGCAGACATCCGCCACTCGGACTTCCACGGTGGGATGGTTGCGGGAAAGCCGGGCATCGAAGTAGAGCATGCCCTCATCGAGCATGACGCCGGTCTCCAGCAGTCGGGTGACCACGCGGCGGTAAGCGGCGTAGGTGCCGTAAATGCCTGCAGGCCCTGCTGTAGGCCATCTGTTCCAGGCCTGCGTCCGGTAGCTCTCGAATCCGGTAGGTACGCCATTCCAGAACGGCGAATTGGCGCTCATTGCCGTCAGCACCGCAAGTTTGTCGCGGATGCGGTCCAGGACGGCAACCCCTTCTTCCGGCGATTCGATGTAGGTGTGGACGTGGAAGCCGCAGGTCAGTTGCTCCTGGGCGGTAAGTCCAAAGCGCTCCAGCATCCTGGCATAGCGGGGGTCGGGCGTGGTGTGCGTGGTGGAAGCAAGCGGTGAGGTGGCGAGCGCGGCCACCCTTGCATCATGCTTCCGTGCCGCCTGATCAGCCAGCGTCCGGCCAGCCCGGATCTGTACCAGCAGCCGCTCGTAGTCCAGGCACGGCCGGGTCTGCGTCTCGATCTGCTCAAGCTTCAGCTCGGCACTCAGGCCCATCTCGTCGTCGTAATCCGCTTGGTTTCCGCCGTGGTGGACGTTCGAATCCGCAGGGAGATCATCCGCCGCCACGTGGTGGCCGGCAAGCAGGGCGTCAGCCAGGGCGAGCGGTTCACCGGACTCCGGATCTACGATCAGGAGTTCTTCCTCAACGCCGAATGTACGCATACGAACATTCTGCGGCAGCAGCTGGGCATTGGAACTGTGGCCCGCCGTTCATGACGAAGCGTGAATGCTCAGTCCTGGAAGTACTCCACCTTTGCGCCGATGGTGTTCAGACGTTCCGCCAGATCCTCGTAACCGCGCTCGATCACGTAGATGTTGCGCAGTTCGGAGACGCCGCGTGCGGCCAGCATGGCCAGCAGCAGGCAGGCCGCAGGCCGGAGCGCCGGCGGGCAGCCCACCTCGGCGGCACGCCATTTGGTGGGCCCGTTGACATAGATCCGGTGCGGATCCAGCAGCTGCACCTGGGCGCCAAGCCGGTTCAGCTCGGTCAGGTAGATCGCCCGGTTCTCGTAAACCCAGTCGTGGATCATGGTCTGGCCTTGCGCGTTCGCAGCAATCACGGCGAAGAACGGCAGGTTGTCGATGTTCAGCCCAGGGAAAGGCATGGGATGGATCTTGTCCTCGGGGGCACGCAGCTCGGAGGGCTTGGTGGTGACGTCCACCAGGCGGGTGCGTCCGTTGCGGGCCATGTACTCGCCCGAAACCTCGAGCTTCTGCCCCATCTGGCCCAGGGTGGCCAACTCGATCTCCATGAATTCGATGGGCACGCGCCGCACGGTGACCTCTGAATTGGTGACGATGCCGGCCGTGATGAGGCTCATCGCCTCGATGGGGTCCTCGGACGGGAAGTACTCGATCTCGGCGTCGATTTCCGGCTTGCCCGTGATCTTCAGGGTGGTGGTGCCCACGCCCTCGATGGTGACGCCGAGCATCTGCAGGTAGAAGCACAGGTCCTGCACCATGTAGTTGGGGCTGGCGTTGCGTATCACGGTGGTCCCGGCCCGGTGGGCTGCGGCCATGATGGCGTTCTCGGTGACCGTATCCCCGCGCTCGGTGAGGACGAAGGAGCGGTCCCGGGTGTCGCCAGGGGGTGCCTGGACGCCGTAGAAACCGGCGGTGGCCTCCACGGAAAGGCCGAACTCACGCAACGCCTGCATGTGGGGTTCCACGGTGCGGGTACCAAGGTCGCAGCCGCCGGCGTAGGGCAGGCGGTACTCCCGCGACTCGTCCAGCAGGGGTCCCAGCAGCATGATGACACTGCGGGTTCGCCGTGCAGCGTCCACGTCCATCGCGTCGAGGTCCAGGACCGCGGGGCGGCGGAGGCGCAGGTCGGTGTCGTTGAGCCAGGTGCACTCCACGCCGATGCTGGTCAGCACCTCGACGATGCGGTTGACTTCCTCGATTCGGGCCAACCGGCGGAGCACGGTGGTGCCGCGGTTGATCAGGCTGGCGCACAGCAGTGCGACGCCGGCGTTCTTGCTGCTGTTGACGTCCACAGCGCCGGACAGGGTGCGTCCGCCCTCCACCCGCAGGTGCGTCATCTGCGGCTTGCCGACGTTGACGATGCTCCGGTCAAAGATGTTTTCCAGCCGCTGGATCATCTTCAGGCTCAGGTTTTGCTTGCCCTGTTCCATCCGGGCGACGGCGCTTTGGCTGGTGCCAAGTTCGGCGGCCAACTGGCCCTGCGTCCAGCCCTTCTCGGTCCGGGCGTCCTTCAGCATGGCGGCAACGTGCTCAGCGGTTTCCTGCGTCATAACCACAAATATATCATAAATGAGTTATTAGCTCCGCTAGCGGTCCTACGCCAGCCGCGCCGGAAAGGCTTTACCCGGACTGTGCGATACGAGACGCACGCACTGGGCCCGTCAGCTGCCCAGCCACACCATGTTCCAGGTTCCCGCCGCAAGTGCCGCCGCCAGGGAAAGCCCGGCCATCACCACGCCGCCAGCCACCACGCCCAGGTCCAAGGCGCTGAAAGTGGATTCCCGCGCCCACGTCCTGTTGCCGCCGCCAAAGCCCCGCGCCTCCATGGTTACGGCGAGCCGGGACGCGCGGCGGATCGCCTGCACCAGGAGCCCGAAACTCTGCCCCAGCGTCGCTTTGACCCGCTGGCCCACGCTGCCGCGCGAGCCCACGCCGCGCGCCCGCCGTGCCATCCCGATGGTTTGCCATTCCTCGGCCATGAGCCCCACCAAGCGCATCGCGGCCAGGGTCCCCAGGACGAACCGGTGCGGCAGCCGCGCCTTCTGCGCCAGCGCATCGGCGAGGTCCGTCGGGTCGGTACAGCTCATCAGCAGGACCGCCGGCAATGCGATGGCAAAGCCGCGCAGGAGGAAGCCGATACCCAGCTGCAGCGAGCCTTGGCTCATGGTCCAGATGCCGACGTCGAGCAGGATCCTTCCGCTGTCCGGCGCCAGGATGGAGGTGCTCCACCCGCCCACGGCGGCGGCGAGGATCAACGGCCATCCACGCTGCCACAGCAGGGTCAGGGTGAGCCCGGCCAAGGGAAACAGCAGCAGTTCGAAGACCAGGGCCACGGAGGCCGAAACCCAGTCGATCGACAGTGCCAGGACCGCCGTGATGAGGAGGACGGCCCCGAATTTACTCAGGGGGTTGGCCCGCGCCAGGAGGGCACGGTTGCCGGCCAGGGTGAGTTCCTGCCTCATGGCGCCACCGCTTCCGTCGCGGCCATCCGGAGCTCCACCCCGCCCAACGCCGCCGTGAATTCGGCATCGTGGGTCACGGACACCACGGCGGTGCCGGCATCCAGCAGTTCGGACAGGAACGAGGCCAGCTCAGCCCACGTGTTGGCATCCTGGCCAAAGGTGGGTTCGTCCAGGACCAGTACCTGGGGGCTGGCGGCGAGGACGGTGGCCACGGAAAGCCGCCGTTTTTCGCCGCCGGAGAGCGTGTAGGGGTTGGCGTCCACCAGTTGGGTGAGCCGCAGCCGCTCCAGCAGTTCGTCAACCCGGTCCTCGCCGTGGCCCAGGTGCCGGGGGCCGAACAGCAGCTCATCGAGCACCTTGCCCGTGACGAACTGGTGCTCTGGCTCCTGGAACACTGTCCCCACCCGCGAAATCAGTTGCTCGGCCTTCCAGTTGTAGGGGTCGATTCCCGCGCCACGGCTGAGGTCCAGCGTGGCGGAAACCTTCCCAAAGACGGGCTCCAGCAGCCCGGCAAGAGTCAGCGCGAATGTGGACTTTCCGGCGCCGTTGGGACCGGTGATGGCGAGGGCCTGGCCGGCGCGGACCTGGGCCGCCAACCCTTCCTGGACCGGGACGGCCGGAATCCTGCGGAGGCCCTTGCGGCGTGGACGTCCGCGGGAGACAGCAAGCTGTTCGGCGGCCAGCAGGAGGTTCCCGGTGCCGGGGGCGGGAACCTCGGAACGGCCGCGGGTAGCCGGTACGTAGCCAGGGACCCACACACCGGCCGCGGCGAGCATGGCGCGGGCGTCGCTGAGCACCCGGTCCGGAGGCCCGTCCAGGAGCACGGCAGGGTCGGCAGCGGAACCCGGCTGGAGTACGACGATCCGGTCCACCAGGTCCTTCCATACGGAAACCCGATGCTCCACCACCACCAGGGTGGCCCCGGTCTTGTCCAGGCAGCGGGCAACGGCGTCCCGGACTTCCAGGACCCCGTCCGGGTCAAGGTTGGCCGTGGGCTCGTCCAGCAGGATCAGCCCGGGGCGCATCGCCAGGATGCCCGCCAGCGCCAATCGCTGCTTCTGCCCGCCGGACAGGGCCGACGTCGAGTGGTCCAGCGGGAGGTGGGAGAGGCCGACGTCGGCAAGCGCCTCGTGCACGCGCGCCCAGATAGCGTCCCGGGGCACCGCAAGATTTTCGGCACCGAAGGCGACGTCGTCGCCCACGCGGGACAGGACCACTTGGGTTTCGGGGTCCTGCTGCACCAGTCCGGCGCGCCCGCGCTGGGCGCGGGGCACGGCGCCGTCAATGAGCAGCGAACCGGACTCGTCGGCGTCGCCTGCCTCGCCGTCGTCGTTAATGTCGCCCAGCACCCCGGCAAGCGCATGCAGAAGCGTGGACTTCCCGGCCCCGGAGGGGCCGAGCAGCAGCACCCGCTCACCAGGGCTGATGTCCAGGTCGAGGGCATGGACGGCAGGCTTGGTCCGCCCGGCATGCCGCCAGCCCCAGCCGCGCGCGGTAACGGCGGCGGGGCGGACCGCGGCGGCGGCGTCCTGGGGAGCCATCAGGAGAAGACTGGCTCCGTGGCGGCCTTGCGGGATGCGAAGGAGCTGAGCACTCCGGTGCGCGCCAGGCCCCGGGTGGCCAGCCAGGACAGGGCGCCGGCGATAACCGCGCCTGACACCATGCAGAACAGGATGTAGGCGAGCTTGTCCCCGCCGGAGTACGCGATGTTCCAGCCCCACGGCGCGAACGAGTCGTTCAGGCCACAGAACAGGCCCGCGGCCGCGCCGGCCAGCAGGGACACCGGCAGGTTGAACTTGCGGTAGACGAAGATGGCGAAGATGATTTCCGCTCCCAGGCCCTGGACGAAGCCGGAGAACAGGACGGACGCGCCGTACTGGGAGCCCATGAGGAGCTCGCCCGTGGCGGCCACGGTCTCACAGAACAGGGCGGCCCCGGGCTTGCGGATGATCAGCATCCCCAGGACGCCGGGGATCATCCATCCGCCGGCGATCAGGCCGTTCAGGGGCGGGTAGGCGGCGTTCATCGGCACGGATACCGCGGCCGCGGCCTGGTCCCAGGCCCAGAAAATAACGCCTCCGGCGATGGCCACCAGCGCGGCGACCACGATGTCCACGACGCGCCAGGACTTACTGGTGGTCTTCTTGATTGCTGCAGTACTCATTGAATCCTCCTGGGAAACAGGAGGGGAAAGTGGACCCGGCTGGCGGCCTGTAGCCGTGCAGCCGCGACACTTTGAGAACTCGACTCCCTTGCGCCGGTACTAACCGGATCAGGTTCGAGGGTCTGCGGCTGTCCGCACTCTCAGCGCCCACCTGCGGTTCCCGGCTGGTGCCGGGTGGCCGACGGCGGCGCTCCCCTGTCGTTTTTAGTGTTGCGTTGAATTTGGGTAAGGCTTTTTGCCCTTCCAGGCGTGCACAAGTTTACACCGGTAAGCCCCTGATGGAGGGCTCCTGACGCCTATCCTCCGGGATGTGACCGGGCCGGCGGCCTGCCGAGGCAGGGCCTTAGCTTTTATTAGTAATCATGCTTACTATATTGGTTCCCGGGATCGACGCGGACAGGGTGAAGGAGCTCCGTCCGCGGTCACGGAAACAGCCCGGCAGAACAAGGAGCACCATGAGAATTCCGGAAACCAGAGGCCCTGTCAGCAGCGCCCTCTTCGCGGCCCTGGCACAGGCTCCTGATTCGGCGGGGGCAGAGCTGGACGCACTGCACCGGCAGGTGGCGGGGCGGTTGACCCAAACCACCGACATCATCGGCGACGAGGACATCCAACTGGCCCTCTTCTGCCTCTACGAGCTGCACTATTCGGGCCTTGACGGCGTCTCCGACGCCTGGGAGTGGGAGCCAGGGCTGATCCGGGTGCGGCGGCTGATCGAGGAACCCTTTGAAGCGGCCCTCCGTTCGGCGGCCCGGCAGGCAGCAGGAAACCTCGAACTGCCCGCCGTGGTTTCCATGACCAGCGACGCTGTGGCCGATGTCCTGTTCGGCCTTGCCGCCGCGGACACCGGCCCCAGCGTCTCCCGTTTCGTTGCCCGGAAGGCAAGCCTGGACCAGCTCAAGGAGTTCCTGGTCCACAAATCCGTGTACCAGCTGAAGGAAGCCGATCCCCACACCTGGGCGATTCCGCGCCTCAGCGGACGGCCCAAGGCGGCACTGGTGGAAATCCAAGCGGACGAATACGGCGGCGGGCGCCCGGACCGTATGCACAGCGCGCTGTTCGCCCGGACCATGCGGGGCCTGGGCTTGGACGACAGCTACGGCGCCTACGTCGATGCCGTTCCCGCCGTCTCCCTGGCATCGGTGAACCTCATGTCGCTGTGCGGCCTGAACCGGCGGCTCCGCGGCGCCATCACCGGCCATCTGGCCATCTATGAAATGACGTCTTCCCAGCCCAACCGGTTCTACGGCAACGGATTCCGCCGGCACGGTTTCGGCGCGGACATCACCCACTACTTCGACGAGCACGTGGAGGCCGACGCCGTCCACGAGCAAATTGCGGGGCGGGACCTGGCCGGGGGCCTGGTGGAAGCAGAGCCGGAGCTCCTCGCGGATGTCCTGTTCGGGGCGACTGCCGTCATGGCCATCGACAGCCGCCTGTCGAACCACCTGATGTCCTCCTGGGAGGCCGGCAAGTCTTCGCTCCGTACGGCCGTGCCGGCGGCAGCATGACGGCGGCGCGCACTGCAGTGACGCATGACGTCGTGGCGGCCGACGCAGAATACATCCTTCCCCTTCGATGGGCCTCGGACTCGGGCCTGGCCGAATTATCGGCCTACCTCCGGCACCTCGTGGACTGGATACCCGTGACCGTGGTGGACGGCTCGGACCGGGCCCTCTTCGAGAGCCACCGTGCCGCGTTTCCTCCGGCCGTGTGCCTCATCCCGCCGGACCAGCAGCACGTTTCCGCCGGAGCACAACCCAGCGGAGACGGGCGCGGCTGCAACGGGAAGGTGGCCGGGGTAATGGCCGGGGTGCGCGCGTCGGAGGCGGAGTTCCTCGTCATTGCCGACGACGACGTCCGCTACACGCGCGAGGCTCTGGCCGCCGTCGTGCATCACCTCAGGTCGGCGGACGTGGTGCGGCCGCAGAACTACTTTGCGCCCCTGCCCTGGCACGCCCGCTGGGACACGGCCAGGACGCTGCTCAACCGCGCCTGGTCCGCCGACTATCCGGGGACGCTGGCAGTCCGCCGCAGCGCCCTGCTGGCCACGGACGGCTACGCGGGGGTCCTGTTCGAAAACTTGGAACTTATCCGGACCATCAAGGCCGCCGGCGGCACTGAGCGGGTCCTCCCCGGCCTGTTCGTGGCGCGCAGGCCACCCACTGCACGGCATTTCATCCGGCAACGCGCCCGGCAGGCCTACGACGACTTCGCCCAGCCGCGGCGGCTCCTTGCCGAGTTGGCCTTGCTCCCCGCAGTTGCCGGTACCGGCCTGCTTCCTGCCACCGTGCGGCGGGTGGCCCTTTTGGCTCTGGCGGGAGCGGCCGTGGCCTGCGCAGAAGCAGGACGACGGCGGGACAACGGGACGGCCGTTTTTCCAGCCTCAGCTGCATGGTTCGCGCCGCACTGGGCTTTGGAGCGGGCCGCCTGCGTTTGGCTGGCCGTCTTCTTCGGGCTGGCAGGCGGCGTCCCCTACGCCGGCGGCCGGATCAGGACGGCGGCACACAGCGAGGCCGAACTGCGGCGGCGCCATGCCGGAAAGCTGGCCGCGGCCCGCCGGACGCAGGCACCAACGCTGGAGGCGGTGCCGGCATGACGCCCGAAGAGCAGCATGACCCCCAACAGCAGCACGACCCAGGACAGCAGCATGACCCCGGACAGCAAGGAACAGGAGGCAACGTGGACCAGGAATCCGCGGCGGGCTCAATAGTAGTGTGCCCGGACGGGCCCTTGATCGTCAGGGGCGGGTTCGAGATCGTCACCCCCTCCGGGGATGCCGTACCCCGCGAACGAAAGACCGTGGCGTTGTGCCGGTGCGGGGCCTCGGCGATCAAACCCTACTGCGACGGCACGCACAAAATGATCAAGTTTCGCACCGAACCACCCACGGCCTAGTCCACCAAGTGCCGGCCGCCCGCCACGTCCTTGCCATGACCGGCACGGCTGTCCGGCTAGGGTGGAGGCAGTCCGTTTTCCGCCGCCGCAAGGAGTTACAGGAATGAACCTATTCATCAAGCTGCTCGGGACCGGGGTGAGCCTGGGTGCGGGCCTGGCCGGCACCAAGCTGGTCAACACCATCTGGGAAAAGACCACCGGCCAGAAGGCACCCACGGGCAAGCACGAGGATGTCCCCACCAGCCTGCGTTCGGCGCTGACCTTTGCGCTGATCTCGGCGTCGGTCAGTGCCATCATCCAGGTCCTGGCCAACCGGGGCACCCAGCGCGCCATCGCCCGCTTCGCCAAGACCCAGGACATCGTCTAAGGCAGGACAGCGTCCAACATTGCGTTACCCGCCGTCGCCGGGGCCGTCCTTCAGGGCAGTCTCGGCGGCGGCTTTCTGCACCACGGCTTCCAGTTCGTCGGAGGTAAGCAGTTCCCGGTGCAGGTGCTTGGTGCGGTAGCCCGCCCGGCCCACCATGTGCGCCGACACGGGCACCGTGAGCAGCTGGAAGATCCACGCCACCACCAGGACCGGCCACACCCACCACGTGCGCATCTGCAGCCCGATGGCCGCCAGCAGCAGGAACAGGCCCAGCACCTGGGGTTTGGTGGCGGCATGCATCCGGCTCAGCAGGTCCGGGAAACGGAGCAGGCCAACGGCGGCGCCGAGGGACAGGAGCGCCCCCACCACCATGAACACCGCGGAAACGGCGTCGATCCATCCATCAGGTCCGGAGAAGTCAGGATTCATCAGGCTTCACCCTCCGGTCAGCCACGAACCTGGCCACGGTCACGGATCCGATGAATCCGATGATGGAGATGGCCACCACCAGCATGAGGTTGTTCAGGTGGCGGTTCACCGCCATATCGATGCACAACGCCCCGGCAAGGATGGCCAGCAGCACATCCGCTGCCAGCACCCGGTCAAGCAGCGACGGGCCCCTGGCAATCCTGATGATGGCGCCGGCCGCCGCCAGCGAGAAGATCACGGCTGAAACAGCCAGGACAACCTGCATCATGCGGCGGCCTCCAAGCGGACGGCTTCAAGTTCTTCCGGCGTGCCCATGATGCGGATCAGGCCTGCCTCGATGGACCGGACCTCGTTCCGCAGGCCCTCCACGTCTTCCTTGGAGGTGATGTTGAGCGCGTGCAGGTAGAGGGTGGATGTGGAGCGGTCCACCTCCACCACCAGGGAGCCGGGGATGAGGGAGATGACGTGGCCGGTGGCGGTGACGATCAGGTCCTGGTGGCTGCGCAGCCTCACCGCGACGACGGCGTTGGTCACCTTGGGGCCGCGGACGGTGGCCAGGTACAGGACCTGGGCGCTGGCCACCACCACTTTCCCCAGGAAGGCCAGGGCAAAGGGCACGGCGTAGAGGACGTTGAAACGGCCGCCGAGCTCCACGGGCGGAAGGTAGAAGAGCCTGGCCACGCCCACCGCCAAGAGGGCGCCAAACAGGAGGTTCCCGGCGCTGAAATCGTGCCACAGCGCGCCCCAGACGATCACCAGCCAGACCAGGAGCGGCAGTTCCTGGCGCAGCGAAATGCGTTTCCGGCTCATCGCGTACCTCCTGCTCCGGCAGGTGCCGGAATCTGGACATCACTGCCCAGGACCGACTGGATATACGGTGCCCGGTCCAGCATGTCCCGCGCGGCCCGGTCGGAGAGCCCGAACAGCGGCCCCGCGAAGACGGTCAGGGCAACGCCCAGCACCACCAGGCCCGCGGTGGAACCCACCATGGTCCGCGGCAGGAGCGTTACCGTGTTGAGCTTGGCCCCCGGTCCGGAAATCCGCGCCGATGGCGTTGCGAGGAGCACAGGGTCCGGGTGCTCGGCGTCAGTGGGCCTGCGCCAGAAGGCGCGATTCCAGACCCTGGCCACGGCCAGCAGGGTCAGCAGGCTGGTCACCACCCCGCCGATCACCAATGCGTACGCAAGTGGCGTGCCGAGTTCGATGCCGGCCTGGATCAGCCCCACCTTGCCCAGGAACCCGGAGAACGGCGGTATGCCGGCCAGGTTCATCGCGGGGATGAAGAACAGCAGCGCCAGCATGGGCGACAGTTTGGCCAGTCCGCCCAGCCGGTCCACGGACGAGCTGCCGCCGCGGCGTTCGATGAGGCCGGTGACCAGGAAGAGGCTGGTTTGGATGGTGATGTGGTGGGCAACGTAGAAGACCGCCGCCGCCAGGCCCACTGCAGAGGACATCGCCAGCCCGAAGACCATGTAGCCGATGTGGCTGACCAGGGTGAACGACAGGAGCCGCTTGATGTCGCTTTGGGCCAAGGCACCGAGGATGCCCACCACCATCGTCAGCAGCGCCACCACCATCAGGGGCGTGTTGAGGGTGTCGCCGGGGAACAGCAGCGTCTCGGTCCGGACCATCGCATAGACACCCACCTTGGTCAGCAAGCCGGCGAACACGGCGGTGACGGGCGCGGGTGCGGTGGGGTACGAGTCGGGGAGCCAGAAGGACAGCGGGAACACGGCGGCCTTGATGCCGAACGCCACCAGCAGCATCACGTGCAGCAGGGTCCTGGTGCCCTGGTCCAGCTCGCCCAACTTGATGGCCAGGTCCGCCATGTTGACGGTTCCGGTGGCCCCGTACACCATGGCGATGGCGATGAGGAACAGGACCGAGGACACGACGGACACCACCACATAGGTGACGCCGGCCCGGATGCGCGGCCCCGTCCCACCAAGGGTCATCAGCACATAGCTTGCGGTCAGCAGGATCTCGAAGCCGACGTAGAGGTTGAAGAGGTCCCCGGAGAGGAAGGCGTTGGACACCCCCGCCACCAGGATCAGGTAGGTGGGGTGGAAGATCGAGACCGGGGCGTCGTGGTCGCCGTCGGCCATGCCCTGCCCGGTGGCGTACACCAGCACGGCCAGGCTGATGGCGGAGGACACCACCAGCATCAGCGAGGAGAATTGGTCAACCACCATGACAATGCCCCACGGCGGGAGCCAGCCGCCGATGGTCACGGCGGCTGTCCCGCTGTTCCACGCCGAGGCGAGCAGAAGGCATTCGAGCGCCAGGGTCAGGGAGAGCACGGCGATGCTCACCGCGCGCTGGGCCCGGGAGTGCCGGATCAGCAGGAAGGTGAGGGCGGCACCCAGGATGGGAAGTACGACGGCGAGCGGGGCCAGGCTGGCGATGTTCACTGTCCGCCTCCTTCCGGGTGGGGGTCAACGTTGAGGGAGCCGGGTTGTTCCTCCGCGGCGGCGTGTTCGGCGGGCATCTCCCGGCCGCCTGCCAACACTGTGGCCACCGGCCGGTCGGTTTCCCGGTCCTCCCCGGTTCCGGAACCTGCATGGTTGGAGACGTCCCGGCCATCCGTGCCGAGCATGGTGAGCGGAAATTCGGAGGTTTCCGCGGGGACCTCGGCGTCGTCCTCCGCATCGAAGCTGGGGGTGGCGGCCACCCTGCGGTCCTCCATGTCGTCCTGGATCTCATCCTGGCGCGCCAGCACCCAGGTCCTGTAGATGATGCCCAGCATGAACGCCGTGACCGCGAACGAAATCACGATCGAGGTCAGGATCAGGGCCTGCGGCAGGGGATCGTTGTAGTCCTGCGCGGGCGTGTCTTTGGTGAAGAGCGGGGCAAGGCCTGCGTAACCGCCGGTGGCCAGGATCAGCAGGTTGGTGGCGTTGGCCAGGAGCATCAGCCCCAGCAGCACCCGGGTGAGGCTGCGTTCCAGAATCAGGTAGATGCCGCACGCGTACAGGGCGCCCATGACGATCAGCAGGGTCAGGTTCACGCTCATGCGGTGCCCTCCGCGGTGGTTGCGGCAGGGACGGCGTCCGGCTCCAATGCAGGTTCCAGGTCGCGTTCGGCTTCCGGTTCCGGTTGCTGCGGGCGGTCCTCGTCCGGCTCATCCTGGTGGGCGGAGGCCGACCGTTGCTCCATGTGTTCGTCGATCTCCGCCCCGAGGCTGCGCAGCACGTCGAGTACCAGGCCCACCACCACGATGTAGACGCCGATATCGAAAATGGTGGAGGTGACGAATTTGATGTCGCCGAACACGGGCAGCCACACCTGGATGATGGCGGACTGGAACACCTGGCCCCCGAGCAGCAGGGGCATCACGCCGGATGCGGCGGCCAGGGCCAGGCCCGTGCCCAGCAGCGCGCCGGCACTGAGCGGCGCGGCCTCGCGCAGTTCGAAGCGTCCGCCGGCCAGGTAGCGGATGGTCAGGGCCAGGCCGGCGGTCAGGCCGCCGGCGAAACCGCCGCCGGGCAGGTTGTGGCCGGCCAGCAGGAGGTAGAGCGAGAAGATGATCATCGAGTGGAAGATCAGCCGGGTGACCACCTCGAAGATGATGGAGCGGCGTTCCGGGGCAAGCGTGCGGCCCGCCACGATCCAGGCGTCACGGGCAGAAGCCGCGAACTTCCGGCTGACGGCCAGGGCCGCGGCGTCCCGGGACCCGGGGTCCACGCCGTGGCGGCGGCCCACGGTGCCCTCGGCCACGGCCGCGGACCGCTGCAGGCGGTCGCCCCGGCCGCGCACGAAAATGAGGCTGGCAACACCGGTGGCGGCGAGCGCCAGGACGCTGATCTCGCCGAACGTGTCCCATGCCCGGATATCCACCAGGGTCACATTGACCACGTTGAGGCCTCCGCCCCCTTCATAGGCCAGCTGCGGAAACTGCAGGGAGACGGGGATGGCCGTGCGGGCGCCCATGGCGAAAATGGCGGCAAAAACCATGGTCACGCCGAATCCCAGCCCGATGATGACGCGCAGCACCCGATATTTGCCGCCGGTACGGTCCCGCAGTTCGGGCGGCAGGCTCCGCATGGCCAGGACGAACGCCACCAGGATGATGGTCTCCACGAGCATCTGGGTCAGCGCCAGGTCCGGCGCGCCCTGCAGGGCGAAGACCAGCGCGATGCCGTAGCCGGTCACCGACACCATGAGCACGGCAAGGAAGCGTTTGTTCGCCCTGACGGCGGCCAGGGCGCCGATGACGATGCCCACCCCCGCCACAAGCTGCAGCGGGGAATTCGGGTCCACCAGGTAGATGTCTTTCGGCAGGGCGTTGCCGCCAAGCAGGATCGCCGCGAGCGGCAGGACGAACGCCACGCTGAGGATCACGGCGAGGTAGAAGTACAGCGAACCACGCTGGGTGCGGCCGGTGAGCCAGACGGCAACGTCGTCCAGGGCACCGATGGTCAACTGGTACGCGCGGTCGCCGTCCACCCAGCCGGGGACCAGGGACTGGGCCCGGGCCACAGCGTTGCGGCCAAAGTACATTGCCAGGCCCAGCGCGAAGGTGAGGGCCGTCAGCCCCAGCGCGGGGGTGATCCCGTGCCACAGCGCAAGGTGGCCTGCCTGCTCCGCCGGGCTGCCGGCGTCGGGCGCTGTGGAAGCGAACAGCGCGGCATACGGCTGGATCCATCCATCCACCGGCACCGGCCAGAGCCCGTAGGCCAGGGTGAGGAGGCTCAGGACTGCAGGAGCGGCAAGGAAGGAGGGATGGATGGCTTTGAACGGGGTGGGGTCCATGCCGGGCTTTACAGCGAAGGCGCCCCACATGAAACGTGCGCTGTAGGCAAACGTGAGGATCGACCCCACCACCACACCGGCCAGGACCACCATGCCCCACGGGCCGGACTGCAGGTCCCCGGCGTGGTGCACGAACGCTTCCAGCACCGATTCCTTGGCCACGAAGCCGCCCAGCAGCGGTACGCCGGCCATGGACGCGGCGCCGATGCCGGCCACGATCGCCAGCGCACGGGAGGATCGGAAGACGCCGGAGAGCTTGCGGACGTCCCGTGTTCCGGACTGGTGGTCGATGATGCCCACTACCAGGAACAGTGTGGCCTTGAACAGGCCGTGGGCCAGCAGCATGGCCAGGCCCGCCAGCGCGGCGTCGGGCGTTCCCAGCCCCACCACCATGGTGAGGAAGCCCAGCTGGCTGACGGTGCCGTAGGCGAGGATCAGCTTGATGTCGGTCTGCCGCAGCGCCCGGTAACCGCCCACCAGCATGGTGGCCAGGCCAAGCCCCAGCACAACCGGCTGCCAGTACGCGGTCTCTGCAAACCCCGGAGCCAGCCGTGCCACCAGGTAGATCCCTGCCTTGACCATTGCCGCGGCATGCAGGTAGGCGCTGACGGGCGTGGGCGCCGCCATGGCGCCCGGAAGCCAGAAGTGGAACGGGACCAGCGCGGACTTGGTGATGGCACCCACCAGGATGAGCACGACGGCGGCACTCACCATGGCCCCCGACGCGCCGCCAACCAGTGCCGGCGCCTGCTCAAGGATGCCCGAGATCCGGTAGGTGCCGGCCGCGTAGCCGAGCATGATCAGGCCGACCAGCATGGCCAGGCCGCCGGCGGTGGTGACCATCAGTGCCTGGAGGGCTGAACGGCGGGCGGCCAGCCTGGTCCGGGCAAAGCCGATCAGCAGGTAGGACAGGATGGTGGTCAGTTCCCAGAAGATGAACAGCAGCAGCAGGTCATCGGCGGTGACCAGGCCGAACATGGCACCGGCGAACGCCAGCAACTGGGCCCCGAACCCGCCAAGGTCCTGGTCCTTCCGTTTGAAGTACCGGGCGCAGTAGACCAGAACCAGCGACCCCACCCCGAGCACCAGCAGGGACATGACCCAGGCGAGGGCGTCCATCCGGAATGCCAGTTCCAGGTGGAGGCCGGGGATCCATTCGACGACCTCGGTGACGGCGCCCGGCCCCGCGTAGATGGGGTTGTGCAGGAACATCAGCCAAACAAACGAAACCGCCGGAACGGCTGCCAGCGCGTGAAAGGCGTTGCGGCCCCAAAGCCTGAAGAGGAAGGGCGCGAGGACAGCCACCGAAAAGTGCACGGCAAGGACTGTGATCACTGTATTCTCCGCAACGTCAGGGATTCGATTGTCAAAAGTTGGAGCAGGCGGCAAAAAGTAAGGTCCGGGAGGGGCCAGTTTACCAAGGCACATCCGGGCGCAGCCCCCGCCCGAGCGGTGCAACAGCACCGAATCCCCGGCGTCGCGGGCCCGTGGTCCGCAGCGTGTTCGCCAGGGGCGGATACGATGCATCGTATGAACAGCGCCAGCGCTCCGGGGGCAATGCAGCCTGCCTCCGAACTCGAAGCCGGAACCCGGTCCTCCAGCAAGGGCCGCGTGCTGGCCTGGGCGTCCTGGGACTGGGGGTCGGCGGCCTTCAACGCGGTAATGACCACGTTTGTCTTCACGGTCTACCTGACGTCCAATGCCTTCGGGGGTGAGGACAAAGCCTCGGCAGTCCTGGGTGCGGCACTCGCCATCGGCGGGTTTGCCATCGCACTGCTGGCACCCGTAACGGGCCAGCGCTCCGATGCCGGCGGCAGGCGGAAGCTGTGGCTGGGAGTGAACTCGGCCGCCGTCGCCATCCTCACGGCCCTGTGCTTCTTCGTGTTCCCGCGCCCGGAGTTCCTGCTGCTCGGCGCCTCGCTGATCGCGCTGGGGAACGTGTTCTTCGAATTCGCCGGCGTCAACTACAACGCCATGCTGGCCCAGGTCTCCACGCCGCAAAACATCGGCAAGGTCAGCGGCTTCGGCTGGGGTGCCGGCTATCTCGGTGGCATTGTGGCGCTCCTGATCGTCCTGCAGCTGTTCGTCCAGCCGGCCTTCGACTGGTTCGGCTCGTCAACGCACGACAGCCTGAACATCAGGCTGGTGGCCGTCTTTTCAGCGCTGTGGTTCTTCGTCTTCGCCCTCCCGGTGCTGTTCGCCGTTCCCGAAGTAGCCCGGTCCGCCCAGGCCGCACGGCTGGGATTCATTGCCAGTTACGGCCTGCTCTTCCGGCGGATCAAGGCGATTTACGCCACCAGCCCGCACACCATCTATTTCCTTCTGGCGAGCGCCGTGTTCCGGGATGGGCTCGCAGCGGTCTTCACGTTCGGCGGCATTATCGCGGCCGGTACGTTCGGGTTTGCCCTGTCGCAGGTCATCTTCTTCGCCATTTTCGGGAACGTGGTGGCCGCGGTTGGCGCTGTCATCGGCGGGTTCCTGGACGACAGGGTGGGTCCCAAGACCGTTATTACTGGGTCCCTGGCGGGGCTCCTGGTGGCCGGGACCGCAATCCTGGTCCTGGGCAATGGGAACTATTCCTTCTTCGGCATGCAATGGGCCGGCAGCACCACATTCTGGGTGTTCGGGCTGTTCCTGTGCCTGTTCGTCGGCCCGGCCCAGTCCTCCTCCCGGGCCTACCTGGCACGGCTCGCGCCGCACGGCGAGTCCGGCGAGCTGTTTGGCCTCTATGCCACCACCGGCCGCGCCGTCAGCTTCCTGGCGCCGGCCCTGTTTACGCTCTGCATCACCGTGGCCACCCCGTTGGTGCCGGCCGGGCAGGCGCAGCGGTGGGGAATCCTGGGCATTATGGTGGTCCTCATGGCCGGGCTCCTGGTGCTGCTGCCGGTGAAGCCGCCCGAGAAGGCCCCCATTGCGGTGGTTCCCGCAGCGTGAAACGGCTCCCGGGACCCCTGCTCCAGGCGCACCAGGGAGTTGCGCGGCGGACTAGGCTGGATTCATGAACGTTGACGAAACGAACCTTCCCGGCCTGGGCCGCCGGAAGGATTTCATGACCGCTTCCGGACGCCGCATCGGCGTGGTGGAGCGGCGGGAGGGCCAGACGGAACTCATCGTTTCCACCTGGGATGATCCCGACACGTGCCAAGCCTCGATCCCGCTCACCAGCGACGAAGCCGCCACGCTTGGCAACCTTCTGGGCGGCACGCATCTGGCGATGAAGCTTACGGAGGAGCACAAGGATGTTCCGGGCATCGTCACCCGGCAGTTCTCCATCGCGTCCGGCTCCCCGTTCCAGAACCAGCCCATGGGCAAGGCATGCATCCGCACCCGGTGCGGGGTGTCGATCGTGGCCATCATGCGCGAGGGCGAAGTGCTGCCGTCGCCGGGACCCGATGCAGTCCTCCACGCCGGCGACCTGCTGGTGGCCGTGGGCACCCAGGAAGGCCTCGACTCAGCGGCCGAGATCCTCCGCCACGGCTAATCCCCATGGACCCGCTGGCCCTGACCCTCATTGAATTGGGGGCCGTTGTGTTCTGCCTCGGCCTGTTGGCGAGGTTGGCCGGACGGATCGGAATGTCCCCCATCCCGCTCTACCTGCTGGGCGGGCTGGCATTCGGGGCAGGCGGCATCATCAAGCTGGAAGGCATGCACGAGTTTGCGCACCTCTCCGGCGAGATCGGTGTCATCCTGCTCCTTCTTATGCTCGGGCTGGAATATACGGCAGCCGAGCTTTTCACCGGCCTGCGCCGCTCTTGGCAGGCCGGCGTCCTCGACCTCGTCCTGAACTTCCTGCCCGGCGCAGGCCTGGCCCTGCTCCTGGGATGGGGTGGCGTCGGCGCCATGGTCATGGGCGGCGTTACGTACATTTCCTCGTCCGGCATTGCAGCCAAGGTCATCACGGACCTCGGCCGGCTCGGAAACCGCGAAACCCCGGTGGTGCTCTCGATCCTGGTGTTCGAGGACCTGGCCATGGCCGTCTACCTGCCCATCCTTACAGCCACCCTGGCCGGGGTGGGTTTCCTGGGCGGGCTCACCGCCGTGGGCATCGCGCTGGCGGTGGTCACGATGGTCCTCATGGTGGCGCTGCGGCATGGGCACCACGTTTCCAAGGCCGTGCACAGCGAAAACTCCGAGGTCTTCCTGCTGAACGTCCTCGGTGCGGCCCTGCTGGTTGCCGGCGCTGCGTCTGCCATGCAGGTCTCGGCGGCGGTGGGCGCGTTCATGCTCGGCATCGCGATCTCAGGCTCCACGGCGCACAACGCCACCCGCATCCTTGAACCGCTGCGCGACCTGTTTGCCGCCATCTTCTTCGTGGCGTTCGGGCTCAACACGGACCCGTCATCAATTCCGCCGGTCCTGGGCTGGGCGCTGATCCTTGCGGTGGCCACGGCGGCCACCAAGGTGCTCACGGGGATCTGGGCTGCGAAACAGGCCGGAATCGCCCGGCCCGGCCGCTTCCGCGCCGGCGCCGCACTGGTTGCCCGGGGCGAATTCTCCATCGTCATTGCAGGCCTGGCCGTTGCCTCAGGAGTCGTTCCCCATCAGCTTGCGGCCCTTGCCACGGCCTACGTGCTGCTGATGGCGGTGATGGGCCCGCTGGCCGCCCGTTACGTGGAACCGTTGACCGCGCCTTTCATCCGGAGGCCCGCCCCGGCACCGCAGCTCTAAGCCTTTTGCGGCTGCACCTGCCTGCACCCGGCTGTACCAGGAGGGCTCCCGGCGCGTGACGTGGCCGAGTGTTCGGGCCGCTGGTGCCGCTAGATGCTGGTGCGGTGGAAGTTCAGATGGCTGCGGCTGGCGGTGGGACCGCGCTGGCCCTGGTAGCGGTTGCCATAGTCGCCCTGGCCGTACGGGAATTCCGCGGCGGAGCTGAGGCGGAAGAAGCAGAGCTGCCCGATCTTCATGCCGGGCCAGAGCTTGATGGGCAGGGTGGCCATGTTGGACAGTTCAAGGGTGACGTGGCCGGAAAAACCGGGGTCGATGAAGCCTGCCGTGGAGTGCGTCAGCAGGCCCAGCCGGCCCAGTGAGGACTTGCCTTCCAGGCGCGCGGCTATGTCGTCAGGCAACGTCACCGTTTCGTAGGTGGAGCCCAGGACGAACTCGCCGGGGTGCAGGATGAAGGCTTCGTCCTCCTCCACTTCCACCAGGCGTGTCAGCTCGGGCTGTTCCTGCGCCGGATCAATGTGTGCGTACTTGTGGTTGTCGAACAAGCGGAAGAATTTGTCGATCCGGACATCCACGGACGACGGCTGGACCATCGCCGGATCGTACGGTTCCAGCACGATCCGCTCGGAATCAATTTCGGCACGAATGTCGCGGTCAGAGATCAGCACCGTCCCAAATTACCGTATCGGTTATCCACACCCACATTTTCCCGTTGTTGGTGTGGCCTGCTGGGGCTAATGTTGCGAATGAAAGCTACCGGAATGGTCTCCCCGGTGGCGTAACAGAGCTGGGGATGTTGTGAATAAATTGGTGGCACCGTCTTTTATTGGCGTGCTGTGTGCGTTGGCACTGGTCTCTTCGACCGCCGCCGCACCTCCCGCGCCGCCGCAGTTCGGCCAGGCCGGGGGTGCAGGCATCACGCTGGGGACCCCCATCGTCCGCGACGGCGGCGCTTCCCGTGCGGGTGACGTTATGCCAGGCAGCCTCACTCCCGCCGTGGATCCGGACATCCGCGTGGCGTCACCCTTGTCCGGGCCAACCGCAACCGCGGCGCCATCCCCTTCCACGTCGGCCCCAACGACGTCCACCGCCACCGCGTCAGCCCCGGCCACGGCTTCCACCGTCGACGCCGCATCCTCTCCCGGAACGCTGCCTGCGCCAACCACCGCTACTACAGGGTCCGTCCCGCAGACTGCGTCCATTCCGCCCCTGTGGGCACCGGACCAGGAACTCGCGTCCCCTTCCGCCAGCCAGCCGGCCGCTCCCGGCCCGGCCACAACACTTCCCGCCACCCAGGCCTTGGTCCCGGACAGCAACGTTGCCGCCATCATTACCGTCTTCACCAAGATCAACGAATACCGGGTGGCCAACGGCCTCAACAAGGTGAAGTACCACCCCACGGTGGCAGGACTGGCCCAGGACTGGTCGGACAACATCGCCACCCGGGAGGTGGTCGAGCACCGGGCGAGTTTCTGGACCGACCCGCGCGCCTTGAGCCCCAACAACGGCGCCGGTGAGGTCATTGCCATCCGGACCGACCGCGACGCCGCGCAGCTCGTGGAGTGGTGGAAGGGTTCTCCGGGGCACAACGCCATGCTCCTGGACCCACGGTTCAACGTGATGGGCATCGGCATCTCCTACACCAACTCCACGTACCAAATTTGGGGAGTGGTGGACTTCTTCGGTTACACCACGCTTCCGGCAGGCACAGTCGATTCCCCTGGCGGCGCCAGCTCGGGCGGGGGCGCCTTTCCGGCACCCCCGCCAAGCCTGTGTGATGCGCCCGTCAAGCACATGCCGCCCACCCTGAACCTTGCTGCCGCCGCCATCACGGGCCCGGCCGACCTCGTGTCCGTCGACTCTGCAGGACAACTGCTGGACAGGCCGTCCACGGGTCCCCGCACCTATGCCCCTGCCAAGGTGGTCAGCTCCGGATTCAGCGGAGCCAAGGAAGTCTTTGTCACCGACTGGGACCGTGACGGCACCTACGACCTCCTCACCCAGTGGACCGGCGGCAACCTGACACTGCACCGCGGTATTGCCGGCGGAGGATTCCAGGCCCCGATCACGCTCGGCACCGGCGGATGGAACACCCTGACCCTGGCGGTAGGCGGCTGGTGCGCCAACAACCGGATGCCCCAGATCCTGGCCCTGGACACTGCAGGGAACCTGTACCTCTATGGCAACAAGGGCACCGGCGACATCGCAGAGCGCGTCACGGTCGCCACCGGGGTATACGCCTCCCGGCTCGCCATGGTGGACTACGACGCCGATGGCTTCCAGGATGTCCTGGCCATCAAGGCCGACGGCAGCGTCCAGCTTTACCGCGGATGGGGCACCACGGCGCTCCGTGCGGAGGCCCGGCCCACTGTGGCCACCGGATGGACAGACGTTACGGGAATCCGGGTGCTGCGCAACGTCACCGCACTGAACTCCACGGGAGTGGCACTCCGCCGGGCCAATGACGTGGTGCAGTACTGGGACCTGAGCGCAGGAAGCCTCGCATCGCCGTCGAACATTGCCGGGCCCTGGGCGGGGCAGCGGCTGGCCCAGTGATCACACCGCGGGCAGGAGTTCCAGCACGTCCTTCAGCCGGTCCAGCTGGGCAACGTCGGAGCTGACGCGGCGCTGCAGCATCCCGTCCAGCAAACCGAGCCTGGTGAGGAAGCTGAAGCGTCCCTCGCGTTGTGCTTCCATGGCGAACCGGACCCTGGTGCCGGTGTCTTCGCTGCTGAGGTAGTAGCCGCCCCACCGGGTGGCCGGTCCGGAAACGATATGGAATTCGATCTCGGCACCGGGCCGTACGTTGGTGATCTCCAGCTCCGCCGGGATGCTCAGCCCGGAGCGGCCGGCCACCATCTTCCGGTAAACAGCCCCCTTGGACCCGGCCGGACCGCGCACGAGTTTCACGCTGCGGACATCGTTCCGCCAAGCAGGAAGGTTGGTGGCATCAAGGAGGAATTGGTACACGTCAATGGCGTCCCGCTCTATGAGGACCTCGTGCTCTGCGAATGCCATGAAGTAGTTCCTGTGGTTGACGTGGGCTGCCGCAATAGCTGCCTCCCCCAACTCGGCCGCTACCCGGATTAGGTTAGCCAGCGCCCAACACCGGGACCTAGCCGGCGGCGCCGACGTTATTGAAGAGTTACTGGATGACGTCCCGCTTGCAGGACACGGAGCCTCCGCCTTCCGGGTTGCCGGGGAGCGCACAGATCTGCGCTAAGCTAAGTTCTGCCCCGCGCGAGCGGCGGCGCTGCGGCTGTAGCTCAATGGTAGAGCGCTAGCTTCCCAAGCTTGATACGCGGGTTCGATTCCCGTCAGCCGCTCCAATTCCTCCCCCGGCCCAGGCGGCCGACTACCCCGGTGATGTTTAGGCGCACGGGTGTACTGTCAGTAGTCAGGAACCTATTCGGTTCCGCTACAGGAGCAACCATGACTGACAAGTCCCCGCGTCAAACGGCATCAAAAAAGTCCGGCAAGTCCATCAAGGAAAAGCGCGCTGAGAAGAAGGCCGCCGCCGCGCCGGCCAGCTCCCTGGACAGCACGTCCACCAAGGCCGCAAAGAAGAAGTGAGCGGCCCACAGACCCGGCTGAGCCTGGGCGTCCTGGCCTCCACACGTAAACCGGATGAGCGCCGCGTACCCATCCATCCACTTCACTTCGAACGGATCGCGCCCGGAATCCGGGAGCGCATCATCCTGGAGCGGGGCTACGGCGAACGTTTCGGCGTAGCGGACAGCCACCTCTCCACGCTGGTGGGACGCATGGCGGGGAGGGACGAGCTGCTGGCGGCGGCCGACGTCGTGCTCCTGCCCAAACCGCAGCCGGAGGACCTAGCCGACATGCGTGACGGCCAGGTTCTCTGGGGTTGGCCGCACTGTGTCCAGGACCGCGCCATTACCCAGCTGGCCATTGACAAGAAGCTCACCCTTATCGCCTTCGAGGCCATGAACCACTGGGCCAGCGACGGCGGCTTCGGGCTCCACGTGTTCCACAAGAACAACGAGCTTGCCGGCTACTGCTCGGTCCTGCATGCCCTTGCACTGACCGGTTCCACCGGGGACTACGGGCGCCGCCTGAGCGCCGTCGTGATCGGTTTCGGAGCCACGGCCCGCGGTGCCGTCACTGCGCTGAACGCGCACGGCATCCACGACGTCCAGGTGCTCACCAACCGGGGCGTCGCCGCGGTGGGGGCACCCATCCATTCGGTGAACATCGTGCAGTTTGACCACGACGCCGAAGCCCCCTTCCTGAGCCAGGTCATCACCGAACGGGGCCGGGTTCCGCTGGCGCCGTTCCTCGCTGAAAGCGACATCGTAGTTAACTGCACCCTGCAGGACCCGAACAATCCGCTCACGTACCTGCGCACGGAGGACCTCACAGCATTCAGCCCGGGCAGCCTCATTGTCGACGTGTCCTGCGATGACGGCATGGGCTTCAGCTGGGCGCGGTCAACCACGTTCGCCGATCCGATGTTCACCGTGGGTGACCACATCAACTACTACGCGGTGGACCACAGCCCCTCGTACCTCTGGAATTCCTCCAGTTGGGAAATCAGCCAGGCCCTGCAGCCGTTCCTCGAAACCGTGATGGGCGGACCGGCCGCGTGGGAAGGCAACGACACCATCGCGCGTGCCATCGAAATACGCGATGGCGTGGTCCGCAATGACGCCGTGCTGCGGTTCCAGGAGCGGGGCCGGGAGTATCCGCACCCGGCTTTACACCCGGCAACCGTAAAAGTTGCGCCCTGCAACCGGGTGAAGGGGCGGCCCCTCAGGCTCGCGCATGCCGGCTGACGATCCTCAGCGGGCGGCGGCCCTTGAGGTCCAGCCGAAGCTGCAACCCGCCCTTGCGGGCCAGGATGGCAGCGACTGTCATGGCCGCGAGGGCGGGCACGCCGCCGGACACCAGCAGGGCAACACGCGGATCGGCGTGCTCGGCGATCCAGCCCAGCATGGGTCCTCCCAGCGCCTGGCCGCCGATCAGCACCATAATGTACAGGCTCATGACACGGCCCCTGATGCCCATGTTGGAGCTGACCTGCACCAGCTGGTTGGAGCCGGTCAGGAACATGAGGCACCAGAAGCCGGACAGCACCATCACGGCCCCGAACCACACCATGGACGGGGCGAGAACTGCCAGGCAGAGCATCAGGCCGTACATCCCGGCGCAGAACACCACGGACCGCAGGCGCAGTTGCCGGCGCCGGGTGGACGCCACGGCACCTGACAACGCACCCAGCGCCACCAGGGCGTTGAGGAGCCCGTACCCGCCGGCGCCCACCTTGAAGACGTGGTCCGCGAAGGCGGCCAGAAGCACCGGCAGGCTCATGGCGAAGACAGAGATGAAGCCGGCCATCAGCCACGGCCAATAGATGGTGGGCTTGCTTAAGGCATAGCGCAAACCCTCACGAAGCATGCCCTTGCTCTTGGGTGTGGGGGCACTGACGAACAGCTGGTCCTTGCGCAGCACCAGCAGCATTGCCACGGTGGAGCAGCAGGCCACGGCGTTGGCGGCGAAAGCCCAGCCGGCCCCCACCGCCGTCAGCAGCAGGCCGGCGAGGGCGGGCCCGATCAGGCCGCCCAGCTGGAAGGTGGTGGAGTTGACGCTGATGGCGTTCCGCAGATAGGTGGGGCCCACCAGCTCGTTGACGAACACCTGGCGCGCGGGCTGGTCAAGGACGGTCACCAGGCCCAGGACCAGGGCGATGCCGTACACATGCCACACCATGATGACGCCGGACAGGGCAAGGACAGCCAGGGTGGCGGCCAGGGTTGCCGCAATGCTCTGGCAGAGGATAAGGATCTTCCGCTTGGCGAACCGGTCGGCCACCATGCCGCCCCAGGGGCCGAGCAGCAGGGAGGGCAGGAACTGCAGCGCCACGGTTATTCCCACAGCCGTCACGGAGCCCGAGAGTTGCAGCACCAGCCAGTCCTGGGCAATCCGCTGCATCCAGATGGCGATGACGGCGATGAAGTGGCCCGCGGCAAAGATCCGGAAGTTGGGCACTCTCAGGGAGATGAAGGTGTGCTTCCAGGGGAGCCGTTCAGCGACGACGGGAATGGGCTGGGTCTGGTTGTTCGGCGGCGTTGACCGCGCCGCGTCGATGACTGGTTGGGAGACGGAAGCCGACGAAGGCGGTGGGGGTGCCACAGGAGTGTCCTCAAAATTGCGGGCGGGCTGGGATGTCCTTAACGCTAGGCTGGCGGAGCCGATTATGGAGCCGTATGGTCCCTATAACTCGTATTGCAAAACGCAATAACCCGGCCATTCCGGGGACCGGTCCAACAGACAGCGGAGTCAGAAATGTTCGAACCAGCCCAGTTGCGCTCCTTCCTGGCGGTAGCGGATACGCTCAGCTTCACCAAGGCCGCCGAGCGCCTGGGCCTGGCCCAGCCCACCATCAGCCAGCACATCCGCAAGCTGGAAGCGGCCGCAAAGCGCAGCCTCATTACCCGTGACACCCGTGACGTCCGGCTTACCGACAACGGTGATGCCATGGCGGGGTTCGCGCGGACCATCCTGTCCGCCCATGACGCCGCAGCCCGCTACTTCTCCGGCTCGGCCATGCGCGGACGCCTCAGGTTCGGCACGGCGGACGACCTTGCCATCACCGGGTTGCCCCGGATCCTCCGGGAGTTCCGGCAGATCTACCCCCAGATCAACCTGGAACTGACCGTGGGGCAAAGCGACCAGCTGTACCGCAAGCTCAACGCCGGCCAACTGGACCTTGTCTTCGTGAAATGGGTTGCCGGCGCAAAAGACGGCACGGTGGTCCAGCATGATTCCTTTTCCTGGGTTGGCCTGGAACAGACCGTGCTGGAGCAGGGGATGCCTGTTCCGCTCATCGCCTATCCGGCGCCGAGCCTGAGCCGGAAACTGGCCATCGATGCCCTGGAAGCCCACGGCAGGACCTGGCGGATCACCTGCACCACGCGGCAGATCAGCGGCGTCCTGGCTGCGGTCCGGGCGGGCATCGGGGTGGCAGTCATGCCAACGTCACTGGTGCCCGAAGACCTCAAGATCATCACCCGCCGGTTCGATCTTCCGGCTGTGGGGGATGTGGACTTCACCCTGATCCGCAACCCGCTGGCCAACGCCGAGGTCATCGACGCCCTCACCCAGTCGATCGTGGGCCGGACCATTAACCGCCAAACCTAACTCTCCAACCACGCAATTTCCAGCATTTAGGTAAGTTAGGTGACCCGTGTCCATTGATAGGGGAATCGGCATCCCCTATGCTGGGTTTCCAAGGTCAAGCAGCAGGCCAGTTCACCCAAACAAGCGCCAATCCGCATGCCGGAAAACCGCTTGGGACAGGCAGCCAATGACGACAGCCAGGAACATCCACCCAGGTTCTGCGCACGCACGCCCGTACTCCACAGCACGGCCGTCCACCCGTCAGAACACCCTCGGAACCGGACACGCCTCAGTAGACTCCGGTTACGTGGGAAAACCCACCTGCGACAAGTGCCGTACGGACGAGTTCGTCTACCTCGAGTCGTACATTCCGCCCACCTACAGGCGTGACGGAACGGTAGCCACCCTAGGCGAAGTGGCCTACACCTGCACCCACTGCGAGGATTTCTCGGCCCACAGCGTCCCCGTCACCTGGACGCCGCCGGGCTGGTACCTGGGCTAACGGACATACAAAAGGGTCCGGTGGTTGAGCTTGTGAAAACAAACCCAACCACCGGACCCTTTTTGTGCCTTCCGGCCCTAGATCAGCGCATCGGACAGGTGGTTCGGCGTGCCGAATCGGTGCGCGGTGATGCTGACGGCCTGCTCGTGCAGGAACGGCAGCAGTTCCACGCGGCCTGCCTCGGTGACAGGGTGGGCGTAAATGGCCAGGTCGGGCCGGCCGCCGGTAGCTTCGGCGAGCGCGGAGGCGTCTCCACCAATCAGCCGGATGCGGGCGCCTGACAGCTTACCCGCGGCGGCGAGGTGTCCGGCGGAAGCCAGCCAGCCGGCGTCGGACTCCAGCGTCACGTCGATGTCCTGCGCGGTAAGCACGGAGCGCAGCTGGGCGGGAAGTTCGGCGGCGGTGGACACGGTGAGTGCCGAACCCGCCAGCACGCCTGCCGCCACGGTCCGGACGAGGTGCGCCAGCGGCGCACCTTCGGAGAGGCGGATGGTGACGGGCAGGTTGCGGTAGCGGAAGATGTTCCGCTCGGCGCTCAGCCCGGAAACGTCCTTGGCGGTGCCGAACTCCTCAGCCCATGCCTCGGCGTCGGATGCCAGGGCCCGCTGGACGGACTCCAGCTCTCCGGGCTGCATTGCGGAGCCGGCCGCGTTGAGGATGCGCCGGACAGCCGGGTGGCCGACGGCGGCGGTGGAGGTGCTGCGGGCAGGGGTCCAGTCGCCCAGGCCGGCGAGGTAGTTGGGTCCGCCGGCCTTGGTGCCGGCACCAACAGCGGACTTCTTCCAGCCGCCGAACGGCTGGCGCTGAACGATGGCGCCGGTGATGCCGCGGTTCACGTACAGGTTTCCGGCCTGGATGCCCTCCAGCCAGGTACCCAGTTCCTCCGAGTTCAGGGAGTGCAGGCCTGCCGTGAGTCCGTACTCGATCTGGTTCTGGATGGCGATGGCCTCTTCGAGGGTGTCCGCGGTCATGACGCCCAGGACCGGGCCGAAGAACTCGGTGAGATGGAAGTAGGAACCGCGCCTGACGCCGTAGCGCACGCCCGGGCTCCACAGCCGTCCGGAGTCATCCAGCTTCCTGGGCTCCACGGCCCAGCTCTCCCCCTCGCCCAGCGTGGTCAGGGCGTTGAGGAGCTTGCCGTTGGCGGGCTCGATGATGGGGCCCATCTGGCTGGTGGGATCCTGCGGGTAACCCACCTTGAGGGAGGTGACGGCGTCGATCAGCTGGTTGTGGAACCGCTTGGACTTCGCCACCGAGCCCACCAGGATCACCAGTGAGGCGGCGGAGCACTTCTGGCCGGCGTGGCCGAACGCGGAGTAGGCCACGTCCTTTGCGGCCAGGTCCAGGTCTGCGCTGGGGGTGACGATGATGGCGTTCTTGCCGCTGGTCTCGGCCAGCAGCGGCAGGTCCTTGCGGAAGGACCGGAACAGCTCTGCGGTTTCGTAGCCGCCGGTGAGGATCACGCGGTCCACGGCCGGGTGGGAGATCAGCTGCTTGCCCAGCTCACGTTCGCCCAGCTGGACCATGGTGAGCACGCCCTTGGGGACGCCGGCTTCCCAGAGCGCCTCCACCATGACGGCGCCGCTGCGGGCGGCCTGCTTGGCGGGCTTGATGACGACGGCGGAGCCGGCGGCGAGCGCCGCGAGGGTGGACCCGGCGGGGATGGCCACCGGGAAGTTCCACGGCGGAGTGACGACGGTGAGCTTGGCCGGGACGAAGGTGGCGCCGTCGACCGTGTCCAGCTTGCGCGCGGACTCGGCGTAGTAATGCGCGAAGTCCACTGCTTCGCTGACCTCGGGGTCGCCCTGGTCGATCGTCTTGCCGGTTTCGCTGGCCATGACCTCCAGGAGGTCGGCGCGGCGGGCCTCGAGGATTTCGCCGGCGCGGTGCAGGATTTCGGCACGTTCGCCGCCGGAGAGTTCGCCCCAGGCCTTGCCCTTGTCCACGGCGTTGGCGATGGCGCTGTTGAGCGTTTCCTCGTCGTTGATGAAGGCGGCCTTCACGGCTGCATCCCCCAGGGTGGAGGACGGGACGCGCTCCAGGATGGCGCGGCCCCACGTACGGTTGGCGGGCAGGGCGGGGTCGGTGTCCGGGGTGTTCCGGAAGCCGGTGTGCGGCATGGGCTCCGGGGGCAGCTTACGGTCCTGGCGGCGGTTGGGCAGCGGCACACTGTTGTCCAGGGCTTCGAGGGAGGCGAGGAAGCGCTGCTTCTCGCGCTCGAAGAGCCCTTCGTTTTCGCTCAGTTCGAAGACGGCCGACATGAAGTTTTCCTGGCTGGCGCCCTCTTCCAGGCGGCGGATCAGGTAGGCGATGGCGACGTCGAACTCGGACGGGTGCACCACGGGGGTGTACAGCAGCAGGGAGCCGACGTCCTTCTTGACGGCTTCGGCCTGGCCCTGTGCCATGCCCAGCAGCATTTCGAACTCGACGCCGGATTCCACGCCGCGCTGCTTGGCCAGCAGCCACGCGAAGGCGATGTCGAACAGGTTGTGGCCCGCGACGCCGATCCGGATGTTCTTGATGCGCTCCGGGTGCAGCGAGTAGTTGATGACGCTCTTGTAGCTGGTGTCGGAGTCCTGCTTGGAGCCCCAGGTGGCCAGCGGCCAGTCGTGGAGGGAGGATTCCACCTGTTCCATGGGCAGGTTGGCGCCCTTCACCACGCGGACCTTGATGCCGGCGCCGCCGTGGGCGCGGCGTTCGGCTGCCCAGTCCTGCAGCCGGATCATCGCGGACAGCGCGTCCGGGAGGTAGGCCTGGAGCACGATGCCGGCCTCGAGGTTCTTGAATTCGGGCTTGTCCAGGATCCGGGTGAAGACCGCAATGGTCATGTCCAGGTCCTTGTACTCCTCCATGTCCAGGTTGATGAACTTGGCCTTGGGGAAGGAAGCAGCCCGCTGGAAGAGCGGCGTGAGCTTTTCGACGACGTGTTCCACGGCTTCGTCAAAGGCCCAGGCGGAGTGCGGGGCCACGGTCGAGGAGACCTTGATGGAGACGTAGTCGACGTCGGGGCGCGCCAGCAGCGTGTGCGTGCCCTCGAGCCGGCGGGAGGCTTCGTGCTCGCCGAGGACTGCCTCGCCCAGGAGGTTGACGTTGAGCTTGATGCCGTCCTTCCTGATCTTGGCGATGGCCGGGCCCAGCTTGGCGTCAGTTGCGTCAACGATCAGGTGGCCCACCATTTCGCGGAGCACCTTGCGGGCGATGGGGATGACCACCTGCGGCATGACCGGGGCCATGGTGCCGCCAAGGGCCACGGCGCTGCGCATGTACCAGGGCAGGAAGGCCGGAACCTTGGGGGCCAGCTTTGCCAGGTTGCGGGCGGCGACGTTCAGGTCTTCGGGGCGGACGACGCCGTCCACGAAGCCGACGGTGAATTCCAGGCCGTTGGGGTCCTTCAGGACACCGGCCAGCTGCTGGGCGGAAGCGTCGACGGGGACCTTGGAGGCCTCGGTCAGCCAGCGCCGGACCAGGGCGATTGCCTCATCGGCGAGGGCCTTGGCCTGGGGGACGTCGGCGTCGACTTTCTGCGGTGCCGCGCCGGCGCTCAGTACTGGTTCCATTGCAACGTGGGTCATTGTTTTCCCGTACTTTCTCTGGGTTGGGAGGAGGTCTTTCCACCAGTATGAGCTTCCACTCACATAAGATAAAGCGATCTTTTCCAACCAATACAGGTTAGGAAAACCGATGCTTCTATAGCCTCCAAACCCCGCCCACCTACGGCCCTCAAGGTCCAGACCCCCATCACCTGATGCGCCCTCACCACCGACGCCCCATCACCTGATGCAGGAAATCCAGGAACCCGTCAGCAGTACGTGAAAAGCACCAAACCCTCCCCCACGAAGGTGGGAGAGGGCTTGGCAGGACGCCTCTTTATCTGATGTCGCGTTTGGGAAAAACGCGCAATAGATGGTGGGGCGTTTCGGAAATAGCCGTCAGATGTGAGCGGGCGTTCGAAGAGGGGCTAAGAGAGGGGGCGGTGCAGCTCCACGAGTTCCTCGTGCCGCGGGCTATTGGGGTTCATCAATGAGTGCTTGCGCCCGTAGCCAAAGTAGATGGCAAGGCCAATGATCAGCCACACAACGAACCGCACCCAGGTTTCCCACGGCAGCTGGGTCATCAGGAATCCGGAGGCCAGGATGCCGAAGGCCGGCACCACCGGCATAAAGGGCAGCCGGAAGGTGCGCGCAGCATCAGGGCGCTTGTAACGGAAGATGATGACGGACAGGCAGACGACGACGAACGCCGCCAGGATGCCGATGTTCGTCAGGTCGGCCACTTCCTTGATGGGGAAGACGCCGGCCAGGAATGCCGAGGTAATGCCCGCAATCCAGGTAACGCGCTGGGGTGTGCCGTGACGGTCGGTCTTGGAGAACCAGCCCGGGAGGAGCCCATCGCGACTCATGGAGAACCAGACGCGGGTGACGCCCAGCAGGAAGGTGAGCATCACGGTGAGGATGGACAGCACGGCGAACACCGAGATGATGGTGGCGACGACCGGAAGTCCCACGGAGGTGAAGGCGGAGGCGAAGCCGGCCTTCGGGTCGATGTCCTTGTAGTTCTGCATGCCGGTCAGGACCAGAGTGGCGGCTACGTAGAGGAGCATGGCCACTATCAGCGAGAGCACAATCGCCTTGGGCATGTGCTTCTTGCCGTCCTTGGCTTCCTCGGCCGCGGTACTCATGGCATCGTAGCCAAATACTGCGAAGAATACGGTGGCCGAACCTGCCACCACGGGTCCAAATCCGCTTGGCATGAACGGGTTGTAGTTGTTGGTGTCGATGTAGAACACGCCCAGGCCGATGATGAAGAGGATCAGGACAACCTTGATGGCGACGGCCACAAGCTCAAACCTGCCGAAAGCCTTGGTGCCCCGGGACAGGATCCATGTCACGAGCAGGCAGACCAGGATGGCGGGAATGTTGACGATGCCGCCCTTGCCCTCGTCCACCGTGGAGGTCATCCAGGCCGGCATGTGGATGCCGATGCCGGCGAGGAAGGCGTCAAGGTAACCGGAGATGCCGATGGCCACCACGGCCACGATGGCGATGTACTCCAGCAGCAGGTCCCAGCCGATAAACCAGCCGATCACCTCGCCGAGCGCAACGTAGCCGTAGGTGTAGGCCGAGCCGGCGCGCGGAATCATGCCAGCGAATTCTGCGTAGGAGAGCGCCGCTGCCGCTGATGCAAGGCCGGCGATCAGGAAGGAGATCAGCACCGCGGGCCCCACACCCGGGTTGTCGCCGCTGCCTGCCGCCACCAGCCCCGCCAGGGAGAAAATGCCGACGCCGATAATGCCGCCGACGCCGATGGCCGTGAGCTGCCACAGCCCAAGGGATTTGAAGAGGCCGCTGTGCTTGTTCTCCTCTTCGATGTCGTCGACGGGTTTGCGCCGCATGATTGATTGACTCATATCTCTACTGCTCATCAAGAACTCCTGCTTGGGGTGCGGTCCCATCACGACGCACGGAACGGCTGTGATGGGCGTAACTCGATCCCAACAGTATGCGTGCGGCATTGCGTTAGATAAAGTGACTACTTCTAACCTATATTCGTTAGTTTCAGTTAGGAATGCATCATGCTGGACGTTCGCCGGCTCCGCCTGCTCCGCGAGTTAAGCATCCGGGGGACCCTTGCAGAGGTGGCCGAGGCACTGCAGTACAGCCCGTCGTCGGTATCGCAGCAGCTGGCCCTCCTGGAGAAGGAAGTGGGCGTGGAGCTGCTCCGGAAGACCGGGCGGCGGGTACAGCTGACGCCGCAGGCCGAGGTCCTGGTGGCCCACACGGCGCAGTTACTGGAGACCATGGAGCAGGCCGAGGCGGACCTGGCCGCGTCACTGACCACCGTGACCGGCACCGTGAGGATTGCCGTGTTCCAGTCGGCGGCGCTGGCGCTGATGCCGGACACGCTGACCCGGATGGCCGCCACCTACCCCGAGGTTCGGATCGAGATGATCCAGCGCGAGCCGGAAACCGCGCTGCACGAAACCTGGGCCCGGGACTTCGACCTGGTGATCGCGGAGCAGTACCCCGGGCACGCTGCCCCCCGCTACCCCGAGCTGGACCGGGTGAAGCTGACCACCGACGCCATCCGGCTGGCCGTTCCGCCGGCAGCTGGCGGCGGGCCGGCCATCCGCGGGATCGAGGACACTGCAGAGCTGGCCTGGGTCATGGAACCCCGGGGTGCAGCGTCCCGGCACTGGGCGGAACAGGCGTGCCGCAGTGCCGGTTTCGAACCGGATGTCCGGTTCGAAACCGCCGACCTCCAGGCCCAGGCCCGGCTGATCGAGTCCGGCAACGCGGTGGCGCTGATGCCGGACCTGGTGTGGACCGGCCGCGGCACCACGGCCCAACTGCTGGAGCTTCCCGGCAAGCCGCACCGCACCATTTTCACCTCGGTCCGCCGCTCCAGCGCGCAGCGCCCGGCCATCCTTGCCGCCAGGGAGACCCTCGCTGCGGCCGCCGCGGCAGTGGCAAGGGACGACGCCGGGTGACCGGCCGCCGTCGTACCTCTCCCTTGCTGCGCCGCCAGAGAGCACGTGGCTGCGCAGGGGCGCCCCCTGCCTAGGAGCCCGTGTAACACTGCGCCCGCGTACGTGACTGCAGTGTTTCCTGCGTCACTGCAGGCAACGGGCCGCAGGTCTAGACTGGAGCCGTTATGAATCGAACAATGTTCAAGTCCAAAATCCACCGGGCCACCGTGACGCACGCCGACCTGCACTATGTAGGTTCGGTCACCGTCGACCTCGACCTGCTCGAAGCCGCCGACATCCTTCCCGGCGAGCTGGTGTCCATCGTGGACGTCACCAACGGCGCGCGGCTTGAGACGTACACCATCGCCGGCGAGCGCGGTTCCGGCGTGATCGGCATCAACGGTGCAGCGGCGCACCTGATGCACGAGAACGACATCGTCATCCTGATCACCTACGCCGAAATGACCACCGAAGAGGCCAGGGCCTACGAGCCCAAGGTGGTCCACGTCGACCAGGACAACCGGATCATCCAGCTGGGCAACGACCCCGCCGAAGGCCTCACGCCAGGGATGATGCGCCCCCCTTTCGCGCTTAACAACGCCGCCCTCTAACCGGAGCGTGTGTCCCGGTCCCTTCGTCCGCTGCGCCCAAAAGGCAGGCGTTTGCCACAAGGCTGACCCTTGCTAGGAGTGCTGGCCGGCTTCTTCGTGGTCTGGTGCATCATCCTGGTGGGATGGTTCGTGGGCCGGCGGAAGATCCTGGGGGACAACGCGCGGCCCGTCCTCAGCGGCCTCACCTTCTTCGTCGCCAGCCCCGCCCTCCTCTTTGAAACCCTCAGCAAGGCCCGCCTGCAGGAAGTGTTCGCCGAGCCCCTGCTGGTCACGGCCGCGGCTGCCATGACCACGGCGGCCATCTTCTTCACGATCGCCAGGTTCTGGCTGAAGCGGGCACTGCCCGAGTCGCTGATGTCGGCCATGTCCGCATCCCTGGCGAACTCCGCGAACCTGGGTATTCCCATCGCGGTATATGTCCTGGGCGACGCAAGCTACGTGGCCCCACTGCTGATCTTCCAGCTGGCGTTCTTCACGCCGATGTTCCTAATGATCCTGGACTCGAGCACCAGCACGCACCGCACCACCGTGATCGGGTTCTTCCTGATGATCCTGCGCAATCCCATGATCGTGGGTTCCGGCCTGGGGCTGCTGGTGGCCGGTACCGGCTTCCAGGTTCCGGCGCTGGTCATGGAGCCCATCCACCTGATCGGCGGCGCGGCCATCCCCGCAATGCTGATCGCGTTCGGCATGAGCCTGAACGGTACCCGGCCGCTGCAGGCCTCGGCGGGGCGCCGGGTGGACACCCTGCTGGCCAGCGGCTTCAAGCTCGCCGTGCAGCCTGCGTTAGCCTATGTTTTCGCCCGCTTCACGCTGGGAATGGACGGCAACGCACTGTTCGCGGTGGTGGTCACTTCCGCCCTGCCCACCGCGCAGAACGTCTTCGTGGCCGCCAGCAGGTACCAGACCGGGCTGACCGTTGCCAAGGACACCGTGCTGATCACCACCGTGGTGGCCGTACCGGCGATGATCGGCGTCGCGCTCTTGCTGGCCTGACCGTGGCCGGCGTAACTGTGATGGCAGCACTGACCCCTATGACAGCACTGACCCCTGGAGGGCTGATGAATACCGTGTTGGATACCGTGGTGATTGGCGGCGGAGCTATGGGCTCTGCGGCAGCGTGGGCGCTGTCCCGCCGGGGCCGCGGGGTGACACTGGTGGAGCAGTTCGGCCCCGGGCACAAGATCGGCGCGTCCCACGGCGCCACCCGCAACCTGAACCCCGGTTACCACCAGCCCGACTACGTGGACATGCTCGCGGAGGGGCTGGCGCTGTGGGAGGAACTGGAGCAGGACAGCGGCGTGCAGTTGCTGGCGCGCACCGGCATTGTCGCCCACGGCCCCGGCGGGGACCTGCCGAAGGTCTCCCAGGCCCTCACCGAGGCCGGTATCAGCGCCGAATTCCTGGACCCCGCCGAGGCCGGCGAACGCTGGCGCGGCATTCGGTTCGATCAGCAGGTCCTGCATATGCCCGACGGCGGCCAGCTCAACCCGGAGGCGGCGCTGCCCGCCTTCCAGCGGCTGGCTTCAGACCGCGGCGCCGAGATCAGGCACCACACCAAGGTGGTGGACTTCGAGGTTTTCGACGACGGCGTGCGGCTGGTGCTTGAATCGGCTGCGGGCTCGGAGGTGGTCACCGCAGCCCAGGCCGTGGTCACGGCCGGCGGCTGGACGGAGAAGCTGCTGGCCAGGGTTGCGGGCAAGGACGCTGCCGCGTTCCGGATCCCGAAGCTGCGGGTGACGCAGGAGCAGCCCGCCCATTTCCGGGTGGCCGACGCCGGGGCAGTGTGGCCCGGCTTTAACCACTACCCGGGCCCGGACTACCAGGGCTGGTACTCCCCCGTGTACGGGATGCAGACCCCCGGCGAAGGCATTAAGGCCGGCTGGCACGGGGTTGGCCCGGTAGTGGACCCGGACCAGAGAGACTTCCTGCCGGAACCGAAACAGCTCGCCGCCCTGCAGGACTACGCACGGCAGTGGCTGCCCGGCGTCGACCCCGATTCCTTCGAGGCCATCAGCTGCACGTACACCACCACCCCGGACGAGGACTTTGTCCTGGACCGCATCGGGCCCGTCGTCATCGGTGCGGGCTTCTCCGGCCACGGCTTCAAGTTCACGCCGGTGGTGGGGCGGATCCTGGCCGACCTTGCCACCGGGACCCGGCCCGCGCCGTCGATCTTCCGGGCGTCCCGCTAGGGGCCCGACCTAGAGAAAGAGAACCAGTGATGACAATCCCAGAAGAAGTCGACACTCCGGAGATCCTGGTCGACCGGGATGTGCTCCAGCGCAACATCGACCGCATGGCCGCTGCCGTCCACGCGAAAGGCTTGAGCCTCCGACCCCACGTGAAAACCCACAAGGTGCCCGAAATCGCGCAACTGCAGCTGGCGGCCGGGGCAGTAGGCATCACTGTAGCCACCCTCGGGGAGGCTGAAGTCTTTGCAGAACACGGAGCTACCGACATCTTCATCGCTTACCCCATCTGGGTCGGTCCTCGTCAAGCCGAACGCCTGCGCCGGCTTGCTGCCACCACAAAGATCTCAGTAGGACTCGATTCACGGGAGGCCGCCCAAGCTATGGGAGCGTCCTTGGATGACGCAGCCGGCGACTTTGACGTGCTGCTGGAAATCGACAGCGGCCATCACCGAAGCGGAATCGCCCCAGGTGCGGTCGTTGACGTGGCCCACGCCGCGGCACGCGCCGGTCTGAGGGTAAGAGGCGTCTTCACCTTCCCGGGCCACAGCTACGCCCCCGGGATGCCCCTGAAAGCAACCGAAGAAGAACAGTTGGCCCTCGGCCAGGCCTCGGACCTGCTCACACAAGCAGGATTTGAAATCCTGCATCGCAGCGGCGGTTCAACTCCCACCGCCACTCTCACCGGCGATTCCGTAGCCACCGAGGTCCGGCCAGGAGTTTATGTCTTCAATGACGCCCAGCAACTGGAACTGGAACGATGCGCCCCTGAAGACATCGCACTGACCGTCGCCGCAACAGTGGTAAGCCGGCATGAGGGCGACGACGTCATACCGCGAAGGATCGTCCTGGACTCTGGCAGCAAAATCCTGGGCGGCGACCGACCTGCGTGGACCACCGGCTTTGGACGGCTGCTCGACTATCCCGAAGCACGCATCACCGCGCTCTCGGAACATCACGCTACCGTGGTCTGGCCAGCAGATGCAGAGCTCCCGCCTCTCGGAGGGCGGTTACGGGTGATACCGAACCACGTATGCGTGGCCGTGAATCTGGTTGACGAGATCACTGTCGTCGACAACGGCAAAATTGTGGACCGCTGGCGCGTAGCCGCACGCGGAAAAAACAAATAGCGCGGGGAAGAAAACACACATTCGCCCGTAAGGCTTGTCTGTAGGAACATCCCCGCCGGCGGCAGCCTAGCCGGAGCTGCCTTCCGCACTGGTGGGCATCGGCTCGGCGTCGAACTTGCCGCTGTCTTCTGCCCTCACCACAGGCATCGCCAGCACCGCGGCCACCGTCAGCAGCCCGGCCACCAGCGCGGCCAGGAACACGGCACCGGAGGCGCTGATTACCGTGGCGGGATCGGCGTTGCCTCCGCTGCTGCCGCCGTAGATGGAGTTGGCCACGGCACCGAACACAGCCACGCCCAGGGCGCTGCCGATGGAGCGGGCAAACATGTTGGTGCTGGTCACCACGCCGCGTTCATGCCACGGCACGCTGGACTGGGCGGAAATCAAGGTGGGCGTGGCCAGCAGGCCCAGGCCAAGCCCGACGACGAAGCAGCTGATGGCGATCAGCGCCACGTTGGGGGAAGCGGCCGTCAGGGACAGGATCAGCAGGCCGGCCACCGCAATGGCGATGCCGATCAGGGCAGTGGACTTGAACCCGATCCGCAGGTAGAACATCCCGGCCTGCGAGGCACTGAGCGGCCAGCCCAGGGTCAGGGCTGCGAGCGCCAGGCCTGCCACCAGGGGCGAGGAGGACAATGCGCCTTCCAGGAAGGTGGGCACGTAGGAGGTCAGCCCGATCATCATCGCGCCAACCCCGAAGGACACCAGCGCGGTGGTGGCCAACAGGCGGCGGGACACTACCCAGGCCGGGAGGATGGGTTCCGCTGCCCGCCACTCCACCAGCAGGAACGCAACCAGGAGCACGGCCCCGACAACAAACACGCCAATGCTGATGGGCGAGTTCCATGCCCACGCCTGGCCGCCCTGGAGGGCGCCGAGGATGAGCAGGCCGAGCGATCCGGCCAGCAGCACCGCCCCGGCGTAGTCCACCTTGTGCGTGGCGCGTTCCACGTTTTCGTGGAGGGTGCGGATCAGCATCCATCCGGCCAGCAGGCAGAGCGGCACGTTGACAAGGAAGATGCCGCGCCAGATGCCCAATGCTGAAAAGATGCCGCCCAGGCTGGGGCCCACCACGGAGGAGATGGCCCAGACGCTGGCCAGGTAGCCCTGGACCTTCGCGCGCTCCTGAAGGGTGTAGATGTCGCCGGCGATGGTGACGGCCACCGGCAGTACCGCACCGGCGCCGAGTCCCTGCAGTGCGCGGAAGGCGATCAGTGAGGGCATGCTCCACGCGACCCCGCAGAGCACCGAGCCGAGGAGGAACAGGCCAATCCCGATCAGGATAATGGGCTTGCGGCCTGCCATGTCCGAGAGTTTGCCGTAGATGGGCACGGACACTGCCTGCGCCAGCAGATACGCCGAGAACAGCCAGGGGAAGGACGAGAAGCCGCCCACGTCACGGACGATCGACGGCACCGCCGTGGCCACGATGGTTGAGTCAATGGCCACCAGGCCGGTGGAGAGCATCAGGGCAATAAGGATGGGTCCCCGCTCGGACCGGAACCCTACGCCGTCTTTTACGTTCGCCATGGTCAGACCCGCACCAGTCCGGCGGCCTGGGCCAGCAGTTCGACCGAGCGCAGCCGTGCCTGGGTGCCCGGGCTCTGGTGGGCCACGATGAGTTCGTCGGCGTCGGCGTGATTGCCGAAGCTGTCCAGGTAGTCCATCACCATGTCAGGGGTGCCCACGGCCGAGTAGGTCATCATCTGCGCCATGTGCCGTCCCTGCGGCGAGTCGAGGATCATGTCCGCTTCGTCGTCGGTGAATTCGCGGGTGCCGCCGCCGAAGAACAGCGAGACGCGGGCGCGCTTGGTGGCCTGCAGCATCTCCTGGGCCTCTGCGGCGGAGTCGGCGGCGATGACGTTGACGCCGGCGATGACGTGCGGGGCGTCCAGCTGGGCGGAGGGCTTGAATTCGCGGCGGTAGGTGGCCACGGCATCCTGCAGGGCTGCGGGAGCGAAGTGTGAGGCGAAGGCGTACGGCAGGCCCAACTGCGCGGCCAGCCGGGCGCCGAACAGGGAGGAGCCCAGGATGTACAGCGGCACGTTGGTTCCCTTGCCGGGCGTAGCCTCAACGCCCTGGATGCGGGTGGGGCCGGTCAGGTAGCCCTGAAGTTCCAGGACGTCCTGCGGGAAGCTGTCCGCGGACATCGGGTCGCGGCGCAGGGCCCGCATGGTGTTTTGGTCGCTGCCCGGGGCCCGGCCCAGGCCAAGGTCGATCCGGCCCGGGTGCAGGGTTTCCAGGGTGCCGAACTGTTCGGCGATGGTCAGCGGGGAGTGGTTGGGCAGCATAATGCCGCCGGCCCCCAGGCGGATGCTTTCGGTGTGCGCGGCCACGTGGGCGATCAGCACGCTGGTGGCGGAGGAAGCGATGGAGGACATGTTGTGGTGCTCGGCGTACCAGATGCGCCGGTAGCCCAGCTTTTCGGCGCTTTGCGCCATGGCCACGCTGCCCGCCAGGCTCTCCGCCGCCGTCTGGCCTTTGCCGATGGTTGCCAGGTCAAGGATGGAGAGGGGAAGAGTCACGTCGGATGCGGCCTTTCAGGAACGTTTCGTAAGAAGGCGCCGGCCGGGTCACGGCGGCACTTCATGCATAACGACGGCGGTCCCGGGCTTATTTCGTGATTTCCGGAATACTCAGCACACTGATGAGGTTGCCGCCCCTATGAGCCATGATTCAACGAACCAGCTGGAACTGTCCGCAACGATTGACCTGAAGGATCTGGGAACCGTGCACAGGCTCGGCTTCGGTGCCATGCGCATCGTCGGTGACGGTGTCTGGGGTGAGCCCGCAGACCGCAAGGCCGCCGTGGCCGTGCTGCGCCGCGCCGTCGAACTCGGCGTGGACTTCATTGACACCGCTGACTCCTATGGTCCCAACATCAGCGAGGAAATCATCGCCGAGGCCCTGCATCCGTACCAGGAGGGGCTGAAGATCGCCACGAAGGTGGGCTTCACGCGCACCGGACCCAACAAGTGGATCCCCGTGGGCCGGCCGGAATACCTGCGCCAACAGACGGAACTGAGCCTGCGCAAGCTCAAGGTGGACACCCTGGACCTGCTGCAGCTGCACCGCATCGACCCTAAGGTGGACGCTGAGGAACAGTTTGGCGTGCTCCGCGAGCTCCAGGACGAAGGCAAGGTCCGGGCCCTCGGCCTGTCCCAGGTCAGCGTGGCGGAGCTCGAAGCGGCCGGGAAGCACTTCACCGTGTCCACCGTGCAGAACCGCTACAACCTGACTGACCGCAGCTCTGAGGACGTGCTGCGCTACTCCGAGGAGAACGGCATCGGCTTCATCCCGTGGGCACCGATTTCGGCGGGCGAGCTTGCCCGGCCGGGCGGCCCGCTGGACGAAGCAGCCAAGCGTCTGGGCGCCACCACCTCCCAGGTGGCACTGGCCTGGCTGCTGCGCCGCTCCCCCGTCATGATGCCCATCCCGGGCACCGGTTCCGTGCAGCACCTTGAAGAGAACATGGCCGCCGCCGGCATCACGCTCGACGACGACACTTACGCCGAGCTCGAAGCGGCCGGCAACTAAAGATTTAGAGACAGGAGCTACACCATGGCAAACATCCTGATGGTCGTATCGGCCGCCGATTCCCTCACCATGAAGGACGGCAGCGAGCACCCCACCGGCTACTGGGCGGAGGAACTGGTGGTGTCCCACCAGACCCTGACCGATGCCGGCAACACGGTCCACATTGCAACGCCCGGCGGCAGGAAGCCCACCGTGGACCAGGTGAGCCTGGCCGCCGAATCCGCCGGCGGCGAGGACCGGGCGCAGGGCTTCCGGGACTACCTGGCAAAGATCGACGGCGAGCTGTCGCACCCGCTGGTCCTGGCCGACGTCGACATTGCCGCCTATGACGCCGTCGTCATGCCCGGCGGCCACGGCCCCATGGCCGACCTCTACAAGGACGCCGACCTTGGCCGGCTCCTGGTGGCAGCCAACAGGGACCGCAAGATCATCGCGCCGTTCTGCCACGGCCCGGCGGGGCTGCTGAGCGCAACGGACGACGACGGCGGGTTCGCTTTCAAGGGCCGCCGCCTGACGGTCTTCACCAACGAGGAAGAGCTGGGCGGCGGGACCGGCGAGAACACGCCCTGGCTGGTGGAGGATGCGCTGAAGGAGAAGGGCGCCGTCGTGGAGAACGGCGCCGCCTGGAGCTCCAACGTAGTCCGTGACGGCAACCTCATCACCGGGCAGAACCCGCAGTCCAGCGAGGACGTGGCAAAGGAAGTCCTGGCTGCCCTGCCGTAGCCCGCAGTTCAACAGGCAGTGCAGTAAAGAGGGGACCAGTTCGCATGGGCTGGTCCCCTCCTTGCGGCGCACGTCCTTGGGCGCCGGCCTTCATTCCTTGTGATCAGGCGGCACAGCCCCCGTTCGCGATGGAGGGGTCGATCGCTGCGATCTGCTTCTGGATGTCCGCCAGCTGGGTCTGGAGGCTGGACACCAGCAGCTTCTGCGCCTTGATCGCGTCGGCGTTGTTCCCCTTCTTGGCCTGGAGGGCCCGGAGAGTGTCCTGGGCGGCGGTAACCTGGGCGTCCACCGTGCTCAGCTGACCCTGCAGCACCTTGAGGTTTGCTTCCGCCGTGCTGATCTCCCCGTTGAGGCTGTCGAGCTGGTCCAGCAGCGGCTGTACCCGCGTCTGCAGCTCAAGGACGTTGGCTTCGGCGGTGGCGATCTGGCCGTTGAGGGCCGTAATCCGTGCCACCAGGTCGTCACCCAACTGGTTGAGCGCCGCGATGTCCGCCGTCTTCGAGGCAACGGCCGTGTTGGCGGCGTCCAGGGTGGCTTGAAGCGCCGGAAGCTGCAGCTGCAGGGCTGATATCTCGGCGTTCTTGTCATCCACCGCTCCGTTGGCCGCTGCCAGCGCGTCCTTTGCCTGGGCCAGGGTCCCGTTCAAGCCGTCGAGGATAGCCCTCTGGTCAGTAATGGCCTCCTGGGCCTGCTCAACGTTGTCCGTGAGGGTGGGCAAGGCGTCTTCGAGGTCCTTCACCACCTGCTGCTGGGCCGTGACCGCGGCAGCAGCGTCCTTCGCGGCCTGCTCGAGCCCCGGGAGCTCTCCCTGCAGGGTGGCGAGCTCGGCCTGCTTCGTGGCAACAGCCGCGTTGGCCTGGTTCACGGCGTCCTGGAGCGCAGGCACCTGCGCCTTGAGGGTGGCAATGTCATTCTGCTTTGCGGTCACTGCTGCGTTGGCGGCATCGAGCGCCGCCTGCAGCGGGGCAGCATTCTGCTGCAGCGTGCTGCTTTCCTGCTGCTTTGCCAGCAGTTGTGAGTTCAAACTGTCCACTTGCGTCTGGAGGGTCTTCAGGTCGCCCTGGAGCCCGGAGATCAGCGTATTCTTGTCGGCGATCTGGCTATTCACTGCCGTCAACTGCGTCTGCAGGCCGTCGCGCTGGGCAATCAGGTCACGCTTTTTCGAGGAGTTGCCGTTGATGGCATCGATCTGCCTGTTCAGGTCGGCGATCTGGCTCTCAAGGCTCGTCTTTTGCGTCTGCAGCGTGGCGAGGTCGCTCTGGGCTTGGGTCAGTGCGGCCTGCTTCGCTGCAATCTGGCCGTTCACCGTTGCGACCTGGGCCTGAAGGCTGGTGATGTCGGCAGTCACCGCAGCAATCTTGGCATTGTTGTCGCTGACAGCCTTTGCGGCTGCCGCCGCGTTGGTTTGAAGGGTCTGCAGGGCCGTCTGGGCTGCCGTAATGTCGGCGTTCTTGGCGTCGAGCGCCGCCTTGGCACTGGAGGCCGCGGACTGCAGGGCGGCCAGTTGCGACTGTGCCGCTGCAATTTCCGCGTTCTTTCCGGTCACTGCGGCATCCGCAGTTGCGGCAGTCTCCTGCAGGCCCGCCAGCGTCGTCTTCGCAGCGTCAACCTTGGCCTGCTGGGCCTCCAAGACTGCGACCGCCGTGTCTCCTGCCTGCTGCAACCTCGTCAGCTCAGCTTGTGCGTCATCGACTGCAGTCTGTGCAGCATCCACCGCGGCGGCGGCCTGCTGCGCTTGGGCGGTCAGGTCAGCCAGCTGATCCTGTGCCTGCTGGATCTGGGTTTCCTTGGCAGCGAGGTCGGAAGCCGCCTGGTCCGCAGCCTGCTGCAGCGCGGAAAGCTCCGTCTGGGCGGCCGCGACGGCTTGGCTGTTGGCCACCAGCTCTGCTGCCAGCTTGTCTGCCTGATCCTTGAGGGCGGCGGAGGCCGTCTGGGCTGCCGCGAGTTCGTCCTGCAGCGGTGCCAGCTGGCTCTCAACGCTTGCCTGCTGGCCCTGAAGGTCGGTAATGGCGGCTTTCGTTGCCTCCACTTGGGCGGCCAGGCTCTTTTGGTCCTCGGTCAGGTTATTCAGCTCTGTCTGCGCTGCTGCTTCCTCACTGTCCAGCTGTGTCTCCTGGGTCGCGAGGTCAGCCAGCGCCTTGTCCGCGTCGGCCTTTTGCGCAGCCAATGCATCCGCTTGTGCCTGGAGCGTGGCCTTGTCCGCCTGCAACGCGGTGATCGCATCGGCATTCTTCTTGGCGGCGGCCTTCAGGAGGTTCTCCTGGACGGCGCCGCGGTGTGACAGCTGATTGACCACCCCGTTACACATTCCCGTGGTGGCTGTTGTGGCTGCAAGTGCCGGCTGGACGAGCACCAGGCTGGTGGTGAGCAATCCGGGCAGGACCACTGCGGCGGCAAGACGCCGGGTCAGAACAGACGTGGACGGGGAAGGGGAAGTGCGCATGCGAGCTCCTGATAAGACCGTTGCAGCGGGCCACTTTGGCCGCCTCATTGCCCCACCGTAAATTCCGGCATATGGGGAGAACACGCGTAGTCACCACCTGTCTTTTTCACCCGGGTACTCGTTTTCTGCTGAAACCGTGACGCCCGTCCTCCCGGACCCTCCCCTGGCCCGAATATGACCGCCGCGGTCGTCCGGTTAACCGCCGTTACTCCCTGTATCCCAGTGTTTCAGGGCCTTTGATTCGCCGCCGGCGGCTGCCGGATAGTTGCAGCAACGCGCACCATCGGCCCGCATCCCCCACCCCTCCAAGGAGGAACCATGACCATCACCACCAGACCCGCCGCCGCCGTGGCCGTTGCCGTCTCCGCACTGCTGGGACTGGCCGCCTGCTCCGACCCCGGCGCCTCGGCGGCGGCAGCACCGTCGTCGTCCGCCACCAACTCCGCCGGCAAGACCTTCAACCTCTCCCCGGACCAGGACCGCTTCAACGTCTCAACCGATCCCGCCGCGGCAGCGCTGGTCCCGGAGCCCATCAAGGCCGACGGCAAGCTGACCGTGGTGACCACCGGCGGCACGGCGCCACTGAGCCTTTTCGCCACGGACAACAAGACCCTGATCGGCAGTGAGGTGGACATCGCCTATGCGGTGGGGGAATCGCTCGGCCTTCGGGTCGAAGTCCTTCCCGTCGCCTGGGCCGACTGGCCGCTGGGCATCGAATCGGCCAAGTACGAGGCCGTGCTGTCCAACGTGACCGTCACCGAGGCGCGGAAGGAGAAGTTCGACTTCGCCACCTACCGCAACGACCTGCTGGGCTTCTACGCCAAAAGTGATTCCAGCATCGGCGACATCAAGGAAGCCAAGGATGTGGCCGGCAGGAAGATCATCGTGGGCTCCGGGACCAACCAGGAAGCCATCCTGGTGCGCTGGGACGAGGAGAACAAAAGGAACGGTTTGGCACCGGTCGAGTTCCAGTATTACGACGACGACTCCGCCTCGAGCCTGGCCCTTCAGTCAGGCCGTGCGGACCTGACCTTCGGCCCCAACGCGGCTGCCGCCTATAAGGCGGCGCAGGACGGGAAGACGAAGCAGGTGGGCAGGCTGAACGGCGGCTGGCCTTTGACGGCGCAGATCGCCTTCACCACCAAGAAGGGCAACGGCCTTGCGGCGGCGGCCCAGGCTGCCCTGAACCACCTCATCGAGGACGGCACCTATGCAAGGATCCTGGACCGTTGGGGCCTCTCTTCCGAGGCGATCCAGAAGTCCGAACTGAACCCGGCGGGCCTGCCAAAGAAGTAGGCATCCTGCCGACGAATGAGTCCCCGCCGGGCTTCCCGGCGGGGACTCAGCTGCGTCAGCGGGGGTCGGGTTCCACCGCCCAAGCCAGCCGGTGCAGGAAGGTGGCGATGCGGCTCCTGGCGGCCAGCACGGCAGCCGAAATGCGGGTGGGTTTGTCGATGATTTGCGGGGCGTTGGGCTGTGCGCTCCTGGCTGTGCCCATGGCTCCGGCAAAAAAGAGGGCAATGAGGCTTGCGCTTTCCATTTATCTCCGGCCGAACATTGGATCTCTGGGGGCATGGAAGCCCAACTCTGCTCGAGGCCTTTTCCAGATTATCAGCTGGGCCGCGGGGTTCGGCCGGCTCCGGCCGTGAAAGTGCGTTCCCGGTCCCTTAGGCAATAGTCTGGCCAGATGGGGACCAGTGCCGTGAACTCGGGCGAACAGATAGACAAGCAGACGCGCATTCTTGACGCGGCGATGGATTTGCTGTCGCGCCACGGCATCTCGGGCGTGAGCATGCGGGCCGTGGCCCGCGAGGCCGGCGTGGCGCTGGGCCTGGTCAACTACTACTACGACGACAAGACCACGCTCATCCGGGCCGCCCTGCGCCGGGTGGATGAGCACGACCTCCTGCTGGTTGCACAGGACCCGGCACTCACTCCGGAGGAACAACTGCGCCAGGCATTGCGTCGGGTGGCCGGCGCAGATTTGCTGACCACCCGCTACCTGTCACTTCGACTGCACTTGTGGGCCCTGGCCCGGGCTGACGAGGATTACGCCCTGATCAACGCGGCGGCCTTCGACCGGTACCTGGACGGGCTCGCCACGCTGGTGTCCAATGCGATTCCGGAGCTCCCTTGGAAGGCATGCAGGGACCGGGCCGCCGATATCGTCGTCATCCAAAACGGCATGTGGTTGACCGCGCTCCTCGGGGTGGACCGGGCCGCCACCCAGCGGAGCATCGCCCGCACGGAGCAGATCGCCTTCGCACCGGTTCCGGCCACCACCGGCACCTCCCCGGAACCCGGCCTGGACTGAGAGCACCCGCAGCACAACGCCGGCAGCTCCCCGCGTAGCATTGAACGACTGTTCAAAAAACTATTGAACAGTCGTTCAAAGTGCATTACTGTCCTACCTATGACTTACGCCACAGCAGTACAGGACGGCAGCCCCAAGGCAGAAACCACCACCGCATCCTCCCTCTTCATCAACGGAGCCTGGGAGGCCGCGGCATCAGGTGCCGTACGCGAAATCAGGAACCCCGCCGACGGCCAGCTGGTAGCCCTCGTGTCGGAGGCCGGCCGGGAGGACGCTGAACGCGCCATCATGGCCGCCCGCAGCGCCTTCGACTCGGGCGCCTGGTCCTCAGTCCCGGCACCCGAGCGCGGCACGTTCCTCCTGAAGGTCGCAGCCGGCCTGCGCGAACGGCGGGAACAATTCGCCCGCGCCGAGTCGCTTGATACCGGAAAGCGGATCATCGAAAGCCGCATCGACATGGACGACGTCGCTGCCTGCTTCGAGTATTTCGGCAGGCTCGCCGGGCAGCAGTCGGGACGCGTCGTCGACGCCGGGAACCCGGACGTCGCCAGCAGGATCGTCTACGAACCCGTCGGTGTCTGCGGACTGATCACCCCCTGGAACTACCCGCTGCTCCAGGCCGCATGGAAGATCGCTCCCGCACTGGCCGCCGGCTGCACCTTTGTCCTCAAGCCCTCCGAACTGACCCCCTCCACCAGCATCCTGGCCATGCAACTGCTGCAGGACCTCGGCCTGCCGGCCGGCGTCGCCAACCTCGTAACCGGGGCCGGCGCGGAGGCGGGCGCACCGCTTTCGGAACACCCGGCCGTCGACCTCGTCTCCTTTACCGGCGGCCTGGAAACCGGCAAGCGCATCGCGGCAGCCGCGGCAGCCACCGTCAAGAAGGTGGCGCTGGAACTGGGCGGCAAGAACCCGAACGTCGTTTTCGCGGACGCCGACTTCGACGCCGCCGTGGACAACGCCCTTAACGGCGCCTTCGTCCACTCCGGGCAGGTCTGCTCGGCAGGGGCACGGCTGCTGGTGGAGGAATCCATCGCCGAACGCTTCGTGGACGAACTGGTCCGCCGGGCCCAGGGCATCCGGATCGGCGGCCCCTTTGACGACGCCGCCGAAACCGGGCCGCTGATTTCCGCCGCCCACCGGAACAAGGTCCACGCCTATGTCCAGCGCGGCATCGAGGAAGGCGCGCGGCTGCGCACCGGCGGCGCAGCACCGTCCGGAGAAAAGTACGATGCCGGCTTCTACTACCAGCCGACCATCCTGGACCGCGTGCAGCGGGGCATGTCCGTGGTGGTGGACGAGGCGTTCGGCCCCGTGGTCACCGTGGAGACATTCCGCACCGAGGACGAGGCCGTGGCCACTGCCAACGACACCATCTACGGCCTGGCGGGCGCCGTCTGGACCCAGGACGCGGGCAAGGCCCAGCGCGTGGCCGCCCGGCTGCGGCACGGCACCATCTGGATCAACGACTACCACCCCTACCTCCCCCAGGCCGAATGGGGCGGCTTCGGCCAGTCCGGCGTCGGCCGCGAACTGGGTCCCACCGGCCTGGCCGAGTACCAGGAAGCCAAACACATCTACCAGAACACCAGCCCCCAGGTCACCGGCTGGTTCGCTGACCACGGCAAGGAGAACTAGATGCACGTCGACAACATCGAGCAGCTCACCGAGCGCTCATTCGATTACCTCGTCATCGGCGGCGGATCCGCCGGCGCCGCAGTCGCCGCCCGCCTGAGCGAGGACCCGGACGTCACCGTGGCCCTCGTCGAGGCGGGCCCGGACGACCGGAACATCCCCGAAATCCTGCAGCTGGACCGCTGGATGGAACTGCTGGAATCCGGCTACGACTGGGACTACCCCGTCGAGCCGCAAGAGAACGGCAACTCCTTCATGCGCCACGCCCGCGCCAAGGTCATGGGCGGCTGCTCCAGCCACAACTCCTGCATCGCCTTCTGGGCGCCCCGCGAGGACCTGGACGAGTGGGAATCCAAGTACGGCGCCACCGGCTGGAACGCCGACGCTGCCTGGCCGCTCTACAAGCGGCTGGAAACCAATGAGGACGCCGGTCCGCAGGCCCCCCACCACGGCGACTCCGGCCCGGTGCACCTGATGAACGTGCCCCCGGCGGATCCCGCCGGCGTCGCGCTTCTGGACGCCTGTGAGCAGGCAGGCATTCCGCGGGCGAAGTTCAACACCGGAACCACCGTGGTCAACGGCGCCAACTTCTTCCAGATCAACCGGCAGGCGGACGGCACCCGGGCTTCCAGCTCCGTGTCCTACATCCACCCCATCGTCGACCGCCCCAACTTCACCCTGCTGACCGGGCTGCGCGCCCGCCAGCTGGTGTTCGACGCGGACAAGCGCTGCACCGGCGTCGACGTCGTTGACGGGGCGTTCGGACGCACCCACCGGCTCTCCGCCAACCTCGAGGTGGTGGTCTCCACCGGCGCCATCGACTCCCCCAAGCTGCTCATGCTCTCCGGCATCGGCCCTGCCAAACACCTGGCCCAGCACGGCATCGAGGTCCTGGTGGACTCCCCCGGCGTGGGCGAACACCTGCAGGACCACCCCGAAGGCGTGGTGCAGTTCGAGGCAAAGCAGCCCATGGTGCAGACCTCCACCCAGTGGTGGGAAATCGGCATCTTCACCCCCACCGAGGACGGCCTTGACCGTCCCGACCTGATGATGCACTACGGCTCCGTCCCGTTCGACATGAACACCCTGCGGCACGGCTACCCCACCACGGAAAACGGCTTCAGCCTCACCCCCAACGTCACCCACGCCCGCTCCCGCGGAACAGTCCGGCTGCGCAGCCGCGACTTCCGCGACAAGCCCATGGTGGACCCGCGCTACTTCACCGATCCGGAGGGCCACGACATGCGCGTCATGGTGGCCGGCATCCGCAAGGCCCGCGAAATCGCCGCCCAGCCCGCCATGGCGGAATGGACGGGCCGTGAGCTCTCGCCCGGCATCGAGGCGCAGACGGATGAGGAACTGAAGGACTACATCCGCAAGACCCACAACACCGTCTACCACCCGGTGGGCACCGTCCGGATGGGAGCGTACGACGACGACATGTCGCCACTGGATCCGGAGCTGCGGGTCAAGGGCGTAACAGGCCTCCGTGTTGCCGACGCCTCCGTCATGCCCGAACACGTCACCGTCAACCCCAACATCACCGTCATGATGATCGGCGAGCGCTGTGCCGATCTCATCCGGGCAGGCCACGCCGGGGCAGACGCCCTGGAAGAGCCGGAGCTCACCACGTCCCTCGCCTAAGCGGCAGCTCATCAGGGGGCCGTCCTGACCACCAGCGACGGCCCCCGCAAACGTTATTCCGCCGCACCCCAGGGCGGCCGGTCCCCATCGTGCTTTCTGACCCAGGAGTCCATATTGGAACCCAGCAAGAGTATTGATTCAAGCGGCATGGACGAATTCGGCTACACCCAGACCCTCGACCGAAGCATCGGCAAGTTCGCCAGCTTCGCCGCGGGTGTCAGCTACATCTCCATCCTCACCGGTGTTTTCCAACTGTTTTACTTTGGCTTTTCCATGGCCGGCCCGGCGTATGCCTGGTCCTGGCCCATCGTGTTCGTCGGCCAGCTCATGGTGGCCCTGTGTTTCGCTGAACTGGCCGGCCGCTACCCCGTCGCCGGCTCCGTCTACAACTGGGCCAAGCGGCTCGCGTCCGGGACATCGTCCTGGCTGGCCGGCTGGCTGTTGCTGCTGTCCTCCATCATGGCGCTGGGCTCCGTGGCCCTGGCCCTGCAGATCACCCTCCCGCAGCTCTGGTCCGGGTTCCAGTTCGTCGGTGACGGCACCGGACCGTACGACTTCGCCATGAACGGCGTGGTGCTGGCCACCATCATGATCACCATCTCCACCCTGATCAACGCGTTCGGCGTGAAGCTGATGACCAGGATCAACAGCATCGGCGTCTTCGTTGAACTGATCGCGGCCGTGCTGCTGATCCTCGCACTGGCCTGGCACGTGGTGCGCGGACCGGAAGTCTTCTTCCAGACCAACGGCTTTGGCGAGGGCCACGACCTCGGCTTCTTCGGCGTCTTCCTGATCGGTGCCATGGCCTCCGGCTACGTCATGTACGGCTTCGACACCGCAAGCTCGCTGGGCGAGGAAACCAAGGACCCCAAGAAGACCGCTCCCAAGGCCATCCTGCGGGCTGTTACGGCGTCCTTCCTGCTGGGCGGCGGAATCCTGCTGTTCGGCATCCTGGCAGCGCCGGACCTCACCGACCCCCAGATTGGTTCCCCCGACGGCGGCCTGCAGCACATCGTGCTCTCCGTGCTGGGCGGCCCTTTCGGCAAGGCCTTCCTGGCCTGCATCGTCGTGGCCGTGGTGGTGTGCACCCTCGCTGTCCACGCCGCCGCCATCCGCATGATGTTTGCCATGGCCCGTGACAACAACCTGCCCTTCAGCCGGCAGCTCAGCAAGGTGGATCCGGTCCGCAGGACCCCCACCGTCGCCGCGATCGTCATCGGCGTCATGGCCGTCATCCCGCTGCTGGTCAACGTGACGCAGCCGGCCATCTTCACCATCCTGTCCAGCATCAGCATCGTCCTGATCTACCTGTCCTACCTCCTGGTCACGGTTCCACTGCTGCGCAAGCGGCTGCTGAAGAAATGGCCGCTCGTCGCGGATGGTTCGGAGCCCGGATTCTCCATGGGCAAGTGGGGTCTTCCCGTGAACATCCTCGCCGTCCTGTGGGGGGCCGCCATGACCCTCAACCTGGTGTGGCCGCGCCCGGAGATTTACAACTCCGTGCCGCCCTTCGAGTGGTACCTGCAGTGGGGCGGCGTGATCTTCGTGGCTGCCGTGATCATTGGCGGGACCCTGCTCTACCGCCTGAAGATCCGCCACCAAACCGGCGTGCTGGCCGAGCACGCTGCCGCCGTGGCAGCCCATCCGGCGTCGGCGTCCACCGCCGCCAACGCTTCGGAAGAGCACCAGCTGGTGGACGCGCAGGTGCCGTAAGGCTGCTTCGGCAGCACCTTCAAAGGAAGGGCCGACGGCGGCACTCACGTGAGTGCCGCCGTCGGCCCTTTCTGCGTCCCCGGCCCTGCCATGTTGAGTACCGGCGTCATACAACGAAAGCCCTGCGGATCCCTACCGCCAACGTCCTACCCTTGACAAGTGACTTTGACTAAGATCCGTACCGCCGCCGCGGGCCCCCTCGCCGCCGGTCTCCTGCTTGCCCTCGCCGGCTGTTCAACGCCTGCCGCCACCCAGTCCAGCCCCGCTGCCTCCGGCTCTACCTCCCCGGCAGCAGCTTCGGTCAGCGCCTCTTCCACCGCCGCCGGACCATGCGCCGGCGTGAAGGTCATCGTTGACTCCGGCGCCCTGAAACAGTCCGCCGCCAACGCCTCCACCTGCGTTTCCGTGGACGGACCCACTGGGGCGTCCAAGGTGCTTGAGGAGGCAAAGATCAAGACCGAGGGCACCACCCAGTACCCCAACGAAATAGTGTGCCGGGTGAACGGTGTGCCCGCCGCCGACCTGGACATCAAGCACAAGGACGGCACCTACCACGAGGAATGCAAGGGTATGCCCGCCGCGTTCGCCTACTGGGGTCTGTGGGTCAAGCCCGCCTCCGGGGACTGGGCCTACGCCCAGGAAGGCCTGGCAACCCTGAAGGTCAACCCGGGCGAGAGCCTGGAGCTGCTCTTCTCGGTCGACGGCGAGCCGGCCGCCCCCGCGGCATGACCTTCCGGCCCGCGCCGTTGCGCGCAGCGGCAGTCCTCGCCGCTGTGTTCGTTGCGGCGCGGGTCATCTACCGCGTCCTCTTCAATGGCGCGGGCACCGGCAGCCCCCTCCTGCTCGACCTGCCGCCGCTGCGGCTCCCCGCTCCGTACGCCCATGTGGTGTTCCTGGGTCCGGTCACCGGGCCCGGACTGTGGGCGGCCGTGCTGTCCGCCCTGCCCATTGCCGCGACCATCCTCGGCTTCGGCCTGCTCAACGCCTGGTTTGACGTGTCCCGGGGTTTCGCGCGGCTGGCCCGCGGCGGTCCACTTCAGGGCGTGGCCCGGATGCTGGTGGTGGCGTGGGCCGCGCTCCCGGCCCTGGCCGACGCCGTGGCCTCCGTCCGGCTGGCTTTCCGGCTGCGGGGTGAGCGCTTCGGCCCCCGCGCCCTGGTGCCCGTGCTGGAACGCACCCTCGAACACGCCGGCCGGGTTGCCGCGGCCCTGGAGCTGCGCGGCTTCGGGAGTCGGGCGGCGCAGCAGAAAGGGAACGACGGCGGCGCACCGCTTGAGGTCCGGGACGCACAGTTCCGGATTGGTGCAGCATGCGTAAAGGTGGAGAAATTTGCGCCGTCCAGTGGCTCCATCACAGTCATCACCGGACCCACCGGCTCCGGCAAGTCCACCATCCTGCGCGGCATTGCCGGCCTGCTTTCCCACGTCGACGGTGGAGATCTTTCCGGGATGGTGCGGGTGGGCGGGCTGGACCGCGCTGCTGCCCCGCCGCGCGACACTGCCCGCCTGGTGGGCGTGGTCCTGCAGAACCCCCGGGCCGCGTTCGCCACCACCCGGGCCCGGGACGACATCGCCCTGGCCCTCGAACTGCGCGGCATGCCCGCTTCTGCCGCAAAGATGCGGGTGCAGGAAGTCGCTGCACTCACCGGAGTCACGGCACTGCTGGACCGGAACGTCAGCACCCTCTCGGCGGGTGAGGCAACGCTGGTGGCCATCGCCGCCGCCGCCGTGGACCAGCCCGGGCTTCTCCTGGTGGACGAGCCGCTGGCCGACCTCGACGCCGCAGCCCGCGCCCTGGTCATTTCCGTGCTCGACGCCCTGGCCCACCAGGCGGGCGTCTGCGTGATCGTGGCGGAGCACCGGGCGGCGGCGCTGGTCCCCGTGGCCGATTCCTGGTGGACCCTCGAGGGCGGTGCCCTGGTGCCCGGCGTTGCGCCAACTGCCCCGACTGCCCGTTCTGACGAAGGCCCGGCCCGGCCGTTGGCGGACTCCGAGCCCGTGCTGATGGCGGCGAACCTTTCCGTGCACCGTGGCGGCAAGCCGCTGGTCCGCCATGCATCCCTTGCACTGCACCGCGGCGAAGTGGTGGCCCTGGTGGGGCCGAACGGGGCCGGGAAATCGTCCCTGCTGGTGGCGCTGGCCCTGGGCGAGGGGGGTGTCGCTGGAACCACAGCCGGTGGAAATGCCGGTGGGAAGACGGCCGACGGCGGCCGGGTGGCCTTGGTGCCCGACGCCTCCGACGACCTTTTCACCAGGGACACTGTCGCCGGGGAACTCCGCGCCGCCGAGCGGCGCCTGGCACGCATCGGGCGAGCCCGGATCGAGCCAGGCATCGCACCATCACGCCTGGCCCTCCTGCGGGGAGATGCCAGGATGCCCATCGGCCAAGAACACCCCCGGGACCTTTCCGCCGGCGAGCGCCGGATCCTCGCCATCGCCCTGCAAACCATGGACAAACCGCCTGTCCTCCTGATCGATGAGCCCACCCGCGGCCTGGATCCCGCGGCCCGGGCAGCCGTCTCTTCAGCACTGCGCGCGGCGGCGGACGACGGCACGGCAGTCCTGATCGCCACGCACGACATCGACTTTGCCCATGGCCTTGGCGCCCGGATCCTGCCGATGCGGGACGGGATTGCGCCCTCGTCCCTGACAGCCGGTCCGGTTGAACCAGCCGCAGCCGTTCCCGCGGCACAACCATTGGCCCCATGGCCCGAACCCCAGCCTGATCTTCCCGCTGTGAAACGGCCGCCGCGCCGCCTCCGGGTGCCACGGGCCGTCGAGCTCGCAGTCCTTGCGGCTGCCAACCTGCTGGCCCTGGCGACGTTCTGCTGGCCCCTGCTCGCCGCTGCCCTCCCCCAGGACGCCACGGCCGCCCTGCCCTACGCGGCGCTGGCGATCGCGCCCGTGGCGGTGGTCGCCGTCGTGGTGTCCCTGGACGGTTCGGTGCGTTCGGCACATACCGTGGCGCTGCTCGGCGTCCTGGCTGCCGTCGGTTCCGCTGTCCGGGTGGCGAGCACCGGCGTCGGCGGCGTGGAAGCGGTCTTCATCCTGCTGATCCTGGCCGGCCGCGCGTTCGGTGCCCGGTTTGGCCTGCTGCTGGGCGCGGCCACCATCGCCGTGTCCAGCGCGCTGTGGGGCGGGATGGGGCCGTGGACACCGTTCCAGATCTTCGCCTGCGCGTGGGTGGGCGCGGGAGCCGGCCTGCTCCCCCGCCGGGTCCGCGGCAAGGCCGAACTGTGGATGCTGGCCGGCTACGGCGTTGTGGCGTCGTACCTGTTCGGGCTGCTGACCAACCTGTGGTTCTGGCCGTTCGCGGTGGGCGCCGGCACCGGCATTTCCTATGTGCCCGGCGCGCCGCTGGGCACCAACCTCAGCAGCTTCCTGCTGTACTCCCTGCTGACCTCGACGGCGGGCTGGGACACCCTGCGCGCCGTCACCACGGTGATCGGCATCGCGGTGGTGGGCAGGGCGATTCTCGCCGCGCTGCGGCGGGTGAAGCCGGTTTCCAGCGGCGCTGCCGGCGCGGACGTCCAAGCCTCCCGGACACCATCACCGCACGGCAGGGACCGGCACCTACTCACTCCTTGACGAAGGCAGGCAGGTTGCCTTCAACGAATGGATTTGTGACACTGGTGTCCTCTATTCCCCAGTGTTAGGCAATGTTTTGACGGGCATTCCAGGTTTCGCGACGCAGTCCGCGCGCTGACACTTCCCTGATGCCCTAAGGGCCGGCAGGTCTCAGCGCTTCTTCCGCTGAAACCACCCGGAGCCCCATGCCACTCCATGGCTTTCCTTTTCCTGCGCTGATTTCCTGCCTCGCGGCACTGCCTGGTCCCTGCCTGCCCTGGCGGCACACTGTCGTGTCCCGCCCGCCGTAGGACCCTCCCCGCGGTACAGACCTGACGTTGGCGAACCGCGGCTCCGGCCGCACAACATTTTCTCCTGGAGCACCATGCCTACAGCAAAGAATCCATCCATCGTCCTGACGGACGTGCACTTCCGGTGGCCCGACGGCTCACCGGCGCTGGCCGGGATTTCCGGCACCTTTGGGCCGGGCAAAACCGGCCTGGTGGGAACCAATGGTTCCGGCAAGTCCACCCTGCTCCGTCTCGTGGCGGGAACGCTCACCCCGACGGACGGCAGCATCATCACCGAAGGCGACGTCGGCTACCTTCCGCAGACCCTGACGCTGCAAAACGGAGCCACCATGATGGAGCTGCTCGGCATCAAGGACAAAGTCTCCGCCCTCCGGGCCATCGAATCCGGCGACGCAGCGGTGGAGCACTTTGATGTGCTGGGCGACGACTGGGACATCGAAACCCGTGCTGATGAGGCGCTGCGGGAGATCGGCCTTAGCGGCATCGGCCTGGACCGGCGCGTCGGCGAGCTGTCCGGCGGGGAAGCCATGCTGGCTGCCATTTCCGGTCTGAGGGTCCAGCGAACGCCCATCACGCTGCTGGACGAGCCGACGAACAACCTGGACCGCGGAGCCCGCTCGGCACTCGGGCACCTGGTCGCTGACTGGCCGGGAAGCCTGGTAGTGGTCAGCCACGACCTGGCACTCCTGGAACTGATGGACAGCACCGCGGAACTCTACGCGGGAGGACTTACGGTGTTCGGCGGACCCTACAGCGAATGGCACGCCTACCTGGAGGAGCAGCAGGCCGCCGCGGTGCAGGCAACCCGGGCTGCCGGGCAACTTGTAAAGAAGGAAAAGCGCCAACAGCAGGAGGCGGAATCGAAGCTCGCCCAACGGGCCAGGACGGGCCAGAGAAGTTACGACAGCAAGAAGGGATCCAAGATCCTGATGAACCAACGGGCCTCCGACGCGCAGGTTTCGGCAGGGAAAATGCGGTCCGGTATGGATTCAAAGGTCCAGGTGGCCAAGGAAGCCCTGGATGCCGCCGCCGCCAGGGTGCGGGAGGACGAACGGATCTCGCTGAACCTTCCGGACCCAGAGGTTCCGCGCAACCGGCGGATAGCGGAACTGTGGGGCACCAACCGCTCTTTTGTGGTGCAGGGCCCCGAGAAGGTGGCGATCATCGGACCGAACGGTGCCGGCAAGACCACGCTCCTGGAGCGGTTGCTGGGCAGCCTGCCGTGCTCCAGGGGTGAAGCCGGCGGCAGCCTGCTGACGGACCGGGCGGGATACCTGCGGCAGCGCCTTGATGGGCTCAGGGAAGATGCAACAACGCTGGAGAATGTCCAGGATGCCGCCCCGGAGGTGCCTCCCGGCGATATCCGGAACCAGTTGGCACGGTTCCTTCTCCGCGGGGACAGCGTGAACCGGCCGGTGCCCACACTCTCCGGCGGTGAGCGGTTCCGGGTTTCCCTGGCCAGGCTTCTGTTCGCGGACCCGCCGGCGCAGGTGCTGATCCTCGACGAACCGACCAACAACCTGGACATCCGCAGCGTTGACCAGTTGGTGGAGTCACTCGCTGCGTATCGGGGCGCCGTGATTGTGGTCAGTCACGATGACGGGTTCCTGGACCGGCTGGACCTGGACCTCATCCTCAGCCTGGGCCGCGACGGTTCGTTGACCCAGCTGGGCTCGCTGCCTGGAGCGGCCCCGGGGTGACGCCCTCCGCCGGAGGCCGCTGCCAGATCACACCTTGAAGTACTTCGCCTCAGGGTGGTGGAACACGAACGCGTCGGTGGACTGTTCGGGGTGCAGCATCAGCTCGTCGCTCAGGACCACGCCCATGCGCTCGGGTTTCAGGAGTTCCGTGACCTTGCGGCGGTCCTCCATGTCCGGGCAGGCAGGGTAGCCCAGCGAGAACCGGGCACCGCGGTAGTCCAGCTTGAAGTACCCCGCCGTGTCCTTGGGCTCCTCGGCGGCGAAGCCGAGCTCCTTGCGGATGCGGGCGTGCCAGAACTCGGCGAGCGCCTCGGTGAGCTGCATGACCAGGCCATTGAGTTCGTAGTAGTCGCGGTACTGGTTGGCCGCGAACATCTTGGAGGTGAACTCTTCGATCTTGGAGCCGGCGGTGACCAGCTGCACCGGGAGCACGTCGATCTGGCCGGACTCGCGGGACTTCACGAAGTCGGCGAGGCACAGGTGCCGGTCGCGACGCTGGCGCGGGAAGTCGAACCGCAGGCGGTCGGTGCCGATCGGGCCGCCGGAACCACCGTCGGGGGCGAGCAGGCCTGCCTTGCCCAGGACGCCGTCGGGATCCTCGCCGTGGTGCAGCACCACCACCTGTTCCCCTTCGGAAACCACGGGGAAGTAGCCGTAGGCGACGGAGGCGTCCAGCATGCCTTCGCCCAGGATGCGGTCCAGCCAGTACCGCAGGCGCGGCCGGCCTTCGCGTTCCACGAGTTCCTCGTAGGAGGCGCCGTCCTCGCCGCGGCCGGGCTTGAGGCCCCACTGCCCCATGAAGGTGGCGCGCTCGTCGAGGAACGCGGAGTAGTCGTGGAGCGAGACGCCGCGGACGATGCGGGTGCCCCAGAACGGCGGCACCGGTACGGGATTGTCGGCGGTAACGTCGGAGCGGCCGGGCATGGCTTCGGGCTCGGTCACCGTGAACTTCGCGCCGCCCTTGTGGATGCGCTTCTTCAGCGGCGGCAGGCCGACGTCGTCCGGCGATTCACCGCGGGCCACGCGGACCAGGGGCTCCATGAGGGAGAGGCCCTCGAACGCGTCCTTGGCGTAACGGACCACGCCGTCGAACTGCTCGGCGAGGTCCTGCTCCACATACGCACGGGTCAGGGCTGCGCCGCCCAGGATGACGGGCCACTTCTTGGCCAGGCCGCGGGACTGCAGCTCGGCGAGGTTTTCCTTCATCACCACGGTGGACTTCACCAGGAGCCCGGACATGCCGATCACGTCGGCATTGTGCTCCTCGGCGGCGGCGATGATCTCGGCGATCCCCTGCTTGATGCCGATGTTGACCACTTTGTAGCCGTTGTTGGTGAGGATGATGTCCACCAGGTTCTTGCCGATGTCGTGCACGTCGCCGCGGACGGTGGCGATCACCATGGTGCCCTTGCCGGAGGAGTCCGACTTCTCCATGTGCGGCTCGAGGAGGGCGACCGCGTTCTTCATGACCTCGGCGGACTGCAGGACGAAGGGCAGCTGCATTTCGCCGGCGCCGAAGCGTTCGCCCACCACCTTCATGCCCTCGAGGAGGTGGTCGTTGATGATGCCGAGCGGGGTCATGCCCTCGCTGCGGGCCAGGTCCAGGTCCTCTTCGAGGCCCTTGCCTTCGCCGTCGATGATGCGGCGTTCGAGGCGGGCGCCGGTGGGCAGTGCGGCGAGTTCGGCGGCGCGCTGGTCCTTGAGAGCAGCGGTGTCGACGCCGGCGAACATGTCGAGCATGCTGGCGAGGGGGTCGTAGGTGGTGTTGCCGTCGGCGTCGTATTCGCGGCGGTCCCAGACCAGGTCAAGGGCCACCTTGCGCTGGTCCTCCGGGAGGGAGGCGAGCGGGACGATCTTGGCGGCGTCGATGATGCCGCTGGTCAGGCCGGCCTGGACGGCCTCGTGCAGGAATACGGAGTTCAGGACGATGCGGGCTGCCGGGTTCAGGCCGAAGGAGACGTTGGAGACGCCGAGGGTGGTGTTGATGCCCGGGTATTTCGTGGTGATCTGGCGGATGGCTTCGATGGTCTCGATGCCGTCCCGGCGCGTCTCCTCCTGGCCGGTGGCCACGGGGAAGGTGAGGCAGTCGACGATGATGTCCTCGACGCGCATGCCCCACTCGCCCACCAGGGCGTCCACCAGGCGGGAGGCGATGGCTACCTTGCCGTCGGTGGTGCGGGCCTGGCCCTGTTCGTCGATGGTCAGGGCGATCACGGCGGTACCGTGTTCCTTGACCAGCGGCATGATGCGGGCGAAGCGGCTGTTGGGGCCGTCGCCGTCCTCGTAGTTGACGGAGTTGACCACGGGGCGGCCGCCGATGAGTTCCAGGCCTGCCCGCAGCACGGGCGGTTCGGTGGAGTCGATGACCAGCGGCAAGGTGGAGGCGGAGGCGAAGCGGCTCACCACCTCCTTGATGTCGGCGACGCCGTCGCGGCCCACGTAGTCGATGCAGACGTCCAGCAGGTGGGCGCCGACGCGGATCTGCTCGCGGGCGATGTCCACGCAGTCGTCCCAGCGCTCTTCGAGCATTGCCTGGCGGAAGGCCTTAGAGCCGTTGGCGTTAGTGCGCTCACCGATGGCCAGGTAGGCGGACTCCTGGTCGAAGTTCACGTGCTGGTAGAGGGAGGCGACGCCGGCTTCGCGTTCTTCGGGGATTCGTGCCGGCTTGCCGCTGTTGGTGACCGCGGCTTTGGTGCGGAAGGGCGCAAGACGTTCGACGACGGCGGCCATGTGTTCCGGCGTCGTACCGCAGCAGCCGCCCACCAGGCCCAGGCCGAATTCGCGCACGAACTGTTCGTGCGCGGTGGCGAGTTCGGCGGGTGAGAGCGGGTAGTGCGCGCCGTTGGCGCCCAGCACCGGCAGGCCGGCGTTGGGCATGCAGGCGATGGCGACGGAGGACTGCTTGGAGAGGTGGCGGAGGTGCTCGCTCATCTCATCCGGGCCGGTGGCACAGTTCAGGCCGATGGCGTCGACGCCGAGCGGTTCGAGCGCGGTGAGCGCGGCGCCGATTTCGGACCCCATGAGCATGGTTCCGGTGGTCTCGACCGTCACCTCGACGAAGATGGGGAGCCTGACGCCCTTGGAGACGATGGCCTGCTTGCAGCCGTTGACGGCGGCCTTGGTCTGCAGGAGGTCCTGGCTGGTTTCGATGAGGAACGCGTCCGCGCCGCCGTCGATGAGGCCTTCGGCCTGGAGTGCGAAGGTCTGCTTGAGGTAGTCGTAGCTGGTGTGGCCCAGGCTGGGGAGTTTGGTTCCGGGGCCCATGGAGCCGAGGACCCAGCGCATGCGCCCGTCTTTTTCTTCCGCAGCTTCGGCCCGTTCGCGGGCAATTTTGGCGCCTTTTTGTGCGAGTTCCTCGATGCGGTCGTCGATGCCGTAGTCGGAGAGGTTGGACCAGTTGGCGCCGAAGGTGTTGGTCTCCACGGCGTCGATGCCGGTGGCGAAGTAGGCGTCGTGGATGTCGGCGATGACGTCCGGCCGGGTGTCGTTGAGGATCTCGTTGCAGCCTTCCAGGTTCTGGAAGTCCGTGTCCAGCTGGAGGTCGCGGCCCTGGAGCATGGTGCCCATGGCGCCGTCGGCGATGACCACCCGGTGGTTCACGGCGTCCAGGAGTTCCTGCGAACGGGCGGGGCGGGGTACGGACTCGATGTCCAGCGCGAAACGAGGCATTTAAACAGGTTACGGGCGGGGACGCCTGCGTTGCGCTGTGTGTCTGGATACTACGGCGGGCGGGGTCCGAAGGGGCATGGCCGTCGCTGAAGGCCCATAGTTGATCTTATTTAAAGCAATGGGCCGAGCGGCCCCTCCTGCCCCGCGCTCATTCAGCTTGCGTCCCGCACAATTGTCAGCCCCTGAAGGTAGCGCCTTAAACGGAACCATCTGCCAGGTTCCAGCGGACCTCGACGAGCAACTGCAGCGAGAGCTTCGGTACTCATTTCAAAAAAGCGTCGGGGGTACGTTCTAGTCCATGGCTGAGGGTGCCAAACTGCCGCCGCGGTAGAGATTCTTTTCCCGAGAGGTAGCCGGGAATGAACATTTAGAGCGCGGCGACCGCCGGCGGATATTTCCCCGGGCTCTCTTTGCTTCCACTCCGGCACGAGCAAATCGCTGATAGCCAGCGTTTTATAAAGCTGGCGCTAAAGCTCATAAAAGGTTGCATAATTTCCAATCCAGCGGGAGTGGGAGACACCCCTCCCCCGCGCCCTGGCGCGGGTGTGATAGTCGACCCTGGGCACCGGCAGGGCCATTGCGAGCCCGAAGCGGAGGCTCCCTTACGCAAGCGGGAGTACGTGAGGCGGAGGCTTTACGGGCGGTCGACGAGTTGCAGAAGGAAATTCACGTCTCACCATGGAGCAGAGGCTCCTCGGCATACTCAACACGATCAACCTCCGCAAGAGTTGTCCCCGCTCCTCTGTCCAGCGTGACTCGCACCAACGACTGCGTCGTATCGCTCGGTGCAAGTGCCAGGGAGAGATAATCGAACAATTCGGGCTGGTGAACCGCTATGATCACCTGCCGTTGGTGGACGAAAGCGAGTTGCCGAACGATGGCCGCAAAGTTAGCCACATGGATGTCGTCCATTGATTGCACGGGATCATCAAAGATGAGCCATCGAAGCTCGCTTGGTGCGGACAGGTGTAAGGCCATAAACAGCGAAAGCGCAGCGGAGTTGGTATTGCCATAGCTGAGCATGGCCCCGGGACTTCCCGAAACTTTCCCTCCAGGGAGTTCGGTCTCCAGCCGTACGTCGACTGACCGACTCGACTCCGTCTGTTTTACGAAGCGAGGAGTGAATCGCTCTGACGGGGCGAAGCGACCAAAGAGCTGAGCCCACAACGTATTTAGGGATTGATCAAAGACCTCGTTTATCAGTTTGGACCGAGTCCGTTCAGCGATTTGCAGCACTTGTCGAGAGCTTGCCATTCTTGATTCGGCCACCGACAGCTGTGCCTCTAACGCTGATATTTCTTGCGCGGCTTCTCTCGACTCACGCTCCCATCTCTCGACTTCGCGTTGCACATCCTCAACGGTTTCGCGCGCAGCCCGTTCGCGGTGCCGCTGAACCTCGTTGGAACGAATAAGTTGTATACGCGCTGCGACCTCGCGCTCAAGATGAACTTCCGGCTCCTGAGCAGGGAGGTCGCGGACTGATAGGCCCAGGTATTGGGCGGCCTCGCCTAGTCGATCGGTTATGAGGACGCGCTTGGTCGCTTGTGCGCCCATCTCGGCAACTCTTGCCTGCGCCAACTGAAGTTCACGCCGCAATCGGCTGCCCTCGGCCACGTTATCGCTCAGCCCGTTGAGGATTCGAATTGTTTCATTCATGGGCTCACCTGTAGCAAGCTGTGGGAGGCTCTTTTGCAGAACAACCTGGCGAACCTTTTCGAGCCGTTCCTCCCGCAGCTTGGTCAGCTCTCGTTCGGCAGCAAGGAGTTGACTTGAATCCACGCTCAAACGGTCGAGTTTTGCAGCAAAGTGCTCAGCAAGTGAACCATGTCCGCTAAATCGCTCATCGCAAACCGGGCAATATTCTGAGTCTACAATTTGAATGGTCATCTGGAGGATTTCAATTAAGACTCGGGCATCCGGGGAAACCTCAAATGCTCGAGCCTTTGACTCGAGTGCGGAGAGCGCTCTGTCTAATTCCTGAATTCGCGTATCCAAGGCATCTATTTTTTCGGCGCGTTCCAAGTCGGCCGCCACTGCCCCGCTGTACTGCTGATCGGCAAACGCAGCACGCTCTAAGGCCTCTTGGTACCCATCCGTCAAGTTCCCAAATGCCACCGCTGGTAGGCCTAGTGACGTCTCACGAATTCGGTTCAGCTCTGCAAGAGCTGCAGTCCCGGCTTCTGACTTCCAAGCCTCGAACGCTGAATCCGCCTCCTCTGCTCGCACAGTTTCGAGCAGATCACCCGCGCCGGAGATCTGAAAATCGACTTGCTGCTTCATTCTGGCAATCGCGTCGACGTTAGCCCGCAGTTCCTCTAACCGCGCAAGCTCCGAGCGGCTGGTCTCGGATTCTCGACCCCGCTCTATCGATTTCCGCAAAAGGCTACCAACGTCGATCAAGTCAGGATCGCCGACCAAATTTCGAAGCAGGCGGACGGCGTCATTGTATGTGGCCATGACAGTATTCAGTCGCGCGGTTGCCTCTGCATGCCGCCGGCGAGAAGCTTCGAGGTCCTCCGCCCCACGGCTCCAAGCACGAACCAACTTCTTGCTTCGCCTTCTGTCCCCCGAAGCATGTAATCCGTTAATTAGGGCGTCAAGCTCATCGAGGCCTACGAGGGACTTTACGAACCGGACCAATGCAGTGTCTACTTGCTTCCCGGTGTCGGTGTACGACTCAAGTAAACGTCCCAGGGCGGTTTGGGGAAGAAAACTACGCTCTAGGAAATACGTCTGCTCGGCCGTCGTCAGCGCGGCATTCCCGACGACACGGTCACCGCTCAGTTCGAACGACCCTACTCGGGAAGCGTTACTGCGGTCAGAAAGGGAGAGCCGGACGCTTCCCAGTTCGTAGTCGTGGTTCCGGAGAAATGAACGGGTATCTTTTCCTTGGTCTTCCAAGAAACCAACTCGGCCAGTAGCGGCAAGCTCAATTGCGCTGAGGAGACTCGTCTTTCCTGCACCGTTGGCGCCATGAACGAGTGTGATCGAGCCGTCCAGCGGTATAACGCACCGCCCGGAAATACTGCGGAAGTTTTCGACGACAAGCTCTGCTAGCCGTAGTTCAGACATCGGATATCCCCCTGTTCATGAACGACTCATCAATCCAGGCACGGTACCGGTCGCTCACCATGCTTTCTCCGGCGCTTGCCGCGTGGATGAGTCTCAAGAGGTCACGTGCAGACTGATCTCCGTCAATAGCACTGGCCACCTCCGCGATGCCGTCGAGCTGAGAAGTAGCGGTGGCAGGTAGCCGCAGCCGCAAAAGCGGACCGATCATGCGTTCAGTTGCCAGTGAACCGTCTACTACAAGAACCCTAGCGAACTCGAGAAGTTCAGCTAGATCGGTATAGTGCGATGGCTTGCCTATTAGGACAACTGTTACGGTGCGGCGCGAGCTTGCCGAATCAAGTGCCCTCGTCAGGCGTTGAACGAGCCAGTAGAGTCGCAAAGTGGATTCGCGTGAATCGGGCCGGTCAACAACCAGAGACAGATCCATGTTTTCTGGCGGGCTTTCCCAGAGATTCGGGACCTCCAACTGGACACCGCCGACTGTTACCTGAGAAGGCATAGCGACGTATCCGTTGTCAACAAGCAGGCGCAGTACTTCGGACCGCAGCGCTTCAACTGGACTGGGGTTAATCAAAGCCCAGCACCAGTCTCGAATCGAACCATAAGGTCCTCCATATCGGTTACAGACTCAGAGATTTCGCTCCACGCCACTTCACGGCGCGTACGTACCTTTCGGCCCCGTCCGATCCGTCCTCCGGGAGAACGTGTTAAGGTCGCAAAGCCAACTTCCATTTGTAGAAGAACCATGTCAGCAGGGCCGTTGATCCAGTCCTCGCTAGCCATTGCAGCGATTGCCTCGCCAGCCCCTCGAACAACCAAAAGAGTTGCACCTGTAGATGCCCTTTTACGCGAAAGGAGTATTTGGCTCCCCTTCTCTTCACTACGCAGTGCGACTCGCCATCGCCCCTCTTCCTCACCAAATCCAATCATCCCGACTGCCACTGCGAGTCGGTCGATGCCCATCGCCAGCACTCCGATATCCGTTGAGAGCTGGCTCCTTGTACCTCGCGCAAAGGGAAGGTACCTCGCCGCACCGACACTGGCGGGCCCGAGATAGGTCCTCAAAAAGTCTGAATACCCCTCGACAAGGAAGGCGGCCAGCGATGCCTCATCTCTCCCGAAAGCCATTACGACTCGCAACACCACACGGCGAATTCCTTTTTCAAGATCAGGAAGGACGTCGATCGGCAGGTTCTGATGCCGGTGCAGGGCTGCCGTAAGCTTTGAGGCGAGCACTTCGAGAAGGATTGCCGCTGTGACCGGTCCTGCATATGCGCCGAGAGCCGAGCGACGGAGAATGCCCTGGCGTTCACGTCCGTAATCCTCGCCATACGCCACCTCAAGTACGTCTCTCTGGCTAGGCAGGACGGTAGGTTCCGCGAAGAGATATGCCGGATGAGAATGGTCCCAGGGCCACGGGCTACGGCTTGCAGCAGCTTGAAATACCGTGAGCAGATCGCTGTCCTGTACAGAGAGTCCGAGCACCAGCGACCGTTTTCGGGTGGTCATGTCGCGCAGATAGTCTCTCATGTGAGCGTAAGCGGGGTCGCCATGCAACTTTGTGATCTGAGCTGCGGTGGCAATTATTTTGTCGCGATACCGTGCTGAGTCTTTGAGAGTGCGAACCGCACATCCGTGGAACTTTGCAATCTCCGCATGTCCGCTGGCATCTCTAGGATCGTTAACGTCCACATAGACATCGAGTAGGCAATCGGCGGCAGAAATTTCTTCGAGGGCTTTTTCCAACAGACCGTCCCAATTTCCGGAAGCGAGGGAGTTTAAGACGCCCTCGGAAATCAGCATGGCGAGAATCTTATGGGTTGGTCCAGGCTCCAGGCATGGGTCTCCGTACAGCCTGGCAAGGCCCGCCCCATCTATCAGCAGGTAGTCGCTCGGCTTCCCGGCAACACCGACACTAAGGACGCGACTGTACTGTTCACGAAGCCCCTCCAGGTTTGGTGGCTCCCAATCAATTGGATCGGCTTCATATCCCGCACGCTCCCCTGGTAGGTGGTCGTCCAGGATTTCCAACAGAGCATCCCTATGACTCCCGGCGTCGGGCTCTCCCGATGCCGCTCGGTCGCGCAAGAAGAGCAGCACGTGAGCAATGAGTTTTACGAGGTCCGGTACCTGATCACGGGATATGCCAGATCCAAGCCAGACGAACCTCTTGCCGTCAGCTACATCCTCGACTAACTGCTGATGGTTCGCCCTAATTGATCTCCATGCTTCCCGCATGCTGCCCCCCGTTCCCGTAGCGCAGAATGCACCGTCATGGCTGCGCTCAGGACATTCTGTCACGCGAGTCGCGCCTAGGTTGGCCCTATTCGCATGCGTCTTGCCCATAAATAAACCCGTGAGATGAACGGGCGCTTGGACTCCGCGTTCGGGGCCTGCTTTGTCCAGACACCGGGGCGTGCACCACCTAGCAACAGCCAGATCCGATAGAAGTCTCAGGTCTTGACTGAGGCAAGACCCGGCATTCTTTCCCGGCCGACCTCCGTTGGCTTGTCAACTCTTCCAGGTGGAGGTCTGTGTCTAAGCTGCCGGCGATGGCGCCTCAACACTGCCGGGCGAAGCTCTCTCCAGCCTTCCCGGAGGTGGATTGTCGTTCCTACCGGGTGGCGGCCTGTACGGAGAAGCAGACCCGAACCCCTATCGTTCAAATCATCCGCCGATGAAACAAATCATTCCATATCTTCGCCTACAAGGGATGCTCGATATCGCGGACCTACTTGCCGGAGCTTACCATCTGGCCCTCTGAGCCCCCGATAGAGGCATTGGTGCCAGTATTGAGTGTCTATTTAGACCGAACTGGAATTGTTAAACAAGGCGCAGTCTTCCGCGCACGCTAGCACTTGTATTCCCGCGCGTTCGGCCAGAGCCATTCAGTGACAATTGGGCGACTGCCAGAAGAGGAGGGACAATACGTTCTTTGTGTTATCTCTTCAGTCTTGACAATGAAGGAGGAGCGATCTGCTTCTCGAATTACATGCGTAAAGTCGCCGTCACCCGATATAACATAACCAGTTTCCGCTTTATCCCCATACAACAATTTCTCCTTAGGCAGCCACATCGAGTCAGTGAATATCAGCGTTGGTGAAATGGCAAGGATCGTTACTACAATCATCAAGGCAGGAATACGCCTTTTGTAGCCCTTTGACTTTTGAAAGACCCACGGCACTTTCCAATCGCTTCTCCGCGCAAAGAACCGAATGGTCCTGGTCACGAGCGCGTAGACGACTTGGGCACCAACAAAGAGAGCTACGATCGCCATCCATTTGGAGGGCACTGTCAATGTGGCAAGCACGATTGCAGCAGCCAGTGTGCCGGCCTGGACTCGCCATGGCATCTCTTCTCGAATCGCTTCGCCTAAATCCGCAGCCGTAAGGGCTGCAGTCAGCCCAGCTACTATCGGGAGACCAACAGCAAACAAAGTAACTATCAGGCCAGCCACACCTTGGTGCACCACAACCGTGGTCACAGTTACCATATCGCCGTGTGCAATCCAGATTATTCTTGCCGTAATGGCGAGCACGGTAATAACCGAGAGAAGGATTCCCAAATGCTCACGAATAAGACCAAGGATGAGCTTATTCACGAAAGCTGCCTGCTCGTCGTGCAAATTATCCGTAGGTTCGCCATTGAGAATTGACATTCACGCTCCCGCTCAAGACATTGAACACACAGGCTATGTCTGCGGCACGCTTTAGTGGCCTTCCCACGCCGAACCCATAGGAGAATCCTTTCACATCGTCCCTGTGCAGACTTTATCGAGTTCCGGGTGGCTCAGGCGCTTCGGACGCCAAGCGGGGTAGCAGTAGGCCACTCCAGCACTGGCCGCCCAGGCTGGGGACCTTCCGTGCTCCATTGGTGTGGGTACTCAGGGAGATAACCGGACCGGCAAGCGCTTCGTGAAAGGCGACCTCGCGCCCCGCATAGGCCGTCGCCGCTCACCGGAGCGCATGGGCGTGCAGCCCTTTTGCTACGACCCTTGCCACCCCTTTTCGCGGAGCCCACCCCAGTGCCGGCCCCAGTTTCCCCGCCATATCGGTCAAGATCTGGACGTAGTCCTCGTGGTCAAAGCTGAAGGGCAGGGCGAACGCCACCTCGTCCACCTCCCGGAAGCCGGCGTGCGCGTACAGCTGCTCGGCAATCTCCTCGCTCGTCCCGATCAGATCCGGAGCGAACATCATGCCCCGCGGCCCCTGCGGAGCGGCAGTGCGGGGAGTGCGCTCATCCACGTACCGCTGGTACTTCTCCCGCTGGGCCGCCGAGGCAGAGTCAGTCGGAATCACCACCAGGCCCTGCGACACCCGCGCCCCGGCATGCCCCGAAGCCAAAGCCGCCTCCCGGAACGCCCGGATCTGCGACTGCTGAACAAGGGCGAAGTCCGGTTCCTGGTCCTTGTTCGGGAAGATCACGCTGCTAGAGAGCAGATTAAACCCATTGGCCCCAGCCCACACCGCTGACTTCGTGCTGCCGGCCCCATACCAAAGGCGGTCCCGCAGTCCAGGAGAGTGCGGCTCCACCCGGTTGGAGAACTCCTCCACCACACCCTGCTTGCCCGAGAACTCCCGCACCGGCTCCCCTGCCACCAACCGCGCAAACCGCTCCACCCGGGCGTAGCTGAAGTCCTCAACCTCCGCAGTGTCCGGGTACAGCTCATGCTTCACGGTGTCGTACTGCATCGGCTCACCCACGCTCACGCCGGGATTGATGCGCCCGCCGGCCAGCAGGTCCACGGTGGCCAGGTCCTCCGCCAGGCGCAGCGGATTCTCCCAGCCCAGCGGCGTCACCGCAGTTCCCAGCTCAATCCGGGAGGTCCGCTGGCTCGCGGCAGCCATCACCGCCACAGGAGATGAGATGCCAAACTGCAGATGCCGGTGGCGCAGCCAGGCACTGTCGAAGCCCAGCCGCTCACCCAGTTCTATGATCTGGAGCGTCGACTCATGCCCCGCCGCTGGATCACGAGGATCAAACAGCCCAATGGTAAGGAAGCCAAGCTTGCGTAAAGGACGGGTTGGTTGCGGCATGGCTTCCTCCAGAAATCAGGGACGTGGCTGATCCTCAGCCTAGGCACTGGGCCAGAGGATGAACCAACATTTCCCACGGCCCAGCGCCGCATGTAAAGACAACCTTGACGGCATCGTCCATCCGGGGGTTAGGCTCACCACGGGCAGGCGAAGGCGCCGCCACGGGAGGAATACATGTCTCTGCAGGAAATCGAGTTCACGTCCGCCAACGGCCGGGACACCATCCAGGCGTGGGTCTACGAGCCGATCGGCCAGCCCAAGGCAATCGTGCAGCTGATCCATGGGCTCGGGGAACACTCCCGCCGCTACCTGCACCTCATTTCCACCTTGGTGGACGCGGGGTTCATCGTGGTGGCAGGCGACCATTCCGGCCACGGGCGCACGGCGATGCAGCAGGGCACCTGGGGTGACGCCGGCGAGGACGCTGCGAGCGTGGTGGTTGCCGATGAGGTCACCCTCCAGGCCAAGGCCCGGGATGCCCTCCCCTCGCTTCCCTACGTCGTGTTCGGCCACAGCTGGGGATCCATGATTGCCCGCGGCCTGGCCGTGGACCCGCGGACACAGCTGTCCGGCCTGATCCTCTGCGGAATCGCCGCCCAGATGCGCGGCATCGAGAAGAGGGTCAACCGCCCCGAACTGGCCCGGCTTGCCTCCGGCGAGCGCGCTGCGGAACCCGCACCCGAGGAACTGGTAAGCCAGCTGTTCGACGGTTTCCTGGGCCGCTTCGGCGAAGGTGCCGGCCCCACCGCCTGGGTGGCGCTGGACGCCGACGTGGTTGCCGACCACGGGCGGGATCCGTTCAACAACTTCGGCGCACCGCTGAGTGCCCGCTTCCTGCAGGGCTTCGTTGACCTCTACGACCAGGTCAACTCCGACGACTGGTACAAACAGCTCCCCGCGGACCTCCCAGTGCTGATCCTCGCCGGCGACCAGGACCCCGTGACCAACTACGGCGAAGGGGCCTACCACGTGGCCAACCGCCTCGCCGACTCGGGCCACGCTGACGTCCGCACCCGCGTCTTCCCGGGCGTCCGGCACGAGGTGCACAACGAACCCACCACCCGCGCCGAAACCGAACGCGAAACGGTCGAGTTCATCCAGCGCGTCACCCAGCGGCAGGACTCCCTCACACCGTCGGCCACAGCCTGACTGTCCCGGAGGAAAGCAGCCCCGCGGGAAAGTACGACGACGGATCTCACCCGCCGCCGTCGTCGTACCTTCCAGCGCGGCGGATTCAGTCCGCTGCCGCGTGCTCCAACAGTTTCCGGATCTTTTCGACGGTGGTCTCGATGCCTCCCGTTGACTGGATCATCAGGCCGGATTCGTCGGCCTGCAGCTCCTCCAGGGTTTCCAGCTGGGAAGTGAGAAGTGACGCCGGCATGAAATGTCCGGGGCGCTGGGTGAGCCGGTCCTGCAGTGCCGGCCTGTCGGCTTTCAGCAGGATGAACGTCGTGTCCGGAGCGGCCGTCCGGATGGCATCCCGGTAGCTTCGCTTCAAAGCTGAGCAGGCAACAATGGTCCCGCTCTGGGAGCTGGTGGCCAGCTTTGTCCCGACGAGGTGGAGCCAGGGCCAGCGGTCGTCATCGGTGAGGGGAACGCCTGAGGCCATTTTCCTGACGTTTGCTTCGGGGTGCAGGGTGTCGCCGTCGATGAAGCTGGTTCCGAGCTGGGCGGCGAGCGCCTGGCCCACGGAGGACTTCCCCGCACCGGAGACCCCCATGACCACGATGCTCTGGGGCATTACAGGGCGCCCTGTTGGGCGGTGCCCGCGGGAATGGGGACCAGGCGGGTGACCTCGACGGGTTCTGCCAGCAGTCCTTCGAGTGAGGCGTTGAGCCGCTTGACGGCATCCCCGCCGCCGTGTGCGTCGAGCAGTTCCGCCGTCTCCCACTTCTCGATCATCACGATCTGGCCGTTGGGCGCGTCGTGGATGGCGTACAGGAGGCAGCCGGGTTCCTTGTGCACCTCGGCGATGGCGGGCTCGAGGGCTGCGACAACCTGGTCGCGGGCGCCGTCCTTGGGCGTGAACATTGCTGTGACGACGATCGTCATGATGGTTCCTTTACTCGGTTGCTGGCGATGCTCAGGTAGATGCCGGTGTGGTCGAGGTCCCCAAGACCTTCGCTGACCATGGTTTCGAATTCCGATTCAAGGGTTGTGGCGACGGGCAGGAAGAGCCCGGCGTCCGCCGCCGCCTCGGTGACAAAACGCAGGTCTTTGAGCTGGTTTTTGGCCGAACCGCCACCGTCAAAGTCCCCCGTGATCCAGCGTGCGCCTTTCTGTTGGAGGACTTCGGAGTTGGCGAGCCCGCCTTTGAGGATTGCCTGGACGTTTTCCAGGTCCAGGCCCGAGGCCTGTGCCAGCGCCATTGACTCCGACAGGGCGGTGACCGTTGCCGCCACCACGACCTGGTTGCAGGCCTTCACGATCGCCCCGGCCCCTGCCTCCCCGAACCACATAACGGTGGAACCGTAGAGTTCGAAAAGCGGCTTAAGCCACTGGACTACGCTCTGGGGCCCGCCTGTCATGATGCTCAGCCGGCCCTGCTCGGCCCCGATGGTTCCACCGCTGAGTGGCGCATCGATGACTACGACGCCGTAATGGGACATGCAGTGGCTGGCGAAGGCGGCGACCGCCGTGGCTGACACGGTGCCGTGGATGACCAGGACAGGTTCAACAACACCGGCCCGGGCCCATCCCGCAAGTAGGCCGTCATCTCCTTCCAGAAGTGCTTCGACCTGGGGCAGGTCCGGCAGAACGGTGAGGACAACATCCGCTGCGGCATCAGCCGGCCGCGGGGCTACTGTCCCTCCCTCGATGGCTTGAGCCTTCTGGAGGGTCCGGTTCCAGAGGGTCAGGGGCACCCCGGCGTCGATGATGTTGCGGGCGATGGGGGCTCCCATGGGGCCGGTGCCCAGCAGTGAAATGGACGCAGCGGGATCCAGGGGGGAAAGGGGTTTGGTGTTTGTCATGGGTTAGAAGGGGATCAGGCCGGCGAGGGCGGGAAGGAAGGTGCTGAACCAGGGCACAGCGGCGAGGACGAGGAGGCCGACGAACACTGCCAGCAGGTACGGCCAGAAATGTTTGAGGCTGTTTTCCACGGTTTCGCGGGCGGTGGCGCAGGCCACGTAGAAGCCAACCCCTGCCGGCGGGGCGAAGGAGCCGATGCCCATGGAGATGATGAGGACCATGGCGTACTGCACGGGGTTGACGCCGAACTCGGTGGCGATCGGCAGCAGCAGTGGGGCGAAGATGAGCACCGCGGGCAGGCCTTCGAGGAGCTGGCCCATGATGACCAGCAGCAGCACGGTGAAGAGCATGAACAGGATGGGTGAGTCCCCCAGCCCGGACATCAGGTCGTGGATCTGCTGCGAGACGCCGGCCAGGGCGAGGGTCTGGGCCAGGGGCGACGCTGCCGCGATGATGAACAGCACCATGCCCGCCGTCGTGGTTGTTTCACGCAGGGTGTCGCCCAGAAGGCGCCGGCTGCCGCGGCGGTAGGCTGCCGCGAGCACGAAGGCGTAGGCGACGGCGACCGAGGAAACTTCCGTGGGGGTGGCGAAACCGCTGAGGATCCCGACCACCATGCCCACGGGCAGCAGAAGCGTCGGCAGGGCAAAGAAGGTGGCGGAGCCCCGGGCCCGCCACGTGGCCTTGGCGCTTGGCACACCGCCCTGCTTGCGCGCCCTCAGGAACACCAGTGCCATGACCACCAGGGCGAGGAAGGCTGCCGGCAGGAACCCCGCAAGGAACAGGGTGGTGGTTGAGATGGTGGTGATGGAGCCCAGGATGAGCAGGACGATGCTGGGCGGGATGGTTTCGCCCATGATGGCCGACGCCGACAGCACCGCGACCACTTCGCCCCGCGGGTACTTGCGTTCCTCGAGCATGCCGCGCATGGTGGTGCCGACAGCTGCGACATCGGCGACCTTGGAGCCGGAGATGCCGGAGAAGATGTACATCGTAACCACCACGACCTGCAGCAGGCCGCCGCGGAGATGGCCAATCAGGGCATCGACGAGCTTGGCCAGCGGCAGGGTAAGGCCGGCGGAGTTCATGACAGTGCCGGCCAGGATGAAGAACGGGATGGCCAGCAGGACGAACCCCTTGGCCCCGGATGCCATGCCGATGGGGATGGCGCTTACGTCGGAAATGCCGCCGAGGTACAGGTAGATTCCGGAGGCGAGGGCCAGGACAAATGCAATGGGCAGTCCCAGGAACAACAGGCCAAACAGGGCCAGGAGGACCACCACGAGCAGGACGTTCGGGGAGGCGTAGTAGAACAACGGCGGGGAGGCCAGGACGACGGCGACGAGGGCAGCCGCGATTCCGGCACCAACGAGGGCGGGACGCCAGGGCTGGCGCCGAAGCTTGACCAGGGCAAACCAGGCGATGAGGACCATGCCCACCGAGAAGGGCATGTTGACCCAGAACACGGGCAGCTGAAGGATGGGCGTCTTTTCCTCGACCTGCTGGACGAGGGTGGGTACGAACAGGGCCAGCGCGCCGGCGCTCATGACAAAGACGAGCCAGTCGACCAGCGCCGCGAGGTACGGCTTCCAGGTTGCAGGCAGGCGCATGATGAGCGCCTGGACGGACATGTGGGCGCCCTTCGGGTAGGCGATGGCGCCACCGATGAAGGCGATGGTCAGCAGGGCAATCTCGGACACCTCCTGCGCCCAAAGCACTGAGTCGCCGGTGATGACACGGACGGTGATGTTCAGAAGGATGACCACGAGCTCCGCGAGAATCGCTGCTCCCACAATCCATTCGAGCGTCTTGTCGAGCCATGCTGCGCCGCTCCAGCGGTCTGGCACATGGTCGTGATGAAGGATTTCCTCTGCTTCGAGGGGAAGGACCTCCTCGTAGTCCTGGGGAGCAACGGTGGGTTTCATGATTTTCCAGACTGTCGACATTGATAGCGGGATTGCGATGGGGAGTGGGACGTGGGTACGGGTGGGAGCCGCCGGGAGGGCTCCCACCCGTCCTTGCTACTTCTTGCCGGCGAAGGCGATGGCCTGGTCGAAGAACTCCTTGCCGATGAGCTTGGAGAATTCCGGGTAGAGGCTTTCGGAGGCGGCCTTGAACTCGGCGAGTCCGGATGCGCTGAGCTCGTTGGCCTTCATGCCCTTGGCGGTCAATTCATCCAGCTGCTTCTTGGACTGTTCGTCGTCATAACCGGTCTTGAAGGTCGCCGTTTCCTCGGAAGCGGCGTTGAGTGCCTTCTTCTGGTCATCCGTCAGGGAATCCCACTTCTTCGATGACAGGGCCAGGACCCAGGCATCGTTGATGTGGTTGGTCATGGAAACGTATTTCTGCACCTCGGAGAACTTGTTCGTCCAGGGAACCTCAATCGGGTTCTCCTGGCCATCAATGGTTCCGGTCTGCAGGCCGGTGAAGACTTCAGAGAAGGCCATGGTGGTGGGGCTTGCGCCCAGCTTTCCGAAGAAGTCGGTCCACAGGGTGTTGCCGGGCACCCGGATCTTCAGCCCCTTCAGGTCCGACGGCTGTTCAATCGGCCGCACGGAGTTGGTGATCTCGCGGCCGGTCCGGGTCAGGAAGGAGAGCGCCACCGTGTCCTTTGCGGCCAGCTTGTCCTTCAGCACCTTTCCAGGTTCTCCGGCGAGGAACTTTGCCTCTTCCTTTGTATCCGCGAAGAGGTAGGGAATGCTGATGCCGTTCATCTCCGGCACCACCGAGGCGTAGACGGAGGTGGACAGGATGAGCCCGTCGAGCGATCCGCCCTGAAGCCGGGTCACGGCGGCATTCTGGTCTCCACTGAAGCTCGTGCCGTTGGGCACCACGGTGACCTGGACCGAACCATTGGAGGTCTTCTTGACCTGGTCGGCAAAGTGCTGGGCAGTCACGCCCACGGAGGAGGTCAGCGGATCCGGGATGGAGAGCTGGATCTTGGCCACCGGACCAGTCTGGCCGGCGGGGGCTCCTCCTGCACAACCGGAGAGCAGGGCCGCAGCCAGGCTGGTTGCCAGTACCCCGGTGATGGCGCGGGTCTTGAGGTTCATTCGATGCCTTTCTTCATTGGAAGGATGCGGTGCTGCGCGGCAGACACGGCGGGCCGCCGGCGGCAGCGGGTTGGCTTGGAGCCAGGGGCACTGTTCAGGAGACAGCGACGGGGGTAGCGAGGAGCGCTTCGGTTTCGCGGCGGAGTTCCAGTGCCTGGGACAGGGAGTCATCAATGATGACATCGTCCCAGCCAACGATCGCTCCCTTGGGCACATCATTACGAAGCTCCACATGGTGGGCCAGGGCGACGGGGAGGGCGCCGGTGGCAACCGAGTGCCTGGCGGAAACCAGCTTGCCCCAGACCGTGAAGCCGCCTTCGCCGTCGAGGAATTCACCGGCCTTAAGGTCCTTCTTGGCGGTGGCGACCACATCGCCGTAGAAACCGACCGGTCCGCCGGTGGGGATACCGCGAAGGGCTGCGTTGGCAATGGACATGTTCAGTTCGAGGCCGACGTAGTGGTAGGGGCGGTACAGGGCGGCATACTGGCCGGTGGGGTCCGGGTGCCAGGGGTATTCGTTGAAGCAGCCGGAGACGTAGTCGTTGGTTGCCTTGACGACGACGAAGACGCCTTCCTGGGTGTTGTGGCTGATCCAGCTGCCGTCACGGTTGACGCTGGACATGACGTCGACGCTTCCTTCGTGCGCAAGCGAACCCCCGACGGCGGCAGGGCGGCAGATCGTTGCGATTTCCTCAACGTTGCCGGGCGTGAAGCTCAGGCCGGAATCGGAGGGGGCCAGCCCTGCTCCGTTGGCTACGGCCGCCATTTCGATGGCAGCCTTGGTGCCGTCCCGGAATGAGGTGTGCATGTAGGGATTCAGCTGGCCGGAGTCGGTCAGTTCCTTGGAGAACTCCCAGTTTTCCCAGACGTTGTCCGGGTTCATCTCGTGGTAGTGCTCCAGGTACTTGGCGCCCTTGCCTGCGCAGACCACGTCAAAGCCGCTGGTGCGGGCCCAGTCCACGAGTTCCATGATGAGGGCCGGCTGGTCCCCGTAGGCCATGGAGTAGACCACGCCTGCTTCTTCGGCCCGCTTGGCCAGCGCCGGGCCGGCGAGGGCATCAGCTTCGACGGTGACCATGATGATGTGCTTCTTGGTTTCGATCGCCTTCAGGGCGTGCTTAATGCCGACGATCGGGTTGCCGGTGGCTTCGACAATGACGTCGATGTCGACGTCGAACAGTTCGTCAGCGTTCGCGACGATGGCGGTGGAGCGGTCCCGCAAAGCCGTGGCGATATCCGGGGCGACCTGGGCGGCAGGCCATTCCACCAGGTCGAAGGCGCCCTGGGCCCGCTTGACGTTGATGTCTGCAATGGCCACGACGTGGATGCCGGGAATGTTGTTGGCCTGGGCCAGGTACATGGTCCCGTAGCGGCCGGCGCCGATCAGTCCAACACGAATGGGACGGGACTGCTGCTCGCGTTCGCTGAGGAGTTTATGAAGGTTCACGGAATCTCTCTAAGGGGTGCCTGGCGAAAGAAAGCACCTCCGGCGGGCCGGATGGCACAACTTCTTTGTCGCATTTTGTGGGGAAAACTATCCGGAGTGGAACCGGTTCCACTTTTGTACCAGCTGCTGATAAGCTGTGTCAACGGTCACCTTCCCGGCCTTCCGCAATGAAGCGGACGGGCAGGAAAGGATGGCGTAGGTAACGACGACGAGGGTCTTGTGTCTCAAGGAGGAGCGGTGCGCAAAGCGCCTACTATTCGCGACGTGGCGGCGGCTGCAGGAGTATCCGTCTCCGTGGTCTCACGGGTCCTGAACCCTGAATCGGGGCCGGTCGCGCCCGCGAAGAGGCAGGAAGTCCTTCGGGTCATCGACGAACTGGGTTACCGCCCCAGGGCGGCCGCGCGTGAACTCAGCGCCGGGCACGCACTCACCATCGGCCTCGTCGTCACCGACCTGTCCAACCCGTTTTTCGCACGCCTGGCGGACAGGATCGTCTGGGAGGCGCGCAGCCATGGCGTGCAGGTGGTGCTGATGACCACGCAGGAGGATCCGCACCTGGAGGCGGACTCCCTGGACACCTTGCTCGACCGGTCTGTCAGCGGCGTCATTGCCACTCCCACCGGGGGCAACATCGAAAAATGGCGGCGGCTGCGGGACCTCGGCGTCAACGTCGTCTTCATCGACCGCGCCATCGAGGAACTTGAAGATGTCGACGTTGTCAGCATTGAGAACTTCGACTCGGCCCAGCGCTCAACCGAGCACCTCATCAGCCTCGGACACACCCGGATCGGGCTGATCACGGGCCCGCTGACCACCTCCACCGGAAGTGCCAGGTTGAACGGCTACAAGGCGGCCCACCAGAACGCAGCCCTGCCCGTGGACCCCACGCTTATCCGCGACGTGCCTTTCCGTGGCGACGCAGGTGGCGGGGCCGTCGGATCGCTGCTTGCGATGCGTCAGCCACCCACGGCCCTCATCGTCGCCAACACCGCCCAGGTGCAGAGTTCGGTCCGCAGGCTTGTCCAGATGGGCACCGACATCCCCGACCAGCTTTCCCTCATCGTCTTTGACGACAATCCCTGGACCGAGCTGACCTCTCCCCCGCTGAGCGTCATCCGCCAGCCGCTCGACATGCTTGCGGTTCACGCCATCGAGCTGGTGCTGGGGCGGATGCAGGGCAAGCTCCCGGACGGAGCCCGCCGCATCGAGGTCAAAGCCGACTACCTGCCCCGCAACAGCTGCGCACCCCTCATTGCCTCAGTCGCGCGCTGAGGTCCGGTTCAGTGACGATGCGCAGGTCAGCAGAAGGCTGACTGCAAAGGAAGAAGCACCTTCCGCAGAAAGGACGACGGCGGCACCCACCCCGCCACCGTCGTCGCCCCTTCCAGCACAGCAGCCGCACGTCAGGCGTGCGTCGTCTTTTCTGGGCGGCGGTACCGGCGTGAAAAGGTGGGCCCCGCGGGCGGTGGGATTTTGGCAGGGTCGGCGCCCGGCCGCCGTCGGCGCAGTTCCAAGGCAAGTGCCTCCTGCCCGCGCGCCATCGCCCACCGATGGTTTGCCGCAAAGGCGGGCTTGAGCAGCCAGCTCAGCCGCTGCAACAGCGGTTTCGCCGTACTGACCCTCCACTCGTAGGTGACCACTGTTTCGGGGCCGTCCTGCTCGAACGTCCAGCGGCCGGTGCCGTTGAGGTCACCGCGCGCGGAGATCGCGAAACCCTGCTCCGTGATGGGTTCCGTGACGGTGAGCTGCCACCTGAGCGTGTAGGGCAGCCAGCCTTTGGTGTGGAGGAAGAAGGCCTTGCCGGTGCCGTCCGGATCGCCAGGATCCAGGGGCTCAACGGCCAGATACACGGAAGGCCACCAGCGGGGAAGCGTGCCGGCGTCGCCCAGGATCTCCATGACCTCGCGCGGGGTCCCGGCCACGCGCCAGACGGTGAGGAATTCGTAGTCCGTGCTGCTTTTCGAATCGGCGCTCATGGCTGCCTCCACGGCAGGGTTGAATAGTGGACTCACAGTACTCACGCCCGTGTTCGCGGTCAACGGTCGGATTCTGCCCGTTTCGCCACGCCCACTGCTAGATGGTCACGTTGAGTCCTGCGGTGTATCCCTCCGCTGCTGAGCCGGTCATCGTTGCCAGCTGGTAGATGCCGCCATCGTCGCCGAACACGTTGTCCGACGTGAGCGTTGTGCGGGTCATGTTGGTGACGCTGCGCTCATAGCCGGGGGTGGCATAAACGTCGTCACACGCGGCTTGCGGCAGCGCGATCTGGGAGACGGCCAGGACCTGCCCGGCCGCCGTCGCGTTGTTCATTGACTCGAATACTTCGAAGTGGATGTGCGGCCAGCGCCCGGAGTAGGCGGCCGGGAAAATGGATGTGAACGTGACCTGCCCGTTGGCGTCCGCTTCCTGCACGCCGCGAAGGTAGTTTTCGTTCTTCAGGCTGGAGTCGTACATGGAGTACTTCCCGTCCCGGTCGCAGTGCCACGCATACACTGCGGCCCCGGCCAGCGGGGTGCAGCCGCTGGCGTTGTCCAGGAGGGTCAGGGTGAACGTCAGCGGAACCCCCTCGGCCTTGGCGGAGGCGGCGCCGAAGCTTGAGGTGATGTCTCGCCGCACCACCCCGGATGCTTCCAGGACGTTCGGCCCGTTGGAGCCATCGCCCGGGTAGGGTCCTGCGGTTTCCTGCGGGATTTCCACCCCGCATTCGGCGATGGCCCGCGTCAGCGTCGGAGTGGCTGTGGCGGCCGCCGACCCGGAGGCAGCCGCCGAAGCGGTGGCGCTGGAAGTGGCAGTGGCCGCTGCGGTGGATGCTGGGGAAGAGGCGGAGCCCCCACCCCCGGACGGCGTGCACGCGGCCAGCGCGGCCACGGCTCCCCCTGCGCCGAGGAACAGCCCCAGGGACCTGCGGCTCATCAAGGTGGACAGGTCGAACTCCAGCCCACGGTCATGGTCGGGATGCGGCTGGTCAACGTCGGGCTGGCGGGGTGTGCGTGAAGTGGTCATGATCCAAGGAAACCGGATGGGACTATGCACTGGGCCGGTTGTTTCTGTGCAGGTCCTGTGCGTCCGGCGGGAAGCCGGACGCACAGGGCGGCAGAAGGGAGCCAGTGCCGTCAGGAAATCCTCTTCGTGGGCCGGTCTGCCATGGCTCCGGAGGGAGACTCCTCCTGCACCCGGCCGCGTGCAACCGGCCTGTCGCCGCCGCGGCGCAGACTCAGCATCACAAGGCCGGCAGCCAGCAGGCAACATGCCAGGAAGATGGACGTGGCAAGGAAACTGCCGTGCGTCACGTCCTGGAGGTAGCCGCCAACATAGGGGCCGACGAAGCCGCCGAGGTTGCCCACCGCATTGATCAGGCCCATGGCGGTGCCGGCAACAGCCACCGGCATGGCACGGGATGCGGAAGCCCAGAACGGGCCGTCATATGCCAGGGCCCCGGCGACGGCGATGCTGATCAGGGTGACCGCCAGGAACGGCGCGTTGTCCCCGGTTGCCACTGAGAGCACCAGGGCTACAGCACCAACTGCCATCGAGAGGAGCACATGCGTCGAGTAGCGGCCGGTACGGTCCGCGGCCTTGGCGTTGTACCAGAGGCCGACCATCGCCAGCACATATGGGATCGCGGTGATCAGGCCAACCTCCATGGAGGATCCGGAGGTGATCGTCTTGATCACGTGCGGCAGCCAGATATTGATGCCGTAGAAGCCGATCTGAATGAGGAAGTACACCAGGGTCAGGCGCCACACCACTGAGTTGGACATGACGTGGCGCATGCCCAGCTTTTCCTGCTGGGGATGGGCTGCCGCGTCAGCAGCCAGTCCCTTCTCGATGTACTCGCGTTCCTGCACCGAGCACCACTTCGCTTCACGCGGGTGGTCGGCGATCAGGGCCCACCACAGCGGTGCGGCGATGACGAACGGGAAAAGACCTTCGATGATGAACAGCCACCGCCAGTCCGCGAAGGACAGGATCCACCCGGAAAGGGGTGCTGTGATGATGGAGGCAATGGCGATGTTCATCATCCAGAAGGCGTAGGCCCGGGCGCGTTCAGCGGCGGGGAACCAGTGGCTGATCAGCACAAGGATCGCCGGCCAGATCCCGGCCTCGGCGACGCCCAGGAAGAAGCGCACCACAAGCAGTTGGGTGAAGTCCTGGATGAACCCGGAGAGGACCGCCAGCACACCCCAGATAAGCACCATGATGCCGACGAACTTCTTGGCGCTCCAGTGTTCGGCGAGGTGGCCGCCCGGTATTTGCAGGACGAGGTAGCCGATGAAGAAAATGCCGGCCGCCAGCCCCTGTTGGGCGGCGTCAATGCCCAGGTCCTGGTGGAGTCCGTTGAGGGCGAACCCGATATTGGTCCTGTCCATGAACGAAATGATGTAAACGATGATGGCGACAGGGATCAGCCGCTTCCACCGGGCATTGCCCACGGCCGGTGCTGACGTGAGGTTGCGTGCCATCGGATTTGCTCCTTTGCACTATGGCTAATGGATTCGCGCCCCAGCACGCTTTACTCTTCCGCGGCCCCAGGTGGGCCGCCTTCCGCCGCAGGACGGAATCAGAAGGTCTTTGCAGGGGAGCCGCCAGTGCGGCGGTGCAAACCGTCGCTTGGCCTGCCGACGATCCCCTCACGCGGGCCATGCACTTATTTAATAGCAACTGTTGCGCTTACGCAAGAGAAACGCTCCTGCTTTGCCGACAATAGTGTTATCTTCTTCGCCCTTACCATTGCCGTATCGCAATTAACCCCGGGACACCGGCGTACGAGACACCTCCGGAAGGGTCGACGGCGGCAATCACCCCGCCGCCGCCGTCGTCCTTTGAACCATGGCCGGCTGAGCGGAAAAGCAAGGTGGGGCAGGCTCATTGGAGCCCGCCCCACCCCTTGCGCCGGCTGACGTCCTGCACCCGACTTTCGGGCTACCTGTTGCGATGGGTATGCAGGAGCATCTGCCGGCGGGTTTTTAGGGGACGCTGCCAGGCCGCCGGTGCGGCCTAAAGCGTCCGGGGATCCTCGGCATACATCTTCAGCCGGATGGCCAGGGCCTCCGTCATGTGGCGCGCTGCCACGTTGCCGGCGCGTTCGGCGTCGCCCTCCTCTATGGCGGCCAGCAGCTCCGGGTAGGCCGCCAGCACCGCCGGCCACCTGCCCGGATAGGTCAGTGTGGTGAAGGAATACCGGCGTACCTGCTGGTCCAGCCGCTCCAACAGGCTGATGAGCGAGGGGCTGTGGGTGGCATGCCACAGCTGTGTGTGGAAGGTCCGGTTCGTGTCAGCAAGTATCCGCCCGTCTTCGACATCCAGGTCGCGCATCTTGAGCAGCAGCGCGTTGAGCGAGCGCTTATCCAGCGATGTTGCCTTCGTTGCGGCCTTGGAAGCGGCAGCCTGTTCGAGGATGATCCGCGACTCGTAAATGTCAATGATCTCTTCAGCGGAATGGGTGCGGACAACAACGGCCTTGCCGCGCCTTTCGAGCAGGCCGTCCTGTTCCAGCCGCTGGAGGGCCTCCCTGACAGGCGTTCTTGAGGCACCGTACCGCTCGGTGAGCTTGGCCTCCGTGAGCGGCTCGTCAGGAGCAAAGACGCTCGCCAGAACGTCCTCCCGGAGCCGTTGATGGATGGGGGTGGCCAATGCTTCCTCCTTTCAAGCCGATTCGCATACCATTGTATACAATTGTACGCAGAAAAGTACGCGGCGGCACCGTACAAGCGAAAAACGGCGTGGGTCCGCGCTGGAACGCCAACTGTTTCCGCGTCAGGAAGCCTGCCTCTTGGCAACGGACTGAAACACCTTCGTCGCCTGTTGCGCTGCCGGACTGAGGCGCCGGTTGGCCAAATGGGCAAGGAGGATTCGGCGCTTCGGGGACCCGGAGAGGGGAACCGCCACGACGTCGGGCCTCAGGGCGGTCAGTGCGAGCTTCGGCGCCAGGGCGATACCGATACCCGCCGCCACCATGCCCTGCGTCTCCTGGTAGTCGTTGGCTGCGAAGGCGATCCGCGGCTCAAACCCCGCATCGCTGCATACCCGACGCAGAACATCGGCCACGGGGTGCTCGTCGCGCACCACCCACTCCTGGTCCCGCAGGGAGCCGATACGGACCGCGCCCTGTTTCGCAATGGGGTGCTCCCGCGGTACCAGAAGCACCGTAGGATCGTTGGTCAGCCGGACCAGGGCCAGGTCGGGGTCCTCGATTTGCTCCCAGGGATAGTCCCAGAGAAGCGTCAGTTCGGTTTCCCGCCGCCGCAGCCGCTCCAGCAGGCCATCCCGGCGGGCACTGACCACCGTCACTGCCACCTCCGGGTGGCGCGCACGGAATGCGAGGACCACATCCGGCATCAACGATGCTCCAACAGTAGGGAAGGTCCCCAGACGCAACTGGCCCCGGCGAAGGCCCGCGAACTCTCCCATCTCCGCCCGCGCAGCTTCGACAGTCCTGTCGATATCCTCCGCATACTGCAGGAGGGCGTGACCCGCGTCGGTGAGGACCACACCCCTGGGATGGCGCTCGATGAGGACCACGCCCATCTCCTGCTCAAGCTTGGCGATCTGCTGTGAGACCGCTGAGGTGGTGAAGGAGAGGGATGCCGCTGCGGAGGTCAGGGACCCCGTACGGCCCACCTCGCGGAGCACATGCAGCCGGTGGAGGTCGAAGATTGCCATGGTTTGAGTTTAGCAAAAGTAGATAGTCATCCATTTATTTTCGATTGTGCTGAACGCACTGATCCCTGATCGTAGAAGTACAAGGCGCTGTGAAGTAGAGCACCTGCAAGTTACGAGGGAGAAATACAGTGGGACTCAAAGGACGTTGGTACCGGGGCGGCACCAGCAAGTGCTGGCTCTTCGATGCCAGGGACGTGGCCCTCCACGCCCCCACCCGCGAGGACATCCCCGCGCTGCTGTCAGCCGCTTTCGGCGCAGCGGACGCGCGGCAGCTGGACGGCGTCGGGGGCGGAACGTCCACCACGTCAAAGGCTGCAGTCATCTGGGCAACCCCTGGTGCCGAGGCAGACCTTGACTACCTATTCGCCCAGGTGGGGATCGGTGACCCCACCGTTGAGCTGGGTTCCAACTGCGGCAACTGCGCCACCGCCATTGCCCTGTTCGCAGTCCAGACGGGCATCGTTCCCGCCCGGGACGGCATGGCCAAGGTCCGCATGCGCCACGTCACTTCCGGCGCCGTGCTCAGCGGAGCGGTGCCCACTCCCGGCGGCCGGATTCCCAAGTCCGGCCTGGCCCGGGTTCCGGGCAGCAGCGCTGCCGGTGTTCCCGTCAGCCTCTCGTTCCACGGCCCCTGGGGCCAGAACACCGGTGCACTCCTGCCTACCGGCAACACGGTGGACCAGCTCCAGGTCAACGGCAGGACCCTGGACGCAACGATGGTGGACGCCGGCGCCCCTGCCGTGCTTCTCGCAGCCGACCAGGCCGGCGTCGACCTTTCCTCGATGACTGGCAACCTCACCGCCCAGCTGCCCACCCTCATCGCAGCACGGGCATCAGCAGGCCTCATCATGGGGCTGCGGAAGCCTGAGGATCCGCCGCAGAACGCTGTCCCGAAAGTCGGGGTTGTGGCACCTGCCGGCGACTACACCGCCGCGGACGGAACAACCATCACCGCCGGCAGCCACGACGTGCGGGTGCGGATGTTGTCCATGCTCGCGCCCCACCCTGCCATCGGCCTGACCTCAGCCGTGGCAGTTGCCCTGGCATCCTCGCTGCAGTCATCGGTCGTAGCCAACGCAGCAGGCCAGTCACCCTCCACCGGCACCGGAACTCCCCGCCTGCTGCGGGTCGGGACACCTGCCGGCGTCATCACCGCCGAAATCATCACCGATGACACCGGCGCCGTCAGCGAAGTGGCCCTCCACCGGGCAGCACGCCACATCGCCACCGCAGACATCGACGTGGCCCCGGCCGCCGAGCTGTCAGCTTAAATCCCTATCTTTGCCCGGTCACCAAGGGCAGGCACCAAGCAGGAAGTTGTTCAATGAAGATCAAATCCATCCTCGGACACCTCTATGTCCAGGTACTCATCGGAGTCGCGCTCGGCGTCGTTGTAGGCGCACTGTGGCCGGACCTCGGCGCATCCCTCAAGCCCATCGGCGACGGCTTCGTGAAACTCGTGAAGTTCATGATCGCCCCGATCGTATTCTGCACCATCGTGGGAGGCATCACCTCCCTGCGGGACACCAGGAAGGTAGGCCCCACCCTGATCCGCTCGCTGGGCCTCTTCTATGCCCTGACGGCACTCGCCCTGGCCCTTGGCCTGGCCGCGGTGATGCTGTTCCAGCCCGGTGCGGGCATGCACATCGATCCCACGCACCTGGATTCCTCGGTGGCCCAGAAGTACACCACCCAGCTGCCCAGCAGCAACCCCGTGGACTTCATCCTGAGCATCATCCCCACCACGTTCGTTGGCGCCTTCGCGGACGGGGAAGTCCTGCCCGTACTGGTCATTGCCCTGCTCTGCGGCTTCGCCTTCAGCAAGCTGGGCGCACCGGGCCAGCTGGCCCTGAACGTTGTCAACAGCTTCAACAAGCTGCTCTTCATCATGTTCGGCTACATCATGAAGGTGGCTCCCCTCGGAGCTTTCGGGGCCATGGCCTTCACCGTTGGCAAGTACGGCGCCCACTCCATCGGAAACCTCGGCATGCTGATCCTTGCCTTCTACGCCGCCTGCATCGTCTTCGTGGTGGTTGGCCTGGGCATCCTGGCCAAGGTGACCGGCTTCAGCCTGTGGCAGATCCTGCGCTACTTCAAGGATGAATTCCTGATCGTCCTGGCCACGTCCTCCAGCGAACCTGTCCTGCCGCGCCTGCTGTCCAAGCTCGAGCGGATCGGCTGCGACCGCAGCGTTGTGGGGCTCGTGGTCCCCACCGGCTACTCCTTCAACCTGACCGGAACGGCCATCTACCTCACCCTGGCCTCCATGTTCATCGCCCAGGCCTGCGACATCCACCTCAGCTGGGGCCAGATCCTGCTGATGCTTGGCATGATGCTGCTGACCTCCAAGGGCGCAGCCGGCGTCACCGGAAGTGGTTTTGTGGCCCTGGTGGCGACCCTGACGGTCATGCCCACCCTCCCCGTGGCCGGCGTTGCCCTCATCGTTGGCATCGACCGCTTCATGAGCGAGGCCCGCGCCCTCACCAGCACGGTCTGCAACATCGTCTCCTGCGTCGCAATCGCCAAGTGGCAGGGTGAGCTGGATATGGCCAAGCTCCGCTCCGAGCTCCAGGCGGGCTTCGTGCCCACCGAGGCGGAAAAGGTGCAGCTGGCCGAACCTGCCCTGGCACACTAGCCAGCCGGCAGGCCACTGCCCACCGCGTTTGCCCGGGATCCCAGCAGGGGTCCCGGGCAAACCCTTGCAAGGGCTACTACTTCACACCCCCCGGAAAGGACCGTCATGAGTGAGCGCCAAACGGAACAGGAAACAGCAGAGGACTGCGACGCCGGCACCTGCTTCTACTGCCGAGGCCCGGAAACCGACTAGGGGGCCCAGTCGTCAGTCCGTTTCCCCACAGCAGGCCCTAGACCCACTGCTCCCACACGGTCAGCTGCAGGTTCACGGTCCCGGACGAGCCAGCCACAACGGCACCAGCCCCCGCGGAAGGGTCGACGGCGGCACCCGCCTTGCCGCCGTCGTCGTCCCTTCCGGCAAAACCAGCCATCACGGCAAGGCCGGCCCTTCCGGCAAAACCAGCCCAGCGCATCAGGCCCGGACCGCCTCAGCAGCGTGGTCGACGGAGCGCACCGGCGTCTCCAGCCCCAGGTGCTCGCGGAGCGTGCTGCCCCGGTACTCGGTGGGGTAGACGCCGCGCTCCTGCAGCTCCGGCACCAGGTGGTTCACGATGTCGTCCAGGCCCGCCGGGATCAACCACGGCGAAATGTTGAACCCGTCCACTGCGCCCACCCGCGCGTACTCGGCCAGCTGGTCCGCCACCGCGGTGTAGGAGCCGGTGAAGGTGGAATCGATCCGCGCCGTCTTCGAGGTGACGAACTGTCGGATGGACAGCCCCTTGTCCTTGGCCTCCGCCCGCCACTGGTCCGCCAGCTGCCGCGCCTTGGCGCCGTGGAAACCGCTGCCCCGGGTCTCGGACGTCTCCTCCACAACGGGATCGATCTCCGGCAGCGGCCCGTCCGGATCGTACGCCGACAGCTCGCGCCCCCAGAACTGCTCCAGGTAGGCGATGGCCTGCTGCGGGCCGATCTGCAGGCTCCGCACCCACTCCTTCTTCTCCGCTGCCTCCGCTGCGGTGGGAGCCAGGATGAACTCGCTGGCCGGCATAATTTGCACGGCGTTCGCCACGCGGCCTGCGGCCACGGACCGTTCCACCAGGTCCTTGCGGAACTCCACGGCGTCGTCGAACTTGGGGTGGGCCGAGAAGATTACGTCCGCCTGCCGGGCGGCGAAGTTACGGCCCTCCGGCGAGTCCCCGGCCTGGAACAGCACCGGCCGGTACTGCGCGCTGCGCGGCAGCCGCGGCGTCACGTCCACCGTGTAGTGCCGGCCCTCATGGAGCACCCGGCGGGCGGGACCGTCCGGCGTTTCCCACGAATCCCAGATCCGCTTGGCAGTTTCCACGAACGCCTCGGCGTGCCTGTAGCGGTCCGCGTGGTCCAGGTAGCCGCCGCGGCGGAAGTTCGCCCCGGTCCAGGCGTTGTCCGTGGTCACGATGTTCCACGCGGCCCGCCCGCCCGAGATCAGGTCCAGCGAGGCGAGCCGGTGCGCCAGGTCCGCGGGGTCGTTGTACGTGGTGTTCTGGGTGGCCACCAGGCCGATGTTCCTGGTGCCCGAGGCCAGGGCGGCGAGCATGGTCTGCGCGTCCGGCCGGCCTACTACGTCCAGTGCGTGCGGGCGGCCCAGGTGCTCCCGCAGGCGCAGCCCCTCGCCCAGGAAGAACGCGGCAAAGAGCCCGCGCTCGGCGGTCTGGGCGATGCGGCGGAAGGATTCGAAGTCGGTTTGCGAGCCGGATTCCGGCGCCTTCCAGATGGTGCCGGAGTTCACGCCCTGGAAGAAGACACCGAACTGGATCTGGCCGCTGGGGACGAAGACATCGGATTTAGCACGAGTGTGCTGTGTCATGGCTTTCCCTTACTTTCCTGCGTTGGCGGGCGCGGAGGAGCTTGCGTAGCGGCTGGCCGGGCGCGGAAGCCCCAGCAGGTCGCGGAAGGTTCCGTCCTGGACAATGGGACGGAGCGCACCACGGCGGCGCAGTTCCGGCAGCACCAAGCGGGCCAGCTCCTCGAGCTCAACAAAGAGCGACGCCGGGTGCAGCCGCACGCCGTCGGCCTCCTTCAGAAGGTCGGCCAGGAAGCCGGTGAGACCAGCTGCGGAACCGGCATAAGCTGCCCGGCCGCTGTCGAAAGCGTCGCGCGAGGCCGCAGCCTGCCCCCGGGCGTCCAGGACGACGTCGAGCTCGGCCACGACCGCAACGCCGGCTCCCACCCTGGCCCGCACATCACGGACCTCGGCCGCCAGCAGTTCCGGCGTAGGCGCGCACACCAGCACGGCGTCCACGGCGTCCACCGGCACTTCGCCCAGCAGGGACGCAGGAGCCAGCACGGGCAGCTGGCCCTGCAGCGGCCGCGGAATGATGGACGGCCCCTTCACCGAGTAGCCCGGGCCGGCAAAACCGGCAGGCGTTTCAAAATCGACGTAGTGCAGCTTGTCCACGTCGATGTACCGGCCGGTGGCAACATCGCGGATCACGGCGTCGTCCTCCCACGAGTCCCACAGCCGCCGGGAAACCTCGATGGACGCGGCAGCCTCCTGCCCCGGCGCGGCTCCCTTGACTGAAGAACGTCCGACGGCGGCAGCGGCTTCCGGCGACTCGGCCGCCGTCACGATCCACCCGGCGCGGCCGCCGGAGACGTAGTCCACGCTGGCCAGCTGCGTGGAAACGTGGAACGGCTCCGTATATACGGTGTCCACCTCGGGCACCAGCGCGATGGATCGGGAAATGGGCCCGGCGAACGCCGCCCGCTGCAGGGCATTGGCACGCCCCGGTGCGGGCGCATCGATGAAGGTGGCGGCATGGAAGCCTGCGGACTCGGCTGCCAGCACGGCGCGGGTTAGGTCCGCACCGTCCCAGCTGGCGCGGTCGAGCTCGATGGCCAGGAAGCCCGGCTGGCCTGTGTCTACTGCGGTCATGATGCCTTTCCTGCCTGTGAAGGAGCGGCCGTGGCGGTTGCCGGCGTGGCCGCGAAGTTTTCCGCTGTGATGGTCTTGGATTCCGGCAGGGCTTCCTCTGACAGGCCCCACCGTTCCAGGACCTTCCCGTAGGAGCCGTCCTGGATGACCTCGTTCAGGGCATCGGAGATCACCGGTGCCAGCCCGTTGCCGCGCAGCGTGGTGGCGGCCACCAGGGTTTCGGACGGCCAGCCGGCGTTGACCTTGCCCACAACTTTCAGGTCGTCACGGGTATTTTCCCGGTACACGGCGGACGGGTACGGGGCGATGTTCAGGTCCGTGCGGCCGGAGGACAGCGCCAGGATGGTGTCGGCGTCGGACGAGTAGTACTGCAGCGTGGCCGGTGCCTTACCCCTGGCCTCCAGGTCCTTGTTCCAGGCCAGCAGGATCTTCTCCTGGTTGGTGCCGGAGCCCACCGATACCTTCAGGCCGGAGATGTCGTCCGCACCTTTGATGTCATAGCTGGACGACTTCTTCGCTTCGAACCCCATGTACGCGGCGCGGTAGCTGGCGAAGTCGAACAGCTTCACCCGGTCCTTGTTCACGCCCACGTTGGAGAACACGGCCTCGAAGTCGCCGGACTGGGTCTTCAGCGGCCAGTTCTCCCAGGACGTGACCTGGACATCCAGCTCCAAGCCCAGCTTGTCCGCCACCAGCTGGGCAATGTCGAGCTCGGAGCCAATGGGTGTCTTGTCGTCCGTGGCGTGGAAGGACAGCGGAATGGACCCGGCGGTGGTGGCGACGGTCAGCTTCCCGTCCTTGCTGATCAGGGCGGGGACCTTGGCGGCGAGCGCCGCGTCCTTCTCCGCCCGGATCCGCTGCTGGTCCGGGGAGGTGTTGTAGACGACGCCGTTGCGGGCCGCCGTCGTCTGTGCTGCCCCGCTGGGGTTGCCGGCGGCTGATGCGCCGGGGTCAGCGCAGCCGGCGAGCGCGGCTGGGCCAAGGAGTGCGGTGCCGAGGAGGACGACGACGGGACGCGCCGCGAGTGTGCGGCGGCGTCGGAGGCCGCGGGTTGGGAAAGCCATGGGTGGTCCTTTAGATGTTGAAGGCCGGTTCGAGCACCTTGGAGAAGAAGCTCCGGGTGCGGGGTTCCTGCGGGTTGCTGAAAATCTGTTGTGGGCTGCCCTGTTCCACGATCTGGCCCTGGTCCATGAACACCACGGTGTCCGCCACGTCGCGGGCGAAGCCCATCTCGTGGGTCACGATGATCAGTGTGGTGCCGGATGTGGCCAGTTCACGGATGACGTCCAGGACCTCGTTGACCAGTTCCGGGTCAAGGGCGGAGGTGGGCTCGTCGAACAGCAGGATCTTGGGGTCCAGGGCCAGGGCCCGGGCAATCGCCACGCGCTGCTGCTGGCCGCCGGAGAGCTGGCGCGGGTAGGCGTCAGCCCGGTCTTTGAGGCCCACCCTGTCCAGCAGTTCCAGGCCGCGGCGGCGTGCCTCCGCTTTGGAGCGGCGCGCCTTGCCGGGTTGGTGGGCGACGACGGGTGCTTCCGCCACGTTCTCCAACGCGGTGAGGTGCGGGAACAGGTTGAAGTTCTGAAAGACCATGCCGATTTCGGTGCGCTGTTTCAGGATCTCCTTTTCGTGCAGCTCGTGCAGCCGGTCGCCGCGGGCCTCGTAGCCCACCAGCTTGCCGTCGATGGTGATGTGACCGCCGTCCACCTTCTCCAGGTGGTTGATGGTGCGCAGCAGGGTGGACTTGCCGGATCCGGACGGGCCCACGATCACGGCCACGCCACCGGGTTCCACGGTGAGGCTCACGCCCTTGAGGACTTCGATCGCGCCAAATGACTTGCGGACGCCTGTGATTTCCACCAGGCCGCGGGTGGCGGCGGGGGCGGTGAGGGTTGCAGTCATCAGATGTTCCTCCGGGTGGGGACGGCCGCGTGGGTGGCGAAGAATTTGCGGGCCTTCTGCAGGGGCGTCAGCGGCAGGTTCCGCACCGCGCCCTTGGAGTAGTGCCGCTCGATGTAGTACTGGAAGACGCTCAGCACGGAGGTGATCACGACGTACCAGAGGGTCGCCACCAGCAGCAGCGGAAGGACCTGCTGGGTGCGGTTGTAGATGACCTGCACGGTGTAGAACAGCTCCGAGTACGCCAGCACATAGACAATCGAGGTGCCCTTGACCAGGCCGATGATCTCGTTGAACGCGGTGGGCAGGATGGCGCGCATCGCCTGCGGCAGCACGATCCGGGTGGAGCGGCGCCAGGCCGGGATCCCCAGGGCCGCCGCCGCCTCCAGCTGCCCCTGGTCAACGGACAGGATGCCGCCACGGATGATCTCCGCCGAGTAGGCCGCCTGGTTCAGGGTCAGCCCCAGCACTGCTGCCGCGAACTGGCTGATCAGTGTGGTGGTCTGGACCTCGAAGAACCGGACATCGGTGAAGGGTAGCCCTAAGCTGATCTTTTCGTACAGGTAGCCCAGGTTGTACCAAAGGAGCATCTGCACCAGCAGCGGGGTGGAGCGGAAGATCCAGGAAAACGTCCAGGACACCGAGACCAGCAGCGGCGACGCCGAGAGCCGCATGAGCGCCAGGATGAAGCCGAGCACGAACCCGAGGATGCCGGAGATGGCGGTCAGCTTCAGGGTTTCCACCAGCCCCTTGACCACGGACTGGGCGGTGAACCACTGGGCCACCACACCCCACTCCCAGCGCGGGTTGCTGGCCAGCGACCACGCCACGGCAAAGACACCCAGCGCGACGACGGCGGTCCCCACCCAGCGCCACGGATGCTTGGCCGCCACCACCCGGTAGGACGAGTAGTCCGGAGCCTGGCGGGCCACCGCCCCATCTCTGGCCGATCCCTTTGCCGGGGGCGCATCTGCCGCCGACGGCTCCGTTCGGTGTGACTGCGCCACCTTCATTGCTGCTGAACTCATGTGCCACCTCGTTTCTTATCCTGGTTTCCCTTTGGAGCCCTCCGGCCCGGTGTTGGCTGCAAATCTAGGACCGGCCGGAACGGGCCAGCAAGGCGGCAAGTTGCATTCGTTCACAGGGCTTCGCACGGCGTCATGAGTCGGTTTTTTGCGTCCCGTAACCCGCCGTGACGCGGGGTTAACGGCCGTGACCAGGTGCTCGACCGGCGTCGTTACGGCTGCCTAGCATGGGCACTCCGACGGCCGCTTCCGCACCGTCCCTGCAGACCAAACACCCGTAAGGAGGCCCCATGCCAGCCACCATCCCGGCCATCGTCTTCATTGGCGGCGGACCGCGCACGGCGGGATTGCTGGAGCGGATCGCGGCCAACCGGCCCGAGGTCTTCGCCGGCCCGCTGCAGATCCATGTGGTGGAGCCACACGTTCCCGGATCGGGCCGCATCTGGCGGTACGACCAGGATCCCGGCCTGCTGCTGAACTCCATGGCGGCGGACATCACCATGTTCACCGACGATTCCGTTGACTGTGAGGGCCCTGCCGCCCCCGGTCCGGGCCTGGCCGAGTGGGCGGCGGGCGTGCTGGACGCTTCCATCATCGACGTCCCGGACTTCCCCCGGACGCTGTGGGATCAGCTGCGGTCCCTGACCGGCTCCACCTTCCCCACCCGCCAGCTGCAGAGCCAGTACCTCGAGTGGTTCTTCCGCCGCGCAGCCCGGTCGCTGGGCAGCGGCGTGACAGTCCACCGCACCACCGCTGTGGGCATCACGGAGTTGGCGGACGGCGGCCACGAAGTTGAGCTGGCGAACGGCCGCAGCCTGCACGCTGACATCGTGGTGACGGCGCTGGGGCACACGGACTCCCGGCCGGACGCCGCCTCCGCCCGCTTCTCGGACTTCGCTGCCCGCCACGGCGGCTACCACGCGGCACCCAGCTACACCACCGACGTCGACTACTCCCCCATCGCTCCCGGCCAGGACGTGATCGTCGCCGGGATGGGCCTGGCATTCGTCGACCTGCTGGTCCTCCTCATGGAGGGCCGCGGCGGCAGGTTCCAGGAGACGTCCGACGGCATGCTGCGCTACCTTCCGTCCGGACGGGAACCACGGCTGTGGGCCGGGTCACGGCGGGGCGTGCCGTACCATTCGAAGATTTCCGCTGCCCTGCGGGGCCAGGCCCCGGGACCGCTGCAGTTCTTCACGGCGGCGACTGTGCAGGCACTCCTGGAGAAGCACGGCGAACTGGACTTCAACCAGCACCTGTGGCCGCTGATCGCCAAGGAAACGGGGCACTACTATTACCGTGAGCTCCTGACGGCCAACCCTGAACGGGCCGCCATGGAATGGGGGGCGTTTGCCGCCCGCTACGCCGGGCTGGACTGGTACAGCCGCGGCCGCGCCGACCTTGTTGCCGCCGCCGTCCCGGACCCCGGCCTGCACCTGGACCTGGAGCGGCTGGACCGCCCCTTCGACGGCCTCCGGTTCGCCGGCCACGGGGACGTGCAGGACGCAGTAACCGGCTACATCGAGAATGACCTGCGGCTGCGGGACAGCCCGGACCATCCGGAAACCCTGGCGCTGTTCCTTGCCCTGCTGCATGTGTACATGGAGGTGGGGCGGGTGGTTCCGCCGGAGCGGCTCAACGCCAGGTCTCAGCAGGCCATCCACGGCTGGTGGCACGGCTTCTTCAGCTTCGTGGACTCGGGTCCGCCGCCGCACCGGCTGCGGCAGATGCTCGCCCTGCACCGGGCGGGACTGCTGCAGTTCCTGGGCCCGGGCCTGGAAGTGTCCACGGACGAAGCCACCGGGACTTTCCTGGCCACGTCGCCGCAGGCGGGATTCCCGGTGGCGGCCAGGGCACTAATCGAGGCCCGGCTGCCGCCCACCTCCGTGGCCGGCAGCCTCAACCCGGTGCTTTCCTCCCTCCACGGCAGTGGACTGGGCAGCGAGCAACGGCTGCTGACCTCCGACGGCATCCACTCCACCGGGAAGCTGCTGGTCTCGGCCCGGCACCAGCTGGTGGGGGCGGACGGGAACCCGAGGCCCACTCTCTTCGGCATTGGTCCCGGAACGTCCGGTTGGGGCGCCGGCGCCTTCGCCCGGCCCAACACCAACGCCGCACCGTTCCGGGAGAATGACGCCCTTGCCCGCACCATCCTCGGCGTAGCCAGGGAGTTGTATGGCCAGGCTCCCCAAGACTCGTCTGTGGGGGCCAGAATTACTCCAGAACCAGCCGCCGCCGGACAGAACTGACCAATGACAAGGAATGACCAGTGACCGCAGAACCCGGCCTCAAGCCCCACGACCTAAAGCCCGGCCCTCTCCACACAAGACCCCTCGATCCCGGCCGCCTCACGGTCCTTACCCTGCCCATGCACGATCCCCGCGTCCGGCCGCTCCTGGACGAACTCGCCGTCGAATATGACACCCGCTACGGGGACCTGTTCGGGCGCAGCGCTGCCGCGGAAGAATTGAACCGCTATCCCGCCGAGGAGTTCGAGGGACCGCACGGAGCCCTGCTGGTGATCCAGGAGGATGGCGAGTCGATCGCCGGCGGCGCGTTCCGCCGCTATGACCACACCACGGCGGAACTGAAACGGATCTGGACCCACTCGGCCCACCGCCGTCGTGGTTTGGGCCGCCTGGTCCTGGCAGAACTGGAAGCCCTGGCCGCCACCCGCGGCTACACCCGGCTGTACCTCACCACCGGGCCGCGGCAGCCGGAGGCCAGGCACCTCTACCTGAGCAGCGGCTACGAGGCCCAGTTCGACCTCGACGCCGATCCCGAGACCATCGGGCCACTTGCCTTCACCAAGGACCTGCCCACACCACGGCGGGACTGACCGCCGTTCAGGCCCGGCACCGCCCCATCGGGGGCAGCCACCGCTATGCTGGCGCCATGGCCTCCAAAACCACAGCAGAGAAGCTTGCCACCATCCAAAAGGGCTACACGCTGGAAGGCCCCACCATTGAGCTGGGGGCCGCCATCGTCGACGGCGAGCTCCACAAGGACGCGCCCGTTAGGCTGCCGCTGGCCATGATGAACCGGCACGGCCTGGTGGCCGGTGCCACCGGTACCGGCAAGACCGTCACGCTGCACATGATGGCCGAGCAGTTGTCCACGGCCGGCGTCCCCGTCTTCCTGGCCGACATCAAAGGCGACCTCTCCGGCCTGGCGACTGCCGCCGTCGGCAGCGATAAACTCAAGGCCCGCACGGACAGCATCGGCCAGCCGTGGCAGGGGAAAACGTTCCCCGTGGAGTTCCTGGCGCTGGGCGGCGACGGCAACGGCGTCCCGGTCCGGGCCACGGTGACCTCCTTCGGGCCCATCCTGCTCTCGCGCATTATGGAGCTCAACGACACGCAGGAATCGAGCCTGCAGCTGGTGTTCTACTTCGCGGACAAGAACGGCCTGGAGCTGATCGACCTCAAGGACCTCCGCGCCGTCATCCAGTTCCTCACTTCGGATGAGGGCAAGGACCAGCTTGAGGAGCTCGGCGGCCTGTCCAAGGCCACGGCCGGCGTGATCCTGCGGGAGATCGTGACCCTGGAGGCGCAGGGGCTGGAAAAGTTCTTTGGCGAGCCGGAGTTCGATACCGCCGAACTGCTGCGCACAGCCCCCGACGGGCGCGGCGTGGTCACGTGCCTGGAGCTGCCCACCTTGCAGACCAAGCCGATGCTGTTCTCCACCTTCCTGATGTGGCTGCTGGCGGACCTGTTCGAGGACCTCCCGGAGGCGGGCGACCTGGACAAACCCAAGCTGGTGTTCTTCCTGGACGAGGCCCACCTGCTGTTCAACGGCGCGTCCAAGGCCTTCCTTGACGCGATCACCACCACCGTCCGGCTTATCCGCTCCAAGGGCGTGGGCATCTTCTTCGTCACCCAGACGCCCAAGGATGTCCCCGCGGACGTCCTTGGCCAGCTGGCCAACCGGGTGCAGCACGCCCTGCGCGCCTTCACCCCCGAGGACGCCAAGGCGCTCAAGGCCACGGTGTCCACGTTCCCGCTCAGCGACTATGACCTCGAAGAGACGCTCACGTCCGCCGGCATCGGCGAAGCGGTCATCACCGTCATGAACGAAAAAGGCGCCCCCACGCCGGTGGCCCTCACCCGGCTCCGGGCACCCGAGTCCCTCATGGGCCCCAGCGAGGAGGCCCTGGTCCGCAGCACCATTGCCGGCTCGGCCCTGCTCGGCAAATACGGAACCGCCGTCGACAACCCGTCCGCCTACGAGAAGCTCTCCGGCAAGGCCGCAGCCCCTGCCGGCCCGGCGGCACCCGGGCCGGCAGCCGATGCACCTGCCGCTTCTGCCGGCTACGACGTTGACGCGGAGGCCCGGCGGATCGAGGAGGAGATCCTGGGCAGGCCCAGCAGCAGGCCCCCGCAGGCCTCCGTCCCGGCGCCGCTGGATCCGCAACCGGAGTATCCCGATCCCCAGTACGGCGAACCACGGGCCCCCAAGCCACGGTCCAAGGCTGCGCGCCAACCACGGTCCCGCCAGGCTGAGCCGCAGCCGGGCGGCACGATGGGCGACCTAGGTGGGGTGCTCGGCGGCGCATTGGGCGGCGGGCTCAAAAGCATGGCCCGGTCCATGGGTACCCAACTGGGGCGCGAGCTGCTCCGGGGTGTCTTCGGGACGTCGTCGCGGCGCCGCCGCCGCTGATCCTGCACCCTGGTTCCTCAGTCAATGCTGCCTGCACGACTGTCCCAAGCGACCGCCCAGGCTCCTGTTGACGCGGTCCCCGGCCGCCGCCGTCGTGCTTCACGCGGGCCTGGCCGGGCAGATTAGGGGGACGCCAACTTTAGTGTGCGTCCGCACTGCCGTTACTGTAAGGAACGTGCAGATGAGTCAAGCGTTGGTGAGGATTGCGGCCGGATGGCTGCTGGGCCTCATGCTTGCCGTCGCCGGAGCCATCGTGGCGATCAATGTCGTGAACAACACCGTGGCCAGTCCGCAGCAGCCTGTCAGGGAGTACCTGGACGCGCTGAAGAGCGGAGACGGCGGCCGGGCACTGGGCCTCCTTAGGGCCGCGGTTCCGCCCAGCAACGCCGCCATGCTGAACGGCCCCGGCCTGCAGACCGCCGCTTCCCGGCTGTCCAATGTGACCCTCGGGGACCCGGAGGAGCGTCCGAACAACCAGGTCATGGTGCCGCTGGAGTACACGATTGACGGTAGCCGCCTGCACACGGAATTCCTGCTGCAGAAGACAGGTACCGAGTGGATCTTCTTCAATACCTGGGCCTTCGTGCCGTCCCGGCTGCCCACGGTTGACATCACCGTGGTCAACGGCAGCGAGGCCGAGGTCAACGGCGTTCCGGTGAACATGCCCAACGGCCGCAACTCCTTTGCCGTGTTCTATCCGGGCGAGTACGAGGCCTCGTTGGACGGGCAGTACTTCTCGGCACCGGCCACGCGGGCAACAGTGACCACCAAGGACGCCCCCGTGGCTCCGCTCAACCTGCTGACCCAGGCCACGGACAAGCTGAAGAGCGATATTTCCGCCAAGGTCCGGGAGTTCCTGGACGGCTGCGCCGCGCAGGCCGTGAAGGAACAGAAGCTCCAGCCTGACTGCCCGTTCTATTACGCCAGCAACAACAGGGTGCAGGACGGCAGCATCCGGTGGACCGTGACCAAGTACCCCAATGTGTCCGTCGAGCCGTTCGACGGCCGGTGGGTGGTGGCACCGCTGGACGGCAAAGCCAAGGTGGAAGCGCTTCAGCAGAACGCGTTCACGGGGGCCTGGTACCCGCTGGACGAAGAGGTGGACTTCAGCTTCACCACGCGGCTGGACGTCTCCGGCGGCACGGTCAAGGTCACCCCGATGCTGAGCTTCTAGGCCCCGATTCTCCCCGCCGCGCCGGCGTCACGCCAGGCACGCTTTGCGTAGAAGCGCATTTGGGAACCCTTGGTTTTTAGGGGCTGCGCCGCAGCGGAGGCCGCCAAATCCTGCTCTGCGTGACGCTGCCAGCCAGTTACCGCCGCCGCTTGAGGACGGAAAGCACCTGCTCAACCATCTCGCGTGGACGGTAAACCACGTCTGCGTAGTAATAGCGGAGTGCCGTATACCCTTGCAGGACCGACTCATTGTTGCGGCGATGGTCCTTCTGAACCTGTTTCCACTCGGCGTGGTGCCGTCCATCCAGTTCCACCACAAGCCAGCCGTCGAGCAGCAGGTCGACATACCCCACCCTCTCCAGGTAGACCTGCGGTTGCACATGGATTCCGGCCTGCCGGAAATAGGTCCGTGCCAGCGTCTCAAGGAGTGAGTCCGCCCCGGTGTCCACCCAGTGCAGGACAGACCGGGCCATCCCGTTACGGTTTCCAGGTAACCGCCGGAGCAGAAATTCGACCGTCATGTCGCCGCGGGTTACAGCGCACTCCACCATGACCAGCGACTCAGCAAATGACAGGCACCGCACCGCATGGATCAGGACATCCCCCAGTGCGGCCAATGGTTGAAGCCGGGATGGTGGCAATAGGATCCCGGCATGGTGGACGCTGTTGCCACAGACGGCCTCCTGGCGGCGGTGGTAAACGTGGCGACGTCCGTCGGAGGGCAGCGACCACAGGTTGTAGGCCCGCGCAGCACTGGAACATGTCAGCAGCTCCCGGTTCCGCAGAACGGCAACCAGGTCAGGAGATGCCGTTGGAAGCGCGTAAAGCCCGCGGACGGGTTGCAGGACGCCTCCCCGGACCGCCCGCCGGAGGGCAGCATCATCCACCCCCAGCCTCGCCAAGGCGGGCCTCCGTGCAGCTCCACCACATACTTCCAGTGCTTTGACGACATCCATCCGGCAATGCTGGACTGGCAGAGAACCTTTGGACCAGGCTGCCCCGAGTCTATGTGGACAGCGCCGGGCGGACGACGGAAGGGCCGGGCGGTGTCACGCGGGGCACGCTTTAAGGGCTGCCAGACGGCCAGGGACCCGGAATTCCAGGGCTTCACGTGGAGCACAGAAACCAAAGGCTGCTCCCCGTGACAAGGAGTCACAAGGAAGCACCCTTCCAGTTCACCAGGGAGTAAACCCGGTCAGTCCATTCCGCGCAGGTCCAGGACCAGTTCGGTGTCGCCGTCGGCCTGGAGGACCACCGGGATGCCCCAGTCCTGCTGGTAGAGGTGGCATGCGGCGTGGTCCGGGATCTCGCCGTCCTCCGTTTCGGGTCCATCGCAGGCGGCGGCCCGTGCGGTAATGTGCAGCACGCCCTCGGGGACGTCCGGGGACAGCTCCAGGGTGCGCAGCAGTCCCACCGAGGTTCCGCCGCCGGAGACCAGCAGTTCGGGCGGGGTGGAGGAGATCTTCAACTGCGTGGGGTCGCCCCAGCGGTCATCGAGCTTCTGCCCGGTGGGGGCAGTGAACCGGACGGCCAGGTCCAGCGTGCCGGGGGCCACGGGGCTCTTGGGCCGGTGGGTCTGGGACGCGCCCTCATCCACCTGCTGCGCCTCCTTGGGGATGGGGACGTAGACCAGCTGGTGCTTGTTCGCTTCCACCACCACCAGCAGGGGCTCCGAGCCGGCGGAGTGCGTGTGGTCCACGATCACGTCCGAGGGCTCGGCGAGGCCGCGGGCCAGGGTGGACACCGTGCCGGATGCGGGGTCGTAGCGGCGGACCGCGCCGTTGTAGGTATCCGCGATGGCCACGGAGCCGTCGGGCAGGACGGTCACCCCGAGGGGGTGCTGCAGGCGCGCCTCGGCGGCAGGGCCGTCACGGAAGCCAAAGTCGAACAGGCCCTTGCCCACTGCGGACTCCACGGTGATGGCGCCGTCGTCGCCGATGACAAGCTTGCGGAGGGCGGACGTTTCGGAGTCTGCGACCCAGATGTTCCCGTCGGCGTCCTCGGCGAGGCCGGAGGACTGCGCGAACCAGGCTTCATGGGCGGGTCCGTCCAGCAGGCCCTCCAGTCCGTTGCCCGCAATGATGGACACGGCCCCGGTGATGGGGTCGAAGCTGAAGATCTGGTGCGTGCCGGCCATGGCCACCACCACGGCGTTCAGCTTCCGCGACCACACAACATCCCATGGCGAGCTCAGCGCAACGTCCAGCGGGTCGTTGCCCAGCGAGCCGCTGAAGCCGGCGCCTTCCTCGTCCACGCGGGCGGGACCCGTCTCCAGCAGGCGCTGGATGCCGTTGCCGGCGAGCGTGGAGGCTTTGCCGTCCGTGAGCGACAGTCCCCGCAGGCGGTGGTTGACCGAGTCGGCAAGGACGACGTCGTACCCCGCCTTGGCTGCCACATCTTCCGGCAGCAGGACCAGGCCTTGGGGTTCGTTGAACTGGGCGCTGGCGGCGTCCCCCGCGGCGGGTCCGTCAGCGTAGCCCTTGGTGCCCGAGCCGAAGGTGGCCAGGACTGTTTCGAAGTCGGTGCCGAGTTCCACGAGGCGGTGGTGGCCGGTGTCGGTGACCAGCCAGGAACCCTTCTCCGCGGTACCCGGGGCTGCGGCACCTGCCGTTGTGCCGCCGTCGGCTATTCCAGCCGTGGAGCCGCGCCCCGCCGGCAGGAAGAGAGCCTTGCCGGGGAAGCGGAGGGTGCCGGAGGTTGCCTCGGGTGCCACGTAGGGGCCGGAACCGCGGTGGAGGGTGCCCTTGGCCTCATGCTCGGCGATGAGCTCAGGGATCAGGACGGCCAGTCCGTCCGCATGGCCCTCGCCGGAAAGGTGCGCCACGATGTAGCCCTCGGGGTCGATGACCACCAGGGTGGGCCAAGCCCGGGCGGTGTAGGCCTTCCAAGTGTCCAGCTCTGGATCGTCCAGCACGGGATGGTGGATCTCGTAGCGCTCGACAGCAGCGGCCAGCGCCACAGGGTCCGCCTCGTGCTCGAACTTGGGCGAGTGGACGCCCACGGTGACCAGCACGTCCGAGTACTGCTCTTCCAGCGGGCGCAGCTCGTCCAGGACGTGCAGGCAGTTGATGCAGCAGAAGGTCCAGAAATCGAGGAGCACGATCTTGCCGCGCAGGGCTTCGAGGTCCAGGCTCTTGCCACCGGTATTCAACCAGTTGCGGCCCACGAGTTCGGAGGCCCGGACCCGGGCATGCGTGCGTACGGTTTCGCTCATCAGCGTCCTTCCAGCTTGTTGCGGTCAGCCAGCTTGGCGTCGCGTTCGGCCAATTTGGCAAACATATCGTTGTAAGCGGCCAGATCGGCGTCGTTATTCCTGTCGGCCGCGCGGTCCACCCGTTTGGTTTCGCGCTGGTCGGACCTGGACCACATGACGGCGACGCCGATCGCCACCAGCAGCGTTGGCACCTCGCCAATGCCCCAGGCCACCGCGCCGCCGGCCTGCTGGTCAAGGAGTGCCGACGGTCCCCAGGCACGGCCCAGGTTGCCGAAGTAGTCAGCGGCCAGCAGACCGGTCCCGCCCATGATGGAAACGCCGAAGAAGGCGTGGAAGCCCATGGTCGCCAGGAGCAGCAACAGCCGCATCGGGTACGGCGCACGGCGGGGCAGCGGGTCGGTGCCGATCATGCTGAGCACGAAGATGTAGCCGGTAAGCAGGAAGTGCAGGTTCATCAGCTCGTGGCCCACGTGGTCCCGCATGGCGAACCCGAACAGGTCCGAGTAGTAGAACAGCACGATGGACCCGGCAAAATTGGCCGCGGCGAAGATCGGATGCGTGACCAGCTGGGAGAACTTTGAGTGCACGAAGACCAGGATCCATTCGCGGACACCCTGTGATCCATCGCCGCGCGCCGGCAGCGCCCGCAGCGCGAGCGTCACCGGGGCGCCCAGCACCAGGAAGATCGGCGCGACCATGGTCAGGGCCATGTGGTCCACCATGTGCGCGGAGAACAGGATGCGGCCATAGACCGACGGCGGACCGGACGTGATGTAGGTCAGCACCACCAGGCCGATGATCCAGTTCAGGGACCGGAACCACTGCCACGAGTCGCCGCGGCGGCGGACCTTGGCGACGCCCATGAAGTAGGTGACGAGGCCGAAGAGGGCCACCCCGACCCAGATCCAATCCAGGCGCCACTCGGTGAACCAGCGCTCGGGGGTGAGTTCCGGCGGCAGCTCGTAGCCGCTGAGGATGAAGGCGGGGGATGCGTTGGGTGCCAGTTCCGTGGGCTGTGGCGGGGCTGACCGGCCCAGGGCTACGGCGATGCCGGAGGTGGCGCCCATGATCAGCAGCTCGGCCAGGACCAGCTGCCAGAGGACCCGGCGCGAGGACATGGTGGAGCCCTTGCGGCCAAGCTGTGGGATGACCCACTGCCGGTGCATGAAGCCGATGCCACCCAGCACTACGGCCGCGGCGGTCTTGGCTAGGATCAACTGGCCGTAGGCGGATCCGAAGAGGTCGGACCAGCGCGTGACGCGGATGCTGGCGTTAATGACCCCAGAGGCGAAGACCAGGACGAACGCGAAGCCGGCAAGGGCGGAGAACCGGCGGAGGGTGGCTTCGGTGATGTCGGTTGCTGTCCCGGCCTTGGCGCCGGTGAGGATCCCTGACAGCAGGGCCAGGATGATGATGCCGCCCACCCAGGTGCTCACGCCTACCAGGTGGAGGCCCAGCGAGTTGATGGCACCTTCGTGGTCGGAGGAGCTTGAAGAGTGCCCAATCAGGGCCGCCGGCGCCAGCCCGATCAGGGCGAGCACGAGGGTAAGGGCCAGCCCACCAAGGGACCTGACACCGAACAGCGCCGTAGTAACCACTGCGGCAATGATGGTGACCGCGAGCCAAGCCTGGCCCGTTTCGATGTCGGTCATGAAGTAGACCAGGGCCTGGGTGAAGGCGGGATCGCCGGAGAGCCCCTGCCCCGCCACGTCGGCGTAGGTGAGGACCAGGACGGCAATGGCGGACAAAGTCCACACAGCCCCGGCAATGGCGGCGACAGCGAGGGCCCGGGTAAAGGCGGGATGCTCGGGCGCTGCGCCGTCCCCCGTTAAGTCCCGCGAGCGTGCGGAATGGGTCCGTCCGTTCAGGTTCCGGGGAAGAATGCCGACGGCGAAGACCAAGCCGCCGATCACGGTCGCCACGGACACGTTGTGGATGGCCTTGCTGACGGGCAGGCCCCAGCGGACCAGGGCGCCGGGGTCAGCCACGCTGCGGGCTGCTGCGGCGCCGGAAAAGATCAATGCTGCTGCGAGGCCCAGGAAGAGTGCGGCCAGGCCTGCGAGCTGCCAGGGAACGGGGATCCCGGGAGTTCCGGCGTCCCGGACCGCTGCTCCCTTGCCGGGACCGGACTGGGGCGGGGTGGAACGTGGTTTTGCGGCAGAAGACACCATTCCATTGTCCGCTACGCCTGCCCGGGCGGCGAATCCGGCCTTAAACGCCAAGGAGCGGCAACCCCGGGGTTGCCGCTCCTTGCCCAGCCGGCGTCATGCCGTACCGGGACAAATGCTACTTCTTGGAGACTGCAGCCTTCAGCTTGGAACCGGCGGTCAGCTTGACGCTGTGGCCTGCCGCGATCTGGATGGTCTCGCCGGTCTGCGGGTTGCGGCCGGTGCGTGCCGCACGGTCGGTGCGCTCGACTGCGAGCCAGCCCGGGATGGTGATCTTCTCGCCCGCGGCGACAGAAGTCTCGAAAACCTCGAACAGTGCATCGAGGACGGAGTTGACGGCAGCCTGGCTGGTGCCGGCCTTGCCTGCTACCTCTGCAACAAGTTCACTACGGTTCTTAGCCATTGATGTCCTCCTGGACGGTTCTGTTTCTGGAGCCTGCACGCGGCATGCGCACAAGCCACTGTCCGAAAACTTACCAGCTTGGGCGGTTCCGGTCCGCAAATTCCGCGTGTTTCCGCGACTTTTTTGAGGTTAATCACCGATTCCGGGGGCATATTTCCGCTTACGGAGGAACCCTTTGCGCTTCCGCTCACGGTTTCCCTCCCGGCCCCCATCACTTCCGGCAGCATAACTGCTCGGTTGGTGTGTTAAATGTGGGAGGCCCCAACCGTGGTGGTTGGGGCCTCGACCTAATGTGTGTCCGGCGGTGACCTACTCTCCCACACCCTCCCGGGTGCAGTACCATCGGCGCTGTGGGTCTTAGCTTCCGGGTTCGGAATGGGACCGGGCGTTTCCCCCACGCTATGACCGCCGTAACCCTTCTACCCGGACCCCGGAGGGTTGGGAAAACTAGTGGTTACAACATTGTGGTGTTGTTATTCAGTTTTGTTGGTTCCTGCCAGTACCGCCGTGTTGGGGGTTGTTGGTTGGGAACCACATAGTGGACGCAAGCAGAATGTGTGTTTTCTGTGTGGTGTAAGTTGTTGGCCTATTAGTACCGGTCAGCTTCACGAGTCGTTAGTCCTCGCTTCCACATCCGGC
>Ga0308169_10000069_pt1 | contig 241247 bp, 165 predicted proteins | sample PhyBR1_2_FD_202139 | JGI IMG/M metagenome (GOLD analysis project Ga0308169, IMG submission 202139) | Phyllosphere microbial communities from UC Gill Tract Community Farm, Albany, California, United States - DLSLSB.R1 | ecosystem: Host-associated > Plants > Phyllosphere > Unclassified | place... | reverse complement strand
CGCGGGTAAAATTTTACCTGCAAATAGCCTCCAAGTATAGGGCGGATCACAAAAGGACTTCCGGTAAGTGTGGTAGAAAACCCCGGTTGCATAATGGTTTCGGCCATTCTCGGATCCCTGTCGGTGAAAACTTCGGTAAGTTGTTTTTTATCGTAATCTGCAACATCGGTAAACCGGCTGCCGTCTTTTTTCAAAAAATCGTTGGCCAGGCTGGCAGTAAGTGCCCATTGGTAATCGAATACGGTGTGCGAATTGTTGGTCACCCCATCGGTTTTACTGTTTTTATTAAGCAGGATAACCTCAAGGTTACCAGCCAGACTATTGCTGCAAAACAGATTACGGAAAGACAACGGGCTGCCGCCTGAAGTACTTATTGCAGGTTTTCCGGCTCCGGTGCCATCAATAACTGCTTGTGAAGCAGTAGCCGCACGCTCCAAAAACACATTGGCAGTATTTTGCAGATTAAGTTCGGTATGGTATTTCCTGAAAGTACCTTCATGTAAGGCTACCCTTGAAAGCATTGCAAGTGCAGCCCATTTGGTTATGCGGGTATTCTCTGTACCTACTCTTACATTTGCTGCAGCATATTCCAAATCAGCCATAATAGAATCCACTACTAACGTACGGGGATCTTTCGCTTTAGTCAGGTCTGCTTCGTCGCTGTCAGAAATTACATGGTTATACCAGGGCAAATCGCCGTATTTCTGTACTTCCCCATAGTATACCATTCCCCTGAAGAAGCGGGCGATACCAACAAAGTGCTTAATGGAAGCCTGATCTCCACTTAACTTATCCAGGTGGGTTAGCATGAAATTGATGCGGCGAATATTTGGCCAGGCATCCCATCCGCCTACGTTGGTTGGGGTTACTGTCCCCCTAATCAATCCATCAACCGTCGAATTTCCGGTGTAGGTACTGATGTTATCAGAAAAGATATCGTCATACACCGGCGGCAACATGCCGTAAAACCCATTGGTATAGGTTTCCAAATCTGCCGGTGTTTTAAAGAAATTTTCTAAAGTGATACTGGTTTGTGGTTTCCGCTCGAGGAAATCTTTTTTGCATCCTGCCAGAATAACTACTATAGCCAGGATGAATATTTTTTGAATACGCATAACTGTAATATTATAAGCCAACATTTAAACCGAATGAATATGTTCTTTGGAATGGATAGATGTTTCCGGCAAGGCCTTCAGGATCTATACCTCCTTTGATGTGCGAAATCTCAAAAAGGTTCTCGCCGCTGAGATAAAAATTAACATTACTCAATTTTAATTTTTTGGTAATCGTTTTGGGCAATGTATAGCCGAGGGTGATGTTTTTAACCCTCAGGTAGCTCGCATCCTGCATATAACGCTCGTTGGGTATGGCCAGCCCCTGGTTAGCGCGCTCGGCCATGTAAGCCCTTACTGCCGGAAAATAAGCATTCTGGTTCTCTGGTGTCCAGTGATCCAGGTTGCCTACCGTTACGTTGGTCCAGGGCTGAGCATAAACACCCCAGAAATAAATATTGGCCGCATTAGGATACCAATCGCGTTTGGCAACTCCCTGCAGGTAAACCCTTAAGTCGAAACCTTTCCATCCTGCCGATAAATCTATACTGTAAGGCAGTCTGGCTCTTGAGTTACCCACACGCTGCAAATCGCCATGATCGGTCAGGGTATTTTTGCCAAAATCTACTTTTCCGTCACCATTTAAATCGGCAAATTTGATATCGCCTACCTGGTATTTAAAATTTTGGTTGGTTGCCCCAACAGGGGTTTGATCGGCATGGCTGGCCAGATCTGCCGCATCGCGAAAGAAACCTTCGGTCTGCAATCCCCAGATTTCGCCCAGTTCCTGCCCCTCATAATAATTGGCTAACAATCCGGTTGGGTTATTGTAACGGGTGATTATGGTTTTGTTATCTGATAATACAAATGCAACATTGTACCTGAAAGCAGAACCAGCCAAAGCAGCCTGGTCTCTCCAGGCTAAACGGAGTTCCCAACCCCTGGTTTTCAAATCCGCTGCATTAAAGGTAGGCGAGGCTGTTCCAAAAACTCCCGGCAGTACCCTTCCCGGAACCAGCATATCTTTGGTATAACGGGTATACCAATCGCCGGTAAGCTGCAGCCTGTTTTTAAACAATGCCAAATCTAACCCTGCATTTACAGTCGATACCTTTTCCCAGCTAAAACTATCACTCACCGCTCCGGGAGCATTTACAAATGTTGGTTTTATAGTCCCTAAAAGATAAGCAGTTTGGCCCGATGCCATGGTTGGGATATAGGCGTATGCGCCTACCGAACTCTGATTGCCAAGCGCGCCATAAGAGGCGCGGATTTTAAACAGATCGACTATACTTTTCAATGGTTTAAAGAACGATTCCTCTGATAAAAGCCATCCTGCAGAAGCCGAAGGGAAGAAACCCCAGCGGTCGTTTTTCGGAAACCTGGAAGTACCGTCGGCCCTGCCGTTAAACTCAAGCAGGTATTTGCTTTTATAATTATAATTTAACCTGTAAAAAACACCCTGAACGGCCCAATCCGAAATAGACTCGGTAGTTAACATAGTACCGGTAGCCAGTTGCACTGAAGGCAAAATTCCTGTTATCAGATCATTTTTGGTTGCAGATACCCAGCTGTCATTCCTATATTCCTGGTTATATCCCACCAGGGCCTGCAGGTAATGGTTGCCAAGCTGTTTGTGGGCATCGGTGTAAATATTAAATACATCGTAACGGTTGTTATCGGTACGTGCAGTGGCGTAAGAGGTGGTGGCTATACTTTTCACTTCTGTATCCGGACCGGTACGGTAAGGAATGGGCAGATCAAATGAGGTGGTTTTAGCCGAAGATCTTCTGAAAGTAACATCCGATTTCAGGCTCCAGATATTCTTAATCAATGAAGCATTGAGGTTAAAAGTGGTTAATATATCGGTAATCTTTTTCACTGATCTTCCGCCCTCCTGCATCCTGCCCAAGGTTTGAGCGCCGGCATTAGTCCAGCTGCCATCCGGGTTTTTAGGCACATCTAAAGGGCTCTGACGGTTAATATTCCAAAAAAAATCGCCGTTTGATACCATGTAAACGGGTTGATCATAATCACTCATGGTAAGCAACGTATTATTACCGAAGTCTAACCAATTTGTTAGTTTGGTGTTTACCTTGCCACGTAAATTATAGCGGTTAAAAATATCCTTACCATATTTCAGCATACCATCCTGATTGTAATATTCACCTGAAAAAAGGTAGCTCAGCTTATCGCCGCTCCTGCCAATGCTGGCGTTAACCCTGTTGGTTGGTGCCACATCGAAAAATGACAAGCCCATCCAATCGGTACTGCCGTAATACGACCAGCTTTGGGCGCCAGGATTTAAGAATACCTCTGGCAGTGAAGGATCCGCAGAACGTTTTCTGGCATAATCCCTAACTGCCTCAGGGTACAAATTATACAAGGGTATGCCCGCTAAATTTTTCAGGTCCATTGCCGTGTAAGGATCGGTAACTACTTCAGGACCTTTCCCTAAAGTCCTCAATGCAGTATTCACGCTTAGATTTACAGTAAGGTCTTTACCTTTTGCACTTTTAGTGGTAACCAAAATCACCCCGAATGATGCCCTCGCACCATAAATTGCTGCCGAAGCAGCATCTTTCAACACCGTAACACTTTCAATGTCGGAAGGGTTTAAGCGTGCAAGCTCGGTATCGGTAAAGGGAATGTTATCTACCAGGATAAGTGGCGATCCACCATTAATTGAGGTAGTACCACGTACATTCAGACTGGCCGCACCGTCGGGTTTTCCGTCAGGTATGGTTACGTTAAGATTGGGGATCAAGCCTTGCAGTCCTTCGTTGAGGTTATTTACAGGCCGGTTTTGCAATTGTGCAGCGGTAATCTGATCGACTGCTCCGGTTAAATTTACTTTCTTTTGGGTACCATAGCCTACCACCACAAGATCATTTAAACCTGTTTCCTCAGCCTTTAGTGATATGTCAATAACTTTTAAGTCGCCTACTTTTATTTCCCGGGTGCTATAACCCACGCTGGAAACTATTAGTATGGCATTTTGATCAGCAACCGAAATTTTATAACTGCCTTTATTATCTGCTATTGCTGTAATTTGGCTGTTCTTTACCTTAATGGTTGCACCAGGAACGGGCTGCCCGCTTTCATCGGTAATCGTACCGGTTATGTTTACATCCTTCTCTCTATCCGTTACAGATGGATTCTTTTTACGGATAATAATGGTTTGATCTGTTATGGCAAATGATAGCAACTGGTCTTTTAAACATTGTTCCAGTGCCTCTTCCAGCGTAACATTTTTAACAGATACGGTAATCGGACTTGCATTATTTAATGCGTCCAGGTCACAGATAAAGTTATAACCTGTCTGGTTTTTAATATCTTTAAACACCTGCTCCAGCCTGACATTTTTTGCAGCAAGCGTTACCTTCTGCGCGTGCAGGGCAAAGCTAAACTGTAAAAAGACGGTCGTTAGCAAAATAAAGGTTAATTTCATAGTCAACAGAAATTTGCGAAATGAATAAGCATACGGGCTACCCCCAGATTGAATGTAAAAATTCATACATTTGGATAATTAGGTTTTAATTAAGTGGAATTGTTAACCGCAATTTTTTAAACTGAGAACCTTTACATTTTACCAGAAGTGTTGCAAGCGCTTCTGGTTTTTTTGGCCCCGGTTGTGGTCTTGATAGTTTTGTTGTTGTTTGGATTTCAATGGCTGAGATGTAGACAATCAGGCTCCATTAAGTTGGAAATGAAGGTCCCGTAAGAACAGTGTTAAGGCATAACTGTTACCCTCCTTTCTGTTAATTTAAAATGGGCAACACCGGTAGCTTCCAGCATTTTCAGTACATAATTCAGATCCTTATTCCTGGGGATAGAACCCCAAAACCCTTTTGCCGAAACATTGCCTTTGTATTCAACCTCTACGTCATACCAGCGGGCAAGCTGGCGCATAGCAGCTTCAACTGTTTGTTTATTAAAAACAAATAGGCCATTTTTCCAGGAAACAACGCCTTCGGCATCAACGGCCCTGATTTCAATGTTTTGATCAACATGCGCCTGCTCTCCGGGAACCAGCACCCGGCTCATTTTATTAGCCACAGCGATAATCTTTATGCTGCCTTCTAATAGCGTGGTTTTAACAGCAGGTTCATCATCATAAGCATTTACATTAAAATGGGTGCCCAATACTTCGAGTGTTTGTTTTTTACTTTCCACTATAAATGGCATCTGTTTATTTTTTGCCACCTCAAAATAAGCCTCTCCTGTTAAGCTAACCTGACGTTTACTGCCTTTGAAAATTACGGGATAGGTAAGCGATGAAGACGAATTCATCCATACTTTTGTACCATCGGGAAGTACCAGTTGATACTGACCTCCCCTGGGTATTGTAATGGTATTATACAAGGGTTCCACCGACTGTTGATAGGCCGACGGGCTAACCTGGTATTCTATTTCACCATTTGCCGTTTTATTGATAACTACCCCACTTTGGGTGGCAATCTGGCCTCCGATTGAATCGGAAAGAACCAAACGCTGACCATTGGATAAGGTAATCGTAGCCTTATTACTGCCAGGAACAATCGTCTGTGCCGCAACTGTTTTATTGATTGTTTTTTCTTTTAAAGAATTGAAGTATAAGCACACTGATAAAATAAACAATACGACGGCAGCCGCTATTAAGGGAATATATTTTTTTATCTGTACAACTTTCGGTGCAGGAGAGGCAATATTTAATTTGATATTTTGGTAAGTGAGTGCCATCAATTCGGCCGGTACCTCTCCTTGGGTATACGCATCCAACACTTCGTCTGGCATCAGGTCGGCTAATCCGGCATCACCGGGATGATGACGGAGCAACTCATCTAATTCCTTGCGTTCTGCAAAAGAAATTGTTCCATTATAGTATAATGCCAACAGGCTTTTAAATCTTTCTGACCTCATTACCTGATATGACTTGATAATTAAAAAGTTGTGGGGGTTGCTAAGAAAATATTTTTACAACAAACACCAAAACCCCTAAATAAGAAGCGATTAAATATTTGTTTTGTAAAAATAAACGTATGCTTTTAAGCGCTTTACTCATGTGTTCGCGTGTAACATCGTAAGAAATGCCAAGCCGTGATGAGATTTGTTTATGACTTAGGTTTTCTATCCTGCTCAGGCAGTAAATTTCTTTTTGTCGGGGCGACAATGACATTACAGCTTCATTAATGAACTTTTCCAGTTCCTTTGCATCCGCGCAGTTCCCCTCACAGGCAATCTGCCCATGCTCCAGCTCATCAATAGAAAGCAAGGGAATTTGTTTTTGCAGCTGGGTAAAAACATGGTTGCGGGTAACAGTGGTTAACCATGCCGGAAACGTTTGAATTGTTAAAAGCTGCTCACCGGCCTGCCAAATTTTGCAAAAAATATCCTGAACTACATCCTGCGCAGAGAAAGTAGAGTTTAAATATTTATTGGCAATAAGGTAAACCCTTCCAGAATAACGCCTGTAAAGCGCCTGAAAGGAAATCTCATCTCCTGCTGCAATTTGTTCTAAAAGCTGCTGATCGGTTAATTCTTCTGTTATCTTAATGGCCATCACGCAATCCGGTAAGAATTTAGAGCGACATTGAATTAATTACACAAAATTTCAGCTGAATAACTTTATAAATCATACAGGCTAAATACCATAAGGAATAAATTTCTTAAATGATCAGTCTGAAGCTAAAAAATTGTTTAGTAAAAATAAACATTGTTTATAAAAAACAGATAAAATCAGAATTAATTTTTTGTTAAGCTTAATGAGGTACATATTCCAGTGAAACTGTTCATCCCCACTTTTGGTGGTTTTTAGTCGCTTAATAACTGAAAGAATCTAATAAAAAGTTTTGCTATGATGGTCTAAACACATTTATTCTGTTACACACAAGTTTAAAACAAAATTGCGCAGCAACATCCGTCGCTACGCAATAACTAAACAACTAATTAAACTATACATTTAGATAACCAATCCGATGTACAATGTCAGTATAAAAGGTAATATCAGTCATCCTAAAAACCAATAGTTACCAATTTATCTCCATTAGCATTACGTTAGTTAAAATGTTCAGCCTGCTGAACATGTCTAAAGAAGATCGTTCATTTAAAATCATCCTGGTTGTACGCTGTTAAGGTTGCGTACAATTGCTCCCTATCAATGGTGTATAGGTGGTTTGCGATTGTGTGGTATGAAACTTAAAATAACAACCATTATAAAACACCCCTTCCATATAGCCTTGTAAAAAGTTATTGGCATGCGAGATATCGAGATCTACCACCTTAGTTTGATAAAGAAGCGTAATTTGATTATTGAGTATGGTATGGCCAATAAAAGCCCGCTCGGCATTTAACGAGGTTAAAATATCGTTTACCTGCGTTTGGGTAAGGGTTTCCTGCGCCATGCCACGGTACCAATATAAACCATAACTGCTGCTGGTGGCTGTTTTACAATCGTTAGAAGTACAGGTACCGTTAAGTTTTGAAGTGATGTGGTTATTCAGCGTAGTTACCGATTGGTTAAGTGCCGATACTTCCGGACTCACGCCTGCATGTAAAAACAAGGTATTGCCTGCACGTTCAACCATATTTTTAGTCCTGAGCCATTTGCCCAGTTCACTATTGGCATCGTATAAGGTGGTAAGGGTTTCGCCCAACACCGAAACGTTATTGTTATACTTGGCATGTACGTACCTGAAATCGCCGGTTAAGTTCATAATATCATGATTACCCAGTACAAAGTGAACTTTACCTCCGGCAGCGGCAGCTTCCTGCTCGAGTTTATAAATGAGCCACAAACATTGCGATACGTACTGACCGCGGTCAAAAACATCGCCCATAATAAACAAATGGCTGTTGCCATAGCTCCAGTTATAGCTCGAATTGATAATACCCGCCTTTTTCAACATCAGTATAAAACCCATAATACCGCCTTCAATATCCGATGTGGCAAAATATTTAGCCGGAAGCGAAGTATATTCGGCTTGCTCGTGTGCAACTAACTGTGGCTGCAGGCTTACCGGAAAAGAATTCCCATCGGGCAATTGCACATTTAAGGCTACCTGACTACGGGTTGCAAATGTTTGGGTGGTAAATCCCTGCGTACGGTCAATGCTTTTTACAATGTAACTGTTGTTTCTAAAAAACACGTAAGGTCCGTCGGGGTCTTGAGGTACACTTTCGTTAATCTTGCAATCAAAAGAAACATCGCTGCTGCTTGTAGTTTGGTTGTGTACTTCTATGGCAATAACATTATCGCCTGTTTGAAAATAAGATGAAGGGATACTGTAATCGAAAAAATTGTTTTCCTGTGCGGTTGGCAAATAAGTACTGGTTCCGGTAGTATAGGTAATGGTACCCGATTGCGGCAAAAGGGATGTGCGCAATACCTCTGCTCCGTTTACATATACTACTGCGCCATCATCGTGGATCATTGATAAAATGAGCGAACCCGGAAGCGCATTTACATCGGCAATATTGAGGTGCTTTCTGAAATAATAGGTAATGTGCCCCGATTGCAGTACAGTGGCCTCATCTCCATCTCCAAAGCCCAATTGCCCGGCCCCGCTTGCCCAGGCAGCATCGTTAAAGGCAGCAGCACGCCAGGCCGTACCCTGGTTAGAACCATTGTCGAGGTATTTCCAGCTGCCGCCGGGTGCTAATAGTTGTGCGCCTGTGGCCAAACTCAACTGTTTATCCACCACTTTTAATTTTAATCCGGTTTCGGTTACCGAAGGGTTCACGGCTTCTTTCTGACAACTCATCATCAGAACGAGGGCGGCAATACCGGCACTAAGCATTTTCTTTTTCCTTAGGTTTTTAAGTAAATTATTGGTTATTAATAGTTTCAAAAACTGGTACCATTAAACTGTAACACTTTTAATCACCTCTTTTCCAGTAATGGCATTTCTCACCAGGCACATTTATTACTTTGTTTTTATAAGAGGTGCTACACTGCAGATAATTTATACCTCGCCATCAATAACAACTATATTTTATTAATCGTACATGCTCAATACCCACTACAAATTTTATAAGCATAAATAACAATACTTTAATCTCTTAAACCACGGACCATTACTTTGCAAGCACTAAACTAATAAACAAAAGTTTAACTATTGTAAACTTTTGTTTATTTTTTTTACCGTCTACAATATTCGAAGATGTGGACAGTCCGCCGCTTTTTTACTCATTTTAAAAACCGGGATGCCCACCCCAACAGCAAATTCCCATCAATTTATCATGTGCCCCAACAGGTATTTTTTCTCTTTGGGTGCCGAACAGGACAAAATGAATGATCTTCTATTTTTTGGTTCATGGAGTGTTTTTGCCAATTCAGCCATCTTCAAACATCAGCTCATCAGACGATGTGCCCGAGAAAGAATACGTTGGGGTGGTTGGCAGGGTTACTTCAGGCTCAGTTTCCTTTTTAGCGCAGCCAACAAATAGTAGTGCCAAACTTAACACAAGCAGGCTTTTGGGTTTAATTTTTGTTTTCATTCAGGTAAATTATAGGTAAATGACGATGTAGATTGCTTTGCTAAGGGTTAATCGACTTCCTTAAGCCGAATAAATTCAGCTGTATCTGCTGCAATTTAAGCTCAGTTAATGGTTGTGGATTATTGAATTTTGCTGGTATTTATTTCCCAGGTATCTGTTCGGAAAGGTGCTACAGGAAGGCCGGTTTTACTAAAAAGATTGCCTATACCCGCATTGCTAAACTGATAACGAACTGCAACAGGATTTTTAACGGCCTTGTTTGAAACAAAAATCTTATGCCCGGCTACTTTAACCTGTGCCGGATAAAATTGCTGATCGGCACCAGCTATAAAAATCGCTTTTGGTGCATCTCCTTTTATCATCAGGCCACTTTCAGCATAATCGAACTCAATTACTGCCTGGCCTTTTTCAACGCTAAAAGCTTTAAAAAGCGGACTTTTATAACCTACTTTTTTTACGTCGTAGGTTTCTGCCAAAGCCAGATTGCCTAATCTAAACCCAACACCTTCCTTATTGGTAGGGTGAATATTTAGCGTATCGCTAACCAGATCGGACACAACCACCATACCCGTTTTTGGGGTAGAAAGGTTTTTGGTCTGTGCTTCTCTCACTAATGCACCTACATTGTACTTATCGTATTTAAAGGGGGCAATTTGAACATAATAAAATGGAAAATCCTTGTTCCAGGCTTTGCGCCATGCACCCAGCATCGTATTAATTAATTCGGTGTAGCTTGCCGGTGTTTCTCTGTTGCTTTCACCCTGATACCAGATAACGCCGGCAATATTGTAATTAACCAAAGGCGCAATCATAGCGTTATAGGTGTAACCAGGCGCTACGGGCCACCATGGCGTGGCCGCATTTTTTTCGGCGGCTTTTTTGAGTAAGGCATTCTCCGTTACCAAATTTTCGGGCGTCCATGTTTCTGCAGGTGTGCCACCCCAGTTGCTGTTTATCAAACCAATAGGCACATTCAGGTCGCGATTAAGGCTTTTACCAAAATAATAACCTACCCCACTAAACTTTTTTATCGTATTACTGTCGCAAGCCGTCCAGGTACCTTCGCAATTATCCTGTGGGCTACCGGCAGTGGTTTTAGGAATATTAAACAACTTAATATTCAATTTATTCAACTGATCAAACTCTTCTTTGATGCTTTTAATGCCGGTGTTATAATTCCATTCCATATTCGATTGGCCGCTGCATACCCACACCTCGCCTATCCACACGTTTTCTAGTACAATTTTATTTTCGCCCTGAAACGTAAGCGTATAGGGTCCACCAGCCGGTGGCGTTTTTACTGCAGTTTGCCAACGGGCATTGCCATCGGTGGTAACCTCGATGGTTTGACTATCCCATGAAGTAGTAATTTTTATTTTCTCGCCCGGTGATGCCCAGCCCCAAAGCGTGGCGCTGGCTTTTTGTTGCAGCACCATATTGCTACTTAATAAATTGGGCAGGCGTACCTCGGCGCGAAGCGAAAGGCCTGTAAAAACCAGCAACAGGACAATAAAGTATCTTTTCATTTTTTTGTTTTAGCTATAGTGAAAGTGTTAAAAGTTTATTTGATTATAAAATCCCCTTTATCCTAAACACCCTCGTAAATCCAATTTTATCTTCTGAATTTACCTGGATGATCAATTTATCCTCATGCTGTTTAAAATTAACCTTTTTCGAGCTGCCAATTGCTTCAACAGCAGTAACTTTTTTTAAATTTTGAGCAGTTTTAAAGCCCAGCGAAGGAATTTCAATACTGCCATTGATAGGGTTAAGCACAAAAACATACAGATTTTTGCCTTTGGTGGTAAAACGGATTTCGTTGTGGGAATAAGCCGGGCTGGCGATGGTGCGTTCATTAAAATCTTCGCTCTCCTGCTTTTTATTGGCTTCTAGGTCTGCCTCGCTTATATGCTTTTGTTTTTTGCTTCCATGTAGGTTATCACCATATATTTTCCAGGGTTTACTCGCATAAATTGCTTCAGCATTTGTATTAATCCACTTCCCAATAGTATCCAATATCAATTTATGATCGGCAGGAATGCGTCCATCGGGCAGGAGTTCGACATTTAAAAGCAAGTTCCCGTTTTTACTCATCACGTCGGTAAGGGTTTCGATCACCGTACGGGCATTGTGCCTGATCGGTTTATCGCTTTTATAAAACCAGCTGCCAAAAGTTAGCGTTCCCTGCCAGGGATAGGGTAAAATTTCGTTGGCACCACCCCGCTCTATATCTTTTACGGTTGATGGTTCATTGTTAAATTTACCTGCAACAATAGCCGTAACCTTACCGTGGCTTTGCAAACTTTTGTTGAAATAATAGGTACATACTTCTTTTCCGTAATCGCCATACGGAAAGCCATAACCATCAAACCAAAGTAAATCCGGTTTATACTTTGTTACCAGTTCTTCGGTACGTTTTACATAATTTTCTTTTACGCCCTTAATCCATTCCGGCGTTCGTTTTTCAGGTGGCAATCCGTATAAATCTGCCGGATCCAGACCTTCCCACCATTTGCCTTTACCATCGGCTTTCGTCATCCATCCATCGTATTTTACGCCCTTTTTCTCTCCTGTTGAGTCTGCTCCGAATGCGGGTTTCCACCAATCCAAAAACCGGTCATCATGCGAGCTTACGCCAAAGGGAATCCCATATTTTACTGCCGATTTTTGAAACAGGCCAATGAGGTCTTTTTTAGGCCCTACATTTACCGAGTTCCAGGGCTGGTAAGTAGAGGCAAAATTATCGAAATGATCGTGGTGGTTGGCCAATGCCACAAAATACTTTGCGCCTATGCTTTTAAAGTATTGCAACAGTTCATCCGTATTCAATCTATCAGCTTTCCATTCGTGTATCACATCCTTAAAGCCTTTTTCGGATGGATGGCCATAGGTTTTTAACTGGTATGGATAAGCATCTGCACCCCAGGTTTCTCTGCCTACGTTTTGCATGTACATGTGGCGGGCATACCAACCACCGCCCTTTTCGGGTTGTGTTTGAGCTCCCCAGTGTACCCAAATGCCAAAACGAGCTTCGGTATACCATTTTGGAAACTGATAATCCTTACGCAATTCTTCCCAGGTAAGGTTTTTCTCCTGCGCTGCTAAAGTTGTTGTAAATAAAGCAGCCAGTATAACTAGCCGCAGTTTAAGAAATTTGTTCTTTTTCATTGAACCGGATAAAATTGTAAATCTAACAGGGCGGTAATCAAACCCGGGGCAGCACCCATCAGGAAAAACAACCAATCATTTTTAACGATACAGACTTCTGTTTCTTGGTACCGACTATTTTTCAGGCAGTTTACCAATTCTTGCTTCGAAGTGTAACGGTTTTATGCTGGCCATCGGCCTCCTTAGTGTTTTGCGCACTGCTCCATGTAACCAAAGAGACAAAAAGCACCACAAGATTTATTTTTTTAAATACCATTAAGATTGGTGATTAATGAGCAGGTGTTCATCAAGATGTGATTTGGCTAAAAACAGATAAGACCAAAGTCCCTTTTTTTCAGCGCACAAACTATAGATAAACTACCCGATTACTAAACTATTTATTCCGCTTTTTTTTGTATCAGCACTACCAAATGCCTCTATCCCCAACATTAAGGTATTGGCTAACGAATTGCTGCCACGGTTACCCCGCAAAACAGAAAGCCAACAAAAAGCCCACCCTAGTTAGGTATAGAATTATTTGCTTCTTTTTCAAACTTCAGCTATTTCGGGCTTATTCTTTTCAACTATTTTAGCTGTTTATTGCGCTATATTAGCCCTTAGGCGAGTGGCATTTATTTTTACTTTGCGACTTTCAAACACGTAATAAATATAACAAGCACAATGTAGCTTTTATCATTAAAAAATATTAGATTCGCCATGAGGTATCCTGTATGATTTATACGTCATCACCAGATCTATTTCCCAAAATCAAATTTCAAATAAACTAAATTAACAGCTATGAAAAATTTATTGAAGTACTTGCTGCTTTTAAACATTGCATTATTTTCTGTGGCCTGTCGCTCGGATAAAGACGGACTTTTAGAAGAACCACCAACTACGGTAACCACCCCATTTTACAAAAACGCAACCGAGCTGGCTGCAACCTACGATCCTTCCAACGCGGTAAATCAAACGGTGAGGGATCACGTTTACGATTTATACAAGGCACAAAAGTGGAGCGACCTGGAAACGCTGTTTACAAACAACAATTTAAACGGAAAATGGCCACCTGCAAACGGGGGTTTCAATACGGTAGATGATACCCCAATTACAATGGGGCAAAAATACGACAGGTATAGTAACGCCATCGGAACCTACAGCGGAACCGGAGCGCCAACTTTGGGCGGTAGTTTTACAAGTCCAATCATCAATGGAGCCGTATATACTTTCGGGCAAAGAGCATTGAACCAGGCAGAAAATGCTTACGATTTTTATTATGAGATCGAAGTTTTAAATAATTCATTAACTTTCAAAGGTCAAACAGCAGATATTATTCCCTGGTTTAATCAGGTAGGTAATGGTAAACAGACCATGTGGAAAATCCCGATCGATCCGGCAACCGGCTACCAAAAAACCTGGAATAAACTGGCCCAGGAAGGGTATATTAAAGTAACCATTAAGAAAAACCCGAGTGGAAAATACCCGGCAGCTGTGGGGGTAGTTATTGCACAATAAAATAATTTAGATGTATTCAATTTCGAAAAAGATATTCATTGAAAAACAGGTTGCTGTCGAAAAAGACACTTTCAGTAATGCCGAAATCGGTCAATCAGCAGCAGTAAAGTTCAAATGTTGTAACTGTGGACATGAAAATATCGCTAAAATAACACCTTACGAATCAGGTTTCCCGATTTTTCAATTGTATAATGATGAAAAGGTTTTAACTAAAAATGAGTTATTAAGCAATCATATTGTTTCCGAAACCTCAGTACATTTACTCCATTTTGGAGAACTAACAGTGAATAATTTACCAACCTTGTACTTCGGAACAGATTGTCCAACTTGTGATTCAAAATATATCTGCGTTTTCAGTTATGGTGAAAAACAACCCGGACTAACTTTGCTTACCATTTCGGGTGTATGGAAATATAACGAAATTTAAACCTGGATCTCCGCATTCAACGGGCAAAAAACAGTAAAGCCTGAGATCACACGATCTCAGGCTTTATTCGTTTTAATAATGCTGAATAACCCAGCTAAAAATTAACCAGCGCCTGGCCATCATAATAACTTGGTGGGCTAATACCCAGAAAACTCAATATGGTTGGTGGCACGCTGTATAAATAGGGCGCACCATGGTAATCGGTTGTTTTACGGTAAAAAATAGCTGTTGTTAAAGCACTGCGTGTAATGGTTGCACTGCTTTTGGTTAGGATATCTATTTTTGGTGTAACCAATGTACCGTTGTAAACCGTTCCTGATGTTTCGTTACCCTTGGTATACAATACTAAATCTGCCTGTTGCGGATGTGCTGAGGTTAAGGCCGTAAAACTGTATGCACTGATGCTCGTTGCGGGCAAAGCCGATTTAAACAGCCTGATTTCGGAAATATTACCGGTAAAATAAGGGCTGTAGTTGCTGGTTCCATCCTGCCCTATTTTAAAGGTGCTGCCGCTCTGCAAATCGCCTACCGCCGAAATATTGCCTTCGGCCACCTTAATGCCACCATCGTATAAGCTCGCTTTCTGCGTGCTCCGGTCAACTACTACAGCTACCTGGTGCCACAACTGATCGCTCAGGTCTACCCCGTCTATATCCAGACGGTGGGTACCATCGCCAAAATTAGCCCTGATTACACCATTTCTGTTGGCTATAATAATGCCTTTATTGTAACCACTGGCCCAGTTTTTATTCCCGATAATTACCGGATCGCTGGTGGTTGAGGTGGCCCTGGCCCTGAACTCGATGGTAAAACTGCTGGTTGCACTTAAATTAAGGTTACTTAAGGTTGGCAACTGCCCGTAAACATTTGTTTTAAAATCGACAGTGGTAATGCTATTCGGATTCGATTCGGTAGTAGTGGTAGGTAGCGTATTTACCAGCTGTGGGCTAATGGCGCTATTGTTCAGGATAATAAATGCATTCTGCTCCAGGTAACTACTGCCGCCATGGCTTAAATCGCCACCATGATCGGTAGCTACAACAATTAACCAATCTTCATTGTTATAAGTTGGTCGTGCTTTTAGCGCGGTCAATATCCTGCCTACCCTTGCATCAACAGCTTTTACCGAATCGATATACATCTGTGTGGTAGTACGGTAATTACTGGCATGGCCGGCATGGTCAACATCATCGAAATGACAAAAGGCAACATCGGTATTGCTGCTGGTAATTTCCTGAATAATCCGCACTTCGGTGGCATTATCACTGGCACTGTTCTGCTTAACGGTTACATCGGGTGTGGCTACAATAAAACTATTTATCGACGACCAGGTTACAATCGATGCAGTTCTTAAAGCGGGTAAACTTGTTTTAATCTGCCTGAAAAAAGAAGGGTAATTTACAAAATCGGAACCCGTAAAGCTGTTTTCGGATGCCTTGTGTTTGGCAACACCAACTCCTGTAAACAGTGCCGACCAGCCATTTGACGACCAGGTAGGTACCTGTGCCAAAGCATTGGTGCTGGTGTACGACTGATCCATTAAGGTTTTTAAGTTTGGTGCATTGGTGGCCGTGAGTGCTTTCCATACGCAGCCATCGATACCGATAAAAAGTACTTTTTTAGGCTTTGCGGCTAAAACATTCCGTGCAGATGCTTTTTCATTCAGTGTCAGCTTTTCTTCATCAGCAGTTGTTGCAACTTTTTTACAGGAAAGTGTTGCCAAACCAATTGCGGTGAAAAGTAGTAGGGATTCTAATTTTTTCATAAGTTAAATGTTTAATTTAATTAATAAATGTTTAATAAAACTAAACATTAACATGTTAAGAAAAAATTATTTTTCAACTTATTTAACTACTAATTAAACAGCTAATATTAAGAAAACCGACAGCAACAATAAAAGACCGGCACACCTGCAGCATGGCTAAACAGCTTTTAAAGCGGATAAATACAGAAGTCTCTCCTCACTAATTGTTAAAACTATGCGTGTTGGATAACTTCTCTGCTTCTGACCACAGAGCTGAGGGAAAATTATGCTAACCAAACGAAGTATTGTACATACATATAAATTTACACCCAATATCCACCATCAGTGACAAAAATACTATTTTTCAATTTCCTTTTTAAATAACAGCAAATTATAACTAACTTCAATTTTTTATATGTACATACAAACTACTGATATTTATTGATACCTCAATCAGATGCGTGATGGTGTTATTAATTAAACAGTAGAGCAGGTTAAAAATGTAAACACAGATGAACAAGAGAAAATTGTATCTAAATAAATTCCTGATCCTTATTTCGTTAGGCCTGGCGGGTACTGCAGGTGCACAAAATACCTTGTGGCAAATCGGCAATACCGATAACAAGTCGGCAGAACTGGCGCTGGCACCTGCAGGCTATAAACATTTCCTGGAAAAAGATTTTGGCTGGGAAGATAAGTTTTACCTGGTTGGTGTTTCCAAACCAGAGCGCGATTGGGCTTATATTTTACCTGGCCCCAAAGATGCCTGGGGAGGTACCGGAGGAACTTCTGGTTTACGCACACACAACGCTAATATTTTATTTGGTTTACAAAACCAACCTACCGGAACGGGCTGGAAATTTGTGGTTGATTTGATTGGTTACCAGGGCGCTTTACCGCCTTTGTTTAAAGTTACCATCAACGGCAAATCTTATGTAAAGCAATTGCCTAAGCGCGATGCTGACAAGTCTTTCGAAGGCGATTTATCCGCAGCGCACGAATATAAAGTCGAAATTCCATTGGAAGCGAATCAATTGCGCAAAGGTGGCAACGAAATTTTAATGACTACACTGGAGGGTTCCTGGCTGGTTTTCGACCAGGTACGATTGGAAGGCCCTGCTTCAGCGAAATTGATCAGCAATAAAAACGTGTTTCTGCGCAGGGTAAAACCGGCCGGTTATCAGCTCGATGAACAGGGTAAAAAAATACAGCCCTTATTGGTCGATGCGCAGCTGGTTTCGGGTAAACCTGTATTAACGGTAAAACTTGATGGTAGTGAGGTATTTAGTGAACGCCTGGATAGCGCAAGGTACCAGTTCGAAGTACCGATGCCTGCTGTTACCGCGGCAAAACAGAGTACATACGAGGTTTACAGCGACGGAATATTATTGGAAAGCGGTACGGTAAAACGCTCGGCACAACGCTGGTTTACGCCTGCCGATTATGTAGATACGCGGATGGGTACTGCCCATTCGCGCTGGATGATTGCCCCCGGCCCCTGGATGCCTTTTAGCATGGTAAAATTAAGCCCTGATAACCAGGATAATGGATGGCAGGCAGGTTACGAACCAAGTTTTGAAAGTGTTGGTGTATTTAGCCACATCCACGAGTGGACAATGGCAGGTTTAGGCATGCTCCCGGTAAACGGACCATTAAAGATTAAAACCGGCGATCAGCGGAGTACGGGCGAAGGCTACCGCTCGCAGATTGACAAGGCAACAGAAGAAGCCCCATTGGGTTATTACAAAGTAATGCTAACTGATTATAAGGTAAAAGCAGAACTAACTGCCACTACGCGTTGCGGTTTCCAGCGCTATATCTACCCTAAAGCTACTGATTCGAGGGTGATGATTGATCTGCAAATCCCTTCTGAATATGCTTATACACTGAAAGATGTTACCTTGAAAAAGGTAAGCGACAGGCGGATTGAAGGGGTATCGAGGCAGTTTACCCCCGGCGCCTGGTCTGGCGATGTAAACCAGGATTATAAACTGCATTTTGTTATTGAATTCGATCAGCCCATCAAAAAATTCGGCACCTGGCAAAATGATAACCTTAGCGATAAAGATTTAGTACACACCGGAGAGTTAAAAGATGCGGGTGCTTATGTGGAGTTTGATACCAGGGCAAACCAGGTGGTGCAGGTGCGCACCGGCATTTCGATGGTGAGCATTGAAAATGCTGCTGATAACCTGAAACAGGAGATTACAGAACCCTATGGATGGAGCTTTGAAAAAGTACGGAACGCACAACGTGATACCTGGAATAAGTTGATTGGCCGGGTAGCCGTTCAATCTAACGACCGGAGAGAAAAAATTCGCTTTTATACCAATATGTACCGCGCGCTGGCCAGCCGCAATACCTGGAGCGACCTTGATGGCAGCTGGGTAGATGCTTTTCAGAAAGTACAGAAACTGAAAGACCCCAATTCGCTGGCCCTGGGTTGCGATGCCTTTTGGAATACTTTCTGGAACCTCAACCAATTCTGGAACCTGGTTACGCCCGAATGGTCTTCTAAATGGGTAAAATCGCAGCTGGCGATGTACGATACGAATGGCTGGTTGGCCAAAGGGCCTGCGGGCATGAATTACGTACCAGTAATGGTTGCCGAGCATGAAATTCCTTTAATGGTAAGTGCCTACCAAATGGGCATACGCGATTTTGATGCGAATAAAGCATTCGAAGCCATGAAAAAAATGCAGACTACCCCATCGCAAAAGGTGGGGCTGGGTTATGCCGGAAACCGCGACTTGGTTCCCTACTTAAAGTACCATTATGTACCTTATGATCTTGGCCGTTTTTCGAACACTTTAGAATATGCTTACGACGACTGGACGGTTTCACAGTTTGCAAAGGCATTGGGTAAAAAAGAAGAGGAAAAAGAATTTGCCCTGCGCGGTAATTACTGGCGCAATGCCATCAATAAGGAAACGGGTTATGCACGCATGCGTAAATCGGACGGTAGCTGGGAACCTAATTTCGATCCTTTTAAATCGGGGGCCAACGAACACTACGTAGAGGGCAACGCCTGGCAACTTACTTATTTTGTACCGCAAGATGTGCCCGGACTGGCGAAAGAGATTGGGGCAGATAAATTTGTAGATCGCCTCTCGTGGGGTTTTACAGAGAGCAATAAACTGCGTTTCAATGCGCCGGGCGATCAATACTGGGATTATCCGGTAATCCAGGGCAACCAGCAGTCGATGCACTTTGCCTTTCTGTTTAACTGGGTACAAAAACCATGGCTAACACAGCAATGGAGCAGGGCCATTATCGACCGGTATTACGGCAGCGATTTGGCTAACGCTTACCTGGGCGATGAAGACCAGGGGCAAATGAGTGCCTGGTTTGTAATGGCAGCTTTAGGGCTTTTCCAAACGGATGGCGGCTGCAGTGCAGAACCGGTTTATGAAATTGCCAGCCCTATTTTCCCATCGGTAACCATTAACCTTGGCGAGCAATATGGCCGCGGAAAATCGTTTACTATTGAAGCGCCCAATGTATCGCGCAACAATAAATATGTACAAAAAGCTACCTTAAATGGAAAGCCATTGCAGTCGTTTAAATTTCCGGCAAGCGAACTGTTAAAAGGTGGAAAACTGATACTGGAAATGGGCGAGAAACCGAACAAGAACTGGGGAATCTAAACCTCGTGTATTTGGCCTTGTAAATAACAAAGGGGGCTTAATCTGCCCCCTTTGTATGATTAAATTTTATAAATGAAAAAGCTATCTATCTAACTTGCTTTTCTCCTTCGAATCGGCAACAATAGAAACCCGGTTTTTCCATGCTTTAAACGCTTCTTCCAATCGTTTAGCCTCAGCCTGATCGGACTGTGCTAAATCTTCTGTTTCAACCGGATCTTTGAGCATGTTAAATAGCGACCATTCCTTGGTTAAACCCTGTCTTACCAGTTTCCACTCTCCATCCCTTACACCCTGGCCATCTTGCCATTCCCAAAAAATGGGTTTTGTACGTGATGCAGATTCATTGCGAATAACAGGCAATAGCGATGAACCTTCGAAAGGAAGCACTGGCTTTCCCTGATAGCTATTTGGATAGGGTGCACCAACTACCTCAACCAGGGTGGCCATTATATCAATGAGGTGACTGGTATAATCGGAATAACGATTTGGACTTTTTAGACTGTTTTTCCATGAGATAATGGTTGGACTGGCTGTTCCGCCTTCAAAAATCGAATTTTTATAATAGCGAAAAGGGGTATTACCTACATTGGCCCAATCTTTACCTAATGAAGTCCAGTTAGTCATAGAACCAACAGGTCCGGAGCCACCTTTTTGGGTAGCCATTTCGGCCGATGCACCATTATCAGAAACAAAAATGATTAGGGTGTTATCTAATTTGCCCTGTTTTTTAAGTTTATCTAATAAGTAACCTATGTTTTGATCCATCCGGTCGATCATGGCTGCGTAAACCTCCATTTTTTCTGCCTCTTCTTTTTTCTCAGCCGGATTTAAAGAATCCCATTTTTTAAAGGTTGGCGCTGATAATTTGTAACGCGAATCAACCAGGCCTAATCGTTTTTGTTTTTCAAATCTTGCCCTTCTAATCGCATCAAATCCGGCATCATATTTCCCTTTATATTTGGCAATATCTTTTGGCCAGGCCATTAAAGGATCGTGTGGTGCATTATAAGCTACGTACAAAAAGAACGGAGTTTTGTCGTCTTTATAGTCATCTAACCAGTTTAAAGCATATTTAGTAAAATAATCGGTGGTATAAAAATCTTTTTCTTTAGGCGTATAGGGCGCATATAAACTGTCTTCAACACACCAATAACGGATAGGAGTTTGTACCTTGTTTGCCGGTATGCCTTCACCGGGCCGTTGCAGCCCAGGATTAAAATAATTGCAGGCACCATCCCTAAGTCCAAAAAAATGATCAAAGCCACGCGTTCTTGGATTTTCGGCACCATGGTGTTTGCCCGACCACATGGTGATGTAACCGGCACTTTTTAAATATTCGCCAAGGGTAACCGAATTAACCAGCGGTTTATCGTAGTTTTTGGCATAACCATTTTGCTGTGCATATATACCGGTAAGCAGACTGGCGCGCGAAGGATTACATTTGGCATTGTTGTGAAGCTGCCTGAAACGAATGCCTGAAGCAGCCAGTTTATCGAGATTAGGCGTTTTAACCTCACTGCCAAAACAACCAATATCCGCAAAGCCTAAATCGTCGGCACAAATTAAAAGAATATTTGGGCGTGTATTCTGGGCATCAGCTACATAACTCATCAGCACGATTACCAATGTAACCAGTAAGCATCTGGTAAAATTTGTTTTATATCCTTTAAGCAAAGGATGTATTAATAATCTCATATTCAAAACAACTAAATTATTTGATACTCAACTGCTTTATTGCGGTCACTTCCTGGTGACAAAATTGGTTACAATGTAAATGGCTTGTTTTCGTTTTCAAAGCTATGTATATTTTAATTCAACGAATCAAATTATAAATTTAAGCTTTAAAGTAACCAGAAACGCTCATGCAGCCTTTAGTTTTGCTTCGATAGTAAGATCATTTTTTTTGCCAGCGCATTCATTTAAAAAATCAAAGCCACAGATTTTACTATCTGTGGCTTTGATCCTTTACTTTTTTTGTATTATTGAAAATCACTGGCTTTGTAATAGTTCTTTAAGGTGGTAATAAATAAACCTCCTGTAAAATAATTTTTGTTAATCCGCGACATTACAGGTGTAATTCCTACGCTCACATTATTGATTGTTTTGGCATAGGTCATATTAGAACTGTGACCAAACCCTACACAATGTCCGATTTCATGTGCAGTAGTACTCGCCTGATCTTTACTTATATAATCTTTTAAAACCGGTGGTGCATAACCTAAGGTTGAACCGCCGCCCAAACCATATACATTACCAGGTGCAGGATCGCATACTCCACAATTAAACCGGCCATGATTCAGGATATCGTTATAAGTTTTTTCCTTTTCAGCCAGCGTTAAAGCGGTAACCCCATCATTGCCTATGATATTTTCCTGCAGAAAAGCCTGTTTAAATTCATCCGATACAAAAACTATCCCCATGTTAAGCAACAGACCAGAAAAACGGCGAATATTCAGCGCAGTTGGTGGTAACCAGTTATTTTTCGGGTCATTATCAGGATCATAATTATGGTATTTGATGGTCCATTTGAGTTTTTTAAGCTGCTTAAGCCTTAAAATAGTTTCGTTCTCACCGGTAAAATCGAATGAAATTTTGGCTGGCGCTATTCCCGTTTCCTTATAGGATGATAAATCTACCTTTTTATTATCGGCATCTAAAAACCACCTGGTTCCTTCAACAAAAGGATACTTAATGGTCTGCGTAGCATGACCGCGTATTTTTTTGATCTGAAAGAGTTGTACCTGTCCAACTCCTTGTATAGTAGCTAATATAGTTGCATTCTCGATATCGAAAGGTGCAAAATTGGAAACTTCAATATTTTTCTCGTCCACAGCTTTTACTCTAATTATCTGAGCAATACTGTAGGCTCTTGATTCGGAAGTGAGCACTTCCATGGCTTCTCCATCCTGAAACATTAAGGAGGAGTTTTGATCGGTATCGAACGAAAGCACTTTCGGACTAACTTTTTCTTCTTCTTTAGGAACTTCGACTCTTTCTTTTCTACAGGCGGTGAATAAACCTAAAACAAGGAGTAAACTAAAAATTTTTTTCATAGTGTTGTTAATTGTATTAATGGTAGTTGTTAAATTTATTTCAGTTAAATCGATTAAAGTTTGAATGCTATTATTTAGTTCCGCATTGCATATTGGGCTCACTTCCTAATGTTAAAAAGAGGCTGCCACCTTACCAAAGCCTCGTGGGTTACCGCATAGAGCACGGCTCACGAAACCAGCTACCACCAGCAAAAAACTTGTTTTCATTCTTATTTTGTTTAGCAAATCATAAGATATCTGACAAATGTCATTATTTTTAATCAACATGTTACAATGTATGTACTTATTAATTTAAGTGTTTTTTATAATTCTATTATTATTTGGTAAAATCACTAAAAGACTATGTATCTGGATCATGGGCAATTTTACCTGATGATCAGAATAGTTTTAGGCATGGAAGAAAGCTTAACATAAATGTGTTTTTCAATTTTATAGGTCTTAATTTCAATCTCAAGCAAAAGGGCTGCTTCGCCATATTCATCCAGCACCCATTGTCCTTCGCGCAGTGATTCCAAATCTTCGATGCTTGTATTTCTATCGATCATGACCTCTGTACATTTGAAACCTGTTACTGTTTCAGTATTGCAACTTATATTTATCCTGGGTCTTCTCATATCCATCTGTTTTGTTATATTAAATCCTCAAATATTAATAAGAAGAGATAATTTTGATAGTTAAATAAATGCAAGCGAACTAAATCGCCTGCATTTTCAACAAATAATCATCGGTTTAATTATCCTCATCGTGATACAGATGGCTGATATGTTAAACCTTAACCTAAATAAATGTATACGGCACCACTCGTATACAAACCATAAAACACAATAGAATTTGATTGATTTGTTTTTCTTTTATGCTGTAAGTTCAATGCCTGACAGTGGTTTATATTTTATTGTACAATGGCACACAGCTTTGGATAGGCTTCTTCGAGCTTTTCGAGCAAACGGAACTGCGCCCTGGCCCTTTGCAGGTTGTGGCTGGCAAGGGCTGTTTTGTAATAGGTATCACCATTAATGTAATCGGTTAAAAAACGTAGGCCCATCAGGTACGGGAGCAGCAGTATACCCAGCCTTAACGATTCTAATTCGGTTGTGCTCATATAACTTGCCGTTTCGCTTAAAAAGCCACCGCTAAAAGCTTTAAAAAGAGGGATATTCAGTTTTATTTTATCCAGATCGGCTTCATCTTCTGCCGCAGTATTAATCAGTGTACGTACGGCATCGCCAAAATCAAAAGCCATGTAGCCGGGCATAATGGTATCCAGATCGATAATACATTGCGCACGATCCGCAGCGTCAAAAAGGATATTATTAAACTTGGTATCGTTATGGGTAACCCTTAGCGGGAGCTTACCTGCATCGCCAAGAAGCTCAATCTGTGCCATCCTTTTTGCACGGGCATGCACAAATTCAATCTCCGCAGCTACTTCAGCAGCGCGTCCGGCTTCATCATAAAAAATAGCAGAAGCCAATTGCGAACACCTGAAACGGATGCTGTGAAAATCGGGGATTACGGGATGAAGCATTGCTGCATCCAGATCGGCCAGCAGGTTTTGAAACTGCCCTAATGCCTTGCCGCCTTCATACGCTTGCCGCTCTGTTTGCACCACATCGTAACTGCGGGTATCTGGCAAAAACAAATAGAGCCGCCAAAACTGTCCTTTTGCATCACGATGAAAATATTCCCCGTCTTTTGCCGCAATTAGTGTTAGTGTACGGCGGTTCGCATCTGTATACCCAACGGCTTTAAATTTATTTTTTAAATGGCTGGTAACCTGATTAATGTTATCAATTAACCTGGGTACATTGGTAAATATCTCGTGGTTTATTCTTTGTAGCAGATAATCGGGATAACCAGGGACGGCATTTACAATGCGGTAGGTATCGTTAATGTGCCCGGAACCAAAAGGTAAAATAGCAGCTATACCGCCTGCCGTTTCAAAACATCCAACAAGCCCTTCAATCTCCTGCAATCTTATTTTTTTTATAAACATCGTTTCCATAGCTAAATTCTTTAAATGCGGCAGGGGCTAAAAATTGAAACAGCAGTTTAAATGCTGCGTTTCAATTTCAGCGTAGCTGCCTGAATGTGCGCTGCCTTTTATTCGGCAATGGGATTATTTATTATTCTTCAGTTTTACCGGCCGGATAACTGGCTTGGCTGTTTCATTCTGCATCAGTTTACCAAAGGCAAACCAGGTTAACAGGATAGCCATTGCATCAAATAAAGCTAAACTGGGTTCGAAAGTGAACATGTTATTCAGGAGTAAAAATCCTGTTCCACCTATCATACAAATTAAAAAAAGACAAATCGCTCTCATAAAATTTCATTTAAATTTGGTTAGCAGGCTAATGGTTTTACCATTTTACCAGATCAAATTTACAAGTCATTAACTCCTTAAGAGGGTGAAAATCGACCTAAATAAGGGTAAAAATTGCCTAAGTTATGGTTATTAAGCTTTGAACTTATTGTTCAGATGAGGCATGGGTTTTTCTTTGCTTATCGAAGATTTTGTTAAGTAAAAAAAGACAGCACAACAGATATCCATCATGCTGTGCTGTGCAACTATAAACCTAAAAAATAAACTCTTTTCCTCCTGCCGCTTTACTTTTTCAGAACCTCGTATTCCACTACGCAATATTTATCCTGGGGCAATGCTGGTTTTATAGGCTTTAACTTGGTTAAAGTACATTGGCCGGTTAATAAAATATTGGCGATGGTATACGTTTTAACCACCTTATTGTTAACCGTTTTAATGGTTATTTTTAAATCAACTTTGGCAGTTTCGCCTACATTAAAAATACAGGGCGTAATTTCATCAGCAGGACCATACACCACATCTACGTTTTCGCTACCAGCAATTATTTTGCTGCCAAAAAATTTATGGATATACCAGCAAAGCTTGGCGTAGCCCATGGGGTCGAGCAAAGGTTTTTCGTAAGTTCCGGAGTTGGCACCGCCCTCTATGGTACACCACGAAAAGCCCACTACCCCATTCCATATTTGTTTTTTAATTGATTCGTATGCGCTGAATGCCTGCCAGGCCTGACTTGCCCTCCACTCGTTTAACTCCAATGTACGGCCAATGCTGCCCGCATCATAAGGTTTTTCGTACGAACGGATATGGTGCCATGGCATACCAGCTGATAGCTCCCAATTGGGTTGACCTGTAGATTCTTCGTGCTCAAAATTAAACCAGGCCCTTATTTTATTATCCAGACAATCTTTTGCCTTTCCGTATGGCCACTGTCTAAGGCTGGTCCAGTTTGCCCCGTAGCCGGTAAGCGCATCCTGAGAACCACGGGTAACCAGCGGATGTGTATATTCTGGTACCGCTTTAATCGGTTTTTTCTGCCAGTCTAACGTACCCAAATCATTACCATAGTGTGTGTGCGACCAATAAGTGGTAGGTGTAATTAAACGCGATGAATCGGCTGCCAAAACTGATTGTACCGTGTTGCGTACAAAATCATCCGTCCGGGATGCGTTTTCGGGGTTATCTCTGCCAAAGGCATTGGGATGGTTACCCAATTCCCAAACAATAATGCTAGGATGATTATAGATTTGTTTGATGTATTGCCCCACATTTTTGGTATCAATAGTTCGCTCATCGTCCTCTCTTACCCACGATGGATTGCACCAGATCAGCGCCATACCTAGCTGATCTGAAATTTCGGCAAAGCGGGGATCGTTGATACCACCAGTTTTATTAAAGGCCATGTGCACGTGCAGTCTGAAAAGATTGCCACCCATTTTCTTTATGGCAAATATTTCAGACATAATCATTTCATCTGTAGCGCAGCGGTTGTATTTAGAAGCATTTTCTAAATCGGGATAAGGGCGGATGCCCATATTTTGGGCACCGACTAAAAGCGTGGGTTTTCCGTTTAAATACAGCTTACCCCCTTTTTGGGCAATTGTTTTTAGCCCGGTTGTAGTTACAAAATCATCAACAACATTACCTGTTGCATCTTTTAACACCACTTTAACCGAATATAATTGGGGCGACTCGGGTGTCCACAACTTAGCATTGATTATATCCATGCCAATATTTAAAACCGAAGCCTGATTGGATGCTACTGTAACCTTTTCAACTTTTGACGCTATTACCCGCCCTTCCTGAGGAAACCAGGGCCTGTATTGAATACTTAAACTTCCTTCAAATGCTTTGTTACCGGTGTTTTCGATAGTAACCTGGTTATGCTGGGCGGTAGTTGCTCCCTGTATACTTTTGGTATTTACCAGCACATCCTTTATTCCGGTTTCATCGGCAAACAAATTTAATGTGCTACGGCCGGCAAACCATCCGCATGACCGATCGAGCATGGCGTGACCAACCAAATCATCTATCCAGTTATAATTAATTTTATAAGCAATGGTATTGTTCCCTTTTTTAACAAAAGCAGTAATATCAAGCTTAACAGGTAAACGATTGGGAATTTTAGCTGCTAACCGACCATTTACATAAATTTCGCCCGATGGATCAAGCGCTTCAACTTCTAAAACCACCCGCTTTGCCGAAGGAATATCGACTGTTTTTCTTAAATAAAGGTCTTCGCCAATTTCTCTGAAACCACCATGTACAGCGGGTAGATTAGCGGGTTGCCACAGGTGGTCGTCATACTTTTCTGTAATCCAGTTTGTCATATCAGGCGATGATTTAAAATTATCATCAGCCAGACAAATGGGTTCGAACACCTGTCCATCGCGATACACCTTTCTTGGCATACCACCCGGCAAAACAACTTCATCCTGCGCGCCAGTATTATCTAACCTGTATTTACAATCGATAAAGACCAAACTGTACAAGCTTACATCAGATTGATTTAAAATTTTGAAAAAGAAGCCCTGATTAGCCGTATGGCTAAAAGGAAATTTTGCTATACATTTTTCATCTTTCCAGATATAGGCCATTTTTTCTAACAAATCGGCTTTAAAACGGAAAAAATGTTTTGCATTATCCTTTAACCAGGCAGACTCAGGAGCTAAATAGGTTCCAAATTTCCATTTCACTACCGGGCCATCCTTTTTTCGGGCGGCCTCCCATCTCAACTCGTAGCGCCATCCCGAACTTTTGGACAAATCGACAATTGTATTTTCGCCTGCATGAAGCAGCAACTCGCCCTCTTTTAATTCAGCGTTTTTATTTAAACGCCATGGCCGTTCTGTTACTTTTTTAACCGCCTGTACCCCGGTTTGTTTCCAGCCCTGGTTAAGCCTGATTACCTTGCGAAACGAGGGAAGTGGCAGGGGCTTTATACCAGCTAATTGATTACCGATCTCTTGCTTTGTAACGGCCAGTTTATTTAATTCAGGATCATTGAACCATTTAGAAGTATAACCGGCATAATTTGTTAAAAATTGTACCCGGTCTTCGGTAGAGAAAATTTCTGTTTTACCTTTAAAATCGGTTTCGCCATTAGCCGATGTATCGTTGCTAATCCCCCTAAATTCAAAAGATTTAGCAATAAGCTGAGACGCAGGCGATAATGTTTTAGCACCTGCTTTTCTTTGGCTTTTTAATTTGGTTTGTGCTTGTACGGGTAAGGCATAACCGATACTTAGTAAAATGGCAAGTCCGATTGTTTGTAAATTGGTTTGTCTGATTTTTAACCTCATTCTTTTGGTTTATTGATTAAAGTATTTTTCTTTTACCGTCCTGAAATCGAACCAAAGCGTCCCCTTAATTTTTTCGCCATTGGCATGGTTCAGCTCGCTTTCCGGCCCCATAACTTTTGCCGATTGAAACTTGGTACCAATTGGACTAATGGCATTTAAAAAGCCAATGCTCCCTTCGGGAAAAGCAGGCTCGACATTATTATTGGTCAATGCAGCGGCCTCGCGTGCAGGCTTAAACATTTGCAGGTAAGTATTTTTATTGGCCGAATAAATGGTAAAAGGTGCCTCAGTGTTTTCGATGGTTACCCAGTTTACTTCGGCATGGTAACCCTTAAACTCCGGGTATTTCCAGCTTTCGCCAGTAATGGTATTGTTGTAAGCCTTATGCCAAACACCAAATTGCTGGCCTTTTAATCGGTTTTTCCAAACGCGGTACGGGCCGCGCCCCAGCCATTTCATTCCGGTAACTTTTTCTTCAGGGTAGTTGAAAGTAATGCCCATAAAACTTACATCGCCCTGCTGGCTATACTCATACTCGAGTTTAACGGGCTGACCTGAAGTGAAAATCCATTTTACATGCAAAGCACCTGCTCCAGTGTAATCGGCCTCTACAATATATTGCCCCTTAATGGCCTGATGGGTAAACTGGTTTAATTGGGTATTTACCCCAGCCAATACCGGGCCTCCGGATAAAGAAATAGTTTGGCCTGGTTTCACTACTTTTTGGATGTAACCGGTGGTTTTATCAAAATCGTAACGAATACCGTCGCAGTTAATACTCAGTGCTGCATCGGTTTGGCTTAATTTAATATTCGGTTTGGCTGTAGCCATGCTCATTCTACCCGCAATAGCTGCTGGCGAAGCAATGGCCCAGCTCCAGGTAAAGATTTCTTTTTTATCGGGACCGTAAGCGGTTAGGTACAAGGCATCGTTTTTGGCCCAGGTTGCAGGTAAGGGTAAGTTTAGCATGCCCTTTTCGGCAGGTTTAAGGCTGATGGCTTTTAAAATACCGGTTGCACTTACCATAGCCGCCGTAATTTTAGCTGTTGCAGGGAACTTAACCAGTTTCCATTTAAAAGTACATTGATTAAGGTTAGTGAACGAATAACGGTTTTCGACTGGTATTTTACCACTAAAACCAGTAGCAATGGGTTGCGGGTTAATGTACACCGGCGACCAGATTTCTTTTATGGTATAATAACTTCCTTCTTTTTCGCGGTGCGGCCCTACAATACCATCGGGCGCGTGGTTACCATCACCGTCGTAAGTGTTATTTTTATCGGTGCGGATAATCGATTCGTCTAAAAAGGCCCAGATAAAACCACCACCCCCGTGCGGGTGTTTGATGATTTGCGACCAGAAATCATCGAGTGCAGCGCCTGCCCCGCCATCGTACAAAGCATGCATAAACTCGGTCGGGAAAAATACTTCTTCGCCGGTAGCGGTTCTGCTTTCCATTCCTTTATAATCGGGGTAGTGTTTGGTATCGCTGCCATTAAATTTCTCCCAGGGGTGGATTACGGTACGGTTTTGCGGATCGTATAAAGCGTATTGATTATCGAGATCGCGGTTAAAGCCGCCTTCGTTGCCATTGGCCCAAAACAGGATTGAAGGATGGTTGATATCGTGCACCACGAGTTCTTTAACCAGTTTTTTACCTATTTCGGTATCGTAATTGCCTTGCCAGCCAGTAAGTTCATCAATCACATATAAACCCAGCGAATCGCACACTTCCAGAAAATCGCGATCGGGTGGGTAATGCGACATGCGTACGGCATTCATGTTCATGTCCTTCATCAACTGCACATCGAGCACATGCACCCCATGGCTAAGCGTACGACCGGTTTCGGGCCAAAAACTGTGGCGGTTACTGCCTTTCATCAAAATACGGGCTCCGTTAACATATAAACCATCCTTTGCACGCAACTCTACGGTACGGAAGCCAAATTTTTGTTTAACCTGGTGTACCATACCTTTTTCATTTTTAATGCTTACCACTACCTGGTACCGGTTCGGAAATTCGGCGCTCCATAACAGAGGCTTGTTAAAACTGGATTTTAATTGAAAGTAATCGCCAGCCTGACTCGCCTTAGCGGTAAAAGGCTTCCCTAAGTTTTCGCCGTTTAATTTTTGTACCTGGGCTTCAATCTGTTCGCCTTGTTTTAAGTTTTGCGCGTATACATTCAGCTCGAAAGCGCCATCGGCTTTTGCGTTTACGGCCAGCCTTTCTATAAAGGTTTGCGGTACAATTTCGAGGTAAACGGGACGATAAATGCCACCGAAGATCCAAAAATCGCCACTGCGCTCAGCTTTATTTACCGAGGCATCGGCCGATTGCTTATCTACTGTTACCTCGAGCAGGTTTTGAGCATTGGGTTTTACCAAATCAGTTATATCGTACCTAAAGCTATAGAAGCTGCCCTGATGCACTGGCCCGGCCTGCTTGCCATTAATCATTACTTTGGTATCGGTCATCGATCCTTCAAATACAATAAATATCTTTTTACCTGTTACATTATCGGCAAAAAACTGATGCTTGTATTGCCCCTGCTCTTTATTTTTGATTTTATCGTGGCCGTAGTTATAGGCACCAAAGCCTTGCTGCTCCCAGTTAGAGGGCACTGCAATTTTGGTCCATACGCCACTTTTCCGACCTTCGGTGCAATAAAAATCCCAGTTTACGGTGTGATCTTTATCCGTACCGGAAAGGTATTTAATAATGGTTTGTTGCGAAAATGCACTGAAACTCATCAGGGCAGCTAATAACGACAGGGTTGTTTTCTTCATCTTTTTAGTTCCGTTTTAATCTATGTGATAAATTAAAACTACACAATAATTCAAGGCTGGTCTGTAAAATCCTTGTCCCACAACTGATAATTAAAAAGCTTTTCGACCTTGATTAAACGTAAATGAAAAAATTGGCCTAAAGGCAATACGCTTATTAGAAATGATTTGCTGCCTGACGATTAGTGTACAACCAGTGCCTAGCAAAAAAAGATAAATCACGCTCATAAAATTTCGTTTAAATTTGGTTAATGGGATAATGGTTTGCTGCATTACCATAATCAAATTTACAGTACAGGCATGCTATAATAGGGTAAAAATCGACCTAAATAGGGGTAAAAACTGCCTTTATTCAATTAAATACATTGGCCTGATGCATACTACAATGCTTTTATTTTTACCGATTCCCTAAACCAGCCGTTATTGATATCGCCTTTGCATTGCTTTAAAAGCATTTGTTTGAGTCGTGCTAACCGATTGGGTTGTTTCGTTGCCAGGTTATTCGCTTCTTTATAATCATCGGGTAAATAATACAATTCGTATTTCTTTGCTGAAACCTGATACCGTATTTTCCATCCATCGCGCGTAATGAGGGCAGGCCCTATAAAAGAAACATAAGCTACCGCCTCATGCCCGTCAAAACGAGCTGCTCCCTGTAATGCAGGTAAAAAAGAAAGGCCATCTTTTTTATCTTTTGTTTTAACCTGCAGTAAATCGGCCATGGTTGCCAGCAAATCGTAATTGGCAACCATTTGAGGGGCTTTATAGCCTTTTTTAAACTTTTCGGGCCAGCGGATAAACAAGGGTACACGGGCTCCACCTTCCCAATTGCTGCGTTTTAATCCGGCCATGCCGTTATTTCCATCAAAAACATCGCCTCCCAAATCGCTGTAATACCTATCGGTAACATCGTTAAATAACTTACCGGTTTGCATATTTTTTAGCGGCTTCTCTATCCGGCCTTTATAACTGTAATAAATCTCATGTCCGTTATCGGAAGAAAAGATGACGATTGTATTTTTATCCATGCCTTGCTTTTTTAGCTCGGCTAAGATTACACCTACGTTATCATCTAGTTTTTTAACCATAGAAGCATAAACCTGCTCAATTTCAGTTAAGTTTTTATTGTCGGCAAATTCAGGATTGATGTGTGGAATTGCCGCCGGACCATGTGGCAACTGTGTAGGATGGTATAAAAAGAAAGGTTTGTTTTTATGCCCACGGATAAATGCCAGCATCTTCTCCAAAAAAAGATCCTGCGAATAAACTGCTTTTCCTGTCATATCCCAACGGTCTTTTTCGCCTTTCTCATCACCCCATTCGGAAGTTTTACCTGCATCGGCACGGGTATTACCAGGTATTTGTACCAATTTACCAGTTTCGTGTAAAAAGGGCGGATAAAATCCATGGCACATCTGATGATCGTAATAACCATAATAATAGTCCCAACCGTGGTTATTCATTTGTTTGGTACTGGTAGCAAAACCCCAGTCTAACTTACCCACCTCGGCTGTGGTATAACCAGCTTGTTTAAAAACCTGTGGCAGATAGGTAATATCGGGCTCCCGGCCAATCACACTATCTACTTTAGCCTGTACCTGGGCATCGGTAAGTACTCCTTTTCCTTCTTTTATGTAAAGCCCGGCACTGGTAAGGGTGTACTGATCTGAATTGAAATTGCTATAGCCTGTAAGGAGGCTTGCCCTCGATGGTGCACAATATACTCCTGCATATGAGCGATCAAAGCTTACGCCTTCTTGTGCAATTCGATCAATGTTGGGGGTTTTTACAATTTTTTGCCCATAGTAAGAAAGCATGCCCCGGCCCATATCATCGGCCAGGATAAAAATAACGTTGGGTTTAGCAACCTGTTTCTTTTGTGCCAAACCCGTGGCAACACAAAAGAAACAGATTATAATTGTCGCTAAAAAACGGTTCAATACGCTGCTCATAATCCCGGGCTTTGCTTTGTTTATTTATTAACTTTTTTTGCTGTGATTAACATACCGCTACGGCCAGCCATATCGTTGATTAGATATTCTTTCTCGTAAACACCGATCAGTTTACCCGTGAATTTATTGCTTAGCCTGTATTTTCCGGCCGGTAGTTTTATGGTACGTTTTGCAGCTGTTTCGCCCCAGTTAAATACCGAATAAACGGTTTCGCCTTTTAAGACTGTTGTTCCTACTTCAAACTTTTCATTGTCGAAGCGGGCAGCCACACCTGTTGGCGGAATGAGTTTCTTTAAAATAACCAGGTGCTCAGCACTAATCGCAGGCAAATTATCGCCACTTAACAGCAATCCGCCCGTGGCATATATACTGGCAGCATGAAACAGGAATTCATTTTCGGGGATTGCTGGTTTGGTATTTTTTTCGCCGGTAAAATTGCCGGCATTATCCATCACCCCGTTGGCCCCGCCACTTGTGAGCAGGATACAATCGGGATCGTTCCACCAGAAGCGGCCATTCTGCCAGCTTCTTAGCAGGTTTTCTTTACCAATACTGGCAAAAGATTCCCAACCATGCGTAATATCCATAGAGCTGCGCGAGCCATGAATTAAACCCAGCGAACCCCAAATGGGATGGTTACAGCCCAAAAGAAAAGCATCGCCAGCTCCTTTACGGATAGCTTCCATACCGCGACGATAAGCTTCGATGCGGCTAGCCGATTTATCGTAATGCACGCCACCATGGATAGCGCCCCAGTAGTTGGCATCTAATTTAAAATAGGTACAACCCCATTTTTCGCGCATGGTTTTAAACAGTTGGGTAAAATATTGCTGCACCTGCGGATGGGTACCATCGAGCACATACCATGGGCCCTGGCGCCAGCCACCAAAGCCAATCTTATCTGAACGCAGAGGTTTGCCCGTTTCATCTTTTACCATCCACTCGGGGTGCTCTTTAAACAGTTTAGATTGCGGACTGGCAATAAAAGGGCCCACCCAGATTGCAGGTTCGAGCTTTTTAGCTTTAATTTCTTTTAACACATTGGCTACACCACCGCCAAAAGCATTGCCTGCTTCCAGCCAGTCACCCATCCAGGGTTGGTAACCATCGTCTATTTGCACATATTTTAATTCGGGTAAATTTTTGGCAATCCAATCGGTATTGTCCGAAACATTTTTGGCTGTAACTTTAGGTCCGAAGCATACCCACGAACACCAACCCATAGGGATTGGTTTAAACACCAGTTTGGGGTGATGAACCGCAATGGCACTGGTAAGCTGATCGTAAAGTTTCTCCCGATCAGGGCCGGCAATGGCCATAAACTCTTCGAGGTTCCAGGTTTCGCCTGGTTTTAACACGAGGTCTTCACAATCCATTGATATGCGCAAGCGATTTGCATTGAAGGAGAAACGGGAAATAAAGCGGTTACAAGAAGTAGTGGCTACTAAAAGCCTGTCGGCCTGTTGTGGTTGTAAGGTAAGCATGCCATAAGCGGTACGTAAGCCCTCGGGCTCAGGTATTTTATAGTGGGCGCGGTCTGAATAAGAACCCCAATCTTCGGGCTTAGCCAGTGTACCCCCTATTTGCCCTAGTTTTTGAAAGCTCTCGCCATAAATGGGGGTATTTCCATCCAGCCCGTGGCTAAAATCAAAAACTACCACTTCGCGAATGCTAAGGGGTTTTGAGGAGGTATTTTTAACAGAAAGGGCGCATAAATTGCCTTTCCATGCACGGCTAACCAAAACGGTTGCTGCATCGGCCTTGCTGCCATCAGCTAAAATTACGCTGGGTTTTGATTGTTTTAAGCCCGACAAGAAAGCATCAGCAGCTTTTTGATGTGATGTACCAGTTGCTCCAGCATTGATAGCCAGGAACAGCATCATGCAAAACATTGCAAACCTCTTAGTATTCGTCATAATAGTAAAATGTTTTTTTAACGGCCAAATAGTGTTTTCAATACTTGCCAACGCTACTTGCATAGCTGTTGAAAAGGGATTAAGGCCGGCACAAGCCTGGCTTAACTGTATCGGGGATTATTTGGCTAGTTTTATCAAAAATGAGCTATTTAAAGCTTGTTTTTTTCAATTATTTTAGCACGTTATTACGCAATATTAGCTTTTACAAAACAGCACTATTTTAAGGCTTAAAATTTAATCTGCATACTCATTCCTTTACTTTCGCCATTGGGCAATGTTACGCGTTTGGTTACTGGTTTGTTTTTAATTTGAAAGGTAAGATTAAGTTCGGTCAGCTTTTGCGAAGGGTCTGCAAGCCATATTTCGGGCGCACCAGAATTTGTTTTCTTAATCATTACCATGCAAGGCTGATCGACTGTTATTTTGAGTTGTTGATAACTGAGGGTTTGAGGCTGATAAAAGCAAGCCTGCAACATTTGCAAAACATGGTTAGCTACCGCCTGTACCCGGCTATTGTTGGCTACCACATTAATATTGGCGGTGATTTTGGCATTCATTTTTTGCAAAGGCACATTTGGCAACACACAGTAAGCATAGCTGGCATTTACTGGTTTTAGACCATGATCGATAAACAGTTTAAATACTTTTCCGCTTAGTTCTTCATCGCTGTAACCTTTGTTAATGCGTTTCCAGCTCCCTTTTTGCGTTGCCGTACTAACCATGGCTTTGGTATTTTGTAAAAAGTAGTAACCAATACTATCATGCCAAACCCAGGCTGGATTAACCAGTTTTTCGGTATCGGTTAGCAACCATTTGTTATTGGCCAAACCTACCTTCCCCTTCAGCCAGCATTGGTTAAGCGTGGAGGTAATATTTTCGGCTTCTACACTATTGATTCCGGCACCCAGGCATACTATTTCCTGATCAAAAAGAAACCACGTTTTTTTTGCTGCAACCTGGTTATAATCCATATCGTAAACGGTGCAACCATATTTCCCATCGCTAACGCCGCCCACAAAATCCATATTGCCTTTTTCACCCCACTCTATTGTGGCGGGTTGATCGATTAAAAAATCGCGGCAGGTAATGCCTGGCAATTTATCCCACTCCCACAGTGGCATAATGTTAAAATATTCGTTCCCGGTACGCTGAATATTGGTTGAGCCATCGGCTAAAAAGCGGCCATAAATATTTTCGCCGTTACCGCTCTCTGTGCGTTTGGTTCGAACAGAAACGGTACGGATGTTAAATGCATAATCTTTTCGCTGGTGCAGGGTATAATCGGCCCGGTAAAACTGTTTGTGGTAAGGGCTTATGCCGAAAGCCGGCGACTGGTGTTCCTGAATTCGGGCTATGGCTGCATCAATAGCCAAAGCGCCTGACGGGTTTACCTTTTTTGCCAGCGCAAGCATGGCGGCTGTATTTTCTGCATAGCCATCTAAAACAGCACTTTTTTTATCTAGCATGCCCGGTCTCGAAATGCTTCGTCCTTCAATATTAAAATCGCTGTAGCGCCCCCTGATGGCACGCAAAAAGGTTTCGGTTAAAAAGGTATGCAATAGGTTTTGCTTGCCTTTACTTAAGGCATACTTCGTGCCCATTACCGCTGCTGCCGCTTTATATTCGCCTGTTAAAAACACTGCACCATAACCAGCCAGATACAATTGTTTACCATGCTGAAAATAGGAATAATCAGATTGCAAGCCTTCCTGGTTTGAAAATTCGATCGAAGCAAACAACTGGTTCACCGCCGAATCCATTAAAACGCCATCTTTTGCAGCACAGGCCCTGTACAAGTAATGCATGGCAATATCGAGCTTGTTAGCACCAGTTTGCTTGTAAGGATCGCCTCTTTTCATCGATTCGAGCAAGGCATCTTTGGTCGCTTTTGGATAGTCCACTTTGGCCTCGTCTATGAGCATTATTATTTCGCCCAGGGCCTGCGGCGTCGCTATATCGTTGTACCACCAGTTTTTACTTTTTGGTGCTGCTTTTAACCAATAGTTTAAACCTACAACAATTTGCTCATCCAGTTTGCGGTTATAACCTTTATTAATGGCAATGCAATAGTCCTTTATCCGATGTAAATGCCTGATGGGTGTCCATAGGGTTATTCTGTCATCATTATAATCGATATCGGCCCATTTTCCATCGACCTGCTGCGTTTGCTGCAGTTTCGAGATATCTTGGGTTAAAGATTTATCTTGCTGTTTGAGGTTGGTTACAATGTTTTTCCTGACAATATCAAATTCATCCTGTGCAACAGCAATTTGCACCTGTAACAAGGCTATAATTGCGATGATTAAACCTAATTTTATTTTTTTTAGCATTTAAGGGGGGGGATTATTTAATGACACAAAATAAGCATAAAGCGGAAGCTGATTTTAGGCTGTTTGCAAATACGTAGTTGAACTATTTCGGGTACTTTGGCCAATTGCTTTTATTATTTAGCGAATGGTATTCAATGCCCACGAAATATTCATGAGGCCGCGGTACTCATTTACTTTTGTTCCTTTTGGAATCCATTGTAAAAACATCAGGTGCTGGCTATTTTGATTTAAAGTATTTTGTTCCCAGCTTGCCCCTCTACCTGCCTGCTGCGCGATGTCTGTATTGGAAATTAAGAGCAGACTTATTTTAAAATTCTTTTTCATTGCTATTTGGTTAGTTGCTGGTAATCGAAATGCTTATCTGTTCGATTATACCATCCTCAAATTTACGGTACAATTAGTTTAGCAGAGGGTAAAAATTGTCCCTAATAGGTGTAATATTTGCCTGAATTGGGTTAAAAAGCAAAAAATCCCGGCCACTTACGGAACCGGGACTTAAATTTATTGAAGGGCCTTATTTCTGTTTCGCAAATAAACTATAGCTGATACCGAGTTCATAATCGCCGGCGGTATAACCACTTAATGCGCGTGTATTGGTGGTGTACATGCCATTAACTGCCAGCTTATTGTTCCAGTTAATACCGATCCCAAAGGTAGCACTGCCTGCATTGTGGTAGAGGGCCAATACATTTACCTTATTTACCGATGGAGATGCAAATTCAAGATTTACCCCCGCATCAAGCAAATTGTGGTAACCTTTAACACCACGGTAAACTACTTTAGGTTCGATGGTAGCGAAGTTGGCCGGTATGCGGTAACTCACTGCTGTGAAAAACAAAGGCTGATCGGATGAGTGGTAAGCGTCTTTTTTCAATAAACGCTTCAGGTTACTAACAGCACCTTGTACCTGTAGTTTGCCCGTACGGTAAGCCATACCAAAATCGGCATCCAGATAGGTTTTACGTTGATTTACGTTATAAACATCAATATCGTCTGCATCACCCTGCACATTGGCTATGTTGATGTCATCGTCAGAAAACGACAGGCCTAAACCAAAGCTCAGGTGCTGGTTGCCCTGATCAAGCGGAAGATGATAGGTAAAAGAAGTTGCCGCACGGGTATGCTTTAACAGCCCAGCACGGTCGTTGTTTACCTGTAGTCCCACTGCAAGTTTATCAGCAAAGCCATAGTCGGCAGATACAAATTGGGTAAAGGGCAAACCAGGCATGGTACTAAACTGACTGCGGATACCAGCATTTAGGGTTAACCTTTGTTCCAATCCGGCCATTGCCGGATTGGAAAGGTATTGGTTTTGATAATATATTGCACTCATCGGATTAAGCTGTGCTTTGCTTTGGGCAAAGGGAAAGCTGATCAGGAGCAGTGCTGTGCACCATTGGATAAATCCTTTGTTTTTATATTGATTAATTGTTTTCATTGTTTTGAAGTATTAAAATTTTCTAACAATTGTGATAAATCCTCTTTTCGCTTTTACTCCGTTACCCAGCTCTATAATGTAGTAGTAGGTATTTTCATCAAGTGGTGTGCCGTTGATGGTACCATCCCATTCGTTATTATAGTTCTTTTTGGCGTACACTTCCCGACCCGCACGGTCGAATATGCGTACCTGATTGTTTGGATACATATCGATATTCTTAATCACAAAGAAGTCGTTTTTGCCATCGCCGTTTGGTGTAAGCACGTTATTGGCCACCAGGTTATAATCTTCAATTACGCTAATGGTAATAGTTGCACTGCTGGTACAACCCGAAGCATTGGTACCGGTTACGGTGTAAGTGGTGGTTTGCGACGGACGTACGGTAAGCGTAGCCGAATTCTGGCCGCTGATAGTACCAGAAGCATTTGCCCAGCTATAACGTAATGCACCGCTTGCCCTTAACTCAATAGTTTCACCTTTACTTACACTTGTGCCCGGAGCAGCCACTACCTGAACTTGTGGTAGCGGAGCAGCGGTAAGTATAAATGTCTGGCTATAAGTATCCACACCACCATTTAATGTACCACCGTTATCTTTCACGGTTACTGTAATGGTTGCAGTACCACCTGCGGGGTTTAATTTATAGTTAAGCAGGGCGTTACCACCTGTACCTTGCGTTACCGAAAGTGCTGCGAACATTGCAGCGTTATCGCTACTTACACTTAAAGTAGTGGTTTGGTTTTGCTCTATACCAGCTGTAATACCGGTTAATGCGATGGTTTGTGTCGTACCGCTTACACACACCTGCTGGTTGGCAATTGCTGCCAGGGTTGGCGCGGTATTTAGCGCCGCAATAACGGTTAATACCTGGGTTACATCTGCTGCTGAGTTATAGGTAGCATTACCTGCCTGTGAAGCGATAATATTTGCATTACCTACTCCTAGAATGGTTACTGTATTTCCAGAAATTGTAGCTACTGCCGGATTGCTACTAATATAAGTAACCGGATTTCCTGAAGCTCCACCTGTAGCATTGAGCGTTAAGGTGCCCTCGCCCAAAATTTTAACAGGTAAAGCTGTAAAGGTAATTACCTGGTCCATTTTATCATTATCTGCAATGTTAGCTGTTGCCATAGCGCTAACGCCAGAAGTACTAAAATTGAAGCTTGCAGATTTACCTCCGGTAAGCGTTAAAATAACAGTTTCAGTACTTTCATAAAGGTTATCATCATTTACTATCAATGGTATACTTACTGCACTTTGGGCTGCGGGAATAATTACAGATCCGCTAAGTGCCGCATAGTCTGTTCCTGCGGTTGCAGTTCCAGATACGGTGTAATTTACCGTGATGGGTTCTGCGGCGGTAAAGCCTGTTGGCAAGTTGATGCTAAAGCTTCCGTTAGTTGCCGGCTCTGCTGCATCTGCTGTTTTAGTGATACTCAGTACCAGATTGACAGCCAGATTGTCGTTATCAGCAATATTTACCGTTGCATTTCCTGTAGCGGTAAAGCTAAAGCTTGCTGAAGTCGCGCTGGTAAGGGTCGCAACCACCGTTTCAGTTTGTTCAATCAACTGATCGTCAATTACCGTTACCGGTACAGATACGCTGTTTTGTCCTGCCGGGATAGTTACCGTACCCGAAAGTGCGGTGTAATCAGTTCCAGCAGTTGCGGTGCCCGATACCGAATACTGCACTGTTGTGGCTTCAGTAGAAAGTACGCCTGAAGGCAAACTGATCCTGAATGCTCCATTAGTACCTGGTTCAGAAGCATCTGTATCCTTCGTTATTGTTAATACCCTGTTAGCAATCACAGTACTTTCATCATCAGCAATGTTTACTGTTGCATTTCCTGTAGCCGTGAAGCTAAAGCTTGCCGAGCTTGCTCCTGTTAAGGTTGCAATTACAGTTTCAGTTTGCTCTATCAACTTATCATCAATTACGGCTACCGGTACAGATACACTGTTTTGTCCTGCCGGGATAATTGCTGTACCACTTAAAGCGGTATAATCAACAATAGTTCGCCCTCTACCACAACATCTGCCTGCATAAACACCCCTACACCAGATAATTACCGTTAATGCATTGTGGGCAGCTCTTGCGGGGTTTTAATTCAAAATTATATTACCACCTGCCCACTCGATGAAAGCATTTTCTTACTGCTTATTGCCCTCGGTGTATTTGGTTATTACCGTTTAAAAAGGGCATGCTAGGCCTGAATCTTCAAAATCGGTTAGCTGTGCTGCAGTAAACCTAAATGTGCTTAAATGTCTAAGGTGGTAAAACAATGAATCGCTGTTTTTATTAAACCATATAAGACATATAAGCCGGCTAATTTAAAGGCGCTTAAATGCCTAAGGTGGTAAAACAATTAATAGCTATTTTTATTAAACCATATAAGGCAAATAAGTTTATATAGCTCACCAGCGGCGATACTTTTTTTACCCTATAAGTTCATATCTGCTTAAATGTGCTTAAATGCCTAATATGGTAAACCTGTGAACCTAAGTTTTAAACATTAACCACCTCGTACCGCAAAGATACCAGCCCGGTTTCGTAAGTTTTGCTTTCGAGCAGGTTTAGGCTAATGCGATCGTTGTGCCCGCGAAACAAAGGTTTACCACTCCCCAATAAAACAGGATGCACCGATAACCATAACTCGTCAACCTGGCCTGCTTTCATCATGGTATCGCTCAATGAAGCGCCGCCAAATAACCAGATATCTTTACCTTGCTCGGCTTTTAATCGTTTCGCCTCTGCTACCGCATCATGGGCAATGAGCACAGCACCTGCTTTTACCGAGGTTAATGTTTTAGAAAACACATACTCGGTGAGTACGGGCATGCTGGGTATCGCGGCATCGCTGCTGTTTTCGTGCTGCTGCATCACCTCGTAACTTTTTCGACCAATAAACATGGCATCTATACGATCGAAAAATGCTTTAAGACCATAATCCTGATCGGTGAAACACCAATCGTATTCGCCGGTTATTCCTTCAATGTAGCCATCTAGGGTGATGGCTAAGCCCAATATTAACTTTCTCATCTGGTTTTGTGTTTAGGATACAAATATGGCTAAGGCCTGTTTTGCATAATTGTACAGAACGGACAAAAAATACAAAAAGCGCTTAGTATAAAATATGCTGGTTTCGCAGCACTTCGCCGGGTGTAAAACCAGTGTATTGTTTGTAGTCCCGAATAAAGTGCGCCTGATCGTAATAACCACTCTGGTAGGCCACGCTGGTAAGTGTAGCTGAGGGCTTACTTTTCAGGTGTTCGAGCGAATAAATAAATCTGGAAACCTTCAGGTATTCGCGCGGCGATAAACCTACATACTGCTGAAACTGCCTCGAAAGGTGGCGTTGACTGAAACCGATATGCCTGGTGAGGGTATCTAAAGAAATTAAGCCTTTCGAAAACTGAACTTGTTGAAGGCAATAGCTGATCTGCGGGTTATCATCGGCTTCACCCAACTGTTGCAACAAATAATCCTGCAACAAAGCCACGCGCTGGTTAGGAGTACCGGCATCAGCCATTAAGGTTTCCAATGCAACAGCGTTCGTTTTCCAAAGATCAGCAAGCAGTGTGGTGGTATTGGCTAACAAATAAAGTGGAATTTTGAAGAATCGGTAAGCCATGCCTGGATGAAAACAAACGGCTACACAGCCAGCTCCTTTCCTCATTTGCACGCCAACAGGCTTATTCATCCTACAATTAACAATACTGCCTTTATACAGTTCATTGCCAATTATGGCAACCGGAGCGGAGGTATAATTGATAAAAATCTCTACACAGGTATCGGGCAATACATGGACGTGACTGGTATCTGCATCATGATCGCAATCCATGGCACAAATCATCCTGATGTAGGGTTTGAGTACGGGCAGTATATCGTAGCATTGAATTTGCATCGTGACAAATATACCCATTATGCTATGGCGAGTGTTATATGTATATGGTTAAAAAAGAGGACAGCTGCAATACAACTGTCCTCCTGACTCTGTTTTTATTTTAAAGCTTACCCTACTCCTCTTCATCCAAAAGGTACAAGCCAAATTCGGCCAGTGTTGGGTTTAACCTCGAAGCCAATATCTTAAACCTTACTTGTTTAGCGGTAACAGGTTTAAATTTAAGTAAGCGTTTATATCCTACTGTAGTGCCCGATGCAAAATTCTTCCATTCCTTACCATCAAAATATTCGGCTTCGAACTTTTCAATGCGCTGCCCTATCGCGATGTTTTCCTGTAAGGCGAGTACATTAAAGGTTGTATTATTTGCCCAGTTTAACTCGATAGTGGCAGTACTATCTTTACCTGTTGTAGTAAAATAGGTATTTAACTTACCATCGAATATGGCTTTTAAACCTTTGCCAGCTGTTGAGGTAGTAGTTGCCGCCTGAGCAATATTATTGCTAAAAGTGTTTTTCATTTTACGGCCAAAGGCAGCCAGGTTTTTAACATCACTATCGGCAATAAGCCCTTTTGTATTTGGCGGAATATTTAAAAGCAAAACACCGTTTCTGCCTACCGAGGTAAAATAGATATCCATTAATTTAGCAGGCGTTTTTACTTTCGCATCCTCATTGTTGTGGTAAAACCATCCCGGGCGAATGCTTACATCGGTTTCGGCCGGATACCAAACCAAACCTGTTGCATTGGCCAGTTTACCACGGCTGCCACGATCCTGATCTTTGTAAGATCCGGTTAAGGTTGGAATTACATTAACATCTTTTTGAGATAAAGCCGCAATTTTTTCCTGGCTCTGTTCTCCCATAGGCAGCACGCTCCATTCGGTTTCGCGCCCAACACCGGTTTCGGTACCAACCCAGCGTACATCAGGTCCCTGCACCGCAATAACCGCCTGTGGCTGTAGTTTTCTGATTAAGGTGTACCAGCTGTTAAAATCGTAAACCTGCTTTTTACCATTGGGTCCTTCGCCATTTGCGCCATCAAACCAAACTTCATCTACCTTACCGTATTGGGTTAGCAATTCGGTTAACTGGTTTACAAAATAAGTATTGTAGGCATCTGTTCCGTACGAAGCATTATTGCGGTCCCAGGGCGATAAATAGACACCAAAGCCAATGTTATATTTTCGGCAGGCATCGGCAACTTCTTTTACAATATCGCCTTTACCTTGTTTGTAAGGGGTGTTTTTGATGCTGTGCTCCGTAAATTTGCTTGGCCACAAGCAAAAACCATCATGGTGTTTGGCAGTAATAATGGCCTGTTTAAAACCGGCATCCTTAATGGCTTTAACCCATTGTTCGGCATCTAATTGTGCTGGGTTAAAAGCGCTGATATCTTCCTTGCCATCGCCCCATTCTCTATCGGTAAAGGTATTAATGCCAAAGTGGAAAAAAGCGGTTAACTCGAGCATTTGCCAGCGCAACTGTCGTGCCGAAGGCGTTACCTGTGCGGCCTTGGTAATGATGGTGCTTTCACTGTCGCCGGGCGTAATACTTACAATGCTTTTTTGAGCATAGGCCTGGGTGAAGAGCATGGAAATTAAAAAAACGATCTTTTTCATTTGTGTTGTTGGTTGTATTGGGCTAAACTCAATTGTGGTTATAAATTTATGCATAAAAGCAACAGCAATTAAGCTGCTGCTTTTAAAGAGCGCATATTTTAAAACTGTTTTAATCGGGAACGTGTAAGGCTAACCGATTTACCATCCGGGGTTCTGAATCAGTTTGGTACTTTTTTGAATTTCGGTTAACGGAATTGGCCATAAATAATAAGCCCGTGTAAATACCCTGGTTTCGTACTGGGTACGTTTAAGAAAATCGGCATCGGTTTCGGCACCCACGTTCATGCCGTAAAAAGGCCCTCCCTGCGCACCCTGCCCTGAGGCATTCTCTGCAATCATCCATCTTCGCACATCAAAATACCGCTGGCCTTCAAAACAAAGCTCTACCCTGCTTTCTTTTCTAATCGCCTCGCGTTGTAAAACCTGGTTGCCAATAATGGCCGGATTACTTACGCTCCATTTCGGAATCCCTGCCCGTTCTCGCACCAAATCTACATACTGGGCAATTTTAGGATCGGCAGGGTTAACTTCATTCAATGCTTCGGCATAGAGCAGGTAAAATTCAGCCAGGCGAAAGATAAAAGAAGGACGGTAAAAAGTTTTAGGGGCAGTAGTTACCGATTGACTTACTGTTCTATTTAAACGTTTGTACATGTTGTAGCCGGTAATCGAATAGTTAGAGGCAATATCGTTACCATTTCCCTTGGTAAACTTAATCAGCGCATTGGTTACCGGCCATCTTTTGCCGTGATACACAATAGAGGCATAAAAACGGGGCTCACGGTTTACATACATGTTAAATGTTCCGGCTTCCGATCTCCCTGCCGGTACCTCGGTAACGGTAGAAAAACCTACTTCGCTATAGCCCGAACCAGTTTCGTTAATGGATTTGCCGTTTTTCATAAAAAATGCATCAACCAGCTCTTGCGTAGGGCCAACATTTCCATAGCCACCCTGGCTGCGTGGGGTTGCCCTGCGCACCATACCATCTCCCGAAGAAATGCTTCCGTAGGCTTCGTTGCCACTCGCCCAAATCACCTCACTGTTCATGGCCTGAAACAATTGATAAATAGACTTGTCAGGATCTAATACACCTGCTGTAAACTCGCGGTATAAGTCATATTTGCCAGCAGAGAAATTAATAAAATCCTGAAGTGCATTAACTGCTTTTTGCCATTTGTTATCATCTTTCGCCGGAAATAACTTCTTGCCGCTTTTATTGGTTAGTGCCATGGCTTCGGTAAAGCCGCCATTGTATAAAGGGCTGGCTGCCATTACTAACATTTTAGCCTTTATGGCCAATGCAACTCCTTTGGTAGGCAAGCCCAGGTTATTGATATCGGTTAATGGAATATACTCATCAAGCTCATTAGCTACGGCATCCAGCTCTTTGGTTACATAATTCACCACCTCATCTACACTGTTGCGTTCAAAATCCAAATCGGTATCGTTGGGGTTAACGCTCTTATCCATAATCGGTATCGGCCCATAGAGTTCGAACAACAAATAATGGTAATAAGCCCTTAAAAACCTCGCCTGTGCCATCAGCTTTTTATACTCAGGTTCTTCTATGGCATCGGCAACAGTACCTCCTGATGAAGTACCACCCACACGGGGGATCACCTTAGCGTTGGTCATAAAAACATTGGCCTGCCGGATATAGAGGTACAATTCCCAGCGGCTAAAGGGTGCGTTTGAGGCATTAAAACCCGCTGGTGGTTCTAACCTGAAAGCCCCTTGCTGGTTTCTGTTTTCGTCGGTAAAGGCCGGCCAGGGATTATCTACTCCCCTGACAGCAGAAGTAGCTAGCTGAAAAACCATGGCTGATGAAGTACCAATACCAGCAAAAATATTGCGGTGGAAAGCACGCGCATTGGCTGGAGTAGAAAAAATCTGATCGAGTGTAAGCTGACCCGCAAGCTCATCCGATACATTTAAATAGTTTTTACTGCACGAACCCAGACTTATCACCAGGCAACACAGCAACAGGGCTTTATATATTTTCGATTTCATAATTATTGTTCAAGTAATGCTATAAATTAAACTCAAGACCAACGGTATAGGCCCGCGGAAGCGGATAGTTCAAACCTTCATTGGCATTGCCAATCTCCGGATCCCACATTTTAATGTTATCCCACACGGCTATATTATTGCCCATTAAATAGATCCTGCCGGTTTCGAAACCTATCTTCCGCAGCATCTTTTTAGGGAAACGATAACCCAGTTCAATATTTTTTAAGCGGATAAAACTGGCATCGCGTAACCACCAGGTACTGGCTACCTGATTGTTTGCAAAACTGTTGGAATGCAGGCGCGGAAACATCACATCCTGACTTGGATTGGATTCAGTCCACCTGTTGGCAGCCTCTGCCCTTAAGTTAGACTCTTCAACACCAAATGCAAAAGGGAAAAAGTTACCGGCGGCGTTTTGGCCAAATACCGTTGAAGTTTTAGCTACCCCCTGAAAAAAGATGCTTCCATAAAAGCCCTTATACTCGGCGTTAAGCCCAAAACCATAAACAATACCCGGATTTGCAGGATTACTGTCGGTATAGTAACTGCGGTCAAAATTATCAATCTTCCCATCGTTGTTTAAATCCTTGTATTTAATGTCGCCCGGCCTAACCACGCCACCAAGGGTGCTTAGCGGCAATCCAGGTTTTAAGGTGTAGGTGCGTTTTCCTGCTGCATCGGTAGTCAGTGTAAAATCGTTATCGGTATATAAACCCTCGGCAGTATACAGGTTCCATTGCCCAATGCTGGTTCCGGTTTGGTTCATCCAGGCATAAGGTTGCGGCAATTCGTCTATTTCTTCTATCCTGTTTTTAGCAATGGTTAAGTTACCCCGGGCAATTAATTTTAGCTCACCAATATTTTGTTTAATATTAACTGATCCGTCCATCCCCTTGTTGGCTACCGAACCAAAGTTTTGCCAGGGCGACTGCCTGAACCCGGTAACGCCTGAAACGGTACGGCGTTGCAGTAAAATACTCGAACGCAGATTATCGAAATAATCAACAGAGATATCAACAGCTCCTTTAAAAAATTCAACATCTACACCGTAATTCCGTTTATTTTCTATTTCCCAGGTTAAATCGGGTGCTTCAAAACGCCCTTCAACAATACCGTTTAAACCATTGAGGGAGCCGGTACCTCCAATACCAATCGGATAACCGGTGGTACCAGTAGTATAGGTACCTCTGTAAAGAAACCTCGCCCCGCCGGTATTGTCGTTACCGGTTTTACCTACTGAAGCCCTGAATTTTAATGAGGATACAACCTTTTTTAAAGCCTCGGGGTAAAAAGGCTCATTACTGGCAAACCACGCACCACCTACAGCCGGGAAGAAACCAAACCGGTTTTCTGTTGCAAAGGCTTCACTGCCCGTAATACCGAAATTACCTTCTATTGAATAACGGTTGGCATAATTATAAGTTAGCCTCCCTACATAAGCTTGCTTTTTAAAAGCCAGGGCCTCGCCTGCTTGCTGCGCTTCTTTTTGATAGGTTAATAGCATTGCCCCAACAGTATGGTCGTTCGCAAAAACCCTGTTGTAGTTTAATGAACTCTCTAAATAGATATTTTTCTGGCCATTATTTGTTTCTACAGGCTCGCCCAGGGTAGTTTCAGGATTTCCAACCTGAGCATAGATGAGTTTACCATTCGCATCGCGCGAGGTTGCGTTGAACTGTTTAGGTGATTTTAGTCTGTTCATGTAATAATTCATGGTCGCATCAAAACTAACAATCCCCCTAAAGCTTAACCCTTTGGTGATAAAATCTAACTTCTGATCTAACGATAATTTAGACTGCAAGCTTGTTCTCCATTCTTTTGCATAGCCCGATTCCATTAATAAGTTATATGGATTTACCCTGTTTCCACTTGGAATACCCGGGTGACCAGCAATGGTACCATCCGAGTAAACGGCCGGAAAAAGATAACCTGGTACGCCCATCATGCGCGAAAATATAGCTGCTGTACCTGTACCCGGGTAATTGGTTAAAAGGTACTGGCCGCTCAAATCGACCCCCAGCACGGTGGTTTTGGTAACATTTAAATCAATATTGCTGCGTAAATTGTACCGTTTTAAGCCTAAATTATTATCGTAAATATTATTGGGATTGGATTTAAAAATCCCGTTTTCCTGATAATAGGCACCAGAAACAAAAAACTTAGCCACATCGCCACCACCTCTGAAATTTAAAGTGTGGCGGGTATTAAAGGTATTATCGCGGAGCATAACATCCAGAAATTTAGTATTCGGATACAAATCAGGGTCTGTTCCGTTTTTATACAAGGCAAGCTGCTCGTCGGTTTTAAAAACGGGACTATCTTCATTGCGCAAAGCTTCATTGTAGGCAAAAAGATAATCGTACGAATCCATAAACTCCGGAAGCCTGGTGGGTGTATTCTGCGTATACTCGCCGCGGTAGGTAATTTTTGTTTTTTGTATCACGCCTCGCTTCGAGGTAATTAAAATTACTCCATTGGCACCCTCTGCCCCATATACTGCGGTAGCAGCCGCATCTTTTAATACGTTAAAGGTTTCAATTTCATCAGGCTCAATATCGGTCATAGCACGTGGTATTCCATCAACCAGTACAAGCGGGTTTGTACCTCCGGCAAATGAGCTTACCCCTCTGATCCAGAACTCCGCATTATCATAACCGGGTTCTCCCGATCGCTGAATGGCAATGATACCAGGTACCTGGCCGGCAATGGCATTAGCTAAACTACGGGTGGGTACACGCAATGCATCGCCTTTTACCGAAGACACTGAACTCACCAGGCTACTCTTTTTTTGCTTACCAAAGCCAACCACCACTACATCGCTCAGGTTAGCTTCATCGTTTTTAAGTACTACATTAATCACCGTGCGGCCATTTAGTGGTAACTCCTGGCTTTTATAACTGAGTAAACTAAAAACCAATACCGCTCCCTCGGGCACTCCTTTTAATACAAAGGCGCCATTTCCATCGGTAGCGGTACCAATGGTTGGTTTGTTTTTAACCTGTACGGTAACCCCCGGCAGCGCAAGCCCCGATGTATCTTTTACTGTTCCGGTTATGATTAAAGCTTTTGCTGCTACCTCGCTTAATTTAGTAGTTTCTAAAATGGTAATGGTTTCGCCGTGAATCCTGAAACCTAATCCCGAACCTTGCAGAGCCCTCGTTAATGCTGTATTGATATCGGCATTACTCACCTTAAAGGTAACGGGCAAGGCCTTTTTAATGGTTTCTTCGTTGTAAAGAAAACGGTAACTGGTTTGTTTATTCAGTTCGGTAAAAACGGTTTTTAGTTCCGCATTTTTTACTGAAATGTTAACCTGCTGCGCTTTACTGCTGGCAAACACGCCAATCTGCAAAACAAAGATTAAAAGGGTAACAAGTTTCATAATTCTGATAACTATTGGTATAGCGGAAATTGCTTCCCGATGGGCAATATTTTGTCGGTGACAAAAGAAATTCATACTTTCGTTTGATTTAGGTTAAAGAAATAAGTTCGGTTTTTATACTGTTTTCGTGCCTGAATTACTTACCGGAGGTGGTGGTACACTTCCGGTATTCATTTTCTCAGACATACGTGCTGCTGTCTGTTTTACATCATATTTTTTTGCTTAGGTTTATATTTGGTTAATTGATAATCAGGTTCCGGCCTTCTATTTCAAAATTGAGGCTACTTACATCTTTAAGCATATTGAGTACTTCGCTTAGCTTAGCCTTTCGGCTTACATGCCCGCCAATATGGATTTCCGGTATTTTCCTTTTATACACGAGTTTTAAATCGTACCACCTGCTTATTTCAATTAAAACAGGTTCCAGCGCATCGTTACTGAAATAAAAGTCGCCCTTACACCAGGCCATGGCTTTTTCTACATCGCCTTTAGAAACGGCAATATTTTGCTGATCGGATAAAGCCTGCTTGCCGGGAATAAGGATACTGCTGCTTTGGCCGTTACTCACCTTAACCGCCCCCTCTATCAATGTAGTCCGGGCCGTTTGGTTGTAGGCCGAAATATTGAAATGGGTACCTAAAACCTCAATTTCCGATTGGTTAAGCTTTACTTTAAAAGGATGCGCAGCATCTTTGGCTACTTCGAAATAAGCTTCGCCTTTTAAACTTACCAACCGCTCATTTCCCGTAAAACTAACCGGGAATTTCAGTTCCGACATGGCATTTAACATTACTTTCGAGCCATCGGGTAAGGTTACCTTGTAGGTTCCGGCCGGTGGTACAATGAGGGTATTGTATTTTGTAGTTGCAATTTCTTTGTTGTCTGACTGGCCGTAACTGATTTCGCCCTGATTACTCACAATAGTGGTTCCTTTTTCGTCGCCAATTACCTGTTTTTCTTTATCCAATGCTATTTGAGTGCCATCCGAAAGAATCAGCTTAGCGGTTTGGGTACCCGGCAAAATATCGTTTTTGTAGGTTTTGGTGATATCGGGAATAATCTGCGGATCGGGTTTATTTAAATTAAAATAGAAAATGGAAACGCCAATAACTGCAATTAAAATAGCGGCATATTTAAGCCAGCCAAACCTGTTTTTATGCTGAACTATCATAGCTGTACCATTAAAACGGTTATCAACCTTAAGCCAGGCCTGGTCTACATTCACGCCATCCATATTTGCCAACCGCGCTGCCGTAGGGCCAGCTGCACGGTAAGTTTCCAATAACTTAAACCGCTCTTCATCTTCTGCCAACAGCAACTTTAACCGCTCTTCCTCTTCTGTAGTCAGGGTACAAAGCAGGTATCCGGAAATTAATCCGGCTAATTCAAAGGCTTCTTCTTTCATCGTTTATATTGGCTATATAACTAAGAAACCTGAAGGGTAAAAAAGGATGGAAAATATTTTAAAAAAATTAATGATGAAGATACATGGCCGCAAAAAGAGCCATTGCAGCCTTGCCTAAGTGTATTTTCATTAAAGATAACGCACGCTTTTTCTGACTTTTAACCGTGTTGATGCTAATATTCATCAGCTTGGCAATTTCGCTGTTGCTTAATCCTTCAAGATAACCGTACCTGATTACCATGGCACATCCGGGTGGAAGGGCATTGATCTGATCATAAATCTCAGCAACAATCTCGGTATGGATAATGCCTTCCAGAATCTGCGGATCAGAATAAATATCCAGGGGATTGTTTTTATGATAAACATCAACCACATTATTATGCCTTATTTTATTTAAACAGGCATTTTTTACGGTAGTGTATAAAAATGATTTAACCGCATTAAAGTTGGCAGCTATGCTTTCCTGCTGCTCTAAATAAACCACAAACGCATCCTGCGCCACATCTTCGGCGAGCTCCTTATCCTTTATCAGAAAATATGCAAAATCGTATAAACGCCGGTAAAGCTTTTTAAAAAGCTGCTCTGGTTGCAAAACATCAACAACATCTTCGCCGTTTTTACTGAACATGCTTATTTATAGTGGATAGTTAAACTGGTTAATACAAAAATTGGAATGGGATGTAAAATCTAAAGGATTTCCGCTGGTATGATATTACTTATTTGGCGACAGCAAATTTATAAGAATTACGTTAAGATCAAAATGAACAAGAGGATTTAAGTTAAAGACTGGGGTCGGGAAGTCGGAGGTCCGGGGATTGGGAGGATAAAGACTAAAGCAGAAAGATTAAAGCTGAAAGATCAATACTAAAGCCTGGATGTTTGTTCAATGGTAAAATACAACTTATCATTCCGACAATAGCCAACAATGACTCAGCAAAATATGACATGCGTTATTGTGATTGGTAATCTTTTTACGTAAAAAAATATTAACATTAAACCTTACTTTAGCCTCCTTAATTAATTAATTTCTCTTAATGAAAACAGGGGTTATATGCCTGCTACTTTTTCTTACCTCTTGCTATTTTGCAAATGCAGCAGTGTTTGTTGTCACCAGCAATGCCGATAGCGGACCAGGAACCCTTCGCGAAGCGCTTACCGCTGCAGCTGCAAATGGGATAATGACCGACGACTATATTAATTTTAATCTTCCGGGTAATACTCAAACAGATCGTACTATATTACTGCTTAACGAACTCCCACGGGTTAGCGGTCATCTCATTATCGATGGTACAACTCAGCCAGGGAATGCACTGGGAACAAGTACAGCGAAAGTTTTACTCAAAGCAAACCGCCCGTTATACCGAGCCTCAGATTATCACTACGGATGTTTAAACATCCTGAATGTTACCGATGTACAGGTCTATGGACTTGCATTTGATCAGTTCCGTAGTCTCATTACCAAAACTAATCCAAATGGACAGGCAAGTGAAGGAAATGCAATTTACATCGTATCAGCAAGTGAAATTATCATAGGTGCACCTGGCAGGGGAAATATCTTTATGGAAAACGACCAGGGAATTTATTGTGGACCTGATGCCCAGTCGCAAATAGCCGTTAAAAAGTTAAAAATACAGTCCAATTGGTTTGGACTTAACTTTGATGGAACAGAATCAGGATGGCAAATAACAAGATTTGCAAATATTGCCGCACAGGATACCGAATTTGGCGGACCAGATCTAAGCTATGGAAACATATTGGGGGGATACTCAGGACAAGGGCTCTCTGCTGCAGGGACCAATTTCAATATCAGGTTCAACCGTTTTGGTTTCATTGGCAATGGCAACCTGGGTTTAAGGGGTACTCCGATAACTATGTACATTACAAATTGTGAGTTTACCGACAATCTGGCCAATCGATTTGCAATCCAAATGGGCGTAAAAAATGTAAAGATTCTCAGGAACAAGGAATTGTCTGACCCCATAAACGTTCTCTCACAAGGTATATATTTCGATTATTCAGAAAACGTTCAGATCGGGAGTGATGATATTACAGATGTAAATGAATTTTTGCCCAGCTCCTTCGGGCCTTTTGTAAATGGAGGGAGCCGGAATATAGAAATCAGAAAAAACGTTATTCATTGCAGTCCCTATGCCTATTCTGTTAGAGATGGAATTGCAGTAAGCATCCAGGTGCTGGTCAATAACGAAACGGAATATTCGGGAACAGCTACACCGAACTCTGAGGTTTACATCTATAATGATAATACTAATTGTACCTCCTGCAGTCCACTGATATTCTACCGCAAGCTTACTGCTGATGCATCTGGAAAATGGGGCATAACTGGAGATTTTAGTGCAATGAAGTTTGTTGCTAACACCACGCTCATCAATGTTTCCAGCGAATTTACACAACCGCACATTCTTAGCGCAAATACTGGATATTGGTACGAAAAAACCGATCCATCCTGTGGCGAAAGCAATGGAAGTTTAGCCCTTACAAGAACTATGCACCTGATGAAGGTAGAGTGGTACAATCGCCAGGGAGAAAAAGTTGGCGAGGGAAACAAAGTGGATAATTTACCACCAGGTGAGTACTACGCAAAAGGTTACAACGGAAAATGTTATACCACTTCGCCATATAATGTTACTTTATTTAATGTCGAACCTATATTCAATTCTACAAACCTAAAAACACAGCACCCAGGATGTGGCAAAAACAACGGAAGTATCAAAGGTATCTATGTTTATCTTTCAGGCGGTGGCGTTAGTAATGTAAAATGGGTTGACGAAACTGGCAAAACGGTAAGTACAGGAACTCTAGAACTCGCTAATGTGGGCCCTGGCAGCTATACTTTAGTAGTAACGACACATGCAAATTGTACAAAATCGTATGGTCCCATCAAACTGGAAAATACAGAAGGCCCAAACATCTATCGTACAGCTGCAGTACTTAAAAATGCAAATTGCGATAACAGCGATGGAAGCATTACTGGTGTAACCGCCACTGGATTAAATAATCTCCAGTATAGCTGGAAAGATGAGAAAAACAATATTCTTTCTCATACCATTGATTTAACTGGTGTAAAAGCCGGACAGTATACCCTTGAAGTAAAGGATGAAAGTACCTGTGGAATTATTAGCAGTACATTTGATGTTTTCGCAGAAAATGCAATCAGCATTGATGAAACATTGGTTCAGCTCGCTAAAACCACATGCGGAAAAGCAAATGGTTCCGTAACCGGAATTAAAATCAATGGCAGTGGTACAATCAAATGGCTTAACGAAAATGACGAGATTGTTGGAGCAAACCTCGATCTTACGCTAGTACCCGCAGGTAAATACAGACTCCTGATTACAGGTATATACTGCAGCAAAACAAGTTCAGTTTTTACAATTAGTGAAGCTAACACCAAAATTGTTGATGCCGAAAAGCAGATAAGGCATGCCACCTGTAACTTGAATAATGGCAGTATTGTTCTTCGTTTCATCCAGCCACCTAAGTTGTTTAGGTGGATAAATGAAAGTAGTCCAACGATAATTTTAGGGACTGCCAACTCCTTAAGCAATCTAAGCGCTGGGTTTTACAAGCTGTACATCACGGATGAAAATAACTGTGAATCATTGTACGGCACCTATGAGATTCTTGCAATTTTACCACCTACCCTGGCCGAAAATGAACTGATAATTGAAACTGACAAATGTGGTTTGGGCACCGGTAGCATTAAGGGGATACACATATCGGGAGGTACAGCCCCTTATAAATATGCATGGTTTAACCAGGATGGCCTAATGGCTGGCAGCAGCGTTGTTCTTGAAAATGCAACCGCAGGGAGATACATGCTTAAAGTGACAGACAGCGAAAACTGCGAAATTAATACTAGTTTTTATACCATCAACACGGAAACAATTGAACTGACAGTACCAGAAGTGCTGCCTGTGCAGATTTGCGCTCCCGGAAACGCCATTATTGTACCTGTGCAAAGAAAAGAAGGGAAATTCCGGCTTTACCAAACGGAAACGGCAAGCCAGCCCATTGCAACAACAACAGATATTTTTAGAATACTTGTTAATAAAAGCAACAAGTACTATGTCAGTTATTCAATAGGTACATGCGAAAGCAAAAGAGTAGCGGTAGAGGTAGAAGTTGCAGAAACTGCCTTAAAGATTGCTACCTCTTTTACTCCAAACAATGATGGCTTTAATGATACATGGGAAATTGCGGGACTAAATAATTACCCTGAGTTTGAACTACAAATTTTTAACCGGAACGGACAGAATATTTTCAGCACCAGAGATCCCGAATTTGCCTTCAACGGCATGGTTAACAATACGCTCTTACCGGTTGGTGCTTACTATTATGTACTTAAGTTAAGAGAGGGGTGTACAACTATCAATGGTAGCTTGACTTTGATCAGGTAAAAAGACCGAAGTCGGAGGTCCGGGGATTGGGAGGTTAAAGACCAAAGCGGAAAGACTAAAGCTTAGATGCTCTTAAATGCCTTATCTGGCAAAAACATGGCGGTAAATGAGAGACCCTGAAACGAGTTCAGGGTGACGGATTGGTGTTAAAGCCACAGATGAACAGATTTTACTTAATTCTCTTCATTTAATCTGCAAATCTGTGGCTAAAAATGTTATTAACTCTTGCGGGTAACCTTAATGTTCCTTTTTCTAATAAACGGTACAATTTCTTTTCCCGGCGAAATGATCGGCTGATCGACATAATTTAATTGTGCGGGCGATGCGCCTACCCAGTTGCTTTTTCTACCTTCAATCTGTATGATACCTTTTTCGGGGTTAATGGTTAAAGTGGTAAATAAGGCATCCTGGTAAGGGCAGGTACTGGAAATCCAGGGGTGTTTTTCATGAATTTCTTCAGAATAGCTGTTGTGTTTATATTTAGATCCCACCCAGAAATAGGAGGCGGAGTTAATGTGCACGTAGTTGATGTTTTTAATCAACACATGGCTGTCGATATGCGTGTGCCCGTTTATGGCCAATAATATTTTATCGGCAGCGCCACTTAATATTTCCTGTATCTCTGCCGCATTATCTACGGCCAGTTCGCCGGCCAATGGTTGGTGACTCACCACCACAATAGGTTTATTTATATCTTTTAATTGCTGCTGCAACCAGAATTTCTGCTCGTCGTTAATATACGATGGGTAACCGCTTTTACGTGTAGGCGATCCTTTATCGTTACCATCTAAAACAATAAAACATACGCCATTAATTTCTTTGGTATAGTACCGGGCGGGCATTTTATAATATTCGAGGCATTGGGCTTTGGTATGTCCGCTATCAGTATCGTGGTTACCTATAACGTGCAAGGCTACCGGCTGCGCCTGATTAAAACGATCTATCAGTGGCTTATTTTTATCGTTGGGGTAAGCAAAATCGCCCATTTGCATAATAAAATCGGGATTGGCTTGCTTAGCATGTGCTAAAAAGGCTTCCAGCCGCTCGGGACCATCATGCATAATATCGTGGTGCAAATCGGTAATCAGGCTGGCTTTAACGGTTTTTGCCTTTGACGGAAACATACCCAAAACGGTATCTGGTATTTGCAAAACAATACCAGTGGCTACCATGCCGTTAAGGAAAGTCCTTCTGTTTATGGTTTTCATATTGGTTAAGCTTATGTATGATTAAAAGTTTCCGGCAAGTCGTCGTTTCTTTTTTTATTAGCATAACAACTCGCCGGAAACAATCTGTTTGACTCTGCAGCAAACAGAATGCTTACTTTACCACCCCGGATTTTGTGGTTTAAGGGCGGGGTTTAAAGTTAACTGGTTGGTTGGCAGCGGCGATAAATAATCTCTATCAAGGTTAAAGCGATAACCGGTAGACAGCGCCGAATTGTTTTTAAACCACTCAATATAACCACTTGCATCTTCAGGGTATTTGGCCAGGGTTGCTGCATCAATAGCCCCCGTAAACTGTGCTTTTTTAGCTCCTTTAGGTTTCCAACCTAACAATAGTTCATCGACAGCTGCCCAACGGTAAATATCATCTCTTCTGTAACCTTCGCAGGCCAGTTCAACCCTTCTTTCTCGGCGTACTTCATTAATAACAGGACTCAACAGTGGAAAATTCCAGTTAGGATCAGTAACAACAGCTGCAATTATCAGAGCTGGCATACCGGCACGCGCCCTTAATTTATTGATGGTTAAATCAACATCGGTTTGCGAAAGCGTACCCAATTCGGCTTTGGCTTCGGCTAAATTTAACAAAGCCTCGGCGTACCTGAACAAGATTAGCCCTGTTGTTCCTACTTCTGCTACATATTGTTGCAAATAGTTTGCATTATGCCCTTTGTATAACTGATAGCCGGTAGTATTGGATTGGGTACCGCCGCCAAGCATTGCCGGGGCGTTAAAAACAACATTTGCCTGGCCATTTGGAAGGTTTACAGAAATAAAATGCTGCCCATCGTTTACATAAATGGTTTGCTGCAAACGAGGATCGCGATTTTTAGTTACATTCACCAATGTATTATCGCCCTGATATAAGGGACTTAACGTTTTGGGTAAACCATCGGTACACAGATAATCATCGACCAAGTTTTTGGTTATGCCTCTTCCGGCCCCTCCATTGCTATACCTGTGCCAGTTATGCGAGATAACCCCAACCTCGTACCGGCGCCACAACATTACTTCACGACTACCTGCATAATCGGTTTGGTTAAACAGATTCCAGTAGTTAGTAGCACTGGCAACAGTATTATCTAAACTATATACATTGGATGTTACCAAGGTGGTTGCAACATCAGCAGCCTTTTGCAAAAATTTAGACCCGTTTGAGCCAACCACGCCAAATGCAGTTCCTGCATGGTATTTCTCCCAGGTGCCTTCATATAAGGCAATTCTGCTTAGGTACAGCATGGCTACTTCTTTATTAATCCGCGATGCTTTTGCCGAGGCCTTTGAGGGCAGGTAACTGATTGCCTTATCCAAATCGTTTATAATTGAATCGGCTACTACGTTGCGGGGTAAACGAGCCGCAAACAAAGTAGGATCGTCTAATGACAAAATAGGTTTACTAATCCAGGGCACAGCACCGAAAGTTTTCAGTTTATCGAAATAAAATTGCGCCCTGAAAAATAATGCTTCGCCAACATAAGGCTTTACCTGATCAAACGGGGCAGTTACTTTTTGGTAATTTGCCAGAAAATAGTTTACATTTTTTAACTGGGCCCAGTCCCAGCCACCACCTGATGCAGGTACTGTCCGGTTACCATTAATGGTGTTATTTACTTGTTCGGCAATCATATTATCGCTGCCCTGATCAGCATCATCAGTGAAATTACCAATAGGTCCGAAACCGGTATAAGCCGGAAAGGAACTATAGAAATTATTGCAGTACAACTGTAAATCGTTGGTAGTTTTCCAATACTCAGCATCGCTAATGTTGGTAAGTGGTGCCCTATCCAGAAACTCTTTTTTACAGCCAGAAAGAACCAGCACCGTAAAGCACACTGCCAGTATATTTATTTTTTTAAACAATCTCATGTTATTGTGATTTATCGGTAAACTAAAGGGTGAGATTTAAACCAAATGAATAGGTACGCTGCAAAGGGTAGATTTTGGCATCACTCAGCGAGAGCTCCGGGTCCATTGTTTTAATTAAATCGGTAAATGTGGCCAGATTTTCGACACTAACATATAAGCGAGCTCTTTTTAAGAACACCTTGGAAGCAATAGCTGCTGGCAAGGTGTAACCTAACTGTACGTTTTTAATGCGCATATAAGCTGCATTTTGCAGATAACGCGTCGATGTCTGAAAATTCTTATTTACCTCATCGTTCATGTAATATCGGGGAAAATACCCCCCCTGATTGGTTGGCGACCAGCGATCGGCATGTACGGTAAATGGCGAGCTCTGGAATTCACTGCTCTGAATACCCCAGAAATAATTAGAGCCAATAAAAATATCACGTTTGGCGATACCTTGTAAAAAGGTGCTAAAATCAAACGATTTCCAACCAAATTCGAAAGTTGCACCGTACTGGTATCTCGGTGTTGAGTTACCAATTACGCTCCTATCGCCCATATTTTCGGCTGTATTGGGGCCAATGGTTATTTTTCCATCTCCATCTAAATCTTCGTATTTCACATCACCAACCTGCCATCTTCCGTTCCAGAATGCAGGCGTTGGAATGGCTGTACCAACATTATCTGCGGTATATAAGCCATTAGCGGTATAACCATAAATATTTCCCATAACCTCACCAGTGTACCAATCGGTTATCAACCTGTTCGGGTTTGGATATTCGGTTACCTTTCCTCGATAATCAGCCAGGGTAGCTTTAATACCATAACTAAAATCACCTATTTTATCATTCCATTTAAGTGAAATTTCAAAACCTTTGGTTTGGATGGCTGCATTATTAGCTGTAGGCACTGCAGCCCCTAGTACTGTTGGAAGTGGGGCACTAGGTCCGGCAAAGTCTTTCGCCTCGCGGTTATACCATTCGAATGTTGCATTTAAGCGATTACGTAAAAATGAGGCATCGATGCCCGCACCATACGTTGTAGTAGTAACCCAGGTTAAATCACTGTTAACCAAAGGAGGTGCTGATACAGAAGCTTCACGGGCAGTACCGAAAAACCATGAGGTAGTTGTTGGCCTGGCAGTACCTAAACTTGGATAAAAAGGATACCAGTTCGGCCCGTTTACATCTAAAAATTGTTGATCGGCCTGACTACCATAGTTTAATCTTAATTTGAACGTATTTACCACTTTGGATATAGGCTGCCAGAACTTTTCTTTATCAATATTCCATCCTGCTGATATACCCGGATAAAATTTCCACCTTACACCTGCTAAGAAACGGGAGGTACCATCGTACCGGCCATTTACCTCGAGCATATATTTGTCCTGATAGGCATAACTAAATCGCCCAAAAACCCCTTCAATTGCCAGTTGTCTGGCACCGTCACTTGCTGCAGCATTTGCCCCATAAGTTAAACTTAATGAGGGTATATTATCTGAATAAAGATTGGTATTTGAACCGCTGGTAGTATTATAATTGGTTAATTCTTTTACATAACCAGCTGTTAGCCCTAAATTATGATCGCCCACTTTTTTTTCATAGTTGGCAAAAGCATTAACAATATGATGAATAGTGCGTGTATTGGTGAGCGAATATGAATTGGGTGTAGTACCACTGATTATGCCTTGATTACCACTTGGCAGTTTGGTAAACAGCGTTTTTAAATGTGCAGATGAATTGGAAAAAACCCCGTCAAATGTGTAATTGGCAGTTATCTTTAAACCATTTAAAGGCGAGATCCTCAATTCACCTGTAGTTACCACATCATTTCTGTCGTCGTTATTCCGTCCACCATTTTCATGCAGCATAATATCATTGGCTTCATTATATTCGCCTGTTGGATTATATAAAGCCAGGTTAGGAAACTTACGCGCAATCTGGTGCATATAATTACCACCGGTACGGCCCGAAACGGTGTTAGGGGTAACATAGTTAGATCTGGCGAGTGCAGTACGCAGGCTAAAACCCAGCCATTTGGTTATTTCGTTGTTAAGATTAGCCCTGATATTATATCTTTTATAACTATCATGACCAAAGTTATACATCCCCTGCCTGTCGTTATAACCCAAACCAATATAGTAATCGGATGAGTTACCTCCTCCGGTTACTGAGAGGTTATGTTGTTGCGCATTTGAAACATCTTTGAAATATTCTTTAAACCAATCATGGTTGGAATTAGCTTCAAACCACGATCCCCACCAGTCAGTGGTGGTTTTACTTACAACAGTTTCGGTTGTAAGTGCGCCAGACTGATAATCGCGCATCCTTTTTAATACTTCATCGTTAAAAGCTACCCCACGGCCCGCATTTGCATAAGCCTCGTTATAGATATCGGCAAAATCCAACGAGTTCATCATTTTCGGAAGGTTAATTGGGGTTGCAAAGGCTAGGTTATTATTGTATGACACCGAAGGTGCACCTTGTTTACCTTTCTTGGTAGTAATGAGTAGAACACCGTATGGCGCACTCGAACCATAAATAGCGGCAGACGCCGCATCTTTCAACATAGTTACACTTTCTATATCATTAGGGTTGATCGAATTGATGTCTCCACCTTGTACCCCATCAATAACCACAAGCGGTCCACCAGATACTCCCAATCCGGTAAAGCCCCTCACATTTATATTCTGTGTTGCATTTGGCGCACCCCCGGCAGTTGTAGTGGTAATGTTTAACCCCGGCATTTGCCCCTGTAACACCTGGCTCAGGCGCGAAGCCGGCCGATCGTCCAAATCCTTGGCGCTTACCTGATCAATTGAGCCTGTTAGGTTAACTTTCTTTTTGGCACCATAGCCCACTACTACCATTTCTTCCAGGGTATTGCTCCCCTCTTTTAATGCAACAGTTAAACTTGTTTTGCCTACCCTGATCTCCTGATCAACAAAACCAACAGAGCTAACCAAAAGCATATCGCCCTCTTTTGCATCGATTACAAAATTACCTGATGCATCGGCACTGGTTACTTTATTGGTAGCTTTTACTTTTACAGTAGCGCCTGGAATGGGCTGGCCCTTTTCGTCAACTACCTTACCGGTTATTTTTTCAACCGCGGCCAGCATAGGATTAAAGAAATTAGACTTTATTTCTTTTCCCTTGATCAGTACCGTTTGATCAGCAATCTGATAATCGAGCAGCTGGCCTTTAAAACAAATTTCGAGCACTTCTTCCAGCGAGGCATCTTTTACATTGACGGTCACTGTTTTGGCTGTTTTTAAAAGCTTTTTATTATAAAAAAAATCGTAGTTACTTTGGTTTCTAATTTCATCGATAATAGCAGTTAAGGGAGCGTTAACTTTATACAGGGTAATTTTTTGTGCGAAGGATGACGCACTTACCTGCATGATACTTAATATCAATAAAAACGTGGCTATCTTCATCACCAGCAGGAATTTGTACATAGCATGGCGGTTACCTCCATACTTAATATGTAAGTTTAAATTCATAAATTTGGATTGTTGGGTTTCGGTTTAATACTTGACTTTAAATTTTATTCCGGCATTCCGGAATGGGTAAACTCAACTACCGGTCGAAGGTGTTAGCGCACCTTTGACCAACTTTTGATTTACCGGCTTGCATTTGTTATTTCATTACAATTACCCTCCTTCCTTCAATCTTAAAATGCACATCGCCATCAAATTCTATAATTTTCAATAAGGAAGAAATATTTTTAGCACGCGAAACTTTACCCGCATAAACAATGCCCGGATCGGGCTTAAACTGATACACCACTTCTACATTATACCATTTGGCTACTTTGAGCATAATAGATTCCAAGTTTTCGTCGAACTTAAAATACCCGTTTTTCCAGGCCACCACATCTTCTACATCGATATCTTTCGTTACAGCAATATTGCCTCGCCCTGCCTGTGCCTGTTCGCCCGGCACCAGTAATTTGCTTTGCTTACCTTCCGAAACTTTCACTGACCCTTCGAGCAAGGTGGTTTTCATTAGCTTTTCGCCGGCATAAGCCGTAATATTAAAATGGGTACCCAATACTTCTACCGTTTGAGTACCGCTCTGTACCTTAAATGGCATTTTAGGATTATGTGCCACCTCAAAATAGGCTTCGCCCGAGATTTTCACATTTCGCTCTTTCCCTGTAAAATGCAAGGGATAAGTAATGCTCGATAGTGCGTTGAGCCAAACTTTAGACTGGTCGGGTAAAATAACCTGCCATTGCCCGCCAAGGGGTACTTCGATGGTGTTAAACTCCGGCTGGCTACCCGAAACTGTTTCATTTGGGATACTTTTATAAACCAGCTGACCATTAGCTGTTTTAGAAATCCTGATGCCAGACTGGCTGGCAACCTGCCCATTGTTTAAAGCGGCGAGGTTTATTTTTTTACCATTGGCCAATGTTAAAGTTGCAGTATTACTGCCGGGCGCAATGTCGTTTGTTACAGCTAGCTCTTTTTGAGCTGTTTTTTGTTTAATCGAACTAAAATAAATGCCTGTTGCAGTAGCCAACAACAAAACTGCTGCAACAGCAATGCGTTTTAAATTTCGATAAATATGCAGTTTAACTACTGGTGTTGTTCCTTGTTTGATACCAGCCCTAACATTTCGCAACATTCTTTGCCTGGTTTCGAACCGCTCACCTGCAGAGAGTTGATCTGTATACCCGCTATTTGCAGCCTGACTTTCATACCAAAGGTCAATTTCACGGATTTCGTCAGCGGTGGCTTCTCCGTTTTTGAACTTAGTAATTATTTCCAGTAAATACTTGTTGAACTCTTTTTGGCTATCGCTCATATAAGGCTATTCGAAGCACAGGCAAAAAGGTTCTACTGTAGTTTAAAATAAGTGGAAATAAAATTATAAATACCTGACATTCAGCACAATAATTTATTCAGAAAAATTAATTAGAAAAGACGAACCATAAGGCTAGTGTGAGGAATGTTTTGCTGCCTTTAAATTCCTCGCGCAGAAAAAACATCGCTTTGTGCAGGTGTTTTTTTACTGTGCTCACCGAAATAGAAGTACGCTGGGCAATTTCTTTGTGCGATAATTCTTCGAACCGAAACATGATAAATACTTCGCGGCATTTTTGGGGCAATTTTTGGCAGGCTGAAAGTACACTGTTTTTAAATTCTTTTACGGACAGCTCATCATCTGCATCTTTTGGATCAACCCGGGCTTCGGCAATCAGGCTATCAATGTGTTTATAGTGCAACTGCTGCAGGCGATACAGATCAATTACCTTAAATTTGAGTGCCGTTTTAAGGTATGCCTCGAGTGTAGATTTCGGATCGATTTCATTCCGGCGTAAATAGAGATTAACAAATATTTCCTGCACCACCTCTTCAGCGTCCTCTTTCGATCGTAAGCGTTTATAGGCAGCATTTAATAAACCTTCCCAATACCGGTGGTAAATGGCTACATAGGCAGCTTCGTTACCCTGTTTTAACCCGGCCAGTAAATCTGTATCCGTAAATTGGCTATGCTGTTCCATCTGCAATTAAAATTATCCTCCCAAAAACGATCTTACCACAATCACTCAAAAAAATCAGTATGCTGTTTCTTTTCGGGATGACCAGGTTAAAGCATATATTTGTTTAGTAAAATTAAACTTTGTTTATTAAAAAACAAATGATTTCATATTAATTTTTAGTTAAAAAAATAGCTCTACTGATTTTAGACCAAATTAATAAACTATTGATTGCACAGTAAAAACCATTAAATCCAATTCAAATGAACAGTATCTCTAACCTTCCATTTATCATCAATGGCAAAACCTATTTACCTGCAGAAAAACCAATTGTGGTAATTTGCATGGATGGATCGGCCAATGAATACCTTGATGCTGCCCTGGCCAGAGACAGGATGCCTAATTTAAAAAAGATGATTGTAGCAGGTTACAGAGGTATGGTTAGGGGTGCCCTGCCCTCGTTTACCAATGTAAACAACGCCTCTATTGTAACCGGGCTTAACCCGGCAGAGCATGGTATATGCGGGAACTACTTTTTTGATCCCGAACTACAACAGGAGGTAATGATGAATGCTGCAAGCTATCTTAAAACCGAAACCATATTGGCCGCAGCCGCCAATGTCGGACGTAAAGTGGCAGTAGTTACAGCTAAAGAAAAATTGAGGGATATACTTGCTCACCAGCTAAAGGGCATTGCCTTTTCGGCCGAAAAAGCAACTCAGGCCAGTCTTGACACGCATGGCATTGAAGAGATAGAAAAACTTGTTGGTCAGCAAAGCCCGGCTATTTACAGTGCTGAAGCCAGTTTATTTGTACTGCGTGCGGGTGTTGCCCTGCTGGCCCATGAAATGGCTGATTTTTTATACCTCTCCTTAACTGATTACATGCAGCATACTTATGCACCAGACACAGCACAATCGCTCGCCTTTTATGAGGCCCAGGATATTGAATTGGGTAAAATGCTTGAGCTCGGTGCCATAGTGGCGGCAACCGCCGATCATGGAATGAATGCGAAAGTGAAAGCAGATGGCTCTCCCAATATTTTGTTTATCGAAACCATGCTTACCGAGCGATTTGGTGCAGGTTTTAGGGTAATATGCCCCATTACCGATCCTTATGTAAAACACCACGGCGCCTTAGGCTCGTACGCGGTAGTTTATGTAAACGATAGCAACCAGATTAACGAGGTTAAAAACTGGTTGGCGCAACAGGCCGGAATTACCGAAATACATGACAAAACAATCGGCTGCCGCATACTGGAACAGCCTGCCGACCGGACAGGAGATTTGTTTATACTGGCCGCACGTGATGTAGTATTGGGCAAAACAGCTGTCGACCATGATCTAAGTGCTCTTGATGGAACCTTGCGCTCGCATGGCGGCCGCTACGAAGAAATGGTACCCATGGTTATTTCGCATCCACTTAATTCCGTTTACAAAATGAAAGCACAGGGCGATCCGCGTAACTTCGATATTTTCGATTTTGCGATTAATGGGACGATTGGAGACTAATGCTGAAAGACCAAAGCTGAAGATTACCCCATACCCAAATCGTTTAGAGCGGAGCGCAGCGCAGTCGAGAAATCTTCCTCCTTGAAACTAAAGCTTAGCGCTTGAATGTTCTTAAATGCCTTACATGATAAAAACATGGTGGTAAATAAGAGACCCTGGAATAAATTCAGGGTGACGATCGGTGTTAAAGCGAAAGATGAACCGTTATTAAGTTTTCGACACCTATAATCTGTGGCTAAAATGTTATTATGATATAAATAAGAGCATTTGAAATAAAAAAGGTAAGTGGTCACCTAAGCGCCCACCTACCTCTTATTAAAATTTATCCTTCTGCCATTTTATGGTGGAACGGGCATTTGCTAATATCTCCTTCTTTCTTTTCCATCACTTCGGGTGTAGAAACTGGTCGTCTGCGGTGCTGATCCTGCGTAAGCGGGAACACCGAGGTAAAGAAATTAGACCAACCACCTGTACGTACACGTAACAGGTTAAACTGTTCTGGAGAGCCCACGGCCTGGCTATAGGTATCGGGACTAGCCACCGTAATGGTTAGGATATTGGACGAATGCCCTTCTGCAAACTGCTGCATTACGCGTACTATTCTTTCTGCCGGGAAATCTTCATTTACATTATAATCAGTAGGTGCACCATCGGTCATCAAATCGGTACCTTCGCCTTCAAAACCAGCTAACGATGCTTCGAAACCTGCATATTGGTGCTCTACCGGTAAATCCATCGGGCTTGGTGCCGCACTCAAATCAGAAGCTACTGCGGTACCCAATCTGCGGCCGTCGGCACTGGCTCCGTTCCAGGCCCCCATTTCTACATGGTTTTCGAAAGTACCTACACCCGGTTGGATCTGAATGCCAAAAGGATGCTCTTCGCTACCGTAACGCGCCGCCAGGTTTTGTAGTGCACTGTACATTTGAGGCAAAGGTTTGGTAAAGGTTTCGACAGATATTTTTGCAATCCCACCTACAATGGTATCGCCAAAGGCATCAATTTCGTGGTGCCCGCGGCCATAGCGCGGCAAGCTTAATGCGATTTCGCGCAGACGTTTAAAACGATCAGATCGACTGGTGATCCGCGATTCGCCGGCAAGTGTACTGATAAAAGGCTCTGTCATTTTATGTCCCCAATCGCAGCACAAACATTCCAACAACTCAGGCAGTGTGGTTACTGCGTTTTTATCATCAAACACCATCACCTTAATGGCATATAATGAGTTAATGGCCGAACTCAATGAAATGTAGCAAGGGCCGTAAATGTTGTATTTGGTACCTCCGCTATAAAAATCGAGTCCGCGGGCTAAACAGTCATCCATCAGCACATTTAATATTGGCGATGGACAGAATTTGGTATTGGCGCCAAAGCCCATCAGTTGTCCGTTAAAGGCTTTACGGTTTAACAGTTCGAAATGCTGGAAATAAATCCTCACCAGTTCATCAAAGCTCTTGATCTGATCGGCCGGTTTAGAGTTAAGCGATACATTTTGCCCGAACAGGTAAGATTGTCCGGCCGATGAATAGGTACGCCCTTGGTTTAAAGCACATTCAAGCGGCTGCAAGGTAGAAAAACCGCCTAGCGAAAACCAGTTCTCGCCCGGAAACTGTGGCTCGTAGCAACCATCGCAGGCATAATTCTGTGCCGACTGCATGGAAACGGCCGAGTTCCAGTTTTTGTTGTTGTGACTGAGCTCACCACCTACATGATCACCACTTCGGTAAAGCCCTTCGATAATTTTTTCGTCGTTAAGCAAAATTGGGTGGGCCCCGCCCGAAAGGACAGCGTGAGCGGCTTCTTCGAGTATTTCTTTGGGGATATCTTTACGGGTACGCAACGAAAGGCAAGGCGCATTTAATGGCAACCTGCCCGAAGCACGGATAAAGAGTTTAGTTACATCGTTATAAGCAGGTTTGCTCGCTGCAAAATCGGTAGTGCCGTCGGCAATGGTTCCACCTACGGTAATTTGCTGAATCCACTGCCCTAAAGATGCCCCTTGCGGGTATGGACCAGAGGCACCGCCCATCGCCAGGTTACCAAAAGGCTGGTGATCTTCCATAAAAATGCGGTTCTGCTGTACCTTTTCATCTAATTTGATGTAAAAAGCATCGATAATTTCCTGCGCTTCATCTTCCGAAATGCCGTCCTTTTCGTAAAAAGGCTGCAACAACTGGTCCATACGGCCAATTGCGGTAGGCTCGCCGTTTAAGTGCAAACAAGTGTGCAGGGTAAAAATAAACTGTACGGCTTCTACAAAAGTATCTGGCTTATCATTAGCCAGTTTTTTCATCCTTGCAGCAATGGCCAGCAAGTTGGCTTTCTCCCAGGCTTGTCCTTCGGCCATTTTTTCGGCAGTTTCGCGGGCAAGCTTTTCGTAGTTCTGAATGTATTCGGTAATGCCTTGCAGCGATAAATAAGAAGAGCGGTAAAAATCTTTCAATTCGGCAGTAGTGGCCTTATGCTCGTAAGCCAGTACTTCTGTTTTCATTTGCTGTAAGCCTTTTTGCAAAGCTTTTTCGTAATGCGGTATTACGTGCCCTACCCCCGATGCTTCACTCAGGTTACTTAAAAAGCCATCCATGCGCTCGGTTTCCGAAAGGTATTTCATTACATACCGCCCTTCACCCAGCGATAGGTTTGGCATAGCCCCTACAATAATCTCCTCTGGCGAAATCCTGTAGGTATCAGATCCGTACACGCATTCTCCTTTTGCCTCGATAAAGGCTGAATAAGGATGTAGTGAACCATCAGGGAAGCGGATTTTGCGCCCCCTGAAACCATAATCGGCCGAGCTGAATAACTGCAGGCTCATGCGCACTGCCCAGCCTTTTCTGATCATGATCGATTCTTTCATGATATCGGCAGGTTTATCGCTGCCCTCATAGGCTTTGATATAATGCTGCAGGTCTTCTTTAATTTCCTCCTGCTTGCGGTTAAAATACCAGTTATCCTGCCATAAAGAAAAGATATTCTCCATCAGGCTCAGTATGCGGTTAGTTGGTGTTTTAAAATAGTGGTTATGGCGGTTAATACCGGTCGACATGGCAAACAGATAATTCTGGTGGCTGTAGTACATCAACCCATTTTTGGATGCATCCTGATAATGGCGATCCAGCCTTGTCCAGTCTACCCCCGGAAATTTAGACCAGTCGCCTTTTTCCATAAACGAGAAATTATTGCTGTAGTCAGGATGCTCATCAAGACCTAAATCATCTACACTTGGGATGTAAAATATACCACCCAGATCTGATTTAAGGTGATTGAACAAACGATCGTTCATAAAGCCTTTATCGCCACCAACCTGGTTGCTCATGATATTTTCGAGAATACCCGCTTCTTTGGCAAAACCGGCAAAGTAAATCCCTTCCTCATCTGAAACTGTAACCGATTTTGGCGCCCTGAAGCCTACCGACGATTGTTTAGCCCTGCCAAAAGGTAAACCTAATCGTAAAATAGGTGTAGTATTGCCATGCTCATCTTGTATCCGGGCCGATTTAATGTGACTGCGCGAATCTCGGTCAGGAATAATCGTATCATCAGTTTTACGGCCAATCAGGTCTTCAATCTGATCTTCGGTCATCATGTTAATCTGATTCCAGTTGATGATAAAACGTTGTGCCAGTACAAACGATCCGCCCAGGTGACTAATATCTTCGCCACCAATTAAAGTATGTTTGGCAATAGTAATCGGATCAGAAGGGTTATTCAGGTTTTCGGAAAAACGGCAGCCCAGTACTTTACCTTTATTACCATCCTTCTGGTTAGATTTAGATGCAGCATCTTGTGCAAAATAGTGCCTTGTTATTCCTTTTAATTCTTTCACTAAAAACTCAAGTACTACCTCGCAAGCCTGCTTGCTATCACTTTTAATGTGAAACCAGAGATCACCGTCAGTATCATCGAAAACCCCTTTCGAGGCACTAAAAACATCAGAAGTAAAAGGATCATCTTTGGTTGGAAAATTAAGGTGCATGCCCTTTGGTAAGCTCAGTCCTTCTTTTTTACAGATGGCAGCCCAGTTTTTAAAAGAAATACCCAGTACTACCGAGGTATTTCTGTTGGCCAGTACTTCATTGGTATTGATTTCTTTGCGCACCGCAGCCATTAATTCGGTTAATTGTGGCCGGTTTACCGGTGCATTGGTCCAGAATGTGGTAAAAATGGCGAAGGGTGATGGGTAAACTAATCCGCGCTGACAGTGTTTCCACACTTCGTCCAGCCTTTCTTCAAATTTTAGGGACTTCATTTTAAGAGATGTTTATGTTTATAGATGGTTAATTTGGCCAGCTCCGTTGTGCCAGAGCTTACACTACTAAGTAACCATATTTTGGTGTATTTTTACACCGTATAATCACCCTATTTTTAACTACACATCTACTCATTCTGCACCTACATCTACTTCTGCATTATCCCGCCCAGAAATACGCACGATAAACCACTAATTACCAACCAAATCCAATCGTCAAACCAATGGATCAGCAGCCGGAAAATCGACTGGAATTTCAGTAATAGCGAAAACATAATTGGTCAATATCCTTACCGTTACCAATCCTACCAGATCCATCAGGGCCGCTTCGTCAAAACCCGCAGCATAAAAATTTTCGAGTGCCTGCTCATCTGCATGGCCCTTATTGATGGTGATGGATTTGGCCAGCGTGATAATGGCATTCAGTTTAGCATCTTCGGTTTGCCCCCTTCTTATCGCCAGGGTATCGGCATTGCTGAAACCGTTTTTAATAGCGGCAAGCGTATGCCCGGCCAAACAATAGGCACAGTTGTTAACTTCCGAAACAATGAGCGCTATGGCTTCGCGTTGTTTACCGTTAAAAGCACCGCGGCTTACGGCAGCATCAAGCTCCATAAATCCCTTAAGTGCATGGCTCGAATAACCCATAGTAGCATATAGGTTAGGTACCTTACCCAAACGTTTTGCTAACTGATCGAACATTACCTGCGATTCGGCACTTACCTGCTCACGGGTGGGAACTTGTATTGTTTTCATATTATGGTGTTTTAAGCATTAGCTTTTTTACGATTGAGGTAGATCCTGGCCGATTCGCTCATGGTGATAATGGCTCCACCCAAAATTACCAAATCTTTAACTACCAGCCTACCTCTGCCCGAGAGGTAAGGGAAACCCCATTGTGCATCACCCAAATGCGGCACCCAGCTTTCGGGCGTGGTTACCAGAAAGGATAACGTGCCCAAAGTCATGATGGCTACCAGGATACTGGCCAACATACTGGTAAAAGGAATTACCTGATACAATGCAAGCAAAACGCCCGCGCCAATGAGGAAAATGCCTAAACCATAAGAAAAACCATAAGTATTGTTTTCGGTATTCCACTGACGGTTGGTGGCAACCAACTCACCCTCTTTGCCCTGATGGCTTTTATAGCTTTCGGGGTGTTGGTAAAAGAATGACATAAACGGACTATTGGCCACGAAGGGTACAATCCCATCGGCTTCATAAGCAAAGAATTTAAGTCCGCCAATCCAGATAAAAATAATAACGATAGCAAAGCGGATGGCTTTTTTGCCAAGTTGATCGAGATTGGCGAGATAAGTAGCAATTGATGTTTTCATGTCGTTTTTGTTATACCCAAAAGTACATCACTACACCAGCTCCCAACATGGACAAATCTGCTTATTGCTTGGATAAATCTGCCACGATAGAAATACCGATTTTATTGCGAAAACTTTGTGGCGATACCTGTGTAAGCTTTTTAAAGAAACGGCTGAAATAAAACTCGTCCTGAAATTTAAGGTTATAGGCAATTTCTTTAATGCTTTGCCGGGTAAGGTGCAATTGCTTTTTCGCTTCGAGCACCAGGCGTTCCTGAATCATTTGCGAAGGTGTACGCTTAAAATAGCGCATACACCGTTTGCTGAAGTTGTTGGGCGACATGGCCAGCAGTTGCGCATAATCGTTGGGTTTGTGCAGGCTTAAAAAATGCTGCTCAAGCAAACGACTAAACTGTTCCATTTGTTCGTCCTTTTCTGTTCGGTCACGGTTATCGCCAATCAGTTTAAGCTTAATGGTACTTGCTTTGGCTAAAAACAATTGTAGGTAAGCCCGCAATACCAATTCGGCGGGTTGTTCCTGATCAAACTCACCTAGCATATCGGCAAGCAACTGCTGAAATAGATTTGCCTCATGAGCGCTCAGTTTAATGCAGGGCTGAACATATAAATTATTAAATAATAGCCCATTGCAGGCCACTTCTTTACGGTGGTATTCTATGCAGTAAAAATCGCCATGAAACTGCAATACGCTAACTGGTGCCGGCACCACTTGATCGAGGTAAATAAGCTGCAAAGGGGTAGAAAACAACAAAACCGGCCCTTCATATTCATAAGTAGCCCAGTCGGCATGGAAAATCCCTTTACCTTTGGCAATAAACAAAATGGTATATTCCGAATATTGTTCGGGTGCTGTTAACTGATCCGAATGGGTTGGGTTCAGTCGCAGTAAATATTCTCCCGAATCCGAAAATAAATCTTTCATGCAAAGCGCTTTTTCAGATTACGAATGTAAATAAATTCTGTCGACTCCCGTAAATGCTCATGTGCACGGTTGTGAGATAACTCCATTTACTAAAATCGATCAAACGTTTGCGTTATTTTGCATTAAATATTTAGCTTATCTTAGATCAAAACAACTATTAACCAGTTAATTGACTAACCAAATTGAAAATAACATTAAAAAGGAGCAAATTAATTCAGTATGCAGGCAGTATGCTTTTGCTTTTAATAAGCCTAAATGCTTTTGCGCAGCAAAAGAAAACCCGGCCAAACATCATTTTATTTTTAGTAGACGACATGGGCATAATGGATACTTCGGTTCCGTTTTGCAATGAAGTTATGCCTTTGAATAAGCGGTATCATACCCCCAACATGGAGCGTTTGGCTAAACAGGGCATGAAATTTACCAATGCCTATGCACAACCTGTATGCACCCCAACGCGAACAAGCCTACTTACAGGAATGAATACGTCGCGTAGCCATATCACCAACTGGACATCGCCCAGTAAAAATGAACCTACCGATGCTAAAGATGCACAGTTTGCTCCCTTAAACTGGAACATTAACGGACTAAGCAACACAACTACTACAGAAAATACAGTTTACGCCACTACTTTCCCACAATTACTCAAAAACGCGGGATATTATACCATTCACGTTGGTAAAGCACATTGGGGTTCAATGGGTACTCCGGGCTCAAACCCATATAACCTGGGCTTTATGGTCAATATTGCCGGACACTCGGCAGGGCATCCACAAAGCTACCTTTCCGAGCAGCGCTATGGCAATTTACCGGGCAAAGCGCAGGCGCAAGCTGTACCAGATTTACAGGAATATTACAACACCGGCACTTTTTTAACTGAGGCTTTAACTTTAGAAGCTAAAAAAGCAATGGAAACACCTATTGCCAGAAAAGAACCTTTTTATTTAAACCTGGCACATTACGCAGTACACGTACCCCTTATGGCCGATAAACGCTTTGTACAAAAGTATTACGATGCTGGCCTGGATAGTGCCGAAGCAAAATATGCCAGTATGGTTGAAGGCATGGACAAAAGTTTAGGAGATATTATGGATTTCCTGACAGCAAAAGGCGTAGCAGAAAATACCATTATTGTTTTTATGAGCGATAATGGCGGTTTAGATGCGCATGGTCGGGGGGGAGCAATTAACACGCACAATTTCCCATACCGTTCAGGTAAAGGTTCGGTGTACGAAGGGGGCATCCGCGAACCAATGCTGGTAAAATGGCCGGGTGTAACCAAACCGCAGAGCATAAATGCCAACCCCGTAATTATCGATGATTTTTTCCCAACCATGCTCAACTGGGCAGGCATAAGCAATAAAAAAACGATTCAAAAACTGGATGGTTTAAGCTTAGTGCCTACTTTAAAAAACCCTGAGATTAAACTCGGCGATCGCCCACTCGTTTTTCATTACCCAAACAAATGGACTAATGAAAAAGAAGAGCAGCTCTTAGGCATAAACTACTACAGCGCGCTAAGATATGGCCAATGGAAACTGGTTTACCGCATGCGCAACCAGGCCTTAGAGCTGTATGATTTAAATAAAGATATTTCAGAGAAAAACGACCTTGCAAAGGCAAATCCAACCGAAACCAAAAAGCTTGCTGCCATTTTAGGTAAAACTTTGAAAGAACGTGGCGCACAGATGCCTGTTGAAAGCAGCATCTCAAAGCCTGTCCCCTTTCCGGATGAATTGACCATCAGATAAACAATAGAAATACCCCAAAGGCTCCATAAAAGCTACCGGGTGTTTTCTTTTAAAAAATCGCAATAAAATTATTGCAGTCATAAAGAACTAATAGCTAACACCATAAAAACAAAAGATTTTTGTAACAGCCTGGTAATTCTTTCTATTGAGAAATAAACCGGGTAATCGGGGTTTTAAAAAAATCACAAAAACAACTTAACTTAAACCGCATCACCTCAAGCCTGCTTAGTACCGATATGCTGTAAAAAAAGATTAAGGTCATCTTCTCTACCCAAACCCAATTTTTGTTTAATTCGGTACCGGCTCATGCGCACGCTCTTGGCTTCTACATGAAGAATCTGCGCAATTTTTTTCGTATCCATATTCAGGTGCAAATAGGCACAAAGTTTTAAATCGAGTGTAGTGAGTTTTTGCTGCGCATGCTGAATGAGCAGTGCAAAGAAATCGGGATGAACTTCCTGTATCTGAAATTTTGCCTGTTCAAAATCATGATCCAAAAGCAGTTCTTCATTCCAGATTTTATTGATATTGAGGTCCTGGTTATCACCAAGTTTTTCTTTAATTTGAAAAAGCATTTCTTTCTTATGTGCGAGTTGCAACTGGTTGGCCATCATCTTTTTTTGCAACTGTTGTTGCTGACTTTCCAACAACTGTTGTTCGGCTTTTAACCGCGATTGCTCTTCTTTTTCCAGTTTAGCCTGTAATTCGGCCTCTTGTTTCTCTAAATGCAGTTCGCGCTCACGCTGAATAGAATACCGGAGCCTGAAGTGATAGGAACGAAACATAAATACCAGCCCTAGCAACGAAGCTATGGCAATACCAATGTACAGATACTGCTGTTGTCGTGCGTATTTTTCGCTTTGCTTTAATAATTTAACCTCATTGTTTTTTTTTTCAGACTCGTACTGTATTTCCAGTTTCTGTGCGTTTAACACCTGCTTCTGATCAAACAGCTTCTTATTATATTCGGTTATTTTTTGCTGAAAAACCAGGGCTTTTTGAAAATCGCCCCGTTGTTCGTAAAAACCGGCCAGGCCTGTTACAATGGTAATAAGAGTTGGATAATATGGCGCTTCCTGACTTTTCATGATACCATAAGCCTGTTGCAGATAAGCTTCTACCATCGGCATATTTTTATCCCTTTTGGCAAACTCACTTAATATGCCCAAACTGTTGGCTCTTATTTCTTCTCCATTAACGGCATTGCGCATCACCTCTTCGGCAATACCCGCATAACGTATGGCATTGGCTTTTGCCTTTTGGTCGGTTTCAGGGAAAAACCTTAAATAATAATCAGCACTGTTAATACACACAATGGCATAAGTTTTACGGGCTACAGCTTGTCCATGTTGCTGGTAAAGCTTCTCTGCCTGGTTTAAATAATAAATAATACTATCGCGCATTACCGCGCTTTTACTGGCAGCATGATTATAATCGGCAGCAACAGAAAGCGCAACATAACAATTGCTTAATAAATTATAATCGCTTGCCTGAAGTGCATTTAATGTAGCTGCTTTGGCATATCGGTTTACATTGGCAACGTTATCCCAGCGCGTATTTAAGGCATATAACTGGTAATAAATTTTGGCTGCAAGGTATGGATCGGCTTTTTTCTCTAAAGCTTTAAGACCCTGCTGGCAGTATTTGGTTACCAGTTCTGTATTATCAATTGCATTGTACAATAAGGCCTGTGTATAATAAGCATATGCCAGAGCAAGTGGCTGGCGCGAACGTTGCCCCACTGCCAACGTGGTATCACTCATTTTTTTAGCCAAAGCCAGCTGTTTGGTATTGGCATAAACATTAGTCAATATTAAATAAGCCTTTGTGGCTTCGAGATAATTTTTATACTTCAAAGCAAGTGCGGCACTTTGCTTTGCCTTTACCAAAGCAGCTGCATAATTACCACCTGTCCTATCCCTTTCAGCCAATGGAGTAAGCAAAGCAGGTCGATCTTTTTCACTGAATTGAAGCAAAGCCGTACTATCTGCCGGTGGCTGGGCTTTAGCCAGGCTAAAACAGCCAAAAAAAATACTGACAAAGAAGGGGATGATTTTCAAAACGGTAGGTTTCATTTCGTAAAAATAAACATAAAGATGGCAGGTTATGCAAACACCCGAGTGAAAACCAACACAAAAACGCGCACAAAAACTACTAAAATTCAATCACTTACAAAATCTGTAGATGTATTGTAGACGCGCCCTTTTAAAATGGTAGATGCTCTGTAGCTGCCTAAACTTTGCAAAAAAACACCATTTGTCTCAGCTTTGTCCTAAACATTTTTTAAACCTAAAAATATCAAACCATGGACAACAAAACCCTATCTATCATTTCTTACATCACCATCATCGGGTGGTTAATTGCTTATTTTAGTGGTAAAGATAAAGCCGACGCATTACTGAAATACCATTTGAGGCAATCGTTAGGTCTTGCTATTGTAAGTATAATTTTCAATGTCGCATTTAGCATTATTGCCAGTTTAGTACCCAGTTTATCGTTTTTAGGGCTTGTGGGATATGCGATTATCGTTTTATGGATTATGGGTATAATTAATGCCGCAAATGGTGTGCTCAAACCCGTTCCGCTCATTGGCAAAATGTTCGAAGACAAATCTTCGCTGGCAGGAAAGTATTAATAAGAAGTTTTATGCGCCTCAATGTTAAACATGTCATGCTTATGGTGATGGTTCTGGCCATCACCGCATGCAAAATTCCGTTAAATAGTCCCGAAGAGTATTTCGACTGCGCAGCGCTAAATACCAATACCCTTTCGCGGTTTGGTGGCGAGTATTTCAATACCTATCAAAAATACATTAAGCAGACAAGCGGCGTGGGCGATTTTAACACCTGCGAAAAGTACCTGAAAAATTATTCGATAGCATTTGCCCGGCGTGATTTAAAAAAGGTTAGAGCACTGGCCATAACTGAAGAGACAAAGCCCATGATCGATGCTTCGATTGAGCTGTATGACTTTGTTTTGGAAAGTTATCAAACCGATCATATTCAGATTGCACGGATGATTGACCGGCAAGCGCCTGCTGAAGAAATTAACACAGCCATAAATAAGCTCAACACCAAAAGTTATGACAGCTTTGCCCTTAAATATGATAAGTTGTGGAAAATTGCCGAACAGTATGCCAAAGACAATGATATTACTGTAAAAACGATGCCTTTTTAACTGTTATAACCTGGCATGTTAGGAAAACGGTTAATTTGAGATCGGTCTAGGTTAAAATAACCGCAGAGACTCAGAAAGCACTGAAACCTAGACTTTGTATAATTGTGCTTTTGTGGTACAAAAATGATTAGGTGAGCTGTTTAAAGGAATTAGAAGTTGACGAAAAATAGTAGTAGCAAATTAAATCACTATGATCAACATCATGATAAGCCGTATATTTTCGATATTCTGGATCGCGTTTATGCTATTTTTTGCATTCCCATTTCCAATGGTGTTGTATTACAGCATCAGGAGCGAAAATATGCCCAACCTGATTGAAAGCGATCCCTGGTTTTCGCTTGCCCTGGTGGCTTCATCCATTTTGCTTTGGATAATCGTACTGATTGGTTATTACTACAAATGGGTAATCCGCAACTTTGGCATAAAACGCAATATCGAACGTCTTAAAACTACTGGCATACCCCGGGAAGCTAAAATTTTGGAAGCCACAAGAACAACAAATGCTCATGTGGGCTACGATACTTATACCCTAAACATTCAGTTTAAAAACCTTGTCGATAGTGAAATCACCCATAAAACTGTTGTAAACGATGCCAAACCCTACGAACGCCGCTACGAGGTGGGTAAAAGGGTAAGTATTCTGATAGATCCGGAAGTTAGGCGAATCCCCTATTTCATTTTTGCTACTACCGAAGTGAGTATCCGCAAAATGATTATTCTGCTCACCTCACTTGCCTGGCTGGCTTTATTAACCGCAGTTGTAGCTTATTATGCTTACGCTTATCAAACCGAAAGCGAAGGCATGGGTTGGCGTTTTATGAGCATCGGTCACCCTTTACTGATATGCCCTGCTGTACTATTGTTTTACCGGTTTTTACTTGCGCTTATTGCAGGTAAATTATTTGGCAGACCCAGTGAGAAATTTCTGATTAAATTTAAAGGGATAGAAACCAAAGCCAGGTTACTTGCTGCAAGGCAGACCGGAACCTACATTAACGAGCAGCCCATGATTGAATTTGAGCTGGAATTTCGAGATCAACATTATCAGAAACACCAGGTTAGTATTAGAAAGGTAATCGATTTGTTAGAACTGGATATTACCAAGCAGGAATACCTGTCTGTTTTTTACCTGAAAGATAATCCCCGGCGCATAGCATTTGCACAGGATTTAAATGAACTTAACGGAGAATTCTGATGAAAAACTTAAGCTGCTTTTCTCGTCTGGTTATCCTGCTTTGCTTGCTTATGGGTTGTCAACCCATAAGCAAAAGCATTGATGAAACTTTTCATCCTAATGATTCGCTGGTTAAGGTTTACTATAAGAAGCACAGCTTTGCAACCAACGGCGAGTATACCGGCACAATTAAAACAACAATTACTACCGATACACAGCATCATCAGGAAAAAATTGTAGTTATAAACGGCGACACGGTTAACACAGCAGAACTTGGTGATAAGACAAAATTACTTTTTGAGGATATTGAAAAACTGAAACAAAAACAATCGCCCTCTACTGGCAAAGACTTGCAAAAACGCGTAAATGAGTTTTTAAAAGAAATGAATTTGCCGCCTATTGGAGCAAAAAACACCCCCGCAGAAAAATCCTCAATAAACGTCAGAAAAGGAATGCTTAGTGCTACTGAACTTGCCACAGCAGAAGAAAAATTAAGACAGCTTCCACAATACCAGGGCAAAGAGATATTTTTATATGAATCCGTTCATTTTTATGAAGACGGATCGATCAACCTCGCGCTTCAACACCCTACCAACCCTAATTATGTAGATGCGTATAAGTATCAGAATGGCAAGTGGTCGGCACCGAAAGCTGTTTTGGCTCGAAACGTAGCACGTAGAACATTCCCTTTAAGCAAAGTCAATTTTGCCGATGCACATCAAGTAATTTACACCTACAATGAAAAAGCGGCACAGATTGAAGGTGCAAAACTCATTACTACCGCTTACATTTCCATCTGGGATAGTGGCATGCGCTGGTTTCCGGGCACGATAAACGGTACCCGTAATCGTTACGATATACAGTTTAACACTGATGGGACGCTTAAAAGTTTTAGGCAGGAGTTTTAATCCAATTCCATTTTTTTCTTTTACCCCAGGCTATCTCACCAAGCTCAAGGCCTTTTTCAAATCCAGATCACTATTACTCACCACATCCTGCGGAGTATAATTAATGGTGTAATCAGGCATTATACCCCGGCCACGACTTGCTTGTTTAGCTACCGAAACAACACGCATCCACGGAAAATCGACTATAATCTTACTATTGGGCAATGTTAAGCGCTGCACCGTCATACCATTGCACCCCTCTTCCGAACCTGCGGTTTCCCTTCCAATAAACTTAACGTTTTTATTTTGTGCCTTCAATGCTGCTGTAAAAAGCGCACCCGATGAAAAAGTAGCACCATCAATTAACACAATCAGGTTGCCATCAAAGTGATTCTTTTTGGCCGGTTTAAATGGCCCGTATAATTGCCCAAACTCAGATGTAACAGTTACCTGATGCCAATTTCCTGGCGTATCGTCTACTTTAAAGCCTATTTTAAAACCTTTTGTTATTTCAACATCAAAATACCTGGCAAACTGACTGGCGGAAGGGTCAGTAAACCTCGATTTTACATCACCAACAATATTGAAATCACCGTCAGCCAGGTACGATAGTAAGCGGGTTGCCACCCTGATATCGCCGCCCGTATTGTGCCTTACATCCAGCACCAAATTTCTGATCCCTTTTTGTTTAATCAACGCAAAAGCTTTTTGATATACTGTAGTGTCTGTATAAGCAAATGGAGTTGCCAGAAACCAGGCGGTTGATGCATTTTTTTGAAAGCGTAAGCGCGAATTCCCTATTTCTGCAGCCACAGTCCAACCAGCAAAATTATCGACGGTTCGCTGTGGTTCGGCTTGTAATTTTTCTCCATTTTCAGCAGTATTAACTTTTACAATTTTTAACTCGCCATTGCCGGTACGAAGCTTAAGCTCATAAGGTGGTTGCCAGTGAAAATATTTATTGCAAACATCTTCAAAACCATCGTATTCACTTAAAAACAATTCTTTAAAGGTTTCATTATAACCGTCGCCACAATATTGGTTATAACCATGATCAACCATTTGGGAAACAGAAATACCGTTCATCTCCACAAGCTCATCTCCGGTATGGAGCTCAGGTGCCTTATGGGTAGTAATCCACACCTTGTGCTGCTGTACCAGTACATGAAAAGGCAAATGCGGTGGCTTTTCGTTTGCCGTCGGTTTGTAATTTGCCGAATGTTTTAACTGGGTATGTCCACACCTTAACTGGCATAAAAAGGGATAAACCACATCCATAAACTGATTTTCGGAAAGGGGTGTTTTCAAGCTATCGTAAACATTTTGATAAGCTTGCCGCAATTGAACCATAGGTGTATAAAAACCGTAACCGGGATGCAGTTCCTTAATGGCACCCCACAACACATCCAAATCCTGTTGCATGCTATTTACTGTAAGCATGTTTTTAGCGACTGTATCAGCAAGCTTTGAATTACTTTGTTTATGCGATTTATTACCGCCACAACCTAAGGCAATAGCAATCAGAAATGGAATTAATAATTTTAATAAAGGCGCTTTCATGGCATGCGATTACAGGCATACAATATACTGTAAGTTAGAGGTTAACCAAAATTTCGCGTGAATATGTTTACAGATTTAACACTTTATTATTTGCAAACAAAAATCAAGACATTTAACCTTTAAAAAAGAACGATTCTAAATAACTTGATGGAGTTTAGCTTAACATAAGCTTTAATTTTTCGAAACATAGCCAATGTAATTTTGCCGCAAACGGAAAACAAAACTTATGAACAAAACGCTATTAAAGCAAAAGGCTTTAGCCCTTGCTGTTGCCGCATTCGTTACTTCGGCAGTTGTAATCAGTGCCTGTAAAAAAAACAATGAGCCTGAAACACCAGAAACCACTACCCCGGTTACATTAAAAGATTATTCGGTAAACCCCTCGCTGGTGAAAGCAATGCCTGGTTTCGAAAGCCTGAATATTACGACCTTAATCAGCTCGGATGATGTATTAGCTGAATCACCAAATTTCATCTTTGGTGCACAACCTGATGGTGCCGGAATTATTAAAAATCCTGCAGGCGAAGGTTTCATAATGATCAACAACCACGAAATCCTTCAATCCGTATCGCGCGTATACCTGGATAAAAATTTTAAACCTGTAAAGGGCGAATACATTGTTGATTCGGATGGCGGTATGACGCGTCTTTGCTCTGCAACCATGGTAACCCCTGAAGAACATGGTTTTGCTAAACCGGTTTTCTTAACTGCCGGCGAAAGCGGTGCAGAATCAATGATCCATGCCATCGACCCACTTGCAGCGGCCGATAAAAAAAACAAACAAAGAACAGTTAGTGCATTGGGCAGATGGAGTGCAGAAAATGCTGTGCCACTTCCTAAAGGTGCATTTGCAGGTAAAACTGTAATCATGATTGGCGAAGACGAAACCGACGGACAGTTAGCCATGTATGTTTCCAATACACAAGGCGATTTGGAAAACGGTAAGCTATACGTGATGAAACGCAGCAATAACGACCCAATTGAAACCAACATGGATAAAGGCCAAACTTACGATGTAGAATTTGTTGAGCTTGACAACGTAAAAAGCAGTACAGGTGCCCAGTTACAACAACAAACTATTGATAAAAAAGCTTTAATGTTAGCCCGTGTAGAAGATATCGATTACAGAAAAGGCAGTGCAGCAAATGGTCGAGAAGTATACTTTACCGCTACAGGTGTTAGCCAAGGCGATAAAATTACACCAGTAAGTGGCAAAACCATGTGGGGCCGCGTGTACAAGCTGGTTCTTGATGCAACCAATCCTTTAAAAGGTAAACTGGAAGTAGCTGTGGATGGTAACGATAATCCTGGAAAAAGCATCGTAAACCCTGATAACCTTTGTGTTACTGAAAACTACGTGTACATTCAGGAAGATGGCGATTCATTTTACAAAAACAACGATCATGATGGAACCATCTGGCAGTTTGCAATGGCTTCAAAATCGTTAAAACCGATGTTACAGATGAACCACCGAAGAACTGATGCTACTTTTAATGCCAAATACAATCCTGGAAACAGCACACAATTGAGTAGCTGGGAATATGGCGCCATGTACGATATCTCTGCTTTAACGGGTATTCCTGATACTTTTATCGTGAATTTACACCCACACACCTGGACCAACGATAAATACAAAAATGCAGATGGTGGTACAACCAGACTAGTAAACAATAACGAAGGTGGACAAGTAGTAATTGTTCGCGGCGTTTCTAAATAACCCAATACGCTTTCACATCCCTTTCAGCAAAAGCTGGAAGGGATTTTTCTATTTTATTTCAACTCCTACCCAGACATGCTTAATCTAAAAAAAACTGTCTTTTTCGCTTCCTTAATTACCCTCACTACACTGCTATCAATTTTCTGCAAAACAGAGAACAAACCAGTTGCAGAACAGGTAAAAGCAGATTTTGATCTGCAGCTTACTGAATTTCAAAGCATTGTTGATCAAAAACTATTTAAGGCTGTACAAAACCACAACGAAAAAGCAATTAAACAATCGTTTTTACAGGCAAGGGCTAAATACAAGCAGTTGGAATTTTATATCGAATATTTTTTCCCATCAACAGCAGTAATGCTCAACGGCGCACCGATTGATGAAATTGAATTGGGCGAAAACCTGATTGAGAACCCAACGGGTTTTCAGGTAATGGAAGAAATTATTTATGAAGAACCAACAAAAGAAAACCGACTTGAATTACTAAACGAGGTAAAAAAAATGCAGCTCAACCTGCAGCGGGTTAGCCGTTTTAATGTGCAGTACCAGCTTACCGATGCACAGCTTTTTGACGCAATCCGTTTAGAAATTTTCAGGATTACGAGTCTGGGAATTACAGGCTTCGATACACCAAATGCATTACAATCGATCCCGGAAACCGCCTCAGCTTTAAAGGGAATTAAAAGTGTACTTGCGAAATATGATGCAGCTTCGGCAAATCAAACAATCGCTTCTGCCATAATTTACCTCGACAAAAACCCTGATTTTAACAACTTCGATCGCCTAACTTTTATAACAGGCTATCTTGATCCGATCAGTAAAAACATGAATCAGCTTCGCCTGAAAAATAATATAGCAACCGCGGCAAGTGGTTCTGCATTGCGCGATGAGGCTGTAAGTATGTTTCAGTCAAATGCTTTTAACGTAAATAAGTTTGTGGGTAACAGCGCCTTATTTATTAATGATGCAAAAATTGAATTAGGCAAAACCTTATTTAACGACGCCATACTCTCTAACGGAGGCAACCGCAGCTGTGCCAGTTGTCATCACCAGTCGAAGGCCTTTACAGATGGTTTAACCAAAGCGGCGGGAATATCGAAAGGTGAAACCTTGCTCCGGAATACCCCAACATTGGCCTATGCAGGTTTGCAGCGTGGTTTCTTTTACGATTTGAAAGCGGGCACCTTAGAAGATCAGGCCCTGGATGTGGTGCACCATAAACAGGAAATGAACGGATCACTTACACAAGCTACTGAGCGAATCAATGCATCCAAAAGTTATCAATCATTATTTCATAAGGCTTACCAGGATAAAACCGGCAAAGCTGATCCCTGGAAAATCCAGCACGCACTGGCATCCTATATCCGGTCGTTATCACCTTTTAGCTCCAGGTTCGATCGCTATATGCAGGGAGACCAAAAACAGCTTAGTGCCGATGAAAAAAAAGGCTTCAACCTATTTATGGGTAAAGCCAAGTGTGGCAGCTGCCACTTTGCACCACTTTTTAATGGCACTCCGGCTCCTTTATTTATTAAAAGTGAGGCTGAAGTTTTAGGCGTACCAGCAACTACCGATACCATAAAGCCCAAAATAGATCAGGATTTGGGTCGTTATGCACTTTATGCTTACCCGCAGTACAAGCATGCCTTTAAAACCTCTACATTGAGAAACATTACCAAAACTGCACCTTACATGCACAATGGAGTTTATAAAACCTTAGAAGAGGTTATGGTTTTCTATAACCGGGGCGGAGGAGCAGGCATCGGTATTGAGGTTGATAACCAATCTTTATCTGCCAATAAACTAAATTTAAATAAAACAGAGATAAAACAGATTATTGCTTTTTTAGGTACGCTTGAAGATTCGCGTTGAACCCATTCAAAGGCAGTTTTTGCCGTTCCCGATCGTCCTGAATTCAATTCAGGGCCTGTTCACCTCTCAAAGAGGTGCCGAAATAAATTTACTTCGTAGCTTTCCGCTTCACTCCAGGTGGTTCTTCGTCACTTTCCCCGGAATATTCAATCAAACACTCGTCTGCTCATATAATGAAATTTAAAAGTTCTTTCTAAATCTAACAACTAAATCCCTCTAGTCAAATGTAGCAACTCCATAGGGTGTATCCGATAATATTGGAGACATCAAACGATGTCTTTTTTATCTCGATTATCAGCAAAAAAAGATTTCCAACTAAAGATTCCCCCCCCAAATAAAATCATTGAAACCAAGGTTAGAATCATACCTCCCAAGCAAGAAATATTTTTCCAGATCAAGGCCATTTGCCCTTTGCTCAAGTGTATATTTATCCTTTTGAACTGGCGTTTCCTTAACTTCTAATGCCGTATCTCCATTAAAAATAAAATCAATTTCTTGTCCTGTTTTCTTTTGATAATATTGGATAGTACCTTGCGTTTTGAGCTGGGCGGCAATGGTATTTTCAAACACCTGCCCACTGGATAGCTGATCTCCGGCAAGTACATTCAGTATTCCCGTATCCGCAAAATAGAGTTTGGTTTGCTGAGAAATCTCCTTGTCTATATTTTTTGTAAAAGGTGTAATCTGATAAATAAAATATGTGTACTCCAATAACTGCATATATGCCGACACCTTTTGGCGGTTAATCCCTGTCACACTACTGATTTTGGTATAGTCCACTTTATTGCCAGAACGTGAAGCCAGCACTTTCACTAGTTTATATAGGTCCTCACTAATGGAATAATCTGCAAGCAACTTCACATCCAGTTCAATATATGAATTGATAATATCTTTTAGCAGTTCCACTTTATCCCTTGGACTATTCTCCAGGACGACCTCGGGGAATCCTCCGAAACGAATGTATTCCGCGTAATAATCCTTAAATTTATTGTACCAAGCCTTATTCAGTGTTATCCAGGCATATTTGGGATACTGACTTACCGCTATTCCCTTGAAATCCAAGAATTCTTCAAAGCTCAATGGGAACATTTCAAAAATTCGCTTTCTTCCCGCAAGGCTTTCTGAAAATTGGTTTTTCATGTAATAAGAACTTGAACCAGTCGCAATAAACTTCACACTATAAGTATCGTATAGGTACTTGATTACACTTGGGAGATTTTCAACCAACTGTATCTCATCGAGCGCGATGAGAACTGGCACAGAAAAATCCAGTCCCATAATTTCAAGCTGCGCCTTAATGTCCTCATAATTGTCTCCATTAAAAAGAATTCTAATCTCTACCCGTTCACAATCTAGATAAATAGAATTGGCAAGATTGAGCTGTTGTAGAATGTACCTGACTGCTGTACTCTTACCAACCCTTCTCATTCCTGTGATAACCGTAACCTGTCTTTTTGCACTGTGATCCAATAAATCGCTGTAGATTAATCGCTTCTTCATGATTCAAATGTAATCAAAAAACATTACTTTATGATGTATTTTAAATCATAAAGTAATACTTTAAGATAAATTAATGATCTATTTTTATCACGATTTGCACATATATCAGGGAGTCCAACAGTATTAGTTCTTTATCGCCTTTGTTAAATGCCACAGAATACATGACAAAAAAATTCTACTAAACCTCGTTTCGAAGGTGTTTTGGAAAAGCCAGGGCTTATGAATACCTTGTCAAACCAGAGTTCTTAACCAAAAATGACGAAGATCCCTCCGGGTCAGCAGGGTATTATGCCTGGGTACCCAACTCAGCACCACTTTGTTGTTCTTCTTTGCGGTTAAAAAACCTACAACAAATCTTTCAGCACCACCCAAACATTCTCAGCTAAAATCTTATCTCCTTCTGCTGTCGGGTGAATCCCATCGGCCTGGTTTAATTTAGGCACGCCGCCAACCTTTTCCAATAAAAACGGAATCAGTTTCATATCGTTTTTCTTTGCCAGTTCCGGGAATATATTTTTAAAATCAGCTGCATATTTAGTGCCCATGTTCGGTGGCACCTGCATACCGGCCAATACCAGTTTGGCATTTGGATATTTTGCTTTTACACGGTTTACAATATCCTGCAGATTTTTAGTGGTTTGCGCGACAGGCAACCCCCTTAAACCATCGTTAGCACCCAGTTCGAGTACAAAAATACTCACCGGTTGTTTCAACAACCAATCAATCCTTCCTTTGCCTCCGGCAGATGTTTCGCCACTTAAGCCGCCATTAATTATTTTATATGGTAATTTTAAAGAGTCGATTTTATTTTGAATCAAAGCAGGAAAAGCTTCCGAAGGATCGAGCCCCATGCCAGCTGTTAAACTGGTTCCGAAAAACAGAATATTTTTTTGTTCTTGATTTACCGAAACCTTTTTTTGGTCAGCCGAATCTAAAGTTTTATCGGTATCGCTTTTGCTTTGCCCGTTACCACAGCCCAACAGGCCAATTCCCAAAACAAATAAACCTATAATGCGTTTTCGTAACATATTTAACCGGTGTATATCTAATTATAAAACATTATCTTAACAGGCAACATCCTGTTATGTTTGGCAACAATCTATCCGAAAACCTTAAAAAATTCAGCTATTGGAAAGCATATTGAACATCCGAAATGTAAGCAAAATTTACCAAAGCGCCGGACGTGAATTAACAGTTCTCGATCAAATTAATTTTTCAATCACAGCAGGCTCAACAGTAGCCATAACAGGCCCATCGGGAAGTGGAAAAACTACTTTACTCGGTTTATGTGCAGGGCTTGATCGGGCAAGCACTGGCACAGTAGAACTTAATGGCATAGCCCTCGAAAAATTAAACGAAGATGAACGGGCAGCAGTAAGGAATCAATCTGTAGGCTTCATTTTTCAGAATTTCCAGTTACTACCTACCCTAACGGCGTTAGAAAATGTAATGGTTCCAATGGAGTTAAGGGGTGCAAAAAACATTAAGGCTCATGCTTTGGAGCTACTGGATAAAGTTGGGCTGGCCGATCGTGCACAGCACTACCCAGTACAATTATCGGGCGGCGAGCAGCAACGGGTTTCGCTGGCCAGGGCATTTTCAAATCAACCCGCTATTCTTTTTGCCGACGAACCTACCGGAAACCTGGATGCCGAAACCAGCGAAAAAGTAATTAAACTGCTTTTCGATTTAAATAAAGATGCAGGAACCACATTAATCATTGTTACCCATGATCTTGAACTGGCAGCCCGAACAGCAAGAACCATTAAAATTAAAGGTGGTGTGATCCTTTCAGATGAAAACCCGACTTATGCTTAACACCATTCCAAAACAGCGCATTAAACTTTCGTGGCTCCTTCAAATGGCCTGGCGGGATAGCCGAAAAAACCGTTCGCGTTTATTACTTTTTATTTCGGCTATTGTTTTGGGCATTGCTGCGTTGGTAGCGGTTTATTCTTTTAAAGATAACCTGCAAAAAGATATCGATGCGCAGGCGAAAGAACTAACCGGTGCCGATTTGGTTTTGGATAGCCGAAAAGGTGTTAGCAATGTGATGAACAACATGCTCGATACACTGGGCGATGAACGTTCGCAGGAAAAAACTTTCGCCTCGATGATTTATTTCCTGAAAGGTGGTGGCAGTCGATTGGTGCAAATGAAAGCGCTGCAAGGGAAATATCCTTACTATGGTAATATCGAAACCACTCCGGTTACAGCAGCAAGAAACTTCCAATCAGATCAAAATGCATTGGTTGATAAAACATTGATGCTTCAATTCAATGCGAAGGTTGGCGATTCGGTAAAAGTTGGCGATCTTAATTTTAAGATTCTGGGCACGTTAACCAAGGCGCCAGGCCAAACCGGGATTTCGGCCAGTATTGCGCCCACTGTTTATATCCCTTCGCAATATCTCGAAAAAACCAATCTGATTAAAACCGGAAGCCGGATTAACAATAAGTTTTACTTTAAATTTGACGACCCTTCGAAGGTGGAAGAATGGGTAAAAAAACACGACAGCAAACTCGAAAAAGAAGGTTTTGATGCCGAAACTGTCGAATCCAGGAAAGAACAAACGGGCAGGTCGTTCAAAGATGTAAGCCGTTTTCTGGCATTATCGGGCTTTATCGCCTTATTGTTGGGCTGTGTAGGTGTCGGTAGTGCCATTCAGGTGTATATTCAGGAGAAACTGGCAGCCATTGCCACGTTACGTTGCCTGGGACTAAAAGCACGCCATGCATTTTTAATTTACCTTATCCAGGTGTTTTTTATCGGGTTAATTGCGGCCGTTATCGGAGCTCTGCTGGGCACCGCGATACAATTCCTGCTGCCTTGGGTATTAAAAGATTTTCTACCGATCGAAATTACCATGCAGGTTTCCTGGCCAGCCGTTGGTCAGGGGATTTTACTTGGGCTTATCATATCTGTTCTGTTTGCCCTGCCCTCACTTTTAGCGGCAAGGAAAATTTCGCCACTCAACGCGATACGGGCCTCTTTCGAAAGAGCCAGAGCAAACAAAGATCCTTTATTGTGGCTGGTATACTTTCTTATGGCTGCTTTTATCGCAGGTTTTACGCATTTACAGATGAAAACCTGGGTACAAACATTGGCATTTACCATCAGTATTGCTACGGCTTTTGTTTTGCTCCTGATTCTTTCTAAACTGCTGATGTTTATGGTCAGGAAACTTTTACCAGGCACAGCAAGTTATTTGTGGCGACAGGGGTTTGCCAATCTTTACCGCCCTAACAATCAAACGCTGATGTTAACGGTTTCTATTGGCCTTTCTACGGCTTTTATCTGCACCTTGTTTTTTGTTCAGGGCATTTTAATGAGCAGGGTAAACCTTTCTTCGGGCAGTAACCAACCCAACATGGTGATGTTCGATATCCAGAATACGCAAAAGGAAGGATTAGACAGCTTAACCAAAGCCTTTAAACTGCCTTTAATGAACCAGGTACCAGTAATTACGATGCGTATTGAAGAAATTAACGGCAAAAAATCGACTGCCGATACGAATAACCGCAGGGCTTACCGCAACGAAATCAGGGCTACTTATCAGGATACGCTGACAGCAGCTGAAAAAATTACTGCAGGTAAATGGACTGGCAGGATAAAAGCCAACCAAACGGTTTACATCTCACTCGATCAACGTTATGCCCAGCAGATTAAGGTAGGCTTAAACGATAAAATTCTTTTTAACGTTCAGGGCATGATGATCCCAACCGTGGTGGGAAGTTTAAGGGAAGTAAACTGGAGTAGGATGCAAACCAATTTCAGGGTTGTTTTTCCGGCTGGGGTTTTGGAAGAAGCTCCGCAATTTCATGTACTCATGACCAGAGTTCCCTCGAGCGAGGTTTCAGCGCGTTTTCAGGACAAAGTGGTGCAACAATTCCCTAATGTTTCGGTTATTGATTTAGACCTAGTCCTAAAACTGCTTGATGAGCTTTTAGGCAAAATAGGCTTCGTGATTCAGTTTATGGCGGGTTTCAGTATGGTTACAGGTTGGATTGTTTTAATTTCTTCGGTATTAACCAGTAAAAACCAGCGGATAAAAGAAAGCATTTTACTTCGTACCATGGGTGCCAGTAGTAAACAAATCATCCGGATCAATGCGATTGAATATTTCTTTTTAGGGGCTTTTGCAGCTGGTGCCGGATTAATCCTGGCCCTTGGCGGAAGCTGGGCATTGGCCAAATTTAGTTTTGATGCAGCTTTTGTTCCTCCGGTTTTGCCTACACTGCTATTATTTGGATCAATTGTGTTGATGGTGGTAATTACGGGGGTTTTAAGTACAAGGAGCATTTTGAAACAGCCACCTTTAAAGATTTTAAGAACGGAAGGGTAAGCGTGACGCTGGTTTAACCGCCAAAGCACGCAAAGGCAGGCGCTAAGGACGCGAAGTTAATTGTATAACCTTACGTGGATTCCGTGCATCCGTGCTTAAAAACACGAGTACCAAGAATAACCCGGATTTTTGATACTTTTACCTTTATGATCAGATTAAATAACGATACCCCGATTGATGTGCTTCAGGATGTAAAAGTTGGCAACATTGTAACCGATACTTTCAGCAAAACTGGCCTGGTAGAAAGCATTGATGTTAAAGATGATAGCTTATACCGGATTTACGAATTTACTTTGGTTACCGGCCGAACCATTACAGTTAAAAAATAGCTTTTAACTATGGTGATTTAACCACAGATAAACAGGATAAACACAGATACAGTATTTATCCGTAGTAAAAAATAAAAAATCTATTCTCAATCCTAACCAAATGTCATTACTCATCTTACTCTTCGGAATCCTGCTGTTGTTTGTATTGATTTTGAAAAAGATCAACCCGATGATTGCCTTACTGGCTGTGGCCATGATAACAGGTTTGCTATTGGGCATGCCAATCACTAAGGTAATGGGTGCCATAAGCAGTGGCATTGGCAGTACGCTGGGTGGCATGGTAATGGTGTTGGCGCTTGGCGCCATGATGGGCAAGATGATTGAGGATAGTGGCGCAGCAAAAAAAATCGTATTTATCCTTATTAAGGCTTTCGGACAAAAAAACATCCAGTGGGCGGTACTTTTAACTGGCTTATTAGTTGGTATTCCGCTTTTTTACAATGCCGGTTTTGTGGTTTTAATCCCCTTGGTTTTTGCTATTTCAGCTGCTACCGGTATATCCAAACTATATATCGGCTTACCTATGGCCACGGCACTTTCGGTTACGCATGGTTTCTTGCCTCCGCATCCAGGTCCGGTGGCACTGGCGGGCATATTCCATGCAGATATTGGCAAAACCCTGATGTACGGTTTGACGCTTAGTTTACCTATTGCAGTAATTGCGGGAGTGTATCTACCCAGGCTAATTATTAAACGAGCAGCAACCAATACAACACAGTTTTTTGTATTGAATGAAGAAGAGGAACTCCCTTCAGCCACCAGAAGTTTTATCACCGCGCTATTGCCTGTATTTTTAATTATTGCGGGCACAGTTGGCAGTAGTTTAAAAATGGAATATCCCGGCAAAGCCATCTTCGTTTTTCTGGCCGATCCAACCGCCGCACTTTTACTTTCAGTGGTACTTACCCTGTTATTGCAAAAAGTTCAGGTAGCTAAGGCAATGGAATCGTGTACTGAAGGCGTAAAAAGCATTGCCATGATTGTTTTGATAATCGCCGCAGGCGGAGCGTTTAAGCAGATCCTGATCGATAGCGGTATGGGTGAAACGGTAAAACAGCTTACCGGAGGTTTAAATTTATCTCCATTGCTCCTGGCCTGGCTCATTACCGCATCACTCAGGGTAACTTTGGGCTCGGCAACCGTTGCTGCATTAACTGCATCGGGCATGGTTTTACCGTTAATCGGACCAGGCACACCGCCTGAACTGATGGTATTATCAGTTGGAGCAGGAAGCTTGATGTTTTCGCATGTTAACGACACCGGTTTCTGGATGTTTAAAGAATATTTCAACCTTACGCTAAAAGAAACCTTCAGTACCTGGACGGTGATGGAAAGTTTGGTATCGGTTTTAGGTTTGGTTGGCGTGCTGCTCTTAAACCAGGTTGTTTAATTGGATCGTCATTTCGATCGGAGTGCAACGCAGTCGAGAAATCTGCATAGCTAGAAATAGATTTCTCTCCCGAATGTTCTGGACTGCGCTTCAGTCGAAATGACGTCCAATTTTGAATTTTATCATTGCGTACTGGAGCGCAACACATTAGAGAGATCCATTAATTTTCATAGATGCCCCTGAACCACATCCGATAGTTAATCATCAATTCTTCACCCTGTTCTTTTCTGCATCCGCACCCGATGATTCATGATTAGAAGGTGTATTAAATGCTTTACCAAACCGGTAACTGTAACTCACCACTACCCTTCTCGAATCCTGTCGGTTAACCCAGTTGGCTTCGGTAGCGGCCAGGTTATTAATTACACCATTAAAGATCCGGTTTCTGAAAATATCGCCAGCGCTTAATTTCAGCGTGCTTTTTGGACTTAGCTTTTTCTGTACCGCTGCGCCAAACTCATGCACCGATCCCAACAAAAACTGAACATTAGAAAACTTGCTCTGGTATTGTCCGTTAAGCTCAGCGCTCCAGCTCGGGCTGATTTTAAACTGCAGGTTGGGATAAGCCCTGAAATAAGTACCATTGGTAACTAGAAATCCGGTGTAAAAATCAGTCTTCGATACCATTCTGCCAACCTCGGTGTAAGCATTCAGTTTAAGCCATTTGGTTAAATCAATTTCAGCATTTACAGAAAGATTGGCCACCCTGGTTTTCCCAACATTGGCCGGCCGGCTATAATAGGTACCATTTAAAATTTCGATGGTTTCATTTACTTCATCGCGCACCCAGCTGTAGCTAAAGGTGGTGGTTATTTTGCTTTTAAAAGTATGCGACAATTCTATACTCTGCGTAAACGAAGGTTTTAGAAAGGGATTGCCCACATAATAAGTAAATTTATCTAAAGGCGAAAAGAAAGGATTCAGATCCTGGTAATAAGGCCTGTCGATCCTGCGACCGTAGTTTAACCCTAACTGGTTATTGCCTGCAGTATCGAGTTTGTAAGAAAAATAAAATGTAGGAAACAAGCTGTTGTAGGTTCGTCTAAAGCTCGAATCAGGTTTGATGAGGTTACCCAGCTGATGCCCGTTTGAAACTGTATTTTCGTAACGCAACCCCACTTGCAACGAAAACCTTTTGCCTTCCCTGCTCATGTTCAGGTAAGCGGCATTGATATTTTCGCGGTACAAAAAGTGATTGCTCTTTTCATAATCAGGGCTGGTTTTACCATTCGAGGTATTAAAATAACCCGCTGTGTTATCGGTTTTGGTATAGGCCGATTTGGCTCCGGCATCCAGTTTCCATTTGTTAGCCAGCGGGTGACTATAATCTAGCTTAGCGGTATAAATATCAATATTGGATGGTAAATCGCCCGTTAAAACATCCTGGTATTTCAATGTGTTGTTTGGCAAATAGCTGTAGTTGTAATAGGCTTGATTGGTTTGGTTGTGGTAAAGCAGGTAATCAGCATCAAATGTCAATTCGCGTCCTGCCTGATTAAATTTATGCCTATAGTTTAAATTCACACCTGCATTCTGGTATTTAATCTGATCGATATTTTCGGCGCGGATTACCGAATCAAGTTGCATGGCTGCATTCGATAAATTACTCGTATTGTTATTTACCTGTTTCGAAATCCGGTTCATGCCTGTAAATACCACACCCCAGGTAGTTTTTTCGGTGGCGTAAAAATCGAGCCCTGTTTTCAGGTTAAAGGTATTGCCATGCCTGCGGAAATATGAATTCTGATTAAAGTAGGATTTGGCGCTACCATCGTCATTTTTATATTTCCGGTTCAAATCCAGATCGGTAAAACTATTATTGAGGTTGTAACTCAGCGTTCCGAAAACATTGAGTTTATCCTTGCGGTAATTAAAATTAAAACTGTCGTTCGAGCGGCTCATCTGGCCCTGGTTCAGACTAAGGTTAATCCCTCCATTAAATCCTGCCGTTTTGGTTTTCTTCGTTTTAATGTTAATCACTCCACCATTTCCTGCTGCATCGTATTTGGCAGGTGGATTGGTCATTAGCTCAATCTGATCGAGCGATGATGAGGGTAAGGAGCGCAGGTAGTTTTCCAGATCTGCACCCGAAAGATAGGTAGGCTTATCGTCGATAAAAATGGCCACTCCATTTTTTCCTTTAAGTGAGATGGCTCCATTCTGATCGACACTGACGCCAGGGGATTTACTCAGCACATCGAGGGCAGTGGTTCCTGCGTTTGAAATCAGCGCATCCACATTCACTACCGTACGATCTATCTTGCGTTCAACAAAAGCCTTTTGGCCCGCAACCGTTACTTCTTGCAGGTTATTGGCTCCGGTAGCCATTTTAATATCGGCTAAAGCAACATGAGGGTGCACCGCATCCACCAACAAGGTGTCGCTTTGGTAAATGGGCGCCCCTACTACCGATATTTTAAGCAGATACTTGCCGTAACCGAGCTGATCGAAACTAAATCTTCCATCAGCTTCGGTAAAACTGGTTTTTAACAAAACTGCATCTTTCAGTAATGCCACCGTAGCAAATTCGATGTTTTTGCCTTCGGCATCCAATACCCTGCCATAAATTTTGGATGATGGTGTTTGAGCTTGAGCGAAAGTAAGGGCAATATTCATCCACATGGCAAAAAAAGCCACAATAGTTATTTTCATGAGGGATTTGGATTAGCGCTTTTTAGAAATTGGTTTTGCGGTTCTCTACTACGAAATTATACATCAGTGAGTGTCCTTCGTTTTTTAAGAACTTTTGTTTGTATTTTCTCTGAACATCGGCACTTTGCTTCGTGCCGTTTACAATCAGCTCATCTTTGTTAAGCTTATAAGAAAGTTTGTTGGTGCTGTTAATTATCCCATCCTTAATCATTTCCTGATTGATTTCACTGGTATAGTCGTGGCCGTCACCATTGGTTACCGTTTTAGAAGTAACCGTACGTTCAACACCTGTTCTAGTGGTTGTCGTTGTACCATAAGCCGGTGGAGTTGGTGGCGTTGGCGGGGTAGCAGGACTACCAGGAGTAGCCGGAGTTGGAGGAGTGGGAGGCGTAGGTGGCACAGCATAAGAATTTACAGGTCTTGGTGCTCTCGGTGCACGCGGAGCCCTTGCCGGACGTGCCGGACGTGGCGGACGAGGTACATCATAACCTTTTCCATCAGCATGCTCTTTTACCCATTTTGCATCTTCCTTAGCCCATTTTGCGTCTTCTTTTGCCCATTCAGCATCATGTTTAGCCAGCTCTTTATCAGCTGCTGCCCGTTTAATATCCTCTGCTGCTATTTTCCGATCCTCTATTGCGCGTTGCTGATCTTCTTTCCGGGCTTTAATATCCTGTTCAGTTGCAAACTTAGCGCTATTCTCTTTTAAGGATTTTTCACTGCGATCCATCTTAGCAGCAATTTCGCGTTCCATTTGTTCAGCAGATTTTCCTTGCTTTGTTTCTTCGTTTTTGCGCTTAATTGTTACCCGTTTTTTAGTCGAATCCTGTACCACCTGAATAGCGCTTGATATTTTATTGCCGGCAACAGTTTTTGCGTTGCCCACACTTTTAAAAGCAGCAGTGCATACCACTACCGAAACCAGTGCGATGGTTAATATTGTCTTTTCCATTTTGTTTAAAGTTGAATTGGTATTGAATAACATCCTGCTTGCCCTATGCAGCAGGCTACCTTTCCTACCCGTAACCGCCATAGCATAAGCAGGTGCACGCTGCTTAAACTCCTGACAGACAACAAGGGCCTGAACGTAGTTTTTACGATCGTTTACACAAGCGATGGCCAAATCATCGCAGCAGTGTTCGCGTTCTGTTTTAATTAATTGCGATACCCAAAGTACCGCTGGGTTAAAGAAAAAAACGATTTCGATAAAGCTCTGTAGCAGGTTTACCAGATAATCTTTGCGTTTAATGTGTGCGAGTTCATGGGCAAGAATAGCCTCTACCTCCGTTGTAGATAAGCCATTAAGCAAGCCCAGTGGAATTAATACCAAAGGTTTAAAGTGACCAACAACCATAGGCATTTGCGCAATACCCGATTGCATCAGTTTAATTTCCTGGCTGAGGCCCAATTTTTCACTGACTTCTGCGAGCTTCACATCCCATTTCTTACCTGCCGCATAAATGGCATGGTTGCGCAAATGGTAAACATTATTTAAGCCCACAATAAGCTGAATACTTTTTCCACAGATGATCAAAAACCAGATCAATACAATCTGTACAGCATAGGTATTCCATAGTGAAAGGGCCTGATTCATACCAGCACTCATTTTGTTTTGCACGCTAGCCATAGCCTGCCCATCAGCAGGAGAAAGATTAATTACTTTCTGGTTTGCGCTAAACAATTGTGAGGCAATTACAGGTTTTTGCAGTTCTTTATAAAAGGTAAAAGCGATGGCTACAACAAACAGGCTTAAACAAATGGTTAACAGGTTATAACGCATGGCAGCACTTGCCTTACGTGTGGTAAACATTACCAAACCTGCCAGCAAGGCCAATATTACACCTAACCAAAGCGAATGAAAAAGCGTTGCGCCTATGGCATGCAGCCAATTTTCGGGTAAAAGGTTAACCAGTTTAAATTCCATGATTGTGGTTTTTAGCATTTATTAATTATCCATGCTATCCAATAGCCGCTTAATCTCTTCGATTTCTTTTTTAGATGTTTTTTCATTCCCTAAAAGCTGCATCATCAGCTGTGATGCCGATCCTTTGTACAGGGTATTTACAAACCGATCTAACAATTGTACTTTCGTCTTTTCCTCTGCTTCAACAGGAATATAAATGTGCTTCATTTGGCTTTCATCACGTTTTAAAATTCCTTTCTCAGTTAAAATCTGCATTTGTTTTAGGGTTGAAGTGTAATTCACCTCCCGCTGCGTATTTAACTGATCGTTCACGAACCGAACTGTTGAAGGACCAAATTCCCACAAAACCTGCAATATTTCTAATTCGGCTTTGGTAGGTTCAGGTAGATTATTTTCAGTTTGATTCATTTTCATATCATAAAGGTACGATGTTTTTCGTACGATGCAAATATTAGGTTAATTATTTTTTATGCTTCAACACCAAAAGAAGTCAACAACCTCATTATCAACAATAAAAAAACAATTACAAGCATGACAATTATTTATTCAATGAAGAAATGAGATTTAAAACACATAAAACATCTGATGTTTAAAATAAACATCGTATGTTTGTGCCGTTAATTTAAAGCTATGGACCAGGAGAGTAAACTTTTCGAGCAGGTTTCGGTTAAAATCCGCAACGACATTAAAGCAGGCAAATTTAAAACAGGAGAAAAAATACCACCTGAACCTGCGCTCATGGAACTTTACAGCGTAGGTCGCTCAACCATCAGGGAGGCAGTAAAGTCGCTCACCCTATCAGGCATACTTACCGTTAAGCAAGGTTTTGGCACCTTGGTAAATGCAGTGCCCACCGAACCCATAGAACAGCGCTTGCGCCGTTCGGACTTTGAAGAGATTAACCATGTAAGATCGATATTAGAGCAGGAAATTGTATTGCTGGCTACCCAAAATCGCACAGAAGCTGATCTGGAAGCTATAGCGAGGGCTTTGGAAAGCAGGAAACTGGCTATTGAAAAAGAATCTAGGCTGGATTGCGCCAATGCCGATATTGAATTTCACCTGGCCATTGCAAGGGCATCAGGCAATCATGTTTTAGCCGATCTTTACGAAAGCTTTACGGTAATTATCCGCGATTTCTTTGCCAAAAGGGCTCCATCGGGTATTGCGCATTTCGCCATGAGCCACCACCTGCACCAGGCCCTGTTTAATGCCATACAGGGTCGAAACGCTGATGCTGCGCGTGAAACTACCAGTACCATATTGAACAATAACCATTAAATATCATGTCAATTTTAACTTTTACCCTTATCCTAATCCTGGGAGCATACCTTGCAGGCTTAGTAGGTTCGTTAACCGGTTTGGGTGGTGGCGTAGTTGTAATTCCACTGCTAACCCTTGTTTTCCATGTCGATATCCGCTATGCTATAGGTGCAGCACTACTGGCCTCTATTGCCAATTCATCCGGCGCTGCCAGTGCTTATATTAAAGAAGGCATTACCAATATCAGGCTGGGCATGTTCCTCGAAATTGCCACTACACTGGGTGCAGTATTAGGTGCACTAATTGCCATTTATACCCCTACCAACACCATTGCGATTCTTTTTGGTTGTGTATTGCTCTTCTCTGCAGCCATGACATTAAGAAAAAAGAACCAGGAAGCCTTAACCGAAGGCAGCAGATTATCGGCTGTTTTAAAACTAAACAGCAGCTACCCTACGGCAACAGGCCCGGTAAACTACAAGCTTAAAAATGTGGGTGTAGGTTTTTCAATTATGACCGTTGCCGGAGTAATGTCGGGTTTATTGGGTATTGGCTCTGGAGCTTTAAAGGTGCTGGCAATGGATACGGCCATGAAAATCCCTTTTAAAGTGAGTACCACTACCAGTAACTTTATGATTGGAGTTACTGCCGCAGCCAGTGCTGTGGTTTACCTGCAACGTGGTTACATGGATCCAGGCATTGCTTTTTCGGTAGTACTGGGTGTATTGGGTGGCGCGTTTACAGGTGCCAAACTACTCACACACATCAACCCTTCAACGTTGCGCATCATCTTTTGTATCGCTATTACCTTTGTGGCCTTAGAGATGATTTATAACGGTTATCATCATCAATTTTAAACATAACAAGCATGAAAAATTCAGTTTCAAAACAGCTTATCGGCGACCGTGATGTAGAAAAAATTGTTGGTCAATTATTGCGCTTTGGCGTCATTACCGCAAGTTTAGTCGTATTATTGGGCGGAATACTCTTTCTAACCCAAAGCGGCAACGCCCCCCGCCCCGATTATCATATTTTTAAAGGTGAGCAAGACAGCTTTATTACTTTCAAAGGAATATTCATGGGACTTTTTACCTTTAAACCCATGGCTATCATCCAGTTTGGGGTATTACTTTTAATTATTACGCCTATTATGCGCATTGTATTTTCGCTTGTCGCATTTATGCTTGAAAAAGATAAGCTATATGTCATCATTACGCTAATTGTTTTGGGGATAATTCTGGCCAGCACTTTCGGTGGCTTGACGGTTTAATATTTCGCCCATTCCTTCCCGTAGAGTTAAGCGCAGCGTCTATACGTATTGGTGAGTGTTATCAAATTAAATCCACGAAAACGAGTCAGAGACTCTTTCCTATTCATAATCCGTAGAGCCCTTCGAAAGTCTACGGACAGACAGGAATATTTTCGGTTGGTGATGACACCAACCGATAGAGTACAGTGGCCATTAATCAGCTTTGATCTCTTTTATAACCGCAATAATATCTTCTTCGCCGTATTTAACAGAAGCGGTTTCGAAAGTTTGCAATGCCGTTTTAGCCAGTGGCGATGAAATCCCTTCTGCTTTAGCCAGGTTTAAATCTTTAACGATATGTTTAAGCGCAAAAGCAGCCTGATATTGATCTGAGATGATCGCATCACCTTTAATTTTGGTAAAGATATTCCCAATCGCGGCATTGTTGATCAGGTTCAGCAGATCTTCGGTTTTAATTCCTTGAGCATTGGCAAACAATACGGTTTCGGCCAGTCCCTGTGCATATAAAGCCAAAAGCGAATTGATGGCTAATTTTGCACTATTACCCGCACCTGTTTCGCCTACATGCATCGCCAGTTTTCCCAGCTGTTCTAAAATGGGTTTTACCTCTTTAAAAGCACCTTCATCGCCACCTACCATAATTACCAGCTGACCGGTTTCGGCCTGCTTTACACTACCCGAAACCGGGGCATCTAAATAAAAGTGTCCTTTAGCTGTACAAACCGTAGCCATCTTCCGCGAGATAGATGGAGAGACGGTACTCATATTAACGATGGTTTTTCCAGAAGCATCTGCGCTCAAAATACCGTCTTCGCCATTAAAAATGGCTTCAATCGCTGCATCATCGCTCACCATTACAAATAGCACATCAGTTTGTTGAGTTAAATCTTTTGGTGTTTCTGCCAGTAAAGCCCCCATTTCTTTTAGTGCGCTTTCTTTTGCTTTGCTCCGGTTATATACTTTAACTTCATGTCCTGCCCTGATCAATTGAGCAGCCATCGGAATGCCCATGTTGCCTAGTCCAATCCAGCCTATTTCCGTTGTGTTCATTTTTCCTTTTTGTTGATAAACAAATGTGCCAAAGAAAAAGCTGAAATCGTTTACCCCCATGGTAAAAATGATGATGGTCAAACAAAATAAAATTTTATTGCGCTAACTTTGATCTCCTATACAACTACCTATGGCCAGCCCACTTAAAGATCTATATTCACCCGCTTTTTATAATAGATTAAGCACTGCATTAACGACTACGATTCCAGCTTTTGACGCGCAAAAGTTTGTTCGAAACATTTTTGTCCCTCAATTTGATTCGATGGAGCTCAAGGAAAGAATGAAACATACATCGAAGGTATTGCATCATTTTCTGCCTGACAACTATCCACATACCATTACTATTCTCAAAAACACAGTAGAACAGCTGAGGATTCAGGGGATTGGCGAAGATGGACTGGCCTACATGTTTTTACCTGATTACATTGAAACTTATGGAATTGATGATTTTGAAAACTCGGTAGAAGCGTTGGAATTTGTTACCCAGTTTGTAAGTTGCGAATTCGCGGTTCGGCCCTTCATTTTGAAATACGAAAACGAAATGATTTTGCGGATGCAGCAATGGTCGTTACACGAAAGCCATAAAGTGCGCAGGCTAGCAAGTGAGGGCAGCAGACCACGCCTGCCCTGGGCCATGGGTATTCCCTTTCTGAAAAAAGACCCGGCTTCTATTTTACCGATTTTAGAAAACCTTAAAAACGATACTTCCGAATATGTCCGCAGAAGTGTAGCCAACAGCTTAAACGATATTGCAAAAGACCACCCTCAAATCGTTTTGGATGTAGCTAAAAGTTGGTCGGGCTTAAGCACCGAAACCGATGCCCTGATTAAACATGGTAGCCGTACGCTTTTAAAACAAGGCCACTCCGAAATTTTAAAACATTATGGTTTAGATGATACCGGCATTCTCCTTAAAGATTTTAAGGTTTCAACACCGAAAGTAAAAATTGGCGAAAGTCTGGCTTTCTCCTTTTCCATCCGCAACGAAAACTCCCTCGAACAAAAGGTAAGGCTTGAATATGCGGTGTACTACAAAAAACAAAATGGACAAAACACAAAGAAAGTCTACAAAATTTCGGAAAGAATTTATCCCGCAGGAGCCGAAATCAGCGTGATTCGCAAACAAAAATTCGTATTAATTACCACACGAAAATTCCATTTGGGCGATCATCAGGTTGCTATGATTATTAATGGCGCAGAAAAAGATCTGGTAAGCTTTGAACTGGAGGCTTAAAGTAAATTGTAGTCATTCCAAATCAGCAAAATCTGTTTGATCTGCGGGAGAAATTGGACAAAATGTGAATTATTTCCCGCCGATTTAAGAAGATTAACGCAGAGACGTGATTATCATCTGTACTGAATTTAAAAAAACAAAAGCAACCAGATTTTAAAACCTGATTGCTTTTTCTTTATGTAGAGTTTTTTTAAATGGTGTTTTACAGCAACCCATACAAACCGTGTGCATAATTCCGTAAGGAAGCCGATACTGTTTTCATTTTATCGGGCGATGGTCCTTTAACTTTATAAGCCTCCGGATGAAGGGTTAAAGGTTGCTCATCGGTTTCTGCTGTCGTGTTTCTGTTGCTTAATGTAGCATGTTGTTCTTCGCTTAATTTTAAAGGTGCCATGATCTCGAATTTATACTACAATAACAGGACAGATTTAAATATGTTTGTCGGTTTAGTTTATTTTTTCAAATTAATTTTCGAGACTGGAAATCCAGTTTTCGGTATCAGAAATTTTAACCGGGGTTGCGCTCGCCACAATCTTTAAAACACCTCCGGCATTGATATCTTCTTGTGTAATATAATTTTTTTTGAACGGCTTTCCGTTTAGAAAAACTTCTTTAATGTATTTGTTTTTTAAGCTAAAATTAACGGTCTCGATTTTAAATATTTTTCCACTTGGCAGGTTATAGGTAACTGTTGGAAATAAAGGCACATTTAAGTAGTACACCGGCCAGCCCACACAAGCCGGAGAAAAACCACTGGCGGCAAATATATACCAGGCACTCATTGCGCCGGCATCATCATCCATGGTACGCAGGTAAGCATGCGGCTGATTGCGGTAAATTTTACCAATATAACTGCCAATACCACGACTATTATCGTTAAAATAATTCTGGATTACCGTATCAGCTGCCAATTGATGCATCCAATATTGCGATTTATATCCCGATTTGGTTACGTTGTACATCAAAGGAACCTGTAAATCAGGCTCATTGGCATGGTTATACAAATCGCGGGCAAAAAAATCATCCAGTTTGGCCAGATAAGATTCTTCTCCGCCATCAAGCTCAATAAGGCCTTTAAAATCGTAAGGTACAAACCACCTGTACTGCCAAATGGTACCCTGATATAAACCTCTTGCCTGCATACGGTCTACATCATTCTTACTCATGTCTTTAAAATCTTTGTTCCAGTATTTTTTGTATTCCAAAGCTTTGGCAAGATAAAAATCAGCTTTTTCCTTGTTCTTTAATATCTTGAATATTTCGGCCAACGCCCAATTATCGTAACTCGATTCCAGGGCTTTATCAGGCGATTTATAATCCAAACCATTGACTTCTTTCACCAAAGAATCGGCAATTTTATTAAAATCGACCGAATAGCCTTTGCGGTAGGCATCCAGTAACACCACAATGGCATGCTCTGAACGCACCGTGTTTGAAGGCTCGTTTTGGCCTGCATAATCTTTTTTACCCGATTGATATAAATCGGCAATGGAGCTAACCATCCCCGCGTAGCGGTCTTGTGCAATTAACGAAAGTAAAGGCAACTGTGTGCGGTAATTATCCCAAATTGCCCAGCCATTGTAACGGATTTCTTTATCTTTTTGTTCTTCACCTTTAGTGTTCCGGTAGCTACCATCTGTTTCTGAAATAACATAAGGTGATTGCATGGTCCGGTATAGCAATGAATAAAATAGTTTTGCACTTTCCAAATCGCCATTTACAGCAATTTTCGACAAATTGGTATTCCAGTCTTCCCTGCTTTGTGCTTTTACGGCGGCAAATGCATTTTTATTGATCGATGCCTTTGCGGCGGCTACACTAACCGAAGAAAGTGCGATGTTTATACCTGCTGAGGTTGTGCCTGACTGCAATGTAGCAATTAGCTTATGCGCATCAAGAGCTTTCCATGATACATTTTCGCCCATTTCAAGATAATAAAAGAGCTTGTATTTACCCGCCCCACAGGTTGTGCGCGAGGTGATCCAACCGCTAATAGCATTGCCGTTTACCCCATGTTCTTCGGCCACAAAAGCACCGTTAAAGGCGTAACCTAAATCGATGTAAAAACCTTTTGCACCTACCGGAAATTGATACACATGTTTGCCCGCTTTACCTAAAACAGTAAAACTGGCTTTAATTTTATTTTCAAAACCCACCTCGTAATAACCAGGACTGGCTTTCTCGGATGTTTTAATTAATTCTGATTGCGCCGGATCGCTACCTAAAAAAGGTTTGATGAAGATATTTCCCCCTGAGCCCTGGCAGCCTACCCCTTCAAAACGGTTATGCGTAAAACCTTCAAATTTCTTAGCCAGGTATTCGTAACCAGTATGCGTTTTGGGATAAGTTTGCGGACCGATACTCAACATACTGAAAGGATAAGATGCTGCCGGCGACATTTGGCCATGATCGGCCGATGAGCCTAAAAACACATTCACCTGATCGACAGGCTTTGCAGTATTAACAGAAAATAAGCTCATTTTGTGTTGAGATAAAACGTTTAACGAGCAGAGTAAAAGTACCGCTATGACTGGAATTGAAAACTTCATTAAGGTTTGGTTTTAAAATTGCGCCAAAATAACATTTTAAGATGAAGTGAAGGTTATATTTTAGCTTATTTACAATACCAATAAAACCTTTAGGTAAGCTTTAAAATAAAAAAAAGCCATTCCGAAAATTCGAAATGGCTTTAATATCGTGTTTGCTTTAAGCTTATTTTACAGCAACCGGAACAGAAATCTTATCCCAATCTAAAGAGAATCCGCTTTTACCAATTTTATAAACCAAACGCTCTTGAGTAGCTTTCAAAGCTTTTGTTTTTACATCAACGCGCAAAGCATCTTTAGCTTCTTCGTATTTGTAAGCACCCCATTGTTTAGGTTCTTTGTTAAAAATTGCAGTCCAGGTTCCACTTTCTTTAGGGATCAAGAAGAAACTGTATTTACCTGCTGGTAAAGCTTTGCCTTCAACTGTAATATCTTTATCTGTTTCGAATGTAGTGGCCTCGTTTGCTCCTGCACGCCAAACTTTATCCCATGCTTCTAAGCCACCCCAAATTTTACGGCCTTTAACCGCAGGACTGCTGTAATTAATGGTAATGGTTGCTGCTTTAATTTTACCTGTTGCAGTTGCTGCAGGGCTCGGTTTAGGCTGCGCATCTTGTGCCATTGCACCTACAGAAATCGTAATTGCTGTAAATAACATGGCGATTGATTTGATCATCGTTTTCATAGTATTATTTTTTTATTTGTTTTGTTGTTCTTTTGATTTTACGAATTTATGGCTTTAGCGCGATAAAACAATAATCCAGAATAAATTGATATGGGAATGACGATTAGGGCTATATCTTCCGACCAACAAACCTAATTACCGAGCCGAAGCCATTATGAAACAGGCCTTCATTTAGTTCAATTTCTTTTTCTTCCAGCTCTATAATTTCATAATTACCAAAATCTGATCTTATTTCATCAATTGAAAAGAGCATATCCAGCTCTTTTGGGCCACCAACTTTTTCGTTTTGAGCGAGATAAGCGAGGTGGTTTTTACTAAATGCTTCAAAAATAACCAGCCCACCTTTACGTAAATAGCGGTCTAACTTCTTATGATAAGCTGATTTTATCTCTGCTGGAAAATGTGCATAAATTAATGCAATGGCATCAAATTGTTCTTCGCTGTAACCTAGGTGCGCTAACTCTCCCACCTGATAATCGATGCTCACCTGATTATTTTCAGCAAGTAGAATGGCTTTATTTTTTCCCTCGGCACTAATATCAAATGCCGAAACCATCCAGCCAAGCGTTGCTGCAAAAACAGCATTACGCCCCTCACCTTCAGCTGGAAAAAGTATTGTGCCAATATTTAGTTTTTCTAATTGTGCTTTTAAATAATTGTTTGGCTGTTCGCCATAAGCAAATTCTTCGGTACGGTATCTATCGTTCCATCTGTTTATCCAGGCTTCATTCATAGGTTATGATGTTGTTAAATGTGGTCGGTCGACCAACAACTAAAGATATTGAATTTTGAGAAAGGGTGCGTTAAAATGCTTCGATTGAACGCCTGATTGGTAATAAATTGATGAGGGGATGACGGATCTCAACGCCATGGTTAGTATAACACGAACCATGGCGTTCTGGTAATTAATTTGATCAAGGACACACTCAGCTTGTTGGTGTGTCACCAACCAGTGGGATAAATGAAACATTCCGTGCGTTCAGTGCTTCCGTATCAAAAAATATCTGCCATGGTGCTGAATAAAGGTCGTGTGAACACGAAACTTGGTGGTGGATCATGATGTTCAGAAAAGCAACAATAATAAGCGTAGTTAGTTGGTGTGATACCAACCAATAGGATAAATTATTCGCTTACAACCGCCTTTGGCTTGTGAAAAAGCAATCCTAGTAGCGAAAACCCAATTACTGCAGCCGCGCCAATTACGTTAAGCCATAAAAAGGAAACAATATCAAACTCGTATATCGCCACCACCACAATTTCGGCAAGTATTGCAGCAATAAAAACTATAGGCCCATCAATTTTTTTGAAATAAAAGGCCACCATGAAGATCCCTAGTATCGGTCCGTAAAAAAGCGAACCCAAAACATTTACCGCTTCAATAAGCGAACCCATTTGTGTAGCAAACATGGCCACTGCAATTGAAAAAATACCCCAACCCAGCGTGTGTAGCCGGCTGTACTTAAGTTCAGTTTCATCATCAGCAGCTTTAGTACCAAAAATGAGGTGTACATCTTTTAACGAGCATGCTGCAAGCGAATTAAGTGCAGCAGAAATAGATCCCCAGCTGGCGAGAAATATCACTGCAAAAAGCAATCCTACCATCCCTACAGGCAGTGTATTTTTCACAAAATATAAAAAGATATAATTGGTATCCGTTTTTTCGGCATTGTAGTTCGATTGGTTAATGGCCTCCTCTACCCGGGTATGCAAATTTTTCACTTTGTTCTGCGTAACCTTGAAATCAGCTATCGAGGTTTCCAACAAAGGTGATTGCTTGTCCTTTTCCGCAAGGATATGGCGCGATTGCCGAGTAAACTGCTGTTCAAGTGCGTTATGTTCTTTTTCGAAGGCGACAGCTTGCTGAGGCGATTTTTCCTTTAAAAATTGATACGAACGTTCATTAAAATAAATGGGTGCCGGTTTTAAGGAGAAAAAAGCAAAAAGTAAGGCACCAATTAACAGAATGGCAAACTGCATGGGGATTTTAACCAGACCGTTTAACAACAATCCCATTTTGGCATTGGTATTATCTTTTGCAGTGATATATCGTCCTACCTGACTTTGATCGGTACCAAAATAAGAGAGTGCCAGGAAAAATCCTCCAATCAGTCCGCTCCAGATATTGTATTTATCTTTCCAATCGAACTCGGTGGTAATTACATTCAATTTACCCGATTTACCGGCCAAATAAAGCGCATCCTTAAATCCAATTCCATCAGGCATGTTCTGAATTAACAGGTAGCCAGCAAAGGCCATGGTACCCAAAATAATTAAGAACTGTAGTTTCTGTGTATGCGCGATGGCTTTGGCTCCCCCTACGTAGGTATAAATTAACAAAATACCACCCGTAAGGATATTGGTTAAATAAATATTCCAGTCTAAAACACTCGATAAAATAATACTTGGTGCATAAATACTGATCCCCGTTGATAACCCCCTTGAAAATAAAAACAGCAGAGAAGTAAGTACCCGCGTTTTTTTATCGAAACGCTTTTCCAGATACTCGTAGGCAGTATAAACATTCAGTCTCTGAAAAATTGGGATGAAGGTAATACAGATCACAATCATAGCTAACGGTAAGCCAAAATAGTATTGTACGAAACGCATTCCGTCAGTGTAAGCCTGTCCGGGTGCCGATAAAAAGGTAATGGCACTGGCCTGTGTAGCCATAATCCCCAACAGCACAATGTACCAGGGCATTTTATTATCGGCTTTTAAATAAGATGCATTGCTTTTTTGCCCGCGACCAATAAAAACACCGTAGGCCACTACAGCAAAAAGGGTAAATATCAATACTGCCCAATCGATATTACTCATGCCCAGAATTTAGTAAAGAGATAATAAAATACAATCTGAAACACCAGCGCAAGCGCCAAAAGTATGTACCACGTGTTCCAGTTTTTGAGTTGATTTTTCATCACTTCCCTGCTGATAAAAAGTTAAAGAATAACCTAGCAGCGCCAACATTTCCAGCCGGCAATTGCCTGAAGAAAGCCAGAGGACTATAAATAAAATTACCTTTACCATACTTGGCATATAGAGTTGATCCCTGTAAAGGCTCCTCGTCTGTGTCGTGCATCTCAAAAAGTGTTTCGTATTTATCATCCCATTTATCAGGGAAATAAGCACCACGTTCCTGTACCCAGCCTTTAAAATCCTCGGCAGTTATTTTATTTGGATAATTCAGCAATTTGTGATCTGGCTTTAAGATTTTCACCTCCACGTTTTCTTCGGTTACCCGCTTTCCACTAATGCTTAGTGGGTAGATACCGAAATCCTGCAGCGCCATGTCCTGTGTAGTATTGTACTGCATTACTATCGTTCCGCCGTTTTCAACATAACTACGCAAAGCGGTTTGCCAGTTTTTAATCCTCTTTTCGGTGTTAATTACGCGCACACCGGTTACAAGTGCATCGTAGGTAGCCAGTTTTGCTGTATTCAGGATATCTGCTTCGGTTAATACATCAACCTGCAACCCCGCCTGTCTTAAAAACTCCGGAATTAAATCCCCTGCCCCTTCAATATAGCCTATTTTTTTAGCCAGCACTTTTACATCACCTTTTATCAACCAGGTAGTGGCAGGTACAAAATACTGTAGCGTTGGTAGGTGCGGATATTGAATCAACACCTGTCCGCGTGTATATTCAGCACCTTCTGACGAGAAAACAGCTTCAAGTTTATTCTGGCTGGTTTTAATTGCCGCCAGGTCTTCAGCAGGGATTAAGAAATTGCGGGTATTGATGGTATTTTCGGCCAGGTTAATGCCCTGAAAGGTTTTGATGACCTGATTGCCTATTTTGAAACTGATTTTACCGTAATTGAGATTCTTATTGGCCCTTAAACGCAGGGTAATGTTCAAACCTTCTTTCTCTTTGGCAAAGTAAACAGGTTCAGTAAAACTTAAATCAAGCGGTGGGATGATCCGCAGCGCTTCAACCACATCGCCTTTAACCGGATCGAGCTTTTTAAACGATAATGGTAGCTTAACATCAAATTGCTCAGCTTCAATTTTTAATGAAAGTAGCACGTTGATGGGCGATTGCACTTCTGGCAATCCGATTAACGTATCGTTTGCAACGCTAAAAGTTGCTGCATCCTTTGCGGGTTTAGCCAGCCAATAAGGTTCTGTTGGCGAAGCATCGGCAGGGATTTGAATTTTACGTTCGATGGTAATCAACGAATCGCCGGATAATTTCCTGTTCAGATTATCAGTTTGGCTTAACCAGTTTACACTTTCTAAGGTTACAGGTGTTGCCGACCTCGAAATCAGGTTTAAACGGAAATTATAGCTGTTTCCGGCAATGGCTTCGGCTTGGTTAGTTACCACCTCGCCCATAAAACCTACACAGCTTAAAATAATATGATCTATAGCCGCGAGCTTATCTTTGCGTAAATCTGCATCAGGTAATGCGGCTATTTTTTTGCGCAACATCAGCAGACCGTGTAAACTTTTATCGGGCTGATTATAATTGAAAGACAGCAAAATGATATCAATCAGTTCATCGATATCGCCCACGCCTTTATCAGACCAGTTTATGCTTAAGCCATCGAAAAGCGTTTTTTTAGCAGGCTCACCTGTTACATGTGTAAAATACTCAGTACGCACACCAGCTACCGACTGCGTGCCCGCGCCCTGGCTTTTGTGCAAACTTCTGCTCAAGCCCGCCAGCTCACCATACCCCATACCCAGTTGCGCATCGTACTGACCTACAGTTAGCTTCAGCTGATTTTCGGCAGTAGTATTTACCGAACCAAACCTAAAAGTATTCCAAAGCAACCTTTTGGGCTGCCAAACCGAAACATATTTCAGCTGATTAGGGAACATATTTTTATCGGCAGCGGCTTTAAATGCCTTTTCGGCCACCACAGCTGACGCCGCGTGTTGCCCGTGCCCTGCTGCAGCAGTGGGCGGAAAGCGGCAGATAATCACATCTGGCCTGAATTTGCGGATCACCCAAACCACATCAGCGGTAATGCTATCGGCATCCCATTGTTTAAAAGTATCGTTGGTGTTTTTAGAAAAACCAAAATCGATGGCACGGGTAAAAAACTGTTGCGCACCATCCAGTTTCCGGGCCTCTAAAAGCTCGTGCGTTCTAATCAATCCCAGAGCTGCACCTTGTTCAGTACCCAGAAGGTTCTGTCCGCCGTCGCCGCGGGTAAGCGATAAATAAGCAGTTTCTACATTTTGATCGTTAATTAACCACGATAGTAAACCTGTATTTTCATCATCCGGATGGGCAGCTAAATATAAAACCTTGGGTAAGTGCTTTAAGGTTTTCAGTTCTCTGTAAATCTCGGCCGATTTTGCAGGGCGAACTTGTTGTGCCGTACAGAACATTACCGGTAAGCATAGAGTGAATATGGCAGTTAATCTTTTGAACATATTATTTGTTTTGCAAAACTCAAATATGCTCAAAAAGCTTTTACTTTAGTGCTTCGGAAACGAAAAAGGTACAAAAAATGGCTCTTCTCAGATTTACAACCTTTTAAAAACAGATTCAAGCAAATGGATATAAATGGTTATCCCTTCTTCAATTTCTTCGATTAGCACAAACTCATCGGCGGTATGCGATCTGGCCGATTCGCCCGGACCCATTTTTACCGAGGGCATAGTCAGCCAGCCCTGATCGGAACTGGTAGGCGAAACATAGGTTTTTCTACCCAGGGTCAGTCCGGCCACGACCAAAGGGTGTAGTACATCAATATTGGATGGATTGAGCACATTGGGTCGAACATTGAAACTGCACAAGGTATGGTTGATAATGACATTCAAAATTTCGCGTGGGGTATAATTGTGATCGAAACGGATATCGACCGTAAAATGGCATTCGCCGGGTACAATATTGTGCTGCAGACCGGCATTGATTTGCGTAACGGTCATTTTTACCGGGGCAGGCAAATGGTTTTCTATGGGAAACTGAAAGTGCGAAAACCACTCAATATCTTTTATGGCTTTGTAAATGGCATTATCACCTTCTTCGCGTGCAGCATGCCCAGAACGGCCTTTAGCCAGACAATCAATCACCATCGAACCTTTTTCGGCAATCGCCATGTGCATGCCTGTCGGCTCTCCAACTATGGCAAAAGAAATGGGTTTAAGGTCATCTAAAATACTTCTTATACCGTTTAGGCCCGAGGTTTCTTCTTCGCCGGTGGCCGCCAAACATAAGTTGAAAGGAAGATCAGTCGATTCATAAAAATAAATAAAGGTGGAAATAAGCGATACCAGCGAAGCACCTGCATCATTACTGCCTAAACCATGAATTTTTTCATCGTATATCAGGGCACGGAAAGGATCTAAGGTATATTGCTCATTGGGTTTTACCGTATCGTGGTGCGAGTTGAGCAGAATAGTTGGTTTGGCACTGTCGAAATATTTGTTGTAGCACCACACATTATTGTTTTTACGGATGGTATTGATGCCATGTTTGGCCAGATGAGATTCTATTTCGTGGGCAGTACCCTGCTCTGAGCCGCTAAAAGATGGGATGGCAATTAGCGCGGATAAAAGCTCAAGTGCCTCAGTATACAATTGGTTTAAATCAGGGTGGCTGGTCAGTTGTTTTTCTGCGATATTCATGATGTTTAAATGCTTTTAAGGTTGAGATTTTGTTTCAATTGGAGCGTATTTTCTGCACTGGCGATAATCTGATCAATATGTTCGGGACTAAATAACATGGCCGTGCACAAACAGTTGCTTTTATTTTTGCTTTCGAGGATGGGGTAGTTTACGCAGCTTTTGCAGCCATCCCAAAAAGCGGCATCCTGGGTAATTTGCGCAAAGGTTACCGGCTCGAAGCCCAGCTGACTGTTCATTTTCATAATGGCTGCGCCAGAGGTAATACTGAATATTTTGGCATCGGGGTAAAGGCGGCGCGAGAGACTGAAAATCCGGTTTTTAATGCTTTTGGCCACGCCGGAGTTTCTAAATTTAGGAGCAACAATTAATCCCGAATTGGAGATGAAGGTATCTTTTTCCCAGCTTTCGAAATAGGAGAAGCCAACCCATTCGCCAGCAGCAGTAACCGCAATTACAGCTTTACCTGCATTCATTTTTTCGATAACGGAAGCCGGCGTTCTTTTCGATATGCCCGAACCTCTTAACAATGCTGAGCTTTGTGTTTCTGCTACAATTTCTTCTGCATATTTTGCGTCTGCTTTGGTTGCAACTCTGACAAAAATTATTGAATTGTTCATTTTAATAAAATTTCATATCCGCCAGTCATCAAATGCAATACCCACAGCGCAACAAAACAATTAAAACACTGATTATCAATACAAAAAATTTAAATCAAATGAATAAAATCGCGGCTAGCGCTAACAAAACCCTATCATTTTGAAAGGCTTTTTACCATATTGAAAAGCCTTTCATTTACCCATGGTTGATTAGTGAAGTTTCGAACCAAGCGGAAAGGGCCAAATTCTCACAATCGTTAATTATTCGGTATATTTATTGTTAATATTGCAGCATAAATTGAACCTATGAATGGGATGGTGCTCATCATCGATGACGAAAAGAAAATCTGCAGTTTACTTTCCAGGATTATAGAACTGGAGGGCTTTAAAACCCTGCAAGCTAACACTGGAAAAGAAGGATTAAAACTTTTAAAAAACAACGATGTAAGTATCGTGATCAGTGATGTAAAGCTACCTGATGTGAATGGTGTTGCGCTGGTAAAAGATCTCAAAGCCATTAAACCTTTCGTCGAAATCATTAATCTTACCGCTTATGGCACCATTGCTGATGGCGTACTGGCCATTAAAAACGGAGCTTTCGATTACCTGGTAAAAGGCGACGACAATGATAAAATTATCCCGCTTTTATACCGTGCCATGGATAAATCCAATCTGCAACAACGTGTTGCCGAACTGGAAAATAAAATTACACAAAAACACAGTTTCGAAACCATTATCGGCCAATCAAGATCTTTAAAGGAAGCCATCGATTTGGCCCGAAAAGTAAGCGCAACCGATACCACCGTTTTGCTTTTAGGTGAAACAGGTACTGGTAAAGAGGTTTTTGCACAATCTATCCACTATGCAAGCCCGCGGGCTGATAAGCCTTTTGTAGCATTAAATTGTAGTGGCTTTAGCCCCGATTTGCTGGAAAGTGAGCTTTTTGGTTACAAAGCGGGTGCATTTACTGGGGCCAATAAAGATAAAAAGGGCTTATTGGAAGAAGCCAACGGTGGTACTTTGTTGCTGGACGAAATTGGCGAAATGAACCTCGATTTGCAAGCTAAACTATTGCGCGTACTGGAGAGCCAGACTTTTATTAAAGTGGGCGATACCCATACCCAACAGGTAAATGTAAGGGTTTTAGCTGCCACCAATAAAGATTTAAAAGGTGAAGCTGTTTCAGGGAAATTCCGTTCAGACCTTTACTACCGTTTATCGGTTTTTACCCTCACATTGCCCCCATTGCGCGAGCGTAAAGCAGATATCCCCGCTTTGGCCAAACATTACCTCAAAGCGTTTGCCGATAAGGTAAACCGCGCAGTGCCTAAAATGGACGATAAAATCCTCTCAATACTAACCGACCACAGCTGGAAAGGCAATATCCGTGAGCTTAAAAACGTAATTGAGCGCCTGGTAATTCTCTCCGATGGCGACACTTTAAGCGCCACGGCCCTGCCTCCTGAATTTTTTGAATTCATGCCCGCCGAAAATGAATACAATTTGCAGCAAATCGAAAAACAACATATCCAAAAAGTACTCCTTCATACCAAAGGCAACAAAACGGAAACTTCGAGGTTACTGGGTATTGGGTTAACGACGCTTTACCGTAAAATAGAGGAGTATCAGATTAAAGAAATTTAGGGGAAAGCTGAAAGACCAAAGATTGGTGGGTTAAAAGGTTGGAAGCTGGAAGGTAAAGTCGCAAGACTGCCCATTCATCCTCTTCCCCTTAAATGCACTTAAATGCCTATCCTTTCAGATGCCTTTAGGTGTCTTAGGTGGTAAATAAAAGTGCGGAATCGGCGCCTTAAATGGTTAATCACCCAGACTAAGCCGCAAAGCGAATCCATTTATCCCCTTCATGACCAAATATAAAAGAGCCTGGATGCAGCATTTCGGCAATATCTTCAATTAAAGATACTGCATTTTCGGCAGTTCTTTCGCGGTTAACATCATCGTTTAACAGAATAATGCGGTTATTTTGCACAGCTTGCCAATCGGTGTTCAAAGCAGCTGGTACTTCACGCATTAAATCGGTAAGTGTTTTGCCGGGTTGGTAGTAAATAATAAATACCGCATTTAAAATATCGGTTTCTACCATTCCGCCTGCCAAAGCTATTTCTTCGGTTAACAAATAGTTTGGGTTGTTGCTTGTATCCAGACAAGCGACCGGCATTTTATCCATAAATTTAATTTTATGTTCTACTAAATCTAAACGTTCCTGTAATTCTTCCTGTTTAGTAGCATCGAGGCCAATAAATAAATCGTTTAAAAAAGACATCTGCATTAAATTTATTAATTTGTGCAAAAATAACATTCCTACCCGATGCGAGCCTCATTTAATTATATATTTTGGATTTTTTGTGCTACCCTGATTTTTAGCTGTAAGGAAAACACTAGTCACCAGAACAAAAAAGTCTTCAATATTAACCTCGATCAGGGCCTGACCTCAATAGACCCGGCCTTTGCACGCAACCAGAATGCCATTTGGATGACCAACCAGATCTTTAATGGTTTGGTGCAGGTCGATTCGTCACTACAAACTATTCCCTGCATTGCCAAAAGCTGGCAGGTTTCTGCCGATGCATTGACTTATACTTTCAATCTGCGCAACGATGTGTACTTTCACGACGATCCTATATTTAAAAACGGTAAGGGCCGGAAAGTTGTAGCCAGCGATTTCGCCTATAGTTTTTACCGTTTAATTGATCCGAAAGTAGCTTCTTCGGGTGGGTGGATTTTTAGCGATAAGGTAAAGGATGAGCATAATTTTATTGCACTTAACGATTCTACATTTCAGATTAAACTGGTACGCCCTTTCCCGCCGTTTATGAGTTTGCTTACTACGCAATATTGCTCGGTTGTACCCCAAGAAATTGTTGCACATTATGGCAAAGACTTCAGGAGCCACCCTATTGGCACCGGTCCATTCAAATTTAAATACTGGAAAGAAGGTGAAATTCTGGTGCTTTTAAAAAACGATCACTATTTCGAAAAAGACCCAAACGGTAAACAACTGCCTTACCTGGACGCTGTAAAAGCAACCTTTATTACGGATAAGCAAAGTGGGTTTATGAGTTTCCTGAAAAAAGACCTCGATTTCTACTACAATGTTGATGGCAGTTACCGCGATGATATTTTGACCAAAAGCGGCAAAATGACTTCCAAGTACAAAGGGAAATTTAGCCTGACCAAAAGCCCGTACCTGTGTACCGAATATGTTGGCATTTTGGTCGATACCAATCTGGCCATAGTTAAAAATTCGCCTTTGCGTTTAAAAAAAATAAGGCAGGCCATTAATTACGCCATTGATAAAGATAAACTCATTAAATACCTGCGCAATGGTGTTGGTGTGGCCGCAACCTCTGGTTTTATTCCCAAAGGGATGCCCGGCTTTGATAGTCTATCGGTAAGTGGTTATGCCTATAACCCTAAACTTGCTGCGAAACTTTTGGTAGAAGCTGGCTTCCCCGAAGGAAAGGGGCTGACAGAAATTACCCTGAATACCACAACGACCTATAAAGACCTGATTGAGTTTATACAGGGCGAACTGACTGCTGTTGGTATTAAAACCAAAATTGATGTAAGTCCAAGTGCAAGTTTAAGGGATCTGATGTCGAAAAACCACGTTAACTTTTTTCGTGGCTCCTGGTTAGCAGATTATGGTGATGGCGAAAATTTTCTGTCAATGTTTTACTCCAAAAACAAAGTGCCCTACGGCCCCAACTATACGGCCTTTTACAACAAAGCCTTTGATGAGTTATTTGAGCAGAGCTATTATGAACCCGATAACGAAAAGCGTTTTGAATTGTACCGCAAAATGGATCAAATCGTAATGGATTACGCACCAGTGGTTCCGCTTTTTTACGACCAATCTGTGGTGATGTTACAAAACAATATCGCGGGTTATTCTTTTAATCCGCAGAGCCTGATGATTTTAAAGCGGGTAATAAAAAGGTAAAGCGGGAAGCGGTTGGCGAATTGAAAAATATACAACTTAAAGTTTTTTGGCACTATCTATCAGCTTTCTTTTCAGAAAATCGGCAGTGGCCTCGCTTACCTTTAAGCCGTTCGAAAATTTCATCCAATGGTGCGTATCATCAGGGATGACTAAATATTCAAAATCAAACTTCTTGTCTTCGAAACGCCTGGCCAAATCTACACTCTGGTTAAAGGCTACATTGCGGTCATCATCGGCATGAATAACGAGCGTTGGCGAAGTCCAGGTGTTAATGTAGCTAACCGGCGAGGATGCCAAAGCAACTTTAGCTGCCAATGCAGCATCAGGTGCAGGCTCTTTACCTTCGGCAGTCTGACTGCTGAAACGGTTGTTTACACCATGAATATCTACACCAGCAGCAAACAGCTTTGAATCTTTCCCAAGCGCTAATGCCGTTAAATAGCCACCATAAGAACCTCCATAAATCCCTATTTTGGTTTTATTGATGTTGGGTTGAGTAGCCAGCCATTCGCCAGCGGCTTTAATGTCCTGGTATTCTGATGCGCCCTGTGCCCCTGCACCCATTGGTTTATGAAAATCGAACCCATAACCAATTCCCAATCGGTAATTGACAGAGAGCACGGTAAAACCCAAATTAACCAGGTACTGGTTCAAAGCGTAATCGATAGAATAGTAATCCATGGGGTTCCAGCCTAAAAACATTTGCCTTTGCGGACCGCCATGCACATATACAATTGCAGGCTGGTTATGGCCGGTTTTCTTTGGCGAGAAGAGCTGTCCGTAAACCGTATTGCCGTCGGCAGCTTTAAATTGCACATGTTTGGGCAGTACCATTTCTTTAATTGGGAAATCGGTTGGAATCAGCGATTCACCAATAAGCTTCATTGATTTACCCGATATAAGTACAGCGGGTAAAAGCGGCCGTTGCGCGGTAGCGCTCAAGCAGAAAAAGGTTTGGTTATCGCCTGCAATTACCGGATAAGCCTCTATCCCTTCGCCACTGCTCAAGGGCTGCATATTGGCCTCATTTACAGAAACCTTATAAATGTGTCTCCTATCCAAATCATCATGATTCTTGCCCGTATTGGCTGCAAAAATCAGGGTCTTTTTGTCACTGCTCAACTTAATATTTTCAACACCATAATTACCTGGAGTGAGCAATAATCTCCCCGTACCATCAGGATTAATAGAATACAGGTGCGGCCATCCATCCTCATAAGAAGTAAACACAATTTTATTCTGTGCCCATTGTAAATTGGCGCCACCGTCAATGGATGGGTATGAGGCTCTGATGGTTTCAGGCGCTTTCCAAACCTGCTTGCCTTGCCCGGTTGAAATATTAACAGTACGAATGACCCAGGGCTGGTGTTTGCGGGTTAAAACAGAATCCGTTTCGGTACCTGTACCGGGTGTACGAATAAAAGCAATTTCGCTCCCATCGGGCGACCAAACCGGCATATTATCTCTGGAAAAAGAAGGCGACAACCATTGTACCGGTGTTTCATTGTTGGTGTACACACCTATAAATGCATGATCGCTTCGGTTGGAAACGAAAGCCACTTTCTGCCCATCAGGCGACCATTTATAACTTCCGTTTATACCTTTTGCATAAAACAGGTTTCTGGCAGGCACCGAGCCATCAATTGCGGCAATTAAAACCTGTCCTGCTTTGCTAAAAAGTACCTGTTTACTGTTGGGAGAAATTGCCGGATTATCACCCTCGCCTAGTGCAATTACCTTCCCACCGGTAAAGGGAACAGCCAAAACCTGTACTTTTGGGGCAATGGGCGATGAATTTGCATTAACCGGGCCGCCATCCCTGCCACCATGATCGCCACCGCGCACAAAAACAATCCAGTCCCCATCAGGCGAAACAGATAAACTGGTTAACTCCTGACCATCATCTTCATTGTAGCTAGTAATTTTAATGGCTTTATAATCGGGCGCCGCTGCTGTATAAATATTTCTCCTGCCCTGCTCGTTCGCGGTCCATGCTATTTTTGACCCTGTAGGCGCAGCTACCAGCTGGCTTGGAAAAGGATAAGACAAAACGGATTTGAGGTTAAACGACTGTGCAAATATTTTTGAGGTATAAAGTAGCACAAACAGAATAAACAGCGATTTTTTCATTGCTTCGGATTTTGGGATAAAGCAGTTAATGCATGGCGTTTGGCGGATAGCGTTTGGCGAAAAGCATATCAAACACTTTCCGCCACACGCTTAGCGCTTTACTGATCCCACCACAATTTCGTTGTCCGTGGTACATCAACAGGTACATTGCCTCCGTTTTTACTTCTTTCGCCCTGCGTATAATCTAAACGGCGGATAAAGTCAGGAAGTGCTTTATTAACCGGAAGGGTAAAATCTTTATACTTATAATCGAAGCGGCGGGCATCGTTCCAGGCTTCAGGATTTAAGTAGGTAACGATGTACTTTTCTTTAAAAATAAGATCTTTGGTTAACCCCGCAGCGCCAACCGCTACCAATGGATTGGCCAGATAAGCATCTCGGTTAGCTGCTGTAACTGTAAGTTTATCCATATTGGCACTGATGCCAGCCAGGTAAGCAGCATAAGATTTTGTCTTATCGCTATCAAAATAAGCTTCGGCTTCGATAAATTTAAGCTCGGCATAGGTAACAATAAACAAAGGAGCAGTATCGCTGGTCCATGGCGAATTTCTGGAAATGTAGCACTCATCTTTGGTAGTGTTGGCACCAGGCAAGCGGTTACCGGCACCATTTACCGTTCCGATGTATACATTATTGATGGTTTTATCGGTAATCTTTTCAATACGGGGGTCGAAAACAGTAAAAGTGGCACCATTCATGGCATCAATAAGTTGCTCTGATAACCAGCCACCTAACGATTGCTGCGAGTTTGCTAATGCTACATTTGCCCAAGGATTACGTTCTTTAAAAGTAGCCATACTTGCATCATCAGCATTGGCGGTAAAAGAATTGCTCAATGCTGCCAACACTGCCGTTGGATTGTAGGTACTGGTCTTACTTACCTTGTTCAATAACCTCGCTTTCAAAGCATACGCCATTTTTAACCAGTTTGCCCTTTCGGTGGTACTTTTGCCATAAATTAAATCGCTGGTTGGCGCCAGTTTAACTGCTGATGTGGTTTTGGCCAGTTCTACAATGGCTTCATCTAAAAGGGCCATAGCCTGGTTGTAAACATCCTGCTGTTTATCGTACTTAGGCCTAAGGTTATTAATGTTAAAAGCCTCCGAAAACGGTGCATCGCCCCAAAGGTCGTTTACCAGCGTAAGGTTATAGGCAATAATTACATCGGCTACGCCTTTATATTCGCTCGACCCCTGGGTAATAGCCAGTTTTTTCATTTCATTTGCATCGGCCATGGCAAAATAAAGGGCATCCCAGGTGGCGCTAAAATCGATGGCCTGATAAGTATCGGCAGAACCATTGGCGGTAGGATTGGCAATATACTGCACGTAGGGCGCTGTAATACTTCCAATGAAATAATTGTTGTTTCCAATTTTATAAGTTGAGGTGGCCAGCAAAGTACTAAGCGTTGCCACCGGAACCTGATTCGGATTATCAGACAGTTTATCGAAATAGCTGTCTTTACAGCTTTGCAACCCTAGTGTTGCAATTAAAGCTGAGCATAAGGTATATTTTATAATCTTTTGCATCGTAATACTATTTAAAAACCAACATTAAGGGTAAACATTATGGTACGGGCTGATGGGTAGGTAAAACCTGCCGATCCGTCGTTGTTGCTACCGGCATCGAAAGAACTCGATTCGGGATCTACACCATAATATTTAGTCCACAACCATAAATTATTTCCGGTAACCGAAAGTGAGGCATTTTTAATGGATTTTGCCGGTAACCAGCTTTGCGGTACATTGTAGGTTAAACTTGCTGAGCGCAAACGCACCCAGGATGCATCGCTAACAAATGGTTCGGAAACGTTACGGTAATAAATGCGGTAGTAGCCCTCACCATAATCTACACCATCAGGACCAAAACGCTGCCCCATGTAAACCGGCTTGGTGTTGGGCTGGCCATTGGCCAATACACCATCAAATACTTTGGTGGTTCTCCTGTCTGCTGTATAATCAGGTAATCCGAAAGCAGAATAGAAATCTTCGAGCCAGTTATACTTTTCAAATCCTAAACGGGCATCAAACAAGATATTTAAGCTAAAATCTTTATACCTGAAGGTGTTGCCCAAACCTACAATATAATTTGGCTGCGAATTGCCCAAAAGCTTCTGTTTGCCGCCTGAAATACTCGGAAAACCATTGGCACCAATTAATAGGGGCAGATTTTTATCGAGTACAATCGGGTCTTCGGCCTGGCTGCCATAGTAGCGGTTAAAATAACTACCATAAATATTACCATAAGGTTGGCCCTCGATAAGTTTCATGGTTACCCCGGCATTACCATAGCCCCTTGCAGCACCATATACAATCTCGGTTATTCCGTTTGGCATAGTAAGCACCTTGTTTCTATTGGCTGATAGGTTGAGATTTACATCCCATCTGAAATCTTTTGATACGATGGGTTTACCATTGATTACCAATTCTACCCCCCTGTTCCTGATATCGCCGGCATTGATAGATTTGGTTACATAGCCTACAGCAGATGAAATCTGCGTTTGGATAATCTGATCCTGGCTCAACGAGTAGTAATAGGTAAAATCGAATCCTAAACGATTTTTAAAGAACGACATTTCCAAACCAGCCTCGTAAGTATTGGTAAACTCGGGACGAAGATCGGGGTTACCCAGGTTAGAAGCAATGGTTAAACCACCGGTACCGGTTGGTAAAGGGGTGTAAGGTGTGTATCCGGTAAAGGTCGAATACTCAGATGCATCTTTACCAATTCGGGCGTAAGATAAACGGAACTTAGCCTGACTGATTACCTCTGGCAGCTTAAACTGATCGGAGAACACATAACTTAAACTTGCCGAAGGGTAAAAGAATGATCTGCTTGCTTTAGGTAGAGTTGAGGTAATATCGTTTCTTCCGGTAATGGTTAAGAAGAGGTAATTTTTATAATCAAAAGTTGCCTCGCCAAAATAACCTACCAGCCTTTTTTGCCTTGAGTTTTGGCTTGGGGTTAGCACCCCTGCATTGGCCAGATTAAAAAAATCGTAAACGCCCAAAATGCTCCCCAATGTACCCACTTCTTTAATTTTACGGTCGTAAAGCTCTTGTCCAAGCCTTAAAGTTCCGGTAAGGTCGTCGGTTAATTTAGAAGTAAAGGTTGCTACAAACGTGCTGTTAATGGTCCTGAATTTGGTATTGTATTCTCCGTAAAAACCTTGCGCATTATCGTACATGGCCTCAGTAGCATACATCGGGCCGCGGGCAGTACGCACACGGTTATCGTTATAGGTATCAAAACCTAAACGGTAAGAAAAGTTAAGCCATTTCGCCGGATCATAGGTTAAGCTGAGTCCGCCAATAAAGCGGTTCACATCACTTTTAAACCTGTTGTTGGCGGTTCCCCAAATCGGATTATTGGTACCAATATATTTTTGCGAACCATCTGCATTCTGATAGTCGGAAACATCGTAACGTGGCGACCAGTAAGCTAAACTTTCACCAAAACGATCGGCACTGTAAGTGTAACCACCCGAATTGGTAAAATTCATATTTACCGAAGCCTTAAATTTCGGGCTAATGGTAAAATCGGTATTCAACCTACCCGAAAAGTTTTTGTTATCGGTATTGGGCATCATCCCTTTTTGGTAAAGTTGCGAAACCGACGAGAAGAACTTAACTACATCGCCGCCGCCTGCAACCGAAACCGAATTTTTTATTTGCTGACCGGTGCCAAAAGCCTGGTCATAGTTGTTAAACAGCTGATCGGGATGTGTTGGATCGATTAGTTTTGCTTCTGCTATAGTTGGTCCCCATGCTGGCCCTATACCGCCCGGAGGATTGGTATAAACGCCTAAAACACCCTGGGTATATTCGGTTTGCACATCGGGGCTTTTTAACACCTCATCAAATCCGTAACTGCTGTTTAAATTAACCGTTACGCCGTTCTGCTTGCCTCTTTTGGTTGTAATTACCACTACCCCATTGGCTCCCCTTAAACCATACAGAGCTGTTGCGGCACCTCCCTTTAAAATATTAATGGTTTCAATATCTTCGGGATTGATATCAGAAGCCCTGTTGGTTACTCCTCTTGCCCCAAAAGCGGTACCATCTGGATTAGCGCCTACGGTTGAAGTTGAGTTATCAATCTGCACTCCATCAATTACGTACAAAGGATCGCCCGAAATATTCGGATCAATAGAGTTTACGCCCCTGATTCTGATACTGGAACCCTGGCCCGGACCACCACCTGTACTGGAAATGGTTGCACCGGCAATTTTACCCTGTAAGGCATCGAGCAGGTTAGGTTTATGGTTGTTGTTTAAATCGTTTCCGCTAACTGATTGGGCCGCATAGCCTAAAGATTTAGCCTGCCGGGTAATACCCAAAGCCGTAGAAATGGTTACTTCCTGCAGTTCTTGTGCATCGGGTACCAGCGTAGCATTAATGGTAGTTTTGTTGCCAACCGTAATTTCCTGTGCTTTATAGCCGATTAAGCTAATCATTAGTATGGAACTGGAAGCTGGCGCTTTAATGGTATAAGTACCTTCGCTATTGCTCGATGTTCCGATACTTGTTCCTTTTATTTTAATACTTGCACCCGGCAATGGTCCACCATCATCAGACGAGGTTATTTTTCCTGTAATTGTTTTTACCTGTGCCATTGAGGATAGGCCCAGCAGTAAAATACAAAGAAAAAAAATTGAGGTAAAGGTTTTTCTCATATCTCAGTTATTTAGGTTAATAATGTTCGTATATGCAATATAAGGTTTTAGCCTAAAAGAACACGCATAAAACATGGTGTAATGACCTGCATTTCAAGCAAATTTTTACACAATAACGCCCCATCCCTGCAAAAGCATGCAAAAAAGGATAGTAAAGCCGCAAAAACAGGCTAGAAAAAACATCTTCCTTAAAAAGCTGGAAATACGTCATTCATTTTTAATAGTTTACTTACAAAACATCAAACCGAAACAAAAAATCCTTTCTAAAATGATTCAGAAAGGATTTTAATGTATATTGATTGGGTATTTTATTGCTGAACGCCACCGCCCATACCACCGCCACCTTGCTGCTGGTCTTGCTTGGTATCGTCGTTTTTAATCTTTTTCTTCTCGGTAAATTTAAGTTTACCAAAAGAGTAACTGAAGTTAACACCAAACGATCGTAATGGATAATAGATATTGGTACTTTGGTATAGTGTACTAATTCTATTACCATCGGTAGTTACCGAATTATTAACCGTTTTAATGTGTAGATCTTTGGTAAATGGATTTAAAGTGTTTATACCTATTGATCCCTTTTTGTTCAGGATATCTTTTTTAAACGATGCGCCATAAAACACCATAGCATCTGTCTTACCCTGATAAGTTCTTCTTGGCGAATTTACTACACCAAACAATTCGAAGTTGTAACCTTTACCAAAACCATAAGCAGAGCGGCCAAATATGTTATAGTTTAAAAAGGTACCTGTACTAACACCTGTTAAACTGTTACTCACCTCGTAAGTGTTCACCCCAACGTTGGTCATTAAAGTCCATTTTGGTTTAGGATTGTAAGATGCAAAAACATTGGCACCATAAGTTTGGGCTACACCAACGTTAATAAAGCTTGTTAAAGTTTTATCTACTCCATTTTCTTTAAAAGAAGTAATAGAACTTTCAATAACCCCTCCGGTACGACGATAAAACACAGATGCATTAATTACCGAACCTTTAATAAAGGTTGAATAGCCCAGCTCCAGATTATCACTTAATTCAGGTGCCAAATCAGGTCTTCCTTCTCTAACGTTAAACTGATCGCTTTCATTACGGAAAGGATTTAGGTAAGATAAACTTGGTCTTTGTACCCTGCGGTTATAACTCAACTTCAAAGTGGCATTTCCTTTAAGCGTTTGCGAAATAATTGCACTTGGGAAAAGGTTGAAATAATCGTTTTTCTGGATGCCGGCCTTTTCCGTATTAAAGCTGATGGTAGTATATTCTGATCTTAAACCACCTTTAAAATTTAGTTTTTTGCTTAATTTAAAGCTAATTACCCCATAAGCAGAAGCAACATCTTGATTGTAATCGAAATCGCCTTCACTTTCGTTACTAAACTCACTGCTGATATTCCTGAAAATACCTTTAGCGCCCACTTCTAAAATGGTCGATTTGCTAAATGGATAAGTATAGTCGGTTTGTGCAGTATACTCTTTGTTTTTACCGGTATTGCTGTTATTAATCGGCTTAAATGTAGAACCCAATATTTCGTTCTGAAATTCTGTAGTATTTCTGCCGGTTGATAACTGACCTGAAACGGTAAATTCTTCGCCCTCTTTCTTGGTCGTATGTTTGTAATCTACGTTCCAGTCAAAATTACTGAAACCCATATCCATATCACTTCTATTTACCAATTTCACACCATTAATCGTATAATCAGCTTCACCAGGACCACCATTAGAAAAGTTGTTATATTTTAGGTTAGAGCTAAGATTGTTATACGCGTTAAAATCGTAATCTGCACCAACACTTCCATTATAACCATTGCGACTCCATTTCGAGTATCCGTCCTGAGAGATGTTGTTAAATGTAGTTTTGGTTAAACTATCGATACGGGTATTGTTTTCGAACTGCACCCTCGATTTTTGCGCATAAGCTAAATTGGTACCTAAACTGGTATTGATACTCAATCGGCCGGTTTTAGCAGTTAAGTTAAACGCACCGTTATTTTGTCGGGTACCTGCCGAAGCATTAACAGTCCCGCTCACGCCTTGTGCGTTAGATTTTTTGGTAATGATGTTGATGATACCGCCTGATCCTTCTGCATCGTATTTAGCCGATGGACTGGTAATTACCTCTACGCTTTTAATCTGCTCGGCAGGGATCATCTTCAACGCATCAGCAACGCTGCTGGCCATGGTACCTGATGGTTTACCGTTAATTAATACGCGTACAGCACCACCACGTAACTGAACGTTTCCATCCACATCAACCGATAACATTGGCACTTTACGCATTACATCAGTTGCATCACCACCGGCGTTGGTGCCATCGGCTTCTGCATTGTACACCATCCTGTCGATTTTATTTTCAATTACCGCTTTGGTACCCTGTACCTGTACATCGGCCAGCGCATTTGCAGTAGCAGAAATATAAATGGTACCCACGTTGTTATCTGGCTTGGCAGGTGTAGTAGTAACCGATACGGTTTTGGTTTTATAGCCCATAAAGCCGATCATTAGCTTGTAAGTATCGGGCGATACATTTTGAAGGCTTAATTTACCTTTTTCGTCGGTAACACCACCGTTAACCGATTTATTATCTTTTGCATTAATTAACGATACAGTTGCGTAATCGATAGGTTTTTTAGTTAATGAGTCGAGTATAATGGCAGTAATACGCCCGGTAACGGTTGTTTTCTTTGCTCCTCCACCAAAGCCACCTGGAAATTGGGCATGCGCTTTAAAAAACAGGGCAAAGGTGAGGGTTAATAGTAGCAGTTTTTTCATGTTAGGAGTTAGTCTTTTGTAATTAGTCTGTGCAAATTGCATATTGTTACAATTTTGCACCATACTTTTTACGTGAGTAGTTTAATTTGGTCGGCAAAGATCGTTCTTTTATCGGTGAAATAAAACTACCAGAGAAGATATGTACAAGAGTGGTTAAGAAACTGCTCATTTTAGCAGGAAACATGGACGCCGGGCCAAAAAAAATGGACGACAGAAACTAAACAGCCGTCATCCATTTTATTATTTTATAATAATCCTACTACACTACATCACCCATCTTACCTCAACCATCTTACATTCCCATCATCTGGCCGTATTGTTTGGTCTGGAGTAAACCATTTGCATCACATTGATGTTGCGCATAGCAAAGGCTGCCTCGCAATAGTTTAAATAATAATTCCATTTGCGGATAAAAGTTTCGTTGAAACCAAGGCCCCTTACCTTATCAAGGTTTTTGTTGAAGGCTAAAAACCACAAATGCAGTGTACGCGCATAATCCAATCCCATGTCTTTTAAGTCAACAAGGGTTAAATCGCCGGTTTCGTTTATGGCCTTGTTTATTGCGGCAACAGATGGTAAAAGTGAGCCCGGAAAGATGTGTTTCTGGATCCAGTCTACCCCGCTGCGTAATTTATCGTAGCGACTATCGGGCGAGGTGATTACCTGAAAAGCGAAAATCCCGTCGGGTTTTAAAAGTTCCTGACATTTTTCGAAGTAAGCTTCGAGGTACTGGTGCCCAACGGCTTCGAGCATTTCGATAGATACAATTTTATCAAAAGTTCCGGTAATTTTGCGGTAATCCTGGATAATAATTGAAACCTTATCTTCCAGCTTTTCGGCATGCACCCGCTCCATAGCCAATTTCTGCTGCTCTTTAGAAATGGTTACCGAAGTAACTTTGCAGCCATATTTTTTGGCCAGAAAAATGGCGTTACCACCCCAGCCGCTGCCAATTTCCAAAACATGATCGGTAGCTTTAATTTTTAGTTGTTGCGCCAAACGATCGTATTTGGCATACTGCGACTCTTCTAAACTGGTGTGCTCATTTAGAAAGTACCCGCTCGAGTAGGTCATGGTTTTATCTAAAAATGTAGCGAAGAAATCGTTGTTTAAGTCATAATGTTCGGAGATATTCTTCTGAGAACCAGACAGCGTATTGGCCCTTCTTATATGGTATATTTTATTTACCCATTTTAACAGGCCCAGGGCGAAAGATTTAACTTTATTACCGGTAACTGAAGGGGCATTTTCGATATTCAGGAGTACCCATTTAATTACATTGGTGATGTTGGAGGTATCCCAAAGGCCATCGGTATACGCCTCACCAAAACCTATATCGCCGTAAAGGGCAACAGCTTTAAAAAAATCGGGTTGATTAACCTGTATATTGGCTACTATGGCATGTTCTCCGTTGCCGAAAACCAAAATTTCTCCGCTAGGCAATGAAAGTTCTAATTTCCCTAAAGTCATTTTAGAAAGTGCGTTAAGTACCACTCTCTCGAAAAATCCTGTTGATGTTCTGGTAGCGACAAGCGTATTCATACTGTATATCTTTTAAATCTATTTGTTAAGGTTTGTATGGCTTATATACGTTACGTTGCAGCTCAGGGTTTTTGGCTTTAGGGTGAAAAGGTATTTTTTTTAACCACAGTTTCAGGGCCTGCCAATGGATCATGCCCATTATTTGTAGTGGAATTAGCGGAATAGCAAAGAAACATTTTAACAAACTGCTGTTGGTTAGCGGCTTTCGCTCTCCTTTTAAAGTACTGATAAAAAAACGGTTACCATTCTTATCCAGGTCGTCAATTTCAATATCGAGCTGAGCGGCGGGTACTTTCAGTTTAAAATCAAACGAATTATCATGATCAATAAAAGGTGATACATAAAAATATTTGGTGGTTATTTTTTTAAAGGTATCCCCATCCAATTCTTCTTTTCCGAAGAAAAAAAGCTTCATTTCGCGGTAGGTATTGCTGATCTCGGCCACGCAGCACACGGCCTTTCCTTCCTTATCAAAACAATAGTAAAATGAAACCGGATTAAAATTATAGCCCAAAACGTTCAAATTGGTTAATAATTTTATTTTAAGCTCAGTGCCATCTACACCATTTTCTTTTAAATAAGTTTCTAAATGCTGCCGGGTGCTTTTACGCCCATCCGGATTTTCTTTAGGCAGCTGCAGGTGCTCTTTATCCCTGAAAGAAAAAAGATTAAACCTGTTGCGACTAAACCAACGGAGTTTTTCGGCAAGCAGATCAATTTCATCCAAATTGATGTAAAACATATAAACCCTGTACCAAAAAGCATGTTTTTTGGGCGCCAGGCGATGGTGCATGACTTTGGCGGTATATATACTCGACTTGAACTCCATTGTTAATCAATTTACGAAATTTAAACTGGTTGTCATTCTGTGGTCTATTTATTGTATAAAAATCAATATGAATGACAGCCCCCTTCCAGGGTCGTCATTTCGAGCGGAGTGCAACGTAGTCGAGAAATCTGTCTCAATAGATTTCTCCATTCCGCCGCCGGTGAAGAACCGGCCAGCTCCAGTCGAAATGACGATTTTTCTACAGGGTCTGTCAATGGTAGCGCAGCGAAGAATCTCTCTATGCTAGCTTTCGTTCATTTTAGATCAACAGCTAAAAGATTCTTCGCTGCGCTCAGAATGACAGATCTTTTATTTACAGCTGCCCGCACAAATCGACCGCGCTCTTGTAAGCATCTTCGTGAAAGCCATATTTAAAGTAGCTGCCACAATAATAAACCGGACCATTATCGTTTAGCTTGTGCAATTGCGCCTGCGCCTGCATGGCGGGTACATCAAACAACGGGTGGTGGTAATCAATTTCCTTAATTATTTTATTGGGGTTTAAAGTATTAGTGGGATTAATGGAAACAAAATAATTCTGTTTTTTAGATACTCCTTGTAAGTTGTTCATCCAGTAAATGGTGCTCGGTAATAATTTATCGCCCTGTTGCTCTACCCTGTAATTCCAGCTGCTCCAGGCCAGTTTGGCTTTGGGCATCTGCGCTTCATCGGTATGTACAACCGCCTTATTGAGCTGGTATTTAAATTTAGAAAGCAGTTCGGTTTCTAAAGCTGTTTTATCTTTAACTATTTCAAATGTTTGATCGGCATGGCTGGCCATAATTACCTTATCAAATTCAAATTTTTCTCCCCTGGCTGTTTCTACTTCAACTTTGCCATTCTCCAACCTTTTTACAGCAATAATTTTGGTGTTAATTTTTATGCGGTTGCGAAAGGGTGCAATTAGTTTTTCGCGGTAAGCCTGACTCCCATTTTGCAAGGTATACCACTGGTGTTGGGTATCTAAACCTAAAAAGCCATGGTTTTTAAAGAAGCGAATTAAGGTAACTGCCGGAAAATCTAAAATCTGCTCCATCGGGGCGCTCCAAACGGCCGCACTCATCGGCACCAGGTATTGCCATAACATTTCTTCGCTGTAGCCAAATTCTTTAAAAAACCTGCCAACTGAATAATCCTGGTACTGGGGTTGATGTAAAATTTCTACGCTTTGTTTATTAAAGCGGTTAATCTGCAACAACATTTTCAGGTAAGAAATATTGAACAGGTTTTTGCGCTGGGCAAACAAATGGTTTAAACTTGATCCGCTATACTCGAGCTTTTTCGGCAGAAACTGCACGCTGAACGACATGTCTGTTTTAATTACCGGCGCTTCAATCTCGGCAAACATTTCGGTAAGGTTTGGATAGGTTTGATAATTAAAAACCATAAAGCCACTGTCGAGATAAATCGGCTGCCCATCTTCCTCTAGCGTAATGGTATTGGTATGGCCACCTATGTAATCCAACTCCTCAAAAAGGGTAATATCGTATTTATGCTGCAGTTTGTGGGCACAACCCATTCCTGCTATTCCGGAGCCTATAATGGCGAGTGTTTTCATAATGAAAATGTAATATGGAAAATAGATGATGGAAAATGTAATATGGGAAATGGAAGATGGTCATTTAGTTGCGTCCATTATCCAACCTTACCTCTTACATTATTTATTCTTTTCGAATAAATAATGGCATACCATCCATTCGTTTCCTTTGTTATAATTAAAAAGTTCGGCGCAGGCCATGTAAAATAAACGCCAGTATACCCACCATTTTACCGCCTGGTCTTTACCATAAGTTTTTTCGAAGATGGGCATAATGTCTTTTTTATGCTTATCCATATTGCTTAACCAGGCCTCCGATGTTTTAGCATAGTTTGTTCCGTTTACTACCCAATGTTTATCGATTTTTAAATCATCATTGAAATAAAAAAACAGGTGATTGGATGGCATAATGCCACCGGTAAAAAAGTATTTGCTCATCCAGTCGGTTTCGTCAATCACTTCAAATTTATAAGCCAGCGTTTTGTGGGTAAATATGTGTACAAACAACTTCCCGTCGGGCTTTAAAAAAGAGGCTACTTTATTAAGCAGAAACTTATAATTACGCATATGCTCGAACATTTCGACCGAAACCACGCGATCAAAGGTATCGGCAATGGTAAAAGTGTTCATATCCGCAGTTAAAACGGTAAGGTTATCAATGCCACACTGTTTTGCTGTCTCATCGATAAAAACCTTTTGTGTAGCCGAATTGGATACGACGGTAAAAGTACTTTTCCGAAACTTTGCTGCCATGTATAGTGAAAGTGAACCCCAGCCGCAGCCCAGTTCCAATACATTCTGGCCATTTTGCAAGTCAGCCCTTTTACAGGTCAAAGCCAGCATATCGTCTTCAGAGGTATCGATATCTTTTACACCTGGTTTCCAGTAACCGCTGCTATATTTGAGGTTTTTGCCTAAACAATATTGAAAAAATGCGGTAGGGAGTTCGTAATGCTGCTCATTGGCATCGGCGGTATTTACAGCAATGGGTGACTGCTTTAATTCGGCTACCAGATCCATAAATTTTTCCTGCTGCAATTCTTCATCGCCCAGTGTTTCATCATCTAAGCGCTGTTTGCATAATTTTCTGATACCAATCCGCAGTGCGGCATCCGGAAGTTTATCGTTTTCTAAAAGTTTATCGTACCACATATATTGAGATGTAAAATGGAATTAATGTAAGATGGAAAAAGGTTGATGTACGTTATAGCCGGCTGGATGGATTTATAGATGATTCTTTTCATCATTTCTGATTAAATTTTCCCTCTTCCATCCTTTTTTCCCCACGGAAAAAAAGCACTGGTTGTTTCCTGGTATTTTTTGTAAGCTACCGGCTTGCTGCGCAGGTTTTGCTCTTCGTTATTGGGTACACCGGTAACGCGCGTTAACAGGTATAAAATAATAGCCGGACTAATAATAGCCACAATGCCCCAGGGCGATGCCAGTGCAAAAACAAAATAAGCGAGCCAGGTTAGCCACTCGAAAAAGTAGTTAGGGTGACGGCTGTAATACCATAAACCAGTATCGCATACCTTGCCTTTATTGCCAGGGTCTTTTTTAAATTCGGCCAGCTGCCTGTCGGCAATCATTTCGCCAAAAAATGCAATTCCCCAGATACCGGCACCAATATATTCTAAAATAGAAATAGATGGCGAAGGGTTGGCCGTGATAATGAAAAAGGGTACTGCTAAAATAACATTGGATATGGCCTGAAACTGAAAAAACAAAAAGAAATTACGGTTGGCCTTGTTTCCCCATTCTTTACGGAGTTGCTCGTACCGACCTTCTTCTTCATTTAAATGGCCAATAACCCGCTGCCAAAGGTGAATACCCAAACGGAGTTCGGCCAGTAAAAACATACCGCAAATTAAAATTTTACGGGGTTCAAAACCCTCAGACAAAAAGAACGTAATTAGGGTGATTACCGGAAAATTAAGCGCCCAAAACACATCGACTACCCCTGCATTTTTGATTTTTTTTGCCCAAAGCCAAACCATGGCCATAATAAAGCAGCAGGCAATAAGCGAGTAAAGGGCGATTAAGAGTAGATGTGTGGTATCCATGTAAGGTTTAGGGTTTAGGGCTTAAGATGTAGGGCGTATTTAGCCAGGTACAACCCATTTGCCTTATACCTTTTGCCTTCTACCTTTTTGCCAGCAGTTCTTTAACACCTTCGCCGGGTTTTAGTTTAAATAAATGCACTAAAACATAGGCCAGGGTGGCTATACTACCTAAACATACGAACAAAATGATTATAGAGATTTTAAGAATAATGCTTTTTTCTTTATAAAACATCCACAGGGTGATGATGAAGATATTGGCATAAAAATCCCACAGGGTGGCGCGCATCCAGGGAATGCTGCCCAGGAAATCCCACTGCTCAAACAAATTGCTTTCGAGCGAAGTAGTAATGACTTTGTAGCACATGAATGCCAGCAGAATAGAAAAAATTATTTTAAGGAAATTAATCATGAATTGAGGGTTTTTAGGATTAATATACGGTTATCCCCTCAATAAAGATTTGGATGTTTAAGTTTTAATCCCGATCCCGTCACCCTGAACTTGTTTCAGGGTCTCTTGCTTTTATTTGGTGTTTCGGCTTTAAACGCCCAGTCTTCTGAGCGTCGACTTTCGGACCCCGTGCCTTTCATTTACCACCTAAGACACTTAAGGGCATTTAAGCTTTAGTCCCGATCCGTCACCCTGAACTTGTTTCAGGGTCTCTCATCTTTACTTAGCCTTTCAGCTTTGAGCATCAAGTCTTCGGACCTCCGACTTTCGGACATCGGTCTTTTCCACTTACTGTATTTTCCTGATTTTAATAATCCGCATCCAGTGCAACACTTTCATAACCGGGTAGGTTGGATCGAATTCCCACCATTTGGTAGCAAAGTTTGGGCTGTTGGGTTTTTTATGGTGATTGTTTTGAAAAAGCTCGCCCATTAAAAGGAAATCCCATGGCAAAGAGTTTTTACTGTGATCTTCGTTATCGTGGTTCGAGTAACCGTATTTATGGCCACACCAATTTACAATTGCACCGTGTAATGGGCCCATTAAAAAGTGGATAGGCAATAAAAGGAACATCCACCAGTAGTTGGCAAAAGCAATATAAAAACCGATATAAAATAAACCACAACCAATTCTCCAAAACCACGAATCGCCAATGCGGTCAACCAGCGGCCATTCGGGGTAATTACCCTGAAAAGCAGGTTCTGGCTGTATTTTAAAATGCAGGTAATTCATATACATGTTCTTTGTGGCAATCATCATCCCGAAAACATCCTTAAAAAAATGTGGCGAATGTGGATCTTTCTCGGTATCGCTATAGGCGTGGTGCATCCGGTGAAGAATGGCATAAGCCCGTGGATTTAAAAACGATGAACCTTGCGAGATTAATAACACCAGGTAGAAAAACCGCTCCCAAAAAAGCTCCATTTTAAACATCTTGTGCGATGAGTAGCGGTGCAGGAAAAAAGTTTGGCTAAATAATGATAAAAACCAATGGCAAAGAAAAAATATAAGGATAATCATGTAAGGTGTGTATACTTTATAAACGAAGTTTGAGGGCGTTTAGTTTTGAAGCGGAAAGATAGACGACTATTAATACGCGAAGAAATATGCCGCATCAACCATGAGCTGATTGATACGGCTTAGTAAATTTTATCTACCGAAATCGTCCTGAACGCGAACAATATCGCTTTCATCGGATGGATTTGAAGCATCGGTATGTTGCCAGATTTCTGCAACTACACCCCAATCTTCTAAACCAATTAAACGGTGGCGCTCGCCTTGTTGTAATTTAATCTGGTCTGTTGGGCCATATTGTTTTACTTCACCTTCTTCGTCGGTTTGGCTGGTTTTAATCCCAACTGTACCGGTTACTACTTGCCAGATTTCGGCTCTGCGATGGTGATATTGCCACGAAAGACGTGTGTTTGGCGCAACAATTAAAATTTTCGGACTCAATTTACCCCCAATTTTAAGGTCTTCTACATTTAAGCCATCAAAATAGGTATCGGCAAATTGTTGTGCCTGCGCTTCGTCAATTACAAAGAAACCACCCCAAGGACGGGTTTCATCGCGGTTTACTACATTAAAGCCTTCAATTTTTAAACGTTGTGCTACACTTTCGAATATTTCTTTTTTATCGTTTGTCATCGGTAAAATATTTGTCTTCTAATGATTGTCGAGGTTTACCAGCATTAACAAATGGTTAAAGCGGTTTTTATAATTGGCGCAAAAATAAGCCTTATAAATTAAAAAAGGCCTATCGTGCTTTTTATTTTTTAGATACAACAAAAATCATACACTTCTACCTGGATCAAAACTTCGGCTTTAACCTTTCCACCAAAGAAAAAGCTCCATGAAATAAACTAAAATTCCATGGAGCTTTAAAACATAAATGACCGACTGATTATTGGATTTTATTCACTACCAGATCATCAAAATAGATGTAACTGGTTTGGCTCGAGCCCCAAACAGCTACATCTTTTCCACCCCTAAAATTATGAAAAGATAGCCTGTTAATTAAGCGTTGTGCATCGTTGGTGGTCCAGCGGATAGATTGATCGAGTACCGTAGTACCATTAATGATTACCTGCACCCAACCATTTTTGGTCGATCCGGTATTGCTTTTTGCATATAAATGAACCGTATAGGTTTCGCCTTTAACCAAACTGCCCGAGGCCGGATAGGATTTGCCAAAAGTATCGCCACATGGGCCAGCCATATCCCGGTGATACACATAAGGCTGAAAAAACACGCGGCTACCGGTATTGTACCACATCAGGCGTAAACTTCCGCCATTGCCATCGGTGGCAATATCACAACCGGTATTGCCTTCGCCAATTAAAAAACCGAAACCTACTTTACCGCCCCTGCTCCAATCGAACTGGCTATGGAAACGTACTTTAAAAGTAGCTTCGTAGGCAGAACCATCAGAAATATCAGCACCGGCAATTAATCCGTTTGAAACTGAATTTGGCGCCAGGGTAGCGCGGGCCCAGTTACCCGAAATATAAGCCCGGTCTTCGTTCCAGCCGGTTAAACTGGCGCTACCAAAATCGGCGCTTGCTTCACCGTAAGAATAAGATCCATCGGCGTGTGTAAAACTGGTGTTGATGTTACTGGGATAAGCTTCGGTTATAGCACCCGATTTTGGGGCTGAATCTACAGGTGCCTTGTTTTCTTCGTTTGATGTAGCTGCATTTTTTTTACACCCCAATATTGCCGAAAATATAAGCAACAGGCAGCTAATAAAATGTTTTGAAATCATTTTTTGACTCATGTTAGTTTTAGTTAAGATTTAAATTTGGTTAGTTTTTCTGAATCATAACCTCCTATCCTGGATAGTTTGTTATGGCTTGGGGGAGTAATGTTTTCTGTTTTTCGGTTAGTAATTATCTGTTACACTAACTTACCCATAAAAGTAAACCCAGACAGACGCACCCCGCAGCAAAAACACAAAAACGCAATTGTTTTATTGTTACAACGATTGAAATTATGAGCTTTAAACTGTTTAAAATTAAAACCTTACAACATCTTAGCTGGTTTCGTGTACCTTGAGATTACAGTTTACAATGACCTTTTTATATGCGTTGGCCTCTACCTCGCCGCTAATGAGTTTAACGACTAAATTCACAGCCTGCTCGCCCAGCAGCTCGGGATTCTCTTCAATAGAGGCAATTGGCGATGAGCTTAGGTAGGCAATAATCGGATCGTTACCAAAGCCAATACATTCCAACGATTGATAAGCCGGATGATTAACTGATTTTAAAAACCTGAGGGTATCAAAAAGCAGCTTTTCCTTAAAAGCAACCAGGGCCGTAGGACTCTCCTCGTGATTGTTAAACAGGTTTTTAATGGCCAGTAGATTGTTTTCCTCGTCAAAATCGGTATAGGCTACATGTGCTGCATTAAACGAAATGTTATTGTCTTTAAGGGCATTGATATAACCCGAAAAACGATCGTGACTAAAATTAACCATTTTGGGTCCGCCCAGATAGGCCACTTTTTGATGCCCGCGGTTAATGAGGTACTCAGTAGCCATATAGCAACCCTGGTGGGTATTGCTGAGCACTTTGTGGCAATTGAGGTTAAAACTGGGGTTACGGGTATAATAAACCACCGGGATGCCAATTTTTTCGAACTGATCGAGGTGTGCAAAATCAGCCGTTTGTTTTGAAATGGCCACAATTAAGCCATCAATCCGCGAGCCCAACAATGCCGCCGCAGCCATTACTTCCATCTGGTAATTATCGTGCGATTGACTGATTATAATGTTATAGCCATGTGTAGTAGCCAGTTGCTCCATACCATAAATACTCCGGGTAAAAAAATGATCAGAAAGATTAGGCAAAATAATCCCGATAATGCGCGATTTGCGGTCTCTTAACCTTAAAGCAGAAACGTCGGGCGTAAAATTTAGTCTGGCAGCCAGTTCTTTTACCCTTTGCTTGGTGCTTTCTTTAATCCGCGGGTAGTCTTTCAAAGATTTTGAAACGGTTGATATCGACAATTTTAATTCTTTGGCAATCAGTTTTAAGGTAACCGGTTTATTTTCCATAGGTGGCGGATATTAAAGTCTTGAGTCAAAAGTCTTAAGTCCTGAGTATAATTTTCTACTCAGGACTTATGACTAAATTTACTATGGAATTTTATCGAGGGCAGGCACATTGCTTTCGTAGCCAGTATAACCTTTATTTTGATTAATGCGGCCCTGGGTATTGAAACGCTGCGCCGCTGCCGGAACCGGCCAAAGTACATGGTAAGGCGACATTTTAAAGTTTACGCCCAACACAGTTGGTACTTTGTTACGGTAAAAATCATTCTTTTCGATAATCCTGTCGTAAAAGAAATTATTATCCGAAAAAGAGGTCAGGTTATAGGTTTTGCCGTTATAAGCAGGTTTTCCGGTAGTGGCAAAAATATAGGCAATGCGGGTAAGTTCGGTTTTGCGTGGTTCTTCGTAAAAAAGCTCCCGGGCCCTTTCATCCAATACCGTACCGATGGTAATGGCCGATGCATCGGTAAGCAATGCTGCATTAGCCCGCGAGCGTACCTGATTTAAATCCGCCATGGCCAGTGCTAAATTGCCTTTCCAGTAATAAGCTTCGGCACGCAATAAATAGGTTTCGGCCAGGCGAAAAATGTACCAATCGGTATTGGTTCCCCTTGGCGGCGACCAATATTTATCAACTGCAAGTGCGTTGGTAGAATTGATAAAGGTTTTGTAGTGCGGCCAACCAAAGAAATGACGGATGGTATCTAAACCTTTATTTAAAAACATATTATTTACATTGGCCGGCGATACATCAACCAAAGGCTTGCCGTATAATGCCCTTTCGGCAACGTTGCTGGCCGTTTTAATGGCTGGGTTGTTATAAACCAAATCGGTCATGTTCATCCACATGCCAGGCGCGTGGCGGTAGTCGGTATTATCTGTCCAGATATTTTTAGTACTATAAGCCGTACCCCGGTAGCGGCCAATACCCCTGCCGTACATTAAAGTTAATGGGATCTCAGCGGTTACCCCATCAACAATGGCCTGCGAAGTACCCGATGGGGTTCTCAAATTGGCAAAATGCCACGCCGGTACACAGTTACGCATTACCTGCGATCCTAAATCGGTAGCCCCCTGCAAGGTTTCCCTATCGATGGTTAAGAAAAGGGCTTCACGGTTGGCGGCAATCGCTTTGTTGTCCATCCGGTGCAAATCCCAAACCACATTTTTACTTGCATCGCCCGCAGTACTGCCAAAACGGTTGCGCATTAAACTGTAAGTACCACCGTTAATCACGTTGTTTGCCGAGGTAATAGCGGCATCAAAATCGCCCAAAGCCAGATTAACTTTGGTAAGCAGATGGCTGCAGGCGCCTTTGGTTACCTCGCCACGATCAACATTATCTTTCACCCATTTTTCAGCAAACAATAAATCTTCCTGCATTTTTTTCAAAATCACCTCACGTTTGGTCGAATAATAATCCAGCTTGGGTGTGGTAATGTCTTTTAAATTTAAAGGCACATCGCCAAACTGGTGTACCAGGCGGTAATAATAATATGCGCGGTAAAAATAAGCTGCCCCCAAAATGGCATTTCTTTCGGATTCATCTTTAAAGGTTACATTATCGATATAGGTAATGATGGTGTTGGCCATCCGTACGCCCCTAAAACCTTCGGTCCAGTAAAAACCAATCCGGTTAAAATCCGGATTATCCAGATTGGCATCGGGTGTTACCCGGGTATCCATATCCTGCGCCTGTGTGGTTTTATCGGTTGTACCATCTACGGCAACCTCCGAAAATATAGATTCGGTAACAATGGGCGCCATATCGCCGGTAAACTCTCTTCTTACATTTGCACCAATGCCTGCAAGTGCAGCTTTCATGGCGGCCACGCTGGTTAAAGCGGTCTGCGGTTCGAGCTGCGACAATAATTCGGAATCTAAATCCGATTTTTTACATCCATTTGCGGTTAGCAGCATCGCAAGGGCCACAAATGGAATTATTTTTTTATATATGATATTCATCTGCTTCATTTTTAAAAGGTAACATTCAATCCGAAGGTGTACACCCTTGGCGTTGGAACAGGGTTTCCGTTATTATCAGCTGTTTGCGGGTCCCACTGGTTCCAGTTTGGTGCATACACTCCCGCATTGCTAACATTTGCATAAAGCTTAGCGCTCTGCACTTTCAGTTTGCTCAATAAATCTTTCGGGATGTTGTAAGCTAATGCAACGGTATTGAGCCTGATGTAAGAACTTTTGCGGTAAGCATTAAAAGTTACCCCACTTAAGCCAGAGTTTAAACGCGCATAATCGTTGATAGGGTTCGATGGTGTCCAGTAAGGGATTACATATGAACTTGAGCGGCCGAATCCTACACTACCGGGCTGATTTTTGGCATAAATATCGCTCCTTTGCTGCCCCCAGCTGGATACGAGCTGAAACGAAAAATCGAAGTTTTTAAAGATATTGAAATCGTTGCGCATCGACCAGTTAAAACGTGGACTGCGGTAGCCGATAAACTGTTTATCCAAATCGTTGTATACGTAATTACCATCTACATCTTCCAGTTTAAAATCGCCGGGTTTAATACCTTTATTAAACTTATTGGCTTCGGCTACTTCGTTCTCCTGCCACACCCCTAAAATCTTATATTCCCAAATTACGTCGATATCTTTTCCGATAAACCAGCCGTTTCCGGGATCATCGTTCGGCGTTGCCAAAGCCACAATCTTATTGCGGTTAAGCGAGAAGTTTACCGAAGTATTCCAGGTAATGTTACCCTCGGTAATGTTGCGACTGTTTAAACTCAGTTCAATACCTTTATTGTTTACCCGGCCCAGATTGGCAATTACATTGGCATAGCCCGATGCAGAAGAGAGCGACTGGCCGATTAACAGATCGGAAGTTTTTTTATCGTAAAGTTCTAATGAACCGTTGATGCGGTTGTTTAGAAAGCCAAAATCCAAACCGAGGTTCAATGATTTTGTTTTCTCCCATTCCAGGTTCGGGTTACCCAAACGCGAGCTGTTTACTACGGTATTTACCTCGCCGGGCGTGCCGCTACTGTTAACCGATTGATATTTACCACCGCTGAGGGTTTGAATAGAAACGTAAGGGTCGATTACGTTGTTCGCATCTCTAATTTCGCGGTTTCCGTTAATACCGTACGATAAACGGAGTTTTAAAAAGTCGAGCCACTTCACTTCTTTCAGAAAGCTTTCTTCGCTCAATGTCCAGGCCAGGGCAGCTGCCGGAAAATTAGCACGTTTTTTTGATGCCCCAAATGCCGAGTAACCATCACGGCGAACAGATCCGGTAAAAGCATAACGACCCTTATACGAATAATTTAACCTGGCCATTAAAGCATCGCCGGTATATACTTTATCATCGCTGCTTACAGTTGGTTTATTACCGCTTTGCAGGTTATGGAAACCAAGCACATCGGTAGGTGCGAAACCTTCATTGCCAGCAGTAGTGTACCAGGTCGAATATTTTTCACCGTTTACCAGTAGGGTTACATCGACATTGTGATCTTTTGCAAAGGTTTTATTCCACTTAATCAAATTATCCAGTTGCCAGTTATAGCGGGTTTCCTGTGCACGTTGTGCCGAGCCGCCAGGGATGGTCACATTTGGGTTTTTAGACGATTGGTGGTTAAAAGTACGGTACTGATCTAATCCGGGGCTAAAATTAACCTGGTAGCTGATGCCAAAAGGCAATTGTACTTTGGCGTAAAGGCTGCCAAATAAGGTACTCTGTTTCTGTAACCTCGAATTATAGGTTTGATCGAGAAAAGGATTTCGGGCATTTAAGCCATTATCGTCGGTTGGGATTCTGCGCAAAGAACCATCGGCATTGTAAAAATCGCCATAGGGTGATAAATCAGGTAGTTGCGAAAACTGAGCTTCAATAGCGCCTTCATCGCGATCGGCAAACTGCATATTCATACCCAGGGTTAAAAATTTAGCCGCTTTACCTTCTAAATTAAGTCGGGTACGAAAAGTACTGAAACCACCACCTGCAATAATGCTTTCATTTTTAAGATAGCCCAAAGACATGTAGTAGTTTACCTCTTCTTTTTTACCGCTAAGACTTAAGGTATGGTCTTGCCGCTGACCGGTGACCAAAAGCATATCGTACCAATCGATGGTTTTGCCGGCCAGATAATTGGCTTTCTCATTAGCCAGCAAACCCAGGCGGCTTAACCACAAATCGGTTGGATTGGCAGTGGTTTGTCCGTTTAACCACTGGGTGAGCGTTACTCCCTCCGGTAAATTATTGGGATCGTTGTAAATATAGGCAGGGTTTACGCTCCCGCTGCGCTGCACATCGGCACGCCAGTTTAAAAAACCAGGACCATCGTACACGGGCTGATCTTTAGCCAGGGTAGCCATCCCAAAATTGGTATTTACTGTAATGGTTGGCGAGCCGTTCTTTCCTTTTTTGGTGGTAATGGCTACCACTCCGGTTGCCGCTTTTGCTCCATAAACCGCAAGCGAGCTGGCATCTTTAAGTACATCAACTGATTCGATATCGTTGGGATTAATATCAGACAGCTGACCGATAAAAATAACCCCATCCAAAACAATCAAAGGTGTAGTGGTACCGGTGAGGGTGGTTTTACCACGAACAAGTAAATCGCCCCCACCTTTAGCACTGTTATTAAAACCAACACTTAAGCCAGGTATGTTACCCCTGAGGATATCGGTAACACTGTTTGGATTTTCATTTTCGAGCTGCGTAGCTTTTATGCTTGAAACAGCCCCGGTAACATCTTTTTTCTGTGCGGTACCATAGCCAATTACCACCACATCGGTAAGGCCCTGTGCAGCATCTTCGAGGGTAAGGTTGATCGATGTACGCCCATTTAAGGGGATTTCCTGTGTGGTAAAACCCACAAAAGTAAATACCAGGGTCTGGTTGCCATCAGCAGCTTTTATACTGTATTTACCTGCCCCATCGGTAAGGGTACCAACCTGCGTATTTTTGATCCGCACGCTAACTCCTGGAAGGGTTAAGCCTTTATTGTCTTTAACAATCCCGGTTATGGTTGTTTGGGCAAAGGCACTCAAGCTTCCGCAGAGCAAAAGCAGCCAGATGGCTAAAATTTTTGCTGTACACAGCCGCTTGAGATACAGCAACACTGCGCTTTTGTTGTAAATTTTACTCATAAGTTTATTTTAGTTAGTTGATATTAAGGACGATTAGTTGTTGAGGAAAAAAGGTTTGAAATGGCAGGCCTTAACCGGAAAAAATGACTTGTAGCCGGATACAGGCACGAAACTTAGCGATTTAGTATAGATCATCTGGTTAGACTTATTTCATCACTAATATAAAAAGCAGGAAGAGCTGAAATAAAAAGCGAAAAAGAAATAAGCTTAAAATAGGCCTTGGTTTCAATTTCCAACGATGTAATAAATTTTGTAAAAACTTAAACCAGGAGAAATAAGCCACGGAACACAGCATACACGGAGGTATTGGTTTAAACCAGTTGCGTAATGAGTAGAAAACAAAAATAGTTCCTGCAGATTTAACTGATCGACGCAGATATTGGGTATCATAATTACGGCATAGATTGCTTCCCCGAAGAAAAACCGGGTTCGCAATGATGTATTAAAAAATTTTAAATTCCGTGAACTCCGTGCTTCCGTGGCTAAGCATATAAATTACCTTTAAAGCTCTGCGGTAATCCTTGTAATCAGCGGAAAATAAAAAGGGCGCCCAAAAAAATTGGGACACCCTCATCTAACAAACCAAAGTATTTTGCTAATATCCCATATTCTGTGTAAGGTTCGGGTTATTTCTGATTTCGGAAGTAGGTATTGGGAAAAGCAGGTTTTTAGTCTGCAAAGGCTGATTTACGCTTTTATTAACATGGCCAACAAAATTATCGAAGCCATTGGTGCTTTCGTTGTAAACTTTGCGCAGGCGAAGCATATCAAACCAGAGAATGCCTTCGTAACATAGCTCGTGCCAGCGCTCCCTCCAAACGGCCTCTTCAAAAGCAACCTGGCCCAAACCGGCAAGATCGCCCAGCTGTGCTCTTTTTCTGATGGCATTTAAAGCGGTGTAGGCGGCGGTATTGGCTGCTCCATCGGCCCGGTTTTGTGCTTCGGCATAAATTAACAGCGTTTCGGCATAACGAATTTGCGGAATATTCAGGTCGCTACGACTGGTACCTTCGGTGCCCAATGTGCCATTTGCAACAATATCGAAGTGCTTAAAAATATAAGGTTTGCCACGGTTAATTAGCGGCATTTTAAAACCATCGGTATAGTAATCGGTAAAGAAATAACCATCCCTGTTTTTGGCACGCAAATCGCCGGCTTCATACGAGGCGTAGAACTCGCTGGTAGGGATCGCGGTACCAATTCCATCAATTTTAGAAACCAATGGCTGGTGCAACGGTAAGTATGATGATTGCAGGGGATTGCCTGCACCAGCTGCATCATTATACTGAACACCAAATAAATGCTCTAACTTATTATCGTTTTTGGCATCGTGCAGGGCAGCATAAGTTGGAAACAAGCCCAGCGTAGTTGGGTTCGCAGTTGAATAATCGATTACTTCTTTAGCTTTATCGGCAGCCAGTTTATAATAAGCTGTTCCTTTATTGAGTGGTTGCCCGGCCATGGTAAGGTATACCTTTGCAAGCTCAGTTTTAATGGCGGCGGTTGATACGCGACCAGTGGCATCCATAAAAGGTAAACCTGCAGCCTCTGCCAAAACCAAATCATCAACAATTTGCTTGTACACCTGCTCTTGCGGCGTTCTGGAAGGGGCAAAATTGGGATCGTTCGGACTGGTTATCGGCTTAAGAATTAAAGGTACATCGCCCCACAGGCGCACCAGGTAAAAATAGGCCCAGGCCCTCACAAAAGCGGCTTCACCTAAAATCCTTTTTTTCTGTGCATTATCCATCGGGTTAATGCCCGGAACTTTATCCAGCACCAGATTGGCCTGTGCAATTACTTTGTAAAAGCCATTCCAGTTTTGGTTAACATGTAGGTTGGTACCATCGTAAATTAACGAATAAAGGTTGTTTAGATCAGAATTCTGTGCGGTTTCGGTCGATTGCATACCTGTTGGTGCATCGAGCATTTGCCAGTTGTTAGAGTAAATACCAGCGCCGCCACCAATAAACCTCAGCTCCGAATAAACGGCAGCAATACCGGCCTCTGCATGTTCGGGCAGGTTATAAAAGCTACTTGGCGAAAGATTAGTCGGATCGGTTTCATCCAAAAATTTCTTACACCCTACAGTCCCCACCAACGCTCCACCCAGCAACAAAAGGGCAGCGAAGTTTTTTATATTTAATTTCATTTTGATATCCTTTCTTTAATTAATGTTTATAATCCAATGTTTAAGCCGACCGTAAAAGTGGTTGGTTTTGGATAATCGAAAAATGTTTGCCCTTGTGCAAATGCATTGCCATAAGTAGTTACTTCAGGGTCGTTACCGGTATATTTGGTAGCAATGAAGAAATTCTGAACCGAAGTATATACGCGCAGTTTGCTTAAATGCATTTTTTCTACCAGCGATTTATTGAAAGTATAACCCAGCAATAAATTTTTACCGCGGATAAATGAACCATCTTCTACCCAATGGGTATCTACGTTGGTTACATAACCTGCAGCCTGATCTCTGATGGCGGCAACTGGGGTATCCTGGTTCTGAGGAGTCCAGGCGTTTAATACACTGGCAAAACTGTTGGCTTGTACCTGCCTGTCTTCGCCGGAGTGGTGGGTCATGTTCAGTACATCGTTACCATACGAGTACTGTAGCTCCACAATCAGATCTAAGTTTTTATAACGGAATGAGTTCGAAAATGAACCCCAGCCTTTAGGTGCCCCGTTTCCGATAATCTGACGATCAGCATCGGTAATGGCATGGTCGCCGTTTACATCGAGGTACTTAATATCGCCCGGAAGCAAAGTTTTACCACCACGGTAACTTACGTATTTAGCAGCATCGCCCCTTTCGGCTTCGCTCCAGGTACCTAAACGTACCAGCCCCCAGAACGAACCAACCGGCTCACCAACCCTGATAATACCGGTTTGGTTGGTAAAGTTGGGGTTACCTACACCAAAAATATCATCGGGAGTAGCCAGTGCAAGCACCTTATTACGGTTTAACGAAATGTTGAAACTTGTTTTCCAGGTAAAGTTATCTGTTTGGATGTTTACCGAATTAATCCCCAAATCTAACCCCTTGTTCTGCATCGAACCCACATTTTTCCTGATTACCGCATAACCTGTAGTGCGTGGAACCGGAGCATCGAGTAACATATCAGTTGTTTTACGGTAATACACATCGGCTTCCAAATTAATGCGGTTGTTAAACAAACCGAGCTCTAATCCAGCATCGTACTGTGCGGTTTTTTCCCAAACCAAATCGGGGTTTGCCAATCGGCCAATGCCAATACCAGTTACCCGGGTATCGTTAATAATGCCAAAGTTATTCACTAAAGTAGCCAACGATTGATAGGCAGGAAGCTCAGAGTTACCGCTTAAACCATAACTGGTTCTGAATTTTAAATTAGAAATGGTTTTATTGCCTTTCAAGAATTCTTCATCCGAAATTTTCCAGGCCAGTGCCGCCGAAGGGAAAAAAGCAAATTTGTGGTTCTCTCCAAATTTAGATGAACCATCTACCCTACCAGTAACGGTTAACAGATATTTATCCTTAAAGGCATAATTAATCCTTCCGAAATAAGAATTAAAAGCCGAACGGTTTCTGCTCGAACCAACAGAAATAGATTTACTACCCGAGCCCAGGTTATTATCGCCATAAAAATCGGTTACAAAATTTTCGGCATGACTGGTATTGCTGAAAAAACTGGTTGCTTGCCACGAAATACCCAATAAAGCATTAATGGCATGCGATTCGGCGAAACGTTTGTTGTAGGTTAAATAATTTTCTAACGACCAGAAGGTTTCGCGGTCATCGGTAATATTAGCAGTTCCGTTTTGACCGTCGGAGATACCGTACAGTTGTTTAGCATTGTATTCATTAGTATTCCTGGTTACAATATTGGCGCCCAACTGGGTACGAAACTCCAGGTCTTTGCTGAAACTGATTGATGAATAAATACTACCCAAAGCGGTTTGGGTAATTAAACCGAATTTCCTATCGGTTAAGATATGTACTGGGTTAGAACCACCCTCGGCCCATGGAATCAGCTTATTATCGCCCCATTTTCCATCGGCCAGTTTAACCGGAAGGAAAGGAAAAGCTTCGGTAATCATCCGCACAGAGTTTAAGCCACCCGTGCCCTGATCTATAATATTTTCGTCCTGATTGTTGTAGCTTAAGTTACCCCCAACCTTTAGCCAGGGCTTTATTTTGCTGTCGAAATTAAACCTACCCGAGTAACGCTTTAAATAAGAGTTTAACAAAAGTCCCTGATCATCGCGATAGCCTGCAAAAACACCATAGGTATTGTTTTCGTTGCCACCGGTAAAACCAAGCTGGTGGTTTTGCGACAGTTTGTTTTGGGTTGATTCTTTTAGCCAGTCGGTATTGTAAAGCGGATCTCCGTTACTGTTGAAAAACTGTGGCAAGGCAATCCGCGCCGCCTTTGGCACAGGTGTAGAGGCGTAGTTTCCTGCTGCCCAACCCACCGGATCGTACACTTTAATATTTTCGTAAGCCAGATCCTGCACTTTAACATATTCGAAAGCATCGAGCATTTCTACATGGTGTGCAGATAATGTATTAATGCCGAACTCGGCATCGTAGGTAATACGCTGCGCATTGGCCGTGCCTTTTTTAGTGGTAATTAAAATTACCCCATTGGCACCACGTGCACCGTATATTGCTGTAGAAGAAGCATCTTTCAATACTTCTACCGAAGCAATATCGCTGGGATTGATGTAATCGATAGCATTGCTGTTCTGTGATTGCGAACCTACCGGAAGTGCTACCCCATCAACCACATATAAAGGATTGTTACTGGTATTGATGGAGCTAAATCCCCTGATTTTAATGCTGGTTTGTCCACCCGGACGGCCCGAGTTGGTATTTACCTGCACCCCAGAAATCCTGCCTGCAAGAGCCTGGTTTAATGATGAGGCGGGACGTTCCTGCAATTCGGTGGCTTTTACCACGCCTACTGAGCCCGTTAAATCCGTTTTCTTAACAGTACCATATCCAATTACCACTACCTCGTCGAGCTTGTTATCGGCAGCGGCCCCGAGTTTAACGGTAATGTTGTTATCGGCACCTACCGTTACATCTTTATTTTCGTAGCCTACGTACGAAAAGCGGAGTACATCGCCCGGATTTGCATCGATGCTGAACTTGCCCGATTCGTTGGTAACTGAGGCTTTGCCTGATGTAATGTTTTTAACCCCGGCGCCGGGTATGGGTAGGTTCTTTTCATCCAATACAGTACCCGTAATTACCTTCCGGTTTTGCAGCTCTGCCAATGGCATTTTGCTGATGGAAAGTTTGATGGGCTTTTCATTACCCAAATGCTTGGAGAAGGCAGGACCATTGAGCAAAAAAAGCACAGAAAGCCCTGTAATCTTTAGTAGATTGATTTTCATTAGGTTTTAGTTTAGTAAATGATACTTAAATAAAACGTTTTAGTTATTATCCAAAGTTGATCTGATTAGGGCAATAATCAATTTAATAAAGGAGGTGGGCTAACAGTTATCTGGCGTATTACAGATTTACATTTGTGTAAACAGGTACACCACTGTTAAATCAGCTTACGCCAGTTTACACTGCAAAACAAAGGCAGTTTACCCCGGCTCAAATCATATCTGGTTATTTGATAAAACGATTTATCAATTCAATATTAACCATTCTGGTACAAATTCAAAAATTACTTTACGCAACATAAATGTTACCCAAAAGTAAGTATGTAAATACAGACTGATTACATTTACAACGTCAGCAGATTTTGATTAGAACTAAAAATACATCCGGTTCAAAATCATTGCCAATGTTAATGCCAGACAAGCTTTAAGCATAACAGGCAAATTTTCAGAAAATAAATGATAAATTTTCACCATGGTAATGATTTGGGCGCTAATCCCAACGTGTAGCTTCACCATTTCGTTACTACTATTACATCACCATATAAGTCATTTCAGAACATTTAAGCTTTGGGGCTTACATTTTCTTACATGGTTAAGATTACATATCATTTCACCTCTCTAACTGCCCATCCCAAGCGCTATATTGCCCATTTGGGCTCTTAACAGCTGGTTTGGGAGGCTGTTTTGCCGCAGTTTTGTCTCAGAACTTAAAAAAAGAAAATATTATGAAACTTAAAATTGCAAAAAGAATTTACTGGATTGGTGCAGCATTAACGGCTTTATGGTTTGGCGCTAGTGGCATTTTTGAACTCACCAAAAACCCTATTGTATGGGATATCACCTTACAACTGGGTTACCCGGCCTACTTTATTTATGTGTTAGGCGTAGCTAAATTATTGGGCATTGCTGTTCTTTTAACACCAAACCGCCTGTTGCGTTTAAAAGAATGGGTATTTGCCGGGATATTTTTCGATATCATCTTCGCTTTTTCTTCAAAACTCAGTGTGATTGGTGCTACCGCAACGATTGATGCCATTGTAGCCTTTATTATGGTATCGGTAACGTATATCATGTTCCGCAAAATTTACGCGGCAAGTTATTCGCCAGTTGTAGCAGCATTGCCCGTTTAACAAGTACCTACATTTTTTAACCTGCATTGGATTTTTTAACCGGTGCAGGTTTATTGCGTTTCGCTGCAATCAAAGGGGCGTATTTATGGCCTTTCTCTTAAGCGTTGCCTATGTGCTTTGCCCCATTTAATCATTTCTAAAATAATGCCACCAAACGAATGACAGTAATCGGTTGGCGAGTATTCGATTATCACGGGCGTATCATCAACTACCGTACGTTTAATGAGTTGATTGGCGCTCATTTCTTTTAGTTCTTTAGAAAGCATGCGGGTGGTAATGCCCGGAATGCTGCGTTCAATGTCACGAAAACGTCGATTTCCATTGCAGATAGAGTTGATAATCGGGATTTTCCATTTACCGCTTAAAACGTACAGGGTATCCTGTAAAGCCTGTATTTCTTCGTCCTGGTTACGTGGATTGGATAAAATTTCACTCGATTTCTCGAGTAGTTCTTTCTCGCTCATGCTGGTATACTTCGTTATACTACTTACAAAAGTATACCAATATAGCTTTAATTTTGTTCAAACAAAAAAATAATTCTAATGGAACATTTAAAAGGAAAAATAGCGCTGGTAACCGGCGGAAATAGCGGCATAGGGTATGCTACCGCAAAAGAACTAAAAGCACAAGGTGCCGAAGTAATTATTACTGGCCGCAGAAAAACTGCCGTAGCTGATGCTGCCGCTGCACTTGGTGTTACAGGTATGCTAGCCGATCAGGGTAGCGTAAACGATATAGAACAATTGGCTTTAGCGGTACAGCAACAATATGGCAAAATTGATATTTTGTTTATCAATGCCGGCGTACTGGAACATACCAGCATAGAAAATGCTACCGAAGCAGCTTTCGATAACGTAATCGGCGTAAATTTTAAAGGGGCATATTTTACCTTGAGCAGGTTTATTCCGCTCTTAAACGATGGAGCATCTGTTGTATTCTTATCATCAAACACCGCAAGTATGAATTTGGCCAACAGTTCAATTTATTCTTCCGGAAAAGCAGCCTTAAACGCGGTTATGCGTATTGCAGCCAGCGAACTTGCCCCACGGAAAATCCGGGTAAACAGCGTAAGTCCCGGGCCAACTGCAACAGCAATTATGAGTAAAAGCTATACGGAAGAACAGTTAGTAGAAGTTAACAACTGGATTATAGAAAGAGTACCTTTGAAAAAGATCGGAACAGCAGAAGACGTGGGCAAAATGGTAGCCTATTTTTGTGGCGAGGCGGCAAGTTTTATTACCGGCGCCGAAATTATAATGGATGGCGGCATGAGCCTGTAATGGTAAAAATGAGTTGCCAATTTATGGTATAGCTACAATTTGGCGACTCAATTACATTTTATATTGCAAAACAGTTTCTCTTAATACACATCTTTCCAAAGTAAAATTCCACCGAAGTCAGCTATTGCCAATTATAGAGAATAAGTTGCTTATCAGGTTAAATTTATCTCCGCTGGTTATTCTTTCTTTGTAAAACATTTAAGATCACCCGTTAAGCAATCAAAAGCTTTAAATTGTTAATTTTAAATGCTAACCAGATAATTAGAATGAAAATACTAGCCACCTGCTTTCTTGCCTTATTTGCGTTTAGTTTTTGCCAAGGGCAAACGCTGTATGTTTCTCCTGCCGGAAACGATAAGAATCCCGGAACAGCAAAACAGCCCATTAAAACTTTAGCATACGCTGTTGAAACTGCGCTTAAACAAAATGGCAAAAGTGTAGTGATCGAACTGGCTTCGGGCGTTTATGCACCTCAACAAACCATTACCATTTCAGCTGCCCGCTATCATTTAAAATCGCTGAATATTACAGCGGCCAAAGGCGCAAAAGTAATCCTTTCAGGAGCGGTTAAAAGCAAATTAACCTGGAAACACTTTAAAGACAATATTTACTCGGCACAGGTTGATTTTGAAACCGCACCCGATCAGCTGTTTATGAATGGCCAGCAATTGCCAATGGCCCGCTACCCCAATTACGACGCGCAGGCCCGTGTTTTTAATGGTACAGCCGCTGATGCGATCTCACCCGCTCGCGTAAAAACCTGGGCAAACCCCGAAAATGGTTATATCCATGCCCTTCATGCCGGTGAGTGGGGAGGTTTCCATTACCAGATTACAGGCAAAAGCGCAACGGGTGAGCTTTTATACGAAGGTGGCTGGCAAAATAACCGGCCTGCTAAAATGCACCCCAAATACCGTTTTGTAGAAAATATTTTTGAAGAACTGGATGCCCCGGGCGAATGGTTCTACGATAGAAAAAGCAAAACATTATTCCTTATTCCACCTACCGGGACTGATGTAAACACTGCGAGTTTCAATTTCAGCAGACTAACCGATCTGATCCACATACAGGGAGATATGAAATCGCCGGTCAAAAATATTAGCATCAACGGGATTGATTTTACTGAAACCGCCCGGAGTTTTATGCTGGTTAAAGAACCACTATTGCGCAGCGATTGGACCATTTACCGTGGCGGCGCAATTTTGCTCGAAGGAAGCGAGAACGTCACAATTAGTAACTGCAATTTTTACAATTTAGGTGGTAATGCTGTTTTTTTAAGTAAGTACAATAAAAACGATAAGATTTCTAACAATCACATTTATAACATTGGCGCCAGTGCATTGGCTTTTGTGGGCGATCCGGATGCGGTGCGTTCTCCTGCTTTCAGGTATGAACAATTTGTACCCTGGGATAAAATGGATTTCGAACGCGGACCAAAATCAGACAATTTTCCGCAGCAATGCGAAGCCAGTAATAACCTGATTAACAACATTGGTACCATAGAAAAACAATCAGCAGGGGTAGAAATATCCATGTCGAAAAACATTCTCGTATCGCACAACACCATTTACCGGGTTCCGCGGGCGGGTATTAATGTGAGCGAAGGTACCTGGGGTGGCCATATTATCGAATTTAATGATGTATTTGATACGGTTTTAGAAACCGGTGATCACGGTGCATTTAACTCCTGGGGCAGAGATCGTTTCTGGCGACCTGAAAGAAAGCTGATGGACAGTATTGTTGCAGCCCACCCAGGTATCGAGTTACTGGATGTTATCGAGCCCATTGTAATCCGCAACAACAGGTTTCAATGCGATCATGGCTGGGATATTGATTTGGATGACGGCAGCAGCAACTACCAGATTTACAACAATGTTTGTTTAAGCGGCGGCCTTAAACTCCGCGAAGGTTACCACCGTACCGTGTATAATAACATCATTATCAACAATACTTTCCATCCGCATGTATGGCTAAAAAACAGTGGCGATGTTTTTAAAAACAATATCGTTACCACTGCCTATGCCCCCATTCAAATCGATTACTGGGGCAAAGAAGTAAACCATAACTTTTTCTTATCGGCCGATGCGCTGACTAAAACCCAGCTATCGAAAATTGATGCCAACAGCACCGCCGGAAATGCATTATTCGAGAATGAAAAGATGGGCGATTTCAGGATAAAAAATAGTTCTCCTGCCCTTGCAATTGGCTTTAAGAACTTTACCATGAATTTTGGCGTAACCAACGCCAGGCTTAAAAAGCTTGCTAAAAGTCCTAAAATTATGCCTTTGATTACCGCTGTTGAAGTGAATAAATCTATGCAGGGCGAATGGTTAGGTGCCACCGTAAAAAACATCGAGAATTTAGGCGAACGTTCGGCAGCGGGTATACACAATGATAATGGTGCCCTGGTAACCGCGATTAAAACCAGTTCTATTGCCGAAAAGAATTTACTCAAAAAAGGCGATGTAATTGTTAGTCTCGATCGAAACCCAATTATAAGTGTTGCCGATTTATTAAAACGCTACAACGAGATAAAATGGAAAGGACATGTTGAAATGATAATTATGAGAGACCAACAGGAAAAGAAAATGGAGATAGCGTTAAAGGATTAGGAAATAAGATTAACAATTTATAAAAGATCGTCATTGCGAGGAGGCTTTTTCAGCCGACGAAGCAATCTTAATGCGGTTGCTATAACCCATACTTGTAAGATTGCTTCGTCGTTCCTCCTCGCAATGACGATACAACTTAATTTTACCTCGGCTGCTGTTGCGTAACACAATGCACCATACCCCCATTGGCAAACAGGTTACGGCAATCAATCCCTACCACCTTTTTGCCCGGATACAGTTTTTGAATAATTTCATTTGCTACTGCATCGTTCGGGTCGTTGTAGTTAGGCACCAAAACGCGGTTATTGGCAATGTAATAATTGATGTATGATGCCTTTCCTAAATTTTTACCGTAGGTGGTAACCACATCGTTTTTAGTAAGCGGAACTTTTACAAAATTATACGCAGTACTTTGTTTATCGGTTGCAGCGTATAACCTATCAACATCAGCTGCCGGAACCTGCCAGTAATCCAAATCATTTGCATTCATGGTAATAATGGTTGTAGGGTTAGCAAACCTTGCAAAGCCGTCAATATGCATATCGGTAATTTCGAGTCCTGCTTTACCCTCAAGCCAGATAAATTTACTAATGCCTAAATACTTGGTAAATATGGCTTCGGCTTCCTGCAGGGTCATTCCACGGTTCCTGTTTTTATTGAGGATAGAACTTTTACAAGCCATGAGCACGCCCTGGCCATCCACTTCAACGCTCCCGCCCTCGTTTATCATCACCGAATTAAGGTCTATTTTATTTATACCCTGATCGGCTGCTATTTTGGATGGGATAGTATTGCACTTGCTATAGGCGGCCTTATCACCCCAGCCGTTAAAGCCCCAATCCTGAATAAAAAGCTGACCATTTTTATCCTTTACATAAATAGGTCCGTTATCGCGCACCCACACATCATCAGTAGGATAAACTTTAAAATCAATGTTGCTCAATTGAACATCGGCTGTTTTAAGTAAGGTAATAATGCGGTTTTTCTCAGTTTCATCATAAGCAACTACATGTACCTTTTCGCTTAAAGCCAGTTCTTTTGCCATCGAAACCCAGGTGGCATCGAGCCTGTTGCGGTAAGTTGCGCCATATTGGTACTGGTGTGGCCATTGCAGCCAGGTACCTTCGTGCGGTGCCGATTCATCAGGCATAGTGTAAGTAATAGCGCTGTCTGCTGGTTTTGTAACTGTTTCTAATTCACCTTCGGTGCACGATAATAAAACTGCTGGTAATAACATCAGTATGATTCCCATTTTTTTCATGATTAATATTCTTTTTTTGATAAGGCAAAATTAGCCCTATCAAAAACTGCAAACTTGTCTTAAATTGACAAGTTTATTTTAATGGCAACAGTATGGCTGTTAGTTGGCCTTCTTCCCTTTCGGTATTATCAATATGTTTAATATAACGCTCAATAATGGGCCTATGCGAAAATTCAAGTCCGCAATCTAAAATCCAGCCGGCATAAATTTTCTGGTAGGTATCATCCAAAGTATCGTATTTTCCTTTGTGGATAAACTGGGCATACCGGCCACCCATAATGGTTTTAGCCGGTAATTTTTCATCTGCCGCAGGTTGCGAAGCACAGGCATCATACTTACAGGCCAGTTCATCCCTAATCAAAGGTTCGTCGGCAATAATGCCAAAATATTCGGTTTCGCGCAGCGGAAAAGTGTGCTTAACAAAATCGCTCCACAACAATTCTATTTCAGGGTTGGTGTATTGGATGTAGGTACTTTTATAATAAACTTTTAAAGGTGGCAGGTATACGATTTCGGGTTTAAGCTCCCCTTCGGCTTTTACCGGAATAAGATTGGTAATGTTAAACAACTGTGACTTGCCCGATTTGGCCAGCTTGGGCGAAATGCCGAAATGTTGTTTGAAAGCTTTTGAAAAGGAGGCTAAATTGGCAAAACCAACCTTTAAAGCAACGGTGGTTAGGCTTTCTTTGGTATAGAGGATTAATTTATAAGCATTTTCTACCCGTAACCTTTGCTGGTAAGCGCCAATGGTTTCGCCACAGCTGTATTTAAAAATCCGCTGGATATTGCGATAAGAATAGTTGGAAACCTCTTCGATTGCTTTGATCGAAATCGGCTGATCGTACTGCTGCTCAATCAGGTTGATGGTATTGTAAACACAATACAGGTTGGCAATATCAGCACTTGTCATTTATTGGATTGGATTGATCAATGAATTTACTAAATAACAGATGGTAAAAAAAGTAAAACGGCAGATTGTAATCCAAATTGCTTAAGCCTGTTCAACTATTTGGATTACCTGAGCGATTAAACAAACGTTTGTGCATTGAAGAAATAAAAATTCATGTGAAATTAATTTAGTTTTACCCCTAAGCAGCGGCACATTAGCCAATATTCATCCCTTTCGTAGCAGCTGCCCACTAACCAATTATTCGTTAAATAAACTTTATGAGTGCATTAAATCGTCAGTTCTCCACTTTTCGAAAATTATTTCTGGTATCGTTTATTTGTTGCTTAAACGCATATAGCAGCAAAGCACAACAACCTCATTTAGCAACCAATTTTGCATTGCATTTAGATGGTGTCGACAATAATCCTTGTATCGGGTTACCCATTATGGAAAAAGCATGGACAATTGAGGCCTGGATAAAAGGGAACGATTTAAACTGGAAGAAAAGTGAGGCTATAATCGGTGTGGGAGAATACGGCAATCTGGACGGTTTGGACGAAATGCCGCTGCAAATTCGCGAGGGGAAATTACATTGTCCCATGGCGAAGATTACTGCAGCAAATGTACTGGATGATAAATGGCACCATGTTGCACTGAGCAATGATGGCTCTGAAACCAAATTATACCAGGACGGTAAACTTATCGGCACCTCAAAAGGTAAAATGAAGATCTTACCCGGAACTATAGGTGTCTATGATAAACCCGAAAATACTTTTGGCGGACTGATTGATGAGGTCAGAATCTGGGATACTGCCGTTCCACAGCAAGTATTGAAACTTTGGGCTACAAAACCATTAACGGCAAAGCACTCTAATTTTAAAAAGCTGAAAGCCTATTATAATTTCGACGATTTGAAAGATGATGTATCTCTTAACCTTGTTGGGAAAGGACATCAGACCTATCATTTAAGAAATACACGCCTGGATTATAAAGGCACCCTACCTTTGGCTTATCTGGTAGCTAATGATAATAAGCGATTTGCTCCTGCATCGAAAAACCAGGAACTCTTTAATGCCGTGGCCATAGCCAGTGAATGGGATGGTGAGCAAAGCGCAAAAAATGATCAGCTATTAAAACTCCGGATCGCTATAAATGGATCACAACATGCACTTAAGCTAAGCGAACTTACCCTCAACCTTACAGGTACAAGCCGCTTAACCGATATAGCTCGGGTACATTTATATTATACCGGCGCAAATGCCAGAGCGATAACCAGAACTGAATTATTTGGAACAGGAAAGACTTCAGCCAAAAAGATAACCTTTACCGCAGCTGCAGGTAAATCATTTGCTTTAAAAAGCGGCATTAATTACTTTTTATTAGCCCTCGATATTCAAAAGAATGCGGTGGTTAACGATACCTTAATGGGTAGCATTTCAACATTTACCCTAAGCGGAAAAAAATATTATCCAGAGGCCGAAATAACGAACATTAGAAAAATGGTTACCCAAATGCAGGGAAATGAAAATGCATTGAAACTTTTGCAGTGGAACATTTGGCATGGCGGTGTACACATGGGCAATAGTGGCAAAAATCGCATTAAAGAGCTCATCAGCAGTAGCAGGGCCGATGTTATTTGCATGCAGGAGGCTTATGGCACCCAACAAATGCTGGCCGACTCTTTAAACCTTAAAATGATAACTGCATCAGCCAATGCCAACCTGGCCCTTTTTAGCCGCTACCCCATTACCAAATTAAAGGCGAAAGAAACTTTTAAATCAACTCCGGGTATAATTACTTTACCTGATGGGAGACAGATTCTGGTGGCCGATTGGTGGTTAAGGTATGCTTATCGCCCCGAATATACCGACTATTACCTTAACAAAGGCTTAAACGTTAACGATTGGATTAAAGAAGATGCCATGTTAGGTGCCGTTGATGCTGCTACCAATATGGATACCGACATTGATCCGGTTATTAAAGATACCCATATGGCCGTAATTGTATCTGGCGATTTCAACTCAGGAAGCCACCTGGATTGGACTGCAAAAGCTGCCCCGCTTCACAATGGATATGGTCCTGTAGCTTTCCCAATTTCAAAATTAATGATGGATCGTGGATACAGCGATACCTACAGAGTTATCAATCCGGATGAATTAACCCATCCCGCCGGCACATTTGCTGCAATATTTGGCCATTTACAAACCTCCAGAATCGATTATATCTACTACAAAGGACAAGGCATTAAACCAATTGCTTCTAAAATTATCCGTACTGCGCCCGAAATTGACGACGTATGGCCATCAGATCATGCAGCGGTATTAACCGTATTCGATCTTTCCAAATAATAATCAAAAAACTACTCTGCAATAGGTATGATTGGATATTTCAGCGTAAATATCCAATCATCAGCAGCGTATCGTTAGCAAAATCTTAATGTAAGCCTTAAACTATGTTTTTGTAAGCTGATACACCAACCACGCATATTAACTTAGTATTAAAAAAACCTCAACCTGCATACAGGCAAATAACATTGTATTCAGAATCAAGCCTATACTAAATGAAGTTAATGACATTTGTCAACACATAAATAACAAAAAAGCTTTAAAATTGTAATCTTAAACATACAAAAATTTTGGTTTAAGCAAAAAATATATATTTTTGTGCAAGCAAACCATACATGAAAATTACGACCTCTTTTACGCTAATCCTTTGTTTAATTACGTTGTTTAGCAACGCCCAGCTTAAAAGCCTTACACAAACAATACAAATGGCAAAAACTGGTGCAAACCAGTTCGAAGTTTCAAATAAATTAAATGGCGATGCGTTGATTGAACGTTTAGCAGCAAAACGACGCGCTTTTAACAATAGCCGCAACAACTCGGCACCTCAACTGGCTAACCTGCCAAACCCTGAGCATATTTTCGACAGAACAAGCTTAACCACCATTACTTTTGATGGTTTGGATTATTACATATTAAACAACCATGTAATTGGTATTAAAGGCTTAGCACTATCGGATGAAGTTTTAGCGCAAATAACCGATAAGTTATTGTTACTGGATAAAGTTCAGTACGATTACTGCGAAAAAGCAAATAAGGAATATTTAAGCACGAATACCAATTTTCAAAATATCAGAAACATGGACAGGTGGTTTTTTACTACCCTAAAAATATTAAACACTACTGTAAATGATATTGCTTCGTTTACCAAAAATGCAAACCCTTCTTTATCGGTAGCCACCAACATCAGTAAAATGACCCAGCCAAATATCGATGCCTGGAAAGGAAAGCAGCTTGACGAGGCGCTGGTACAGCTAGAAAAATAAACCAACAAACCAAACAATAAGAAGCCCCGTTTACATTAAACGGGGTTTTCTGTTTACTAAAAGTTTGCATCCGATAGTTGCAGATCAACATAACTCGCATTCGACCACTGGATTTGCAATGGTTTTCCGGCATCGTTTATCGTTTCTTTGCTTACATCTTCCCCGCTACCATAATTAATTTGGGCGAAAGGGTTTTTATCGATATTGAGCACCAGCAACAGTCTGCTTCCTTTACTTAACTGCCTGCTAAAAAACCTCGACCGGTAAAAAGGGATACTTTCTTTTTTACCCGGAACCAGGAGCTTTCGGTGCGCCATATCTTTAGCATAACTTGCCCGCCCTAAAAAATACGAGAGCTGAAAATACTTGCCTTCAGGCGTAATTTCATAAAGTACCAGGCCAATATCCATATCTTTTTTATTGATGATGGCCATTAGCTCGCCTTTTAAACAGCCACTTACCGATACCGCATGGCTGAATGGTTTGGTAACAAAGAAAAGGCCATTTGTTTTGTCAATTTCCTGCTTTATAATCTGGCTGGGATAATAATCATTATTGAATGTGCGCCTATCTGCTAAATCAACCTGTTGCTTTATAAAAGTTTCCTGCCGCGGTTTAGCGTTCGATAAAAGGCTGTTCTTTTCGGTGCCATCGAGATAAAACCTGACTGTATTCTTTTCCAACTGCCCCATCGAAGCTACGTGCTTCCAAACATTAGCCCCCATCACCTCAAAATTAATCTTATCCTTTAGCAAGGCTGGCCGCGGTTTTCCTTTCAATACATAATCCAGCCATTCGAAAGTTATTTTTCGGGTATTAATCAGTGCTACAGGGTCAACTTTGTATCCCTTTAGATTTTCAACACCGCCCTTTTGAGCGCCAAAATGATCGTAAGGGCCGATAATGAGATAATGCTCGGCCGAAGGCCTGTACTTATAGTGTTCTCTTAAATATTCGAGCGCCGAAACCTGCCCGTCGTCGTAATAACCGGTAATACTGAGCACAGGAATGTTGATTTTTGCAAAATCTTCGCGGTAAGGTACCATCGCTTGCCAGTAAGCATCGTAAGCAGGATGCGAGATCCATTTTTGCAACCAGGGGTTCGGTGTTCCATCCACACTGTCGATGCGGTTATAAGCCGCCCCGCTTTCCCACCAGGCATTGCGCATGCGCTGCCACCTGGCATTATCTTTATTCACCACATCATCGGTGTACTTATTGTTGGTAACGTGGAAGGGCCATTGATAATTGGCATTTATAAAAACGTTGTTTTCCATAGGCAAACCCAAACCGGGAATGGCCGCAACATAGGGCACAATGGTTTTTAAGGCCGGATGCAAATATTTAGTAGCCGCCCACTGTGCAAAGCCTGAAAAACTTCCACCGTACATGCCTACACGGCCATCGCTCCAGGGCTGGCGTACAATCCAACCGATTACCGCATTCACATCGCGCGCTTCATGCTCATAAGGTTCTGGCTGATCGGGACTCAACCGCTTTCCACGGGCATCGGCAACAATGCCAACATAACCCTGATCTGCAGCAAATTTGGCTTCAGCAAGGCTCCTGTTCAGGTCAGAATAAATGAAGTACATCAGGGCACAGGGCAACTTTGCAGTTATCCCTTTTTTCTGCACCACCACCGCCGAAAGTGTTATGCCGTAACTGGTTTTAATCAAAACACTATCCTGAATAATATAATTGGTCCTATCGGGCAAAGTAAGTTTCTGTTGGGCGATACCAAATTTGGCTATTAAAAGGCATAGCAAAGCCATACCGAAAAATTTTCTGTTCATTTTCATGCTAATTAAATTTTAATTTATCTTTTTTGAAGGTTTCTGAAACGTACAGATTGGCGCTCTGATAATTGTACTGTAGTTCCTGAATTAAGTGTTACCGAAATCTTAGCCCCGGTACTTGCTACCGATGCCACATTATTGAGATTAAACATCCGATCTCTCGAAGCCCTGAAAAATAGTGCACAAGCAGGGTTTTTCTCCAAATTATTTAGCGAGTTTTTCATCAATACCTGCTCCTCTCCATAAAAGAGTCGCACGTAATTTTCTTCAGAAGCGATCAACTCTACCGCACTCCATTTAATGAGGTGAAGCTTATTTTTGTCTTTGATAAAAAATGCAGGTTCAAATTGTCCCTGGCAACGTTCAGTTACGATATTTATGGCTTTATCCAGGCGTTCGCTGCGTACGGGTTTCATCAGGTAATCGAGTGCACTCACCTCAAAAGCCCGGAGCGCATAGCTATCGTAAGCGGTTACAAAAATTACCTGGGGGACGTGGTTCAGCGATTCGAGCATTTCGAAACCGGTTTTACCAGGCATCTGAATATCTAAAAAAATTAAGTCAGGCTGCAAAAGTTCAATCATTTTTTGTCCCTGTTCAGCATCAGCTGCTTCGCCCAATACCACAATCTGCGGATAGGCTTTTAACATCCTGATCATTTCGGCCCTGGCCTGGCGCTCATCATCAATAACCAATGTTCTTATTGTTTTCATACCATTGGAATAATCAGGGTTGCCAAAACGTTTTCTTGTTGCTGACTAATTGTGAATGTAGCCGCGCCTTTATAGCCAATATCGAGCCTGTTTTTTAAATTTTCGAGCCCAATGCCAGCCGATTCATTATCATGAATTAAGGTGCCGGGGTTTACTACATCCATGTGTAAAAAGCCTTCCTGTTCATATATGGTGATGCCTACCTTACCGCCAGCCATTTTTTTCGCTATCCCATGTTTCACCGCATTTTCGACCAGCAATTGCAAACTCAGCCGCGGAATACTCACCGATAAAGCAGTAACATTGATCTGGAATTCAAAACTGAGCCTTTCTTCCATGCGCATACTTTCGAGCTCGAGGTAATCTTTAACCAGTTCAATTTCTTCATCCAAACGTACCATCATCGCGTTTCCGCGGTATAAGCTATTGCGCAAAATTTCGCTCAGCAAATCTATTCCCCTGGCAGCCCCATCCGGCCGGGTATAAATAAGCGATTTAACGGTATTAAGTGAGTTGAAAAGAAAATGAGGGTTGAGCTGGCTGGAGAGATTATCGAGCTGCGCCTGTTTGAAACCCAGCTGAAGCCCGGCATTTTCGCTTGCCAGTGCGATTTCTCTCCGGGCATAATGGTACAGGTGGTAAGCCAGCAACCAAATGGCCATTAACCTGATACCGGCCATAAATATGCCCGAAACATTGGTCAGCGCAAACAGATCCCAATCTAGCCGTCCGCTATCCACAAACATGGTTCGCAAAAAATATACTTTTGGGATTGTAGTGCAGGTATAAATAATACCCATTACCGGAACGGTAATAAACATCCTGATAATTAAACTATTTAAAGGCAGGAGCTGCCATTTATTGCTTTCGGCGAATAGTTTATAAAGATGGGTAATACCTACGTAAAGTATCACATCGGTTATCAGCTGAGCAAAACCCAGGCCCCAGTGAAACTCGCCGCTGGTAAAGGCTACAAATGCCCAATAGAGCGAAGCAGTTGTCCACCCGATGAGCTGGCATTTCCAATAAAGTGAGATTTGGGTCCGTTTCATTTTTTCTTTATCACAAAGCAACGCAAACTAAAAGCAATATAAAAGATAAAGTACATGGACGCAAGAAACCGGAGGATGAATGCGGTGATCGCTACTGATTGGGCAATTTAGCAGATAAAAAAAGCCGGCCTAAATAAATAAGCCGGCTTTTGGAAAATAAAATGAAACGATTGGTTATGCCGTTGTTAACGGGATTAATGAGCATTCTTTTTTTAAAATAACACCCCAATCTTAATGGCAAGTGATTCTACATTATATTTAACCGATCCCTTTGTAAGATATTGATGGTCGAAACCCAAACTGGGTACCAAAACAAAACTTTTACCCAGGGTAAATTTATGACCTGCTCCAACATTAATCAGAAAACCATCGCTAAAATTATCGTCAATTTTAATTGAAGGCCCGGCTATTCCATAAAAGAAGAAGCCGTTTCTGGCGTTTTTAAGATAATATCTTGCGTCAGCAGTTACATTAAAAGTATTGTAGAATCCAAATAAATCGGTATCGACACCATCAAGCCCAATTCCTATACTCAGGCTTAACTTTGGATTGATAAATAAACCGTTAGTTGTACGCAGGCTACGTATATTGGCAGAAGAACTTAATTTACCGCCAGTCAGCCTAATTTTGGCACTCCCCGGATATATACCAAACTCAGTAACATTAAAATAACCCTTCTCTTGTTTGGTTCTAAAATTTTCCTGTGCACATAATTTCCCTGTACATAGCACGAATAAAAAAATGTAAATAATTGGTCTGTGTAGCATTAAACTGTTGTTTGTTTCTATATATTTTAGTTATTTTTTCTTAAATAGGTAACATCAAAGCGGCCCTCACTAATATTTACCTTATCCCCCGCACTATCTTCTGCTATAAACCAGAATACGCCTGCCACGAAAGTGTCTGTAACTTTAAGAATGGTTATAGTGCCTTCGGATGCAGTAAATATGGTTAAATTATCACCCCTTTCTTCTTTATAAGAAGCCATGAAATTTCCCTTCACCTTATTATTTATTGGCAAGGAATCACCAGCTTTAAGGCCTTTTATATTGAGTGCACTTACCCCCACTGACTTTTTCACTACCTTATCCTGACGTCTCCCCTCAACCCTAAATATATACTTTTCACTGCCAGCAGGCGCTACTTCGGATCCTATTTCTATTAATTTACCGTAAGTTAAACTTAATGCGGCTTGTTCGCCAAAATTAGCTCCAACTGTTGTCAGAGCCGGAGTAAAAAGCAATCCGTTAACGTAACATCCGAAGTTATTACTACCCTGAGCGGTTTGAGGTGGAAGTGTTTCTTGTTTCTTACATGCAAGTAACATGGGCATGCAAATAAACATCAATATATTTTTTTTCATCTTCATAAAATTATGCCGATTCTTATATTGCTTATCTGCCAATCATCTCAATGGCATATTCCAACCGTATATCCCTTTCGGCATCTACTAATTTAATAGTTTTGGCAAAAAAAATCCCAAAACCCTCAAAATTGTCAAAATTTTTATCACTTAATGAAGCGGAAGGCACTAACTGGCGCAAGTAGTAGTAAACTGGCCTGAGCCATATAGCAGTTTATGCTGCTTTAATTATACGGGGCGCTTTTTAACGGCATAAGCTTATGATATCAAAAACAGGCAGGTAAGCCCATCCTTCCAGCAGCAAGGTTAATACCATCCGGCACCCTGATCCACTGTAACACCAATATGAATCCGCATATAGTCCGCATTTAGGTATAAAAACGCGGACTATACGCGGACTTACTGCGGACTTACCCTTAATTTGGTAGCCAGCTGATAGCACTTAAATAGCCATATAGTATACTGATTGAATGCTATTGTACTATACGAATTCTATTTCTTAGTACTTTCCATCGGGTGCTCTTTCAGTAATTGCTCTGGTGAGTAAAAATCTTTTTTGTTTTGGATGGCTTTTCTTATTGCTTTTACTTTCTCGGGCGAAATAGCAGTCGCCTTGTTGCCAAATGAGTTACGGACATAAGTGAGCACTGCTGCTACTTCCTGATCTTTTAGCAATCCGCCAAAGGGTGTCATAGGTACCTGGCCGGGATATTTTTTGCCATTCACTTCAATTGGCCCCATTACCCCTTTCAGCACCAGTTTGATCAAACGATCATCGCTTCCGTTTACCCAATTATTAGGGGTTAGGGGTGGAAATCCGGCAGCTGAGAGCCCTTTACCATCTGCCTGATGGCAAGTTTTACAATAGCCTTCTTTGTTATAAATAATTCTGCCTTCTTTAAACAGGGCAAGCGCCGAGCCTGTGAGTGTTGTTTTTTGATTCTTTTCTTTTTCTTCTGCCACATTTCTGCCATTTAAATGCGCCACAGCAGTTTGGTAAGCGGGTAACATCCAGCTATCCATTGGCAATTTATTCGCTTCCGCTAAAACGAGAAGTCCTTTGTCCTTACCAATCCACGATGCAGCAGCAATAGCCGTTAACCTTACCCTGCTATTTTTATCCCTTGCGGCTTCCATCAGCAAATTTGCCTGATCAGGCAGCTGATGACCCGTATAACGTACCACTTCTACTGCCCCAGCCCTCACCCGATAATCTTTGGCTTTCAACAACTTTTTTAACAGCGGTTGATCTACTTTGTTCATTCCCCAGCTTACCCAAAGCGCTTCGAGTAAATGATGTTCGTACCTGGTATCATTGGTATCCAGTTTTGCGGTCCAGTTTGTCAGTTTAGCCAACACCTCATTAACATCGCGCCCTCTCAGCTCGCGGCGGGTACGGTAACGGGTACGGTACTCGGGTAGTTTCAGGAGATCCAAAAGCTCTTCAATACTGGCTCCGGCAATTTTAGCGGGTTTTACCAGGGGTCTGGATGGATAAGTAATGCGGTAAATCCTGCCATGCGAGTGATCGCGGAGGGGATCGCGGGCATTATGTTGCATGTGCCCGATGAGGACATTGTGCCAATCTATAACATATAAAGAACCATCAGGAGCAAACTCCAGATCTACCGGACGGAAATTAGGATCGTTACTCACCAGCAAATCCATACGGAAACGGCTTTTATAACCTGTACCATCATCCTCCAGGGTATGTTCTTTGGTCCCTAGAAAACCAATGGTATTGTTGATCAAAAAGTCTCCCTGATATTCGTCAGGAAAATGACGGCTGGATACAAATTCAATACCAGATGTAGGCCTTACGAGGTGCTTTTCCTCTATCAGTTGTTTTGACTTAGGGTTAGCCTGTCCGTATCTGGGTAAAATTGTACCCGGAAGCATCCAGCGAAAATCAGGACTGGAGGTTTCGGCGTAAAAAGGTTGCCCCCAATCATCAAATGCAATACCCCACGGGTTAGGAATAGCCATTTGGGCAGTGCGCTCTAATTTTCTACGTCGCGGGTCGTACCGGTAAAAACCACCATTAGTAGCATAAATAGGCCCATAAGAAGTTTCTATATTGGTGCGGAGAAATACACCCTCACCTGAAAAAATAGCGCCAGAGGGATCTGCGGTGTAGGCATGACTGCTGTGGTGAGAATCGTGGTCGTCAAAGCCGCTCAGCAAAATCTCCTTTTTATCCGCTTTATCATCTCCGTCAGTATCTGTCAGCAAAATAAAATTATTTCCCTGTGCAACATATACCCCCTCTGCGGCAATCTCAAAACCAAGCGGTAAATGAAGTCCATCGGCAAATACAGTTTGTTTATCGGCCTTTCCGTCGTTATTGGTATCTTCCAGAATAATGATTTTATCGTTAGGCTTTGCATCGCCAACCTTATATTGCGGGTAAGTAGGCATCACCGCCACCCATAAACGCCCTTTATTATCGAACGACAATTGCACGGGTTTGGCCAAAAAACTGAATTCGGTTTCAGAAGCAAATAGCTCTACCTTGAAGCCCGGCGGCACAGTTAAACTGTTTACTGCTTCCTGACCGATCAGGTATTTAAGATTGCCATTTTTTTTGCTGGGTGTATAATTGGTTTTAACCTCTGGCAAAACGGTAGTATGTTTATCAGCAGCTCCAACATCCATTTTCTGCCCTTTAGCTGCTGCCAGCCAAATTGCTGTATCCCTGATCAGAGTCATTTCCCGAATCTTTTTAATCTCTGCCGGGAAATTATCAGGTCCATAAGGCTCATACCGCCGGCCATATACATGCACCCCGTTAGGGATCTTAAAATCATTCAGCCACATCCAGTTTTTTTCCATTACAGCATCGTGCACCAGTTTTCTGTTATTTTCTGCTTCTGATGTCTTTTCTCCAAAAATCTGATCGGCAAGCAAAACCCCTAGTTTTTTATAGCCTTCTTCGTTGAGTTGAGAACCATCGACGGTTAATGGGCTGGAGGCATTTTTATACCAGTTTAATGAGGGGTTAAATACATCAACAAAACGCACCTTGTTTGCAGTAGCAATTTCTTGCATGGCATTGGTATACAGCAGCAGGTTTTCATTTTCTTTCTTCCCATCAGGCAAATCATACTGGGTTTTGCCCTTTAGGTTTTCAAACGCAATGGGCGATACAATGACAAGCTCTGGCGCTGAAGTGCCGTTATATTTTTGTTTCAGTGTCCATTTGATAAACGCATCCAGTTCGGCTTTATAGTTATCAAGTCCGGCTTCGCCTTCAAAAGACTCATTAAATCCAAAAAATGAAATAATCACATCTGTTTTTAGCCTGGTAAGCCATTGATCGGGTGTTTCAAAAAAGCCCTGCCCCGGATCTTCCATTTCTAATGTACCGCCTGCATCTTTTCTTTTAACCAGGTTTGCGCGCTCTACCTGAAACTTTTCGGCACCCGGAAAAGCCCAGGGAGAATTCCTGGCGGCATGAGGCCTGAAGCCTGGTGTTTCTGCCGGATTGCACATATTGCGAATGAACAATTGTTGCGTGGGGAAACGGAGCTGCAATTCTGTTTCAAAATTATCGTAATTGATCATCCTCGAGCCCAGGTTATTGCCGATCAAAGCAATACGTGTACCTTTAGCAACAGCCAGCGGCGAAGATTTATATTTAAAGGCGTTTATCAATATCATCGCAGGTACTATGGCGATGAGGCACAACAGGCTGATTTTGATTATTCTGGTCATCTTTACACAGGTTTACTTAGCAACACGATAGGGTACCTGGATATCCATTTTCCCTTTCCATTTTTTTGGCACTTTTAAGCCTAGTTCATCATGAATGGCATTAATTACCAGCCTTTGGAAAGCCTCGATCCTAAAATCTTCGGGATGCCCCATTGTGGTCATAAAAACCTTTCCTCCGAAAGAATTGGTACCAGTCCAGGCTACGGGATTTTCTACGGCAGCTCTTTCGGGTTTTACCGCTGTGCCCATAAGCAATGGAATTGATCCGTTTGAGGGATAATCAGGCACCACATGGTACAACCACGAGCGAACGTGAAAATCTTTTGCCACACCGGTAAGGATAGGGTTGTTAGCTTGTGCAGGAACAACGCTCACATCAGTGCTGCTGGTATGCCCGTAATGCGTGTGTTTCGCTTTTCCTCCCCAGCCCGGAGGCGCATTGAGCGCGAACTCGCCAAAAGCATTCCATTTTTCGCTGGGGTGCCCTTTGGGGAAATTAAATGCATGTGTGGTGGTACGAAAGCCCATAACCGGTTTCCCCGACTTCAGGTAGGCGTCAATATGCGCAAGTTGTTCGGCAGGAAGTCTTCGCCAGCGCAAATAGAAAACAACTAAATCTGCATCTTTTAATATTTCCAGTCCGGGAATATTTTCTTCGCTATTGTGGTCGGGCGATGCTTTAAGTACAACTGTTCTCATGCCATAGTTCTTTTCCAGTTCTGCAGCAACAATGGGTAGCGTCTCTTCTCCGCTATATTCATGATCGCCGCATACAAAAATAACCAGCGGCTTTTTAGCTTTTTGCGCAGATGCCGAACAGCAAAAAATGGTACTCAGGGTTAATAAAAAACCAACACAAAAATTATTCATTTTATTAGTAATTAGTGATTATCAAATAAAGGATTCGCGGTTATATATGCTGTTTAAATCAGCCTGCCCGCCACCAAGTATTGCAAGCACATTCTGCACGGTAAGCAGGCACATGCGTTGGTAGGTAGCGGCTGTAAGACTGGCAGAATGTGGGGTAACAATGGCATGCGGATGCTGTACTACCGAAAGGTTCTCAACCGGTGGTTCATCGGGCAGCACATCTGCAGCAAAGCCGCCAATGGTATTTGCATTCAAGGCATCGAGAAGCGCTGCATGATTGATTAGCGCCCCCCTTGCTGTATTGATCAGGAATGATGCAGGTTTCATTAAAGCCAGTTGCGCTGCATCAATGATCTCATTCGTTTGCGGAGTTAAAGGGAGGTGTAAACTAACAATATCCGATTGTTTTAAAATCTCGTCCATAGGCAGTTGTTGTGCTGTTCTGCTCCAGTACAGCACCTTCATGCCAAAGGCCTCACCCAGTTTCGCTACGCGTTTGCCTATATTCCCCATTCCCAATATACCCAGCGTTTTGCCATTCAGTTCGTCTCCGGCATATTGATTACGCCAGTTCCAATCATTCTGCTTAACCCGTTCTACCGACCGATATAAATTACGCATTAACATCAGCATTAAGGCAAGCGTATGTTCTGCAATGGTAGCCGCATTGCTACCCGGCGCATTAACTACCCTGATCTTTCTTGCTGTTGCTTCAGCCACATCTACATTATCAAGTCCAACACCGCACCGGGCCACCACCTGCAAATTCGGGCAGGCCTCCATCAGGCGCTTATTAATCTGCCCCTTGCCCCTGGTAATAACAGCATGAATTTCTACACTGCCCAAAACCTCATTTAGCCCACCTTCAGTATATCCTGTGTATACATTCGCATTTTCCTCCAGTAGAGCAAGTGCTTCCTCAGCAATGGTTTCGAGTAACAATACGTTTTTCTTCATTACTTCTTATGGTATAAAGTAGCGTCGTCAGATTTTAATCCACTGAAATCGTTCCTGTTCGAAACGTATAAGCCTTCTTCGTACAGCTCATCTTGAAAGATCCGTTCATCTACTTCCGATCCGGGTATAGAAGAAATTTCGACCAGGTTGCCAGCAGGATCGCGCACAAACATCTGCATGGCTCCGTCAGGTAATTTTCTCACTTTCCCCCAGGGATTAATATCAATGGCATTTAACGCTTTCATGCGGAAAAAGATGCTGCTGAAGTCGTCTACCTGTACGCAAATATGCCCGCGAAAGGAGGTCTTATCGTCCCATTGAGAAATATGCAGTTGTTGCTCATCATTAAACCTGAAAAACATTACAGGATAATCGAACCGAAAAGCAGGAAGGGGCTCAAGGCCGAGTTCCTGGGTGTAGAACGCCCCTGCTTTTTCCAGATTATCTACAATGAGCGTTACGTGATTAATTTTAAGTGCCTTTGCCATAATTAATTATTTTATACCGGCTGTTTAAACTGTTTTACAAAATCCCAGTTAGGGGTTAATCCCAGTCCTGGTGCTGCAGGTGCGGCGATTTCGCCGTTAATTACATTAATTTGTTCTTTCACCAGGTCGTACATCATGGGGTTTCCGCCCAGAGAGAACTCAATAATTGTTGCAGCGGGCGAAGCAAACGCTACGGTTAACCCTGCCATGAAAGAAAATGCAGAGCCCCAGCAATGTGGTGCCAGCTCTACCTGGTGTACACTGGCCAGATGCCCGGCGCGCATGGCTTCTGAAATACCGCCAATAATGGCTGCATCAGGCTGAACAACATCTATAGCCCTGATTTGCAAAAGATCGTGGATATCAAAACTGGTATACTCACTTTCGCCTGCGGCAATAGGGATATGTGTAGCAGCCCTTACTTCTGCTGTTCCTTTTCTATTGTCAGGACTTACAGGCTCTTCAAACCAATAAATGTTACAATCTTCTACCCCTCTGCAAAATTGTTTTGCCTCGGGTACGCTGAATGTGCCGTGCGCATCAACCATTAACTTAATATCGGGGCCTAACGCTGCTCTGGCTGCTTTTACCCTATCTATACTTTTCTGAACAGTATCATCCATTACGCCTACACGCATTTTCACTCCCCGAAAACCTTTACTCACATATCCGTTTAACTGTTCGCCTATATGGTTTACGTCTGCCCAACCTCCACTGGCATAAGCAGGCATTTTTTCTCTGCAGGCACCGCCAAGCAAATCCAGTACGGGAACGTTCAGCATTTTTCCTTTCAAGTCCCATAGTGCGGTGTCAATCCCACTCATGGCCGATACGGTAAGTCCCCGCCGGCCAAGGATAGGGAATTTTCTTCCCCTCGACAATGCGTAATGATCCCTTGTTCCGTTATACATTTCTTCCCACAGCCGGGTAATGTCTTTTACCGACTTGCCCAACAATACAGGCTTCAGTTCATTTTCGATACAATTTACAATGGAAGCACATACCCCGGAAGAACCTACCGCCGCTTTGGCCTCTCCAAAGCCCTGCAATCCGGTATCGGTTGTGATCACCACAAGGGTCATATCAAAATTGGTGAGGAGCCCGTAATCTGATGTATGTTGTTTGGCTTCGGGTATAGGGCAACGTAACCAAAATGCTTCTACGTTTGTTATTTTCAATTTAAATAAGTTTTGATAAGGTATTAAATGATTGTTGTGTTAACATGGTATAAAATGCATCGGTAACCGCCGAGCTGCCATGGTCTATCAAAAATTTCTCCTGCTCAGGAGTCAGGTTTTCGGGCTTTTCATCTACAGCACCGGGATATGGATTAGCAGGAGTACGATCTAAAGGCGCGCAGAACTCAACAGAAAGTACCTCATTATAATTTATTTCCCGAAGCGTATCTATAATCTTTTGCCAGTTCAGGTTTCCCATTCCGGGCGCCATGCGGTTATTATCGGCCACATGAAAACCTACCATTTTTCCCTTCGCTTTTCTAATAGATTCGAACAGATCCGTTTCTTCGATATTCATGTGAAAGGTATCGAGGCATACACCACAGTTCGGCCCTACGGCTGCTGCCAGCGCCAAAGCCTGCTCGGCACGGTTAATAAAATAGGTTTCGAACCTGTTAATCGGCTCAATGCCCAACAGTACGCCTGCGGCTTCACTGTATTCGTATATTTCTTTCAAAGCGTTTACAGCCCAGCCCCACTCCTCTTCCGGCCGGCCGTCGGGCACCAACTTACCTACGGTAGCTGGTACAACAGAAACCATGTGGCCATCCAGCTCTTTCACCATTTTCACTACATCTTTTACGTATTGGATAGAAGCCGCACGCTGCTGCGCGTTACGGGCCAGCAGGTTACGCTCGCCGAGCATTAATGTTACAGAACCCCAGCAACTCAGGCCATGTGCTTTCATCAGTTTTCTTACATCTTTTGTATTGTACTGATCCGGATTTCCGGCCACTTCAAGCCTGGTATATCCAATTGCAGAAACTCTTCGTATCGTTGTTTCAATGGTTTCGGCACGCATCCAATTGTGTATCGCAAGTTCCATAACAGGTATAATATTTTTGGTTAGTATCAGGTAGAGGTCGCATAACAGCGTCCTTGTAAAACAAACTTATTCAGATTTCAATTGAAATAAAAATACTTCATTTGCTCATTTTTGATACTATATTTACATTAATAGTGAATTTTATCCCCTAAAGATAAGTATTGTACCAAAAAGCAGCAGTTATGAAAGTTTCTTACCGACCGATCTCTACTCCTGAGGATGCCAGTTTCGCCATCAAAGAATACTGTCAGCCACAGTTTACCAATACTTTTCACTTTCATCATGGCTACGAATTGATTTTGATCGTAAAAAGTTCCGGTCAGGTATATGTGGGTAATAAGGTAATTCGTTATCAGGAAGGCGAAGTATTTATGTTCGGACCAGGGCTGGTACATTGTTTTTCGAGCGACCTCTTAACGGCGACGGATGAAGAAGTGGCACACGCGATTGTAGTGCAATTCTCTGCCGATTTTATGGGAAAAGATTTCTTTGAAACCCTTGAACTGAGGGCAGTGAAGGAGCTGATGCAACAATCGGTATATGGTATAAAATTCGGCACTGCCGGGTCTTCACTGAGTAGCCGTTTCTTTCAGTTCCAACCTAACCAGCAAATGAAGAACCTGATCCTGCTGCTGCAGATATTGGAAGAACTATCTCAGGGCAGTGAAAAAGGGGCCTTACTGATTACCGATGATGTTAGAAAAATACGCCATAAAGAAAGCGATGCTAAAAAAATGGCTTCGATATTTAACTATGTATTCGAAAATTACCATCAGGAGATAGATATTGAATCGGCCGCTTCTATTGCCTGTATGAGCAAAGCTGCATTTTGCCGTTATTTTAAAAGAAGCACCCACAAAACATTCTCACAGTTTGTAAATGAGATCAGGGTAAGCCATGCCACAAAATTATTAATTGGTAAAGAAAACAACATCACGGCCATTTGTTATGCCTGTGGTTTTGATAACGTTTCTTATTTTAACAGGCAGTTTAAAATCAACCAGGGCATATCGCCCAGGGAGTACCGTAAGGTATTTATGGAGAGCAATGCTGATCGGCCTTTTTTGCGTCCTACTGATTGAAACCCTTAGATTTGCACTACTTAATGGGTAAACTTCTTCAACCACGCAATTTTTCTTAAGTTTATCGTAAACGCCCTATTCATGAAGATGTATATTTTAGTTAAAAGAGAGGTGCCGGATAAAATGGTACCCGTAATTGCAGCGCATGCCTCCCTCGCCTGCTTTAGAAAATTTGAACATACAGCAAACATGCAAACCTGGATTAATGGCATATTTAAAAAAGTGGTGTGCGTGGTTTCGGAAAAAGAGTTCGAAAATGCTAAAAAGGAAGCCGACCATTTGGTGCTAACCGAATCTGCTTTGGACAACCAGGAGGTTTGTATTGTGTTTTCGCCGAGAGAAGAATACGCTAAAATGTTTAAGTTTTTCACTATGTGGACACCACAAAACAGCTAAGCACTATGCACAACGAAGCACAACAGGTTTATAAATGGCTGGTTAAAAGAGGTATTATTTTAATATTTAAAGATGGCGATAAAATACAGCTGGAACTGGATCAGGAAAACAGCGGGAGCTGCTTATTAACGAAAGAAGATACAGAAGCCATAATTTCGATACTGACCTCCTTAGCCGAAACCATTTGGCATAACCCTGATTATATTAAAGAACCCTACCAAGGACAGTTATATAAAATAGACAACGACCTTGTGTATTGGGGTTTAGACGAAACGAAATTGTATATCGGTTTTAATGTAAACGAGGATGCTTTGTCCATTAGTTATAGTGGCGATGCTGTATTGAAAATTCCTGTTAACTATGCTGTAGAGCTAATTCAGATTTTGACTCATTATGGTAGACAATTTGGGGCGTAGTGTGAGAAAGAATAAATCATATAAGTTTAACTGGTTCCCACTTACCTGATTTCTTTCACAGTCGATTACTCCAGTGACATTTTATACAAATCGTTAATATTTTTCTGTTACTGCCATATATTGTAAAAAATTAACGGCACTAATTATATGCTAAAATCACTTAAATACTTGACAAAATCGCTAAACAAACAGCGCAAATAAATCTGTTCTTTTAACCGCAAAATTTAAAACAGATTTAGGATAACACAAAAGCACAAATTAACTGAGTATGCTAAACAAAGACATGATTTAATGTTGGGCATGATCGCAATTTTTAGATGAGGCCTTACTACATCCCAGGTAATTTTGCACAACTTAAAATAAATCTACAGGCAATATCCAGGCTCCGAACATCGATAATGCAAGCTCAATCAAAGTGTAAGAAATTCTCGCACCATATTTTGCAGGCCGCACATCACATAAAAAACACGCTATGCTTTGCTTAACTGTTGAAGTAATAGTTTAAATATATATTGTTCAATTGTTTTAATTCTATACCTTAAAAGTCGTAGGGTACTAATTTATGCTTAAAATAACCAATGAGTTGGAAGATTTGCGGTTGCAATGGGATTATCTAAGGGAAGGTAACGAAGAAGCACTTTTCTTTTTATATAAATCATTGTATAATCCATTGTTTAACTACGGATTTGTTGTCTGCGGAGAAAGAGAAAGTGTAGAAGATGCCATAAACCAGGTTTTTCTGGAGATTTGGGAAAATAAATCTTCGTTAAAACCCGTCCAGAATGTCAAAAGCTATCTTTTCACTTACCTGCGCCGCAAAATTGGTCGGGAAAAAGCTATTGCCACAAAGGTTCCGTTACCCGATGTTGAAGCCTATGAGCACTCAATTTTGGACTATATCGTCGAATTGCAACTGGAAGAAGAAATGCGTCACAAAATTACGTTGGCTATTAATAAATTAACTGCAAGACAAAAGCAACTGATTATGCTCAGGTTTTATGAAGATATGAATTATGAGGAGATTTCAGCAAAAACCGGGCTGGTAACACAGACTGTTTATAACAACATCCATCAAGCAATTAAGTTATTAAGGATCGAGCTAAAAGTACCTGTTTACATCTTGCTTTACTTACTGAAAAAATAATTTTTCTCACTCATTATCAGTGAATTGAAAAATAATTAAAATTTTTTCAGGTAGAAATCAACGTTTGATTGCACTATACACTAAACCAGGCAACAAACTAACCAAATGAACTATCCCAGTCTCACCTTAGAAAAATTACTATCAGACGCTGATTTTATTGATTATTGCCTTGGCGATGATTCCGCTGGTGCGCATAAATGGAAGAATTTTGTTCCGGCCAGCCCGGAAGAAGAAAAGCGGATTGATGAAGCTAAGGCGTATGTTTTATTATTAACAGGTCAAATTCCCGAACATATTGTTGAAGCCAGACTAAGCAGGTTTAAACAGTTGTTTAAGGAGGCTAAAAACAGAACACAGCCCAAAGAAAAACGTACCTATAAGCTCAATAATTTCAACAGGTGGCTGATGACTGGAGTGGCTGCCTCATTGTTTCTTATTGCGGGATACTTTTTTCATTTACACATTGATACACCTAAAAGCTGGGCTTTTGCAAAAATTGCTGGTAAAAAGATTGAAACGCCAGCTGATACCAGGAAAACAATTCTGTTAAGTGATGGTACAGAGGCTATTCTTTTCCCCGGTAGCAAACTCATCGTATCAAATGATTTTAATGAAACAGATCGTAAAGTCGCTGTTTACGGACAGGTATATTTTAAAATATTTCATCAAAAAGAGAAACCCTTTATTGCCTATAGCAAACATACCACTACAACCGCTGTAGGAACAGCGTTCTATGTGCGTGATTTTTTAAAAGGGAAAACTTCATCTGTAGTACTGATAAACGGTAAGGTAAAAGTACAGGAGCCAGCCAGCAATGGCGTTCAATTTCTGGAGCCAGGAACCGCCTTAGAGGTTGATCAGACAACTTTGAAGTCGACAAAAAAGGTGCTCAATAAAGAAGCATTCCAGGCATTAACAGCGCACAAATTGTATTTTAACAATTCAGACATCCATACAATTGTGGATAAGCTGGAACTGTACTATGGTGTAGAAATCAATATAAAATCGTGCAATTGCAGCTTTAAAGGCATTACCGGCGATTATTCTAACCATTCATTAACCACCATATTAAACACAATCAGTTACATCAACAATGTAACCTGGAAACTTGAAAACCAGCAGGTTGAGTTTATCCCCAAGACTAACCCAAAATAATATAAATCCAAATTAATTTATGAGAAAAAGAAATCTACCTATTACCCGTGTATTTCTATGCCTTTTAACTTCGGTTTTTGTGCTTACCTGGCCTTCGTTAATGAATGCATCTTCGGCACAGGCGAATACTTTTCGGTATGAAAAGAATTACTCCATCGGCTTCAATGCTGAGCAAATCCTAAAAGTATTTTCTAAAATTGAAAATCTTACAGGATTGCAGTTTTCCTATAGTCCTGCTGATCTGGAAGGGATCAAGCCCATTACCCTGGTCGAAAAAAGAAGGAATGTTTTCGAACTTTTAAAAAAGCTGAGCGCATTGACCGGACTAAAGTTTAGTCTTTCGCGCGGACTTATTGCCGTTCTTCCGAATGATGCACCCCCAATAGTTTACAAAAAGGTACAAGAACCTATAAAGCCGGTAAAAATTGATACCCTGATACAAGGGCAGGTAACTGATAGTTTAAAAAAGGGACTCCCCGGTGTTTCCATATATGTTAAAGGTAAAACGAACATTGGTACAAGCACCGATTTGAATGGTCGTTATTCCATCAAAGTTCCTAAAAATTCCATCCTGATATTTACGATGGTAGGTTACAAAGCCGTTGAGCGAAATACAAACCAATCTGTAATTGACGTAATGCTTAGAGAAGATGATTCTAATCTGGATGAAGTTCAGGTTGTGGCATTTGGCACGCAGAAGAAAGAGAGTGTGGTTGGAGCCATTACTACCATTAAACCCAGTGAACTCAAAGTCCCATCGAGTAACCTTACCACTGCTTTACAAGGAAGAATTGCGGGTATGGTAGCCTACCAGCGCAGTGGTGAACCTGGACAAGATAATGCAGATTTCTTTATCAGAGGGGCAGCCACTTTTGGCTATAAAAAAGACCCACTAATTCTGATTGACGGTTTAGAGCTAACTGCAACTGATCTGGCCAGGCTACAGCCCAATGATATTGCCAGTTTTTCGGTGTTAAAAGATGCTACCTCTGCTGCAGTATATGGTGCCCGGGGAGCAAACGGCGTCATCCTGGTAACTACAAAACGAGGATCGGAAGGGAAGGCTGAAATCAATTTTCAATATGACCATTCGATGTCAGAACCTACTAAAAATTTAGCGCTGGCTGACCCCATAACTTATATGCGTTTGAACAACGAGGCAATTACTACCAGGGATCCCTTAGGAACCCAGATGTATTCGCAGAATAAAATAGACGGAACCGTTGAGGGGAAAGACCGGTTTATGTATCCCGCTACCGACTGGATGGATATGCTTTTAAAAAGGAGAACATTCAATTCCAAAGCAAATCTAAGTATCAAAGGAGGAGGAAAAGTAGCGACCTATTATGTTACCGGAACGCTAAATCAGGATAACGGAATTTTGAAGGTAGATAAGCGGAACAATTTCAATTCCAATATTGATTTAAAATCCACATCAATACGCTCAAATGTGGATATCAATATCACTAATTCGACCCAGATGGCTGTGCGTCTTTATGGAAATTTCGACGACTATACAGGCCCTATTAACGGCGGCAGTGCAGTGTACAATCAGATTATGAATAGCAATCCGGTATTATTTGCGCCTTATTACACACCCGATGAAGCCAATACTTTTACCAATCACATTCTTTTTGGAAATGCCCTGGGAAATCCATCAGACCCTGCTTCGTTGAAAATAAACCCTTATGCAGATATGGTTAAAGGGTATAAAGATTATTCAAGATCGTTAATGCTGGCACAAATTGAAATAAAACAAGACCTTTCGGGGCTATTACTAAACGGTTTGAGGGCGCGTTTGATGGCCAGTACCAATCGCCGGTCTTATTTTGATGTCTCCCGTGCCTATAATCCTTTTTTCTACACGCTTCCTGATGCCGGGGTGGTTAATAACATCTATGCCTTGCAGGAATTAAATCCTACTACTGGTACAGAAACCCTAAATTATCAGGAAGGGCCGAAGCAGGTTTCAACGGAAGCTTATATGGAGTTTGCATTGAATTACGATAAGGATTTTGGTGGGAAACACAATATAAGCGGAATGATGGTAGGTATTCTTCGCAACAGCCTCAATGCCAACGCGGGTTCACTGCAAAGTTCACTACCGTTCAGGAACATAGGCTTCTCTGGCCGCTTTAGTTATGGTTATGATAGCCGCTACCAGGCTGAATTTAACTTTGGTTACAATGGTTCCGAGCGTTTTTACCTGGACAAACGTTTTGGTTTCTTCCCTTCAGCAGGCGTAGCCTGGAATGTATCTAATGAGCCTTTCTGGAAGAATTTCAGGAAAGTAGTCTCAAATTTAAAATTTAGGGCTACTTATGGGCTGATCGGTAATGATGCAATCGGAAGTGCAACAGACCGCTTTTTTTACCTTTCTGAGATTGCCTTGAATGATGGTAATAAGGGAGCAACATTCGGCTTGAATTTTGACCGCAACCGCCCGGGCTATACCGTTAACCGCTTTGAAAACACTGAAATCACCTGGGAAAAATCCAGACGCATAAACCTGGGTATGGATGCAAGGATTAAAGATTTTAATGTTATTGTTGATTATTCGAGAGACCATCGAACAAATATCCTGATGGATAGGGCCTTTATTCCAACCACAATGGGCCTGTCTGCAGCAGTAAGGGCCAACGTTGGTGCAATGAAATCAGAAGCGTTTGAGGCCTCTGTAGATTATAATAAAAGTTTCAGCAATTCTGCCTGGTTTAGTTTACGGGCAAACTTTACCTATGCTACCAACAGGTACGAAATTTACGAAGAACCAGATTATCCCGAAGCTTACAGAAGCCTGGTAGGAAGTCCGACTTCTCAGCAAAGGGGATATATAGCTGAGCGTTTATTTGTAGATGCGCAGGATATCAATAACTCTCCAATACAAACTTTTGGCCCCTACATGGCGGGCGACATCAAGTACCGGGATATCAATGGTGATGGAAGAATTTCGGCAGCAGACCAGGTTGCTTTGGGATATCCAACCAATCCGGAGATTGTATACGGGTTTGGTTTCTCGGCCGGCTATAAAAGTTTTGATCTGTCGGCTTTCTTTAGCGGGCTCGGGCGAACTTCTTTTTGGATAGACAATGGAAATACCAATCCCTTCGTAAATGGTCAAAGGGCGCTTTTAAAAGTATATGCCGACAATCACTGGTCGGAAGATAACCGTAACCTCTATGCTTTATGGCCTCGTTTAAGCACTACAGTAATTGCCAACAATAATCAGCGCAGTACCTGGTTTATGCGAAATGGGGCATTGATGCGCTTAAAGCAGGTTGAACTGGGCTATACCATGAGCAATAAAGCTGCCAACAAGCTTTTTATGAAGCGTGTCCGGATGTATGTTACGGGGAGCAACCTGCTCACCTTTAGCAAATTCAGCCTTTGGGAACCCGAATTGGGCGGAAATGCCTTTAATTATCCACTGCAGCGGGTATTTAACCTGGGCATAAATGCTACATTTTAATATTTAAGAACAATGAATAAAATATTTATACTAATCGCTTTAGCCACACTTAGTGTACTTAGCGCATGCAAAAAATACCTGGATGTAGTGCCTGATAATATTGCAACCATAAATGATGCTTTTTCTTCGAGGGTACAAACAGAGAAATCTTTATTTACCTGTTATTCTTATCTGCCAACAGATGGCGACCCACAAAGCAACCCGGCAATGCTTGCCGGCGATGAAATGTGGCTTTATCCTGATATCCGGATTTCACAAATCATCAATCCTACCGGCTGGTTCGTAGCCCTTGGTGAACAAGGAATTTCATCACCATTATTGAATTTCTGGGATGGAGAAAATTCAGGAAAACCATTATACAGGGGAATCCGCGATTGCAATACTTTTATTGAGCGGATTGATGGTGTACGGGACATGAATTCTTACGAAAAGGGTAAGTGGAAGGGAGAAGCGATGTTTTTAAATGCTTACTACCACTTTTACCTGCTCAGGATGTACGGGCCGATCCCTATTGTAGATAAAAATTTGCCTATAGCCGCAACACCCGAACAGGTAAGGGTTAGTCGCAGGCCTGTTGATGAATGCGTTAACTATATTGTAAAAACACTGGACGATGCGGCATTGTTGCTGCCGGAAAAAGTAGACCTCCCAATTGAAGAACAAGGGCGAATTACCAAAACCATTGCCCTGGCCATTAAAGCCCGCGTACTGCTGATGGCTGCGAGCCCCTTGTTTAATGGAAATCCCGATTTTGCAAATTTAAAAAACAAGGATGGGGAGCAATTGTTTAACCAGGCCTTTGACCCGAAAAAATGGGAAAGGGCATTGGCAGCTACTAAAGAGGCCATTACGATGGCCGAAGGCAATGGAGCTAAATTATTTGAATTCGTATCCAACGCAACCACAGGAAACCTATCTGCTGAAACCACCAGATTGCTTTCTATCCAGGGCGCAGTAACCGAACGTTGGAATGTTGAAACAATCTGGGGCCTGACAAATAGTAATATGAATACGCTACAGTCGGCTGCGATGGCCAGGGTAAGGAACAATTCTTCTTTACTCTCCTGCCTGGCACCCACAAATAGAATGGCAGAGTTGTTTTATACGAAAAACGGTGTTCCAATAACACAGGATAAAACCTGGAATTATGCCAATAAGAATAACCTGCGTACCGGAACGGTGGCTGAAAAATATTACATTAAGCAAGCTTATCAAACTGCTGAACTCAACTTTGACCGCGAGCCCCGCTTTTATGCCGACATGGCTTTTGATGGCGGCATGTGGTATGGCATTGGCAAATATGCCGATGGAGGCGACATCTGGTATGTGCAGGGAAAATTGGGACAGGCAGCTGGAAGGGTTGATATCCGGAATTTTTCATCAACAGGTTACTGGCCAAAAAAACTGGTTAGCTACCTCTGTACCCAAACCGAAGGCACTGAATTTACCACGCAACGTTATGCCTGGCCCGCTATGCGTTTGGGCGATTTATACCTGATGTACGCTGAGGCTGCAAATGAAGTAAACGGCCCAACTGCTGATACCTACAAATACCTTGATCTGATCAGGACCCGGGCAGGTTTACAAGGGGTAGTCGCATCCTGGTCTAATTTTTCTACAGATCCGTCAAAGCCAACCAGCAAAGAAGGTCTTCGGTCAATCATCAGACAGGAAAGAATGATAGAGCTTGCGTTTGAAGGCAGCAGGTTCTGGGATTTGAGGAGATGGAAAGAAGCCCCGAATGTTTATAACGGCGTAATTAAAGGTTGGGACATTAATCAACGTGATGCGGTGAATTATTATCGGGAAAAAGTACTGGCCAATCAAAGCTTCGGATTAAAAGATTATTTCTGGCCGATAAAAGATAATAATATACTGGTTAACGGAAACCTGGTTCAGAATTTAGGATGGTAAATTTTGCAAAACATTAAAGATGAAAAAGATTATATATATACTGATTTGCCTGCTAATGGCTGGCTTTCAAAGTTGTAAAGAAGACCTAGGTATTACTAAACCTTTGGCAAACGATGGTACTGCGCCTGGCCAGGTGAGTGCTGTTCAGGTTGAAAACAGGGCAGGAACAGCCAAATTGGTCTACAAAATTCCCGGCGACAATGATTTATTGTATGTAAAGGCGATGTATGAAATCAGGCCCGGGGTGAAAAGAGAGGTAAGATCTTCAAAAACAAACGATTCGCTTATTGTGGATGGTTTTGGTGAGGCAAAAGAATACGATGTGCAGTTGTATGCTGTAGACAATGCTGAAAATGCCTCTGCACCAATAAGCATCAAGGTTAATCCCTTAACCCCACCTGTAAAAACCATACTTGCCAATTTGCAACTGATTAATGATTTTGGAGGAGTGGGTATTTTATACAAGAATACAAGCGCAGCAGAAGTAGCTGTGGTAGTGGTAGAGAAAAATACTGCAGGCAAAGAAAATGTAATTAACACCTTTTATACCAAAGCAAAAGAAGGTTCTTTTAACGTTAGGGGCTATCCGGTTAAGCCCGTTGTGTTCGGCGTGTATATCCGTGATAAATATGGCAATACCTCAGAAACCGTTTATAAGGAAATTCTTCCAATTGAGGAAGTTCAATTGGACAGGACTAAATTTGCCCGGCTACAATATCCCAATGATGCCAAAGAATTTGCCAGTTCCTGGGATTCATCAAAAATGTGGGACAATGCATTTGGGGATGGGCAAGGTTTTCATACAGTGTATACCGATCCTACTATTTTAATGCCAATATGGGTAAGTATGGATCTTGGAGTGAAAGCAAAACTTAGCCGTTTTAAAGAATACCAGCGAACCACGAGCAACAGCTATATCTTTAATCACAATAACCTGAAAAGATTTGAGGTTTGGGGAAGTAACAATCCTTCGGTTGATGGGAGCTGGGACAATTGGGTTTTACTAGGTACTTATGAGTCTAAAAAGCCCTCGGGTTTGCCTGTAGGCCAATTGTCGAATGAGGATATTGCTTATGCTAAAGCTGGAGAAGAGTTTAATTTCGACGCTTCTGCACCGGCCATCAGGTATCTTCGGGTAAAAGTATTGGAAAACTGGTCTGGCGGAAACGTTGTCCAGATTATGGAGTTGCAGTTATGGGGCAAAGTACAACCGTAAATTAGTTTAAGAAACAGATTATGAAGAATTATAATAATAACAATATCATATATACAGTTCTGACTCTTATGTGTATCCTTTTTATGGGTTGTTCAAAAATGGAAGATCCTGTTGCAGATTACATAAAAGACGGTGAAATTATCTATTCGACCAGGGTTGATTCGCTGAAAGCATTTCCGGGCAATAAGCGCATTAAGCTTAGCTGGTTATTACCAGCAAACCACTCTGCGGTCAAAGCTATCGTGTATTGGAACAATAAAGCCATGTCGCGGGAACTGCCACTGGTTAAGACCAGTAGCAACAATTACGAGTACATACTAGACAACATGCCGGAGGCATCTTACTTAATTAATCTATACACCTATGATAAAAATGGAAATCAATCGGTAAAGAGTGAGCTCAGTACAGTTGCCTATGGCGATAACTATCGGCAGGGCTTACTAAATAGGATTTATATCAAAATGAGTAAAGTGAGTGGTGCTTTCGTGATCAATTGGAGTCTTGCCGAAAAATCACAAATAGCTGTAGAAGTGGAGTATACAACAACCTCAGGGAGTAAAGTTATTTCAACAACACTTGCTGCAGAAAATACAACAACCATTAACAATGCAGATTTTACTAAACCAATCCGCTACCGTACAATTTACAATCCGGACCTGAAATCGATAGATAACTTTCCTTCAGACTGGACCCTGAATGTTGATATCAGTAAACTTTAACGCCTCATTAACCTTAACCGGAAATAACCCGTTCTGATATACAGGCGGGTTATTTTTTTATGGCGTTATATAGCATAGATTTCTGATTATGGCACAGGTGTAAACCAATTTACTGTTCTAATTAACTTGCCATTTTTTCATTAATTAAGTAGCTACATATGCCACATCTATAGCGAAAATTAGCCTGCCATAAATTACCCCTACAGACTATAAAACACTCCCTTTTAGAGTAAAATTAAGTATTATACGCAACCACACCGTATTTAACACATTTTCTTATTTCGGTCCGGATCACAACGTAAACAAAATTTTACAGTTGGTGTTAATTAGCGAAATATGAATAAAATGAATACAAAATTTACTAAATCGATGGTTATTGCCTTATTGGGATTATCATCACAATTATTTGCTCAGGAATTGCCAACCACTTCCGGAAGATTTGGCAAACAGCCCTTAAGAACCTGGAGCGTAGGCGCCCATGGAGGTATCTTTAGCCAAAATACTTTTTTGGGCGGAGGTAGCGTAACTGCCAGAGAATTTAAAAGTATTGGTTATGGTGCATTTATTAAAAAACAGATTTTGCCAGCCCTTGGTTTACAAGCCGATTTTTTACGCGGAGAAATGAAAACCATTGTTGCCCCTAACCTTGAACAAAAAAACAGCATCAACTGGTCGGGATCTTTAACAGCTGTATTAAACATTGCCAACTTTAGTTTAAATACTCAAAATGCTGTTTTAATACCTTATGTTAAAGCTGGTGCAGGTTATATGGCTTCCGATTCGCAACTTGGAACAACAGAGGTTTTTAAAGATCGCGAAGGCTGGTATATCCCAACAGGAGTTGGATTTAAGCTAGGTGTAGCTAAAGGGATTAATATCGACTTTGGTTACGACATTAATTTCATTAAATCTTCGTCAACAGTTAAAAGTGCCTACAACGAAAACAGGTTCTCTTACTCGCACCTAGGTTTAGAATTTGCCCTGGGCAACAAAGAGAACTCACAATTACAAAACTACAGTGCAATTGCCGATTTGCGTAAACAAAGTGCTGAAGAAAGTGCTGAGTTAAGAAAGGCTTTATCAACTGCCGAGCAAAATGCACAGCGCGACAGGGAGCAATACGCTAAAGATTTAGCTGATGATGATAACGATGGCGTAGCAAACAAATTCGATAAATGCCAGGGTACCTCATCAGGTACAGTAGTTGATGGTTCGGGCTGTCCGATCCAGATTCAACGCGAAGTAATTAAAGAAACCAAAGTAGTAATTACTGATGCTGACCGTAAAGTGGTTAAAGATGCGATTTCGAATTTAGAATTCGATTTAGGCAAATCAACCCTCCGTTCTAAATCATTTGCAACTTTAAACCGTGTTGCCGCTTTGTTAATCGAGAAAAACTTCAGTTTAAAATTAGCTGGCCATACCGATAACACTGGTAGCAGAGAACTAAACCTACGTCTATCGAAAGAAAGAGCCGAATCAGTAAAAGCTTACCTGGTTTCGCAAGGTGCCAACGCATCGCGCATCGAAGCTACAGGTTATGGCCCGGATCAACCCATTGCAACCAATAAAACTGCCGCTGGTCGCCAGGAAAACAGAAGAGTTGAATTCACCTTATATTAATCAATAAACACATCTTATCATGAAAAAGATTTTAACGAGTATCATTTTATCAACCGTAACAGTGGTAGCAGCACATGCGCAAATTCAAAAAGGAAATGTAATGGTGGGTGGTAACCTGGCCAATATTAACCTGGGATTAGATAACCCAAAGGTGTTTAGTGTGGATATTACCCCTAAGGCCGCTTGGTTTATACAGGATAATGTTGCAGTAGGTGGTTATGTAAATTTTGGGCTGGAAACGGCTAAAAATTCAAGCACGAGAACAAGTTACGGGGTTGGAGCACTTGGCCGTTACTACACCGGTAAAGATGTGGAAGTGTTGAAGCATGGTCGTTTATTTGCTGAAGCAACTGCCGGAATTGGTGGCGTGAATGTGAGCAACGGTGGAGGCAATACCAATGGTTTAAACCTAAGCGTAGGGCCTGGTTTTGCTTATTTCATTACGCCTAACATCGGATTGGAAACGTTATTGAAATATAACGGATTAATAGGGTTTGGAAGCGCTACTACGCAGAACAACCTCAACCTATCGTTTGGTTTCCAAATCTACCTTCCTGGTCAGCGTACCGCCAATAAGGTAAAAGGCGACATGAACTAAGCCTGTTTCAGGCATATAAATAAGTGCAGCCGCATTAATTGGCTGCACTTATTTTAACCAGGCTTAAATACCTCATAAATAAAAATCCATCTAATGAAAAAGGAATTCCCATTTTACATCAAGGCGCCGGTGATTATGCTAGGCCTGGTCTTAGCAGTTTTTATCCTTAATGTACTCAGGGACATTCTGGTTCCGCTGGCTTTTGCCGCACTCATTGCTATATTACTTAATCCGCTATCGGTTAGACTGGAAAGAAAACTGCCCAAAATAATTTCCATTATTATTGCTATGGCAACAGCACTTATTGTGCTGGCAGCAGTGGCTTATTTTCTATCTTCTCAAATTGCGCATTTCTTTGATAATGTTGATGCCATGAAGCAAAAATTTGGCGAATTGCTCAACAACGTACAAGCCTGGTTAGAGAAAACCTTTGGCATTGCTACTCAAAAGCAGGTGCAAATGATTAATGAAGCGGCCAATAGCAGCAAAGCTGTTATCGGGCAAACCCTAAGTGGTGCCCTGGGGGTATTAAGCGTAGTGTTTTTGATCCCGGTGTATACTTTCTTAATCATGCTTTATAAAACATTGATTCTGAACTTTCTTTATGAAGTATTTTCGAGCGAAAACCAGCAAAAAGTTGGAGAAATTCTGGCCGAAACCAAAGCTGCCATTCAGAGTTATATTGTAGGGCTGCTAATCGAGACTGGTATTGTTGCTGTGCTCAATTCGTGCGCCTTGCTGATCCTCGGTGTAGAAAATGCGATTTTAATCGGCGTTATTGGGGCAATACTTAACCTGCTACCTTACATAGGCGGTATTATTGCCATTGCGCTACCTGTATTAATGGCTACGGTAACCACCGATGGTTATACTACTCAATTGTTAATTGTTGCAGCATATGCATTGATCCAGTTTATCGACAACAATTTGCTTGTACCTAAAATTGTTTCTTCAAAGGTTCAAATCAATGCTTTAATTTCTATCGTAATTGTGTTACTGGGAGCAGCAGTATGGGGTGTACCTGGTATGTTTTTATCCATTCCGTTCGTAGCCGTATTAAAAATTATTTTCGATCGCATTGAAGAGCTCAAACCCTGGGGTAAGCTACTTGGAGATAATATCCCTACCGAACACCTCGGACAGCTTAAAAGACTGAGAAGAGCTAGAAAAACACAAGCGGTTAAGCCGGGCTAATGGTGGTATGACCTAAACGCAAAGCATTACCATAAATAGTGAGAGACATTTCAAAATAAATATTATTAAACGTTTTAAAATTCAACAACATGGACAAATTAGAATTAAAAGGTATCTAAAATAAACTTAAAGGAAAAGTAAAACAGGCCTAGGCAGATTTAACCGATGATGACCTTAAACATGAAGAAGGTAAAGATGACGAATTATATGGTAGAACACAGCAGAAAACCGGAAAAACCCGCGAAGAAGTTGTTACCTGGTTAAAATCGTTATAAATATCGGCTCAAACAAAGCAGAAGTAGGAAATCTCCAGCTTCTGCTTTGTTATAAATTATGCAGATACCAATTTTAAGCAATCAAAATTAAAACAACAACATACAAGCCTAATTACCATTATTGGTACGGGGTTTGCTCAGTAAAAATTCCAAAACCTTACCAGTTATGACTCAATCAGAATTCACAAAACAAACTTCGGCACTTGGCCCTTCACTTTTTCAGTTTGCCATTAAATATACCAAAGATGCGGACGATGCCAATGATCTGATACAGGATACGATGATGAAAGCATTTAAATACTATGCGCAGTTTGAGCCGGGTAGCAACCTTAAAGCGTGGCTTTTTACCATCATGAAAAACACCTTTATTAATAATTACAGACGTAAGGTAAAAACCAATTCATTTATAAACCAAAGCGAAGAAATCAGCAGTGCTGAACTGAGCTATAGTGCCAATAAAAACCTGGCTGAGGGATCTTTTATTATGAAAGATATCCAGAAAGCACTTAAAACATTGCCAGACTGTTATGCACAGCCTTTTGTACGTTATTTTGAGGGGTATAAATACCACGAAATTGCTGAAGAGCTTGACATGCCCATCGGAACAGTTAAAACCCGAATCCACATCGCAAGGAAACTATTGAAAGAATATTTGCAAACTTATGCCAAATACGACTACAAAACCGGAATGGCCTAAACTGTAATAGCCCCCCTTTTACCTCCTTACATTCTAAAACCCGTTAATGCTGCAAATGGCCACTATTTTGTGCTACGCCAACGACGAACCAGAGGGATCGACTGCTTTGGATAATTTAACCAGCGCTTGATATTAAGGTCGATACGCTGTTCGAAAGCAACATAACTCCAACGTTCAGAAACAATTTGTTTAGGCGGATTACGGTTTTCTTAAGCGTAAAGTTTTTAATATTAATAAATTTCTATTGATTGCTCAATGTCTGGTAACCTGAAGTGAGGCCTCTTCTAATTGAGCATGGCATTAACCGAATCTAAAATATTCTCCAAATCAAAAGGTTTGGCTATAAATTGATTTGCACCCGCTGCAGTTGCAATCTGTTCACCATCCCTGCTGGCCGAAATTACAATGACCTGCAATTGATCATGGCCCGAATTATTTCTTAACTGCCTGAGTACTTCCTGCCCTGAAAGCCTGGGCATCCAGAGGTCTAGTATAAGCAGATCTGGCTGTTCTTTTTGAATTAGATCCTGCACTTTTAAACTGTCGTTTACCGAAATCACCGTGTGCCCTACCTCCTCTAAAATCATTTCCAATACATCGATAATCCCTTCGTCATCATCGCAGATGATAATTTTCTTTTTATCCATTCGGTCCCTTTCCTGACTTAGGTAGCGTAAAACTAAATATAGAACCTTTGCCTACTTCGCTCTCTACCCAAAGGGTACCATTGTGGTTTTTAATAATCTGGTCGCAGATATAAAGACCTATGCCCATTCCCGGAAATTTCTTCTGTATTTCTACTCCCCTGTAAAAACGTTCGAAAACTTTTTTCCGGTCTTCAGGGCTCATCCCCAGGCCAAAGTCTTTTACCGATACCTTTACATAATCGCTCACATTGGCAATATTCACTTCAATCTGCTTAGAATCAGGCGCATATTTAATAGCATTTGATAACAGGTTGCTAACTACCTGGGCAATGTGCGACTCATCTGCAATTACGCTTGCACCGGTTTGGCCGTTAAGTATAATCTTATGGCCGGGAACGGTAGCGCGCATGCCTTCAACCGCTTCAGCAATCATGCTATCGAAATCAAACTGGGCCAGGTGCAATTCCATATTACCACTCTGAATTTTCGAAACATCGAGCAACTCACTGATGAGTGAATTTAACCTTTCTACATAAACAGAAACCTTGCCAAAAGTGGATAAAAATTTTTCACTGGCATTTTCGGGCATGCCACGTTGAAGCAACTGGATATATCCTTTAATGGTAGTTAGCGGTGTACGGAGTTCATGGCTGGCAATCGATAAAAAATCGTCCTTTCTGGTTTCCACCTCACGCCTTTCGGTAATATCCTCTATGGCCAGCAGGATCTGGTCTTTAAACTGTCCTTCAAACTCTACCCGGTAAGCATTCAGGAGCATCAGTTTCCTTCCTATATGCGGAAAGTCATGTTCAACTTCAAAGTCAACAACAGGGTTGTTGGTTGGCAGGATTTTGACAAGTAATTCCCGTAACTTTGGAATATCCCACTGATGGTTCCCTAAATCATATAACTGCCGGCCCACTGTTTCTTCAAGGCTTACTTTAAAGGTCCTTAAAAAATGATAGTTTGCACTAAGTACATTGAAATCCGGATCGAGCACCAAAAGCCCCTCACGCACGGTTTCAATAATGCTGGAAAGAAATGCCTCGCTCTCCCTAAGTGCCATTGTCCGTTCCTTGATCTTCTTTTCCATCACCACCTTCTGCTGCCGAAGGTTTTCCTCTGCATTCTTTCTCCAGGTTACATCATTCTGAACACCAATAAAATGGGTTACTTCGCCCTCGGGGTTTTTAACCGGCGACATGTAAAGTTCGTTCCAGAATAAGTCGCCGTTCTTCTTATAATTCCTGATTTCTACGCGGCATTCATCACCTTCGGCAATACACCTGGCCAAAATTGCCCTTTCCTTTTGGTTTCGGTCTTGTGCTTGCAGAAACCGGCAGTTATGTCCGATAATCTCTTTCCTCGAATATCCGGTAATATGCTCAAAGGCTTTATTGCAATAAATAATTGGATTATCTGGCTGGGTATGATCGGTGATAATGATGCCGGAAATAGAGGCATCAAGCGCCATGGTCATCAGCTGGAAATTAGAGGCACCTGCATTTCCTGAAAGCTCGAATTTTCGATTGTTAGCTGTTTCCAATTGATCTGTATAAACTTGTGAATATCTGGGTTGTCTGTTTAAATAGTGATTTGATCGCTGTCAATGTGAACTCAATGAAATTAAATCCATCATATAACGCCATTGGTAATATTTTGTTTTGGTTTTTTTACAACCAAACATGAAATTATTGATGAAGATTCAGGCTATTGCCAAGGATGATTTCTGTGGGATAAAATAGACAAATCAGAAATGTTTTTGGCATTGCCCGTTCTACAGTAAGCTAAATTGATTTAGTTTAAAATGATTTTAAAAAACAATTTGGTGGAAACTCTTATTAAAATCGTGCATCTACCCAAAATGATTTAAATATGGTTAGTTGAAAATCGAAGCGGCTGCCAGTATTTTACCGGCAGCCGCTTGTTATTGGTTAATGTTTTGCCCAAGGTAAAGCATGACACCCATTTGCTTTAATTGGTTATTGGCAAAGAAAAGTAAAAGGTCGAACCTTTCATTGGTTCACTCTCTAATCCAATGGTTCCTCCATGGCGGTTAACGATTTCAGTGCAAAGATATAGCCCAACACCAAAGCCCCGGAAGCCTTTGTTAGCTGACTCGGTCCGGTAAAACCGTTTAAATACGTGAGCCTGATCTTCTTTTTTAATGCCCACACCATAATCGCGGACATTAATTACCACATGTCCTTCTTTTGCAGTGATATAAATTTCGACCTTGGGCGCCTCGGGTGCGTATTTAACCGCATTTACCAGCAGGTTTGTAATTACCTGCCCAATTTTTTCCCTGTCGCCTTTTACCTGAAGTGTATCCGCTCCAACAAAATGTAGCAGGTGTGCAGGGGAGGTAGATTGTAAATCAATTACGATTTCCTTAACGAGCGCATAGATATCAAAGTGTTCCCAATTGAGGTGCAACAACCCCTCATCCAGTTTACTCACATCAAGAAAATCATCAACCAGCCTCGACATTTTAGTGATCTGGTAGCCTGCCCTTTCAGCTGCATTGGCTATTAAAGGTTGATTAATTGTTGCCAACTTTTTTCCTATTAACTGAACATAACCCGAAAGTGCTGTTAGCGGTGTTTTTAACTCATGGGTAGCCACAGCAACGAAATCGCGCATCCGCCGTTCATTGTAGAGGCGCACCCTGTTTATTTTGATTTGTGCCCTTACTTTACTGAGTAACTCTTGCGCCGAAAAAGGTTTAACCAGATAATCATCTGCTCCGGCCTCCAGGCCATCTATCCGTGCTTCTTCACCTGCCCTTGCCGAGAGAAAAATAAGTGGTATCCAATGTTTTTCTTCCCTTTCCCTTATTTTTTTAAGTAAACCTTTTCCATCCATCACGGGCATCATAATATCGCTTAGTATTAGCTCGGGGGTAAAAGAGCTGAGCTGTTGCAATGCATCTGCACCATTAACTGCTGTATAAACGGTAAATTCAGGTTCAAGCAAACGTTTCAGGTAAGCGCGCATATCTGTATTATCATCTACAATAAGTACTTTAGCATCCGGATGCTGCTCCAGCCCGGGTTGAGTGGTTTCATTTTGGTACTCAATGCCATTGTATTCATCACCCAACAAACCCGAAACTTCCTGAATAAAAGACTCCCTTAAACCGCTCATCAACATGTGAAAATCTTTTTGATGCACTTGTTGTGCAGGCAGGTGTGAACTACCCAGAGGGATACGGATAGTAAAGGTTGATCCTGATCCAAAAACACTTTCGACCGCTATATTACCGCCATGGAGCCCCACAAGCTCCCTAACCAGCGAAAGTCCAATGCCAGTTCCCTCATGGGTTCTGCCAATCGCATTTTCAACACGGTGAAAGCGTTCAAACATATGCGGGAGTTCGGCTTCCGGTATCCCTCCTCCTGTATCCGAAACCTTAAAAATAACATGAGATTCTTCCCGGATAAGTTCAACTGTAATTTTCCCCTCCAGGGTATATTTAAAAGCATTTGAAAGCAGGTTGAGCACAATTTTCTCCCACATCTGGATATCCAAAAAAACTTCCAGCGCTTGCTGACTGGCTTTAACAACAAGCTCCATACCTGCCTTTTCAATGATGGAGCGAAAACTACTGGCCAGATCAGTGGTTACCCCTACAATATCAACTGGTTGAAAAGCCGCCTTTACCCTACCAGCCTCCACCCTGCTAAAATCGAGCAGGTTGTTAACGAGTTTGAGCAAACGAATGGCATTGCGGTGGGTAGAAAGCACCACTTCACTAATTTCCGGGTCGGCCATGATGGCTTTAGCCTGAAGATCTTCGAGTTGGCCTAGCATAAGGGTAAGCGGGGTACGAAACTCGTGACTTACGTTACTGAAAAAAGCCGTTTTCGATCTGTCTATTGCCGCAAGGGCTTCGGCCCGTTTCTGCTCCTGTTCGTAGGCATATACGTTAGAAACTGCGCTACTAAAAGTGTTGGCCAGAAGCGAATAAAAGCCCAGGTATTCTTCATCAATGGCTCTTCTTGCACTCACCCCGGCTACAATATAACCGTAAGGTTTTTCTTTGCCCGAAATAAATACCGGCAATATAACTGCCGTACCTGGTGTTTCGGGATAGGGCTCGCAGGTAAACTCACCGAACCTTGCTCCAAGATCTTCTAAAACCAAAGGCGCATGAGCAGCTTTGGTTAATGGCCAGCCTTGATCGCTACCATCGAATAACATTTCGGGAATTGCCAATGCCGGGGCCAGGGTTGTACCTGCAGTGCTTAGCAGATTGGCCGATGCTCCATCATCAGCTACACCATAGAATAAGATAAAGGGTAAATCGGCAACGAAGTCTGGCTGCTTTTCGGCAATCAGGTTACCAATATCTTCAATACATTTTGCCCTGGCTAAAACCGCTGCCAGATCACGTAGCACCTGGGTTCTGCGCCCGTTAAGCATTTTATCGGTTGTTTCGGTAATGGGGTGGAATATTCCACCCACTTCACCAGATTCGTCGCGGATGGGTGCAAATGAAAAAGTCATAAAAGCTTCTTCCAGATAGCCGTACCGGAACAAAAACATTTGTTGATCGGTAATGTAAGTCCCTTCTCCCTGCTGTCCGCGTGTAAATTTATCGCCAACTACCTCCAGGGCGGATTCCCAGCAAATGCGAAAGTTCATACCCATTGATTGCGGGTGCATAGCCCCACATATCGGCCGGTACGCATCGTTATAAATCTGGATCGTTTCCGGTCCCCAGGCAATTAGTATCGGAAAAGTTGATGAGAGACATAAACTAACAGATGTCCTAAGACTTTGTGGCCAGTTTTCTACCGGCCCCAGTGGATTATCAGACCAGTCCATTGAACGAATTAACGCCCCCATTTCTCCACCGCCAGATAAGAACTGTTCGTTAGAGAAGCTATGATTATCCATTATTTTATTTGTTTATGGCGCTAAAGATAACACAAATGGTAACAACAAATCTTTAATAATCGTACAACCTACTATAGGTATAATTACACTGTACGGGCAAAGATTAACATTCAGTTATTTGCACTTAACAGCCTTTAAACCGAACTATCAACAAAAACAGGCTAATCACACCAAGAAAAGTGCTTTAAAGCTGAAATTAAACGGCTAAAACATTTTCAGAAAATTGATGTTTACCTGCCAATTGTTCCTTTTGAGGAGATGTGATCACCATTATAACGCACAGATTGGAAAAAATAATTAACAAGCCCGCAGAAGGAAAGCTAATTTACCGGATTTTGCTAATCCTCTCATTAGGCATACTGCTTGTAGCTGAAGGATTTTTCGGTTTTAGGCTGCACGAATTATCTGAAAAACAGGAACAGATTAAACATGATTACTCCAGAGTAAACAACATCACCTATGGTCTGTTTTCAGTACAACAGTGGAAAGATAAAGTTGCAGACATTGTTCACCATCAGGTTTCAGGACTTAAATTAACGCGCCAGCAAAAAAAAGTATTGCAGGGTGAAGTAGAGCAGGTACTTTTGGCACTGATAGATAAGGCGGAGGCGCTGGTAAACAAACCAAAAAAAACCATCAGTGGGAAGATTCAAAAGTTCGCCATTAAAAATTTTGTTAATTCGGATAGCATCCGAGCGCAGGTACCCTCCTTTGCCCACAAAATTATTGCTGAGATAGATAATCCGAAAAATAAAAAACAACTGGGTCGGATGGCTTTGGGCCAGTTTAATGAAATAGCCAAAGAGGAAAGCCAGGATACGGCATTTGTTGCCAATAATGCTATACTGAAAAAATTTTACCACAGTTATGGGGTATCTTCTAACCAACAGCTAAACCAAAAGCTCAGCAGCACACTGAGCAACATTAAGCAACAAACCTATTACTACTGTTTTGGCATGTTAAGCTGCGTAATTGTGGTACTTGCATTTTGGTGGCTGTTGCGTAAACGCACTGATTTACACACCACACTTTTCATCATGTCTTTACTTTTCGCTTTCATTATGCTAGCGGTGGGCCTAACCGCATCAATGATTGAAGTTGATGCCAGGATCCGCTCATTAGATTTTGTATTACTTGGGGAGCATGTGGTGTTTAACGATCAGGTACTCTTTTTCCAGAGTAAAAGCATTATGGATGTTGTTCGCGTACTCATCAGCCAATCGGCAATAGACTCTGTTCTGGTTGGCGTACTCATCCTGGCTTTCAGTATCCTGTTCCCTGTTATAAAGCTAACTTCAACAGGTGTGCACCTGCTTGGCGGCAAACGCTGGGCAGAAAACGGGATAGTTAGGTATTTCGCCTTTCAATCAGGAAAATGGAGCATGGCAGATGTGATTGTAATTGCCATTTTAATGGCATACATTGGTCTTAACGGGCTTCTTGAAAACCAGTTGCGGGCATTAAATATCAATAATGACACGCTTACGATCCTTACCACCAATAACACTGCCCTGCAACCAGGCTATATTATTTTTATCTGTTTTGTTCTTTACGGATTGATCCTTTCAACAATCCTTAAATCTATTACTCCGCACGAGGTGCATTAAATCTGAAAATTAATGAACGAATTGCAAAAAGATACCACCAATGCTATAAACCAGGCTACACCCGGCCAATCTAAATCAGCGTCTTTTATTCTGGTTGCAGCACTTTCGTTGCTGTTAGTGGCTGCAGCTTACTGTGGATACCGGTTCAGGGCACTTGCCTATGAGCAAAAGCGTATTAAGGAGGATTATAGTCTTTCAAACAATATTACATTTGGTTTATTTTCGGTAGACCGCTGGGGAGATAAAATATCAACGGTGGTTGACCGTAAGGTAAAGGGCTTTAATCTAACCAAAAGCCAAAAAGCAGATATGCAACAAGAAGTAGAGAAGCAGCTGCACGGTATGGTTAACAAAGCTGTGGCAGAAGTTACCAGACCACAGAAAGGGCTTGGAGCCAAACTTAAAAAGCTTGCTTTCAATACCTTTGTGGATGTAAAAGAAATCCATGCGCTGGTTCCATCTTTCTCCCGTACCATTGTTACTAAGGTAACCAGCCCCCGAAGCCTCAAAAAATTAAAATCTGTAGCAGCTGGAAAACTGGATGAACTGGAAGCGCAGACTTATGATCGGAGTGATCAAACCATCTCATCGGTAGAGCGTAGCATTTACCACAAATATAAGGTAAATGATGCAGCCGCATTTGACAAGGTTGTAGATTCAAAACTTAATGAGATTAAAGGGCTGAGCTATCAATTTGCAATTGGCATGACGGCGTGCATTGCTATTGCCTTACTGCTTTGGTTATTATTGCGCAAACGGGTAAACCTCGAAGTTACACTCTTTATCATCTCACTGCTTTTTGCCTTTATTTTACTTGCAGTTGGTGTATCATCACCGATTATTGAGGTAGATGCCAGAATTCAGTCGCTTGAGTTTGCTTTACTTGGCGAGAAACTTGTTTTCGCCAATCAGGTGCTCTTTTTTCAAAGCCAGAGTATACTGGGTATTATTGGCACTCTGGTAGAACAACCTAAGCCCGATGCGGTATTAGTAGGCGTACTGCTTATGCTTTTTGTGGTAATATTGCCTTTGCTGCGCCTTATTGCCCGCGGGTTGCAGGTATCTTGCAGTAAAATACTGGGCGATTCAAAGTTTATCCGCTTTCTGGCATTCGACCTTGGCAAATGGGATATGGCAGATGTGATGGTAGTGGGGATAGCAATGACCTATATCGGTCTAAACGGGATCTTAAAAAGCCAGCTATCGGGGCTTAATATCAACACTGAGGCTTTGAAAGTGGTTACGGCAAACAACTCAACCCTGCAGCTGGGTTTCTTCATTTTTGTGGCATATGTAGCCTATAATATCATCTTATCTTCAATTCTTAAACGGATAGATGAACAAAACGGCCCATGCAACTAGTAATTGTGCTGAAAACAGTGTTCATTTCGACAGCAACCAGTTAAAGTTAGCATTGTTTTACCTTTAATTTATGTAATTGTTGGAGCACCAAGAAAAAACGAAATATCTTGAGAAAAGTCGATAAAAAAAAGCCTTTCAACTTTCGTTAAAAGGCTTTTTGTTTGTGGAGAATATCGGATTCGAACCGATCACCTCTTCACTGCCAGCGAAGCGCTCTAGCCAAATGAGCTAATCCCCCAATTTTAATATTCAATAACCAAACCTAAAAAACAAATAAGATCATTGAAACAAGCTTCCTGCCTGTGCTGCAAAAATAGCAAATACTTTATCGAAAGCAAATGATAATTGATTTTTTTTAATCATTGCGGAGTTACAGTCCTAAAACCGGGTTAAAAACAGAAAATAACCCGCTAAGCAGGTTCATTTCTATTCAACAGCTCCTGGTAGGCGTCTACAAATTGCGCTACATTATAGCCATCCATTAAAGCATGGTTTACGTGAATCGAAACCGGCATTATTTTCTTTCCGTTTTCATCTCTCACCTTTCCAAAAGAAATTTTCGGGCAGCTATCCTGAAAAGCAAAATTGCGGGCATGAGATAAAGAAGTGAAGTTTAACCAGGGTAGTGCCGAGTAATGAATTACATTTTCGCCTGAAGCAGATGGGATTAAACCCGTTGTAGCCTGCACTTTTTCAATTTCTTTGTTGGCTTCTGTTTTAAAATCCTCAAAATCTTCGTAAAAATCCATATAACCAAAACCAAAGGTACCATTTGGGCGGTTAATGGTTGCCGCAGCATTTACGCGGTCGTATTTCCAAACCTCGCCATCAATAATACGGTAACTAAAAGGTTCGATAGCATTGGCGGCTGCCAGCGATTTATGCAAATAAAGCAGGAAAAATGAAACGGTTTTCTCTTTGGCTTCCTTGTAGGTAGCCGTGCAATCCACATCAACGGTTACACCAAAAAATGGCTCACCAAATGTGCTAAAAAATTTAAAATGATCTTTTCTGATCCAGGTGTCTATATCTATTTTTTCTTTCATTCAATTAATTTCACTAAAACTTCGGATAAGCTTTCCATCTCGTAAAAATTAGGATGTGCAATGGTATGGTCGATGCTTTCGTGTACCCAGGTGGTATGGTACGGGATATGAACGGCATGTCCGCCAATGTTAAGCACCGGCAAAACATCCGATTTTAAAGAATTGCCGAGCATTAAAAACGATTCGGGCTGGCAATCCAGGTGCTTCATCAGTTTTTGATAATCCTTTTCCTGCTTATCGCTCATAATTTCGATATGGTGGAAATAGTGATCCAAACCCGATTTGGTCAGTTTGCGTTGCTGATCGAGCAGATCGCCCTTGGTGGCCACTACCAGTTTATACTTTCCGTAAAGGGCTTTTAGTACTTCCTCTACTCCATCAAGTAGCTCGATAGGCTTGTTTAACATTTCCTGCCCCAGTTCAATTACCTGTGCTACCACTTTTGGATCGTGTTTGCCTGCTGTGATCCTTAACAAGGTTTCGATCATGCTGAGCATAAAACCTTTAATACCATAACCATAGAGCGGCAAATTGGCAATTTCGGTTTTGTAAAGTTCGGCAATAATGCTGTGGCGGGGCATGAAATCTTCGAACAGGGCCGCAAATTTATCTTCAGTTTCGCGGAAATAAGGTTCGTTTACCCAAAGGGTATCATCAGCATCAAAAGCAATTACGGTAATCTGATTGTTCATGGTTATGCTTACTTTAGTGCCACAAAAGTAACGCCGGCAATTGTGATAAAAAAGGACATTTGTCTCGGCAAAAAAGAATATGCTACGAACCAATCTCGCCTTCCTCTCTTTTATTGAACGCTACAGCGCCGAAAATGCCGATGTAAACATTATACTAAAAAGTTATAAAGCAGGCTACAGGTTAATACAGCAGGGCGATAAAATCAGCAATATTTACATCATTAAAGAAGGTATCAGCAAGTGTTTTATTTCTGAAGAAAACGGCAAAGATTTTATTATTGAGTTTTTGGGCAAAGGCGAGGTGGTTGGCGAACTGGAGGCTTTAAAAAAGATTGACTGCTTGTGCAATGTTGCTGCCATAAGCGCCGTGACAGCCTATATCATTCCCGATCATGTTTTCCTCTCGCTGATACAAAAAAGTAGCGAATTTACTACAATCTTACTCCAGGAGCTATCAACCCGAATTATACAAACCAGTACCCGGGCATCTTTTCAGCAATTATATACCGTAGAATATGCTTTGCTAAAACTGTTGCAACTACAAGCCGATGAGCACATTTCCATCTCGAAAGATGACATGGCTGCCTACCTCGGCATCTCTGTAAGAAGCTTTAACAGAAGCTTAAAGCAGTTAATAGAGAAAGGCGACCAGGATACGCCTGAATTTAAAAACATGATGCAAGCGGCTAACATTAAAAAGTTGGTGGAGCGATTAAAATAATTGCCGCAACTTTATGGTATTGGCTTTCATTAAGTAAACAATTCCTGCTAAAGAAATTGCATAATATCCCCCAATCTGCTAAACATTTGTAAGCCTGATTTGTGTTATCAAAATCTGGAAATCTTTTATAGTTTTACACCCGCATAAACACTATAATTTTTCCGCTTAACAACATATCCCTTATCCAAGTAAATTATGAATGTAGAAGAAGTTTTTAAGAATAACGAAAAATGGATTGCCGAAAAACTATCCATCAATCCGGATTATTTTACCGATCTGGCTAAAGGCCAAAGCCCCGAATTTTTATACATTGGGTGCTCTGACAGTCGTGTTACAGCCGAAGACTTAATGGGAATCCAACCCGGGCAGGCTTTTGTGCACCGTAACATTGCCAACCTGGTAAACAATGTAGATTTAAGCGTAATGACTGTATTAAATTACGCGGTAAGACACTTAAAGGTAAACCATATTGTAGTTTGTGGCCACTATAACTGTGGTGGTGTAAAAGCCGCTATGCAACCTGCCGACTTGGGTATTCTAAATCCATGGCTAAGAAACATTCGTGATGTTTACCGTTTACATAAAGATGAGCTGAATGCCATTGCTGATGAGGATGCACGTTACAACCGTTTGGTTGAGCTTAACGTACAGGAACAATGTGTTAACCTGCTTAAAACAGCAGCAGTGCAGGAAGCAATTGTGCACCGTGGATTAACGGTTCAAGGCTGGGTTTTCGACATCAGAACCGGCCGCTTAATTGACCTTAAAATTGACTTTGAAAAAATACTGAAAGATATTACAGAGATTTATAAACTTTACTAGTCCGGAGCATAAGCATAAAAAACCTCGCAAGTTTAAAAACATGCGAGGTTTTTTATTATAAATCCAGATTGAGGACTAAAGACTACGGGCTAAGGACTAACCTACCGTCCCATCCAACCGCCATCAACGGTTAATATTGTTCCGTGAACATAATCACTTGCTGCTGAGGCAAGGAATAAAGTTGGTCCTTTAAAATCTTCAGGTGTACCCCATCTTCCTGCCGGAATACGTGATAAAATCGAAGTGCTCCGATCCTGATCTTCGCGTAAAGCCGTAGTATTATCGGTAGCAATATAACCCGGTGCAATGGCATTTACATTTACGCCTTTAGCAGCCCACTCGTTAGCAAATGCTTTGGTTAAAGAAGAAATTGCACCTTTACTGGCAGCATAACCCGGCACAGTAATTCCACCCTGAAACGACAACAGCGACGCAGTAAAAATTACTTTTCCGCTACCTCTTGCAATCATATCCCTGCCTACTTCTCGGGTTAAAATAAACGGTGCAGTTTGGTTTACCGCAATTACCTCGTCCCAATATTCATCAGGGTGTTCGGCAATAGGCTTACGCAAAATGGTTCCGGCGTTATTTACCAGAATATCAATTACAGGATGATCAGCTTTAACCTGTGCAGCAAATGCAAGTGTGTTTTCGCGTTTACTAAAATCACACTGGTATGCATAAAACTTACGACCCAGTGCTAAAACTTCTTTTTCGATGGCGCTACCTTGCAACTCAAGACTGGCCGATACACCAATAACATCGGCACCCGCTTCGGCCAATGCTAAAGCCATGGCTTTTCCAATTCCTCTTTTGCAACCGGTAACCAGGGCAGTTTTACCTGCTAAATTAAATACGTTTGACATGTTTTTATGTTTCTGCTTTGTACATTTTTAAACCTCCAACTATTCACTTTATAGCCTGGAAATCTTTATTACAATAGCGGATTATAAATCCGCAGTTCAGGCAGCCGAGATTATAAATCCCGACAAACCCTTGTGTTAGTCAGGAAATGTTTTCCTAACTCAGTGAGCTGTGGATTTCCGATCCACGTATACAAATAAATTTATTTTAATTCTGTAATGGCGCAGTGATCCATATCACCATAATCAAGGTTCTCGCCTGCCATACCCCAAATAAAGGTATAGTTACTTGTACCCGCCCCCGAGTGGATTGACCAGTTTGGCGAAATTACCGCCTGATCGCCCTGCATCCAGATGTGGCGTGTTTCTTGCGGCTGCCCCATAAAATGGCAAACACTTTGCCCCTGTGGAACTTCAAAATAAAAATAAGCCTCCATCCTTCTATCGTGCGTATGCGCTGGCATGGTATTCCAAACACTACCCGATTTTAATTCGGTCATTCCCATCTGCAACTGGCAGGTTGGTAATACGCTGTTCACCAATAACTTATTAATGATACGGTGATTTGCAGTTTCGGGCGTGCCCAATTCTACGATTTCGGCTTCAGCCTTGCTTACCTTTTTAGTTGGGTAAGTGTGGTGTGCTGGTGCCGAATTGATGTACAATTTTGCAGCCGTACCTTTATCAGCCGATTCGAAAAACACTTCTTTAGTCCCTTTACCAATGTATAAAGCTTCTTTATAATCCAATTCGTAGGTTTCGCCATCGGCCGTAACAATTGCTTTTCCGCCTACATTGATAATGCCCAGTTCTCTACGTTCTAAAAAGTAGGTGGCTTTTAAATCATCAGGATTTGGAAGTGCTATTTTCTGGTCAATTGGCATGGCACCACCTACAATATATCTGTCAAAATGAGATAAAGTTAGGTTTACCTGGTTGGCTTCAAACACGTTTTCAATTAAGAAATTATCCCGCAATGCTGCGGTATCCATTTGTTTAACTTCTTTTGGGCTCTGAGCGTAACGGCTTTCGAATTTGTTCATTGGTTAAAAATTGATTTGTGAGGTAAGATTTGAACCGATATCAAATCTTACCCGCAAATATATTTATACGATATTGATTATTGGTATTAATACTCAACTTTATAATCCTTTTTTATCGTTTCTCCTGTCCAGGCTTTTAAACTAGTCCAGGGTGCAGGCGCATCGGTCCAGAATTTATTATCAACTGGCAATCCCAAGGTTAAAAAGCCAAGGGTAGCCATATACAAACTGCCTGTAGAAGTATAGGTATCAGCAATTTCGGGCTGGTGCCCGTTAAAGCCCAGTACCAGCCAACCTTTATCGTCAAAGTTCTGGTTTCCGTTATACAGGTTATAAATTACTTTAGTTAAAGCACCACGCACCTGCGCAGGTTTAACATATTCGGGCAGTTTTTCCATCAATGCAACCTGTGCCAAAGCCTGAAATGCAGCTGTACGATAGGTAATGGAACGACCATAGGCAGGATAAGTACCCTCAGGAGAAATGATTCGCTCTAAATATTCTGAATAGCGTACCATGCGTCTTAAAGCCAGATCGTAATCGGCCTGCTGTGCTTTTTTCTTATCTACAAGTACCTTTAAAAGATCAACCAGCATGGGGTGAATTACGTAAGAATTATAATAATCCATACTGAATTTTTCGCCATCGCTAAACCAGCTGTCGCCTACATACCATTCTTTCATTTTATTGATGGCAAACTGCACACGCGCCGGATCGTATTGTTCGCCAATGCTTAACAAAAAGCCTTCGGTTAAGCCCGCAAACAACAACCAGTTGTTGTAAGCACCTGTACGGGTCCGCAGCGATTTAAACTCTTCTACGAATCTCTTTTTAGTCGTTTCATCTAGCGGTTCCCACAAAGCCTTTGGTGCACGTAAAAAAGCATGGGCTACATAGGCCGCATCAACAATCGGCTGACTTTCTGCCCGGTAGCTGATATAATCCGGACTCTCGGGGTTTACCGAATTGGTTAATGCTTTTAAAAGTTCGATACGCATGTTTTTACGTAATTTACCTTCGGTAGTTTCATCGTCAGGTAAAGCCAGCCACGGCGCTACACCGGCTACAGTACGACCCAATGCTTCGAGATAGGTAACCTTTGTGGCATTTAAGCCATAACCGGGAGCTTTCTCTACAGGCATGTTCTTTTTTAATGTTTCGTTGGCCAGGTTATGAATTACCGGATAAGCAATCCGGTATAAATGTTTTACCCAAATGGCACGGTCTTCGGCGCCTGTGGTATTTTTTTTATTTTGAGCATTTGCCGTAAAAAACAAACCGCAAACGAGGATGGTTAAGAGTGATTTATACTTCATTTTCTTTTGATAATATTTTAAAGGTACCATTTTTTGTATCGAGCAAGTGCCTCCAGATAGTAATAATCGGCATAAACAAGTGGTACATCGATTTCGCTGTTTAAGGGAAAAGCACCAGTACTGTGCATCAACAAAAAGCCACCGTTTTCGCCGGCTTTAGCACGATAAGCCTCACTGGCCAATGAATAAATCATGGTCTCGGCAGCCGATTTAAATTCGACTTTTTCTTTGCCTTCGGTATACTGCCCCAGTTCTAATAATGCCGAAGCAATTATTGCACCTGCAGAAGCATCTCGTTTGGCATAAGGAATTAATGGGGCATCAAAATCCCAATACGGAATTTTATCTGTAGGCAGGTTCGGATGGTTTAAAATAAAATTAGCAATTCCTTTGGCCTGTTTTAAATAGGTTGGATCTTTTGTAAAACGATACATCATAGTATAACCATATAAAGCCCAGCCCTGCCCGCGCGACCATGCCGAGCAGTTAGCAGCCCCCTGCCAGGTTGCTTTTTTAATTACCTCGCCAGTTTGCGGATTATAGTCTACCACATGGTATGAGCTAAAATCGGGGCGGAAATGGTTTTTGATGGTAGTGTTGGAATGGGTAATGGCAATCTCCTTATACTTTGGACTGCCACCGTTTTCGCTGGCCCAGTTCAACATCTCCAGGTTCATCATATTGTCTACAATTACCGGGCACTCCCAGTATTTATTCTTGTCCCACGATTGGATAACCTGAATTTTTGGTCTGAAACGGGTAGCCAGCGATTGCGCAGAACGTTCGATAATTGCTTTGTAAGCCGGGTTTTTGGTAATGCGATACCCGTTACCATAGCTACAAAACATCATAAAACCCAGATCGTGGTTGCCTGTAAAGGTTTGGTTAGGCTCTAATACTTTAAGCGCGGCCTCGGCCTCACTTTTTACCTGTTCATTTTTGGTTTGCTCGTAAATGTACCACAAGCTGCCCGAGTAAAAACCGCTGCACCACCATTTAATATCGTAATTAATGGATTTGCCTTTATCGAAACTTTGAGGGGTTTTACCTGCAGGAATATTTTTGGCCAGCACCTGATATTGGCTGGCGGCAAATTTAAATTCATCGTTAATTAACTGAGCCATCGGTTTCTTCGGGCTCTGGGCATACGAAACACTCCCCATAAAAAGGAGTAATGTAGCGGCTAGGTTGATTTTTTTCATTTGATCTGTTTTGTTTTTCAATATCAGGTTAGTCCGGTTTTCGCACAGACAAATCCTGAGGGCTTCATAAATTTATGTGTGTTATTCTATTTTAAAACTTGCCGTAGCACCTGCAAAGGCACCGGCTGGCAGGTTACAGGTTATGTTTTTGCTTGCCGATGAACCCGCAGGTTTAAACTGCACCTGGATAGATGGGGTTTCTTGCGCAGGATCGGCAATGTACAAGACCGGAATTTTAGCATTTAAATTTTTGATGTATACGGTACAGGGCTTATCGACGGTAAGTGACGTTCCATCATAAACCAACGTTCCGGGCTCGTAAAATACCGCTTGCAACATGTTTAAACCGGTATGTTTTACCGCCTGTAGCTCTGCTGTGTTTTTTAAAATCTGTATCATGGTGCGGTCGTATTTTTTAAGGCCGGCTGCGTTAATTGCCGGAATAACGATATACTGGTAACCGGCATTTTTAGGTGCTGTGCCATGGTTAATCCAGATTTTAAATACGTTATGTTTCAGTTCGGTTTTGCTCTGTCCTTGATTGATGCGATACCAGCTCCCGCTTTGCATAGCATTGCTGATTTTGACTTGACCACCTTCAGGAAAAATATAACCAATACTATCATGCACCGCCCACAATCCCCTCTCATTTTTTGTACCCAACGAGGAAATCAATTCCCCTCTTAACCAGGCTTGATTGATGGTGGTGGTAATGTTTTCCTGGGTAATGCTTTTAATGCCTGCGCCCAAACAAACCACTTCTTTATCGAAAAAGAACCAGGCTTTTTTAGCCTGAACGCTATCGTAATTTAAATCGTAGCACGATAAACCATAAACACCATCACTTACCCCGCCCGAAAATTTGGTGGTACCGGATATGCCCCAGTCTTTACGGATGGTTGCACCATTATCATCGGGATAATCGCGACTGGTGGTTCCGGGAATTTTATCCCATTCCCACACAGGCATTAAATTGGCATATTCTGATCCGCTGCGCTGGATATTGGTTGCACCATCGGGTAAAAATTTGCCTAAAATGTTTTCATTATTTCCGCGTTCGGTACGTAAAGTGCGATCGGATGCGCTTTGCACGCTAAAGGTATAGCCAGGGCGCACATGCAGGGTATAATTGCTTTTCCAGAATTGGGAATGATTAGGCATTACCTTGTAATCAGCAGGCTTTTTATTGGATGTTCGCTGAGTAGAAGCATCCCAAAAAGCAGCATTGCCGGGATCGAAAGATTTAATTTTTTCAATCATGCCGCCCATTCCACTACTTAACGAATCTTTACGGCTAATGCCACGACCACGCACGTTAAAATCGTAAAAAGAGCCGCGTATGGTTTGCAGAAAGGTATTTTTAAGGTAGTTTATCAGAATCGCCAACTGATCTTTAGGCAAAGCATAAGCTGTTCCGCTTAAATAAAATGCTGCATTTACCGAGTTACCTGCAAAAACACGACCGTAACTGGCAATGGCCTGCTGCTTGCCGTGCTGATAATAACTGCCATCAACCTGCACCCCTTCTTTGCCATCGGCAACGGCAATGGGTTCGAACAAATACTTTCCGGCCGAATCTAAAGTGGCTTTATTTTCGGTTAAACAAGCCCTGTAAAGGTAATGCAAAGCTTCATCAGAAGTGTTGGCACCATCACCCGTTCTAAAACGACGAATTACCATCCGCTGAATCAACGCCCGCTCTAAACCAGCCGGCAGCTGCACTTTGGCATTCCGCATTAAAATGAGTGTTTGTCCAATGGCCTGCGGGTAGAAAATATCGTTGTACCACCAGTTTTTATTCTTTGGATTTTTATCTACCCAGTTCTGCAAGGCTTTTACAATCGATGCATGCAACTTAGCATTATTGTACCATTTGTTCGCCTTCCTGATGTAAGCCGTGGCCATATCCTTAATTCTTTTAAGCGGGGCATACTGTGCATCGGCATAATTAATATCGGCCCAGCTGCCATCAGTATTTAGGTTTTTCAGGTTTACACTAATCTCAGCCGCCAGGTTTTTATCTTTAACAAAAGTTTGCAAATCGGCATTAATGCGTTGCAAAATGACATTGTACGGTTCTTGCTGTGCTTTTGCCTGATTGGCTAACACCAGAAACAACAATACATTTAAAGCCACAACACTGAGCACCTTAAAAGCCGATATTTTAGATTTTATTATTTTCTTGCCTGTAAACATCTGTTATTTTTTATTGAGCCCCCAAAACCAGTTTTCATATTTGGTATACGCAAAAGCGGGAGCCTGCTTTTCTTCAAAGCTAGCCGAAACCAGTTGTATCATTTCTCCACTTATCGTTTTTTTTATTTCGATTATGGTTTTACCGCCTGTTTTTTGGAGCTGATAATCAACCTTTCCGCGCTTATTGGAGTGGATTGTAAATTTATCCATATTACTTACCAGAGAAAGACCGCCACCTTTTAAACTGGTTATTTTTATATTTTGGGTGCGGCCGTGCTGCATATCGGCACTAACTAAAAATGCACCTTCGGCACGTAATTGCTTAAACGACACATTTTGCCAACTGATAGGTATTGCCGGAAAAATCCTGATTTTCCCACCCCAGCTTTGTAATAACATTTCCTGAATAGAAGTAGCTGCCGCCAGTGGTGTTTCGATTACCGGACCCGATTCGCGGTAAAGTGTATTTACCTGCACAAAACGATCGAAAAGTTCGTTTAGCCATTGGTAAGCCATGTCGCCATTTTCGGTACCTGCATACATAGAAGCCGCTCCGGTAAAAGAGAAACCAGCCAGGGCATTTTTATAGGAAAGCCAGTTTTTTAACGATTGGCTAATCAGCGTCCTGTTTTCGGGCTGGTCCCAGTTAACCAGGTTGTAGGGGTAAATCATCAGCAGATGCGAATAATGCCTGTGCGAACTGTTTAGTGGCACATCTTTACCAATTAAAAACCCACTATCGCCCACCGGAAAGGGGACAAGGTTTTTCAAAACCGATTTCCATTTATCCGCATCCCGGTCATTTAGCTGTTGTTCATTATTTACCTTAATCAGCGTTTGCAACGCCCAGCTTAAACTGGCCAAAGTATAATTGGCATCCTCAGCATTTTTATATTCGGGCGAATGCGACATGGGGAAATGATAAATTCCCTGATCATCTGCTTTAAGCTGATGGATTAAAAAGTTCGCCGATCGCTTTAACAAAGGATATATTTTGGTTTTAAGCGTTTGTTCATCGTGGGTGTAAGCGTAATACTGGTAGTAATAGTACAGCAACCAGGTAAGATTGGCCGGTTCGAAAGTACCTTTGTTTATTTCGGCCTCGCTGATAGGACTCACTAAACCGTAAGCAGAGCTCCTGCCTATTGCAGCGGCATCATTGCGCCATTTTTCGGGAACATTGTTAATCAGGTTTTGTTGGTTGCGGTTTAGCGATTTAAACAGCGATTCGCCCAATTCTAAATGATTGGCGGTAAAAATCGGCGAATAGGTTAGCTGTGCATTTAAATTCCACCAAATGGCTGGCCATGGGGTAGCGGTGGTCCAGGGTCCCATTAAATCGGCAATAGGTTTATCGGCCCGGGTTATCGAAGCCAGCTTGTAAAGCTGTATCCAGTAAAAGTTTTCCATCCGCTTATCGGGTAAGGCTATAAAGCTTTTCTGGTAATACTGGTGCCACCAATTGCGGTGTGCAACTATGCTTTGCTTATCGTTTTCAAATCTCTGCAGGTTATTTTGAGCCTCTTTATTTTCATCGGTTAAGCCTTCGGGATCGCTGCCCACACTAACCAGTAACTGTTGAGCATGATTAGTGTTTAAAATTTTATAGGCCGTGGTGTATCCCCCATTATTTAACAAAGGTTGGTTACAAAAAGTATAGCCATTTGCTTTACTGATTTTTACCGGTGGATTTTCGGGATAATTTACGGGCTTATCTGTTGGGTAGCTCTGAAAATACCGCGGGCTAATGCTCTTTCCCGGGTTCCATTTCCACCCGGTTGCCTGCTCTTGCGCCGTATCTTTTATGGTAACACTAATTACATTTTGGTTGGCAGCAACAAAAGCCGTAAAACTTAATGTTCCCTGGGTGGTAAAAACCGTTCCGCTGGCAGTGGCGTTGTAAATATCGAGTTCCATTTTGGCTCCTGTTATCTTCCCTGCAGTTTTAAGCGTAAAATAACCGATAGGGAGGCGACCCTGGGTATACAGTTTACCCACGCTGGGCAGTAATTTTTCGCGGTGATCTACAACATCTGTTCTTCCGATATCAAAACGGATTAGACTATCGCTTTCTTGATAGATATTGGTACCCAGTAAACCATTGCCGAGAATGATTCCACTGTAATAATCTTTTCCGGGCTGATCCCACTTTAAATTTTGCCTAGCCATAAATACCGGCCAGTTTACTTCGCCGGTGCGCAACTGCGCTACACACCAAACCGGAGCCCACAAAAACAGCCCTATTAAAAGGCTGCAATTAAATATAGGTTTATATTTTAAAAAAACGTTTTGCTGCATTTTCGGTTAACTATTATCACGTTTGGTAAGCAGTTAAAAAGGCCACCAAGCCCAAACAAGGTGGCCTCAACTAACACAAACTAACCAAATTTGACCGGGCAAGCCCGATATCTACTTTATTTTTTACCAGCCTGGATTTTGTATCAGGGCTGTATTTTTGGCAATCTCTGAAGCCAGGATTGGAAAAAGACCGTAATGGGCCGGAAAATGGTGTTCGCGCACATCTACATATTCATAATTGTACACGCTACCCGTTTTGGTAATTTTCACACCTCTTATGGGTTTCTCAAAATCAACCGCAGCAGTTTTCCATCTTCGTGCATCCCACATGCGGTGCTCTTCCATAAACAATTCTACTCCACGTTCCGTTTGGATTAACAAACGCATTTCATCTTGCGTGGCATTGGCTTTGATTCCATAGTTCCCATCCACTCCTGCTGCAATACCAGCACGTTCTCTTATTTTCTTCAATGCATCGTAAACCTCTGCTGTAGGCCCACTGTATTCGTTAAGTGCTTCAGCGTAATTCAATAAAATTTCTGCGTACCTAATTAGTCCCCAGCATCTTTCGCCATTACCGGTTGAGTTTTCTAAAAGGTATTTACGTGGGAAGTACCCTGCATTAAAAGCTAATGGACCACTTACCGCATCGGTTGTACCCGAACCCACAAAGGTATTTACCGGGGCATTGTTGTTGCCACTTAATATCCATGGGGCACCATTATAGATTACCGAATTGGCAAAGCGAGGATCGCGGTTAACATAAGGATTAGCCGGATCGTAACCCGACCCTGCTTCGGTTATGGCTTTTCCGTTAATCATCGGAAATTTATCAACCATTTGCTGACTAACCGTGAAGGCATAACCTCCCGATCTGCTTTGAGGCAATAAAAAGCTTTCAAACTCGCGTTGTGCACCACGCATGGCGGCAAACAGATACTCGTTGTTTAAGCGCATCTGAAAGACCTTATAAAAACCATATCCATTTCTATTGGTTGTACCGCTTGCTGCACCATTATCTACATATAAAGAATAGACACCAGTATTGATAATATCTAATGCTGCATCTGCTGCTTTTTTCCAGCGTTCTTTATCGTAACTGGCATATCCGGTTAAATCGTGTACTTCGCCTGATGTAGCATACTGGCCGCCATTGAATAACGGACTGGCTGCATATAACAATACGCGAGATTTTAAGCCCATGCAGGCGCCCTGGGTAATACGACCATAATTTTGTGGCAAAATAGTTTCACGGGTAGGCAAATCGGCCTTCGCCGCATCGCATTCGGCAACAATGTAGTTTACGCATTCCTGATAGGTTGATCTTTTTAGCGTAAAATCTTCGGTAATATCATACACTTTATCGCCCAGCAAGGGCACTCCACCAAAAGCCCTTATTAACAAAAAGTAGTACCAGGCGCGCAAGTAACGGGCTTCTGCAATCATGCCTTTTTTAGTTGCAGCGGTTAAAGGGGCCGAGCCGATATTTTGCAAAAGTACATTTACCCTTCTGATATTTTGATAAGGTACCGACCACATGTCTCTAAAATCAGTGTTGGTAGAGCTTTTGGAAATTAAACCAAAGGCAATAATTACCCCCGAGTTCTGCGTACCGTTGTAACGGCCTGTAACCCCCTCATCGGCTGCACCGGCATGGCCGCCCGCATCGAGATATTGAATATCATACTGAAAACCTACCTGCTGATAAATACGGGTTAAAAAAGCCTGCGTATTAATACTATCGGCAAAGGTGGTTTCTTCATTTAAAACAGTTGAAGAGCTTTCATCGAGTAAACCACCTTTTTTACAAGAATAGGTTACAACCATGAAGGCAAATAAGGCTATGATTGAAATTTTCTTTTTCATAATCATTTTTAATTAAAATGTAACATTTAAACCCAGGTTATAAATGCGCTGCGTAGGGTACACACTAATTACAGTAGTGGTACTGTTCCCGTTTTCGGGGTCAACCTGGTACAAATCGGTTACGTTTGTCCAGGTAAGCAGGTTATTACCATTAGCATACACCCTGATTCCTGAAACGCGTAGTTTTTTAGCAACAGCATTGGGAAACAGGTAACTAATTTCGGCCGTTTTTAAGCGAACGTAGTAATTATCCCGGGTCCAAAAGTCTGAGAAGTTATTAGATACATTTGGAAAATTGGTTACTGCGTTACCACCCAACCTTGGAAAAGTAGCTGTAGCAGCAGTTTCCGGTGTCCACCGGTTTAAATGTATGGGCTGATAATTAGAGTTTCCGGGAACGATAGTTTCTGAGTGAAAACGGGTACTGTAACCATAAGATCCCTGAAAAAATACATTCAGGTAAAAGTTTTTATAGCCAAAATTAAAGTTTGCACCGTAAGTGGTGTTTGGCAGGTTTGGCTTACCAATAACACCTTTGTCAGTATCGTCGATAATGCCATCTCCATTTAAATCCTGATATTTCATATCACCAGGGCCAACAGCTGTAGTTGGTTTAGCCACTTTTGGATCGGCAATTTCTGCCGCGGTATAAAAGCCTAAAAAGTGCCAGCCAAAATACTGCCCAATGGGATTACCTGTAGCGGCTAACCAGGGATATGCTGGCTGTGCCTCATCCTGATAAAGAATTTTGTTTTTGGCATAAGAGAAAGTTAACCTTACACCTGCAGAGAAATTGTTTATTTTTTCGTTATAGCTTATTTCTCCATCAAAGCCTCTATTGTTTACCTTACCCAGGTTAACAGGTGGCAAACCTACTCCAATAGTAAGCGGGACACTTTGCCTGGTAGTTAAAATATCGTACCTGTCGTTGTTAAAATAATCGGCGGTAATTTTAAATTTTCCATTAAACATATTTAAATCCATACCAATATCCAGTTTCTTTTCTTTCTCCCAGGTTACATCTAAATTACCCAGGTTGCCTTCGGTAATTCCATTATAAGAGGTGCTGGTTGTACCAAAATTGTAAGCACCTGTAGCCTGTGTGTAAAGTTGTACATATTTTTTAGCACCGCCGATATCATCTGATCCAACCATACCGTAAGATGCCCTGAACTTTAACAGATCTACAAACTTGATGTTATCAGAGAAAAACTTCTCTTCCGAAATATTCCAGCCTATTGATGCTGCCGGAAACCAGCCTTTGGTTTTAGACCCTGTAAATCGGTCGGTACCATTATAAGCAGCATTGAACTCGAGCAAATACTTGTTTTTAAAGTCATAACCCACCCTAAAAGTTGTTCCGGTAATTACCGTTGGTACCCCTGGGCCTTGATTGGTATCGCCGGTAGTGGTTGAATTAATTACCCTGTTATCGTTATACAATACCAAACCATAGACGTGGTGATTACCAAAATTGCGATCGTAGTTTAATGAGGATTGTGTATTTAAAGTACGATAAATAGTACCGTTACCATATGCTGTTGAAAATGGTGGTGTACGGTACTGGTTTGCATTTAATGGCAGGTAAAGCCCTGTAGCCGAATTGTACAAATAATAGGGCAGAGCAGTTCTGCTTGAATTTACACTAGAGCTCTGCGCACTGGCATACGATAGTAATACCTTCGCAGTTAAACCACTGGTAATAAAATCCAGTTTCTGGCTTGCACTCGCAACGATGTTTAAATCATTATCGAAAGTTCTGCTATAGCCCGACTCTGCCAAACGGCCAATAATACTGGTGTTTGCATTGGTTAACAGAGGATTGTATGGATATGAACCATTTGGGTTCGTAACCGGGAAAGCCCAGGGTGGCAAGTAACCACCACTGTAGATTTCGCCCACAATACCGTTACCATTGGCATAATAAGCATTACCCTGTGATGAATTGAAAGGCTGGTTGGTTTCGCCAAAACGGCCGGTTAAATCTAAACGGATGCTCAGTGTTTTAGTTGCCTGAATATCTAAATTAGACCTGAAGTTATAGCGTTTATAATAGTAATTGCTATTTACACCATTGTCTGCACCAAAATCGCGAACATTACCATTCTGCCATAAATAACCTGCAGAAACGAAGTATTTAACACTTTCGGTACCGCCCTGAAAATCGAGGTTTTGACGGGTAATTAAAGCACCTGGTTTAAAAATAGTTTTCCACCAATCCACATCCGGATGACCATAAGGATCGGTATGATCGCGGTAAGCGGCCAGATCGGCATCACTAGCATACAATTTGTTGTTGGTATCGCCCGAATTTCTAAGGGCCTCGTTGTTCAATAATTTTGCCTCATACGAATTTAAAAATTCAGGGGTATTCACATCCATCTGGTAACCTGCTTCCGATTTTAGATTGATGCGCGGTTTACCGGCCACCCCTCTTTTGGTGGTAATTACCAATACCCCGTTAGCCCCTTTAATACCATAAACCGCAGTAGTAGAAGCATCCTTTAAAATGGAAACTGTTTCTACTTCATTTGGATCAATATCTGAAACCTGGTTATAATCATATTCAACATCATCGACAATAATGAGCGGAGATGTGCTACCGGCATAGGTACTTACCCCGCGGATAAAGAAAGCTGCTCCATCTGCACCCGGTTGGCCGCTCCGTTGTTGAGAAGTAAAGCCCGGCAACCTGCCTGCAAGCGTATTCTGAATACTTGCACTTGGATTTTGTTTAATCTCTGTAGCCGAAATGGAACTGATAGCCCCGGTATTGGTAATTTTTTTCTGCTTACCAAATCCTACTACCACTACTGCATCCAAATCCTTGGCATCTGTTTTTAAGGTAATGGTTACAACGGTTTTACCGGCTACATTCACTTCCTGGTTCAAGTAACCTATAGATTTCACAATAAGCACTTTACTACTACCTTTTAACGTAAATTGAAATTTACCTTCTCCATCGCTCACTGCACCATTGTTGGTCAATCCCTTTTCTACAATCGTGGCACCAGGTATCGGCCCCGAATTATCTACAACCGTACCTTTTATAACCGTTTGCGCCAAAGAAATGCCGGGCAACAGGATAAAAAGGGTTAATAATTTATATAATATTTTTTGCATAACTTGTATGGTTACGATTTAACAATTTTTAAAAATTTTCAATTACCAGCCCGGGTTCTGTTTTAAGTTCCTGTTTTTATTTACCTCATTGCTAGAAATTGGGTAGAGGTACATTTTAGTTGCATCGAATGATACATTGAGGGCATTGTATCTGGTGTAAGAAAAGGTGCCGTTTGCATTTTTAATAATCTGCATGCCATGCAGCGTACCGTTTAATACGGTTTCGGCAATTTTCCATCTGCGGATATCCCAGAAGCGTTGTTCCTCAAAAGCCATCTCTACCCTGCGCTCGTGTCTGATAGCTTCTCTCATCTCAACCTGACTCATAGTGGTTTTCAAGCCATGCTGGTAACCTGCTGTGGTACCTACGGCGATACCAGCCCTTAAACGCAGTGCCTTTAACTGGTTAAAAGCTTCTGTACGGTTTACAGCATTATCGGCAGCCTCATTCATGGCCTCTGCATAGTTGAGCAGAATTTCGGCATACCTGAAAATCGGGAAGTTGTGCGTTTGGTTGCTATATACAGTTCCGGTAACAAAAGTTTCGTTCATAAACTTACGCATGTAATAACCGGTACGTGTTTGTACATTTACCGTGCTACCTGGCTTATCCAAACCACCATCGTAAGTTTGAACCAGCCGGTTTAACCAACGGGCATTGTTGTGGATAATGGTATTGTAAAAACGTGGATCGCGACCAGTGTAAGGATCAGCCGGGTTGTAGTTTGATGCCGGATCGGTAATGGCCCGGCCATTGCTCATATCAAAAGCATCAACCAACTCTTGCGTGGGGCTGGTATAACCCGAACCCGAAGCATTGTTAGCGGTGTAACCTACCGGCGCATTTTTAGTTTCTACATCGAAACCCACTGCCCGCTGGTAGGCCAAAATCAATTCGCTGTTTTTACGACTATTAAAAACCGTAGTATAAGCAGCTGTTAACGAAAATATATTCAGGTTCATTACATCCTTGGCAGCCTGTGCAGCAGCGGCCCATTTGGCCAGGTCGTTGCCCGGGTTATTTAGCGGACTGGCATTATACAGTAGTAATCTGGCTTTTAAAGCCAACGCAACTCCCTGGGTAACCCTACCATAATCTTCATCTGCAAGTGAATTGTCTGGTCTGGCGATGGTTTTTAAAGCATCACATTCATCAATAACATATTTAACACACTGATCATAGGTGCTTCTAGGTATTTCAATATCATCGTTAAATCCTAAAACTTTATCGCCCATTAAGGGCACCCCTCCAAAACGTTTAATTAGCTCGAAATAGGCTATGGCCCTTAATATCCTTGCTTCCGCTTTCCAATAAACTTTCAATCCTTTTTGATTTAAAGGCACAGCATCGATATTGGCCAGGAAAACATTAACCTTTCTGATGGTTTTATAATTGTTGTCCCACGAGTTATCTACATTAGATGATGTTGTAGTTGAAGTCGGAGAAATACGCCCTGTTACAAAATACTCTATTGTACTCGAGGGCGATGAACTGATGGCATCGTCCGATGCGGCATCTAAAACATCATTACCAATCCTGTTGTATCCGTTAGGCAGGTAAGTATAAATATCGGCCAAAAATGATTTGGCCTGCACCCCCAGCGAATCTGTTCTATCAAAAGTATAGTTAATATCAGCAGTTGTTGGTTCTGTTTCGTACAATGGTTTTTTACACGCCGAAAAACCAGTTATGATAATGGCTAATGTGCCAACAATTTCTTTTATCTTAATTTTCATAGCTCCCCGCATTAAAATTTAACATTTAAACCACCGTTTACCACCCTTTGCAATGGATAGCCGTTTCCGTACACTTCAGGGTCTACCCTATCGTAAGCCGAAAGGGTGTAGGCATTAACTGCATTTACAAAAAAGCGTACCGAAGCCAGCTTCAATTTATTGGTTACACCTTTGGGTAAAGTATAGCCCAGTTCTACATTTTTTAACCTAACATAGCTACCATCGTGCAGCCAGTATGATGAGCTAGCCTCATTATTTGGGTTAGCCCCTATGGTTAAGCGCGGTTGTGTAGCGGTGGCCGCAGTGGCCGGCGTCCATCTACCCATGTTTTGTTCGAAAGCCTGGCCTAAACCACTATTTTGAAAAGCCCACTCAGTTGAACCAGAAACATATACATAGCGGTTTTGAACGCCCTGCAACAAGGCAGAAAAATCAAAGCCCTTATAACTGAAGCCCAGGTTAAGGCCATAAAACCAAATGGGGTTGTTATTTTTGAGTGCTTTTATATCCAGCTCGTTAATAATCCCATCGTTATTTAAGTCCTGATATTTAATATCTCCGGGAACTGGTGTATACCCCAGTATTTTTGCACTGGAGTTAATTTCGGCCTGATTTTGAAACAGGCCAGTTGCCACATAACCAAAAGTCTGGTCTTCCCTTTGCCCCGTACGTTGCATCCACGAATACGGTCTATCAATCTCATCCTGATATTGAATGATTTTTTGAAGTGAGAAAACATTTGGCGCAATGTAATAGTTAAAATTACCTACATTATTGCTGTATTTCAGATCGAATTCCAGGCCAGAGTACCTGCTAACACCTATGTTTTCGGGCGGATAGGTAGTACCCAGCAAAGCCGAACTTCTTCCTCTGGTTTGTACCAGATCAAAATTCTTATTATTGAAATAATCAGCAGCAACCGATAATTTGTTATTAAACAAACTGGCATCAATGCCCACATTATATTGATTTGCTTTTTCCCAGGTAATATGGGGATTAGCCAGGATACCTTCGGCAGTTCCGGCAATTGCAGTAGGCGTTGGTGCGCCATAATTATAGGTATTACCTGCTACATAGTATTGGTTATAGGCAAAATAACCAGGGTTAGCGTTGCCGGTATAGGCATAATTTGCCCTGATTTTAAGCGCATTTAACCATTGGGTATCTTTTAAAAAGTCTTCTTTAGCAATGTTCCATCCCAAACCAAAACCATAAAAGAAACCATAACGATGGCCTTCTGCATACCTGTTTAAGCCACTATAGCTTAAAGCCGCCTCTGCCAGATATTTCTCCTTGTAATTATAATTTATCCGGCCTGCTAAATTATTGTTGATTAACGCGAGCTGATTGGCTTGTATATTTTGCGAATTGTATTTTAACAAGACATTAATGCCATGGTTACCGTAAGTTTTATCCAGTCCGGCAGAAAAATCGACAAATAAATTTCGGCTCTGGCCGGTGTTGGTTGTTAAATTAACCTGCTGGCCATCTATCCCAAATTTCTGATACACATCGGGGTTGGTACTAGCCAGCTTATATACCGCGTATTGTTTGGTGCGGATAATGTTTTCGGATACACTATGGTTAAAACTGGCTAAAGCTTTTAACCATAAGCCTTTGGTAACATTATCGAGTGTTTTCTTTAGCGATATATCCGCAGAAATGTCTCGGCTACTGTTATAAAAATACCCCGAACGTGTAGTAGCACCCCATAAATTGGTTTGATAATCGGAAGTACCCCCTAGCGATTGATCTGGATTAAAAATAGGGTAAGCATTATTAGGGATAGCAGCCAGTTGTGCAAAAACATTGTTGCTTCCAAAACTGCTTAAGGTTGTACCTGTTGTAAAAATTCCATTGTTGGCACCAGCACCACCCGGTTGGTTGCCGTTTTGGATGCGCCCAAACAAATTTAAGTTTAAGAACGTAGTGGGGGTAATATCAATATCGATGTTGGTGCGAACCAAATAGCGTTTATAATCGGTATTGGTACTGTAGGTATTTCTTTCGTCGTCCTGCTTTAAAATACCACTCTGGTTTAAATAATCAACGTCGAGAAAATAACGGGTAGAATTACCTCCACCATAAGTATTAAGGTTATAACGGCTAAAAGTTGTATTGGGTTTTAATATAGTACTGTACCAGTCTACATTAGGGTGGAATACCGGATCTGAACCTGTTGCCCAGGCATTTAAATCAGCGGCAGTGTAACGCGGAGCCTTACCATCATTAGCCAGCGCTTCGTTATAGAGTGTTGCATAATCAAAAGCGCCCAGCGGTTTAGGCAGTTTAATAGCCGATTGCAAACCGGCCTGTGCGGTAAGCGAAATGCGTTGCTTTCCTACCTCTCCTTTGCGGGTAGTAATCATAATTACCCCATTCGAAGCTTGCTGTCCAAGCATTACAGTCGATAAACCGTCTTTTAAAATCGTAACCGATTCTATTTCCTCCGGATCAATTGAAGGGTAATCTCTGGGAATACCATTTACCAATACCAATGGCGTATTTCCCCTTACGGTAATGCTGGTTCCATCGGCCCCTGGCCTGCCGTTACTTTGTAAGGTGTATAATCCTGTCAACCTTCCTGATAGGGCATTGTTGATCCCTGCTACGGGTACCTTAATCAAATCGGCGTTATAAACAGTTGATGTAGATTGCAGGTTAGTTACCGTACTTTGCTCGCCATATAATACTGGCGTAGCTGCCTGCCGTTTTTGGCTTTCCTCCAAACTCACATTTAACAAAGCCTGCTTTGCTTCAACCTCCTTTATTAAATAACCATTCAAGGCAAAGATTAAAATATCGCCTTCAACAGCACTTATTTTATACTTACCATTTTTATCAGTAGAAACGCTGGTGCCTGTTTCTTTAATGGTAACATTAACGCCATACAGCGGATTGCCAAAGTTATCAGAAACAGTTCCGGTTACCTCCAACCTATGGTTCCTGTTTGTGCCTGCTAAATGCCTTTCGACTCGTATTGTATTGGCGTGGGCCAAAGCCGGACATGCCGCATATACGGTTAACGAAAAAAGCATTAATTGCTTTAAGTAAGTTTTCCTCATATTTTGTTTTGGTTTAGTTGCTGCTGCAATACCTTAAAAGGATGCTTTTGTATCCTTTTAAATTTGCGTGGGTTTTGGTTATAGTATATTCGGTTATTTCTGTGCAGTTTATGGTAAAAGCACAGGGTCAAATCTATTTAGAAACACAAAAACAGAGGGGGTAAAATCCTAAACAATTAGGTGTAAAATCCTAAAAAACCGCCTTACTACTGCAGTATAACAAGGTTATGCGCAGAGAAAGTGTTAAAATTGCAGACGCTAGTCTGATTTGATTTTAATAATAAAAATAGAATTGTACATTTAATACCATTAAGCTAACCATCCCCGTATTTTGTGAAAATGAAAGCCCTGCTCCCCTTTATATTTGTACTCTTCGCTGTAGCAGGCAAAGCGCAAAACCAATACGCTTTTAAACACCTTAATGTTGAAGACGGGCTTTCGCAAAGTTCGGTGTTGGGTATCGCCCAGGATGCAAGAGGATTTATCTGGTTCGGAACCCGGTTTGGGTTAAACAAATACGACTCGCAAACTTTTAAGGTTTATAAAAATCAAAGAGGCAATCCAAAAAGTCTGAGTTATGCTTCCTATCTTTCTTCAATTTTAGCGTTAAAAGACGGATCGTTACTGATTGGCACATTTTCGGGGCTAAATAAATACAACGAAAAAAACGACAATTTCGACAGGTACCAGCACAATGACAGCGTTCCCACCAGCTTAAGTAACTCTACGGTAAACTGCATCTACCAGGATAAAAAAAACAGGGTGTGGATTGGTACCGACAACGGTTTAAATTTACTTACCAACACCCAAAAATATAGATTTAAACGCTTTTTAAATACCGAAAAACAAAACCAAAAAATTTACACCATTACCGAAGATCATAATGGCACTTTGTGGTTAAGCACCAGCAAAGGCCTGATGAATATGCGTTTTAGCGAAGGCAAAATTATTATCAAATATTTTAAAGCTTTTAGTGAAGCGCTTGAAAAAGCCATTGATAACCACATTACTTCGATGGTAGAAGACCGTGAAAACAACCTTTGGATTGGCACCAAACAAACCGGTGTAAGCAAACTAAATCTCAGTACCGAAAATATTATTAACTATAAATATTCGAGCCTTAACCCGCAGGGCATCAGCAGCAATAACATCCGTAAAATTATTATGGATAGGACAGGCAAAATATGGATTGGCTCCTTGCATGGCATTAGCATATACAATCCAGCGGCTAAAAGTTTTAGTACCTTACAAAATGAAGCTGGAAACCCGGCTAGTTTAAGCCAAAACTCGGTTTACGATATCTTTCAGGATCGGCAGGGCATAATTTGGGTGGGTACTTATTACGGCGCCATTAACATGGTTTACCCCAATTATACCCCCTTTAAAGTTTACAGGAGTACAGCAACACCAAATGGCTTAAGCAGTAATGTAGTTAGTGCCATTATGGAAGATCAGCACCAAAATTTGTGGATTGCTACCGAGGGGGAAGGCATAAATTATTACGACCGCCAAAAGAACACTTTTACCTGGTATAAGAACAACCCCAATAACCCATCAAGTTTAAGTGCAAACCTGGTAAAATCGGTTATCCGCGATAAAAACAATAAAGTTTGGATTGGAACGCACTATGGCGGATTGAACTGCTTTGATCCCGAAACCAAAAGCTTCATCAGATATACCAGTCGCCAAAACGATACTTCCTCGTTGGGCAATGATGAAATTACCGTTGTTTTTGAAGATAGTTTTGGGCGGTTTTGGGTGGGTACCAACACAGGACTTAACAGCTTTAACACCCAAACAGGTAAATTTATCCGCAACCGCATAAATGGCCAGGCCGATGCTGTGCTTTTTATCTTCGAAGACTCCAAAAGAACACTTTGGGTAGCCACCAACTCGGGGCTTTACCAGTTAAAAAATGGTGCCACCAAATTTGTTAGCCGTGTAGCTGCCAATCCCGAAATTTTAAAATATAACCTAATCAGGTGTATTATAGAGACTAAAAAGGGCGATTTGTTAATGGGAAGCAATGGCAACGGTTTGTTCAGGCTCGATCCGGATAGACATCGTTACATGCGGCTTAGCACTGCCAATGGATTGCCCAGCAACACCATTACCGGCATTTTAGAAGATGATTTTCAAAACCTTTGGATTACTACCGATAAAGGCCTGTGTAAATATAACCCACACCTTAACGACATTAAAACCTATAACGTTAAAGATGGACTACCCGGCAATGAGTTTAATTTAAGGTCGTTTTTAAAAGATAGCAAAGGCGAGTTTTTCTTTGGGAGTTTAAGCGGTATGATTAGCTTTTACCCCAATCAAATTAAGGAAAACAAAACCACTCCTCCTGTAGTTTTTACCGGCTTAAAGCTCTTTAATAAACCTGTGGTGTTAAACGGCGAAGATGGTTTACTCAAACAAAATATCAGCACCTTAAAATCAATCACCTTCGAATCAGATCAAAATGTTTTTTCCGTTGATTTTACTGTACTCAACTTCATCAAATCGAACAAAAGCCAGTATGCCTACAAACTAAACGGCTTTGAAAAAAACTGGAACTATGTAGATATTCCTTCTGCTGCTTACACCAACCTTTCGCCGGGTAATTACACCTTAATGGTTAAAGGTACCAATAACGATGGCGTTTGGACCAACACCATAAGCACCCTCGATATTACCGTATTGCCACCATTTTATCGTACCTGGTGGGCCTATTTATTTTATTTAGCTGCTTTTATCGCCATATCATTTGTATTTATCCGCTATTTATTAATTAAGGCTGTGCTTAAAAAAGAGCAGGAAATTAACGAGCATAAACTTGAGTTTTTCACCAATATCTCGCACGAAATCCGTACGCCTTTAACGCTGATTGTAGGGCCACTTGATAAACTGATTGAAAATGCCAAAGATGATCCGGCATTGAACCGCGAGCTGCAGCCGATTAAGAACAATGCTTACCGCTTAATGAACCTGGTTACCGAACTGCTCGATTTTAGAAAGGCCGAAAGCGGAAAAATGACCTTACATATCAGTCCGGGTGATATTGTAAAATTTTGCCGTGAAATATTCCTCGCCTTTCAAAACATGGCCATTACTAAAAACATCGCTTACCATTTCGAAACCGTGCAGCCAGCAATTGAGGTTTATTTTGATAAATTGCAGCTCGAAAAAGTTTTATTTAACCTGCTTTCGAACGCCTTTAAATTTACGCCCGATAAAGGTAAAATTGGCTTAAAAATTAGCCTTGAACAGCAGTTGGTTCAAATTCAGGTTAGCGATAATGGTAAAGGGATATCGCTTGATGAGCAGGCAAATTTGTTTACCAATTTCTACCAGGCCAGTTCATCGGCCAGCATTGGTACCGGTTTAGGCCTATCGCTATCCAAAAGTATTGTAGAGCTGCACCATGGCCAAATTACTTTCGAAAGTAAGCCGCAAAGCGAAAAACAAAGTGGCGCTACCTGTTTTAGCGTTAGTTTAAAAACGGGAAAAGCACATTTTAAACCGGCCGATTTTATAAAAGATTACGTGTATTATGATGATGCTGCCAATTACGAACTCCCGGCAGTAGCCGATAACCAAATTACGGAAACACCAGCAACTATAGCGCCTGCCGAAACCAAAAAATACAGTGTTTTACTGGTAGAGGATAACGAAGATGTAAGAACATTTATTAAAAATGCATTGGAAAGTACTTACGCCATTTACGAAAGCGAAAATGGGGCGTTGGGACTGGAATCGGCATTTGAAACCATCCCCGATTTAATTATCAGCGATGTAATGATGCCTGTTATGGATGGCCTGGAATTATGCCGCAAGCTTAAAACTGACGAAAGAACGAGCCATATCCCTGTAGTTTTGCTCACCGCCCGTTCGGCTTATGTACATCAGATTAACGGTTTCGAAAATGGTGCCGATGCTTACATCATGAAACCCTTTAATCTTAAAATACTCGAACTGAACGTACAGAACCTGCTTAGCGCACGCGAAACCATTAAGCAGAAATTTGCACAGGTCATCACGCTCGAGCCTAAAAACCTGGTAATTAACACTACTGAGCAAAATTTCCTGAATAAAATTATCACAGTAATTGAAGACAGGATTGCCGATCCGGATTTTGATGTGCCTACCTTATCGTCGGAAATTGGCATGAGCCAGCCGGTGCTGTACAAAAAAATAAGGGCATTGACTGATCTTTCGGTTAACGATTTTATTAAATCTATACGCATTAAACGTGCCGCACAGCTACTCAAACAAGGCACTGGTAATATTTCAGAAATTGCTTACTCGGTAGGTTTTAACGATCGTAAATACTTTAGTTCGGAGTTTAAAAAGCATTTTGGCAAAACGCCGAGCGAGTTTATAAACGAAAATTAATTTAAAACTGGCTAAAACAAAAGCGGGCTGATAATTAACCAGCCCGCCTTCTTTTTATATTCCTCCCTATTAATATCCCTGATTTTGGTACATTTTTACCGGGTCAAGTTTTACCTCATCAAAAGGGATTGGATAGTAACGGTCTTTTGTGGTTACGTTAGCTAGTTTTGCAATACCAAATGATGATTGCGGTTTGGCTTTCAGGTAGGTTACCAGCTCTTCAGCAGTAAAATATCTGATCAAATCGAACCACCTTTGGTGCTCAAAAGCCAATTCAACCCTGCGTTCGTGCAAAATAGCGAGTTTTAAAGTCGGGAATTTTGCAGCATACGTAGCATCGGTTTTAGCAACAGCATATAGTGGCATTGCAGCCCTTGCCCTTACCATATCGAGGTATTGAATAGCAACCGCATCATTACCCTGCAACATATTTACCTCGGCCAGCATTAAAATTACATCGGCATATCGCATTAAAATACAATCGTTACCACCGTAACCATTTTTAGTAGCTGCATCACTTGCATCGCGAAATTTGGTAATAAACCAGTCTTTAACGGTTGCTTCATTGGCATATTTAATCGAAAAATCTTTTCTCAAATCGGTAGCTTCATATTCGTTAACCAAATCAAGCGTAAGGTTGCCACCTATACCAGTCGATCCTTTTTGCGAATTGATGGTTTCGCCTTTTGCCTGGTTGTTGGCAGCAATGCTTGAACTGTAGTTAATATCACCCTGCTTGTACACAATTTGAAAAAGCAGTTCTTTACAGGTTGTTTTTTTGGTTACATCGAACACCTGTGTATATGGAATTTCGGTCAGGTTGCCAAAAGTGCGCATGTTATATGCAGCTTGCAGATAGGTATTTGCATTAGTCAGATTTTCAGCCTTATTATTTGGCAGTGTAGCAGCCATGGTTAAATATACTTTACCCAGGTAAGCATTTAGCGCCGCTTTAGACACACGGCCAATACCCGATTCAGGCTGAAAGTTAGGCAGACTACTGTTTAAACCATCTTTTAAATCGGCTACAATCTGGTTATAAACCTCAGCCTCTGGCACCCTGAAGGTATTCGCCTTTACCTCATCAATGGTATTTAGTTGTTTGGTTACCAATGGTACAGCACCCCATTTCCTTACCAACTCGAAATACATAATTGCGCGAATAAATTTAGCCTCTGCACTGTAGTTCTGCTTGTTTGCTGCATTGGTAAAAGTAACCTTATCAATGTTAGAAAGGATTACATTGGCCCTGGTAATAGATTGATAAAGCGCCAGCCAGTGCGACTTCAGGTACGAATTGCTTGGTAAAAGGGAAAAATCGTTAAACTGGAACGGTTCGCCGGCATTACTTTGGTTATCGTTTCTTCCGGTATCGTCCGATCGTTCGTCGGTAAACAGACCACTGCTTTCGCCCATGGTATTGCTGCTCCTTAACGATTGGTAAGCACCATTTACGGCAAGCAAAACATCGTTTTCGGTTTTAAAATAATTTTCAACCGTAACTGCATTTGGATTGGTTTGCGCTAAAAAGTCTTTTTTACAGCTACTTAAACATATCGCAATGCTTAAAGCTGAAACTAAAATATATTTTTTCATTTTCGTAAATTCTAAAAAGTAAGTTTAACCCCCAGATTATAAGCCCTGGCCAATGGATAGTTACCATAATCAACCCCAGGTGTTAAGTTAGAACCGCCACTGTAATCTACCTCCGGGTTATAACCTTTGTAATCGGTTATTGTAAAGGCATTATCAACACTTGCATAAATGCGGATATTACTTACTTTAATGGCGCTAGCTAACGATTTCGGGAAAGAGTAACCCAGTGTAATGTTGGTACATCTGAAATAAGAACCATCCTGAATGTAAAATGACGACAAACGGGTGGAGTTACTTTGTGTACCTGCACGCGAAGGACGGTAGTTTAAGCCGCTGCCCGGATTGGCTTCGTTGCGATAACGATCTGCAACCTCTACATATTGGTTACCCGAACCTTCAAAATTGTACAGATAATAATCCTGTCCATCTAATACCTGGTTACCATACGATCCGTTGAAAGATGCCCTTAAATCGAATGTTTTGTACGAAGTGTTTAACGCAAAACCATAGGTAAATTTAGGGTACGGTGTACCAATAACCGTTTTATCTGCATCGTTCACAATTCCGTTTCCATCAGTATCCTGGAAATACAAATCGCCAATTTTTGCAGGGTTGGTTGAGGCTGCCGATGGGGCAACCTTACCTAAATTATCGGCAGTAATACGCCCCAGTACTTTAAACCCGTAAAACATACCTACCGGCTGCCCCTCTTGTGTAATGTGTGTTAAGTACGAACGCTCTGCACCATTGGTTAAAATGGTACTGGCACCACCCATATTTAATACTTTGTTGCGGTTAACAGCAATATTTCCGCTTAAGCCTAAAGTAAAATCCTGGTTTTGGATGATACGGCCATCAATTTGTACATCGAAACCTTTGTTTCTGATCTTGCTATCGGCCAGATTGGTTAATATAGAAGAAGTACCCGAAACAGCCGAAATAGGCTGGTTGAATAACAAATTGTACGAATAACTTAAGTAGTAATTGGCGATAATGTTTAAACGGTTATTGAATAAACCGATATCGGTACCAAAGTTATATTGTGAGGTAGATTCCCAACCCAATTTAGGATCCTGAATGGCATTTGGCCAGATAGCTGTAGAAATGGCATTACCGAAAACAACACCACCCGGTGCACTCATTTCTTGTGCCGTTCTGTAATTAGGGATGTTGTTGTTACCACTTAAGCCCCAGCTTGCCCTTAATTTTACGGTAGAACGCTCACCTAAGAAACCATTATAAAAATCTTCGTCAGATAGGTTCCAGCCAGCAGCAACTGAGGGGAAATTACCATATTTATTTAATGGACCAAAGCGCGAAGAACCATCGCGACGGAACGAACCTGTTAAGAAGTATTTACCGGCATAGTTATAACTGAAACGGCCGAAATACGACAGTAGGGTATTGGCTGTTTTTGAAGCTGCATCCAGAGCAAAGAAACTTGCATCAGCACCTTTATCGGTGATCTCGCCAATATTATCGTTCTGGAAACCCTTTGCCGATACTTTAATCAAATCGCTGGTTGTTTTCTGTGCAGAATATCCGGCCAGTACATCCAGTTTATGCTTACCAAAAGTTTTATTGTAGTTTAAGGTAAACTCAGCCAGCTGATCGATCTGTTTTAAATTTTGTGCAATGGCTGTCGCCGCAGCAATTGACTCGTTAGAATATGGCCTGTTATTACCGTTACTTAAACTGGTTGGCAAATAGAAATCATACTTTTCGCTATAAGTTTGCGTACCCAGGTTGGCTTTAAAATCCAGGCCATCAATAATCTTATAAGTAGCATTGGCATTGTAAGTACTTCGATCACCTTTTCTAGTAATTTTTAACTGATCAACAGTAGCCAAAGGATTTTCGGGATTTTGGATTCCGTATTGCGAAGCTAAAGCACCCATTCCAAACTGAATCGGATTTCCGTTTGCATCTCTTGCAGGCAGGTAAGGCAAATAAATCAGTGCTGACATCATCGGGCTCAAATCATAACGTCCCTCCCTTACCTCACGGTTATTGTTTTGGGTATAAGCAATGTTAGCACCTACGTGTAAACGCTCACTCACGTTTCCATCTATATTGCCCCTGAAATTGATTACCTTTTGGTTGGTGTTGGTTACAATACCATCGTTATCCTGGTAACCGCCACTTAAAAAGTATTTTACGTCTTTATTACCTCCGCTAAATGAAAGGTTATGACGTTGAAAGGCTGCATTGCGGTACAGTTCATCCTGCCAATCGGTATTGTATGCTGCAGGAATAGCTTGTTGTGTGCTAAAATTATACAAATCGGAAGGTATACTTACACTGCTGCCATTACCTACGTTTGCAATCCGTGTAGCATTGTTATCGCCATACATCGCATCGGTCCAGGTTTTACCTGCGTTTACCCATAAATCTTTGTAGGCATTATTACGCCCATCAATCAATAGCTGTATAAACTGATTGGCATCAAGCAGTTTTACTTTTTTGGCCAGTTGAGAAATACCACCCTGCACATCGTATTCGAAACGGCCTTTGCCATCTTTACCCCTTTTGGTGGTAATTAACACTACCCCACCCGATGCTCTTGAACCGTAGATAGCAGCAGAAGCCGCATCTTTCAAAATGTCGATAGTTTCGATGTCTTCCGGATTTATGGCTACGTTATTGCCTGCCGGATAACCATCAATAACATACAAAGGATCGGAACTGGCATTGATAGAGCCAATACCCCTCACCCTAATTTTAGTACCTGAGTAAGGTGCACCGCTGGTTTGCGATACCTGCACACCGGCCACTTTACCTACCAACGCCTGGCCTACTGTAGGTGATGTTAAGTTCAACTCGCTGGCTTTAACACTGCTAATAGCTCCTGTTACATCCGATTTTCTGATCTTTTGATAACCAATTGCTACCACCTCGTTTAAGGTGTTACTACTTTCTTTAAGTTTAATATTGAGGATTTTATTGCCCGATACGATTATTTCCTGCGTATCGAAACCAACAAAAGAAAAAACCAGTGTAGTGCCGTTGTTGGCCTCTATCGAGAATTTTCCGTTACCATCGGTCGAAGTTGTTTTTTTGGTTTGCTTATCGTAAACGCTAACACCCGGAAGTGCTTGTCCCTTCTCGTCAGTTACGGTTCCGCTAATGGCAGCAAAACGGTTGTTAAGCGCTGTAGCCGAAACTAATTTGGCATTGCCTGAGGCCATGGCGGCTGGGCTGCATGCAGCGAGCAAACCAACGGGCAAAAGCAATTTCCTGCAGGCACTTTTCATGCTTGCGGTGAAAAAAAATGATGTCATCTTTTTGTGCTTAGTAATAGATTTTTAAATAGTATTGGGGTTTGTATTTTTGTTTGGCAGATATGTAGATCATGCGTTTACATAGGCTTATCCTTAAAGGTTAACAACTTATTTCCTGAGCGTTCTACTGCGACAAAAGTAGAGGTGTACTTTTAACACTATGTATCCGCTATGTTAACTCTATGCAAATATCTTAGGGCTATTTTAAGTTTATATTAAATTTAATAAACAGGCTTCTAAACCGTTTTATTAATGCGTAAAGCGATAACATCTGCTTAATGTTTTTTTAATAGCCAAAGCTTTACTTTGCCACAAAATTCTTAATGAAAGTCTTCTATCCCTTTTTTATACTTTGCCTCCTGTGTCAAAGTTTACAGGCTCAGGATAAACCCGTTCAAGCCTATCAATTAATAAAAAGCAATAACGCAGTACAGTACAAAAACTACTATTTGCTTACGCTTTTTAAACAACTAACCGGGCTTAATAAAATGCTGAAAGAAAACAGTGTTTTGAAAAAATTTGCCGATGCCAAAAGCGCGCAGGTAAACGAGGCATTAAAGACCTGCAAAACCGATATTAGCTGTTATGCCAATGCGTTAAAGTTTAGTGGCGAAGAAATTACAACTATTGGTCAGGAATTAGGCAATAGCTACAACGAAAATAATGAACTCGGAAAACTGGTAAGCAATCACCTGATCCCTTCTGGCTGTTATAATTTGTATGCTGGCGAAACACCTAAAAATTTATTGATTAAAGCCTGGGAGCAGGATGCCAAAGCCTTAAATTATGCTATTGGTGTGTATGTAGAAGGCAATAAACCCAATTATCCTAAAATTGATTCGATCAGTTTCAGTTTAAAAGATAAAGAATATGCGGAACTTACTGCGGCAAACACATCACTGGCTTTGCAAGCCCAAAACGAACTCTTTTTTGAACCTGCATTAAATTTTGCACTCATAGCTTTAGAGCTGAACGAAAGAAACGATGCCGCCGATTATGAACCGATGGTTAGCGGGGTAAACCAGGCAGCCATTAATCAGATTAAAAAAACCGACTGGAAGAAATATCCCTATAGCGTAATCCTGGTGCCGGGTGCAGGTCCCGAAGATAAAGAAACGGCTTTGAGTGCGGGCGGTATAATTCGCTGCCGCCTGGCTGCCATACAATACCAAAAAGGACAGGCGCCTTTTATTGTAGTATCGGGCGGACGTGTACACCCCTATAAAACTAAATTTAGTGAGGCATTCGAAATGAAAAAATTTCTGATGGAAACCTTACAAATACCTGAAAGTGCCATCATTATGGAACCCCATGCCCGCCATACCACCACCAACATGCGCAACTGTGTAAGGCTGATGTTCAGGTACGGCATACCTGTTGATAAACCTGCCCTGGTGAGTACTGTTAAATCGCAAAGCTATTACATCACCACAGTGCTGCTGGAGCGTTGTAAAAAAGAACTTGGTTATTATCCTTACCAAAACGGGAAGCGGTTAAGTGATACCGAATCAGAATTCTCCCCCAATACAACATCGTTGCAAATTGATTTTGATGAACCTTTAGATCCCTAAGCCCATGAAAACTTAAATCCGATATTGATACTACTGGTGATGTTTTTTATCGGTAGAACCAGCAAAACCGAAGGAAAAATCACTAAAAACATTACAGTCGATTCACTGGGTGCCTGCCAGGGCATTACCTACCAGAACGGGCGGTATTTCCTGTATGGCGATCGCGAAGTTGGGGTAATGCGAGAATATAAACTGCAAAACGATTCCTTAATTTATCAGCGTAAAGAATACCGTTTTACTGTAAAAGGTGAAAATATCATTAAACATCCTACCGGAATAGCCTATCATAAAAGCTTACCTACTTTTGTGGGCAATTCGGTAAGGCAAAACCAAGCAGGAACGCTGTGGAGAGCAGTAATTAACTGCATTAACTGGGATGGTTTTTTAAAAACCAGAACCCTTGACGGCAACTTGCTGCAAACCATTGATGATGATGCCTGCATACAGGGAGCAAGGCCAGAATATGTTAAATATAAAGGAAAATGGTATGTAGCTACTGCCGACTATGGCAACAAGGCCAATCAGGTTCGCTTAATGGATCCGCAAGCTTTGGCGAAAGCGACTAAAACCAGCGAAAAAGGTGTAGTGGTTCAAAAATTTACCTGCTCGCCCTGGGTCCAAAATCTCCACTTCATTGCCAGTAAGGGTATCCTGGTATTGATTCAAAACCAGATTGAGGGACGAAAATGGCGATTAACGTTCCTTGATCTGGAAAAATCAATCACCACCGGACATGAAGTTGTTTTGAGCATAGTTGATACCGATAAGCCTGATGAACTGGAAGGTTTTACTTTTACTGACCAGGCGGATAAAGGTATTGCGGTGAGTTCTTCGCGCAAGAGCAATGTAAGCTTGATGGAATTTGCGTTTGGCGGTTAGTGTTGAGATGTACCCTAAGGTTGGTGGCCACCAACCGATAAAGTCCTCCTAGTGGTCGGTGGGCCACCGACCACCGAAGAAGTTGAGCATTAGGAGTCAAGGTTGCCCAAACAATGAAATAATCAAACAATATCCAAATCCTCTTCTTTACTTTCCTTTTACACATCTTCACCGTATCTTTATTCTATACAAAAAGGAGAGTTATATGAATACTGAAAAAGCCATTCTAGCTGGCGGTTGTTTTTGGGGAGTAGAAGAATTAATTCGTCATTATCCGGGTGTAATTTCGACAGTAGTTGGATATACCGGTGGTGATGTACCCAACGCTACTTACCGGAACCACGGAACGCATGCTGAAGGTATTGAAATTACTTTTGACCCAACCATTTTATCATACCGTAAATTACTGGAATATTTTTTCCAGATCCACGATCCTACCACACGTAACAGGCAAGGAAATGATCTGGGAACTTCATACCGTTCGGCTATATTTTTTACCAACCCAACACAAGAGGCTACAGCAAAAGAGTTAATTGCCGAAATGGATGCCTCGGGCGTATGGCCGGGCAAAGTAGTAACAGAGGTTGTACCTGAAACGGATTTCTGGAATGCAGAAGAAGAACACCAGGATTATTTACAGAAAAACCCTTATGGTTATACCTGCCATTTTGAAAGACCAGACTGGAAACTGTAAATTAGTTTGGCGATGGGAAGTTTGGAGTGTGGAGTTGAATTACAGTAAATACGTATCAACAAAGAGGCAATTTTCCATCTGAAAATTGCCTCTTTGTTTTAATTAATCATCATCATCCTTTTTCTTCTTTTCGAGGATTACAAAAGCGCTTCTTTTTGGCGCAGGCATTACCGATTGTTCGCCCTTAACCGATTTCCATACCACTTCATTTAAATCTAAATCCGGTGCCGAATCTTCTTTTGCAAAATTGAACATTTCCGATCGCCTGCTGCTTTCGTTCACTGCCACATTCCGGGTATCTAAATCAATAAGGGGTTGTAATACATTATAAGGTGTAAAATCTGGCTTGGCGGTAAAACATTCGTACAAGGGCATTGCTCCTGCATCGTACTGGCTCATGGGCGGCAAGCCCAATATCAGCTCCATGGTGCGTAAAAAGCCCGAAGTCGAATACATCGTGTGTACCACTTCATTTCTTTTTACATAAGGCCCAATTAAATAAGCTGGCGAACGGTGTGCATCTACATGGTCTGGGCCGTTCTGCGCATCATCTTCCAAAATAAATACAACCGATTCATTCCAAACCTTACTGTGCGAAAGATGTTCAATAATACGGCCAACTGCTAAATCGTTATCAGCAACCGCGGCCTGAGGCGAGTATTTGCCTTTCTTCTGGCCACTGGTATGATCGTTCGAAATCCGTAAAGTGCTAAACTGTGGTACAGCCCCCGCAACCAGTAACGAATCGAAATCGTGTTCCCAGGCATCTACCCGCACCTGGTCTTTAATGTCCATATCAAAACCCGGAGAAGCCGGACACATGTGCCCCTGCAACGATTTTATATTGGCTTTATCGTACGAACCAAACTCGCCATAACTGCGGTAGCTTATTCCGGCCCTTTGGCAATAATCCCAGATAAAGCCTCCTTTAGGGTAAGTAACAGGTCGGCCGCCTTCGAAACTAGTACTGCCACCACGTGCACCATAACTGGTTGGCCATGTTTTTTCTACCACGTCGGTTGCATAGGCAGCCATGCTCCAGTTGTGCCCATCGGCACTTACTTCGGCATCTACATAAAAATTATCGAGCAGCACATAGTTTTCGGCCAATGCATGTTGATTTGGTGTTACTTTTCGCCCGAAAAGGGTTAGCGTAGAATCGCCATTACCTTTTTTAATATCACCTAGTACCTGATCGTACGTGCGGTTTTCTTTAATGATGTAGAAAACATGTTTGATTGGCGATTTTTCGCCCCGTTTTCTGGGGATCGGATTTCCAGCTTCGCCATCGGCAGTTATTGCTCTTTTATCGCTGAAAGGCGTATTGGCATAAACCTGTTTGGTATAAACTTTCAGCTGTTCAGGTTTTGGCGCATCGATAAAAGATAAAGTACCTTTAAACAAACCGGCAATGTATTGCAACCTGCTGTTGGCGGTGCTGCCCATGTGGTAATCGCTGTTATCTACTTTCGATACCGGTTGTGGCCCTTTCGGGTTAGCCATTGAGGTATTGCCTTTACCATTGCTTACCAAAACTTTCGAACCCAAAACCTTAACACTGGTTGGGTACCAGCCTACCGGTATAAAACCCTGGCTCTGGCTCAGCCCAGGTTTGCTTACATCAAAAACTGCCAGACAGTTGTTGTCGGCATTGGCAATGTATAAAGTTTTTTCATTGCTACTCAAAGCCAAACCGTTGGTGGTTGAACCGGTTAACTGCGTGGCATAAAGCGTGGTAGAAATAGTTTCGATTACTTTATTGCTAAGCATGTTTACTACCGAAACCGTATTATCATTCGCATTGGCTACATACAGGATATTGCCTTTTTTATTAAGCAATAATTCATTAGGGTGGTCGCCCACGGAAATCTGCTGAACAATGCTTTCTGATTGTAAATCGACAACCGCAACTGCTTTTCCACCCCAAAGCGAAACATATAATTTACGTTCATCGGCAGCCAGGGCACAGCTATAGGCAATTGCCGGGAGCTGAATGCGCTTTAAAATCTTTTTCGCCGCCGGGTCGATGATATACAGTGCGCTGTCTTCTTTGGTAACGGTAAATAATTTACTGTTGCTTCTGTTCACAGCAATCCCTGCAGGGCAGATTTTACCTTTCGGCCATACGGGGCCTAAAGTAATGGTATCGCTCTTGCCCAGTTTATTGTTTTCGATATTGAAATCCAGAATCCAGTTGTCGTTGCCGCCTGATGCATAGAGGTGTTTTTCATCTTTACTAAAAGCAATGCCGTACCACGATTTGGCCAGCACTTTCTCATCAATAATTTGTTCTGTTTTAGGATCGATCAGCTGTAGCGACTGCGTACTCTGACCGTTATTGGTAATTGCAAGATATTTACCTGATGCACTGAGTTGCATGTTTAAGGGTAAATCGCCCAATTGTACCGAATGTCCTGCCGGGCTCAACTTCCAACCGTTGGGCAATAAAATTTGTTGGGTGCGCTCGTTTTTACCAGGCCATTGTGCAAAGCTCTGTTGTACCAGCAACAAACTAAAAAGAATAAGGATATATGATTTTTTCATTGTTTTGATTGTAAAAAATTAACGGTGGAGATTAAAGTTTACCAGAGCCCTGATACTATAACCATTGTCCGATGCTACATTGCCGATTTCGCGTATCGCTGCAGGAGAAGTAACCTGACTCCGCGTGGCATAAAACACCGGCCCACCTGAAATAGAGAACGAAAGTTTACTGTGGTTAGGCTCCAGATTAATAGACGGGCCGATTAAGAGTTTGGCTCCGCCTTCTGCTTCATCTTTTTCCCAAAAACCTTCCAAATCCTGACCAAGGGCTTCGAAACCCAGGTATAAAGCATTTGAAACACGATGTTGAAAACCGATACTGGTAATAAAATCAAGCTTGTCTCGCGTTTTATCAAAAGCTTTTTCAAAACGTAAATTACCCGCCATGCGCCAGTTGGCACGATCGAAAGCTGCCGTTATGCGGCTAATGGCCGAGCCGGTGTTTGACCAATCTCTGCTTAAACCAAGGCCTGCGCCCAACCTAAAGCCCGAAATACCTCTACCACCAATCAAATCTCTGATTACCTCAGCCTGTTCTGCAGAGGCTACGCCCCCACCATTTGCAAAGCCCAGGGCGGCCGTAGCATAGAGTGTTAAACGGCTACCCAAATAACCCTTAACTCCAAACTGCTGCCCTAAACCATCATAACCAAACTGTCCGTTAGCTCGTTCGCCATAGCTGCCAGAATAATGGATATTCCACCGTGGATTTTCGGCAGTAAGGGTATTTAAGGTAAATAAAAAGGGTTGCGCAGCATCGCTACCTGTTTTTAATGCAGGATTAACGGTTGCCTGATTCTGAGCAGAACCATGTAGTGCGAATGCAGCAAGAATAGCTGCAAAAAATATCTTTTTCATTTTAAAATGCTGAAGCTTTATAATTTGGTTTCGTTTAACAAAGGTGATTGACTTGCGTTTACTTGATAGGTTTTAATCTTGTCATTTTCATCAACCTCTACAATCCGGTAGCCTTTATAGGCCGTGCCCCAGTTGCCACCAATGTGTGCATCAAAAAAGTGTGGCAGCTTATCAGTATAAAATACAGCGTCTAGACTGTGGTCGTGGCCATGAAATACTGCCTTTACATTGGCATAACTATGCAAAAGTTTAATGGTATCGGGGCATTCCACAAACGGACTCTCGGGTACCCAAAAATGTGGCGGAATATGCAATACCACAAACACAGTTTTTAAATCTTTAAACTTATCCAGTTCCTGCTTTAAAAAATCGTTGTTTGGGCACCTGTATGCTCCCTTGGTATCTGAGGTATTGGCCAAAACAAAACCTACACCGTTTTTTTCGAAAGAAAAGTCATCATCATAACCAAAAACAGATTTCCAGAGCGGCGTATCTGCATGGTCGTGGTTACCGGGTACAGCATAAAAAGGAACTTTTAAACGATCGTAATAATCTTTTTTAACTTCTTTCAGTAATTCGGGCCTATCGTGTACCAAATCACCGTTAATAATTACAAAATTAAGTGGATTTTGCTCGTGATCTGAGTTAAGCCATTTTACAATATTTTCGTGATGAAGCTTATATTCCGTTCCCGGTTGCCCGTAATGCCCGTCGGATGCAATTGCAAAACGCAGTTTAGGAGCTTTACCCAATCTGGCTGGGATATTGTTTTCTTCAGCGAATGAAGGGAGAACTGGTGATAAACCGGCAACTACTGCAGCAGCCAGACCACTTTTTAGAAAAAACCGTCTGTTAGACATAAGCATGAAATATGTTTTGTATTAAAGTCCAATATTAGTTTAGCTGGACTTCTTAAACATAAATTTAATGTTATGTTTGGGTTAAGTGCAGGGTATTACTGTATCAATTTTATAACAGTAAACCCAGACTTAAGTCACCTCCCGCTGATGGCGCAATCATAGCTTTAAAATAATAATCGTCTGGTAAATGGGAATCTGCGTTTATCGTCTTAAATCTGCGGGAGAATAATTAAGGTTGGATCATTACATAGGAAAATGGTTCGTGCAGACACGAACCATGGTCTCAGAAGCATAGAAACCTGGACTATATTCAGCGCTACAAATAGAAAAGCATTCCGTGCTTCCGTGGCAAAAAAAATGGCTCGTGGCGATACGAACCATGGCTTAGAATATGATCTGGCTTTAAAAAATAACAATCGCTTGTTTTACCACTAAATACCCTGCCAGTGCAAATAGAAATATAGCTATCGATTTATTGATAATCAAACTGCTCAATGCAAATTTTTCCTGAATGTAAGTAGCAAAGTGTGCATACAAATAAAGTGCAAGTGTAGAGCCTACGCCCGAACCTAAACTAAAAATCACCAGCGAAAGGTAATCTGTTTCAATCCATTGGTGCAAAATAACGTAGTTACCAAAAAACAACCAGAATGGAATCTGAACGGGATTTAATACCCCTAAAATCAATCCATAAAGTACACTTCCACTACGTTTATCTTCTTTAGCATTGCTGGTTTTAGGCACTTTTTTCCGGTTTTTCCAGGTGATGGTACCCATTACCAGAAACATCACAATCATAAAGCAATCTACCAAAGTACTCAGGCGCACCTCGCTAACGGCTTCGTTCGGGTTGATATCACTCATCGCCCAGCGGGCAAAGCGCATCATACCAAAAGTAAAAAACACTTCTACACAGGAAAAGGATAAAATAAAATACCAAACCTGCCGCATGCCCTTGTTGATGGCGAGCTGTGCAACAGTGAGATTGATGTTGCCTGGAGGGATATACCCCATTGCGTTAAGGATAATGCCTATGAAAAACGTTAGAAAAAGCATTGCCGAAATTATGGATTTAAATTTAAATGCGCGGCCAAATATTTTCCGGTATACGAATTTTCTACTTTAACCAGCTCTTCGGGTACCCCTTCAAATACCACATTACCACCACCATCGCCCCCTTCAGGGCCGATATCGATCACCCAATCGGCACATTTAATCATATCCATATTGTGTTCAATAACCAAAATGGTATTGCCTTGTTCAATCAGTGTATTTAATGCTTTTAAGAGTTTTTTAATATCATGGAAATGCAAACCAGTAGTTGGCTCATCAAAAATAAATACCGTTTTATTGGCATTATTACCTTTAATCAGAAACGAAGCCAGCTTAATCCGCTGTGCCTCACCGCCCGATAAAGTATTTGATGATTGTCCCAGGTGTACATAACCCAAACCAACATCAACCAGCGGATTTAACTTATTCAGGATCTTTTGTTCATCTTTAAAGAAATCAACCGCTTCATCAATGGTCATGTCCAAAATTTCAGAAACATTTTTCTCTTTATAGGTTACATCCAACACCTGTTGCTTAAAGCGTTTGCCGTTACAAGCCTCACAAGGCAGATAAATATCGGCCATAAACTGCATTTCAATCTTCACTTCGCCCTCACCCTGACAAACATCACAACGGCCACCTTCAACATTAAAAGAGAAAGCAGCAGGTTTCAATCCGGCGGCTTTTGCAGCAGCTAAGCCCGAAAACAACGCGCGAATATCATCCCAGGCCTTAACATAAGTAACCGGATTGGAACGGCTAGAACGGCCAATCGGATTCTGATCTACCATTTCAACAGCACTTACCAGATCGTAATTACCAAAAATACCATCATAAGCACCTGTTTGCTCGCCAGCATAGTTTCCGATCGCTTTTTGTAACGCCGGATATAAAATCTTTTTGACCAAACTGGTTTTTCCAGAGCCCGAAACCCCACTTACTGCAGTAAACACGCCCAATGGAAATTTAACATCTATGTTTTGCAGGTTGTTTTCCCTCGCCCCCTTAATCAGGATGTGGTCTTTCCATTTACGGCGCTGTGTAGGAATCGCAATTTTCTCCAGGCCGGCCAGGTAACGACCGGTTAAACTATTTTTATCTTTTAAAATTTCTTCGTAATCACCGCTAAACACCAGGTTACCACCATGTGTACCTGCCTCAGGGCCAATGTCGATAATGTGATCGGCTGCCCGCATCATTTCTTCTTCATGCTCTACCACCAAAACCGTATTGCCTACATTCCGCAAAGAAAGTAAAACCTCAATCAGTTTATTGGTATCGCGCGGGTGTAAACCAATACTCGGCTCGTCTAAAACATAAACTGAACCCACCAAACTACTACCTAAAGAAGTTGCCAGATTAATCCTTTGCGATTCGCCACCCGATAAAGTATTCGACAAACGGTTTAAGGTAAGATAGCCTAAACCAACGTTATTTAAATAGAGAAAACGGTTATCAATTTCGGCCAGTAAACGTTTGGCTATTTTAGCATCGTTTACACTCAGTTTTAATTCGTTAAAGAAAACCAATGCTTTTGAAAGTGGCATTAGCACCACATCGATAATTGATTTTTCAGCAATTTTAACGTACGATGCATCTTTGCGTAAGCGTGAACCTTTACAATCAGGGCAGGTTGTTTTTCCGCGGTAGCGCGATAGCATTACCCGGTATTGTATTTTATAAGTCTGCTCTTCCAGTTCTTTGAAAAATGCATCCAGTCCTTCAAAATATTTATTCCCGGTCCACAACACCTGCTGTTCTTTTTCGGTTAAAGCGCTGTAAGGCCTGTGTATCGGAAAATCGAATTTAGGCGCGGCCTTTACAAAGTTTTGCAACCAAACGCCCATTTTTTCGCCACGCCATGGGGCAATGGCATTATCGTAAACACTTTTACTTTTATCCGGAACAACCAGATCTTCATCAATGCCAATAACATTGCCATAACCTTCGCAGCGTTTACAGGCACCATAAGGGTTATTGAAAGAGAAAAAGTTAGGCGTAGGCTCTTCAAAACGGATTCCATCCAGTTCAAAACGATCGCTAAAATGTTTTGTTTCGCCTTCGGCTTCTACATAACAATCGCCCTTACCTTCAAAAAAGGCAGTTTGTGCAGAATCTGCTAAACGGCTTAACGTTTCTTCTTCCTGGTTGGTTACAATCCTGTCGATCAGGATCTGAACGGTTTTATCGTCAGTTAGTTCAACATCTTTAAAACCGGCATCGTCTAAAATCCCTTCAATTTTTTCAATTTTATCGTTAATGCGTACCCTTAAAAAACCTTTTTGCAATAAAATGGCCAGTTCTTCTTTAATGGTGCGGTTATTATGTGGGTAAAGCGGACAGAAAATAGTTACTGTAGTATCTTCGGGCATTGCATTTACATAATCTACCACAGTGCTTACCGAATCTTTTTTTACCACTTTGCCCGAAACCGGCGAAATGGTTTTACCTATCCTCGAAAAAAGCAGCTTCAGGTAATCGTAAATCTCTGTTGAAGTACCTACAGTTGAACGCGGGTTAGAAGTAATTACTTTTTGCTCGATCGCAATTGCGGGGGCTATACCTTTAATATAATCTACATCAGGTTTATTCATCCTGCCCATAAACTGGCGTGCATACGATGATAAACTTTCTACATACCGGCGCTGCCCTTCTGCGTACAAAGTATCGAATGCGAGCGAGGATTTGCCCGAGCCCGACATGCCCGTTACCACCACCAATTTATTTTTGGGAATGGCCACATCGATGTTTTTAAGGTTGTGCACACGGGCACCTTTTATAATAATATTTCTATGCGGATCTTTTTCGGCCTCTTTTTTGCTCATGTATTGTAAAGGATATAAAGGTATAAACCCAACAAAGTAATTTGGGTTTTAAGAAGATACAAAAATAGGGTACTGAGATGGTTAATTTATTTTTTAACATTTTATTTTTTGCTTTTTGATAAAAAAATAACTTTCTTTGAACATTAACAACCTCAGAACCAAACTAACACATTTCAAAAAACATAGGAGAGAAGCTATAGAAATTATACATCTACAAATTAATTTTTAGCAAACAGTACGGGATTTAGTGTAGGTAAACCTATGAATTTACAATCATATAATGATCAGGACCTGGTAAAGGTATATATTGCCGGGAACGAGAATGGATTGCAGGAACTTTTAAAAAGGCATAAAAGTAAAATTTATACTTCTATCTACTTATTGGTTAAAGACCAATATCTGGCGGAAGATATTTTTCAGGATGCTTTTATTAAAGTGATTAACACCTTGCGATCGGGAAGATATAACGAAGAAGGTAAGTTTTTACCGTGGGTAATGCGTATTGCGCATAACCTGGTTATCGATTATTTCAGGAAAGAAAAAAGAACACCCATCATCACCAGTTCTGATGGAATGGATGTATTCAATATGCTACACTTTTATGATGAGAGTGCAGAAGACAGAATGCTCCGCGATCAAACCCATAAAGATTTAAAGGCAATGATCCATTTATTGCCCGACGAGCAGAAAGAAGTGCTCTTAATGCGTCATTACGCTGATTTAAGCTTTAAAGAAATTGCCGATTTAACCGATGTAAGCATCAATACCGCCCTCGGCCGGATGCGTTATGCATTGAGCAATCTGCGCAAAATGCTTAAAACAAAAGAAATGATACACAAAGGGTAGCGCAATTGTTACAAAAAATAATATAGGGGTTGAAATAAAGCATCTGAACTATCGTTAAGTTTATAAAACTTATCGTGTTTTGCTTATGACAAAAACCTCTACATCAAAAAACAATGTAAATTTACCAACCCCGAACATGTTTCAGCCTAAAATGGATATGGAATCTGACGCAGAAATCGACTTATTTTATGATCAGATCAAAAGTAAGTTAGATAGGCTGGCTAAAAATCCTCAAGATGAAACCATCAACAAGATTTTAGCCTACAGCAGGTCGTTATAAAATTTACACTAGTCAAAAAGGTTGTTCCACAGGGTGGGGCAACCTTTTTTTATTATGGAAAAGGGTAAGATGTAAAATGGAATTTTACTTGCCCCAAATACATCTCTTCTTATTCACCTAACTTCTTCCATTTTACCTTTTCCACTTTATTTCCTCCATTCTACTTCAGTTTACCTGTACCTATAAATGGCCTAATTTTTACATTTGCTTAAAATAAAAAGCGTTACCTTTACATAGTGTAATTTTAACACTAAGCGCAATGAATAAAAACTTACTTCCACTCACTTTAGGCGGTTTAGGCATCGGTATCACAGAATTTGTAATGATGGGTTTACTACCCGATATTGCTAAAGATTTACGGGTGAGCATACCGGAAGCTGGTCATTTAATTTCTGCCTATGCCCTGGGTGTGGTAATCGGCGCGCCTTTATTGATTATGATTGCGGGCAAATATCCACCAAAAAAGATATTGATTGCCTTAATGGTAATGTTTACGGTTTTTAATGCGTTTTCTGCATTTGCACCTACTTTCAACACCTTATTTATCGCACGTTTGCTTTCAGGTTTACCACATGGTGCATTTTTCGGTGTGGGCTCTGTAGTAGCCAGCAGAATTGCCGAGAAAGGAAAAGCCGCACAGGCCGTATCGCTCATGTTTATGGGCTTAACCATTGCCAACATTATTGGTGTACCATTAGGTACTTTTATAGGCCACAATTTTTCATGGCGCATATCTTTCGCCGTAGTGGTATTTGTTGGCCTGGTTACACTGTTGAGCTTAAAGTTATGGTTACCTGCTTTAGCAGCAACCAAAAACCGCGATTTGAAAGCCGAATTAAGTTTCTTTAAAAAACGCGATGCATGGATCATTATTTTTATGATTTCTATCGGTACCGGCGGATTATTTACCTGGTACAGCTATATCGCACCATTAATGACCGAAGTTGCCCATTTTTCTTCAAATGCGGTAACCTATATCTTAATGCTGGCTGGCATGGGCATGATGTTCGGTAATTACATTGGTGGAAGACTAGCTGATAAATTTTCGCCGGCCAAAGCTTCTGCAGCTTTATTACTTGTTATGGTAATTACCCTAACCATTGTACATTTTGTATCGGCAAGTCAGCCACTGGCTTTAATCATGACCTTTATTACCGGCGCGGTCGCTTTCTCACTGGCGGCCCCCATCCAAATGCTAATGATCCAAAGCGCCAAAGGCTCCGAAATGCTGGCTGCATCGGCTAGTCAGGCAAGTTTTAACATCGGTAATGCCCTGGGTGCCTTTTTTGGTGGTCTTCCGCTGGTATATGGTTTCGATTATACCTCTCCCGCTTACGTTGGCGCTGCAATGGCCCTGGTAGGTGCTTTCTTTGCCTTCTGGTTAATTAAAAGCAACAGCACAAAACCATCAACCAAAACTACGGCAACCGAAGAGGAAGAAGCCGAAGAGCAGTTTGTAGTGATGCATTAGGTTTTCGAAGTTCTAATGCAGGCACCACAAAATCTTTTGGCTAGATTTAAAATAACCTAGACCCAAATATCAAACCTACTCCTGCTGTAGCAAATGTTTTTTGCCCATTCGCATTACCGTTAACAGCTAAGGAAATACCAACACCGTCAACAAAGCGAAAAACATACCTCGCTTCAGCAACAAGGCCTGCAGCATTTTTTTTGGATAATTTTATCTCTTGTACTATTACTATTGGATTGATCGTATTTTGTAAGGTCGGCAATTACAGCTACACCACCACCAAATTCCAGCCGATTACCTGCGTTAAGTTTAATCCGTTTACCCAATACTAATGCAACTTCCGAAAAGCCAGGAACTTTTTTCTCCTCTCCACCAACATTCACTTCGTAAGTTTCCTGTAATACAGAAGATATTTTAAACTTGAGGTACGAGCCCGGTTTATTATACCCTACAAAGCCAGACAATAAAGGCTTTTGCAATGTTGCAGCTCCGAACTCTAATCCAAAACTTAAGGGATTAAAAAACTGATCAGTATATGTTTGCGCTTTAACAATACTGCTCAGCAAGGTTAAAACTGATAATAAAATAATCTTTTTCATAGCTATCTTATTTAATCCGTTTAAAATGATAGGCAGAATCGTAAGAAAGACCTGCACCAATAAACAATAAAAGCGCACCAGAATTATCATAAGCATGATTTAAGATAAGACCTCCATCGTTAGCCAATCCTATCCGTGTCTTTTCACTTTTTGAACCGCCTAAAACATAAGGGATTCCTTGAAATTCAACATATTTATTTCCCAGGAGTAATAAACCTCTTGATTGAAGCTTTGACGATAAGGTTACCGTATCTACAATTAAGCTGTCCTTTTTAAAACAAAAACTGATCTGGTTATTTCCCAGCACTTTTACATCTACAGACAGGTTTTCTGTAGGTTTAAAATCAATTTTCTCCCGGCTGATATATTGATGAAACCGTTCGGTTTCCCCTTGATAACGGAGTATTTCAGCTCCTCCGTTTTTGGTATAAACTAAATCAGGAAATAACTGGTAGGTACCTGAAAGTTTTAACACCTCGTCCCCACTCAGCTTAACCTTATGATGTCTGATGGGCCTGTCAGAAAAAGAAGCGCAACCTGAAAAAGCCAGGCTAAATGTGAGTGCAGAAATACTCCACTGAAGGGTAGTATGTTTTAAATTTGAGATTAACGTATTCATTTGATATCGTTTAAAATTGTTTACCAAATCTAAAACATCACAACACCAGGAATTAACCCTAAAGATTACACACAGCCTGAATAATACCTTATAAAGGAAAAATATTGCCCACACAAACATTTATAAATTATAAATACTAAATTAACCAAATAGAATAATCCGTTTAATTATTAAAAACCCGATAACTAAATCAAAAAATTAATCTTTATGGATAATCAGCAAGCCATATTTTTTCAGGCCATTAAATCGGCTTTGCCCGAATACCAAAACCTGGCACTAAGCGTGGCCGAAGAACTGGGCATCAGCACCAACGAGGCTTACAAAAAAATAAGGGGCGATAGCAACCTTACGCTGCAGCAGATTATTAAACTGTCTGATTGTTTCAATGTACCTTTTATATATAATCCCAGGCAATCTTTATCGGTAACCTTTAATTACCTCAGCGTAAATGAAGATCTCAATATGGTTAACTACCTTAAAGATTTGCTCGACAACCTCAAAACCATTAAAAACAGCAAACAAAAACACATTACCATC